>Ga0268296_1010_pt1 | contig 377119 bp, 367 predicted proteins | sample MetYM1_FD_191345 | JGI IMG/M metagenome (GOLD analysis project Ga0268296, IMG submission 191345) | Soil microbial communities from Anza Borrego Desert, Southern California, United States - Methylocaldum Y-M1 | ecosystem: Environmental > Terrestrial > Soil > Desert | place: USA: California... | reverse complement strand
GGCACTGAAAGTTGGCGACGCTCTCGGTGAGCACTGGCGCATTGCCGAGGCCGGGGGTCCAGTCCACGCCCGCGAACTTGTCGTCGGACGATTTTGCGAATTTGTTCGCAAGCGCCTGCTGCGAAGCGCCAAGGACGTTGACGGTGAAATGGCTGGCGTTCTGAAAGATGGTCAGGCTCGAGGAATAGACGACGAGGCTCCACAGAACCAGCGGCGGGTTCAGAGAGACCGAGGCGAACGAATTGCACGTCAGTCCGTAGGGCTTGCCGTCAGGCGCTGCCGCCGTGATGATCGTTACCCCCGTTGCATAGGTTCCAAGCGCGTTGCGAAAGTCACGGGGATCGATCTGCGAGTTGTCGCTCGCAAATTCGTTGGCGGGATCGGGAGCGCGGGGCTGCTTCGGCAGATCATTCATCGGCCGGCCTCACAGCGTCAGATTCTCGGACGGCAGGCCGAGCGCCACCCGTCCATAATTGGTCCCGGCCGCATCGAAGTTGAACGCGAGATGCGAGTTGATCGCGTGCGCATCGCGGAACTGCCGCTGCAACATGCCGCTCATGAACAGACCGCGCGCGCCACTCGCGGCAAACAGCATCGAGACCGAGTCCGTGCACAAGTTCACCGAGAAAGATCCGTCGCGCCGGTATCTGGTCTTGGTCGCCATGTCAGGGATATGGCCGCGCCGAGCGTCCGTCATGGCATCGAGGCAGGCCGACCGCATGATCAGGCGTGCGGCGTCGATCTTCGCCGATGCCTCCGCGATCTTGATCTGCGTGCTCTGAAAATCGCTCAGCTTGGCACGATTGTAGGTCGAAATGCGATGACGCGCGACCTCTGTGTAATCGTCGAGGCATGCCTGCGCATTCCCCAGCGCGACGCCGGAGAGAACGTATGGGAAGAGCGAGAACACGGGTAACGCATACAGCGGATTCGGATTGACCTTGCTTCCCGGTGTCGGGCCACCCGAGAGGTCACCGACAGCGACCGTCATGTAGTCGGCCACGAAAGCATCCCGGACTTCGACGTCGCAAGATCCCGTCCCGCGCAATCCTGCGACATTCCAGGTGTCCAGCACCGTGTAATCGCCCTTCGGCAGCAGGAAGATTCGATACTCGATGCCGTCCGCCTCGTCCTCGGAGTAGACCACGCTTGCCAGCATGTTCCATTCACAGGAGGCAACCCCCGAGGAGAACGGCCAGCTTCCGTGCAGCCGGTATCCACCCGCGACCCGCGTAGCGCGTCCGGCGGGAAAAATGAACGAGGATGCGATTAGCGCGTCCGGATCACTGCCCCAGACCAGATCCTGCGCCTTCTGCTCGAACATGCCGAGCATCCAATGATGGCTCGCCAGATTGGCGAGATTCCAGGCTACCGACGCATCCGCGTGCCCGAGCAGCTCGGCGCAATCGACGAGGGCGACATAGTCGAGCTCGGCGCCGCCGATCCGGGCCGGCTGGAGCATCCGGAACAGGCCGGCGTCATGGAGATCCTTTTCGGTCTCCGGCGGAAGACGCCGCAGCTCCTCCGTCCGCGCGGCGCGCTCGCGTACTCGCGGCAGGAGCGCCCGAGTCTTCGCAATCATTGCCGCATAGACTTCTCCGCCGTCTTGCTGTCCGGTGGGCTGAGTCATGCGCGGCTCCTGACCGAGCGCCATTCGAGTCCCTCGCTTTCACACATTTATGCGGCGAGACCTTCGCTAAATCAAGCCGAGGCAAGGTCCTCAAGCTGACGTCGGAGGCTTGGCCGAGCCAAAGGCGCCCTTCTCGGCAAATTGGGCGATGCGACGTTCGTCGTAACCGAGCGTATCATGCAGGACCTGCTTCGTATGCTGGCCCAACAGAGGTGCCGCAACGGGATCGATCGCGCCGGTCATGCCCATGGCAATCGGTGGCTCGATGTTTGGCACCCACTCCGCTGTCGGGTGCGGAATCCGGTTCAAGCGATGGCGCTCCCGCGCCTCGGGCGCATTGAATCCCTCCTCGACCGTTCGGAGGTAGCCGACCGGAATATTGGCCAACTTCATCTTCGCCATCCAGTTCTCGAGCGTATCGCCTGCAAAGACCTCTGCAATGGCTGCCCGCAACAGCTCCTTGTTTTCCGAACGCGCTCTGCGCGTGGCAAACTGCGGATCGGTGATGAGATCGGGTCGGTTCAGGACCTCCACCACGAGCCGGCGGTAGAGCCGGTCGTTGGCGCAGGCCATGTAGAGCGGCCCGTCGGAGGCCTCATAGACGCCGACGGTCGGAGACCCGCTCGGCGAATTGCCGAACCGGCCAGGGTTTTCGCCGTTGATAAGATAGGCCATGCCGTAGAAGCCGGTCATCCCCATCGCAACGTCGAACAGGGCGACTTCGACATGCTGGCCGCGGCCGAGCCGGTCCCGCGCCAGCAGCGCCATCAGGATAGCGTTGCAGGCGGACATCCCCGTCGCCATGTCGACGATGGGCGGGCCGGTACGGACCGCCGGGCCGTCGGCAAATCCGTTGAGCGACATGAAGCCGCTTTCCGCCTGGGTGATGGGATCGAAGCCGGGCCGCGAAGCAAACGGGCCGGTGCGTCCATAGGCGGAGATCGAGCAATAGACCAGCCGCGGGTTGAGCGGCGCGACCGACTCATAGTCGAGCCCGAACTTCTTCATCACTCCGCTCGAAAAGTTCTCCACGACCACATCTGCCTTGCGGATCAGATCCAGCGCGATCTCTCGGGCCTCCGGCACGGCAAGGTCGAGCGCAATGCCGCGCTTGTTGCGGTTCAGGCTGAGATAGGCAGCGCTTTCGCCGCCAATCTCGGCATGCTCATAGGCGCGCGTGTCGTCGCCGCCGTCGGGATTTTCGATCTTGATGACGTGGGCGCCATAATCGGCGAGCGTCTGGGTGCAGGCCGGGCCGGCGACCACGCGCGTGAAATCGACGACCAGCAGACCATCGAGCGCGGTCGGCCCTCCAGTTCCTCGCGACGAACGCACCGGCAATTGAGGCATGGTGGGCATGATAGCGCTCCCTTACATCGGCTTATGGCCGCCGAATTTCCCGCAAGAGCGAACTTAAAGCCCGGCATGGTCGACTTCGCAAGTGCTTCGCCCGCATCACCCAAATACGCAAAAAGGGCCCGGCAGCCACCAGGCTACCGGGCCCTTCGATATTCCTGGCACATAGGTTGCGTGACGTCTCGCACCGGCTATTCACCGTTGCCACGTTCCGCATTACGGGAAAACCCCGCCCTATTCTCTCAGCGGAGCCACTTTCGCCAGTAAAGCGTGTGCGACCAGGCCCACGGCAATTCGGGTTCATAGAGCCGATAGCCCGCCTGGATGAAATTATTGGCAGAGATCGGATTGTTCGTCGTATCGGAAACGATACTCTCCCATCCCACGCGCCGTCCCCGCGCCTCGACGACGCGCATGAGCCTGCGCTGGAGGCCGCGCCCCCAATGCCGCTGCAAGACCCCGACCCTGGAGAAATAGCCGCCATTTCGAACGTGCGTCGACGGCACGACACCAGCGAAGGCGACCGCCTCATCACCGTGATAAGCCAGCCACCACGCACCGAGATCGAACTCGGGCATAGCTGCGGCATCAAAGAACGTGAGTTGATGCAAATCGCATAAAGTGTCGGCAACGTCATCATCGGACGGATCGACGATGCGAATTCTGTACATGGCGTGGCTCATTGCGGCAAAGACCGAGATCGGGTGCGCGGTGACGTCACCACCGCCGGAAGCTCACTTGCCCAGCACAACCTTGACACCGAGCCAGACGGCTCCCATGAGACCGGTGGCAAGCACCGTGATCACCGCCTTGAAAGTGTAGCTCTGCGCCTGCTCCACGCTCTTTCGCCACCTGCGCAAGTGCTGAAAATCTGCGCGCAGTTCCTTTCGATCGTCATCTTCGATTCCCAAAGAGGCGAGCACCGACGCCACCGCCTTCAGTACGATCGCATCGATGGCCTCCTGCTGGAGCCTGTGCTGCTGGGCCATTGTCTCGGCCACAATGGCCTTGATCTCGTCGTCCGCCATCTTCATCGCTTGATGATCCTCGCAACATTCTCGAACCCGCGCTTGGCGAAATAGAATGAGACCACGAGATTGGCTGTGATCGCCGCAAACCCCGCCAGAGCGTCCGTCGAACCCAAGCCGAGGACCTTGTCCCAGACCAGGAGCTTGCCCGAGCCGCGTCCCCCGTAAACGCCCTTGTAGCGCGCAGGCTTCAGCAGCGGCTCGAAGATCTTCGCCGTTGGAATTTTCAGGATGGACAATGGCTGCGCTCGCTCGCCCTAGGGCAGGCCAGTGCGCCTGCGCCACATCGCGGACCAGTCTTCGTTGTCTGGAATTTCAGGCTGTCCTTGCCGAGTTTGGCTCAGGTCAGGAAAGGCCCCATTTTCAGAGAATGGCGTCCAAAGGCCGAAGAGCCCTCTGAACTGTTTCTGCGCGGCTGGTCCGAGCGTGGAATTCGAGATGCCCGGTAGATCGAGTATGCGCGCCGTGCCGCGTTCCGCGCCCAATAGCGCTCGGGTGGCAGCAGGGCTCAAAGAACTCGGCCGCCGAAGGCATCAAACGAAAAACCCGCGCCGGATTTCATCCGCGCGCGGGCAACACCAACTTCTGTCGATGATGCCATTCTGCCGGTGTCTTGCCCGACGGGTCAACAGGAAATGGAGGTGCGATTGCAGATCGGTATCTCCGCGGTCTCGAGCGTCGTGACGGCGTCACCGCTGTTCGAACCCGCCGGATGCACGATGATGCGCTCGATCCGGTGAATCAATTCCAGCACGCCGTCCTGGCCGTTCTCGACGGGCTGTGCGGCCTTGCCCCAGCCGCGATCGAGGATGGCGTTGGCCGCCGAGACGCGCGCCGCGGGCGTCGCATCTTCGCTGCGCATGATGCCGACGAGCACCCGGATGGCCGTCCTGGTGTGGCTGCGCGCAAGCGAGCGGATCTCGGTCAGGTTGCGCGCCCGCGGCGTCTTCCCGCGCGCTGGCAACCGGAGCGGTGCAGGCTCAAGCTCACCTTCGATGATGTCCTCGCTCACGAGAACGTCTCCCACAGCACGATGGCAACGAGGCCCGCGAGGGCCAGCGATATCAGATAGGCGGTCATCGTCTCTCCCTATAAAAGAAATGCGCGGCAGATCGCGCGAGCAGCGCGATCGTTTCGGGCGCGAACCCTATCTCCGGTCCCGGAGACCGCAGCGGCGCGGGCAGCAGGCCCGGCGCCGCGGGCCGGCACGTTCGCGCGTGCACGGCCAGCAATGGTTCGGACGACGGCGCGCCGATCGGCGCTCCCTAAACGCGTTATCCAAGCGAGTGCGTGGCCGCAATGCGCCGCCGCCGTCCGATTGCGAAATCGAGAACGAAAAAACCCGCGGCGGATTGTTCCGCGCGGGTCAACCAAACTCGTCTCGATGATGTCACTTTGCCGGTGTTTTGCCCGACGTGTCAAACCCTGTGTTGTGCGCGCTTGCCGTCGCAGGAAGCGGTCATGAAAAAGCCCGCTGCAGATTGCTCCGCGCGGGCCAACCAAACTCGTTTCGATGATGCCATTCTGCCAGTGTTTTGCCCGACGTGTCAACGCGGCGGGTGCAGAAGCGGAAGCCCCTCCTCCCGGCTCAATATGTGGTTCGCAAGGGGCTTGCTTCAAGCCCCCGATGATCGCGTAGAAGCCTCGACCCAACAACGAGCCGAGGGATCACGACATGCCTGTATCGCTTCCGACATCCCGGTCGCGCCGCCGAACGCACGCAAGACGCGCGGCAGCCACCGGTCATGCGGTCATCATCGCTGGCGGCGGCCCGACCGGGCTGATGCTGGCCGCGGAGCTTGCGCTGGCACATATCGACGTCGCCGTGGTCGAGCGGCGCACCAATCAGGAGCTGGTCGAGACGCGCGCCGGCGGACTGCACGCACGCAGCATCGAAATCCTCGATCAGCGTGGCGTCGCCGAGCGCTTCCTGGGCGAAGGACAAATCACCCAGCTTGCAGGCTTCGCCTGGACGCGGCTCGACATCAGCGACCTCCCCACAAGGCACGCCTACGGGCTTGCGCTGCGACAGAACCATATCGAGCGGCTCCTGGCCGACTGGGTCGCGGAGCTCGCGGTCCCGGTCTATCGCAACGCCGAGGTGACGAGCTTCGCGCAGGACGAGACCGGCGTCGACGTCACGCTCTCCGGCGGCGAGACGTTGCGCGCCAACTATCTCGTCGGCTGCGACGGCGGCCGCAGCGTGGTGCGCAAGACCGCCGGCATCGATTTCGCCGGTTTCGATCCGACGCTCAGCAATCTCATGGCCGAAGTCGAGATGCGCGAGGAGCCGGCATGGGGCCTGCGTCACGACGCGCTGGGCTTTCATGGCCTCAGCAAGACGGAGAGCGGGCGCGTGCTTGTCGTCGTGACGGAGGCGACGCTCGATCGGAGCGGCCAGCCCACCTTGCGCGATCTCAGCGAGGCCCTCGTCGCCGTGTACGGCACCGACTTCGCTCTGCACAGCCCCAGCTGGATCTCCCGCTTCACCGACGCGGCGCGGCAGGCTGCATCCTATCGCAGGGAACGTGTGCTGCTCGCCGGCGATGCCGCGCACATCCATCACTCCGTGGGCGGCCAGGGCCTCAACACCGGCCTGCAGGACGCGGTCAATCTCGGCTGGAAGCTGGCGCAGGTCGTCAAGGGCATTTCACCCGACAGCCTGCTCGACACCTACCACGCCGAGCGACATCCCGTCGCCGCGCGCGTCCTGCGCAACACCATGGCGCAGATCGCCCTGCTCCGCCGTGGCGACGAGGGCCGCAAGGCCGCGCGCGACGTGGTGTCGGAGCTGCTCGCCATGGAGGCGCCGCGCCAACGCTTCGGCGCGATGATGAGCGGGCTCGACATCCGCTATGATCTCGGCGAAGGCCACGCGCTGCTCGGGCGCCGCATGCCGGATCTCGATCTGACGGTCGAAGGCCGGTCGCAGCGATTGTTCACGCTGCTGCACGGCGCGCGCGGCGTGCTGCTCAACTTCGGCAAGCGCGGCAGCATCGACATCACGTTCTGGGGGAAGCGCATCGAGATCGTCGATGCCGTTTGCGACGGCCCCTGGCAGCTTCCGGCCATCGGAGAGGTCGCCGCTCCCGGCGCGGTGCTGGTGCGGCCCGATGGTCATGTGGCCTGGGTGGGAGACGAGAGCCAGCGCGGACTTGCGAAGGCGTTGACGAGGTGGTTCGGGCCGGGTGGCGGGGAGAGCGTGTATTCTTGAACGACGCCTTGGTTTGGTGCTCCAGATGTCCGCTTCTCCCGCAACAGGAGCCCATATAGCGGGCATCGTTGGGGTCGCCGATGGGCCAAAAGTCGACATCGGGACGCGTTTGATAAAGCCTAGTCAGACCTCGCCATTTGGGGTGACACGTTCGGCGTGTATACTCTGCGGGGTATGCCGTTTCCTGGCCCTGTCGTGGCCCGTGGTGCGAAACGCTTGTTGGGCTTCTGTTGGTAGAGCCCTGCACAATCGCTCCGTCTGGGGCCGTTCCAGCTACGATCAGATGCGAGTCGCTCACGTCGATGATCGACGGCTGACTCTTTTCACCGCAAACGAGAAAACCTTCCGCTCCAAATTAATGAGCACAGGGCACCGCAAATTGAGCGCGGCACGAGATTCACGGACCGGCGGCGTACGCCCCCCGGGATCGCCTCGCCAGGTCCAGTCCGATGTCATCTATCATAGCCTGCATGGCGTCGGTTGCTTGCGCGTAGCCAAGATAAGTCTGGGCGGCAGTTAAGTCGTACGCATTCCAGAATGGCCCCTGCTTGGGCGCTGCCGCATCCTTCAACACAAGGTTATATCCATTCTGAACAGCTACAGGGTTTACAACAGGTTTGTTCACGATCCCAGGGGAGTACAACAAACAGTTCCTGCCCAACTTGGTCACAACAAAAGTTCTCGATAACTGCTTTCCTTGGTCCGTGACCTTTCTCTCCTCATGTGTTTTATACCACTTCTCACCCACCTTAACTCCTGCGTTAACATCGAACGAAATTACCTTAGATAGTGGAATGCTCGCGCCGATTTGGCCAGACACATATACCTCAGTAGAGCTTTCCCGGCCCTTTGCATCGCTAGTTTCTGTGTATGTTGTCCAAGTTATGTAGACTGCGATGTTCCTGATTTTTGGCTGCGCTCTGCCTCCTGTAGCCTCCGTATAATACCTCCGCAGCACGGTCTCGACCGCCCGAAACACATGCATTCCACAAGCTGTTGACAACTCATAGCAAAGCGCCTTGCCAGCCTCGATCACATCGAACCTGGCCTCAGGCACTTTCGTCCAAAGCTCCGCAGGGAATAGCTTCCACGGCTCGTCCAACAGAGTGAGCGTATCAAAACTGCCTTTCTGACTGACGAAGTAAGCTGGAAAAGTTCCGATCTCCGCAGTCAATGCGGTCTTAAATTGCTGATACTGGTTATGGATTGTCGGGACAATGTACCCAAGCTCTTCCTCCCAAGCCTTGCTCGTGTCCGACGCGTCTCTGAGTGATTTGGCTAAGCCCTCTGCCAGTTGACGACAACTTCGCAAGTTCGCCGAAAAGACGCTCCCAGAAATCAACTACTCTACTGCAATCTGAGTGCTCCAAAGCTGAAAAACGACGTCGCCTCGCTTGTCTTTCGGCGCTATAGATAGGATCTGCTCAAGCTGAGCACATAGATTAAAGACGTAAGGCAATGAGATTCTTATCATAGGCCGCTGCTCGCCTTGATCGAATAAGTTCCTCACTCTAGCACCACGAGCGTTGGTGGTACGAGCGTTGCGGCCTTTCGAACACACGTTTTCCCCCGCAATGACTACGTGTTGCATTCGTGTCGAAGTGACTGAAGTTGCATTGCTGGAAGGACGCGTAGAGCCGCCCCGTCCTCCATTTCGCCCGCTGGATGCGAGAGAGAGGCCAGCAGGAGCACGGCGATGGAATCATGTCATCGCTGGGTCGAAAGGCCCCGACGTCACCGACTTAGGTTCGTAGTGAAGAACACAGGCCGACGGCAAAGGTCACCACGCCAAGCACGTTCAGCCCCACTGACGTTACACTACGTCCATCACCATCCGCCTCTTCCTTCGCAGGCGCGTCCATCGTCCTGCGTCCGAGAAACGTATCGGGTGGTGGTTGCTTCAACAGCTCGCGGCATTCGCGCACGATCTGGCGCATGCATTCGGCCTGCTCGTGCTCAGCAGGCAACGGCCGATGGATGCACACCTGCGCTCGCTTCGCTTGCAGGCAGGAGCGCGCCTGCTCTCTCAACCACCGCGTCCACGGACGAGAGCCCTGGCCGGCGATGTCGTGCAACGTCGCCTTTGTTCAAAAGTGAACTCAGAAATCGCAACGCAGCAAGATGAGTAAGTGGCTCAAACGGCTGAACTTGCACCCGAAATTTAATCCGCGCGACATATCATATGATGTGACTCGCCGTCGCCGGAAGCGTAACCTTGGTCCATCACCGCAAGGCCCAAGGCATCGATCGGTGTTGAGAACGCCAGATGCGTTCCCGCCCGACCTCCAAGGAGGAGCAGCGCCATGCTGACACGGCGTCGGTTCAAACAGACGAGAACCCTGAACGAAAGACTCGCGGACAAAGCCGCTCGCTGTCGCGAGGAGGCGCGCGCGCTGGCGCCGGGGCGGCGCCGCGAGATGCTGCTGCGCCAGGCGCGGCAGGACGAGACCGTGATGCAGATCGAGATGTGGCTGCGCTCGCCCGGCCTGAGGGCGCCGACATGATGCAGCAATATCGCGCTTATCTCGTCGGCGAGGACGGCGTCTTCCGCTCCGCCGAAGCGTTCGAAGCCCCGTCCGATTCCTCCGCGCTGGCCGTTGCGAAGCAGTTCACGCGGCTCGGCAAGGTCGAAGTCTGGCAGCTCGGCCGCAAGGTCGCCGTGCTGGAGTCCGGGCAGTCTCGGCCGCCGCTGCCCGAGCCATCCCTCCCCATGCTGACGCGTCAATGATCGCGTGACCGGGATCGCGACGTGAGATCTTCGATCTCGAAGCAGAACTTCACCTGCATGATGGGGCCGCCTGCGTCGCGAACGTCGATCGCCATCTCTTGCCGGCCGCCGGTGAGCGGCGCAGAGAGCACCGCATCGCGCGCCATGTCGGCAACCGACTTGGCGGCCTCGGCCTGGACCGCGCGCGGGCCGGACAATTCCAGCCCCTCCTCGTCCAGCGCTATTCCCGTGTCGTCGCGAAGGTCGAAGTAGTATCGGGGCATTGTTGCATCCTCCGCCGTAATAGGCCGAGGGGCGGACAAAGGTTTCCAACGGGACGAAAATATTCGCTTGGGATCAAAGGGGTTCGGGAACGGAGCGCACGGGCTCAGCCGGGACCGGAGTGCGCCAGCTCGCGCACTCGCCTCTCACTCTTCCGCAAGCTTGCGCTCGATATAGGCGTCCACGGTCTCGGCGAACGAGCGCTGCACGCCGACCGCGGCATCGTGCTGGTCGAGCGCGTCGCGCTGGAGCACGCGCAGGCCGCGCCCGCGGGCGCTCGCCGGCGCCGTGTTCAGGAACTCATCGATGGCTCCCCTGGCGAGCGGAATGGCCTTGGGATCGCCCTTTGCGATCAGGAGCCGCAACAGGCTCTGGCATTCGGCGAGGCCCGGCATGGCTTCTCTCACCTTTGCTGCGATTTCGGCTTCGGCGGCTTGACCGGCTGGGTATGGGTGCCGAACAGCGCCAGCAAGAACGCGACTTCTTCCTTCGAACCGATCTGGATCATGATTGTTCTCTCCTGTTCGCTTCGTTGGTCGAGGCCCGGAGCCGAGCAGTTCAGGACAATCGGGTTTCAGCACTGTTTCAGGCGTGTTTCGTCGCTGGCGGCGACGCACGCCTGCATGCGCTTGTCTCCGACATGACAAAGGCCCCGCGATGCGGAGCCTTTGTCATGTCGAACGCCCGGTCATCATCGCGACGCCGGCACTCTCCCATGGTCTCATCCTGCCAGTGTTTTGCCCGACGCGTCAAACTTTATCTTAAATGCAGCAAAGCGGATTCGGCGAAACGAAATCTCTTCGCGTCATGCTGGGACATGTCGCCTGGACGGGGCAAGCCGGGAGATCGTCGATGTACTACGTCGCCGCTGCATTGCTGGTGCTGTCGGGACTGTTCTATTCCGCGAGCCGTCATGAGCTCGGCCAATTCGGAGCGGACGTGTGCAGCTATGGCGGCACGTTTTGCGACAATCCGGTGGTCCTTTTCACCGGCGCAGCGCTGGCCGCAGCCTGGGGCATGTTCGTCAGCGTGAAGTAGGACGAAGCGGGCAGCTTCATCCCAGACTTGAGCTTGCGCCGCCGGTTGCGAGCCGCGGACCGCGAACCGCCGCAGGCCTCAACACGTCTTGCGATGCTGATAATCTACCCCTGTTTTGCCCGACGGAGCAAACGGATTTAGCATTATCAGAAAATGCCGACGCTGGCGCGGCCTGGAACCTATGTTCCCTCCTTCGCATTTGCTAGGAACACGCCAGCACCCCCGCGAGGTCCCCCGTTGATGCGCGACAGCGCCCTCCCCCCGACGAAATCCGCGCCGACGCTGCTGCAAAGACTGGGGCCGGGCCTCGTCACCGGAGCTGCCGACGACGACCCGTCAGGCATCGCCACCTATTCGCAGGCCGGCGCGCAATTCGGCTACGGTCTGCTCTGGACCGTGTTCCTGACCACGCCGTTCATGATCGCGATCCAGCTCGTCAGCGCGCAGATCGGCCGCGTCACCGGCAAGGGGCTCGCTGCCAACGTCATGCAGATTGCGCCGCGCTGGGCGGTGCTGGGCCTCGTCGGCATGCTGGTTGCCGCGAACACGTTCAACATCGCCGCCGACATCGCCGCGATGGCCGAGGCGCTCTCGCTCGTCATCGGCGGCCTCAACCACGAGCACGCGCTGATCTTCGCGGCCGGCTCGACCCTGCTCCAGGTGTTCCTGCCTTATCGCCGCTATTCGCCGGTGCTGAAATTCCTCACCCTGACGCTGTTCGCCTATGTCGCAACCGCCTTCACCGTCGACATTCCGTGGAGCACGGCCCTGCTCGCCGCGGTGTGGCCGAAGGCGAATGTCAGCGGCGACTATTTCATGATGGTGGTCGCCGTGCTCGGCACCACCATCAGCCCCTATCTGTTCTTCTGGCAGGCCTCGCAGGAGGTGGAGGAGATGAACCAGGGCAAGCACGACAGGCCGCTTCGCGAGCTCAAGCGCGGCGGCAATCCGGAGCTTGCGCGCATCAGGGCCGACACCATCTCCGGCATGCTGCTGTCCAACGGCATCGCCTTCTTCATCATCCTCACCACGGCCTCGGTCCTGCATGCCAACGGCATCACAAACATCAATTCGGCGACGCAGGCGGCCGAAGCGCTGCGGCCGCTCGCCGGGGATTTCACCTTCGCCCTGTTTGCGATCGGCATCATCGGCACGGGCCTGCTCGCCATCCCGGTGCTGGCGGGCTCGGCCGCCTACGGCGTTGCGGAGGTCTTCGGCTGGCGTGCCACGCTGGAGGCCAAGCCCGACCAAGCGGTCGGTTTCTACACCATCATCGCGGCGGCAACCCTCATCGGCTTCGGCCTCGGCTTCACCGGGATCGACTCGATCCACATGCTGGTGTGGAGCGCAGTGCTCAACGGCATCGTCGCCGTCCCCATCATGGCCATGATGATGCTGATCGTCTCGAGCCGCGCGATCATGGGCCGCTTCAGGGCCCGCTCATGGCTGATCGCGCTGGGCTGGCTCGGCACTGCGCTGATGGCGCTGGCCGTCCTCGCCCTGCTCGTCTCTTCGGTGATTGGCTGACGAGACCGGCGAAAGCGCCGCCGGGACGCGGTCGCGGGCTCATCGCTGCGCCCTTCACGCCGGTCCTCGGTTGGCCTAACAATGCGCTCCGCGCCCGGATCGAGCCACAAGAAGAAGCCCGGGCAACAGGGAGCGACATGAGCAAATCATCAAAAGCAACAAGCCTCGAGATCCTTGCCTGCGATGCCGGCTGGAGAAACTATCATTTCGTCAAGCTGACGACCGAGGACGGCATCGTCGGCTGGAGCGAATTCGACGAGGGTTTCGGCTCGCCCGGCGTTGGGGCTGCCATCCAGCGCCTCTCGGCCCGTATCATCGGGCAGAACGTCTTCCAGCACGAGCGCGTCTTTGCCGAATTGTTCGGAGCGACGCGTCCCGCCGCCGGCGGCGTCGTGGCGCAAGCCCTCGGTGCGATCGAGAATGCGCTGCTCGATGCCAAGGCGAAGTCTCTCGGCGTCCCCTGCTACGAGCTGCTCGGCGGCAAGATCCGCGACCGTATCTGGGTCTACTGGTCGCATTGTGCCACATGGCGCATCAATCACCCATCCTGGTACAAGCCGCCGATCGAAAGTCTCGACGGCGTCAAGGCGATGGGGCGCGAGGTCCGCGAGAAGAAGTTCACCGCGCTCAAGACCAACATCTTTTCCTATGACGACGGCAAGCCGACCGGCTGGCGTCCCGGCTTCGGCTCACCCTTCGCGCCCGAGATCAACGTCGACCGCAAGATCCTGCGCGACCTGCATATGCATCTGGAGGCGATCCGCGACGGCGCGGGTCCTGACGTCGACATCCTGCTGGACTGCAACTTCAACGCCAAGACCGAAGGCTATCTGAAGATCCTGCGCGCCATTGCCGACCTCGACATGTTCTGGGTCGAGATCGACAGCTTCAGTCCGGAAGCCCTCGGTTATATCCGAAGGCAGAGCCCGCACCCGATCTCATCCTGCGAGACGCTGCTCTCCTTGCGGGAATTCCTGCCCTATTTCCAGGAGCAGGCGATGGACGTCGCGATCATCGACACGCCCTGGAACGGCGTCTGGCAATCGATGAAGATCGCGAGCGCTGCGGAAGCCTTCGAGGTCAACGTCGCCCCGCACAATTTCTACGGCCATCTCTGCTCGATGATGAACGCACATTTCTGTGCCGCGGTGCCGAACCTGCGCATCATGGAGATCGACATCGATCGTCTGTCCTGGGACCACGAGCTGTTCACGCATGCGCCGGAGATTCAGGACGGTCATCTGATCGTCCCGGACCGGCCCGGCTGGGGCACCGAGCCCAACGAGGACGCCTTGCGCGCGCACCCGCCGAAGACGAGCGGCGGGCTCCTCAATTACGGCCGCAGGAGCTGAGAGCTACGGCGTCACGGGATTGACGGTCGGGGACGTCTTCGGCCCCGGCCGTGCCGGCTCGACCGGTGACTTCGGTTCGGTCGGAATTACGGCAGCGCCCGCGGCGCGCGCAGCTTCTCCCGTGGTCGCGTACATCGCGACATGGGCCGGCTGGGTCTTTGCGCGGCTCCAGGGTCCGTGGTCGACGATCAGCATGGCCGCAATCGTCACACCCGCAACGATCAGCGCGATCACACCGGGATGCCGAAGGGCGGTGGAAATGGAGTTTGCGAAACGACCACTTGTCATTGAAGGATCCGCTATTTTCCTGTCGCAGGTTAACTCGATTGCGCCCCACCCGGTTCCCCCGCCCCCTCAAGCAAGTTCCAGGCCAACGCGTCCGACCCTGCTGCGGCGGCCGAATCCCAGCGAGAATCACGCCTTCGACCGCCGCGCCTTCAGCGCACAGCGCCGTCCGCCGTTTCACTCACCCGGAGCGATTGCGTTGCTCGGCGTCGGCCGGTCTGTGATCTGCTGGCCGAACAGGCTGCCGATCAGCTCGACTGCAGCACGCGCCGTCCGTCCACGTTCATCCAGGAAGGGGTTGAGCTCGACGATATCGACCGATCCTACCAGGCCGGAATCATGCAACAGCTCCATGATCAGGTGCGCCTCGCGATAGGTGGCGCCGCCCGGCACCGTGGTGCCGACGCCAGGCGCCACGCAGGGATCGAGGAAATCGACGTCGAAGCTCACATGCAGCACGCCATTGCTCGCCTTGACCCGGTCGATAACGCGCCGGATCATGACGGCGACGCCGAACTCGTCGATCTGGCGCATGTCGACGATCCTGATCCGACGCACGCGCATCAACTCCTTTTCGAGCTTGTCGATCGAACGCGCACCGAACAGGTCCAGCCTGTCCGGGTCGATCGACGCGCGCGGATCGTCGCCGAGCAGGCCGTCGAGGCCGGGCTCGCCGCACAGGAACGCAGCTGACATGCCGTGCATGTTCGCGGTGATCGTCGTCTCCGGGGTGTTGTAGTCGGCATGGGCATCGAGCCAGAGCACGAAGAGTTCGCGTCCACGCTCCTGCCAGTGACGCGCCATCGCGTTGACCGACCCCATTGACAGCGTGTGATCGCCGCCAAGGAAGATCGGCAGCGCACCTGATGTCGCGATCTCATAGCCTCTGCGGCTCAGGACTCGTGTCCAGCGCTGGATTTCGCGGTAGTGATTGGCATTTTCGGGCGGCGTGTCGGCGAGGTCTCGGACTTCGGCTACGGAAAGATCGCCATAGTCGACAACCTCGAAATCCAGGCTTTCGAGCAGTGTCGCCAAGCCCGCAGTGCGCAGCGCCGCAGGCCCCATCAAGGTGCCACGCTGCGAAGCTCCCATGTCGATGGGAGCGCCGAGCAAGGCGATGCGCCGAGCTCGATCCGTCAAGGTCCGATCGGTCACGGCTGTCTCCTGACATCAGCAAGGTTGACCCAGCCTAACAGAGATTCGCACCCGACGTTTCCCAGAGAGGGCAGCCACCATCGATGTATTCCGGAACAAAATCCCGTGCGCTGAATTGCCCATCCAAGGCCGGCACTCGCCGTAAACCACGCGCCTGTCGCGGATAGCCAGAGGTGTCGGCTTCCAACATCAGGCCGGAGGTCGCCCCTTGAGCACGGAGATACCGCAATCCACGTCCCAACCTGGCATGGCCGAGCGTGCCATCGACACGGCGGCGGACGTCTCCCGCACGATCGGTGAAGTCGCCGGAGGACTGCACGCAGCCGTCGACCGCCTGACCTCTGCCGTCGAGGAATCGCGAAGGCCTGGCGGGGCTCTCGCGACGGTCGCAGCGGTCACCCGCGAAGCGCCGCTTGCCAGCCTGTTCGTTGCGTTCCTCTTTGGCATGGCGGTGGCGCGCCGGCGGTAGCTCCGCTCAGGCAGCGCTGGCAGCCTCGTGCCCAGTCGCGAGGAACTGCTGATCGAATGCTTCTGCCGGCAGCGGACGGCCGAAGAAATATCCCCGCCCTTCCTCGCATCCCATGCTGACCAGGAAGTCAGTAGTTGCCTTGTTCTCGATGCCTTCAGCCACGACCGTCAGACCGAGCTGCTTGCTGAGACCAATTGTCGAGCCGACGATTGCAGCATCGTCGGAGTTCACGCGAAGACCAAACACGAACGACCAATCGATCTTGAGCCCGTCGAGCGGACTTGAGATAGTTCAGGCTCGCATAGCCGGTGCCGAAATCACGACGATTGCCGACTGAGCGACGGCCTGTCGCTGACTTCAGCCGGGGCCGGTGTGCGGTTCTTCTTGCCGGACGATCTCCAGGCCGATCTCGGGGTGGCTATCCCCTTGAGCTACCGGGCGCCGGACAACGAGCGCCGCAGCCCACGCTTCCTCTTCACGCTTTCGAGCTCGCTCCGGGTCTGCCCCGAGCGCCGCAGGGCCTACTGTCTCTAGCTGTCCTTCCGTCGATCGAGCCGGCATGCGGCCCTTTTGCGGCCACGTCACAGACTTGCCTAAATTTAATCCCGTAGCCTGCTCACGATCACTCGACCGGGAGTTCCTGATCACCATGTTCAGTCAAAGGTGATTTTGAGAAAGAACCATGAGGAAGGTGTTTGCTATCCTGGCTTTGCTCTGCGTCCTTGGTGTCGGGCAGTATTTTGTGGTCAGCCAGTTCGCAATCCGCCATGAGACCCTGACCCTATTCGACGCCTCCCGCCAGCGGCCGATCTCGGTGGAGATTGCCGTGCGGCGCGACGCTGAGACCAAGGCCAATCTCGGTCTGTGGAAGCTCCCGCTCGCCATCATCAGTAACGGCAATACCGTCAAGGCCACCGAATATTCCTTCCTCGCCAACGTCCTCGCCGCACGAGGCTATCTGGTCGCCAGCATCCAGCAGGACTTGCCGAGCGATCCGCCGCTGATGACCCATGTCGGTCAGCCATATGTCGGCCGGCGTGAAGTCTACATCCGCTGCGAAGCCAACATTCTCTTCGTATTAGGCGAACTGAAGAGGCGGCAGGAGAACGTCGAATACGACCATATCACCCTCGTTGGCCACTCCAACGGCGGCGATGTCTCCATGTACGTCGCCCATCAGCATCCGGAGCTGGTGTCGAAGGTGATCACGCTCGACAATCTGCGGGTGCCTTTCGTGCTCAGCGACCACATGAAGATCCTGTCGTTTCGATCGAAGGACCCCCGTTTCGTGACAGATCCCGGCGTGCTGCCGTCGCCGGAAGAGGCCAAGGCGCGCGGCATCGATATCGTCCACACCGGCGCGCAGCACACCGAGATGAGCGACCGCGGTCCGAACTCGGTCAAGGAGAAGATCCAGGAGACGCTCGACCGCTTCCTGCGTGACAGCGCCAGCAGCGCGCTTGCACCGGCGGATACGAAGAGCCCAATGATCATGAACCCAGGTGACTATTAGCCGGGAATGCTTTGCGGCAGATCAAAGGCGGCTCCCAAGCGGCACGATAGAAGAGCCATATGGCCTCGGAGAGATACGTGTCGCATTATACCGAAACTCTTGATACGAAAAGCCTTCATACGAAAGGCCTTGGCCTGCCCGCGGCAAGAATGCCGTCATTCCTACGGCATCTCTACCGTTCGACCCGCAAGCTGCTGCGGTCGATCATTGCCCGAATTGACCTCTCGCAGTTTCCAGGATCATGCTGCGGATGAGCGCGGCGACTGCATGCGAACGCAGAAAGATTACCCTATGTACCGGCATGTGAGACGGATTTGCCTGCTGCTTGGCGTAATCTCTGGCGTCGGCACGTCGTCCGCCCTCGCAGCTGACGCGGATCACGGTGCCGATCTCGCCAAGCGCTGGTGCGCGAGCTGCCATGTCGTGGCGAACGGGCAAACCCAGGCGAGCGCCGACGTTCCCTCCTTTGCATCCGTTGCGCGCAGGCCGGACTTCAGCCCGGAAAGGCTCGCCTTCTTCCTGCTCGATCCGCACCCGAAGATGCCGAATTTTCCCTTGAGCCGGAGCGAAGCCGCCGATATCGCGGCCTATATCTCATCGCTGCGTTAGCAGCCGCCGGACGATCACGCCCCGGTGCAAACGCAAATCCCTGCCGGAGGGCGGCAGGGATCAGCAGAAAGGATGACGGACGGCGAATGAGGTCATTCGGTGGCCCATCATGGACCTGCGCCTGTATCGAAGCGCGGATCTCCACGCCGCACAAGGTCAATTTGTGGGCACTCTGTGTACACACCGAGAATCAGGACTTGCCCTTGCCTTGTTGCATGAGAGTGCCGGTCATCTCGCGCATGTGATCTCCGGCGCTGGTGAACTGACTGCGCAGGAAATCCGACTGGATTCGCATCGCTTCCTGAAGATCGGTGGCATGCACCAGCTTGCGTGCATGCTCGAACGCCGACTTCATGTTCTGCTCGGTGAAAGCCAGCGCCTGCTTCGACACCTCCGTCCCCGCGCCCGGAACGGATGACATCGACTTGGTGGCGGCGTCAAAAAACATGCCGAACGCCTTTTCCGCCTGGTCAATCGTCTTCTCAGCCAGGTCGCGCAGTTCGGCCGGAACTTCGAGCTTCGGTTCGATCATGGTCGCACTCCTCCCTTTTCTTCAACTGAATACCACACTTGCCCGACCGCCTTCCAGCGGCCAGCCTCGGGGGAACGACGCCGGCGCGGCGGCCCAGGCAGAAAAAGGAAGGGAACGGCACAGGGCCGGACGTTAGGACAAGGGATGCTCGGGAAAAGCTTCTTCCGCGGCGAGATCTTCGACCAGCTTGATCACTTCGAAACGCTGTCGAGGCGCGAGCTTCAGGAACGCGCGGAGAAGACGCAGACTTTCGACAGTGCTGCTTGCAGGCACACCGAGCTTGAGATGCAACTCAGCCGCGAAATCGAGGTTTTTCATCTCGCACCTATGACAAGCACCGGCCCTCGTGATCCGCCAAGAACCGAACGCCGCACCAGAACCAATCGCGACGAGCCTCGGCCGGGGACCGCCGAGTTCACACACTGAACTGCATCCGAACGATGGCCTCAACCGCTCGGTTGCAACTATGCCAAGGAACAACCCATCCGGCAAGCCCAACCATGGGTGTAGCGACGCTTCGTCTGCATCGCCTCACCGCGATTTCCGGATAACAGGAATATCGACCGCCGTCACCCACCTGCGTCAAGAAGTTGCATCAATCACGCACACAGCCCTGATCGCGATCAATCCGCACAACGTTTCAGCTTGTTTCCGATGTGAATTCACATCGTGCGCAAGAATTGGCGCTGCTTCAGCATGCACACGTAATTGTTGAGCCCGACTTCGGCGGTTGTATCGCCGGCATGAGAGGTCGATCTTGCAGCCGGTCCTGGTCTTGACGCGACAGTTCGTAGCCGGAACCGTCGGTCCGGGTGCAACTCCGCCGTGAACCGCCGTCCGCGAGCGAGCGACCAAGCCGTTGCGGCACGGCCACGCAGATACGGGCGCCATGGCTGGAAGACTCTTCGATTTGGGCGCGCGTCAGCACCAAAGGACAACGGCATGCTTTCTCGCTGCGATCTCATCAAGGGCACCGCGGTCGCGCTTCTCACCCTCTCGATACAAGGCGCATGGGCGCAGGAGACCAGGATGAACCTGTTCAAGATCGTCACCATCAAGGACGAAATCGTCGTCGGATTGTCGCAAGAGGAGCTTCAGGCGCTCGGCGGCAATGATGCCAGCGCCGTTGCACACGCGCTGGCACAGAAGGGCGACCTCACTGTCTGGCAATACAGCGTGCATCGTGGCCCGAACGGCGAACTGCAGCAGGCGCCGACCGCCAAGATCGGGCTGCTGGCCCATACCTCGCTGCGCGTCGAGCCCTACACCACGCCCTACCAGATCGTCCCTCACCCCTAAGCAATGGGTGGGACGCCGGCGGCCGCGACCGCCGGCGCTCCACAATCATCCACGCCGGTCCCCGCGCGCCGTTCCCGTCTCCGTCGCGAAGCCGTAGATCAGCGCCAGCCGGTCCAAACATTCACGAAAACGCCGCGCAAAGTAATCGTTCCAGCGTTGCGTGCGGACGGCGCGACGCTGCCCAACCTGATCCATGGTCAGACCCAGCACCAGCACGTCGTGCACCAGCGCGGCGCCGTCGGTGCCGAGCTCTCGTTCGGCCCGGTTGAGCCGTAGCACCGCCTGGCGCTGGCTCTCGGTGACGGGCTCGCGCGTACCGGTCCCATCGACATATTCGCGCGTCGTATCCACCGCCTGAGGGCCCCGCTCCGCCCGCTCCCAATCGTTCTGAAAGGCGCGCCCGCTGCGGTATTGCGCCTCGTCGATCTGGTGGTGTGCGTGCAGCCGGCCGAGCGGATCGTTGCGGATTGAGCGTATGGCCAGGATCTTCTCGCCTGAATCGAGCGCGAGCGGATTGTCGACCTCCACCTCCGCCACCTCGGCATTGAACGGCACCTCCCGCGACCGCCGGTCGTAGATCTGCGCCAATTTGTAGGACCTGTTACGTCGGGCACGAGCCACTCGGGTACTCCTTGCAAGTCTGACGATTGAGCGGACGGCTGCCGCTTCAGGCGGCCGAGACCAGCTTCAGCACGACGGGGCCTGCGGCACGGGCTGGCGCAGCCTCGGAACGGCGCGCCAGGCGGTCATGCGGCGCGCAGTAGCTGGAGCCCGGCTGGCGCGGGTGGCCGCAGAAGGTGATCTCTTCACCGTCCTTGTCGCCGCCATAGGGATAGCGGCAGTCGACCGGCTCGAGGTCGACCAATTGGATCAGGCGCGGCTGGATGCCGACACAGCGCAACTTCACCCGCGCCGCAGGCTTCATGGCGGACTTCGGCGGCAGATTGAGGCTCGGCCACCCCACCCGGCGCGGCGAAAGCAGGCTGGGTTCACCCGGCAAGGGCGGCGCGAGCGCCGGGCTCGTCATCCATTGCGGCACGATGAGCCCGAGCCGCTTGGCGCGGCCAGCCACCGCGCTGCGCGTATAAGCCGTTCCAAACCTTGCGTTTATCTGTCTTCCGATCTCCGCATAAGACATGCCCTTGTGAAAATAGTCGCGAAGCGCGTCGGAGTGCTCCGACGGCCAATGGCCCGGTTCCATGCTGCTGTCCTGTGATGCGCCTCCACCCGGGAGGCGAGACGCACATTCCGTTATTCCGAACACAGAGTCAAGTCGAATTTCTGATATTCATAATTGCATCAATTCCGAATTTCGGATTACAAGAGGCGAACGGTGCGCAATCGAGGGAATCACCATGTTGGACGTAGCAATGATCGAGCGGGGCCTGGAGAAGACGGGCAAGAGCAAGGGCGGCCTGGCAGCAGCCATGGGCGTGCGGCCCGGCGCGGTCTCGGAGATCCTCGGCGGCGAGCGTCTGGTGAAGGCCTCGGAAATCATTCCGATCATGGAATATCTCGAGCTCAACCTCGCACCGATCATGGGACGCGTCGGAGCCGGCGCGGTGATCGAGCCGGACTATGAACAGGTTCCCCCGGAAGGTCTCGGCGACATCACATTGCCCTTTCCGATCATGGAAGAGACGATCGCATTCGAGATCGTGGGCGATTCGATGCTGCCCAAATACGAGAGCGGCGACGTGATCGTGGTCTACAAGGACCAGCGCCATCCGCTGTCGAGCTTCTACGGCGAAGAGGCGGTGGTCCGCCTCAAGACCGGCGAGCGCTATCTGAAGACCATCGAGCGGGGAAAATCACCCTCCGTCGTCAATCTCACGAGCTTCAATGCCAAGCCGATCGTCGGGGTCAAGCTCGACTGGGTGGGTGAGATCTGCCTGTCCATGCCCAAGGGGCAGCTTGAGCGGCTGCGTGCGAAATCGGCGCGCCCTCGCAAGAAAGGCAAGTAAAGACCATGCGGTCAGCGATTTCTGATTTATAGAAATCGCGATTGACAAAGTTCCGTTTTTCGGAAATACTCTGCCGCGTCCCCGACCACGGGGCGCGGCAGGATCGTTTCATGCAGTACTTCGTCGTGATGATCGATTATGGGCGGCAGGGCCGCGAGGCGGTCGTCGATCCCGAAATCACGAGGCGAGAGATCATCTCCCGCATCGCCTCGGGTGAATACCGGAACATCTCGTTCATCCACGAAATCGTGGAGAATGCCGTCGAGGACGTAACCGAGGCCATGCTGACCGAGGCCGCCCTGCCCCAGATTGCGCCCGAGGATGTCGACCTCCAGGCAACCCGCCTTGATCACATCCGCGATCTGCGCAAGCACGAGCGGACGTGACGCAGACCAAGCAGCTTGCGTCACGGCCCGGCCGAGCCTCAGACCAGAAGAACGGTCGATCCCGTGGTCTTGCGAGCCGCAAGATCGGTATGCGCCTTGGCGGCGTCCTTCAGCGGATAGGTCTGGTGCACCTCGATCTTGACCGCGCCGGACTTGACGACGTCGAACAGTTCGTTCGCCATCGCGACCAGATTTTCGCGCTTGGCGGCGTAGGTGAATAGCGTCGGACGCGTGACGTAGAGCGACCCCTTCTGTGCCAGCAGGCCGAGATTGAGCGGCTCGACGGTTCCCGAAGACTGGCCAAACAGAGCAGCGACACCGAGCGGCGCGAGGCAATCCAGCGATTTGAGGAACGTGTCCTTGCCGACGGAATCGTAGACTACCGGCACCTTCTTGCCGCCGGTGATTTCGTCGACTCGCTTTACGAAATCTTCCCGCGTGTAGATGATTACATGGTCGCAGCCATGTGCCTTGGCGAGCTTCGCCTTCTCGTCGTTGCTGACGGTGCCGATCACGGTCGCGCCGAGATGCTTGGCCCACTGGCTCAAGATCAGGCCGACGCCGCCGGCCGCAGCGTGAAGCAGGATGGTATCGCCGGCCTTCACCCGATAGGTCTGCCGGATCAGGTATTGCGTGGTGAGCCCCTTGAGCATCATTGCCGCCGCAGTCTTGTCGTCGACGCCGTCGGGCAATTTCAACAGCCGGTCGGCGGGGATCAGCCGCGCCTCGGAATAAGCCCCGAGCGGCGAGGCGCCATAAGCGACGCGATCGCCTGGTTTCAGATCGGTGACACCGGGCCCGATCTCCTCGACGACACCAGCCGCCTCGCTGCCGAGTCCGCTCGGCAATTGCGCCGGATAGAGACCCGAACGGTTGTAGATGTCGACGAAATTGAGGCCGACAGCCGTGTGGCGGATGCGCGCTTCGCCGGGTCCAGGTGTGCCGACATTGACCTCCTCCCAGACCAGGACTTCCGGACCGCCGGTCTTGTGAAAACGAATGGCATGCGTCATGGGCGTTACTCCCTTATCGTTGCAGTGAAATCCAGTGAACCCGGTCGGCCTGCGAAACAGGCATTTGGTCCGCCCCTTACAGTACCATCCGTAACAAGAATGTCACAGCGAACGACAAACGCCCACCGTTCCGCCTCTGTTCGAAAGAGTTGATGAGGGCTTCGGGGGTAACCGGCAGTAGCTTTCGCGCGGGGTTGGTGGTCGCCTGCGAAGGAGAGCCGAGATGCCAGCTTACGTTCAGCATCATCAGGACATCGAGATCGCGCCTGTGAACTGTCCCACCTGCATGGGGTTCCTGCCGATGTATGTGCGCGAAGTCGAGCCGCATTGGAGCCTTGCCAAGATCGACTTCGTCTATGAATGCGCCGATTGCGGCGCCGAGGTCAGACAGACGATCCGCAAGCCGGAGCTGCTGCGGCACTGACGCGCGAACGGCGAACCGCTTAACTATTTGCGCTAAGCGGAAAAAACGCCGTTCACGCGGGTCTGATGTCTCCCAAACGAGGCTTGTTCTTTGCCGGGAACGCAGGCAGAACAAGCCTCAACCAAGACCTTTGGGAGCGCCCATTCGTGGCTGATCAGAAGGCCTCGACGTCGATCGAGGCAGTGGAGAGCGGCCTCGCCGCGCAAGGCTATATCGCGAGCCGGCAGATCGCGACCGCCGTCTATTTGTCCCAGCAGATCGAGAAGCCGATCCTGGTCGAGGGCCCCGCAGGCGTCGGCAAGACCGAACTCGCCAAGGCGATCGCGGCCTGGCGCGGCATGAAGATGATACGCCTGCAATGCTACGAGGGCCTCGACGAGGCCAAGGCGCTCTATGAGTGGAAATACGCCAAGCAGCTACTCTATACGCAGATCCTGAAGGACAAGCTTGGCGAGGTTCTCGGCGGCGCGCAGACGCTGCATGCGGCGCTGGATCAGCTCCACGATTTCGGAGACGTGTTCTTCTCCAAGGAGTTCGTCGAGCCGCGTCCCCTGCTCCAGGCACTGGAGCAGCCGGGCGGCTGCGTGCTCCTGATCGACGAGATCGACAAGTCGGATGCGGAGTTTGAATCGCTGCTGCTGGAAATCCTCTCGGACTTCCAGGTCACGATCCCCGAGCTCGGAACCGTGTCGGCCATCACGCCGCCGACCGTGATCCTCACCTCCAACAGCGAGCGCGATCTCGGCGACGCCCTGAAACGGCGCTGCCTGCATCTTCATATCGGCTTTCCCGAGCAGCGCCTCGAGGAACGCATCGTCGAAAGCCGCGTGCCCGGCATCTCCCAGACGTTGCGCCGGCAGATGGTCGGCTTCATCCACGAGATCCGCTCGCTGGATCTGAAGAAGCTGCCGTCGGTCAGCGAGACCATCGACTGGGCGCGCGTGCTGGTGCTGCTCCAGGCTTCCGAGCTCGACACCGAGATCGTCAAGGACACCCTCAACGTCCTCCTGAAATACGAGACGGACATAGAGGCAGCGGCGCCGCAGGTGACGACCTTCATTGCCAAGGCGGCACGGTCCAACGTCTTCGGTTGACGCCGATGCGCGAGAACCTCCATCGTTTCTTTCGAGCGGCGCGGGGCGTCGGCGTTCACGTCTCGCCTGCCGAAAGCATCGATGCGATGCGCGCAGTCGCGCAAGTCGGCATCTCCGACCGCGCCGTCCTGCGCGATGCGCTGCTGCTGACGCTCGCCAAGTCGCAGGACGAGAAGCTCGCGCTCGGTGACTGCTTTGATCTGTTCTTCAGTCAGCCGGAGCCGCGGCAGGACCAGCCCGAGGCCGACAACGACGACGCTCCGCAGGACGCAGATCAGCCGCCCTCCTCCGGCGCTCCCAGCGATGCCGGCGAAGGTCAGCCTCCCGAAGGTCTAGGCCCGCTCGCGCAGATGCTGCTGTCGCAGGACCGCAATACGATTGCGGCTGCGATTGCCAGCGCCTCCAGGGCGGCCTCCCTGTCCGACATCCGCTACTCCACTCAGCGCGGCATCTTCTCCAGCCGCATCCTCGACGCCATGGGCCTCCAGCGCCTGCGTGACGATCTCGACGGGCTGACCGCGACCAACCCGTCGCTGGCCGAGCGTCTGCGCGCCGCGCTGGACGCCTTGCGCGAAGCCGTGCGCGATACGGTCTCTCAGGGGCTTGCACTCTATGCCCGCGAGGAGGCCGAAAACCTCCGCAACGAGATCTTGCGCAATGCGCCGCTTGCCCGCATCGAGCGGCGCCAGGTCGCCGAGATGCGCGCCCTCATCCGTCAGATCGCGCGCCGGCTGCGCGAGCGCTACTCGAAGCCGCGCAAACGCCAGCGCCGCGGCCATCTCGACGTCCGTCGCACGCTCCGCCGGAATGCGGCCTGGGGCGGCGTGCCCTTCCTTACGGCATGGAAGCGCAAGCATCGCGACCGGCCGAAGATCGTAGCACTGTGCGACGTCTCGGGCTCCGTTGCGCAAGTGTCCGATTTCTTTCTGCTGCTGATCCACTCGCTGCACGAGGTGGTCGACGATGTCCGCTCCTTCGCCTTCTCCTCGCACCTGATCGAGGTCAGCGAGATCCTGGAATCGAAGTCGCCGGAGGAGGCGATGTCCGAGATCATGTCCAAGGTCGGCTTCGGCTCGTCGGACTACGGTTCTTCGCTGGTCGATTTCGAGAAGGAGTTCATGAGTACGCTCACGCCGCAGACCACGGTGATCGTGCTCGGCGATGCCCGCAGCAACAATCTCGACCCGCGCGCCGACATTTTGCGCCGGATCTCCGATCGCTCGAAGCGACTGGTCTGGCTCAATCCCGAGGGGCGGCTCGCCTGGGGCTTTGGCGATTCCGAGATGCCGCGCTACGCGACCTTTTGCACCGTCGTGCGCCAATGCGCCACTGCGCACCAGCTCGAGCGCGCCGTGTCCGATATCGTGGCGACTTATCAGTGAGCAATATCAGCCGCCCGCGTCAGGCGGCATTCCGCTCGCCCTGCGCGAGATTGCACTCCCGGAAGTGATAGGCGATTTCGTCGAGCGCGCGCTGCTCCCATTCCTCGGCCTGCGCGAGCCAGAATACCCGACGTTCGGAATCGCGCGCCGCGCGCTCGCGGCATAGAAATTCCTGACTACGGATTTCAACCAGCCTCTTCATGCACTCACACTCCTGTCGTGTGAAGCCATTCCCTACGGAATAACCTAGCAGAGCCCGAAACAACTCGTCTCGCCATTTCTGTGCATATCGCGACGCTGAATAGGACAGCGACACTTCCCGTGCAGCGCGGCAATTCGCACTGCAACATCAAGCGCAGATCATCAATTAGTGATCGGAAGTTGAGACGATATTCGCGAACAAACGATCTTAACCCTTGTGGCACAACGAAGTGCGGCAATTTGGAAGAGACGTTCTAACCATCTCACCGAATTCCGGACTCATTGTCGTCGCATGGTCTTCATGCAGCGCCGATAACAGGGGCGCGTGAACGTTACGATCGCCTGAGGCAACATGAACGACGATTTCGACTTTGAGCTGTCGCAGGACCAATGGGCGGCCCTGCGCTCACTTCGCAACCCGCTGTCGAACGGCCGTCTCAAGGCCCATCTCGTCGAAAGCCTCGTCGCACTCGGCCTCGTCGTCATCAATGACGGCGTGCCTGCCATGACGCCGATCGGACGCAAGGTACTCGTGCGCGGATCGTGCCGGCTGCTGGATCTCGTGGCATGAGCGATACGTCACCGAGTGGATTCGTCAATCCACCGGAGGAGCGGCGTTCCATACGCCCGCCTCCAGACGGACAGGAAGCGCGGAAACCAGGAATGAGCCACGGCGCCCTTATAGGCCCAGGTGCGATACTTCAGACCCTGCTCTGAGATCAGCTCCTGATAGCCGCCGTGAAACTCGGTCGCTGTCCGAATATCCTTCAGTATTCCTTGGGCGCAGGCTCGGTAGGTCTCGCTGCCAGTGAATTCGTCATAGTCCAGCATGCGATCCGCGAACTCGACGTTGAACGTCGGCCAGCAGGAACGCCCCTGATAGGCTGGTGCCGCAATCCTGTGGATCATCTTGTTTCTGGGATTGTCGGCTGAGACCAGGAAATGAAACGTGCTGGGGATGCGAAACCGCGGCTCCGCAATGATCAGATCCGTCGTGGCCGCGAACAGCGCCCGCTCGCTCGCATCGCTCATATTCCAGAATCCACGATGCACGCTAACGAAATCCAGCGCGACCGATGAGGCCGGCGAGCTCGCCGGACCTTCCAGGGAATGCCTGATATGGCCGTCCTTGCCGAACAGGCGGAGCAGGTCCGTCTTGTACTGCGCAAGATCACGCCCGAGCAGCCGCTTCAACTCGTTCCCATCGACGACCCCGAGCTGCACGCCCCACACGAAGGTCGTGTAGACGGAAGCATTGGTCACGAAGCGCCTGCATTCGGCGCGGGTGTCCGTTGCGGCGGAGCGCGGCGCGTGGACGTCGCAAAGCAAATACCTGGTACCGTCGTCATTGAACGGTTCGAGCTCGCTCGCGAGCTGGAGGATCGCTCGCTTGAGGTCACCGCCATACTCGGCCAGCAACAAGCGGCCTGCATGCGCGCATTGTGACATTGCCAGATAGGAGGCGGCCCTGTCTTCGGCAGAGATCATCTGCTGGAGACCGGCGAGAATGCCGAGCAGCGTGTCCGACGGGCGCGAGAAATAGTTCACGCCGAGGTAGCGACCGCGTCCCGCCGGGACGATGGTCGTCGTGACGACGCCGGCGCGAACCGCCTCCAGCAACAAACGGACGCTCTTTTCGAGCAACCGAACCCGCCGCACCGCATCCTGCGGATCCATGATGGTTTCGGGGTCGAGAACGTCGGGATAGAACCACGCGAAGTCTCGCGGATAATAAGCGGAGGCGTGCGGGGCGCCCGTGACGAGGAAGGCCTCGGTCACCGAGAACGCGCTGTCCATCGAGTGCCGATAGAGGTCCTCGATAGCCGACAACGAATGGGGCGATTGTCTCAGGAACCGGTCACCGAGAAAATTGACCGCCTGAAGAGCGTTGGCGACAAGGGTCGCAACCCCGCCCTGGTAAAACCGGTTTCCGCGATGTGACGGCAGGGGAATGTCGCTCTTCATGTGCACCTGATGTCTCGCGATCCCGGCGATGGCCGGTCACCATTTCAAGTGTGACTGATTCGTGTCTCGCCACGATGACGACCGGGGGGGCCGGCTGTTCAGCTCGCGGTGGCGCGGCTCTCCCGTGTCTGAAAATTCTCGATCACCCGCAGCAGCACCCGCGCGCCGGCATCGGCATCGGCGAGCTCGACATGTTCATCCGGGTGATGGCTGATGCCGCCGCGGCAGCGAACGAAGATCATGCCGACATCGGCAATGTCGATCATCGCCATGCCGTCGTGTCCTGCCCCGCTCGGCAGCTCGAACACGGAGACGCCTTCGGCCTCGATCGCCTGCGCAATCTGCTCCTTGAGCCACTGCGCGCAAGGCGCAGTGCGGTTCTCGTGGGTGACGTCAAGCTGAAGGGCCAGCTGCCGACGCTCGGCGATCGCCTCGATCCGGCGAACGATATCGGCCACCGCACGCTTGCGGTGCATGTCGGTGGGGGCGCGCAGATCGATGGTGAAGGATACTTCGCCCGGAATGACATTGGTCGCGCCGGGCCTCGCCTGGATATAGCCGACGGTGCCGACCAGGCCGCCCTCGTCGGTGCGGCAAAATTGTTCGATCGCACCGATGCATTCGGCCGCCCCGGCGAGTGCGTCGCGCCGAAGCTCCATCGGCACGGTGCCGGCATGACCGGCCATGCCGGTCAGCCGCGCGGCAAGGCGCGTGGCACCGGCAATCGCGGTGACGACGCCCACGGGCAGGTTCTGCGCTTCCAGCACCGGCCCCTGCTCGATGTGCAATTCGAGGTAGGCGAGCAGCTCACGCCGCGCTCGCGCGGCCGCGCCGATATGGTCGGGGTCGAGCCCGAACCGCACGAGCGCATCGCGCATCGACACGCCATCGCGGTCGCGCGTGTTCAGCACACTCTCGTCAAAGGTGCCGGCCACCGCACGGCTGCCGAGCAAGGTCGACGCGAAGCGCACCCCCTCCTCATCGGCAAAACCGACTACCTCGATCGCAAACGGCAGGCGCTTGCCGCGGCGGTTGAGATCGGCGACGCAAGAGATCGCCGTGATCACACCCAGCGGTCCATCCCATTTGCCGGCATCGCGCACGGTGTCGTAATGCGAGCCGAGCATCAGGCAGGGAGCACCCGACCGGTCGCCTTCGTAGCGGCCACAGACGTTGCCGATCGCATCGAGGCGCGCGCTCATGCCGGCTTCGCGCATCCAGCCCAGGATGAGGTCCGCAGCCTCGCGCAACTCCTTGGTGAGATAGATGCGGGTGAGTTTGTCACCCTCTTCCGAGATCGCGGCCAGATCGTTGATCCGACGCACGATCACTTCGCCGAGCGATGCATTTTGAACGGCGTTAACGGACCCCATCTCGACAAACTTCCTCTTCTCTGGACCGCGGCGACGGCCGTCCTGGCGATCGGCACGAGTTCGGTGCCAGCAAAAAATCACGTATCGGCGCCTGCCCCAACAAGCGCGTGATTAGCATGAATGCGGGTACGCGCCACGCTGCCTCGCGCCGGTCATGCGCGCGGGAACCCCACGCCTGCAATTGCGTCTGGCATTTCTTCCCAATCAGGGATCGAACGGGCCACATTATTGATATTTTTCAATCGGTTATCCAGAAAATTCCGTTGTCAGCATCCGTCCGGCCGGCTGGTGATGTTCCACGGCAAATTGTGTATGAAGCACGGACCAGCGAAGCCGACCTTCACCTTGGTCGGCCCGGCGCATGGCGGGCATTGACCGCGGAGTAGCGATGGACGCCGCGTCCGAACGTGACGAACACTTCCTGCGCCTGTCGTTCGCGGTCGCCCGCCGCTCGCTTAGCCATGGCAATCATCCCTTCGGCTGCATCGTTGTTGCGGCCGACGGCAAGGTTCTCATCGAGAGCGAGAATGGCTACATGCCGGACCATGACGGCACCGCGCATGCCGAACGTCTCGCGGCCACCCAGGCCTGCCGCACGCTCGGGCGCGAAGTGCTGGCGAAGGCAACGCTCTATTCGTCGGCCGAGCCCTGCGCGATGTGTGCCGGTGCGATCTACTGGGCCGGCATCGGCCGCGTCGTCTTTGGCCTCAGCGAGCATCGCCTGCGCGGCATCACCGGCAACCATCCGGAGAATCCGACCCTCGACCTGCCGTGCCGCGAGGTCTTTGCCAGCGGCCAGCGCCCGACAGAGGTCATCGGCCCCCTGCTCGAAAAGGAGGCTGAATCGCTGCACGACGGCGCTTGGACGAAGTAGCGGCACATTCAGAGGGAGATGACGCCGTTTTTCTGATCGCGCCCGATGTGATGCCGAGTTGGAGCAGCTGTCGCGACCTGGTCGCTCAGCACGGTAGACGACCCGCTGGGCCGATCGCCCGCCGAAACGTTGAGCAAGGGATGATGCTTTTTCACAGCTTACAGCGCGGTTCAAATTGGCCCACTATCGAAACACGTCACGCATGCAAGCGCATCAGCGAATGTTAGATCCGACACCCAACGGCCAGCATTCCGGCGATTCCCCGCTCCTGAGGACAAGCGGCCTCACCAAGCGTTATGGCGATTTCCTCGCCAACGATTCCATCGACATCGACATCTGGCCGAGTGAAATTCACGCCCTGCTCGGGGAGAACGGCGCCGGCAAGTCGACGCTGGTCAAGGCCATTTACGGTCTGATCCAGCCCAGCGCCGGCGAGATTCGATGGCAGGGCCAACGAATCGTGCTTTCCGGTCCCTCGGAAGCTCGCTGCCTTGGCATCGGTATGGTGTTCCAGCATTTCTCGCTGTTCGACAATCTTACCGTCGCCGAGAACGTCGCGCTCGGCCTCGACGGCAAAGAGTCCTTCAAGGACATGTCGGCGCGGCTGGAGCAGGTGTCGAAGACCTATGGACTGCCGCTCGATCCCAAGCGCGAAGTCTGGCAATTGTCGGTCGGCGAGCGCCAGCGCATCGAGATCGTCCGCGCCTTGATGCAGGATCCGAAATTCCTGATCCTGGACGAGCCCACCGCGGTGCTGACGCCGCAGGAGGCAGATCAGCTCTTCATCGTGCTGGAGCGGCTCAAGGCCGAAGGCCGCGCCATCCTCTATATCAGCCACAAGCTGGAGGAGGTGAAGCGCCTCTGTGACACCGCGACGATCCTGCGCGGCGGCAGGAAGGTCGAGACCTGCAACCCGCGGCTCGAGACCGCGGCCTCGCTCGCACGGATGATGGTCGGCGGAGAGATCAAGGAAGTGAAGGCCGCATCCGGCCGCAAGACCACCGTGCCGCGGCTCGTCGTCGACGATCTTTCGCTGCCCCCCGCAGACGGGCATGGCGTGCGGCTCGAGCACATCTCGTTCGAGCTGAAGGGCGGCGAGATCCTCGGCATCGCCGGCGTCGCCGGCAACGGCCAGGACGAACTGTTCGCCGCACTCTCCGGCGAGCGCCTCTCGAAGGACCCTGGAACGGTGGTGATCGAAGGCATCGCCGCCGGCCATCTCTCGATCACCCAGCGGCGCAGGCTGGGCGCCGCTTTCGTACCCGAGGAGCGGCTCGGCCACGGCACCGCGCCGCGCATGAAGCTGTCGGAGAACGCGCTGCTCACCGGGCACGCCACCAGCAGCATGGTCCGCCGTGGCTTCATCGACACCGCAGCCACGCTGAAGGCGGTCGACCGTGCGACCGAGACATTCGACGTCCGCAAGGCCAAACGCGATCCCGAAGCCGCGAGCCTCTCCGGCGGCAATCTGCAGAAGTTCATCGTGGGACGCGAGATCCTGCGCTCCCCCGCTGTGCTGGTGGTGAACCAGCCGACCTGGGGCGTCGATGCCGGCGCCGCCGCCGTCATCCGGCAGGCGCTGCTCGATCTCGCAACCGCAGGCGCCGCCGTCCTCGTGACCAGCCAGGATCTCGACGAGCTCGCGGAGATCGCCGACCGCATCGCCGTGATATTCCATGGCAAGCTTTCCGCTCCGCTCGCAGCAAGCGACGCGAGCCGCGAAAAGCTCGGCCTCCTGATGGGCGGCAGCAGCCTGGAACCGAAGGAGGCCGCGCATGCAGCTGGTGCTTGAGAAGCGCGTCGAGCGCTCCGGCACGATCGCGCTGGTGTCCCCACTGATCGCGATCGGCCTCACGATCCTGACCATGGTCATCCTGTTCGCGATACTGGGCAAGAATCCGCTGCTCGCCTTGCACGCCTATTTCATTGCACCCTTGACCGACGGCTATTCGCTCCAGGAGATCGCGGTGAAGGCAACGCCACTGGTGATGATCGCGATCGGGCTGTCGCTCTGCTATCTCGCCAACGCCTGGAACATCGGCGCCGAAGGGCAATTCCTGATCGGCGCAGTCGCCGGAAGCTGGATCGCGGTGAAGACGCAAGGCACCGACGCCGGCGCCTGGGTGCTGCCGGCCATGTTTGTCCTCGCCGCCGCAGCGGGCGCGCTCTATGCGCTGATCCCGGCGATCTGCAAGGTCAAGTTCGGCGCCAGCGAGATCCTGACCAGCCTGATGCTGGTCTATGTCGCCGACCTCTTCCTCGACTATCTCGTGCGCGGGCCATGGCGCGACCCGCAGGGATTCAATTTCCCGACCACGGCGGAATTCGATCCGGTGGCGACCGTCCCCTTGCTGATCGAAGGCGGCCGGCTGCATCTCGGCTCGATCATCGCCCTGCTCGTCGTCGCAGCAGCGGCGATCCTGCTCGGGCGCACCATCAAGGGCTTTGAGATCCGCGTGGTTGGAGCTGCGCCCCGTGCCGCGCGGTTCGGCGGCTTCAATGCCAATCAGCTGATCATCCTGACCTTCGCGGTATCAGGCGCACTGGCGGGCCTCGCCGGGATCATCGAGGTTGCAGGTCCGATCGGGCATCTCCAGCCCGGCATCTCGCCTGGTTACGGCTTTACCGCGATCATCGTCGCTTTCCTCGGTCGCCTGAACCCGCTTGGAATACTCATCGCAGGCCTATTCCTGGCATTGACCTTTATCGGCGGCGAGCAGGCGCAGATCGCGATGAAGATCCCGTTGGACGTCACCAAGGTCTTTCAGGGCATTCTGCTGTTCTACGTGCTCGCCTGCGATTCCCTCATCCTCTACCGCTTCAAGCTGGTCTTCCCGAACCGAGAGGTGACTCGTGGAGCTGGTTGAAGCCATCATCCTCGCGGTGCTCGCCGCGTCGACGCCGCTGCTGATCGCGGCGACCGGCGAGCTCGTGACCGAGCGCTCCGGCGTGCTCAATCTCGGCGTCGAGGGCATGATGATCGTCGGCGCGGCCTGCGGCTTTGCCGGCGCCTGGCTGACCGGATCGATCTTCATCGGCGCGCTGTTCGGCATGGTCGCGGGCACGCTGATGTCGCTCATCTTCGCGCTGATGGCGCTCGGACTTGCCGTCAACCAGGTTGCGACCGGGCTCGCGCTGACCATCCTCGGCGTCGGGCTCTCCGGCCTGATCGGCGCCGGCTTCGTCGGCGAACGCATCACGCCGGCAATGCACCTCCATATTCCCGTCCTGACGGACATTCCGCTGATCGGCCGCGTGCTGTTCGGCGAGGACGGCTTCGTCTATTTCTCGGTCGCACTGATCGTCGGCGTCTGGTGGTTCCTGTACCGCACGCGCGCGGGATTGATCCTGCGCGCCTGCGGCGACAATCATGCCTCCGCACATGCGCTCGGCTATCCCGTGCTGCGCATCCGCACCTTCGCCGTGATGTTCGGCGGTGCCTGCGCCGGCCTTGCCGGTGCTTATCTGCCGCTCGCCTATACACCGTTCTTCGTTCCAGGCATGACCGCCGGCCGCGGCTGGATCGCGCTGGCGCTGGTGGTGTTCTCGTCCTGGCGGCCCGGCCGGCTCGTGGTCGGCGCCTATCTGTTCGGTGCGGTGACGATCCTGCAATTGCATGCGCAAGGCTGGGGCGTCGGCATTCCCTCGCAATTCATGTCGGCACTGCCTTATCTCGCGACCGTCCTTGTGCTCGTCCTGCTCTCCCGCGCACGCAGCGGCGGCTCGACCGCGCCGGCCGCACTCGGCACGGTGTTCGTGCCTGATCGTTGAATTATTCTCCGCGGCGTGCGCGACGGGGCGCGTGTTGCGGATCGTGGCTTGCCCCTGATGTTGGAGATCGATGATGAGGAAATCACTTCTTGCGCTGACTGCCGGGCTCTTGCTTGCCGGGAACATCAGTGCAGCCTCCGCCGCCGACAAGCTGAAGGTCGGCTTCGTCTATGTGGGTCCGATCGGAGACCTCGGCTGGACCTATCAGCACGACCTCGGTCGTCAGGCGCTGGTGAAGGAACTTGGCGACAAGATCGAGACCACCTACCTCGAGAACGTGCCCGAAGGCCCCGACGCCGAGCGCTCGATCGAGCAGCTGGTCCGCGCCGGCAACAAGCTGATCTTCACGACGTCCTTCGGCTACATGGACTCGACGCTGAAGGTCGCCAAGAAATATCCGAACGTGCATTTCGAGCACGCCACCGGTTACAAGCGCAACCCGAACATGTCGACCTATTCGGCGAAATGGTATCAGGGCCGCTACATTCAAGGTCTGATCGCAGCGAAGATGTCGAAGTCGGGCGTGGTCGGCTACATCGGCTCGTTCCCGATTCCGGAGGTCGTCTCGGGCATCAACGCGACGATGCTGGCGGCGCAGACCATCAACCCGGACATCAAGGTCAAGATCATCTGGGCCAACACCTGGTTCGACCCCGGCAAGGAAGCCGACGCCGCCAAGGCGCTGATCGACCAGGGCGCCGACGTCATCATGCAGCACACGGATTCGCCCGCCGCCATGCAGATCGCCAGCGAACGCGGCAAGCTCGCCTTCGGCCAGGATTCCGAGATGATCAAGTTCGGGCCCAAGACCCAGCTCACCTCGATCCTGGATACCTGGGGCCCCTACTACATCGAGCGCGTCAAGGCCGAGCTCGCCGGAACCTGGAAGTCCGAAAACACCTGGGGCGGCCTCGACAGCCACATGTTCGCGATGGCGCCCTACACCAACATGCCGGACGATGTGAAAAAGATGGCCGAGGATGCCCAGGCCGCGATCACTGCGGGCAAGCTGCATCCGTTCAAATGCCCGATCGTTGGGCAGGACGGCAAGCCGGTCGAGTGCAAGGGCGGCGATCACCTCGACGACGGCCAGATCCTTGGCATGAATTTCTACGTGAAAGGCATCGACGACAAGCTGCCGGGCAAGTAGCACGCTTCTTGCATTCTCCAATTCACCTGCTCCTCCCGGAGGAGGTTCGGAGGGGGTGGCCAGAAGCACCCGGCACTTGTGGCTGCCCCCTCTTTCCATCTTGCCCGGCTTATCCCGCCCGCATGGCCCGCGCCGCGGAACCGTGGCGGCAGATGAGGTCTGCCACGTCCAGGCCCGGAATCGCGCCGTCGATCACCGTCCATTTTCCGGCCACCATCACCCGGTCGGCCCGATGCGCCCCGCACAGCACCAAGGCAGCCAGCGGATCGCCATGGCCGGAAAAGCGCAGCTCGTCGAGCCTGAACAGAGCGAGATCGGCGGCCTTGCCGACGGCGATCGCGCCGAGTTCCGGCCGGCCGACACAGGCCGCCGAGCCCTTGGTGACCCAGCGCAGCGCATCCATGTGGCTGACTTTCGCTACCCCGTAGCGCGCCCGTTGCAGCAGGAAAGCGGCGCGTACCTCCTGCATCAGGTTTGAGCCGTCGTTCGACGCCGAGCCGTCGACGCCGATCCCGATCCCGACGCCGGCCTCCTCCATCTCGCAGACGGGACAGCAGCCGGACGCCAGCAGCTGGTTGCTGCAGGCGCAATGGCTGATGGTCGTCTTCGCCTGGCCGAGCCGCTTGATCTCATCGGCGTTGAAGAAGATTCCGTGGGCGAGCCAGGTCCGCGCATTGAGCCAGCCGCATTGCTCGAGATAGTCGAGCGGGCGGCAACCATACATCTGCTGGCAGAATTTGTTCTCGTCCTCGGTCTCGGCGAGGTGGGTGTGCAGGCGCACGTCGAGCTTGCCGGCGAGATCGGCGGTCGCGCGCATCAGCGAGGTCGTCACCGAGAACGGCGAGCACGGTGCGAGCGCGATCTGCACCATCGCATCCGCGCCGCGCTGGTGATGCTTGGCGACCACGCGCGCACTGTCGGCGAGGATCGTATCCTCGTCCTGCACGACGCTGTCAGGCGGCAGGCCGCCGTCGCGCTGCGACAGGTTCATTGAGCCCCGGGTCAGCAGCACCCGCACACCCAGTCGCTGTGCCACTGCCACCTCGATGTCGACGGCGTCCTCGAGCCCTGCCGGGAAAACATAGTGGTGATCGGTCGTGGTGGTGCAGCCGGAGAGCAGCAGCTCGGACATCGCCACCGTGACGCCGAACTCGAGCGCCTCAGGCGTCAGCCTCGCCCAGACCGGATAGAGCGCCTGGAGCCAGGGAAACAGCTGCCGGTCCATTGCAGCCGGCAGCGCCCGCGTCAGCGTCTGGTAGAAATGATGATGGGTATTGATCAGGCCCGGCAGCACGACATGCTCGGCTGCATCGAACAGCGCGACATCCGCGGTTGCAGGCGCACCGCCGGCCGGCACCAGCTCGACGATCAGGCCGTCCTTCACCACGATGCCGCGTTCGGCACCATCGGCAAGGATAGCGAGGGGATCTCTGATCCAGATCGGCTTCGCATCGCTCATGATCCTGCTTCTCCACACACCGAATGACGACCAGCCTGCAAGGGGAACGCCAGCCCGAACACGGTATTGCTACGACTTGTTTGTTGCGGCTTGGCTCCGGTCTTGCAAGACTCGTCTCCACGATTCACCCTGGGCGGAAGCGCTGGCGCAGCCATGGATTTGAATACCATCACGACGGTGGCCCGCCCGCAAACGCGCGCGCAACTGCCTGCCTGGACGACAGGTGATGCCTGGCTTGCAGGGGGCACCTGGCTGTACTCGGAGCCGCAGGTCCACCTGAGGCGACTGATCGATCTCACCGATCTGAGATGGCCGGCGCTGACGATCACGGACAGCCATCTCTCCATTGCCGCCACCTGCACGGTTGCACAGCTGGACGGTCTATCCTGCCCGCCCGACTGGCTCGCAGCGCCATTGATCGGCCAGTGTTGCCGGGCCTTCCTCGCCTCCTTCAAGATCTGGAAGACAGCCACGATCGGCGGCAATCTCTGCATGTCGCTGCCGGCGGGGCCGATGATCTCGCTCACATCGGCGCTCGACGGCGTCTGCACCATCTGGAAGGCCGGGGGCGGCGAGCAGAACATTCCCGTCGTCGATTTCGTCACCGGCAACCAGAGCAACCGTCTCATGCCCGGCGACCTGCTGCGCCAGATCGATATCCCGATTGCGGCGTTGCGCCGCCGCGCGGCCTTTCGCCAGATTTCGCTAGCCCCCGTCGGCCGCTCGGCAGCGCTTCTGATCGGCAGCCTCGATCCGGATGGCAGACTGACCCTGACGATCACAGCATCGACGGTTCGGCCGGTGCAACTCTTCTTTGCCAAGGCGCCGGACGCCGCCGCGCTCCGCGCCGCCGTCTCGGAAGGCGTCACCGAGGAGTTGTACAACACCGACATCCACGGCAAGCCGCTCTGGCGCAAGCACATGACACTGCGGCTCGCCGAGGAAATTCGCGGTGAACTCCTGGGAGCAACGCGGCCATGAGCTTCGAGGTCAACGGCAAGGCATTTTCTCAGGAGCCGCGCGCCGGCCAGTGCCTGCGCACGTTCCTGCGCGAGCTCGGCCATTACGGCGTCAAAAAGGGCTGCGATGCCGGCGATTGCGGGGCCTGCACCGTGCTGCTCGACGGGGAGCCGGTGCACAGCTGCCTGATCCCGGCGTTCCGCGCCGAGGGACGCGCCGTCACCACGATTGAAGGTCTTGGCGGAGATGACGGCACGCATCCCATGCAGCAGGCCTTCCTCGATGCGCAGGGCTTTCAATGCGGCTTCTGCACCGCCGGCATGATCCTGACCTGTGCCTCGCTGAACCAGGCCCAGCGGACCGATCTCGGCGCAGCGCTGAAGGGCAATATCTGCCGCTGCACCGGTTATCGTTCGATCGAGGATGCGATCCTCGGCAAGACCAATGTCGAGGCGAGCATCGAGGCCGGCGCCGCGTTCGGCCGTAGCCTGCCGGCGCCGGCGGGCCCCGACATCGTGCGCGGCAAGGCGCGCTACACCTTCGATACCGCCATCGACGGACTGCTGCACATCAAGCTGCTGCGTTCGCCGCATGCTCACGCCAGGATCCTCACGATCGACAGGTCGGAAGCCCTTCGCGTCCCCGGCGTGCATGCCGTGCTGACGCATGAGGATGCGCCATCCGTGCTGATGTCGACCGCGCGGCACGAGAAGGACTGGATGGACCCCGAGGACACCCGAATCCTCGACGAGGTCGTGCGTTTCATCGGCCAAAGGGTTGCCGCCGTCGTCGCCGAGACCGAAGCCGCCGCCGAGGAGGCATGCCGCAGGCTGAACGTCAGCTACGAGATCCTGCCGGCGCTGAGCGATCCGGAGCAGGCGATGGATCCGGGGGCGCCTATCATTCATCCTGACCGCACCATTGCGAACCGCGTTGCGGACGCCCAGCGCAACCTCGTCGCGGAAACGCACGGCGAGTTCGGCGATGTCGCGGCCGCGCTCGCCACGTCCGCCGTGACCTACGAGGCCACTTTCCACAGTCACCGTGTACAGCATGCGGCACTGGAGACCCACGGCGGCCTCGCATGGCTCGATGACGCAGGCATGCTCAATGTCCGGACCTCGACCCAGGTCCCATTCCTGACCCGGCGCGCGCTGTCGGACATTTTCCAGCTTCCCATGGACAAGGTCCGCGTGTTCTGCGAACGCGTCGGAGGCGGCTTTGGCGGCAAGCAGGAGATGTTCGTCGAGGACATCCTGGCGCTCGCTGCGCTGAGGACCGGGCGGCCCGTGAAGCTGGAGCTCACCCGCGAGGAGCAGTTCATCGCGACCTCGACGCGGCATCCGATGCGGGTCCACATCAAGGCGGGCGCCGATGCCGACGGCAAGCTCACCGCGCTCCAGCTCGACGTGCTCTCCAATACCGGCGCCTACGGCAATCATGCCGGCCCCGTGATGTTCCACGCCCTGGCCGAGTCCATCAGCGTCTACAATTGCCCGAACAAGCGGGTGGACGGCGTCGCCGTCTATACCAACACCGTGCCGGCGGGCGCGTTTCGCGGCTATGGCCTGCCGCAGACACTGATCGCGGTGGAGGCCGCGATCGACGAGCTCGCGCGTCAGCTCGGCATCAGTCCGTACGAGATGCGCCGGCGCAATATCGTGAGGCCTGGCGATCCCATGCTGTCGCCGCCGCCGTCCGAATATCACGATGTGCTCTACGGCTCCTATGGGCTCGACCAGTGCCTCGACCTCGTCGAGCGCGCGATGCAGGCCGATGGCCCGCAGCCGGACCTGTCGCCGGAATGGCTGATCGGTGACGGCATCGCGCTGGCCATGATCGATACGGTGCCGCCGGCTGGCCACATCGCCGACGCGACGATCGCGCTCAACGACGACGGCGGCTTCGACCTCACCGTCGGCACGGCCGAGTTCGGCAACGGCACCAGCACCGTGCACCTCCAGATCGCCGCGACGACGCTCGCGACCACGGTCGAGCGGATCCACCTTCGCCAGTCCGACACCGCCCATGGCGGCCACGACACCGGCGCCTATGGCAGCGCCGGCACCTTCGTCGCGGGCAAGGCGACGCATGCGGCGGCGATGCAGCTTGCGACCGAGCTGCGGGCGGCCGCAGCCGGCGCGTGGCTGTGCGACGTGGATACTTGCGTGCTCGATGGGGATGCCGTCGTCAGCGGCGTACGGCGCATGCCCTATACGGAACTTGCAAAGCTCGCGCACGACCGCGGACGGCCGTTCACAGGCAGCGGCAATTCCACCGGCACGCCGCGTTCGGTCGGCTTCAACGTGCAGGGTTTTCGTGTCGCCGTGAACAAGGCCACCGGAGAGCTCAGGATTCTCAGGAGCGTGCACGCGGCGGACGCGGGCGTCGTCGCCAATCCCGCGCAATGCCGCGGTCAGGTCGAAGGCGGCGTGGCGCAGGCGCTCGGCGCTGCGCTCTACGAGGAGATGGTGATCGATGCGAATGGCCGCGTCATCAACCCGAAATTTCGCGACTACCACCTGCCCTCCTTCGCCGATGTTCCGCGCACGGAGGTGCACTTCGCCGAGACGTCCGACACGATCGGACCGCTGGGCGCAAAGTCGATGAGCGAGAGCCCGTACAATCCGGTCGCCGCTGCACTCGGCAACGCAATTGCGGATGCCACCGGCATTCGCTTCACCGCACCGCCCTTCAAACCGGATCGGCTGTTTCCGGCGCTGCACGAGAAGTTCGGCGACTAGAGTGGGTTTCACCTCTCCCGTAGGGAGAGGTCGGAGCGCATCGAAGATGCGATCCGGGTGAGGGGTTTAGGTCTCACCGAGCGCCGCAGCCCCTCACCCGGATTGCTGCGCAATCCGACCTCTCCCCGTCTGGGAGAGGTGAACCAGCCCGCCCGACCTACGTGCTTTAGCTGCCGCGATAGGTCGAATAGCTCCAGGGCGTGACCAGCAGCGGCACGTGGTAATGGCTTTCCGGCTCGCTGATCGCAAAGCGCAGCGGGATCTCGTCGAGAAACGGCGGATCGGACAGCGGCACATTGCGCTCCGCGTAGTATTGGGCAACGCGGAATCTGAGCTCGTAGCGGCCGATCGGCAGCGGGCGACCGCCGATCAGAGGCTGGTCGGTGCGCCCGTCGGCATTGGTCACCGCGCGCGCGATGACGCGGCTCTCGCCAAGGCTCGCGAGCTCCACGAGCTCGATCGGGACGCCCGGCGCAGGCTTGCCAATGTGATTGTCCAGCACATGGGTCGAGAGCCGGCCGTGCACCTTCAGCCTGTCATCGGCAATGACGAGCTGATCCAGCCGCAGCGCGGAGATGCGGCCAATTTCCTCGATCGCACGTCGCGTCTCGGTCTTGGCGATATTGAGCAGTCGCGTCTCGAAGTCGCGCAGCACGGAATCCCTGGTGTGTCTGCGCACGCAGACGATATAGGGAAAGCCGAACTTGTCGCGGTAGGCGTTGTTGGCGCGCTCGAACGCCGCGTATTCGGCCTCCGACAGGCGGTCGAGCCCGGCGCTGTTCTGCTCGTCGGTCGATTCCGCGGTGAGACCGGCGGCGCGCTGCGTCTTGTCGGCGAGATCGGGATGCGCCCGGATCAGCGCCAGCTGCACGTCAGGCTCGGCACTCTGGATCGCCGCCATCAGCGCGGCGTGCAGCTCATTGATGCCGGCGAACGGCCGCTTTACCGCGAGCTGCTCGGCGATCCACGGCGAATATTCGACGACGTTGGCGAGCGCGGCGACGAAGTCGGCCCTGCTTGCGGCGTTGAGGTCGGCGAGCGAGATCTGCGACATCATCTCACCCGATCTCGAATGCGTTGACGGCAAGATGGGCATGCTTCTCGTGCCAGTGCTGCGCGATCTGCAGCCGCGTCGGCACCCAGACGCGCTCGTGCTTGCCGATATGGTCGAGGAAGCGGATCAGCCCCGCCGCGCGGCCGGGCCGGCCGACGAGGCGGCAATGCAGGCCGACCGACATCATCTTCGGCGCGGTTTCGCCTTCCGCGTAGAGCACGTCGAAGGCGTCCTTGAGATAGGTGTAGAACTGCTCGCCTTCCGCGAACCCTTGCGGGTTGATGAAGCGCATGTCGTTGGCGTCCAACGTATAGGGAATGATGAGCTGCTTGCCGCCCGGACCCTTCACCCAATAGGGCAGATCGTCGGCATAGGAGTCGCAGAGATAGAGGAAGCCGCCCTCCTCCATCAACAGACGGTTGGTGTTGATGGAGGAGCGCCCGGTGTACCAGCCGAGCGGACGCGAGCCGGTCGCCTCGGTATGCACGCGGATGGACTCGGCGATCTCGGCGCGCTCCTGCGCCTCCGTCATGTCCTTGTGCTCGATCCATTTCAGGCTGTGGCTGGCGATATCCCAGCCCGCCTCCTTCATCGCCGCGACGATTTCCGGATTGCGCTTGAGCGCGGTGGCGACGCCGAACACTGTGGTCGGCCAGTTGCGCGCGGTGAACATCCGCCACAGCCGCCAGAAGCCGGCGCGCGAACCGTATTCGAACATGGATTCGATATTGGCGTGGCGCTGGCCGGGCCAGGGCTGCGCCCCGAGCACGTCGGATAGGAAGGCTTCCGAGGCGCGGTCGCCGTGCAGGATGTTGTTCTCGCCGCCTTCCTCGAAATTGACGACGAACTGCACCGCGACCCGCGCGTCACCGGGCCATTGCGGATGCGGTGGGTTGCGGCCGTAGCCACGGAGATCGCGCGGGTAGCGGGGCTCGGTCACTCAGACTTCCTCGAAGCGGATCGGCAGGGCGCCCTTCCACAGCACGCTCTTGCCCAGTGTCGCCAGATTCTCCAGGCCCGAGGTCAGCGTGATGAAATGGTTGCCGGCGAGCTGGCCCATCTTGCTCGCGAAATGCACGCCGCCATAGGCGAGCAGGATCTCGGTCTCGCTGATGCCGCCCGGGTAAAGGATGATCTGGCCGGGCGCGGGATAGCTGGTGTGGTTCTCGTAGCCGACACCGAAATCGAGGTCGCCGAGCGGCATCCACACGCCCTCACCGCTCCAGCGCACATGGATGATGTGGCTTTCGAACGGCAGTGCTTTGCGGAACGCGGCGACGGTCTTCGGCGCCAATTGCTCCTCGAAGCGGGCATCGAAGGTGAAATCGCCGGCGCTGATAACGAGTTTGCTCATCTCATCTCTCTGGATCGGGGCCGGTGGCCCCACGGATAACGCTCAAGCAAAGAGCATTCCCGACAGTTTCACGCAAGTGGTGGAGTGAAGCCCGGCAGCACCGGGACCAGAAGATGTCTCGACACCCTCGTCGCCTGAAACCTCAACCGGTTCATTGAACCGGATTGTGGCGGGCAAGTCCACCGGCGCCGCTGGCGGAATTGCCGAATAATTGGCCGCGCCCCAGGGGCCACACGGCACGATGCCGCAACATGGGCCCCGGCTCAGCAGCGCACCGTCGAAGGGACGCTGCGCCGCGTCCGGGGCAAGACAGCTGAGTATGGCGCAGGCTCTGTCGACGTCGTCATTGCGGAAAATGAGGCGACGATGCCATTCTTCCAACATGCATCTTGAAGCACAGACACGCCTTCGCATTCTCGCAGCACATTCCGCCCGAGTTTTGCTTCGTCGCTCACCCTCTCGAGCCAAGAGGGCGCAGGGAAGACCGGGTGCTGACCTCGCACCCGCGGTCCGCTGCGCGAAAATGTAGCGCGAAGAGACCGCACAGCAGCATACAGGTGGTGCCAATCACTCGGCCTTCCCTGCGCGATGGTCGGACGGCTTATGCCGCGCTCTCCGGGAGCCGAGTTCGTTCTGGCCTCCCTCATTCCTGCGAAATTCACCGACCTCCGCGCCGGTTGACGCGATTGCCGCCTCCGCAAGAGCTTGACCGTAGCAACGACGGCCAGGACCACACGGTTTTGCCGTACGCACGGCCCGCCATTTCGCCGCAGTTTTCCCGGCCCTGTCGACGGAGCCGGAAACTTACTGACGAGACGAAGCCTAGCAGCGCCGCTCGTCCGCACGCAGCTTCGGGCTCACGGAGAGCAATCCGCCCTGCCCTTCACCTCTCGTGCACGACGCTGCCGCGTCCACCGCAAGCCCGGCTCGCGACAATGACGACCACATGATCGCCCCTCAAGGATGAGCCGGGATGGGCGACACATACGACAAATCCGAATTTCGGTAAAGTGGAATATTTTCACGGAGCCGGATTGACAGACGGCGACACAGCAAGGTGCCGTAGCCCGGATGAGCGGAGCGACATCCGGGTTTTCACAAGCACGGTCCCGGGTATCGCTGCGCTCACCCGGGCTACAAGGGTACCGATACATCAAAGAGGGCCGCACGAAGCGCCGCCCTCTTCTGGGCAACTCAATCCGTCAGCTGGCCTGCTCAATACGGCGCGTAACCATAGCCCGGACCGTAATAATTGGGACCGCCGCCGTAGTAACCCGGACCGCCATAATAGCCCGGGCCGCCATAGTAAGGACGCGGGCCATAATAGTAGCGGTTCTCGTAGTACTCGCGGCGGCGGCTCTCGGCGATCGCGCCTCCGATCAGACCTGCCGCCATACCCATGAAGGCGAGACCTGCGGCGTTCGGCCCGCCTCGGCGGTAATGGCGACGCCGGGCTGCGCTGAAATCAGTGACGTCGGACGCGGCCTGGCCGGCAACGGCCGCCTTGACAGCCGCCTTGGCGACCGGTGTCCCGGCCGAGGCGGCCGTGGACGGGGATGCGGAGGCCGCAATCAGGGCGAGGCTTGCGAACGCGGCCACGACCGTGTTGCGGCCAGCTGCGGAAATCATCGGTCCAATACTCATTTCGACCTTCCTCTGTTCTCGCCTCTGTTCTCGCCAAAAAGACATAAGCAAACCTCCTATAACGCGCAAACCATTGAAGTAGTTTCATGATCGCGGCGATCTGCCACGCTTTGAACGATTGTAAACCGAACGATCAGGTCCAGCTTGAACCATCCAACCTGAGCGGTTAATGAACAGCCGCACCGTTTCTCGGTCGCCGTAAGCGTTTCACGTGAACCAACGCATCAACCGACGCCGTCGGGATCGATGCATTTTCAAGGTTCAACGTGATCGACGCGTCCTTTTCCTCGAAAGAAGTTCAGATGATTGCGGTTCGCAAACTGCCGGCGCGCTATGCGCCGATCGTCATGCCATTCGTGCTGTCCATCCTCATGACCGCGGTGGTCTCGGTCATATCGACGCTGCGAAGCCTCGGCGCAACACCGGCGTTCCTGGCGACCTGGCCAGGCGCCTGGGCGCTGTCCTGGTTCGTGGCGTTTCCGACGCTGCTCATGGTCCTGCCACTGGTCCGCCGGATCGTCGCCTGCCTCGTCGCTGCGCCACCCGGCCGATAGCCGATCCTTACGAGAGCGCCCCAAGCACGCCCCTCGTCGCCTTGTCGATCTCCTCGACATAGCGGCGGCGGGCGAAGCTCTCGGTGAGGAAGCCGACCACCTTGCGGCTGTCGGTGGAATCTACCACCGCCAGCATCTCGGCCTCGGCCTCGTCGAACACCGCCATCGCCGATTTCACGTTCATTTCCGGGATCAGCACGATGTCGATCAGGCGGGCGAGCTCGATCACCTGAATGTCGTCGGCGATGCTGTCGAGATCGTTGGAGAACAGGTCGGGCAGCATGACCAGCCCGACATATTCGTCCGCATTGTTGACGATCACGATTCCGGGCCGCGAGCCCAGCGCGAACTCGCGGCGGACCGCGGCGATCGTCGTGGTCGACGGCACCTTGCCGACGTCGGAGCGCATCAGCCGCTCGACCGTGAGGTTGCGCAGCCAGCCGACGTCGTTGGCGCTGCGGATGGTCTCGCCGCGCAGATGCAGCCGCCAGGTCGAGAAGGAGTGCCCGAACATGAAGCGGACGCAGATCGAGGTGACGATGCAGCCGGCGAGCACCACGGCGGTGACGTCGACATTGCGGGTCATCTCGAGCACGAGGAACGACATCGTCAGGGGACCGCCGACGATGGCGACACCGAGCGTCGCCATTCCCGTCAGCATCGCCACCAGCGGATCGATCGCGAAGTTCGGGCTGATCAGGAGCAGCACCGCGGCAAAGAACTTTCCGATCAGGCTGCCGACGAACAGCGAGGCGAAGAACAGGCCACCGCGAAAACCCGAGGCGAGCGAGATCAGGCAGGCCGTTACCTTCAAGGCGATGACCAGCGCGATCAGGCCGATCGTCATCTCGTGAAAGAGATCGAGCACCATGGCACCGTGGCCGGCCGCCAGCACCTGCGGCGTGATGATCGCGAAGCCGCCGACGATGAGGCCGCCGATCACCGGACGCAGCCAGACCGGCATCCAGGCGAACAGGCGCTCGAACATCGGCGAGGAGCGCATCACGGCGATGCCGACGCCGCTGGTGATGAGGGCGAGCACGATCAGGGCCAGGTACTGCTCGACGCCGACGGCGCTGACCTTGGGGATCTCCAGCGAATAGGGTGCACCACCCAGCCATTGCGCGGTCAGGGCGCCCGCCAGCGAGGCCGCCAGGATCGGCGCGGCGCTGCCGACCGAATAGACGCCGACGATCAGCTCGCAGGCGTAGAAGGCGCCGGTGATCGGCGCGCCGAATGCCGCCGCGATCGCGGCCGCCGCGCCGCAACCGACCATCAGACGCAGATCGTTGCGGCGAAGATTGAAGAACTTGCCGAGCAGCGAAGCGATTCCCGAACCGATCTGGGTATAGCCGGCCTCGAGGCCGACCGAGGCGCCGCAGCCGTTGGAGATCAGCGTCTGGCTCGACACCACCACGCTGTCGCGCATCGACAGATTGCCGCCGCGTAGCGCATTGGCCTCGATCGGGTCCACCGCGTTCGAGATCTTCATGCGCCGCCGCGACCATTCCATGATGCCGAGCGAGAGCCCTCCGAGCGCAGGTGCGATCAGCGCCGCCCACGGGCTGACGCTCTCGTGAGCCGACAGGTGAACATCAATGGGAATGCCGTAGATCACCACATGCGCGAGCTGGGCAATCTGGGCCATCAGCGTCACGACCGAACCCGCGAGCGTGCCGATCACGAGCGCGAGCGGGATCAGGTAGAACTCGTTGCTGCGCAGCAGGGCGCGCAGCCGAACCATGGTGCGGTTCGTCCCCTTGCGATCGACGAGATGCCTGATCCGCACGAACACCCTCTGCCCGCCCCTACCCTTCCGCCAGTCCGTAGCCGGCCATGCGCCGGCGGACCCGCTCGATCTCGTCGCTGGAGAGCAGCGGCGGCCGTCCGATCTGGAGGCAGCCGTGATATTGCCGCGCCAGCGTCTCGACCTCGACGGCGAGCCACATCGCCTTGTCCAGCGTCTTGCCGATCGCGATCATGCCGTGGTGGTCGAGCAGGCAGGCAAGCCGGCCTTCCAGCGCCCGCACCGCATGTTCGGACAGCTCCGTCGTTCCGAACGTCGCATAGGGCGCGCAGCGGATGCTGTCGCCGCCGGCCGCCGCGATCATGTAGTGCACGGGCGGAATCTCCATGCCCATGATCGCCAGGATGGTGCAATAGGTCGGATGGGCGTGCACCACGGCATTGACGTCGGGCCGCGACTTCAGGATGTCGCGATGGAAGCGCCACTCGCTGGACGGTTTCTGCTCGGGCGCGTGTGTGCCGTCCATGGCCATGAAGACGATCTGGTCCGGCGACATGGCATCATAGGGCACGCTGGTCGGCGTGACCAGGAGCCCGTCCGCATGCCGGACACTGATATTGCCCGAGGTGCCCTGGTTGATGCCGAGCGCGTTCATGCGCCGGCAGGCGTCGATAATGGCCTGTCTCTTGGCGAGTTCGTCCGCTCTCATCGACATTGCGATTTCCTGACGAAGGGCTTGTCAGACCGGAAGTACGTCAAAGCAATACGGCAGCGCAAGCGAAAGAGTCCCGGATCCTCTCCGTCTCGGCGACGTGGCGAAATGGCAGCGGAGTTCTGCCGAATCCGGTGACTTCACCGCCCGGGGCAGCGAGCCCAAGGGTGTGCCGGTCCGGCCACCGCTTGCGGATCTGGTCTGACGCCGCAGGCGCATGGAACGAGGTTTCGACAGCCGACTTAGCTCAGCATGACCGCAACGGAGATCGGTGGAGACCAATCATGAGTGACAGCGGAGTTGGCATGCTCTTGGGCCACGCCTCGGCTCAGATGCTTTGGCTCTGGTTCATCGGCGCGTTCGTGCTCGGCGGGGCCCTCGTTTACGGGGTGATGAAAGCCGGCCACCTGCGCCGCAGCGAGCGGGCACGCCTCGATCGCGCGACGGAAGAGCGGCAGCGCCAGGAAGACCCGTACAAGCGCCCGACCTGAGCGATCCGCGAACGCGGGTTGCAGTTTGGAACTTTCGTTCTCCCAAGGTTTTGATCGCCCGAGGATTGAGGAAGGCGACGCCTTCCCGTGTCACCTCAAGAGGAGGACGTATGGCTAAACGAGCAAAGAAGCGCGCGACCAGGAAGACAGCGGCGCGGCGACCGCGTCAGGCCCCGAAGATGCTCAGCGACCTGTTTCTGGAGACGCTGAAGGACATCTATTTCGCCGAGAACAAGATCATCAAGACCTTGCCCAAGATGGCGAAGGCAGCGCAGTCGAAAGAGCTGACCGCCGCCTTCAACAAGCACCTGCGCGAGACCCAGGGCCAGGTCAAGCGGCTGGACCAGATCTTCAGGATGCTGGGCAAGCCAGCACGCGGCAAGCCCTGCGAGGCCATCAACGGCATTACCGACGAGGGTGCCGAGATCATGAAGGAGTTCAAGGGCGCGCCGGCGCTCGATGCGGGGCTGCTCGCGGCCGCCCAGGCTGTCGAGCACTACGAGATCTCCCGCTATGGCACGCTCCGCACCTGGGCCGAGGAGCTCGGCATGCAGGACGCGGCAAGGCTGCTCCAGGAGACGCTGGACGAGGAAGAGGCGACCGATCACACCCTGACGGAGCTCGCCACCTCCGTGATCAACCTGGAAGCGGAAGAAGAGTACCGCGCCGCGGCCTGACCCGCACCGGCCAATGACGAAACGCCGCGGCCCTTGCCGCGGCGTTTTCTCGTTCGACGCTTTCTTGTTCGATGGCATGACGGCGCATGGCACACCGGCGCCAACGCACTGGATTTCCCGGGAACCAGCCCCATATGCAGGCTTTCCCACCCCCGAGCCCGCATCATGCAACCCAAAAATCCCCTCGACTGGATGCTGTCCGAAGCGCTGGATTCGCTGACCCGCGCCGACCGGCTGCGCCAGCAGTTCGGCCGCCAGGAAGCCTGCTGGGAGCCGCCGATCGACGTGCTCGAAACCGAGCGCGAGCTCCTGATCCTGGTGGCGCTTCCCGGCGTCAATCCGGACAATGTCGAGACGGTCATCCATGACGGCGTTCTCGTCATCTCCGGCCAGCGCACCCTTCCGCCGGAGCTTCGCAACGCCCGCATCCATCGGCTCGAGCTGCCACAGGGGCGTTTTGAGCGCCGCATTGCATTGCCCCTTGGCCGCTACGCCATCAGCCGCTTCGTAATGGACGGCTGTGTCGCGCTGCGCCTCGCCAAATCCTGAGGTCGATCATGGCCAACGAACAGATGAACAACGAACAGACCAACAACGACGTGAAGATCCCCGAAGACGCGCTGATCATCATCCCCGTGCGCGAGATGGTGCTGTTTCCCGGCGCCATCGCGCCGATCACGATCGGCCGGGCGAAGTCCATTGCCGCCGCGCAGCAGGCGCTGCGCGAGCAGCGGCCGATCGGCATCGTCCTGCAACGCAGCCCCGAGACCAATGACCCCGGGCCGGACGACCTCTACAGGGTCGCAACCATCGCCAACATCGTGCGCTACATCACCGCGCCCGACGGCACCAACCACATCGTCTGCCAGGGCGTGCAGCGCGCGCGCATCCTCGACTTCCTGCCGGGGACACCGTTCCCGGCCGCCCGCTTCCAGCAGATCCCCGAGCCGACCACGACCTCACCCGAGATCGAGGCGCGCGCGCTGAACCTGCAGCGCCTGGCGATCGAGGCGATCGAGCTGCTGCCGCAGGCGCCGCCGGAGCTGGCTGCGGTCTTCCAGGGCACCAGCGCGCCCGGCGCGCTGGCGGATCTGGCGACCTCCTTCATGGACATCAAGCCGCAGGACAAGCAGGAGGTGCTGGAGACCATCGACCTCGCTCTCCGCGTGGAGAAGGTGTCGAAGCACCTGGCCGAGCGGCTGGAGGTGCTGCGCATCAGCAAGGAGATCGGCCAGCAGACCAAGGCCTCCTTCGACGAGCGGCAGCGCGAGGCGATCCTGCGCGAGCAGATGGCAACCATCCAGCGCCAGCTCGGCGAAGGCGACGGCAAGGCGGCCGAGGTCACCGAGCTGACGGCGGCGATCGCCAAGGCCAACATGCCCCCGGAGGCGGAGGCGCACGCCAAGAAGGAGCTGCGCCGCTACGAGCGCATGCCGGAAGCCGCCGGCGAAGCCGGCATGGTCCGCACCTATCTCGACTGGCTGATCGAGCTGCCCTGGGCGCTGCCCGCGGAGAAGCCGATCGACATCAAGGAGGCGCGCCGCATCCTCGATGCGGATCATTTCGGCCTGGAGAAGATCAAGAGCCGGATCATCGAATATCTGGCGGTGCGCAAGCTCGCCCCGCAGGGCAAGGCGCCGATCCTGTGCTTCGTCGGCCCGCCCGGCGTCGGCAAGACTTCGCTCGGTCAATCCATCGCACGCGCGATGGATCGCCCCTTCGTGCGCGTCAGCCTGGGCGGCGTGCATGACGAGGCCGAGATCCGCGGTCACCGGCGCACCTATATCGGCGCGCTGCCCGGCAACATCATCCAGGGCATCAAGAAGGCAGGCAGCCGGAACTGCGTCATGATGCTGGACGAGATCGACAAGATGGGCCGTGGCGTGCAGGGCGACCCTTCCGCCGCCATGCTTGAGGTGCTCGACCCCGAGCAGAACGGGACGTTCCGGGACAATTACCTCGGCGTGCCCTTCGACCTGTCGCGCGTGGTGTTCATCGCGACCGCCAACATGCTGGACCAGATCCCGGGTCCGCTGCTGGACCGCATGGAGCTGATCAGCCTTGCCGGCTACACCGAGGACGAGAAGCTCGAGATCGCGCAGCGCTATCTGGTGCGGCGGCAGCTTGAGGCCAATGGCCTCTCGGCCGAGCAGGCCGAGATCGAGCCGGAGGCGCTGAAGCTGGTGGTCAAGGGCTATACCCGCGAGGCCGGCGTGCGCAACCTCGAGCGCGAGATCGGCAAGCTGTTCCGCCACGCGGCGGTGCAGGTCGCCGAAGGCACGGCCACGAAGGTCGTGATCGCGCCGAAGGACATCGCCACCGTGCTCGGCCAGCCGCGCTTCGAAGGCGAGATCGCCCAGCGCACCAGCGTTCCCGGCGTGGCCACCGGCCTTGCCTGGACGCCGGTCGGCGGCGACATCCTGTTCATCGAGGCATCAAAGGTGCCCGGCAAGGGCGGCATGATCCTGACCGGTCAGCTCGGCGACGTCATGCGCGAGAGCGTGCAGGCTGCGATGACGCTGGTAAAGAGCCGTGCCGCGCAGCTCGGCATCGATCCGCAAGCGTTCGAGAAGAGCGACATCCACGTTCACGTGCCCGCTGGAGCAACCCCGAAGGACGGGCCGAGCGCCGGCGTTGCGATGTTCACGGCGCTGACGTCCCTGCTCACCAACCGCACCGTGCGCAGCGACACCGCCATGACCGGCGAGATCTCGCTGCGCGGCCTGGTGCTGCCGGTCGGCGGCATCAAGGAGAAGGTGGTGGCTGCGGCCGCCGCCGGATTGAAGCGGGTGATGCTGCCCGCGCGCAACAAGCGGGACTATGACGACATCCCGAAGAGCGCGCGGGACAACCTCGAGTTCATCTGGCTGGAGCGCGTCGACGAGGCCATCGCCGCGGCGCTCGAGCCGACCGAGGTCAAGGTCGAAGCGGCGGAGTGAATGCGATGAAGAAACTGCTGGAGAAAGCGAAGAGATCGCGGAAGACGCAGCGGCTGCGCCAGTTGCTCGATCGCGCGATCGACCGGGTTCGCGATGCGCTTGCGGCGCCTGAGCCGCGGCTTCAGCCGGTCCCGGTCCGGGTGAAGCGCCGCAAGGGTTGAGCCCCTCCGTCTCAGGCCCTCACGGCTGCCCCAAACAAAAGGCCCCCTCTAACCCGAGGGGGCCTTTGCGTTGTTAGCCCACGGCGTCCTTGGCCGCCTTGACCGGGCGGGCGCGGACGATCTTGCGGGCCGGCTTGGCCTTGAACATCATCTCTTCACCCGTGAACGGGTTGGTGCCCTTGCGCGCCTTGGTCGCGGGCTTCTTGATGACCACGAACTTGGCGAAGCCCGGCACCAGGAACAGGCCGTTCTTCTTGAGCTCCTTGTGGCCGACGTCGGTCAGCGTCTCCATGACGTTCTTGACGTCGCGCTTGGAAAGCTCTGTGGCGGTCGCAATCTTTTCGATCAACTGCGATTTGGACATTTGGGTTGCCATCGTGTCTCCTCTGATTCGTGACGGCTGCATATTAGACCAACCGGCGAAGGCCTATAGCCTTCTGCACAGTTTTGTCGCGGTTTTACGGGCATTTTTGGCCCTCTGTGACAAAAAACCCTGCATTTTAGCCACTTCCAGTGCGGAAGGAGCCTTGAGCAGCGGATTTTGCCTTGTTTCAAAGGCCCGCACGACATCTTGCTAGAACTGATTCGCCGCTTTCGACAAGCGAAGACCGGCCTCTTTGTGAAAGGCCGGTCGTGTTTCACCCTGAAAAATAAGGGTCGGATCGCATGTCGCCGGTCTTCCGCCCCGCAAAAACAGGGAGAAAGTAAGGGGCGATCGGCTAGACGCGCTCGATGATGATGGCCGGCGCCATGCCGCCGGCCGCGCACATGGTGACGAGACCGCGCTTGAGATCGCGCCGCTCGAGCTCGTCGAGCACGGTGCCGATCAGGATCGAGCCGGTGGCACCGATCGGATGGCCGAGCGCGATCGAACCGCCATTGACGTTGACCTTGGCGCGGTCGAGCTTGAGGTCGCGGATATATTTTTCCGTCACCACCGCGAACGCCTCGTTGATCTCGAACAGGTCGATGTCGTCGATGGTGAGGCCCGCCTTCGCCAGCACCTTGCGCGTCGCCGGCACCGGGGCGTTCAGCATCAAGGTCGGCGAGTCCCCCATGTTGGCCATCGCGACCACGCGGGCGCGGGCTTTAAGGCCATGCGCCTTGGCGTAGGCGGGCGAAGCCAGAAGGATCGCGGCCGCGCCGTCGACGACGCCGGAGGAATTGCCGGCGTGATGCACGAAGTCGATGTTCAGATCGGGATATTTTTGCAGGATCAGGCCGCGATAGGTCGTGCCCTTGTCGTCGAGCGCGTAGTCCGCAATCGCGGGGAATGCCGGCTTCAGGCTGCCGAGGCCCTCCATCGTGGTCTGCGGACGCGGATACTCCTCGTGGTCGAGCGCGAGGCTGCCGTCCTCGCGGTGAACCGGCACGAGGCTCTTCTTGAAGTGGCCGTTGGCGATCGCATGCGCGGCGCGCTTCTGGCTCTCCAGCCCGAGCGCGTCGACATCCCTTCGCGTGATGCCTTCCATGGTCGCGATCGCATCGGCGCAGACGCCCTGATGCGACTGCGGATGCCGCGCGCGCAGACGGAGATTGCCGCCGTCCATCATCATCGGACCGCCGCCACGGCGTCCGTCCATCGACATCATCTCGCAGCCGCCGGCGATGACGAGGTCCTCAGTGCCGGCCATGATCGAGCTTGCGGCCATGTTGACGCTGGTGATGCCGGAGCCGCAGAAGCGGTCGAGCGTCACCGCGCTGGCGCGCACGTCGTAGCCGGCATCGAGCGCGGACATGCGGCCGAGATCGCCGCTTTGCGTTGCGACCTGCGCGCTGCAGCCCCAGACGATGTCGTCGACGTCGACCGTATCGATGCCGGTGCGATCGGCAAGCGCGCGCAGCACGGTTGCGCCCAGTTGCTGTGGATGAATGCCGGAGAGCGCTCCCTTGCCGGCCTTGCCGATGCCTCGTGGGGTCCGGCAGGCATCGATGATCAGTGCGTCGGGCATGGGCGTTGTCCTCTCGTTTATGGATGTTGAGGACAGTTCTGAATAACGGGGAGAGGAGAGTCAATCTGGACGGGCTTCTTCGCCTCTCCCCACGTGCGGGGAGAGGCCGGATTTTACGCGCAGCGGAAAATCCGGGTGAGGGGGAGCTTCAGCAAGGACGGTGACAGATGGACTCGCGGAGAGAGCCCCTCACCCCTGCCCTCTCCCCGTAAGAACGGGGAGAGGGAGAAGAGCTACACCCCTGCCGCGTTCTTCGCGATCACGTTGCGATAGAAGCTGGCGCTGAGTTTGGGCGTGCGAACCTGGGTGTCGAAATTGACGTGGTAGAGGCCGAAGCGCTTGTTCAGGCCATAGACCCACTCGAAATTGTCCATCAGGCTCCAGAGGAAATAGCCGCGCACCGGTACGCCCTCGCTGGTGGCGCGCTGGAGCTGGGCGAGATAGTTGCGCAAATACATGATGCGATCGGTGTCGTAGATCTTGCCGTCGGGCGTCACCGCATCGTCGCCGGATGCACCGTTCTCGCTGATATAGATCGCATCCGTCTTCCAGATCTTTGCCGCCAGCTTCGGCACCCAGTAGATCGTCTCGGGCCCCACGCGCAGCCAGTCCGAATTCATGTGCGGAAACGATTTCGGGATCGGCAGCGGCATGAAGCCCGCGCCCTGGTCGGAGGCCACGACGTAATTCTGTGGCGCGTAGATGTTGAGGCCGAGGAAGTCGACCGGCGAGGAGATGATCTTAAGCTCCGCATCGGTGAATTTCGGCGCGTTGGGCCCGGCGAATTTCAGGAAGGCGTCGGTATAGCGCCCCGTCATGATGACGTTGAGATAGCCGGCATTCATCTCACGCAGCGCGATCTCCGCTGCGCGAACGTTCTCCGGCGTGTCGATCGCGGGGGCGCAGGCATCGACGTTCTCGGCCGGCCCAACCCTGGTGCCGCGGCGGCCATGGGCGCGCACCGCCTGCACCGCGAGTCCGTGCGCCAGCGCGCTGTTGTGCCTGATCTGGTTGACATCGGCCTGCGGCAGCGTCAGGCCCGGCGCGTCGATGCCGATGCCGTAACCGAAATAGACGAAGCGGCCGCTCTCGTTCAGCGTGAACACGTTCCTGACCCGGTCGGTCAGACGCTCGGCGACATAGGCCGCGTAATCGCCGAAGATCTTGCAGGTTTCCGTCGAACGCCAGCCGCCAAAGCGGTCCTCGAGCGATTGGGGCAGGTCCCAATGATAGAGCGTCAGCCACGGCTCGATGCCGTTCTTCAGGAGCTCGTCGACGAGACGATTGTAGAAGTCGAGCCCCTTCGGGTTGGGCTTGCCGTCGCCGTCCGGAAACAGCCGCGGCCAGGCCACAGAGAAGCGATAGGCCCTGCAGCCGAGCTCCTTGATGAGCGCGATGTCCTCCTTGTAGCGGTGATAGTGCTCATTTGCGCGGTCGCCCGTGGTGCCGTCCTCGATCTTGCCGGGAACGCGCACGAACTTGTCCCAGATCGACGGCCCTCGCCCGTCCTCGTCGACCGCGCCTTCCACCTGGTAGGACGAGGTCGCCGTGCCCCAGACGAAGCCCGACGGAAAGCTGCTTCCACCGCGCGGCGGCCGTGCCGGCTTGGCTTCGGCTGCGTCGAGCGCGCCAGTCATCCCGGCTGCGGACAGCCCCGCGATCTTCGCGAGCTGGCGACGCGAGACCTTGTCCGTCATCGATGCTTCTCCGCTTCCGGTGGTTGCGGACGCACAATGGCGAGTCGCGGGCCGTTTGAAAAGCAAGCTTTGGCGAAGGCCGGATGCAGAAACTGGCGGCCTTGGCGCGACATATGGATGCGGGCGAGCCGACGCGGTGGCTTTCCGATCAGCGCGAGCGCTTCGGCAATTTTCGCAGCCTGTCGGGATTGAACGCCGGCACCTGCTCGGCTCGTTCGCGTGCGGGCGGCTGCTGTTCCGTCAGGATGAGTGTGCCATGAAGGATCATTCCCGGCACCTGTTGTGCCGTAGCGGTGTAGCTCGCGATCCTGCCGGGGCAGCGTCCCTCGATGTCCAGCGTGAGCTCATCCTCAACGCCAAAGACCGTCGAACGCCCATCTGTATGACGCTTCGTCGATACGGTCGCGGTGAAGCAGTCGCCATCGATCGTGCAGCAGCCGTGATACGTCATCAGGCTATCACGGCCCCAAATCTGGCCGTCTGCGACATGGACGATCCCGGTACCCTGGTCGAGCGGCGTCCTGTACCACGCCGCGTAGGTGCCGTCCTTCAGCATGGGAGCAGTCTCTCCTGATATTCCCACGCCGACCATTGGCACGATTTAATGCCAAGAAATCGTTAATGGCCGTGCCCGTGCCAACCCGGTCTTTCCTTGCGCAGCTCGGCCTCAAGCTCCTCGATGATGCTGTGAAGCAGATGCGCGGCAAGCGGGTCGGTGACTTCGCGCTCCAAATGCCGGTAACGCGCGATCAGGAATTCCTGCTCTCTCAACTGGCGTTCTGTCATCAGACGGGCCCTCCGACAAATCGACGCGGAGAGGACCGAGCAGTTTCATTAAAATTTTCAGATCATTTTCCATGGTTTCTGATCGGTTAAAGGCGGCGCCAAGCCCGCGGCGCCGGGGCGGCAGCTCAACGTCGCTCATCGTGCGTTCGCGAAACCGCGCGATCGCCTGGAGCAGGATCGGGCAAAGCAGAACCGCTTCAGGCAAGACCCGGAGCCTGTGCACCGCATAGAACCCGCGCCGACCCGTAAAAGCACGGGCACCTGATCTGAGGCAGCAAGCGATCAGAAGGAGCCACGCAATGACCGGGAGCACCGCACCTATGCGCAATCCCTCGTCCGAGGGCCGCCCGTCCCTCCCCAGCGCACACCCCGTCGACATCGCCATGGCCGAGCGGCGCGCCGCCGAGGCGGAGATGGCGCGGGTGCTCAGGACCGAACCGACCCGCATGGCGCTGGACTCCTCCGGCGCCGGGATCGCGCACTGGAACCACGATCCATTGCATGACGTCGTCGAACCCATGAGCCACCACGTGATCATGGCCTATAACGGCGTGATGCAGCGCATGGAGCGCCGGTCGGGAAAATCGGTTTCGATCGGCACGTTTCGTCCTGGAGTCGTGATCATCATCCCGGAAGGATCGAGTTCCCGATGGGACATTCCGAAGCCCGTTGATGTCGTTCAGCTCTACCTTCCGAATGCGACACTGAAGCGCGTTGCCGGAGAAGCCGGAATCGCAGGAGCGACCGACCTGCTGGAGCGGACCGCGCACCCTGACCCCATTACGTCCCGGCTGCTCTTGAGCGCAGCGGATGCGCTCGAAGGCAATGGGGTCCTCGACACGCTGTTCCGGCACCAGGTGACGGATCTTCTTGCCACGCGCGTCCTGGCTGCGCACACGGGTTCACCGGCCACGTTCCAACCGACCATGGGCGGGCTGTCGCCGAAGGTCCTGCTCCGCGCGATCGAACGGTTGCGCTCGGACAGCGATGCGGACGTCTCCCTCGATGCGCTGGCGTCCGATGCCGGCCTCTCGCGCTTTCACTTCTGCCGCGCCTTCAAGGAGAGCACCGGGCTCTCGCCGCATGCCTGGCTGCGCCAACACCGGCTCGAGCAGGCCATGAACATGCTGCGGGAGAGCGACGACCCGGTCGTCTCGATCGCTGCGGCGCTTGGCTATTCCTCGCAGACGGCGTTCGCCGCAGCCTTCAGGAAGCTCACCGGCGAAACGCCGAGCGAATGGCGCAGGCGCATGCGTTAGCAGCAATCGCTCGATGGCGACAGCAATCGCGCTGGGGCAGCGGCACGCCTGATCGGTTAGATCGTCACCATGTCCAATCCCATGACGGAGGCAAATGATGATCGGGAAAGACTTTGTCCACCGGTTGGCCATCACCTCATCACGCAAGGGTCTCGTCACCGCGGTCGTGTACGGACTTACGCTGGCTGTTCGCTTCACTTCAGCAACAGGTGACGACATTCCGCCGCAATCCGCACAACGCGCCCACCCGGTGATTTCGGTGATCAGCGGGGACAGCTTCCGCCTTCCCTACCAGGACTGGAGCCGCAAGTCCGCGCGGTCGATCGTCTTTCGTCAGGACTGGTCGACCGGCTGCCCGCTCCAATAGGCGTCAGCAAGCTCGCTTCAATCATTCGCGTCGTCGCTGACCGCGACAGGACTTGCCGCAAACCCGCAGCGGCAGCGGCAACGCAACTGTGCCCAGGAAGATCAACCAAAGGAGACCGTCAATGCGACTAGTCATCATCGGCGCCGGCTTCGCCGGCATGTACGCCGCCCTTTCCGCAGCCCGCCTGCGCGAGATCCAGGGCGTCTCGCCCGACGAATTCGAGATCGCGCTGGTCGCACCCGAGCCGACGCTGGTCGTCCGCCCGCGGCTCTACGAGAAGAATCCGGAGACCTTGACGGCACCGCTCCTCGATGTGCTCGAGGCGATCGACGTCACCTATGTTCAGGGCAGCGTCGAGACGGTTGAAACCCAATCCCGGATGGTGAGGATCGCCACGGCGGAGGGCAGCAAGAAGACGCTCTCCTACGATCGCCTCGTGGTCGCCACCGGCAGCCGGCTGTTCCGCCCGAACATCCCGGGTCTTGCCGAACACGGGTTCAGCGTCGACTCGCTCGACGATGCGATCGCGCTCGACAGGCACCTGCATGGCCTTGCCAAGCGACCGGCCGTGAACGGACGCGACACGGTCGTCGTCGCCGGCGGCGGCTTCACCGGCATCGAGGCGGCCACCGAAATGCCGGCGCGGCTCCGCGCAATCCTCGGCCCGAATGCCAGGACTCGTGTCATCATCGTCGAGCGCAACAGCGCGATCGCACCCGACATGGGTGCAGGTCCGCGGCCGGTCATCGAGAGCGCCCTCCACAAGCTCGGCGTGGAGACCCGCCTCGGTGCCGGTGTCGCCTCGCTCGACGGGTCCGGCGTCACCCTGTCCAGCGGTGAGCACATCGAAACCGAAACCGTGATCTGGGCGGCGGGTATCCGAGCCGCCCCTCTGTCGGCGCAAATCCCCGCCGAGCGCGACAATTTCGGCCGGCTGCTGGTCGATCGCTGCTTGCGGGTGCCAGGCGTCGAGGGCGTCTTCGCGACCGGCGATGCGGCCCGTGCCGCCTGCGACGACGAGGGCAATTACGCACTGATGTCCTGCCAGCATGCCACGCGGATGGGCGCCTTTGCAGGCAACAATGCCGCCGCCGAACTGCTCGGCGTTCCGACCAGGTCCTACCACCAGAAGGCCTACGTCACCTGTCTCGATCTCGGCGAAGCCGGCGCATTGTTCACGCGCGGCTGGGATCGCAAGGTCGAGATGGTCGGTGACGTCGCCAAGAAGACGAAGCAGGAGATCAACACGGTCTGGATCTACCCGCCGAAGGCCGAACGCGCCGCTGCGCTCGCGTCTGCCGATCCGGAACGCGTGACCAGCCTCTAACGCACGACACGATGACGGCCGCGCTCCCTGGCTGCGCTACCGGATCGACCAAGACCAGCCAGAAGCACTGAAACAGGAGATCAACATGAACCTGCACAACACCTCCTACCCCGCGACATCGAAGCCCGAAGAGCTTGTCCCGTCGCGCTATGCGCTGAAGGTCGGCGACATCGACGTGCTGGTGGTCAGCGACGGCGTACTGCCGCTGCCCGCCGAGATGTTGGCGCACAATGCCGACCCCGCGGTCCGCGCGGCCTGGCTGGACGACATGTTCCTGCCGCCGGACGCGTTCGACTGGGCGTTGAACGTGGTCGTGGTGCGCAGCGGAGCGCAGACCATTCTGATCGACGCCGGGCTCGGATTGGACCCGGACCTGCACCTCCCGCGAGCCGGGCAGCTGGTCAAGCGACTGGAGGCCGCCGGCATCGATCTGGCATCCGTGACCGACGTGGTGCTGACCCACATGCACATGGACCATGTCGGCGGCTTGCTCGTCGAAGGCGTGAAAGACCGGCTGCGTCCGGACCTGCGGATCCATGTGTCAGCCGCCGAAGTCAAGTTCTGGGAGTCGCCCGATTTCTCCCGCGTCTCCATGCCGCCGGGATTCCCCGAGGCACTTCGACAGACGGCCAAGCGGTTCGCGCACGAATATCACAACCAGCTCCGGACGTTTGAAGCCGAATTCGAGGTCGCACCGGGAGTGGTGGTCTGCCGCACCGGCGGTCACACCCCCGGGCACAGCGTGGTCCGCCTGACCTCCGGAGGCGAGCGACTGACATTCGCCGGTGACCTCGTGTTCACCGTCGGGTTCGAACACCCAGACTGGCACAACGGCTTCGAACACGATCCCGAGGAGGCCGCCCGCGTCAGAGTGAACCTTTTGCGGGAGCTTGCGGCGAACCGCGAACTGCTGGTGGCCACGCATATGCCGTTCCCGTCCGTCGGCCATGTCGCTGTCGCCGGCGACGCTTTCCGCTGGGTGCCGGTGTCCTGGGACTATTGAGCGCTTGCCGGACCGAATCCAACCGGGGCGCGCGCTCATCGCGACGGGTTTGCGCTCCGGGACTCCACATGCACTGAGCCGTCGAAGCCGAAACGTTGGTCTACGGTCGCTCCGGCGATTTCGAACGGCGCAACCACGCGAATGAACATGCAAGAAAACAAAGTCGTGATCATCACCGGCGGCAGTTCCGGCATCGGTCGAGCCGCAGCTCTCCGTTTCGCCAACCAAGGCAACAAGGTGCTCATCACCGGCCGTCGTGCCGCAGCTATTGAGAAAACGATGGCGGAGCATCAGAACATCGCCGGCCTGATTGCGGATACCGCTTCCGCGGAAGACGCCGGGCGGACCATCACCGAGGCGATCAGCAGATGGGGCCGGCTGGACACGCTCGTCAACAACGCCGGCGCGGGAGCCATCCTTCCGTTGTCGGATGTTGCGGCCGAGCGGATCGCGGACATATTTTCCGTCAATGTGGTCGGTCCGAGCCTGCTGGCCCGCGCCGCCCTTCCTCACCTGCAGTCAACGCGGGGCACCATCATCAACATCTCCTCGACGTTTGGTCACCGGCCGGCCGCGGGACTGTCCCACTACGCCGCGAGCAAGGCGGCGCTGGAGCACCTGACACGCTGCTGGGCGCTCGAGCTCGCGCCACTTGGAATAAGGGTGAATGCGATCGCGGCCGGCCCAACCGAATCCGGCGCCTTGACCGGAATGATGGGGCTGTCCGCGGACGCGGCCGAAGCCGTCAAGGACGAAGAGCGCGCGCGAATACCGCTCGGTCGGCGCGGCGTTCCCGACGACATTGCGCGATGGGTCCTGCAGCTTGCAGGTCCCGCCTCGCAATGGATAACGGGCCAAGTTCTCGCAGTCGATGGTGGCCTGGGACTGGCCTAGTTTAGAGCATGATCCAGAAAGGTGTGCAGCGGCCTTCCGAAAAAGGCCCTGCTCGAAGAATAACCCGAAGCACGGCAACGAATCATCCCAATCGCACCGCACTTCGCATGCGCCTAGAACGTCACCCGCATTCCTGCGTAAAATGCCCTTGGCCTCGCCGGGCTCAGCGAGCGCGGGTCGACGAACTCCGCGCCACCATTGGTGAAGTTCGGCAGGGCGTCGCGATCGAAGAAGGTGCCGAGTGTCGAGTAGCGGTGGTCGAAGATATTGTTGACGCGACCATAGAGCTGAACGTTCTTCGTGACCCGATAGGACGTGTGCAGATTGAAAACCGCGTAGGACGGCAACTGCGGAAACTGGTTGGATTCGTCGCCGACGAAATACTGGCTTGAGACAAAGAGCGCGTCGCCACCGACTTTCCAGACATCGGTAACTGCGTATTCGACGCTGGCCTTGATGAGATGGCGCGGCAGGCGCGGAATCTGATTGCCCGGCAAGACCTGGATATTGCCGTCGGCGTCTGCGAACGGGCTATCCGAGCCCAGCGTTAGCGCATCGAGGAAGCGCGCATCGAGGAATGCATAGCTCGCCTGGAACTGCAGCACGTTCGACTTCAGGCTCACCTCGGCTTCGAGCCCCTGCCTGCGCGTGCGACCAACGTTCTGGAAGAAGCCGAAACCGGTCAAGCCCGGGATCGGGGTCGCGACGATGTCATCGTAGTTGGTGGCCCGGTAGGCACCGATCTTCCATCCGAGCGAACCGATGATCAGCTCCTTCGTACCGCGGAAGCCTGCTTCCACCGTCTTGGACACCACTTGCTGCAGCGGAGGGTCGGCGACCAGGAATTGTCCGATGACACACGGCCGCGCCGGATCGGCGCAGCCGAGCTCGAGCGGTGTCGGCACTCTGTTGGCTTCGGAGTAGCCGGCATAGGCCGTTATTTCGGGCGTAATCTTGAAGGTGCCTCCGACGATGGGATTGAAGCGGTAGAAGGCATGATCGCCGTTGAGCGCGGTGCCGAGCTGGTCCATTAGGGAAATTTGGGCGGCGTTGAACCGTCCGCCGCCAGTGATCGCAAAACGATCCGTCACGTCGAACGTGTCCAGCGCATAGAGGCCCTGATACTGGTTGACGGTGCGAAGCGACACCGGGCCGATCGACGTCGGCTCGCCCGACTGACCGAGGAATATGCCGCTGCCCGTAACGACATAGTTAGTGCCGATCGTTCCCAGTTCGGTGCTGCCCGTGAAATGCGTCTTGCTGAGGTCATAGCTTGCGCCGACCACAAAGCGGTTCCCGTGACCGAACAGCTGATCCGTGTTGGTTGCCTGTCCGGACACGCCAAACGAGGTCGACTTGGTGGAGGTGCGATCGATCTGGCTGAGAATGGCACCAGGTCCAAAGGTGTTGGCGAGTTGCACGCCATTCAGGCCGAAAGCCGGGACGTCGTCATCGTCAAAGCACAACAAGGTCGGGTCGTCGCAGGGCAGGGTATCGGTCGGATTACCGTCGACCGTACTTTGTTTGAAGCGCCGCACGCGTGCCGTGCCTTCAAAGGTCCAGGTCGGCGTCGCCTCCACCTTGCCGGTCAAGTTGAGGTAAGCGACCTTGTTGGAGATGGTCTGTGGTGTCGTGTAGGTGGCTCCCCAATATTGCTGGAGCAGTTCGGCCGGAACAGTACTGGGACCAGCCAGCGAATTGTTGGCGACGCCGCCATTGAGGTGGAATTCGTTCCCTTCAAAGCGATAGCCGACGTCACCGTAGAAGCGCCGGACGTCCGACGACGAAAAATTGCGGAAGCCGTTGTCGTGAATGCCTTCGAGTGCGCCATAGACAGACCAGTTTCCATCGACCTGCTTGCCCCATTGCGCAGAGCCCTGAATACGACCGAACGAGCCGCCCATGATGTCGATTTCGGCACCCTGATAGTTGAAACCATTCTTCATCTGCAGATCGATGGCGCCGCCGAGGGCATTCAAGCCGTACGCCGGGTTGTTGGTGACCACGACCGCCGACCGGATCGCAGCCGTCGGAATCAGATCCCAATTGACGATATCGGAGAAGGCTTCGTTGATGCGCACGCCGTTCTGATAAACGGCGAGGCCTTGCGGCGTCCCGGCCAGGGGTGAAGCAACGTAGCCGCGGAACTGAATATCGGGCTGAAAAGGATTGCCGGTCACTTCATTGATGCTGACGCCGGGCACGTATTGCTGCAGGGCATCGGCGATATTCGGCGAATGGGTGCGCCTAATCTGGCTGGCATCGACGGCATTGATCGCCGATGGAACCTTGTCGACGTCGAGACCCCGGCCGGTGCCCGGCGAGGTCGGATAGACATAAAGCCGTGTCCTCGGGGCGGCGGAGCCCGGCGCCCCCACGCGCGCGACCGGTCGCGCCGGTGCAACGCGCCTCGCCGCCGCAGGCGGTGGTGCCGCCACCTCGACCGGCGGCAGGTTCTGGATGTTGGTCTCCTCGTCCTGCGCGGCCATCGCGTTGGTCGCAACAACCATTCCCGTGGAAACTGAAATGATGACCAGACCACGAACGCCCATTCCTGCCCGCCTCCACCCGTATCGTCCGGCTCTCTCGGTTCCCCGCCGGTTAGGCGAACGATACAGGCCAACAGCCGAAGAGCACCAGCCGTAAAAGGTCCGCCCGGTCCGGCGCACGAATTCCCGACCAAATCGGGAATTATTCCCGACCCGTCCCACGTCGTGCGCGCGCCTCATCGGGCGCGACCGGGAACTATTCCCGGCCGCCGCGAGACTTTTTGCCGAACCTCACGAAAGACCTTCGTGCAATCCTTGGCCCGACATCGCGATCCGATCGCGAGTCATTCATCCGTAGACTCACTCCGCCCTCGCGGGCGGGGTGCCTTTACGGCAAACAAGAATACAGGAGGAAAATGATGACGTTGGGGGACCGCTTTTCCGCTCGATATTCATCGGCTCGGCCAGTCCGCAGCAGTCTTGCCGTCGGTCTTCTCGCAGGCTTCGGCCTCGCCGCATCCATCACCGCCGCCTCTGCGCAGGATTCCGCGAAGACCCCGACGCCGGAGAGCATGAAGGCCATCACCTCGCAGGTCGACGGCGCCTACATCAAGGCCAACACCGCAACGTCCAACAACTGGCCGACGATCGGTCTCGACTACGCAGAGACCCGCTTTTCGAAGCTCAATCAGATCACGAGCGACAACGTCAAAGGCCTCGGCCTGGTCTGGACCTACAACCTCGAATCCTCGCGCGGCGTCGAGGCGACGCCGGTCGTCGTCGACGGCATCATGTACCAGACCGCCCCGTGGAGCGTCGTGCATGCCATCGACGCGCGAACCGGCAAGCGCATCTGGACCTTCGATCCGGAAGTCAACCGCGAGCTCGGCTACAGGGGCTGCTGCGACGTCGTCAACCGCGGCGTCGCCCTCTACAAGGGCAAGGTGTTCGTGGCCGCCTATGATGGCCGCCTGATCGCGCTCGACGCGGCAACCGGCAAGAAGGTCTGGGAAAAGGACACGCTGATCGACCACGAGCATTCCTACACCATCACCGGCGCGCCGCGCGTCTTCAACGGCAAGGTCGTGATCGGACAAGGCGGCGCCGAATATGGCGCGCGCGGCTACGTCACCGCCTACGATGCCGAAAGCGGAAACCAGCTCTGGCGCTGGTTCACCGTCCCCGGCGATCCGTCGAAACCGTTCGAGGACGAGTCGATGGAGAAGGCGGCCAAGACCTGGGATCCCGCCGGTCAATATTGGCTCAACGGCGGCGGCGGCACACCATGGGACACCATCACTTTCGACCCCGATCTCAATCTCGTCTACATCGGCACCGGCAACGGTTCCCCCTGGAACCGAAACGTGCGCAGCCCCGCCGGCGGCGACAATCTCTATCTCGCCTCGGTCGTGGCGCTGAACGCCGACACCGGCAAATACGCCTGGCACTATCAGGAGACGCCCGGCGATCACTGGGACTACACCTCGACCCAGCCGATGATCCTCGCCGACATCAGCATCGACGGCGCGCCGCGCAAGGTCATCCTGCACGCGCCCAAGAACGGCTTCTTCTTCGTGATCGACCGCACCAACGGCAAATTCATCTCGGCGAAGAATTTCGTCGATGTGAACTGGGCCACCGGCTACGACGCCAACGGCCGCCCGGTCGAGGTGCCGGCCGCGCGCGGCGACGCGGCCTATGACTCGATCCCGGGACCCTACGGCGCTCACAACTGGCACCCGATGTCGTTCAACCCGCAAACCGGGCTGGTCTATCTGCCGGCCCAGAACGTGCCGCTGAACCTCATTCCGGAAAAGAAGTTCAAGCAGAATGCCGCAACGCCGGGCAAATTCGGCGGCGCCACCGGCTGGAATGTCGGCTTCGTGCTCAACGGAGAGCCGCCCAAGAGTCTTCCGTTCGGACGCCTCGTCGCATGGGATCCGGTCAGGCAGAAGGAAGCCTGGCGCGTCGAATACCCCTCGCCATGGAACGGCGGCACGCTGACCACGGCCGGAAACCTGGTGTTCCAGGGCACCGCGGATGGACGCTTCGTCGCCTATGACGCCACGACGGGCAAGACGCTGTGGGAAACACCGACCGGCACCGGCGTCGTCGCTGCGGCTTCGACCTACATGCTCGACGGCGTGCAGTATGTCTCGATTGCCGTCGGCTGGGGCGGAGTCTATGGCATGGCGCAACGGGCAACCGAGCGGCAAAGTCCCGGGACGGTCTACACGTTCGCGCTGAACGGCAAGGCGCCGCTGCCGGAGTTCGTGAAGTACCAGACCGAAGGCCTTCTCCAGGGCGTGAAGTACGATCCGAAGGACGTGCCCGAAGGAACGGCGCTCTATGTCGCCGCCTGCGCCACCTGCCACGGCGTGCCCGGCGTCGACAAGGGCGGCAACGTCCGCAACCTCGGCTACGTGCCAGCGGAGGAGATCGCCAACCTCAAGAACATCGTGTTCAAGGGACCGTTCCGCGACAAGGGCATGCCGGACTTCACGGGCAAGCTGACCGAAGCCGACGTCGTGAAGATTCAGGCTTTCATCCAGGGCACGGCCGACGCAATACGGCCGAAGAAGTGACGCGGTGAGCCGGCTGCGGCAGGCATCGCCGCAGCCGGCTCACCCGACGCTCGCGACACGCCTCAATCCTTCGAAGCATCATGCCTTTCAGAGAGATCCATTGAGTCCCATACTCGTCGTCGATGACCATCCCATCATTGCCGAAGCCTGTCGCATCGTGCTGGGGGACGTCGAGGACGTGGTCGCTGCGCGCGATGTGCCGAGCGGCTATGAAGCATTTCTGGAGCACCGCCCTGGGGTCGTCATCCTCGATTTGACCTTTCCGGGAGAAGCACTCGGCGGTGTCGACCTGCTGCACCGCATCTCCTCGGATGCGCCGCTCGCGCGCATCCTGGTTTTCAGCATGCATGCGGACGCGAATATCGTCGCGTCCGCGATCAAGGCGGGAGCCATCGGATATTTGCTGAAGGACTCTCCGCCGGACGAACTGCCAAAGGCTGTGCGTCAGGTCAGGCTCGGCCATCGCTATGTCGACGAGCGGATCAATTTGCGCGGCGTGCCCCTGCCCGATCACGTCGACTCCGGCAACGTCGCCATACTGACGCGCAGAGAACGAGAGGCGCTCAGCCTGCTTGGCCAGGGAAATTCATATTCTGCGATCGCCGAAGAGCTGGTCATCACGCCCCGGGCCGTCGCCCGACTGATCAAGCAGGCGAGGACCAAGCTCGGCATCCGCCGCACGAGCGACCTGCTCCGCCGGGCGCGCGATCTTGCCGGCGGAGAAGACAGCTCGAACTGACGCGCGACCACCCGATCTATTGCAGGAGCTGAAGCAGCGCGCGCCCGGCAGACGTCTTCAATTCTCTCCCATCCAGCGTCCCGTCGTGATCGGGATCGGCTGCGTCGAAGCGCCGCGAGACGACGGCGAGATATTCATTCACCGAGAGCGTTCCATCGTGGTCGGGATCTGCTGCCGCTATCTCTTTGGCGGATAATCTGCCCCGCAACTCCCGCACGTCCAGCGTGCCGTCGTGATCCGGGTCGAGCCTGGCGAAAAGCGCCGTCGCCGCCTTCCTGACCTCGATATGGTCCAGCGTCCCGTCGTTGTCGGTATCGAACTTCTTGACCGGATCACCGCGAGAAGCCGCCAGCGCAGATCCCGACACCATCCCGACAGCTAGAATTGAAACCATCCATCGGCCAAATTTCGGCATTTCGAGCTCTCCCGGAGGTCGTCGACGTCACATTCAGATCAGGACGAGGCAGTCGGAATCAAGGCCTCCACGGTCAGCCCGGCATCGCCGGAGACGACGTTGAGCGTGCCTCCCAGCGCCAGGATCCGCTCGCGCATGCCGACGAGGCCGAAGCCGAGCTTCTGCCCCGGCTCCATGCCGCGGCCGTTGTCGCTGACCCGCACCCGGGCACAGCCGCGGCCGTCGTGAGCCATCTGCTCCACCGGCTCGATGACGACATTGACCGTGGTCGCACCGGCGTGACGGAATACATTGGTGAGCGCCTCCTGCACGATACGATAGATGGTGAGATCGGCCGTCTCGCCGGTTGCGCCCAGCGCCGGCGAGATCACGGTCTCGATCGCGACGTCGGGATGCGACTGCCGCCATAGCCGCGACAGGGATTCGAGCGCCTTGCGCAAGCCGAGCTCGGCAAGACCCACGGGCCGAAGGCGCTCCAGCACGCGGCGGTTGAATTGCTGGAGTGCATTGATCTGCTCCAGCATGGCGCTGCCATGTTTTCGCACGGCATCCGCACTCGGGTCGCGTCCGTCCGCCAGCTTCGCCAGCGCGCTCGCATGCGCGCGCAGCGAGAACAGGTAAGGCCCGAACTCGTCATGGAGCTCGCGCGCGATCTCCTTGCGTTCCATATCCTGAAGGGACACCGCGCGTTCGGCAAGACGCCGCTTGTCCTCGACCGCCTCACCAAGCGTCGCAGCAAGGTGGTTGAGCTTGGTGCAGATCGCGGCGAGCTCCGGCGCGCCGCCCGGCGCGACACGGGCATCGTAATGTCCGCCCTCGAGCTTCCCCATTGCCTCCGCCAGAGACTGGAGCGGTGCCAGCGCCCGGCCGACCACGTTCATCATCAGGAAGAACAGCGCGAGCGCGATCACCGAGCCGACCTCGAGCTGGGTCACGATCCCGTCCCAGATCTCGGCGATCTCGTCGTCGGGATGCGAGGTGATCACAAGCGAGGCGGGCTTGCCGCGGATCGAGACCGGCACGCTGACTGCGGTCTGCTCGGGATGAACCAGGGCGACGAACCAGGCCGGCGGCGCGCGCGTGTCGGCGTCGGCGTCAAGCCGGGGGGGCGTCAGCGGATGGCCGCCGGCGTCCCGAAGCGTGATGCTGACGTGGCGCAGGCGGCTGAGATCGCGCGTGATCTGGTTGAGCCTGGCATCCGGATCGGGGGCCTCGTTGAGATCCGACACGATCATCTCGATGAACTCTCGGGCAAGGCGGATCACGCTCTGGTCCTCGGCCTGCACGCGCGGCCCGGCCTCCGCGACCTGCCGGCCGATATTGACGGCGAGCCCGAGCGCCAGCAGCAGCGCCAGCAAGAGGTTGATGCGCCCGCGCAAGGATAAATTCTGCCACATTGGTATCGCCTGTGCCTCGCGAAGGATGCCCGCGCCTGTCCGATGACGTTGACAGAGGCGAAGCGCCGGATATCTAATCGGAAGCGTACAGCAATCCCAGCCGGGTTGCATGAGGCCACATGAGACACGCAGCTCCTCATGCCGGCAGCGTGCAGCGCAAAACAGGCAAATTCCAACACGGGAAACGCGCTGTCGCGGGGAACGCCTATGCGCATTCTGATCGTCGACGATCACCCCATTGTCGCCTCCGGCTGCCGTGCCGTGCTGGCCGACGAGGGCGAGATCGAGATTTTGGAGGCCGCCGACGCCGAAGACGGCGAGTGCGTCTTCATCGTCGAACGCCCCGAGCTCTGCATCATCGACATCAACCTGCCGACCGTCTCCGGATTCGAGCTCGCGCGCCGCATCCTCGAGCGCGCGCCCGAGGCCCGCATCATCATGTTCAGCATGAACGACGATCCCGCGTTCGCCGCGCGGGCGATCGAGTGCGGCGCCAAGGGCTATGTCTCCAAGACCGGCGATCCCGACGATCTGGTCGAGGCGATCCGCGCCGTCGGCGGCGGCGGCACGTACCTTCCGACCGCGATCGCGCGCAGCATCGCCTTTGCGGGGCCGACTCTGGCGCAAAGCCCGCTGTCGAAGCTGAATGCGCGCGAGATGGAGATCCTGCGGCTGCTCAGCGCCGGCAAGAGCCTGTCCGAGATTGCCTGGCTGGTGCAATCGTCCTACAAGACGGTGGCCAATACCTCGTCGATCATGCGCCAGAAGCTCGGGGTGAAAACCTCCGTCGAGCTGGTGCGGCTGGCGATCGACAGCGGCGTCGCCTGACGGCGCCACAAATTTCGGTCACACCAGCGTTGCAATGTTGAGGTGGTGAGATGCCACGGAGTTTCAGGCATGACGATCCAGACCGTCTCGACCAATAAATCCTATGGCGGTGCGCAAGGTGTCTACCGCCATGCAAGCCAGGCGACCGGAACCGACATGCTGTTCTCGGTCTACGTTCCACCGCACGCGAGCGACGCCAAACTGCCCGTGGTCTGGTACCTCTCCGGGCTCACCTGCACACATGCCAATGTCACGGAGAAGGGCGAATTCCGCAAAGCCTGCGCCGAGCTCGGCCTGATCTTCGTCGCGCCGGATACCTCACCGCGCGGGCCGGATGTGCCGGGTGATGTCAACAACGCCTATGATTTCGGCTTAGGGGCCGGCTTCTATGTCGATGCGACGCAAGAGCCGTTCGCGCGCAACTATCGGATGTGGAGTTATGTCACCGACGAGTTGCCCAAGCTGATCGCGGAAAACTTTCCGGTCGACGTCAAGCGGCAATCTGTGATGGGTCACTCGATGGGCGGCCATGGTGCGCTGACGGTTGCGCTGCGCAACCCGCACCGGTTTCGCGCGGCAAGCGCTTTCGCGCCGATCGTGGCGCCTTCGCAGGTGCCCTGGGGCATCAAGGCCCTGACCGGCTATCTCGGTCCGAACAGGGATACCTGGCGCAACCACGACACGGTGGCGCTGATCGAGGACGGTGCGAAATTCTCGGGCTTCCTGGTCGACTATGGCGATGCCGACAATTTCTTGAAGGAGCAGCTCAAGCCGGAGCTGCTCCAGGAGGCCTGCACCAGGACCAATATCCCGCTGACGCTGCGCCGGCAGGTGGGCTACGACCACAGCTATTACTTCATCTCGACGTTCATGAGCGATCATCTGCACTGGCATGCGGCGAGATTGACGGCGTGATCTCTCTTCTCCCTCGCCCCGCTTGCGGGGAGAGGGAGAAGAAACCCCTACTCCGGCTTGCCGTAATTCGGCGCCAGCAGGCGGTTGCGGACCAGATAGCTCATCGTGCGCGACCAGGATTCGTCGGTGTTGCCGCGCATGTCGGCGCTGGCGACGGTGATCATGTTGCCGGTCTTCACGTCGCGCAAATAGATGTTGAGATTGATGATCAGGTTCGAGACCTTCTGCACTAGGCCGGTGATCTCCAGGTCGGCGCCGAGCTGTCCGGCGAGCTTGAGGTCGCAGCCGCCGCAGGCCTGTAAGTTCGCGTGACGGGCGGCATCCCGAACCGGCGCGATGTCGAGCATCTGGAACTTGCCTGAATCTGCGAGTTCCTTGCGCAGCTGCTCGCTGATGCGCTCGAGCCGCGCCTGCTCGGGCTTCGAGCCATAGAACTCGCCGGGCAGGCTGGTGTCGATCAGCTCGAAATCGAACACCGCGAGTTTGGGCGGATCTGCGAGCGCGACCGAGCCCGTCAACAGCAAGGCCGAGAAACAAATCAGTGCTCGCATAATCGTGATTCCCGGTCTCGCGCGCGCGAGGACGAAATGCGGGGTTGCAAGGCGAGCCAAATCGGTCATGCTTGAAGCAGAAACAATTCTCCACCGGCGGTCAAGCCGGGGAGAACACCTGGAGGAAACATGATCCGATGGTTGGTCGGCCTGATCGGCTGGAGTCTTGCCGCGACGAGTGCGCTCGCGGCCGACCCCGTCACGATCGGCGTCGGCTATCTCGGCATCGCCGGCACCAGATCGACGCTGTCGCTGGTAGAGCAGCCGGCCGAGAATGACGGCGTTGCCGGCGCCCGCCTCGCCATCGAAGACAACAACACCACCGGGAAATTCCTCAACCAGCGCTTTACGCTGGAGGAGCGCCGCATCAAGGAAGGCGAGGACGTTGTGCAGGCGGCGTCCGCGCTCGCCGAGAAGAACGGCTTCATCGTCGCCGACCTGCCGGCCGATGCGCTGCTAAAGGTCTCGGACGCCTTACGCGACCGCGGCACGCTGCTGTTCAACGTCGGCGCCATCGACGAACGGCTGCGCGAGGCCGATTGCCGCGCCAACGTCATCCATACCGCCCCGACCCGGGCAATGCTCGCCGACGCGCTCGGGCAATACCTGGTGTGGAAGCAGTGGAAGCGTTGGCTGCTCGTGGTCGGCTCCCATGACGAGGACAAGCTGTTCGCCGATGCGCTCCGGCGCACCGCCACGCGGTTCGGCGCCAAGATCGTGCAGGAGCGCACCTTCGAAGACAAGGGCGGTGCACGCCGTACCGATAGCGGCGTGACACTGATACAGCGCCAGATGCCTGTCTTCACTCAGCAGGCGCCGGCCTATGACGTGCTGGTCGCCGCCGACGAGAGCGAGGTGTTCGGCGCCTATTTGCCCTATCGCACCTGGGATCCGCGGCCCGTCGCGGGCTCGGCCGGGCTGGTGCCGCGCAGCTGGGACGCCGCGCAGGACCAGTGGGGCGCGATCCAGATGCAGAACCGCTTCTTCAAGCTGAATTCGCGGCGCATGACCGCGCTCGACATGCAGGCCTGGACCGCGGTGCGCATGATCGGCGAAGCCACCTCGCGCACCAATTCCGGCGACGTCAGGAAGGTGACCGATTTCATCAAGGCTCCGGATTTCTCGGTCGCCGCGTTCAAGGGCACGCGGCTCACCTTGCGCGACTGGAACTTGCAGCTGCGCCAGCCGATCCTACTGGTCGACGGCCGCATGGTGGTGTCGGTGTCGCCGCAAGAGGGATTCCTGCACCAAGTCTCCGAGCTCGACACGCTCGGCTACGATCGTCCGGAGAGCAAATGCAAGCTGAAGTGAGCGAAGTGATGCGACGGAGCCTCCGCAGAGATGGTGCGCTCCCTCTCCCGCGTGCGGGGGAGGTAAGGACCGCTCGCGGACGGAGATCGCACCTGCTAAGGGCAGCGTTGCTGATGGTTCTGGCGACCGCCGCAGCGCCCGCACACGCGTTCATCGCCTATGTCTCGAACGAAAAGAGCAACACGGTGTCCGTCATCGACACCGACAGCTGGACCGTGACCAAGACCATCAAGGTCGGCCAGCGCCCGCGCGGCATCGATTTCACGCGCGACGGCAAGTTCGTGCTGGTCGCGGTCGGCGACGACGACACCATCCAGGTGATCGATGCCAAGACGCAAACCGTGGTCGACAGCCTGCCCTCCGGACCTGACCCCGAGCTGTTCGCACAGGATGCCGCCGGCAAGATCCTCTATGTCGCCAACGAGAACGACAACACGGTGACCGTGATCGATCTCGAGAAGCGCGCACGCCTCGGCGACATTCAGGTCGGCGTCGAGCCCGAGGGCATGACCATCAGCCCCGACGGCAAGACGCTGATCAACACGTCCGAGACGACCAACATGGCGCATTTCATCGACACCGCCTCGCGTCAGATCGTCGCCAACGTGCTGGTCGACGCCCGCCCGCGCTTCGCCGAGTTCAAGCATGACAGTTCGGAAGTGTGGGTATCCTCGGAGATCGGCGGGACCGTGTCGATCATCGATCCCAGGAAGCACGAGGTGATCGGCAAGGTCACTTTCGAGATCCCGGGCCTGCGGAAAGAGGCGATCCAGCCCGTCGGCATCGGCATGACCAAGGACGACAAGACCGCCTTCATCGCGCTCGGCCCCGCCAATCGCATCGCCGTGGTCGACGTCGCCACGCGCAAGGTGACGAAATACCTGCTGGTCGGGCAGCGGGTCTGGCACGTGGCGTTCACGCCGGACGAAAAGTACCTGCTCACCACCAACGGCGTGTCGAACGACGTCTCGGTCATCGACGTCGCCGCGCAAAAGGTGATCAAGACCATTCAGGTGGGCGAACTGCCCTGGGGCGTCACGATCGCGCCATGACCAGCCCTGCCCCGATCGCCGAACCACACGACGCCGCACCAGGGCCCGATCCCGCCGCGGTGCCGGCGCTGGCGATCGAGGGCGTCAGCCACGCCTATGGGCCGCGCCGCGCGCTGATGGACGTCTCCTTCAATGTCCAACCCGCGAGCTTCACTGCACTGCTTGGGCTGAACGGTGCCGGCAAGAGCACGCTGTTCTCGCTCGTCACGCGCCTGTTCGGCATCCAGTCCGGCCGTGTCGCCATCTTCGGTCATGACATCAGCAGGAGCCCCGGCGAGGCGCTGCGGCTGTTAGGGGTCGTGTTCCAGCCGCGTACGCTCGATCTCGATTTGTCGCTGACGCAGAACCTGCTCTATCACGCCGCGCTGCACGGCATCAGCCGCCGTGAGGCCGCCGCGCGCAGCGCCGAACTGCTCGGCCGCATCGGGCTCGAAGAGCGCGCCGGCAGCAAGGTCCGCGATCTCTCGGGCGGCCAGATGCGGCGGCTGGAGATTGCGCGGGCGCTGCTGCACCGGCCGCGGCTGCTGTTGCTGGACGAGCCTACGGTCGGCCTGGACGTCAAGGCGCGCGCCGACATCATCAGCCATGTCCGCCAGCTCGTGACCGATCAGGGCATCGGGGTGCTCTGGGCCACGCACCTGTTCGACGAGATCAATGCCGGTGACGATCTCGTGGTGCTGCACCAGGGCAAGGTGCTGGCGAAGGGGCCGATGAGCCGCGTCATCGCGGAGGCCGGCGCGCAGGACGTCAACACCGCCTTCATGCGCCTGACCGGCGCGCAAGTGATGCCGGGAGGCGGCGCATGAGCAGCATCACCACGCGCGAGACCCCGCGCGGCTTTTCGGCCCAGGAGTACCTGACCTGCCTCACCGGCATCGTCTGGCGCGAGGGGCTGCGCTTCCTGCATCAGCGCGAGCGCTTCGTCTCGGCGCTGGTGCGCCCGCTGGTGTGGCTGTTCATCTTTGCCGCCGGCTTCCGCCAGGTGCTCGGCATCTCCATCATCCCGCCCTACGAGACCTACATCCTCTACGAGGTCTATATCGCACCTGGGCTGATGGCGATGATCCAGCTCTTCAACGGCATGCAGTCGTCGCTCTCGATGGTCTATGACCGCGAAATGGGCAACATGCGCACGCTCCTGGTGAGCCCGCTGCCGCGCGGATTCCTGTTGTTCTGCAAGCTGCTCGCAGGCACCGCTGTGTCGCTGCTCCAGGTCTACGCATTCCTGCTGATCGCCTGGCTCTGGGACATCACCCCGCCGCCCCAGGGCTACCTCACCGTGCTGCCGGCGCTGATCCTGTCCGGGCTGATGCTGGGCTCGCTCGGCATGCTGATCTCCTCGGGCATCAAGCAGCTGGAAAATTTCGCCGGCGTGATGAACTTCGTGATCTTCCCGATGTTCTTCGCCTCCTCCGCGCTCTACCCGCTCTGGCGGGTGCAGGAGGGCAGCCCTTATCTGTACTATCTCTGCGAGGCCAATCCGTTCACCCATGCGGTCGAGCTGATCCGCTTCGCGCTGTACGGGCAGATCAACTGGATCTCGCTGGCAGTGGTTGCAAGCTGCACAATCGTCTTCATGGTCGGAGCGATTTTGGCCTATGATCCCTCGCGCGGGCTGGCGCGACGCGGGCCTGCGGGAGGCGAAGGATGAAGGTTTGGCTCCTGGCTGCCCTGGTGATCGCGCTGTCCGGCACGACCGCGCGCGCGGCCGATCCGCGCTATCCGGACTGGCCCTGTACCCAGGCCAAGGTGCCGGAGATCTCGCTGGCCGCCGTGTGGGCCGGTCCGCCGCTCGACGACGTCCAGAACAGATGGAAGGACGACGCCAGGGTCAGCGCGCTGGTCGCAAAATTGGCGGCGCGCAAGACGCCGCTGGACGAGGCCGAGACATCGGTGAAGGAGTTCCTGGCCGCCTCCGGTCCCGACAAGGCGACGAATGCGAAGCTGCTGTTTGCCGGCCTGTTCGACACGCTCAATGCTCAGCGCTCGCAGGTCATGAACGGGCTCGAACGCGTCAGCCGGAAGCAGCGCGAGGCCGCCGACAAGATTCGCGAGGAAACGCTCCAACTCCACACCCTGCAAGGCGCGACACCCCGCGACGAGGCCAAGGTGGAGGCGCTCAGCAACGAGCTGATCTGGAAGACCCGTATCTTCGAGGACCGCACCAAGGTGGTGCGGTTCGTCTGTGAGGTTCCAACCACGATCGACCAGCGCCTGTTCGCGCTCGGCCGCGTGATCCAGCAGGAAATGGAATAGCGGCAGCCTCGCTGACGGCTTTCGCGAAAGTTCCGCAATCATTAACCCTTTGCCGAGCTATCCGCCGGAACCAAATCGATCCAGGATGCCTTGTCGAAGTGAACCCCATACGTCGGGAGGCCTCGATGGGAACCACAAGATTCATCTTCGCGGGCGCCGCGGCCCTTAGCTTGCTCGCACCCAGCGCTTTTGCCGAAGACATGACCGGAACGATCACGCGAATCGACCGTCTCAACGGCACGATCGCGATCCAGCAGACGCAGAAGGGTACGGTCGGCGCCAGCGCTGGCAGCGCCGGCGCGCTCCAGGAGTACAAGACCAAGGATGCCGCGATGCTGGATGCCGTTCATGCCGGCGACAGGGTGAACTATACGGCCACCGAGACGAACGGCACCGGCACGCTGACGAAGCTGCAGAAGCAGAAATAGAGCACTGCGCTTGACCTCTCTCCGCTTGCGGAGAGAGGGAGCGCATCCTCGCTGATCAATGCTGCTCGGGCCGCGGCTCCGGCCGCGCCTCATCGGTCGGAAGCTTCGCGCGCTCCCAGCCGTCGGTGCCGTCGGGGTACCACACGATGTTGGAATAGCCGTAAGCCAGCGCACGCTTGGCGGCGTTCCAGGACATCCAGCAATCGGCGAGGCAATAGATCACGAGCAATGCGGCCTTGTTGCCGCGCGAGGCGCGCGCGAGGCCGCGCTGGAGATAGTCATCCATGGCCGGCGGCAGAGTGCCGTAGCCGGTGTCAGGCAGCCAGATGCTGCCCGGAATGTTCCGGCGCGGCGCATCGCGCCACACCGTGCCCTCGGGAAGGTTGTTCGGCTTCGGCGGGCGCGGCATCACGTCGACGAACGCGCCGCTGTTTGCGCGCCATATCGCTTCCGCCTCTTCGGTCGTCAGCACGCGCGCGCCGGCAAGCGTCGCCGGCACCGGCGCGCGATAATTGTCGGTGCGATAGCCCTCGGGCTCGAACGGCTCCTGCTGCTGCGCCGACGCCGGTGCCACGAGCAGAGCAACGACAATCGCAGCGGCAAGCGGCCGTCTCATGGCGTCTTCTTGGCCGCCTCCGCGCCGAGCGGCCGGTCGCTCTCGTCCAGCAGCGGCACGCCGAAATCGAGCAGGATCTTGTTGATCTCGCCCTGGTTCTCCTGGATCAGCTTGTTGAGCTGCCGCTTCCAGTTCTGGTCGGCGGGGCGCACGCCCATGCCGATGCGATAGACCAGCTTCGGCCCGGTGGTTTCCTTCACCAGCGGCGTGACATGGAGCGAAGAGCCGGCCTTCTTCGCATGGTAGCCGGCCATCGGCCCCCACAACACGCCGGCGTCGATCTTTCCGGCGGAGAGGTCATTGATCATGGCCTGTGCCGAATTGTCGAAGCGCGTGTCGATCATCAGCGGATAGGGCTTTGCATCGCCCATCAGGCCGGCCAGCGCCATGTTGGTCGCCGGCGGTGTGCCGGCGACGATGCCGACATGCTTGCCCTTCAACTTGGGGTCCTCGAGCGTGTCAACGTCCTCGAGCCCGCTGCCGGCCTTCGAGACCAGTGCATAGCTCGTGCGGTAGTAGGGATTGGTACCCTGCACGAGGTCGTCGCCTTGCGGGAAACCCATGATGACGTCGCAGCGATGCGCGCCCAGCGTCATCCGCACGAAACCGGTGGCCTGCGGAAAGAACACGTAGTCGAGCTTCTTCTGGAGCTTGTCCGCAAGAAACTCGGCGAGCTTGTTCTCGAACCCCTCGCCCTTCTCGTTGGAGAACGGCAGATTGCGCGGATCGGCGCAGACGCGCAGCACCTTGGGATCGACCAATTCGAATGAGAGATCGCCGGTCTCGCTGGTCTGCGCGACGGCGGCATCGCCGAACGCACAGGATGCGACCACGACCCACAGTGAAAACAACCAGCGACGATGTCGTCCGGCCTCCGTCATCGCGCTTCCTCCTCGTTTTGGTTGGATGTTATCCATGCAACGCATGACGCGCCACCTGTGCCAACTTTGCGCTGGCCCAACTTGTTGCAGTGCAACGAGACGAATCCCTTGAACTGAGGCAGAAAAAAGTGTCTCGCATCGCTCTGATGATCGCAGCCTGGTTCCTGCTCGAAGCGACGCTAGCACGCGCCTGCGCAGCCGAATTGCCTGTGAGCGAAGTCGCACCGGGAATCTTCGTGCACTCCGGGACCATCGCCCTGATGACCCGCGAGAACGAAGGCGACATTGCCAATGTCGGCTTCATCGTCGGCGATGAGGCCGTGGCCGTGATCGACACCGGCGGCAGCCTTCGCGAAGGCGAGGCACTGCTGGCCGCCGTGCGGGCCCGCACGCCCAAGCCGATCCGCTATGTCATCAACACTCACGGCCATCCCGACCATGTCTTCGGCAACGCCGTTTTTGTTGCGGAGGGCGCGAGCTTCGTCGGGCACAGCAAGCTGCCGCAGGCGCTCGCGACGCGCGGGCCGTTCTATCTCGACAATTTCCGCCGCATCATGGGCAGCGAGCTGATCGATCCCGTCAAGATCATTGCCCCGACCCTGCTCGTGACCGATACGATGACGCTCGATCTCGGTTCGCGCCGCCTGAGCTTGCGTGCCTGGCCGGCCGGACACAGCGACAGCGACTTGATCGTGTACGACGAGACGACCAGGACCCTGTTCGCTGGCGACCTGGTCTTTCTCCGCCACATCCCGGTCATGGACGGCAGCATCCGCGGCTGGCTCGACACCTTGAAGCGGCTCGAGACCATCCCGGCGCTCCGCGTCGTTCCCGGTCACGGCCCCGTGAGCGACTGGCCCGCCGCGCTGATCGACGAACGGCGCTACCTATCAACGCTGCTGTCCGACGTCCGCACACTGAACAAGAACGGCGAGCCGATCCGAGCCGCCGCAGACAAGGCGGCAGCGTCGGAACGGCCGCATTGGCAGCTGTTCGACGACTACAACGCTCGCAACGCAACTGCAGCATTCTCTGAAATTGAATGGGAGTAGCGGGCGCGCTAGGCTGCACCTGACGACTGTTTCGTCCGCGCGGGATCATGACCATGACGGGATGCACACGCCGGCTGGCCCTCACCGCCCTCCTGCTCGGCCTCGCTTTCGCGACGCCGACACAGGCGGAAGAGGCCTATGATCCCTGGCCCGGCCTGGTGCAGGACATCTTCAAGAGCCGTCCGATGAATGACGGCAGCGCCGTCATCGGCATCGAGATGCCCTACCGCGCCGAGGATGCGGCGATCGTGCCGGTGACCTTGCGCAGCAAGCTGTCGCCCGGCGATGCGCGGCGGATCCGTTCGATCACGCTGGTGATCGACCGCAATCCGGCGCCGATGGCGGCGAAGTTTGAACTCGGGCCCGACGCCAATGTCACGGAGATCTCGACACGCGTGCGCGTCAATAACTACACCGATGTCCACGCGGTCGCCGAGCTCAGCGACGGTCAGCTCTATGTGTCCAAGACGTACGTGAAAGCCTCCGGCGGCTGCTCGGCACCGGCGGGCAAGAACGTCGAGGAAGCCAGGAACCGGCTCGGCCAGATGCGCTATCGCCAGTTCGCCCGCGAGGATGCGCCGGCGAGCCGCGTCCGCGAGGCGCAGGTCATGATCGGTCATCCCAACAATTCCGGGCTGCAGATGGACCAGGTCACGCAGCTCTACATTCCCGCTTTCTTCATCAACCAGCTCAAGCTGACGCAGGACGACAGCCCCGTGCTGTCGATGGAAGGCGGGATCTCGATCTCGGAGGATCCCAACCTGCGCTTCACGTACGTGTCCAACGGCGCCAAGCGCTTCCGCGCGGAAGCAAAGGACACGGACGGGCACGTGTTCCGCAACGAGTGGGATGTGGAGAAGCCGGGGACGTGAGTCTCTCGATCGTCATGGCCGGGCTTGTCCCGGCCATCCACGAACTGCGGGCCTATCCAAGAACGTGGATGCCCGGGACAAGCCCGGGCATGACGAATACGGCTGCTCATCATGCACTGTCAGAAACACCTCACCTCTGCTTCCGCCTGCGCGCGCCTCAAATCGTTCACCGCCGAGTTCGCCTGCTCCGAGGTGCGGAACTGGACGCCGAGATTGCCGCGCACCTGCGACATGCTGAGCGCGGTCTCGGCGGTAACATAGCGCTCGTAGGGTATGATCGAAGCCACCACGTCGATCGAGCAGGAACATTGCTCGATCGCAGCCCGCGTCTCGCCGGTGGCCTTCATGCAGCCATAGACATACTCCGCGCGCGCCGAGGTGGGATAGTCATTGACCGCCTCGGCCCGTGCCACGCACGCGCTCGCAGCCAGCATCACCAATGCGGCAACAATCGGTCGTAGCTGTCCCGCCAGATTCATGCGCATCCTCCCGCTGGTTGCGACCAAGGCTATGCTATGCGTATTGTCCTGAAAAGCATTCCGTCAGAGGAAACGGCTCACAAGGTGATGAGAGCACTGGGTGTGACGAGGGCATTTGGTCGAACATTGGCGCTAGCAATGACGCTGGCGCTGACGCTCGCCGCGCCCGGCCGCGCTGCGGATGCGATCCGCCTTGCAGTGCAGAAGACAGGAACATTCTCCTGGGAGCTGGCCGCGATCCGCAGCGCCGGCCTCGACAAGGAGGCCGGCCTGTCGCTGGAGGTCACGGAGCTCGCGAGCACCGAGGCCGGCAAGATCGCGATGCGCGCCGGCAGCGCCGACATCATCCTGTCGGACTGGCTATGGGTGTCGCGCGAGCGTGCGCTGGGCGCCAAGCTCACTTTCTATCCCTATTCGAGCGCGTTGGGTGCGGTGATGGTTCCGGCGGCTTCTCCAATCAAGACGCTGGCCGACCTCAAGGGCCGCAAGCTCGCCGTCGCCGGCGGGGCGATCGACAAGAGCTGGCTGCTGCTCCAGGCGCGCATGAAACAGGACGGGATCGACCTGAAGTCCGAGGCAACCATCGTCTATGGCGCGCCGCCCCTGATCGCCGCGAAGGCGCTCGACGGCGAGATGGATGCGAGCCTCAATTTCTGGAATTTCTGCGCCCAGCTCGAAGCCAAGGGTTTTCGGCGCCTCGCGGGTATCGAGGATATCCTGCCGAAGCTCGGCGCCAAGGGTGCTGTCTCCGCCGTCGGCTATGTCTTCGACGAGAGCTGGGCCGCGAGCCATCGCGACGCCGTGGCGCGCTTCATCGCGATGACCCGCAAGGCCAAAGAGCTGCTGGCGACCTCGGATGCGGCCTGGGACAAGGTCGCGCCGCTCACCGGCACCAGCGATCCGGCCGTGCTCAAGTCCTACCGCGACCGCTACCGCGACGGCATTCCGCGCCGGAGCATCGACGACGAGGAAAAGGACGCACGCGTGCTCTACCGCGTGCTGGCCGAGATCGGCGGCCGCGATCTCGTTGGCCCTGCGGCCGAGCTCGACCCCGGCACGTTCTATCACGCAGTCCCCGGAGACTGAGGTGCTGCGTCTGCTCTCGTTCGCCCTGTTCCTCGCAACCTGGTGGACCGCCGCGCTGTTCGTCGGTGGCGCGAAGCTGCCCTCCCCGCCGACCGTGCTCCAGGTCATGACCGCGGAAGCATCAAGCGGCGCGCTGTTCCTGCATCTCGGCGCCACGCTGGCGCGCGTCGCGCTCGCCTTCACACTCGCGATGTCGCTCGGCAGCGCGATCGGCTACCTGATGGGCCGGGTGAAGCTCGCCGACCGGCTCGGCGATCCCTGGCTGATCCTGCTGCTCAATTTGCCGGCCCTGGTCGTGATCGTACTGGCCTATATCTGGGCCGGGCTCACCGAGGCCGCGGCGATCGCGGCGATCGCCATCAACAAGCTGCCGACCGCCATCGTCACCTTGCGCGAGGGCGCGCGCGCGCTCGACCGCTCGCTCGACGAAATGGCGAGCGTGTTCGCGATGCCGCGCTGGCGCGCTTTCCGCCACGTCGTGCTGCCGCAGCTTGCGCCCTATATCGCGGCCTCCGCGCGCTCCGGGCTGTCGCTGGTGTGGAAGATCGTGCTGGTCGCCGAGCTCCTGGGTCGTCCGAACGGCGTCGGCTTCGAGATCGGCGTCGCTTTCCAGCTGTTCGACACGCCGCGGCTGCTGGCCTATTCCCTGACCTTCGCCGCCGTCGTGCTCGTCATCGAAACCTTGCTGGTGCAGCCGTTCGAAGCCCGCGCAAACCGGTGGCGGCCCCGTGCGGCTTGAGGTCGAGATCACGGGAAAGACCTTCAGGAGTGCCGCGGGCGGAACGCACGAGGTGCTGGCGCCGGTCCGGTTCGCGCTTCAATCCGGCGAGGTCGGTGTGCTGATCGGGCCGTCCGGCTGCGGCAAGAGCACGATGCTGCGCATCATCCTCGGATTGGACCGCGACTTTGCAGGCCGCATCGCGCGGCCGCCGGAGGCACGGATCGGCATGGTGTTCCAGGAGCCGCGCCTGCTGCCGTGGCGCTCGGTCGAGCAGAATGTACGGCTTGCGGCACCGGAGGTTTCCGATGCGAAGCTGTCGGAACTGTTTCGGATCCTGGAGCTGGAAGCGCATCGCAGCCACTTTCCCGGCGAACTGTCGCTCGGCCTTGCCCGCCGCGTCGCACTCGCCCGTGCCTTCGCGGTCGAGCCCGATCTCCTGGTGCTCGACGAGCCCCTCGCCTCGCTCGACGATGCGCTCGCCGGCCGTCTGCGCGACGAGATCGCAACGCTGGTCGCGAGCCGTCCGATGATGACGCTACTTGTCACCCACAGTCTCGACGATGCGATCCGGCTCGGCGACCGGCTGTTCTTCCTGTCGCCGCGTCCCGCACGGATCGTACAGGAGCTTCCGATCGCCATCCCGCGCGCCGCGCGCAGCGAAGCCGAGATTGCGGCGATCAGGACCGAGCTTGCACGGCGCATCCAAGCGGAACAGGGCGACGTTCACGCCGGGCGGGATGTCCCATAGGCAACCGCGCGAGGCCCGTGCTAAATTGGGTCGCAGCGGAGTCTGCAGATGAAGCGAAGGATCGCCCTGACGGCACTTGGCCTTGCTCTGCTCGCGACAACGACGCGCGCGCAGGACATGATGCGCGATCTCGATCTGACGTCACCCGCCATGGTCTCCGCCGAGATGAGCCGGCAGGAGGTCGAGGCCGCGCTGGCCAAAGCGAGCGCCGGTGCCCCCGCCGATTTGACCGGCAAGCGGTTATCGGGGCTCGATCTCAGTGGTCTCGACCTGGCCAACGCAATTCTCCGTGCGGCACGGCTCAACAAGACGAAGCTCGCCGGTGCCCGGCTCGATGGGGCGATCCTCGATCAGGCGTGGCTGCTGGACGCAGATCTCACGGGCGCGAGCCTGAAGGGCGCCAATTTGTTCGCGTCACAGATGGCACGTGCTCGCCTCGACGGCGCCGATCTGACTGGTGCGCGCATCACGGCAGATCTCACCGGTGCGAGCATGGTCGGCGCGTCGATCGCGGATGCGCATCTCGGTGCCGACATGCGCAACCAGTCGATGGGGCTGATGCGCGCGGTGCTGAGATCCGCCAATCTCGAACGGCTGAACGCGCGCAACGCCGATTTGTCACGCGTCGACCTTGAATTCGCGGTCCTCAGGGGCGCCGACCTGAGCGGTGCATCACTGAAAAACGCCCAACTCGGCGGAGCCGATCTGACCGGCGCGATCGTCATCGACGCCGATTTCGACGGCGCCGATCTCGCCTCGGCGAAGCTGATCGCGCCGAACGGCCTTGACCGCGCCAAGAATTTCGACAAGGCAAAGAACCGCGAACGCCTGATCAGGGAATGACGGCGCGCCTGTGGGAGGACTGCTCGATGCGTTGGGTACTGGCTCTGATCGCGTTGTCGACGCTTGTCGGCGAGGCCGCCGCGCAAACCAAGGGCAAGGGCGTAAGGCTCTGGAACCTGACGACGGAGACGATCTCGGGTTTCCAGCTCGCGCCAGCCGGCAAGACCGACTGGGGTCCGAACCAGTGCTTGAACGACAAGGACAAGGAGGTCGATCACGACGAGCGGCTGCGCATCATCGGTGTCGAGCCCGGCCGCTATGACGCCAAGGTCAGCTATCCCGACGCGCGGCAGTGCATCGTCCGTGACATCGAGATCAAGGCGGACGCCGTGTTCTCGATCGCCGACAAGGATCTGAAGGACTGCACGAAGTAGCGCTCGAACAGATCCTTGCGCCTTATGCCCTGTCGTTGGGGCGTGGATATTCGCAGCGCCAACGCACCGCCTGCCACTTCGGATGCTCGCTGACCCATTGCGCGATATAGGGCGGCGCGGCCATCACGCATTGGCGGGGCGAGCCGGAATAGTTGAACACCAGATGCTGCTCCTCGCAGGTCGCAGGCGAGAGCACAGCACACACAGTCACCACCAGGTCAATCGGGTTCATGCTGGATCCTCTCGCAAGGGGCGCTGGAGATTAGCACGAAAGATTACGTTGCAAGGAGGGGAAAAGTTTCAGGCGGAGGTCAGGAATGGCGAAGGGAACTGCCTCCATCCCTTGCTGGCATTGCGACGCAAAACGCCGAATTCTCCGGAGGTCATGACCGGGCTTGTCCCCCATGACGATCTCGCAGCTAGAAGTTGATCCCGAACACCATCCTGGCCTGGTGTCGCTCGAAATTGACGAGGTCCAGCTTGCCGCCCGATCCGGCCGGACGTCCCCAGGCCTGCATGCTCCAGCTCAAGGTCAGCCGCGAGTGCTCGGATAGCTGGAAATATGCGGTGGGGCCGACGAACAGGGCCTGGCCTGCAAATTCTCCGAGGCCGATCCCCTCATATTGCCGGAAATAGCGCAACTCGCCACCGAGCAGCACATTCGGCCGCACGCGCGCCAGGCCGGCAAACGCAGCGCCGATCGTTGAGCTCTTCTCGGATATTCCTCCAACCTCGAGGCGCGCCCATTCCGGTTGGTAGATCAGGTTGAGGGCGCCGATGGCGAAGTTCGGGATCAGTTCGCGGTCGAATGCCAGCGTGAACTCGGTGCCGTACATTCGCCCTTTCGCGCCGCTGGTCTCGTCAATGCGGTCGCCGTGCAGTTCGGCAGCGATCGTGAAGCCGAACGGAGCGCGGTCGCGATCGAGCAGGCGATAACGCAGGTCGAGCGAGGCGCCCTGGAAGTTGAACTGGCGGCGGTCGTCGATATCAGGGACGCCGGTGATGTCGTGCAAGCTGGCGGTGCCGCCGAGCTCGATACGAAAATTCGGCAGTGGCACCACCTCGATCTCGACCTCGTGCTCGAGCGCGCGATACGCCGCCCCGCCTTTGCCGAAGCGCCCTGTCGTTTGGGTCTGGAATTCGCGCTCGCCGACATTGCCGACATCGGTGCCGATCATGAAGCCGAAAATGTGCTCGGTATCAAAGCCTTCTTCGGCGCTGCTGCGTGCCGGCGCCAGCACGATCGCGCACCCGATCATCATCCAGAACTTACAGGTTCTGCCGCCCATCCCGTGCCCCGAAGGCGCGCCGCTGTGATGCAGCAGCAACGTTCACCGAGCATCAGCGTAGCACACTGCGGCAGAGCGCGGTCGAGATTTTGGTTGAGAGGTCGAGGCCTGCACACGTGCCGCTTCGCGTCCATCGCGAAGCACGATGAGGCTATGCGGAAATCCGACACTGCCGCGGCTTCGACGGCGCTCGCCATCGAAACCGCGGCAGGTCGTCAGTCTTACTTGCGCGAAGCGCAGGCGTACATGTTGATTTCCATGCCGACCGGCACTTCCACGATCTTCGGAGCTTTCCAAGCCATTCGGGGTCTCCCAAGGTATTGAGCGCGACATCGCGCGGCGCAAAACGTAGGGCTGCGTCAGGTGTAGTTCAAGCCTCGATTGGACTGCCGAGCGCGTCCGTGTCGCTTCTTCGCCACTGCATTTCTCTCTCGGACAAAGCCAGTTCCCTCTTGGTCAAGCACGACCAGCGAGACAACAACTTGTGCAATGCACCGCGCGTCTGATCGACAGCGCCGTCAGCAGCCCTTGTCGGCCATTTCGGTATTCGGCTTGGCGCCTTCGGCGCGCTGGGCCGCGGTCGGCTCACTCTGCATTTGCCGCTGAGCATCCTCGGACGAAGCCGGCGTTTCACCGCTTGCACGATTCATCGTGCTCGTCGGCGGATGCTGGCTGGCATCACGCGTTGAACTGGACGAGTGCGATTGAGCGGAGCCGACGGTGACCGGACCAGAGCCGGCATCCTTGTCGGTGCTGGCGCTACCGGTGTTGCACGGACCGGCGACGGCAACGCCGGCGCTCAATGTCAGGATGGCGCAGGCAGCAAGAACGGAACGTTTTGTGTTCATCTGCATCTCCTCTTCGCCTGCCGCGCAGCCCCGGCGCCAGGCAGGACGTTGCGGAGAAAACAGGCCGAGCAGCCCGATGTTCCCGGGCGTCACCGGAATGATCGCAAATACGGCCCTCGTCACGTCAGTTCCGATTGCACCGCTCACCGTAGCAATCGCAGCAGGGAGCGGCCTGCGCGCGAATTCAGCTCCTTCGTATCCAGCGTTCCGTCCTTGTCGGGATTCGCCGCGTTGAAGCGTTGCTCGACCACGGACAGATATTCGTCCAGCGTAAGTGTCCCGTCGCGGTCAGGATCGGCGGCGGCGAGCTCTTTCGCCGACAACCGTCCGCGCAGTTCGCGCGCATCAAGCGTGCCGTCATGATCGGGATCAAGCTTTACGAACATTGCGGCAGCCACCTTCTTCACCTCGGCAAGATCGAGCGTGCCGTCATTGTCGGTGTCGAACAACTTGACCGCGTTGCCGGAGGCCGACCACGCCGGACCGGCCGACAATGCAATCGCAAGCGAAAGGGCAAGGGCAATTGAACGACGCGAAATCATCTAGACCTCCCTGACGATGAGCCCCGAATCGACGGGGGCATAAGCGACATAAATCCGCAAGCGGGCCTTGGTTCAAGTCCGGACTTGCAACTTGCGCGCACCACAACCCGGGAGAACCCGGCCGTGCGCCGGCACGCCTGTACCCCGGGACCCGCTTCGTAGCGCGGAATTTTCGCAGCGTCTCAGCACAAGTGGAAGTTGCTTTCGCAAGGTTTCCGTAAGGTGACCGACACGCCGCGTCCGACGATATCGGCACGGCACTTACGACTTTCGTATTGACGAGTTTTGCTTTCAGGCGGAGTGTTGCAATCGCAGCGTCAAAAGGCGCGCATATTGGGAGGAACGGATGAAACGCTTTGCGATGGCCGCAGGCCTCGTCATGCTTGCGTCAACCTGTGCAAATGCACAAACCACCGAGCAGCTGGTCAAGGGCGCGACCGACACGTCGAACGTTCTCAATTATGGAATGGGCTACAATCTCCAACGGTTCTCGACGCTGAAGCAGATCAACAAGGATACGGTCAAGAACCTCGTCCCGATCTGGAATTACAGCTTCAATGACGATCGTAGCGAGGAATCCCAGCCCATTGTCTATCAGGGCGTGATCTATGTGACCACGCACAATTCGACCATGGCGGTGGACGTCAGGACCGGCAAGCAGATCTGGAAGAGCAAGATCGAATATCCGGCGGAGACGCCGCGAATTGTCTGCTGCGGCATCATCAACCGCGGCGTCGCGATTCATGAGGGCAAGCTGTTCCGTACGACCCTCGATGCCCACGTGATTGCCATCGACGCCAAGAACGGCAAGGAGCTGTGGCGGCAGAAGGCGGCCGACATCAAGGAAGGCTATTCGATGACGGTGGCCCCGCTCGTTGCCGACGGCGTCGTCATCACCGGCATCTCCGGCGCCGAATTCGGCACAAGGGGCTTCATCGACGGCTGGGATCCGGCAACGGGCAAGCATCTCTGGCGCACCCATTCGATCCCCTCGCCCGACGAGCCGGGCGGCGACACCTGGAAGGGCGACACCTGGAAGCTCGGCGGCGGCTCGACCTGGATCACCGGGTCTTATGATCCCGAGTTGAACACGATCTATTGGGGCATCGGCAATCCCGGCCCGTTCAACTCGGCGGTCCGGCCCGGCGACAATCTCTACACCTGCTCCGTCCTGGCGCTGGATCCCAAAACCGGCAAGATCAAGTGGCACTACCAGTTCTCGCCGAACAATCCGTTCGACTACGACGCCGTGGCCGAGATGGTGCTCGCCGATGTGAACGTCGAGGGAAAGCCGACCAAGACGCTGATGAATGCCAACCGCAACGGCTTCTTCTACGTGCTCGACCGCACCAACGGCAAGCTGCTCGCGGCCAACCCTTACGTGAAGGTCAACTGGGCAACCGGCATCGACATGAAGACGGGACGTCCGATCGAGACCGACGTTTCCAAGGACGCACGCGAGGGCAAGAAGGTGACGGTCTATCCGTCCATCCTCGGCGGCAAGAACTGGGAGCCGATGTCGTTCAATCCGCAGACCGGCCTTGCCTATGCCAACACGCTCGCCTTCGGCGGCAGGTACAAGACCGAGCCAGTCACCTACAAGCAGGGTGAATGGTACCTCGGCATGGACCTGACCGACCTCTGGGAATACGGAGACGGGCCGCGCGGCCATCTCAAGGCCATCGACCCCATGACCGGCAAATCGAAATGGGAAGCGCCGAGCGACATTCCGCGCTTCTCCGGCGTACTCTCGACGGCCGGAGGCGTCGTGTTCTCTGGCGCGCTAACCGGCGAGTTCGAGGCCTTCGACGCCGACACCGGCAAGAAGCTCTGGCAGTTCCAGACCGGCTCCGGCATCGAGGGACAGCCGGTGACATGGCAGCAGGATGGCGTGCAATATGTCGCCGTGACGAGCGGCTATGGCGGCGTCTACTCGCTGTTCTCCGGCGACGAGCGGCTTGCCAACGTGCCGCCCGGCGGCTCGCTGTGGGTCTTTGCGGTCAAGCAGTAACCACGGGTACGATGCAGAAGGTGATCTCTCATAAGACGGCGGCGATGATCGCCGCCGTCGCGGTGCTGTCGGTCGCGCTTGCGGCGGCCGGTCGTGCCGATAACAACACCACTGGCAATTCCATGCAGGCGCAGATCGACCATGGCAAGTCGACTTACGCCTCGAAATGCTCGCACTGCCACGGCCCCAATCTGATGAACTCCGGCACCGTCACGCCGGACCTGCGTGCCATTCCCGACGACAAAACGCGCTTCGTCACCACGGTGAAGAACGGCAAGAACAACAAGATGCCGCCCTGGGCCGACATTCTCAGCGACGACGAGATCGGGAACCTCTGGGCCTTCGTCTCCAGCCGGAGAAAGCCATGAGACGATGCCTCTCCATCTGGAGCGTTGCCGCGATCCTCGCGGCGGCGCCTCTCGTTGCGGGCGCGGCCGAGGATCCGCTCAAGGTCTGTCTCGACGAGGACCGGCCACCGCTGTCGGTGCATCGAAAGGGCAAACCGGATGCCGGCTTCGACGTGCTGCTGGCGCGCGCCGTGGCCGAACGCCTGCGACGGCCCCTCGCGATCCAATGGTTCGAGAGCAGGCTCGATGAGGATTCCAGCCCGCAGCTCGAGGCCAATGCGCTGCTCTCGGATGGGCGTTGCTCGCTGGTCGGCGGCTATGCGCTGACGCAGGACTCGCTGGTCGTGCCCGGGATGAAAACGGCGCGCCTGCCGGATTTCGCCGGAGCTACACGCGACGACCGGCGGCGTCGCGTCGCGCTCGGCGTGCTTGCGCCAAGCCAGCCTTACATCTATTCGCCAATGACGGTGGTGCTCGGGCCGAAGGCCCGTGACCGCACGATCGGCGACATCGGCGATCTCGCCGGCCTGCGTCTCGTCATCGACAGCGGATCGCTCGGCGATGCCATCCTGATGACCTTCGACAAAGGGCGCCTGATCGAGAATATCACGCACCTCGTCCCCGGCCGCGACGATCTCCTGGGCGCGCTCGAGCGCGGCGACCATGACGCGACCCTAATCGATCTTGCCCGCTTCGACGCCCATCGCGCCGCGCACCCCGACACGGCGATCACGGCGTCCGGCTACTATTACCCGATCGGAGCCAATCGCGGCTATGTCGGGCTCGCCAGCGATGGCGCGCTGGTCGAGGCCGTCAACAAGGCGCTCGGCCAGCTTGCTGCCGAAGGCAAGATCGCCGAATTCGGCAAGCAGGCCGGCCTCACCTATCTGCCGCCGCGGGAGCCAGCGATTCTGGGCGACGTCTGGACGAAAATCATTCAGCGGTGATTGCAAGGGCGCTGATGTCCCGGACGGCACGCAGTGACGCCTGCGCGCAGCGCACGCATCATGCGCCAATCTGTCTCGCCTGCCGGCCATGCCCGGCGCCAGCCTGATGCAGTAGGTTCCGCAGAAATCCGGGAGAGAATCATGTCCGCCAAACTCGATCGCCGCCACTTCATCGCCGCCGGTACCACTGCACTGGCCGTGCCTTTCGTCTCGCGCGGCGCCTCGGCGCAAGGCTCATCACAAGGCACTTGGCCGGCGCGACAGATTCGCATGATTTGCAGCTATCCGGCCGGCGGCCAGACCGACCTGCTCGCGCGCGCCTATGGCGAGTCCATCTCCAAGCAGGTCGGCAAGACCGTCGTCGTCGAGAACAAGCCCGGCGCCTCCGGCGCGATCGGCACGGCCGAGGTCGCCCGCGCCGAGCCCGACGGCCACACCATCCTGTGCTCGATCTCGACCACCTACATCATGAACCGGGTGGTGATGAAAAATCCCGGCTACGACATGGACAAGGATCTGACGCTCGTCAGCGTCATTCCCGGCGCCGGCCTGCTGCTGGTGGCGAACCCGAAAACCGGGGTCAAGACGCTGGAGGATTTCGTCGCCTTCGCGCGCAAGAGCGGCAAGGTGAATTTCGGCACCTACAGCGCGGGCTCGGCCCCGCACATGACGATCAACGAGCTCAACAAGCAGTACGGCCTCAACATCGAGCCGATCCATTATCGCGGCGAAGCGCCGATGTGGACGGGCATGCTCGAAGGTACGCTCGATGCCGCCATGGGCAGCTACACGGCCGCACAATCGGTGCTGCAAAGCGACCGCGGCACCGTCTTCGCCGTGCATTCGAAGAAGGTCGACGCGATCCCGAACGTGAAGACGCTGCCCGAACAGGGCGCGACCTCGAAATTCTTCACCGTCAGCGGGTTCACCGGATGGGCCGTGCCGAAGGCGACGCCGCAGCCGGTGGTCGATCGCCTCGCCGAGCTCTGCGTCGCCGCCAACGGCGATCCGAAGGTCAAGGAGGTTCTCGCGACTTTCGTGCTCGAGCCCGCGATCGGCTTCAAGGAGACCAACGCGCTGTACCAGCGCGAGCTGCCGATCTGGATCGAGAGCGCGAAGTCGTTGGGCCTCGAGCCGGCCTGACCAGACAGCCGGCGCGCATCAGGAGGATGGCCTCTCCGGCCGCCTTCTTAAAAGCCATGCCTAATGTTCGCCCGAAGCCACGGTGCCCTGCTGCGACTTATGGATCGAGGACGGCACCACGCCGAAATACTTCCGGAACACCCGGCTGAAATGGGACGAGCTGGAGAAGCCCCAGGAGAACGCGACGTCGGTGATGGTCTTGCCGGCGTGGGCTTCGAGTTCCTGGCGGCAGTTCTGTAACCGGGCCTGCCAGATGTAGTCGCTCACCGTGGTGCCGCGCTCCGAGAACAGCATGTGCAGGTAGCGCTTGGAGCAGCCGAGCTCGGCCGAGATCTGGTCGATGCACAGATCCGGATCGCGCAGGTGCTCGCGGATGAAGAACTGCGCTCGCACATACATCGCTTCGGGTCCGACGCGATCGAACATGGTGTCGGCTTCGCGCAGCGGCAGCAGCAACAGGTCGATCAGCGAATCGGCCACGCCGACCGCGCTGTTCGCCGATAGCTTCGCCGCCTCGTCGAAGGTGGCATGGACGAAATCGTGGGCGATCCGCCCCGTGCCGGTCTTCGCCGACAGCTTGCACGCGGGCATCCGCTGCGAGGGGAATCCGCGGTCGCGCAGCAGTGCCTTCGGCACGATCACCACGTCGTGACGCGTGAAGGCCGGGCTGATGATCGAATGCGGGCAGGAGACATCATAGGCGATGATATCGCCTGGGTTGATTTCGATGTGGCGGCCGTCCTGTTCGAAATAGGACACCCCGTAGGTCTGGAAGTGAATTTTTATGTAGGGATGCTCATTGGCCTTGGCGCGCGCCAGCGTATGCGCGATGCGATGCTGGCTGACCTCGATCTGGCAGAGCTTCAGGCGCGAGACGCTCGTGTAATCGATGCGGCCTTCGAGCGAGGACGCCTCCAGCGGATCGACGTCGAAATGCCCACACAGGCTCGTCAGCCCGTCGATCCAGCTTTGGATCTGGCGCTTCGGCGTCATACCGGTCGTCGAGAGCGTGTGAATGGTGTCGGACATTAATCCAGCCACTGGTTTGATCCGGAGATTCGACGCGAATCGCAACCAGCGCTGCCGGAGCCCTCAGCCGTGATTGCGTGACGTTTACCTCGAATTTGAGCGGTCTCTTGGCACGAGCGCCATCGTGCCATTGCCACTCTTGAAAGTTAATCCTCCGCCTTAGTTGCAGCGCCGTCAAGGGGAACCTGAGCACCGAGGGAGCGGTCAAGGGGGTGCGGAAGCCGCTGAATTCGCTACTGCAAAACAAAATCTTCGCGTCCGTGCGCTGTCGAGCAAACCGGCTTCTCTCTTGGGCAAGTTTCCCGATGACGAAGCCGTTAGGGATTGGGCAGGAACAACAAGAACGGGCCGCTCCTGCACGTGGACCCGTGGCTCTCATCAGGAGGAGGAAACAGAACAGCATTCGTTTCTGGTCCCAACCGTGACCGCCCTGCACGAGCAGACGCCGGACGAGAAGCCCGGCGATTGAGCAATGCTTCGGAAACAATAAACGCGACCAACGGAGGAATGACTATGCGCAAGGTGCTACTGGCGACCTATATCGGCTCCGCGGCGGCTCTCGCCGTCGGCAGCGCCTCAGCCAACGACGAGCTGATCAAGATGTCGCAGAACCCGAAGGACTGGGTGATGCCGGCGGGCGACTACGCCAACACCCGTTACTCCAAGCTGAACCAGATCACCGCCCAGAACGTCGGCAAGCTGCAGGTGGCCTGGACGTTCTCGACCGGCGTGCTGCGCGGCCATGAGGGCGGGCCGCTGATCATCGGGAACATGATGTACGTCCACACGCCGTTCCCGAACAAGGTCTATGCGATGGACCTTTCGCAGGAGAACAAGATCGTCTGGAAGTACGAGCCGAAGCAGGATCCGAACGTCATCCCGGTGATGTGCTGCGATACCGTCAATCGTGGCTTAGCCTACGGCGACGGCAAGATCATCCTGCATCAGGCCGATACCACCCTCGTTGCGCTCGACGCCAAGACCGGTCAGGTCGCGTGGTCGGCCACCAACGGCAATCCGGCAAAGGGCGAGACCGGCACTTCGGCAGCCCTGGTCGTCAAGGACAAGGTCATGGTCGGCATTTCCGGCGGCGAGTTCGGTGTGCAGTGCCATCTCACCGCGTACGACCTCAAGTCCGGCAAGCAGGTCTGGCGTGCCTTTTCCGAGGGCCCGGATGATCAGATCAAGATCGATCCGGCCAAGACGATGTCGCTGGGCAAGCCGGTCGGCCCGGATTCGTCGCTGAAGACCTGGCAGGGCGATCAGTGGAAGATCGGAGGCGGCTGCACCTGGGGCTGGATCTCCTACGATCCCGCTCTGAACCTCGTCTATTACGGGTCGGGCAATCCCTCGACCTGGAACCCGAAGCAGCGTCCCGGCGACAACAAGTGGTCGATGACGATCTTTGCGCGCGATGCCGACACCGGCATGGCGAAGTGGGTCTACCAGATGACGCCCCATGACGAATGGGACTATGACGGCGTCAACGAAATGATCCTCAGCGACCAGCAGATCAATGGTCAGAACCGCAAGCTGCTGACGCACTTCGACCGCAACGGCCTCGCCTACACCATGGACCGCGAGACCGGCGAACTGCTGGTGGCCGAGAAGTACGACCCGAAGGTGAACTGGACCAGCGGCGTCGACATGGACAAGAACTCGCCGACCTACGGCCGTCCCAAGGTCGTCGCTCAATACTCGACCGAGCACGGCGGAGAGGACAAGAACACCAAGGGCATCTGCCCGGCCGCGCTGGGCACCAAGGACCAGCAACCGGCAGCCTACTCGCCGGACACGCAGCTGTTCTACGTTCCGACCAATCATGTCTGCATGGACTACGAGCCGTTCAAGGTGAGCTACACCGCGGGCCAGCCCTATGTGGGCGCGACGCTCTCGATGTACCCGCCCCCGGGTGAAAGCCACATGGGCAACTTCATCGCCTGGGACAACAAGACCGGCAAGATCGTCTGGTCGAACAAGGAGCAGTTCTCGGTCTGGTCGGGTGCGCTCGCAACGGCAGGCGGCGTGGTGTTCTACGGCACGCTCGAAGGCTACCTGAAGGCGGTCGACGCCAAGTCCGGCAAGGAGCTCTACAAGTTCAAGACCCCCTCGGGCATCATCGGCAACGTCACCACCTATGAGAACAATGGCAAGCAGTACGTTGCCGTGCTCTCCGGCGTCGGTGGCTGGGCCGGCATCGGCCTGGCGGCAGGTCTGACCGATCCGACCGCAGGTCTCGGCGCAGTCGGTGGTTACGCGGCCCTCAGCAACTACACGGCACTCGGCGGTACGCTGACCGTGTTCTCGCTGCCGAACTAGGCCTCGCTCTGCATCGCTCCGGCGCGTGGATCAACTCCACGCGCCGGCTCGTCTCCCACCGGGTCCCACCGGGCTCCTCGAGGAAAAATCTCTTGCGTAAAATCTGCTCTGTCATTGCTGCGATGATCTTGGTTGCGTCCGGAGGAATTGCGGTCGCGGACGGTCCGGGCGACCCCACCGCAGTGAAAAAGGAAGACGACGGAAAGTGGCTCGATAAGGAAGGAATTCCGACCTACAAGATTTCGGCCGACGGCACCGTGGACTGGTTCACCTATTCCGGATACCGCCGCTATCATTCCGACTGCCACGTCTGTCATGGCCCCGACGGCATGGGCTCCACCTACGCGCCGGCGCTGAAGGATTCCGTCAAGAGCATGAGCTATGGCGACTTCCTGGGCGTGGTCGCCTCCGGCCGCAAGAACATCTCGACCGCGCAGGAGAACGTCATGCCTGCTTTCGGCGACAACCCGAACGTCGCCTGCTACATGGACGACCTGTACGTCTATCTGCGCGCCCGCTCCACCGAAGCATGGGGCCGGCAGCGTCCCGCCAAGAAGGAGGAGAAGACAGAGGCGTACAAAAAGGCGGAAGACGCCTGCATGGGCAACAAATGAACGTTACGAGGACTGCCGAGACCACCTCTTGGCGTCCTATGAGAATCTGAGGAGTCTTACGATGAAAACACGTGCCGCCGTCGCCTTCGAGGCCAAGAAGCCGCTCGAAATCGTCGAGGTCGATCTGGAGGGACCCAAGGCCGGCGAGGTCCTGGTCGAGATCAAGGCCACGGGCATCTGCCATACCGACGCCTACACGCTCGACGGCTTCGACAGCGAGGGCATATTCCCGTCGATCCTGGGGCATGAGGGCGCGGGCATCGTCCGCGAGATCGGCCCCGGCGTGACCTCGGTGAAGCCGGGCGATCACGTCATCCCGCTTTACACGCCGGAATGCCGGCAGTGCAAAAGCTGCCTCAGCCGCAAGACCAATCTCTGCACCGCGATCCGTGCGACGCAGGGCAAGGGCGTGATGCCTGACGGCACCAGCCGTTTCTCCTACAAGGGCAAGCCGATCTACCACTACATGGGCTGCTCCACCTTCTCGAACTTCACCGTGCTGCCCGAGATCGCGGTCGCCAAGATCCGCGAGGACGCGCCGTTCGACAAGAGCTGCTACATCGGCTGCGGCGTCACCACCGGCGTTGGCGCCGTGGTCAACACCGCCAAGGTCGAGCCCGGCGACAACGTGATCGTGTTCGGCCTCGGTGGCATCGGCCTCAACGTGATCCAGGGCGCCAAGATGGCGGGCGCCGACAAGATCATCGGCGTCGACATCAACGATTCCAAGGAGGAGTGGGGCAAGCGGTTCGGCATGACCCACTTCGTCAACCCGAAGAAGGTCACTGGTGACATCGTCCAGCACCTCGTCGGCCTCACAGATGGCGGCGCCGACTACACGTTCGACTGCACCGGCAACACCACGGTGATGCGCCAGGCGCTGGAAGCCTGCCATCGCGGCTGGGGCACCTCGATCATCATCGGCGTCGCCGAAGCCGGCAAGGAGATCGCCACCCGCCCGTTCCAGCTCGTCACCGGACGCAACTGGCGCGGCACCGCCTTCGGCGGCGCGCGCGGCCGCACCGACGTGCCGAAGATCGTCGACTGGTACATGAACGGAAAGATCCAGATCGATCCGATGATCACCCACGTGCTCAAGCTCGAAGAGATCAACAAAGGCTTCGATCTCATGCACGAGGGCAAATCCATCCGTTCAGTCGTCGTGTTCTAGCTCGAAAGACATCACCCCAAGGAGGATCGACCCATGACTGTTGCACTCCATCCCTCGATCGACAACGGCATCAAGCAAGGCAGCGGCAACTTCGGCGGCGGCACGCTGGTCTGCAAATGCACGGACCATCCGGTCAAGGTCGGCATCAAGGGCGACGTCGCCCACAACCACGCCTGCGGCTGCACCAAATGCTGGAAACCGCAGGGCGCGACCTTCTCCGTCGTCGCCGTGGTGCCGCGCCAGAACGTCACCGTGCTCGAGAACGGCGACAAACTCCAGATCGTCGACCCCTCGGCGGTGATCCAGCGCCACGCCTGCAAGGCCTGCGGCACGCACATGTACGGCCGCATCGAGAACAAGAACCACCCGTTCTACGGCCTCGACTTCATCCATCCCGAACTGTTCCAGGAGCAGGGCTCGCAGGCGCCGCAATTCGCCGCCTTCGTCTCCTCGGTGATCGAATCGGGCGTGAAGCCCGAGCAGATGGCAGGCATCCGATCGCGGCTGAAGGAGATCGGGCTCGAGCCCTATGACTGCCTGTCGCCGGCGCTGATGGACGCGATCGCGACCCATGTGGCGAAAGCCAAAGCCGCCTGAGAAGGCCGCCTGAGCGGAGCCGCCGAGCCTTCACCGGTCCCCCATCCGCTCGCTGGCGCGTGCCGTTGCCAGCGAGCCGGACCGGTCGCCGTCCCGGGACCAGCGCGGCGATGCCGCCGCTTCTGCACCAGACATGTGAGGGCCATCAGTTCCTCAGTCCTGGTCTGTGAATGACTGCGCAGGGCCGCCCGCTTCCTGCTCGAAGCTCGCGTGCGTTTCTCCCTCCATCGACTGAGGCATCCTGCTTCGTCCGCGCAGTTCCTGGCGGACGAAGCTTTTTTGCTTGGGACCGTTGCAGAGGCGCGCAGCGCGATGACCACGCCCTGCTTTTGACAAACCACCGATGCAATCTTTTCCCGGTGAGAACACTCGGCTGTGAACGCCGGGTCGGAGCGACCCCTGCTAGGGTCGCGCCGTCACGATGCTGCGCGAAGTACAATCAATCAAGAAGACGACGGGAGTATCGAGCAAATCCAGACATCGCTATCCGCGCTCCTGCCTCCCTCCGGGATTTGCCCGCGCGGGACGACGGCGGAATGCGGCGAGACGACGCACGAACCGTCGCCGACCGGCGTCGGCGGACTTTGAATTTGGCATGCTTATGAAGAGCGAGGCACGATCATGATCAAGGTGAAGATCAACGGCCAGGAACAGAGCTGGGACGGCGACCCGGATCTCCCGCTACTCTGGTTCCTGCGTGACGAGGCCGGACTGACCGGCACCAAATACGGCTGCGGGCAAGCTCTGTGCGGCGCCTGCACGGTCATCGTCGACAAGCAGGCGGTGCGCGCCTGTATCACGTCCATCAACGACGTCGCCGGACGCGAGGTCACCACGATCGAGGGATTGCATCCCAACGGCGATCACCCGGTGCAGAAGGCCTGGCGCCAGGTCAACGTGCCCCAATGCGGCTTCTGCCAGGCTGGCCAGATCATGCAGGCTGCAGCCCTCCTGATGGACAACCCGAAACCCTCGCATGACCAGATCCGCGAGGCGATGTCGGGCAACATCTGCCGCTGCGGCTGCTACCAGCGCATCGAGAACGCCGTCCATCTCGCATCGACGGGAGTGTGACATGAACTTCATCGACAATCCCCGCAAGCTTCGCGGCTTCGAGAAGCATATCAGGGTCGAGAAGATCTCGCGCCGCAGCATCCTGAAGGGGCTCGGCGTCACCGGCGGCTTCGTCCTCGCCGCCCCCGTGATGTCGCGCCCGGCGCTCGCCTATGAGACCGGTGCCGGCCAGATGCCGCACGGTGTCGTGGTCGATCCGCGCGTGTTCGTTTCGGTCGCCCCGGACGGCATCGTCACCATCATCGGGCACCGTTCGGAAATGGGCACCGGCGTGCGCACCAGCCTGCCGCTGATCGTGGCCGAGGAGATGGAAGCCGACTGGTCCAGGGTCAAGGTGCAGCAGGCCCATGGCGACGAGGTCAAGTTCGGCAACCAGGACACCGACGGCTCGCGCAGCACACGGCACTATCTGCTGCCGATGCGCCAGATCGGCGCCTCCGCCCGCACCATGCTGGAGCAGGCTGCTGCGAAGCGCTGGGGCGTGCCCGCGACCGAGGTCAAGGCGGTCAACCACGAGGTCGTCCACAGCGCGAGCGGCCGCAAGCTGGGTTTCGGCGAACTCGCCGCGGACGCAGCCAAGGAATCGGTGCCGAGCATCGAAGGTCTCAAGCTGAAGGATGCCAAGGACTTCCGCTATCTCGGCAAGGGCCAGGTCGGTATTGTCGATCTTCACGACATCACCACCGGCAAGGCGCATTACGGCGCGGACATCCGCTTGCCCGGCATGAAGTATGCCGTGATCGCGCGCCCGCCGGTGACGGGCGGCAAGCTGGTCTCGTTCGATCCGGACGCGGCTCTGAAGGTCCCCGGCGTCGAGAAGGTGATGCAGGTGCGCGGCTGGCCGTGGCCCTCGAAGTTCCAGCCGCTCGGCGGCGTCGCCGTGATCGCGCGCAACACCGGCGCGGCGATCAAGGGCCGCGACGCGTTGAAGCTGGTATGGGACGACGGTCCGAACGGCAAATACGACTCCGTCGCCTATCGCAAGGAGCTCGAGGAGGCCTCGCGCAAGCCCGGCCTCGTCCTGCGCAAGGAGGGCGATGCGGACACCGCCCTAAAGGGGGCCGACAAGGTCATCGTCGGCGAATACTACATCCCTCATCTCGCCCATGTCGCCATGGAGCCGCCGGTCGCGGTTGCCAACGTCAAGGGCGACAAGGCGGAGATCTGGGCGCCGGTGCAGAGTCCCGGCGGCACTCGCGAGGACGTCGCCAAGACGCTGGAGATCCCCGAAGGCAACGTCACCGTCAACGTGACGCTGCTCGGCGGTGGTTTCGGTCGCAAGTCGAAATGCGACTTTGCGCTCGAGGCCGCCCTGCTGTCCAAAGAGCTCGGCGCGCCGGTGAAGGTGCAGTGGACGCGGGAAGACGACCTCCACAACGGCTTCGTGCACACCGTCTCGGTCGAGCGGATCGAGGCCGGTCTCGACAAGAGCGGCAAGGTGATCGCCTGGCGCCACCGCAGCGTGGCTCCCAGCATCGCATCGACCTTTGCCGCCGGCACGGTGCATCAGGCCCCGTTCGAGATCGGCATGGGCCTCGTCGATATGCCGTTCGAGATCGCCAACATCTCCTGCGAGAATCCGGAAGCAGCCGCGCACACCCGCATCGGCTGGTTCCGTTCGGTCTCGAACATCCCTCGCGCCTTCGCGGTGCAATCGATGGTCGGCGAAATCGCGCAGGCGACCGGCCGCGACCAGAAAGACATGCTGCTCGAGCTGATCGGCTCGCCCCGCATCGTCAAGCCGAACGTGAAGGACCTCTGGAACTATGGCGAGCCGCAGGACAGCTACCCGATCGACACCGCGCGCCTGCGCAAGGTGGTCGAGCTGGTCGCCGAGAAGGGGGAATGGGGGCGCAAGTTGCCGAAGGGCCACGGTCTCGGCATCGCCGTGCACCGCAGCTTCGTCAGCTACATCGCGACCATCGTCGAGGTCGCCGTCGACGACAAGGGCAAGCTGACGGTGCCGCGGGTCGACACCGCGATCGATTGCGGCACCTATGTCAACCCCGAGCGCATCGCCTCGCAGATCGAGGGCGCGGCGATCATGGGCCTGAGCCTCGCCAAATACGGCGAGATCACCTTCAAGGACGGCAAGGTGCAGCAGAAGAATTTTGACGACTTCCAGGTCGTCAGGATGGACGACTCCCCGTTGGTGACCAACGTCTACATCGTGCCGCCGGCATCGGACACGCCGCCAAGCGGCGTTGGCGAGCCCGGGGTTCCCCCGTTCGCGCCGGCCCTGATCAATGCGATCTTCGCCGCGACGGGAAAACGTATCCGCGCGCTTCCGATTGGCAAGCAATTGGAGGCTTGAGCTGGAAACTAAAGCGTGAGGCGGAACACAAGGCGCCTCGCGCTGTTTTCATCGATCTGACAGGAGCAGATCGATGACCAACATCTCCAAGGCGCTCGCAGTCTCGCTGTCGGGCGTCTTTCTTTTGACGGCCTCCGGCGCATTCGCTCAAGGCAACACGACACCGCCGACCAGCGCCACGCGCCCCGGCACGCCGGACCAGACCTCGCTGCCCAACGCCAATGCCCCGCCCGCCTCGACCACCCAGAGCACGGGGCAGCACAATCCGGACCCGAAGATCCGCGAAATGAACCAGAAGGAAAAGGACAAGGTCGAACGCCTCGGCAAGTAGCAATCTGACGCCTGGGCATCGACGTACCCGCTGGCGATCGTCAAGCAAACGCAAGAATGCGGCGGACGTTGCCGCCCGCCGCATTCGCTACCCCCCCTGCCGCTCCGCGTCTTTCGATCCGCCTGCGGAGCTATTTCTTCAGCGCAAACACCCAGACGACCCCGCCCTGCGGCACGTTGGCCTCGATACCGATATTGTTGGTCACGAGTGCATCCTGGATGCGCTGTGCGTCCACGCCCCAGCCCGACTGGATCGCGATGTACTGCGTGCCGTCGATCTCATAGGACACCGGCATGCCGACGATGCCGGAGTTGGTCTTCTGTTCCCACAGAAGTTCGCCGGTCTTGGCGTGGAAGGCTCGGAAGTTGCGGTCGTTGGTGCCGCCGACGAAGACGAGATCGCCCGCCGTCGCCGTCACCGAGCCGAACAGTTGCGACTTCGGGAAGTTGTGCTGCCACACCTTCTTGCCGGTAGCGGGATCCCAGGCCTGAAGCTCGCCGAAATGATCCGCGCCCGGCCTCGTCTTCAGGCCGATGTCTTCCGGCTTGGTGCCGAGCCAGAGTTCGCCCGGCTTGAGCGGGACCTTCTCGCCGGTGAATCCGCCGCAGAAATTCTCGTTGGCGGGCACGTAGACGAGGCCGGTCTTCTGGCTATAGGCGGCCGACGGCCAATCCTTGCCGCCCCACAGCGACGGACAGAACTCGACGCGTTTCCCGATGACCGGCTTGTGCGCGGGATCCACGATCGGCTTGCCGGTCTCGTCGATGCCCTTCCAGACGTCGGTATAGACGAACGGCCAGCCTGCGACGTAGTTGATCTTGGTCGGCGTGCGCTCGAGCACCCAGAAGATCGCGTCGCGTCCCGGATGGACCAGGCTCTTGATGGTGCGACCGTTGCGTTGCAGATCGATCAGCATCGGCGCCTCGACCTCGTCCCAATCCCAGGAATCGTTCTGGTGATACTGGTGATAGGCCTTGATCTTGCCGGTGTCGGGATCGAGCGCGAGCACCGATGCAGTGTAGAGATTGTCGCCGGGATGGGTCTCGCCGGGCCACGGCGCCGCATTGCCGACGCCCCAATAGATCGTCTTGGTCTCCTTGTCGTAATTTCCGGTCATCCAGGCCGACCCACCGCCGTTCTTCCAGTCGTCGCCCTGCCAGGTGTCGTGACCGGGCTCGCCTTCGCCGGGGATGGTGTAGGTCCGCCACAACTCCTTGCCGTCCTTGGCATCATAAGCAACGATATAGCCGCGCACGCCGAACTCGCCGCCGGAGCCGCCGACGATGACCTTGCCGTCCACGATCAACGGCATCAGGGTCATGTACTGACCCTTCCTGTAGTCCTGCACCTTGGTATCCCACAGCACTTTGCCGGTCTTGGCATCGAGCGCGACCACATGGTCGTCCGTGGTGGCGAGGTAGAGCTTGTCCTCCCACAGGCCCACGCCCCGGTTGGTCGGATGCAGCTGGAACAGATCGTCAGGAAGCTGCCGCTTGTAGCGCCAATATTCGTCGCCGGTCTTCGCGTTCAGCGCGATCACCTGCCCCATTGGAGTCGTCACGAACATCGCGCCATTGTTGACGATCGGGGGCGCCTGGTGGCCTTCGACCACGCCGGTGGCAAAGGTCCAGACCGGCGTGAGGCTCTTCACGTTCGATGTGTTGATCTGGTCGAGCGGACTGTAGCCCTGCCCGTCATAGGTGCGCCGATAGAGCATCCAGTTGCTCGGCTCCGGATTCTCCAGCCGCTGCGCCGTGACCGGTGTGTAGTTCTCGATAGGGCCCGATACGGCGGCGGTCGAGGCGAGGCAGGTGAAGGCGACGAAGCCGGACAGTAACCATTGCTTCCTTGCCATGGAAGTTTTCATGGACGTTCCCCTTTTCATCCGTTTGAATTCTTGTTGTGAATTCTTGTTGTGAATTCTTGTCGTTCGTCCCGTCGTCCGCCCATCGGCGGAGGCGGCCTCTCGTGACACGGGCATGGCCCGCAACGTCCATCATCCTGGCTGCGCGCCACCTACCTTTCCGACGAAATTGCCGGCGACGCTGAGTGATCCGTCAGCCAGCGCCAGAGGCAACGCCGCGAGCCGTCGCGGCGCCGGTCCGAACACGACCTGCGCGCCCGCGCGAGGGTCGTATTCGGAATTGTGGCACATGCACTTGAACACCTCCTTGTCGCCGACATCGCTCTTCACCCAGGCGGTGACAGGACAGCCCGCATGCGAGCAGATCGCCGAATAGGCGATGATGCCGTCGACAGCACGCGCGCGGGTTTTTTCGTCGAGCTCGGCGGGATCGAGCTTGATGATCAGGATCTCGTTGAGCCGCGAGGCGCTGCGCACCACCGATGTGTTGGGATCCTTCGGCCAGGCATGGAGCGGTGGCCCGCCGGCCTTCAGATCATCCGTGGTGATGATCTTCCCCTCCTGGTCACCTTCGGAGAAGACAAGCAGGTCGCCCTTCTGCGGCCGTTCGTCGGCGCCGGGCGGATCCTCGCCTGCACGCGCTGGCGGGGAGCAGCCGAGGCACGCCGTCGCCGCCAGCGCACCGAGCAGCACGGATCGCCGTGTCTGTTCGGCGTCCGCTTCGACGTCGGATTCCGCAGCATTCTCGGAGGATGATGAATGGGTATCGAACGATGCGCGAGCCATGCCCGCTAGCAGGCGCTGGAACTCTGCCGAAATGAAGGCAAAGACTTGGCGCCGCAGTGCATCAATGTGGCTCTACTCTCTTTGATTGAATCAATCCCAGCGAGCAAGCGCATTTTCGCGAATTCTACATCGCATCACGCGAACCGCATGATGATTTTGCAGATCAGACCGATGATGTTGGAATTGGTGCAGCGCGCCATCGCGGGATGCGAGCCGCGCGTTTCTCAGGCGGGCATCTTGTATTCAGGACCTGAGCACGTGACGCGGCGATGCGATACGACCTGCGACAGTTGCCGAAGCCATCTCGAAACTGTCGGCGATGCGACGCGCCTTGTCGATGAACAACGCGGCCGCCGCCGGCGGGCAGACCTCGCGCGCGGTCTGTTCGAACAGATCGAGCCAACGGTCGAAATGATCTCCCACCAGGTTCAGCGGCAGATGCGCCCGCATCGGCGAGCCATGATAGCGGCCGCTCATCAGCACCACCGAGGACCAGAAATCCTTGAGCTTGGCGAGGTGCTCGTCCCAATTCTGCACGATGGCGAAGACCGGACCAAGCAGCTCGTCCTCGCGCACGCGTCCGTAGAAGCGGGTGACGAGCTCCCCGATCATCTCTTCGGTGATCCCGGTGCGCTCGATCGCATCCCGCGTCAGCAGGCTCCGCCGTGCAGCCGCAGCTTCGCGCTCGGCCTTCAGTCGATCCGACATATCCTCTGTGTCCGTTCCATTGTTCCCGCGGGCCGCCCGTTCGACATTGTCGGGCCAGTTGCGCGCGGCGTCTTTGTCGCAGCGCAAAGTGCGGGATCCGGCGGCGAACGCGAAAGGCCCGCCGCCGGTCGCCCTGATCAGGCGCTGTAGATGTAAAAGCCCTGCCCGGTCTTGCGGCCGAGATGGCCGGCATCGACCATTTCTTTCAGCAGCGGGGCCGGCCGATATTTGGGATCGTTGAAGCCCTTGTAGAAGACCTCCATCACCGAAAGCATGGTGTCGAGCCCGACCAGATCGGCCAGAGCCAGCGGCCCGATCGGATGGTTGCAGCCGAGCTTCATGCCGGCGTCGATCTCTTCCGCGGTTGCGATCCCCTCCTGGAGCGCGAAGATCGCTTCGTTGATCATCGGGCACAGGATGCGGTTGACGGCGAAGCCCGGGCTGTTCTTGGCTGTGATCGCCACCTTGCCGACGCGCTTGGCGAAATCGAGCGCCTTGGCATGGGTGTCGTCCGAGGTCTGCAGGCCGCGGATGAGCTCGAGCAGCGCCATCACCGGCACCGGATTGAAGAAGTGCATGCCGATGAAGCGGTCGGGACGATCGGTCGCCGCAGCGAGCTTGGTGATCGAGATCGACGACGTGTTGGTCGCGACCAGCGTGCGCGGCGAGAGGGTGGCGCAGAGATCCTTCAGGATCTTGACCTTGAGCTCCTCGTTCTCGGTCGCAGCCTCGATGACCAGATCGCAGTCCGCCAGTTTCGCCCGGTCGGTGGTGCCGGTGATGCGCTTGAGCGTCGCCTCGCGATCGGCCGCCGACATCTTGTCCTTCTTGACCAGGCGCTCGAGGCTGCCGCCGACGGTCGAAAGGCCGCGGTTCACCGCCGCATCGGAAATGTCGACCATCACGACCGAAAGCCCGGCCGCGGCGCAGACCTGCGCGATGCCGTTCCCCATGGTCCCTGCCCCGATGATGCCAACCGTCTGGATCATTGCGTCATATCCTTCATCCTTGCGGCACGTGCCCTGGCGGCCGGCCCAAATTGTTCCTGCGTCCGGGTCTAGCACTGCCATTGGGCTGGCGCGACCCGATCCTGGTCCTCCATAAAGCATCCATGGATGGAATAAAGCCGGCCCGGTTGCGCAGCGGCAGAATTCGCGCTGTTTCTGCCCGAATTCGCGGATTTTCGCCCTCTGGGCCAGGGTGGCCCATGGGCGCGGACGCGGCCCCCGACCTTCACACTGATGCCTTCAGCCCCCGAGAACAGCGGCAGCAAATGGCCACCCGGGCCAGGCGGGCCCACAAAACAAAAAGCGAAAAAACAACCCCATGCACAGTAGCGATGGGGCTGAAAGGCTTGAGGATTTTCGGTCTTGCCGAAGACGCGGTTGCGGCGTCGGGCAAAACAGGGGTATTATTGCATCATCGGCTGCTGTGCGGGTTTCGCAACACGGGCGGCTGCGAGTGCTCCTTCGCCTTTTCCTGCACGCGCGGTCCCCATCCTCCCCTGGAGGGCACGGCGAGTCTCGGCTCGCGTCTTGTTCGAGGCACTGTGGAGCGCGCGCAAAATCGCGGTCGCAATTCTGCAGCATGCCATTACGCGCATCCAACAGGCGTGGTTACTGCTCCACTAACTTTGACGACCTGACGTTGCACCGGAAACACACTGCGCAGCTTTCCCAATGCGCGGCAATGATCTGCACTGACCGGTCACCGGCAGCCACATACCGTAACAACCACGATCCGCTGTCGATGATGCTTGGCAATCTGCCATCCGGGGCACAGCAGCAAGACAACAAGGGCTGTGCGCCATGCGCGAATGCATCGGGGCTGCGACGCTTTCACGGCAATCGAACGGCGATCAGGGCAGACATCCGCATCGCCCTTCGTCCATCGGAGGCAAGCGATCTGCGTTCCTTCGCCTGCTGTCAATGAGCGCCTCGGCGGCCGCGCTCTCGATGCTCTTGCCGGGCGCAACGGCGGCGCAGACCTGGACCGGTGCGACCAGCAATGACTGGACGGTGGGCACGAACTGGACGGGCGGAACTCCCCCGGTTGCCGGGGGCGCCGTCAACATTGCGCCCGGTTCAACCGTGGTCCTCGGCGTCAACCCTGGCGCGGTCGGTGCGACCGGCAACATGACTGTTCGCACGGCTGCCGGCCTCACGACGAGCCTCACGATCCAGAACGGCAGCACGTTGACGAACACTGCCAGTGTTTCGATGGGTGATCTCCCAGATGGTACAGCCATCATCACAGTGACGGGGGGAGGCTCGCGGTGGAACACCACGGCGGTGACCGTCGGCACCTCCGGCACAGGCATCGTCAACATTACGGACGGCGCGACCGTCGTCGCGACGAATCGAATCATCCTCGCCACGCCAGCCGCCGGACGCACAGGCATTCTCAACATCAGCGGCGGCACGCTGCAGACGGGCAGCGTTTCGGTCAACAGTGCAGCCAGTCAGGCGACCTACGACAACGCCGTCGTGCGCGCGATAACCAACCATGCGAGCTTCTTCGGCGGAACGGTCAGCCAGCACAGCATCGCCGCAGGCGGGCTGACATTCGACACCAACGGGTTCGACGTCGGCACGCTCGGATTCAGCGGTGTCGGCGGGCTCACGAAAACAGGCGTCGGGACCTTCACATTGGGTGGCGCGAGTACGTTCACCGGGCAAACGGTGATTCAGCAAGGCACGCTCGCGCTGGCGGGCGCCGGCTCCGACGATGCACTCGCCAATTCAAGCCGCATCGTGGCCAACGCGACCTTCGACATTTCGGGCATCGTCGGCACCTCCCACATCAGGAGCCTGGCCGGAACTGGCACGGTCGCACTCGGTACGAAGGCGCTGGCGATCACGAATGCAGCTGACACGTTCGCGGGCACAATCAATGGCACAGGCGGCCTGACGGTGACAGGTGGCGTGCAGACGCTCTCCGGCGCCAACGGCTACACCGGCGCAACCACCATCGCCGGAGGCACGCTGCGCGCCGGCGCGGCGGGCGCCTTCAGCGCCGCGTCCGCCTATGTCGCGGCGGCCGGCGGAACGTTCGACATCGACGGCTTCAACCAGACAATCGCATCGCTGGACAATGCCGGCCTGGTGCGAACCGGCGGCGCACCGGGGACGACGCTGACGGTGACCGGCAATTACACCGGCAACGGCGGCACGGTTCTGCTCAACACCGCGCTCGGCGGCGACGGCTCGATCACTGATCGACTGGTCGTGCAGGGAGCCACGTCTGGCACATCCACCCTGCGCATCGCCAATATCGGCGGCAGCGGTGCGCAAACGGTGGAAGGCATCAAGGTGATCGACATAGCCGGTGCCTCGAACGGCAGCTTTGCCTTGCAGGGCGACTACGTCATCAACGGCCAGCAGGCTCTGGTCGGCGGCGCCTATGCCTACACGTTGCAGAAGAACGGAGTTGGTACGCCGGCGGACGGCGATTGGTATCTGCGCTCCAGCCTGATCGACCCACTGGGGCCGGCCGCCGCCGGGCCGCTCTATCAGGCCGGCGTCCCCCTGTACGAGAACTACGCACAGGTGCTGCTCGGCATGAATCAAGCGCCGAGCCTTCGAGAGCGCGTCGGCAACCGTTACTGGGGCGGCAGCGAGGCGATGGCGCGCGCGGGAATCGATACCGCGCAGACCACGGACGGCTCATGGACGCAATCGGCCTTCTGGGGCCGCATCGAGGGCGGGCAGTCCAAGCTGCGGCCGTCCAACACGACCGGCTCGGCCTATGATTCCGACGAGATGAAAGCGCAGGTCGGCCTCGATGGCGCCGCGCTCGACAACGCGCGCGGCCGGCTGATCGTCGGCCTCACTGCGCAATACGGCCTGACCACGGCCTTCGTCAATTCAGTGTTCGGCAACGGCCGCATCCGCGCACAAGGAACCGGCGTCGGCGCCACCGCGACCTGGTACGGCCATGACGGCTTCTATGTCGACGGCCAGGCGCAGACCATGTTCTACCGCAGCGACCTGTCATCGGCGCTTGTGGGCAGCATGACGCATGGCAATGAAGGCTTCGGCTATGCGTTCAGCCTCGAGGGCGGCAAGCGGATCGCGATCGGCAATGGCTTCTGGCTGGCGCCGCAGGCGCAGCTTGCCTATTCAAAGGTCGGCTTCGATGCGTTCACCGACCGCTTCGGCGCGCTGGTCTCGCTCGGCAATGCCGACAGCCTGCTCGGCCGTCTCGGGCTGTCGCTCAATCATCAGCGCACCTGGAACGACGGCACGGGCATCGTCCGCTCCGACCTCTATGCCATCGGCAATCTGCACTATGAGTTCCTGGGCGGCACCGGGATCGATGTCGCCGGCACCGGCTTCGCGAGCGGCCATGATCGCCTGTGGGGCAGCATCGGCGGCGGCGGCACCTATAGCTGGGTGAACGGCCGTTATGCCGTGTTCGGCGAGATCACCTATCGCGCGAGCGTTGATGATCCCGGTGACAATCACGGCTACAGGGGCACCGGCGGTTTCCGCATCGTGTGGTAAGCCTGCGCGCGTGACCTCGATCTGATTGCGTCGCCATCTGCGCGCAGTGGACGCGTGGATGTTCTGCAATTGGTCCTCCCTACATTGACACGAGTGTGACGGCCGGGGCAGGTTTTCTCATTGCTGGCGAATCAGCGATTGCCTCACGCCGAGTACCTCTTGGACAGCTCCCAGTGCTTTCGAGACTGATATCGTTGCTGCGCCGCATCCCCGCGGTGAACTGGGCGTTGACCCGACTTCGGCCCTTGCCGCACGGCGGCAGCATTGACGTCGCGCCGATCGCCACGGACGCTTCGCCCGCCATCGTCGAAGACGTCGCGGCCACTGCTCAAGCTCCAATCGCCGAGATCAGCACCCCTGTGCGCGAAGAGACCGATCTTGCCGCCACAGCTCCGGTCGCGGAGAACGATGCTTCTGTGCCTGTCGTCGCGGAGAATCCGTCCGACGATATCTGTACCAGCGATGACTCATCTCCGGAGAGAGTGACGGAAATGGACGCGCCCGCGACGCCGCCCGTCGCCGAGGAGGTGTTGGCTTCGTCGCCCGACGCGGAGAACGAGCCAGTTGCGGAGGCTGATCTCGCCATCATTGGCGATGCATCTCCCGCCGAAATCGATTCCGACGTCGCAGAAGAGGCTGTGGTTTCACCACCAGACGTTGCGACCGCTTCGACTGACGTCCCTGAGGCCGTCATCGAGGCTACCCCATCGCCCGACGTTTCCGCCGAGGTCGAAACGGTCGCCGTCGAAGCGATCCCGGTCCTCCTCGGCGATGCCAACAGCGTCGCGCCTGACGTTTCTGAAGCCGGAACCGACAGCGACCCGGCGCTCGCCGTCGAGGTCGCGCCGGCCCCTGCAAACGATGTCCCGCTCGTCACAGCCGTTGCGACGGCGGCCAACGGGTCAGCCAGCGTCGCCATCGAGATCGAACCGGCTCTGCCGCTCGAGTCTCCTGCTCCGGAGATCCGCAACGCACCGAAAGCTCGCGAGAGAGCCGCGGAACCCGCCGACCGCGCCGCGTTGATCCGGCAGCGCTGGGCGGAGACCGGAATCCGTATGTGGAATCCGCGGCTTCACGGCACCGGCGAGGCCGCGCTGAACATCCAGGGAAGCGTCGGGCTGCTGCCGCCGGCACCCGGCGAGACAATGCCGCGCTACGACAAGCTGGAATTCAAGATGCTCGGCGGACAGATCATCTGTGAGGGCGTCATCGTCGAGGCGCCCGCGCAGGCGAACCATCGCAGCTTCACCCGGCTCGCTGAGCCGCGAAACATCGAGCGGGTCCGCGAACCGACGCGGGAGCGCCAGGCCGCTCTCGCCTGATCCTTTCTTCTGCGACCACGGTCCCGATGTGCTAGGCTGATATCCCGACATGGGAGATCGCACATGCGCGCAAGATCGCTGCTTCTGGTCGTGATCGCCTTCGCCATCTCACAGCCCGCGCTCGCCGCCGGCAAACGGCCGCGTCCTGCAGCCATGGCCGCATCCGCCACCGATCCGGCCGCGCCCTACAAGGCCGATCGGCTCTCTTCCTCGCGCGGAGAGACGATCCTCGACACGCCCGGCCAGACCACCGTGCTGACGCGGCAGGTCCTCGACGACAAGAAGGCAACCAGCCTTCGGGACGCCATGCGCTCGACCGCCGGCGTGACCATCGGACGCTGAAGCATACACGTTCGAGCGACGGCAACCGGCCGATCAAAACGACAAGCACCGGGACGCGCGAACCGGCCAGCACCATGGTTAGCGGGCTGTAGCTGCGGCGGACAGCTTGGCCGAGAACGCTTGCCCTTGGCGCTGGATACCCTTAACGCGGCCTCACCAATTGCACGCGGCCGGAAAGTCCTGAGGTAGCGCGCAACCTGTGCTGGCCTTCCGCGCGCCGCCCGATCTAACGCACCCTTTACCCGCGCCGTGCAAGATCGCCCGCGTTTTGAGGGGATCCGGGGCTCGTATTTCAATGCCTGTTGCCGATTTGAAGTCTCATCTTGCCGCCGCAACGCGGCTGTTTCGCGTACCGGCCGATAACCCGGACTTGACGCGTGCGCAGTTCGACGCGTTCTCCAAGCAGATCCCGCTGCTCTACTTCATCCTGATCAGCAACACGATCGCGGTCGCCTACACCTATGTGAACGTGGCGCCGGACTGGCTGACGATGATCGTGCCGAGCGTGCTGACCATGCTCGCGGGCTTACGGACCTTCTGGTGGCTGCGCCAGCGTCACATCGTGCGCAGTGACGCCGACATCCTGCGCAATCTGCGCACCACCAACTGGCTGACCCTGCCGATTGGCGCCGGATTCACCGCCTGGTCCTTCGCGCTCTACCCCTACGGCGATCCCTTCGCCAAGAGCCAGGTCGCCTTCTACATGGCGGTCACCGTGATCGGCTGCATCTTCTCGCTGATGCATCTGCGTTCAGCAGCGCTGATCGTGACGCTGATCGTCGACGTGCCCTATGTGCTGTTCTTCTTCGCCACTGGCGAACCGACGCTGAAGGCGATCGCCGTCAACAACCTCCTGGTTTCCGGCGCGATGGTGACGGTGCTGTTCATCTACTATCGCGACTTCGCCGATCTCGTCGCCAGCCGCAAATCGTTGCTGGCGCAACAGGCGGCGACACAGGCGCTCTCGGACGAGAACTTTCGCCTTGCCAATCTCGATACCCTCACCGAACTGCCGAACCGCCGCCGCTTCTTCGCCGAATTGTCGAGTGCCTTCGCAGATGCCGAGCGCAGGAACGTTCGCGTCGCTGTCGGCATCATCGATCTCGACGGCTTCAAGCCGATCAACGACAATTACGGCCACTCGGTCGGCGACCGCGTCCTGATCGAGGCAGGCCGGCGCATCCGCGAGGTCTGCGAGGGCTTTGGCCCGCAGCGCGTGGAGTTCGCCCGGCTCGGCGGCGACGAGTTCGGCCTCGTCGTGTGCGGCGACCCCGACGACGCGGATCTGATACGACTGGGCGAACGCATCGGCGGCCAGGTCAAGCTGCCTTACCAGCTCGACACCGCCCACACCGGGCTGTCGTGCTCGATCGGATTCGCATCGTTTCCGGACTCAGCGACCACGTCGGAAGCGCTATATGAGTGCGCCGACTACTCGCTCTATCACGCCAAGCGCAATCTGCGCGGCCGCACCGTGATCTTCTCGAGCGAGCTCGAGGCCGAGATCCGCAGTCGCGGAGTCATCGAGAACCTGCTGCGCACGGCCGATTTCAGCACCGAGATGGATCTGGTGTTCCAGCCGATCGTCGACGCCATGAGCGAGTACACCGCCGGGTTCGAGGTCCTCGCGCGCTGGCACAGCACTCGCCTCGGCATGGTTTCCCCGGCCGATTTCATTCCGGCCGCCGAGCGTATCGGTCTGATCCGGCCGCTGACGCAGGCGCTGCTGGTGCGCGCACTCGCCATCGCCAGGACATGGCCCGATCACGTCCGCCTGTCGTTCAACCTCTCCGCCCACGATGTCTGCGCGGCGGAGGGCATTTTGCCGCTGATCTCCATCATCGAGAAGAGTGGATTGCCGCCGCATCGGATCGACTTCGAGATCACCGAGACCGCCGTAACCTTCGACTTCGTGCGCGCGCAGCAGTCGATCGCGACGCTGAAGGCGATGGGCTGCGGGATTTCGCTTGATGATTTCGGCACCGGCTATTCGTCGCTGAGCCACGTCCACCGGCTGCCGCTCGACAAGATCAAGGTCGACCGCAGCTTCGTCGCCGACATCAACGAAAATCCCGTCAGCCACAAGATCATCAAGTCGCTTACGGGCCTGTGCGACGACATGGAGATCGCCTGCGTCGTCGAGGGCGTCGAGACCCGCGCCCAGCTCGATACCCTGCGCCGGCTCGGCTGTGACTTCATCCAGGGCTACTATTTCGCAAAGCCCATGCCGGCCGATGCGATCGGCGACTATCTGGCGACCGAAAGCGCGCGCCTCGAAGGTGCCGGGGCCAAGGTCGTCGCCTGAGATCACACCGCGCAGTAGCGCTCCTGGATGTCCTTGTCCGCCAGCAGCGCCGCCGCGCTGCTTTGATGAACGACCTCGCCTTGATCGATGATGACGGCGCGGTCGGCGAGCCGCAGCGCCCACTCGACGTTCTGCTCCACCAGGAGCAGCGTCTTGCCCTGTTCGCGCAGGCGACGGAAAAGCACGCCCATCTCCTCGACGAGCACAGGCATGATGCCCTCCGAGGGCTCGTCGAGCAGGATCATCTTGGGCTTTGCGATCAGCGCGCGCGCAATCGCCAGCATCTGCTGTTCTCCGCCCGAGAGCGTCACGCCCTCCTGATCGAGACGCTCCTTCAGGCGCGGGAAGGTTTCGGCGATCTCGTCGATCGCCGCGCGCTCCTCGATGTCGCCGCCCGCCGCGACGAGACCGAGCCGCAGATTCTCGCGCACGGACAGGCCGGGGACGATGCGGCGCTCCTCGGGCACGTAAGCGAGGCCGAGGTGGAAGCGCTGATGCGCACGGAGCGGCAACAGCTCCCTGCCTGCGAAGCGCACGCGGCCCGTCGCCTTCGGCATCAGGCCCATCATCGCCCGCAAGGTCGTCGTCTTGCCGGCACCGTTGCGGCCGACGAGGGCGACGACCTCGCCCCGGTTCACGTGCAGGGAGATGCCGTGGAGGATATGGCTTGCGCCATACCAGGCATGGAGATCGTTGATTTCGAGCAGCGCGGTCTCAGCCATAGCCTTCACTCTGTCCGAGATAGACCCGGCGGACCTCCGGATTGCTCCTGATCTCGTCGGGCGCGCCGTCCGCCAGCAGGCGGCCGTGATGCAGCACGACGACGCGCTTACTGAGCCCCAGCACCATCTTCATCTTGTGCTCCACCAGGAGCACGGTGCGCTTCTCGGCGAGGCGCTCGAGCAGAGCGACCATGTCCTTGGTTTCCTCCGGCCCCATGCCGGCAGTCGGTTCGTCAAGCAGCAGCAATTCCGGCTCGGAAACCAGTGCGATCGCGATCTCCAGTGCGCGCTGCTGGCCATGCGACAGGAATTTCGCCAGTTCGTTCCGCCTGGCCAGCAGCCCGACTGCGTCGAGCGCGGCGTCTGCGCGCGCACCCAGTTCAGCGAGCCGGGCGCGGTTGCGCCAGATGTCGTAGCTCACGATCAGCGCCTGGGCAGCCACGCGCACGTTCTCGTGCACGGACAGATCCGGAAAAATGTTCGTAATCTGATAGGAGCGCGAGATGCCCTGATGCACGAAGCGGTGCTGCGGCAGCCCGTTCAGCTCACGCCCCCTGAAGTGCAGCTTGCCCGAGGTCGGCGTCAGCGCACCCGAGAGGATGTTGAAGAAGGTGCTCTTGCCGGCGCCGTTCGGCCCGATGATCGAGGTGAGCTGGCCGGCCGCGAACGAAACGGTGATGTCTTCGAGCGCGACGAAGCCGCCAAAGCGTTTGCCGATGCCTTCGGCGCGAAGCAGTTCGCCGCTCATCGCCGCGCCTTTCCGACGCCGAGCGCATCGAGCAGCGTACCCCAGATGCCCTTGGGCAGGAACAGCACGAACAGCACGAAGATCGCGCCGACGAAGATCTGCCAATGCGGCGTCCAGAGCGAGATCACGTCCTCCAGGATCAGGAAGCTGGCAGCACCAACGAAGGGCCCGAAGAAGCTCCGGGCGCCGCCGAGCAGCACCATCATCACGATCATGCCCGAGGTCTGGTAGTGCAAGATGTCCAGCGGCACGATGGACAGATGCAGTGCCAGCATGCAGCCGCCGAGCGATGAGATCGCGCCCGACAGCATGAACACGACCAGCTTGCTGCGTTCGACGTCATAGCCGCAGGCCCGTGCCCGCTGCTCGTTCTCGCGGATCGCCTCGATGACGGCCCCGAAAGGTGAGTTCAGGATGCGCGACTGGAACCACATCGCCAACGCCGCGAACGCCATCAGCACGTAATATTTGTTGACGGGATCGAGGAAATTGACCTGAAGGCCGAACAGACTGATGCGGTCGACCGTGAAGCCGCGCAGCCCGTTCTCGCCGCCGGTGAAGGAGGCCGCCTGGAGCGCGACGTAGTAGACGAGTTGCGCCAAGGCGAGCGTCACCATGGAGAAGTAGATGCCGCGGGTGCGCGTCGAGACGATGCCGATCGCGGCGGCGAGGCAGGTGCTGAGGAGTACGGCGATCGGGATGGCGGCGAACCAGGGTATGCCGTAGCGTCCGATCGCGATGCCGGTGAAGTAGGCGCCTGCACCGAAGAACGCAGCCTGGCCGAACGACAGCAGCCCGGTGTAGCCGAACAGCAGATTGTAGCCCATCACCACGACGCCGTAGATCAGGACGTTGACGGCCAGCGCCTTCGACGGCAGCAACCAGGGCAGCAATGCAAGCACGGCAATGGAGAGGAGCACGCGCTGGTCGAGCAGCCAGCCGAGTCCGCCGGAGGCAGGTTTGGCGACCGCTTCGCCGCTCGAAGGGTGCGTCACGCGGTCCTCCCTCTCACACCGAACAGGCCTTGCGGGCGGATCAGCAGCACCACCGCCATCAGCGCGAACATGACGATGGTCGCCATCTCCGGCGCGAACAGCGCCACCATGCTGATGGATACGCCGACCATCAGACCAGCTACGACCGCGCCAACGATCGAGCCGAGCCCACCGATCACGGTCACCACGAAAGCTTCCGCCAGAACCAGCGAGCCCATCTCCGGATTGACGCTGCGCATGGGGCCGGCGAGTACGCCGCCGAGCGCGGCAAGCCCGACGCCGAGCCCGAAGATCGCGAGCCAGACCCGCCCGATATCGACACCGAGCACCTGCATGATGGTCGGATCGCGCGCGCCGGCGCGCACGATCAGGCCGACGCGGGTCTTCTCCAGCGTCAGCCAGAGCGCCAGCAGCACCACCGCCACCAGCACGATGACGAACAGGCGGTAGCGCGGGAAGAAACCGATGCCGAGATCGAGCACGCCGATCAGCTGCGGCGGCGTCGGAAAAGGAATGCCGTCGCTGCCGAACACGATGCGCACGCCCTCGACCAGGATGTAGCTGAGGCCGAAGGTCAGCAGCAGCGGATCGTCGATCGAGCGTCCATACAGTCTCCGGATCAGAACGAACTCGATCAGCATGCCGAAGGCGCCAATCAGGATGGGTGCGAGCAGCAGCCCCCACCAGAAGCTCCCAGTGAGCGATGCCAGATACAGCCCCGCATAGGCCCCGATCATAAACAGCGCGCCGTGGGCAAAATTCACCACCCCGAGCATGCCGAACACGATCGTCAGCCCAAGCGCAGTGATCACCAGGACCGCCCCAAGGGCGATCCCGGAGAGAAGCTGCATGATGATCAGCGACAGGTCCATCGTGACAGGGCTTCAGGTCGCGTGGCCGAGCTCGCTGCAGCTGCGCAGCATGTCGTCGGCCCCCGCGTCGTTGGCCAGGATCGCGAACAGATCGTTCTCGTTGGCCATGGCGGACTTCTTCTTGGACTCCAGCACCAGCACCGACTGAACCGATTGGTGGTCGCATTTGCGGTAGTGCTGCGGGCCCTTGGTCAGATCGTATTTCAGCTTCTCCAGGGCATCGACGACCTTGTCCGTATCGGTGCCGCCGGCGACCTGCATGGCGGCCAGCAACGAACCGACGCCGGAATACCCGTAGGCGCCATAGTCGGTCGGAATGGCGCCGCCATTGGCGGCCTTGAACGCCGTGTTGAAGCTGGCGGCCGACTTGCTCTGCGTCTCGAGCCCCCAATAATAATTGGCACCGCCGACCACACCCTCGAACACGTCGGGGCCGACGGCGAGGCGCTGATTGTGCAGGATGACCGGGACGACGATCTTCATCTGCTGCTTGACGCCGAAGTCCACGGCCTGCTTGATCGCATTGGCCTGGTCGCGACCGAAATTCGAGATGCAGAGCACGTCGGGTCGCATCGACATCAGGCGCGGCATGAAGGTGGAATAGTCGGCGGCGCCGAACGGATGCAGGATCTCGCCGACACTGTCCGCACCGATCGCCGCCTGCGCGCGCTTGAAGCCCCGCAGCATCTCGTGACCATAGGCATAGTCGGCGACGAGATGGGCGACCTTCATGCCCTTCTTCAGGGTCTGCCGCGCCACGGCTGATGTCGTCATGTGCGGGTTCAGCGCCTCGTGGAAGGTGTATTTGCTGAAGTCCTTGGCCTCATTGATGGTGTCGGACTGGCTGATCGAGACGTAGATCACGCCGCGGGCACGGGTGACCTCGTTGACCGCCAGCTGCACCGCGCTGGAGAGCGCGCCGACCACGGCATGGACCTTGTCCTTCTCGATCAGCTCGAGCGTGCGGGTCGCGGCTTCACCGGCGTTGAGCTTGTCGTCGCGCACCAGCAGCTCGACCTTGCGGCCGGCAATGCCGCCCTTGTCGTTGACGAGCTTCACCGCGAGCTCGGCGCATTTGACCTGGTCGCGCGCTTCGGCGGCGAACGGCCCGGTCAGCGGCGTCGGGAAGCCGATGCGGATCGTCTCGTCGGCGGCGCGGCCGAGCCGCGGCATGGCGAGCAGGGCCGCGCCGGCCGAGAGGCCGGCGAGCGCGGTGCGGCGGGTTATCTTCGGGGTCGAACCGGATTTTGGCATGATTTCCTCCAACTGTTTTTTTCTAGAAACGCTTCAGGGCTTTCAGGACTTTGGTGGGCGTGATCGGAATCGAATTGATGGTGGCTCCGAACGGCGCGAGCGCGTCGTTGACGGCATTGAGCACGCAGGCGGACGCTGCCGCGGTGCCGGCCTCGCCGACGCCCTTGGCGCCGAGCTCGGTGTCGGCGGTCGGCGTCTCGACGTGGGCGATGACGATGTCGGGCATCTCCATCGGCATCGGGACGAGGTAGTCGGCGAGCGAGCCGTTCATGAGCTGGCCTGTCTCGCTGTAGCGGCATTCCTCGAACAGCGCCGCGCCCAGCCCCTGCACGATGCCGCCGCGAAGCTGCTCGTCCACCAGCATCGGGTTGATGACCCGGCCGCAATCCTCCACGATGAAATGCTTCAGGAGCTTGACGAAGCCGGTCTCGACGTCGACCTCCAGCAAGCAGCCCTGGATGCCGTTGGTGAAGGCAAAGGGATAGCCCTGCGGCGCGAAGTGATGACTGACCGTGAGCTGCGCCTGCGTGCCCGGGGGTAGTGTGTCGGAGCGGAAATAGGAGATCCGTGCGATCTCCGCGATCGGCATCCGCTGGCTTCGCGTGCCTGCGTCGACGACCTCGCCATCGACGATGTCGAGGGCCGACGGCTGCTCCTGAAGGATGAGCGCGGCGATCTCCAGAATGTTGCGCTTGAGCGCGCGCGCGGCCTGGAGCGCGGTCTCGCCGCCGATGCCGGCGCCGCGGCAGGCCCAGGTGGCGCCGCCATGCGGCGTCACCTCGGTATCCCCAGTGATGACCTTGACGTGCTCCTGCGCAAGGCCGAGCTGATCGGCCACGATCTGGCTGATGATCGCCTCGGTGCCCTGTCCCTGCTCGGTGACCGAGATCAGGCAGCGCACCTCGCCCGACGGTGTCAGGCTGACGATCGCTCCATCTTGCGAGGAGATGCGCGCGCCGCCGACGCCATAGAATGCCGGGCTGGGGTTGGTGATCTCGACAAAGGTGGCAATGCCGATGCCGCGGTAGATGCCGCGCTTGCGTAACTCCGCCTGCTCGGCACGCAAGCCGTCATAGCCCATCATCTCGTGCAGGCGCTTCAGGCAGGCCTGATGCGACAGTGCCTCGAAGCGGTAGCCGGTCGGTGAGGTCTGCGGATAGGCGTCGTCGGGGATCACGTTCTGCGCGCGGATGGCGAAGGGATCGAGGCCGAGCTTCACCGCCGCCATATCGACCAGCCGCTCGGTGACGGCGCAGGCGATGGGATGGCCGACGGCACGATACTGGCTAGTCTGCACCTTGTTCTGGAAGATCACCTCCAGCGTGGCGCGGTAATTCCTGAAGCGGTAGGGCGCGCCGATCAGGCGGATCACCTGGTTGCCCTCGACCACGCTGGTGCGTGGATAGGTCGAGAATGCGCCGATCGCGGTCAGATCCAGCACGTCCATTGCGAGAATCTCGCCCTTGGCGTCCAGCGCCATGCGGGCCCGCACGCGGTGGTCGCGGGCGTGGATGTCGGAGACGAACGATTCGATGCGGTCGGCGACGTACTTCACGGGACGGCCGAGCAGGATCGAGAGGCCGACCACCGCCATGTCCTCGTGATAGACGTGCAGCTTCATTCCGAAGGAGCCGCCGATGTCGGTCGCGATCACGCGAACATGGGCTTCCGGGATGCCATAGTGGCGCGAATAGAGGTCCTGGAACTGGTAGGGCGTCTGGGTGCCATGATGCACGGTGAGCATCCCGGCGGCGGGATCGTAGTCGGCAACGATGGCGCGAGGCTCCAGCGTCACCGCGGTATGGCGACCGAAGGAAAATTCCTCCTCCACCACATGGGCTGCATGCGCGAAGGCGTCATCAACGGTACCGCTGTCCAGCTGGCTGCGGAAGCACACATTGCTCGCGGTGCCGGGATTGACCAGCGGGCCGCCGGCCTCACGCGCGCCGTCGATGTCGACGACGATGGGAAGGTCCTCGTAGTCGACCTCGATCAGCTCCAGCGCATCCTCGGCGATCGCACGGTTCTCGGCGACGACGGCGACCACCGCCTGTCCGGCCCAGACCACGCGATCCAGCGGCAGCGGCAATTGCGGCGCGGAGGTCATGCCCTTGAAATGATCGAGCGCGCCCGTCCAGGGCGTGCAGATTTTTGCGAGATCCGCCCCCGTCGCGACGAGATGCACGCCTTCCAGCGCGCGCACTTCGTCGGTCCTGATCGAGACGATCTTGGCGTGGGCATGCGGACTGCGCAGGAACGCAGCATAGAGCATGCGCGGCAGACGGAGGTCGCTGACATAGCGCCCGCGCCCGGCGAGCAGGCGCTTGGCATTCGGCCGCGGCAGGGAGCGGCCGATGTAGGAGTTCGGGCGGTCGAGCGAGGTCAGCGGCGCCGTCATCTCGCGCCTCCGGCGCTGCGTGCCTTGGCGACAGCGTCGATGGCGTCGACGATGGCTTCATAGCCGGTGCAGCGGCAATAATTGCCCGACAGCGCGTCACGGATCTGCTCGCGACTCGGTTGTGCCACCTGCGAGAGCAGCTCGGAGGCGTTGACCAGCATGCCCGGCGTGCAGAAGCCGCATTGCAGCGCGTTGCGGCGATGGAATTCGGCCTGGAGGTCGGCGATCGCCCCGCTCTCGGTGAGCCCCTCGATCGTATCGATCCTGGCGCCGTCGGCCTGCACCGCGAACATCAGGCAGGAGTGCGCGGCGCGGCCGTCGATCTGGACCAGGCAGGCGCCGCAGGCGCCCATCTCGCAACCGGCATGCGTGCCCGTCAGCTCGAACTCGTCGCGCAGGCAATCAACCAGCGTCTCGCGCGGAGCAACCTCGCAGGCGACCTTGCGGCCGTTGACGACGAAGCGGACCCGCACAGTCTCGTCGGCCTCGTCCAGCAGGGTTTCGTCGAAGCCTCTCATGCGCCCTCACCGAGACGTCCAAGCAGGCGGCCAAGCAACACGCGGGCGAGGTGCAGGCGCATCGCGGGCGGCACCTCGTCGTTCTCGGGCGGCGCGAGATCACCCTCGAGCGCCGCCTGCGCGGCAGCGATGTGTTCCGCATCGAGGCCGAAGCCGATCAGAGCCGCCTCAGCGGCTTTCGCCCGCGTCGGCCTATTGCCGACGGAGAAGAAGGAGATGCGGATGTCGTCGATCCGATCACTCGTGAAAGTCGCGAGCATGCCGCAACCGACCAGCGCATAATCCCCACGCCGCCGCGCCAGTTCATCGAACGCATAGCGCTGATCGGCCTTGAACAGCGGAACGTAGATCGCCGTGATCAGTTCGCCGGGCTGCAATGCCGTCTCGAACAGGTCGACGAAGAACTCATCGGCCTTCACGCGCCGCCTGCCCGAGGCACCGGCGATCTCGATCTCGGCATCCAGCGCCAAGGTCATCGCGGGAAATTCGGAAGCCGGGTCGGCCAGCGCGACGCTGCCGCCGAACGTGCCGCGGTTGCGGATCGCGGGATGGGCGACGAAGGGTGCGGCGGCATGCAGCAGCGGCGCAAACTCCGCGATCAGCGGCTCGCTCAGCATCTCGCAGTGGCGCGTCAGTGCGCCGATGCGCAAATAGGTGCCCTCGCGCCCGATGCCGCGCAGCTCGGCAATGTGCGCAATGTCGATCAACAGCCGCGGCGCCTGGAGCCGCAGCGTCAGCGCCGGCACGAGGCTCTGGCCGCCGGCGATGAAACGCGCGTCGTCCCCGGCGCGCGCATAAGCGTCCAGCGCCTGGTCGATCGTCGCAGCACGAAAATAGCTGAAAGCCCTCGCCTTCACTGCCGTTTCCTCGAAATCCATCGGCTCATCAGCCGGGAGCCAGATTTGTAACCATCTGGTCTCAAAATCCTGACACGCCGCCGGGAGGCGGTCAACAGGAAATGACCATTTGGTCACAAATGCAGCTTGGGCTATGAAGGCACCAAGGCGTACGATTCAGCGACGAAATGGCCCGAAAAGCGCAGAAAACGGCGAAGCGACTGGTCCGAAAGCGGACCGAGACAGGCAAGTCCGCGCCAAAGCGCCGCAACATGCGCGCGGCGGATCGAGAGCGCGCGATCGTGGACGAGGCGATCCGGTTCTTTGCAGAGCGCGGCTTCGAGGGCCAGACCCGCGAGCTCGCCAAGCGCATGGGCATCACGCATTCGGCGATCTACCGCCACTTCCCCAGCAAGGAGGCGCTGATCGAGCGGGTCTACCAGGAAGTCTATCTCAGCCGCTGGTCACCCGATTGGGGACCGATGATCCGCGACCGGGCCTTGCCACTGGAGGCCCGGCTCACGCGTTTCTATCTCGACTATGTTGAACGCGTGTTCGAGTACAATTGGGTGAGGATCTTCGTGTTCTCCGGCATGAAGTCGTTCGGCATCACCAGCCGCTATCTCGACATCGTCCGCCGCGAGATCATCGAGCCGGCGGCCGCCGAGCTGCGTCATGAGCTGAAGTTGCCCGATGCAAAAACTCACGCATTGAGTGAACGCGAGACCGAGCTGTTCTGGGGCTTGCACGGCCGCATCTTCTATCTGGCGATCCGCAAGTTCATTTACGCGACGCCGATCCCGCCCGATCTCGGCGCCATCGTCCGCGACGCTGTCCAGACTTTCATGGACGGCGCGAAGACGACGATGCCAAGACTGGTAAGCAATACGTCCCGGCTCGGCGCCTGACTTCGCCTATTTTGCCAAGCTCGGCAGATCAAGACCCTTGTCACGGGCGCAGTCGATCGCCGTCTCATAGCCCGCGTCGGCATGGCGCATGACGCCGCTGGCCGGGTCGTTCCAGAGCACGCGCTCGATGCGCCTGGCGGCTTCCGGCGTGCCGTCGGCCACGATCACCATGCCCGCGTGCTGGGAATAGCCGATGCCGACGCCGCCGCCATGATGCAGCGACACCCAGGTCGCGCCGCTGGCGCAATTGAGCAGCGCATTGAGCAGCGGCCAGTCGGACACCGCATCCGAACCGTCCTTCATCGCCTCGGTCTCGCGGTTGGGGCTGGCGACCGAGCCGCTGTCGAGATGATCGCGGCCGATCACGATGGGGGCTTTCAGTTTGCCCCGCGCCACCATCTCGTTGAAGGCGAGGCCGAGGCGATGGCGATCGCCGAGGCCGACCCAGCAGATCCGCGCCGGCAGGCCCTGGAACTTGATGCGCGCCTTGGCCATGTCGAGCCAATTGTGCAGATGCTTGTCGTCAGGCATCAGCTCCTTCACTTTGGCGTCGGTCTTGAAGATGTCCTCGGGATCGCCCGACAGCGCCGCCCAGCGGAACGGGCCGACGCCGCGGCAGAACAAGGGACGGATATAGGCGGGAACGAAGCCGGGGAAATCGAAGGCGTTTGTCAGGCCCATGTCCTGTGCCATCTGGCGGATGTTGTTGCCATAGTCGAGCGTCGGGATGCCCTGGGCGTGGAAATCCAGCATGGCCTGGACATGCTCGACCATCGACGTCTTCGAGGCGCGCTCCACGGCCTTCGGATCGGACGCGCGCTTGGCCTCCCACTCTGCGAGCGTCCAGCCTTTCGGCAAATATCCGTTGATCGGATCGTGCGCGCTGGTCTGGTCGGTGACGATGTCGGGCTTGACGCCGCGGCGAACGAGCTCCGGGAAGATCTCCGCGGCGTTACCGAGCAGGCCGACCGAGACCGCCTTGTTCGTCTTTGCGGCGTCCGCCATGATCGCGAGCGCGTCATCAAGCGTTGCGGCCTGCCGGTCGAGATAGCCGGTGCGCAAGCGCATCTCGATGCGGCTCGGCTGGCATTCGACGGCAAGCATCGACGCACCGGCCATGGTCGCGGCCAACGGCTGCGCCCCGCCCATGCCACCAAGGCCGGCGGTCAAAATCCATTTGCCTGCGAGGCTGCCGCCATAATGGCGGCGGCCGACCTCCACAAAAGTCTCGTAGGTGCCCTGCACGATGCCCTGGCTGCCGATATAGATCCAGGAGCCCGCCGTCATCTGGCCGTACATCATCAGGCCCTGGCGATCGAGCTCGTTGAAATGGTCGAGCGTTGCCCAATGCGGCACGATGTTGGAGTTCGCGATCAGCACCCGTGGGGCGTCGGCGTGGGTCCGGAACACGCCGACCGGCTTGCCGGACTGAACCAGCAGCGTCTGGTCGGACTCGAGGTTGCGCAAGGCCGCAACGATGCGGTCAAAACTCTCCCAGTCGCGTGCGGCGCGGCCGATGCCGCCATAGACGACGAGCTCGCTCGGACGCTCCGCAACATCGGGGTCGAGATTGTTCATCAGCATGCGCAAGGGCGCTTCCGTCAGCCAGCTCTTGGCGCTGATCTCGCTGCCGCGGGGGGCCCGGATGGTGCGATCATTGTCCAGTCGATGGTTCATGCGGACCTCTTCAGACGAGTCTCGGAAACGGATCGGTGGGAAGCTGCGCGCGCGCAGCAGCCGGCAACGCGTCGGCTTCGACCAGCGCCGCGGCCTTGGCGAGATCGCCGGCCATGTAGCGATCTGCACCCAGCGCAGGGACCTGCTCGCGCAATGCGGCGATGACGGCAGCCAGCGGCGCGCTGGTTGCATGCGGCGCACGCAGCGTGATGCCCTGAGCGGCGACCAGCAGTTCGATGCCGAGGATGGCGGCGAGGTTGTCGGCCATATCGGACAGGCGCCGCGCGGCATGTGCGGCCATCGACACATGGTCTTCCTGGTTGGCGCTGGTCGGCGTCGAATCGATCGAGCAGGCGGCCGCGCGCTGCTTGTTCTCGGCGTAGAGCGCGGCCGCCGTCACCTCGGCGATCATGAAGCCGGAATTGATGCCGGGATCGGGGGTGAGGAACGGCGGCAGGCCGAAATTCAGCGCTGGGTCGACCAGCGTGGCGATGCGTCGCTCGCTGATCGCGCCGATCTCCGCCAGCGCCAGCGCGATAGCGTCGGCAGCGAAGGCGACCGGCTCGGCGTGGAAATTGCCGCCTGAGACAATCTCACGGGTTTCGACCAGCACCAGCGGATTGTCGGTGACGGCATTGGCCTCGACGATCAGCGTGCGCGCGGCCTGCGTGATCAGGTCGAGCGCGGCGCCCGCGACCTGTGGTTGGCAGCGCAGGCAATAGGGATCCTGCACACGCTCGTCGCCTTCGAGATGCGAGAGGCGGATGTCGCTGCCATCGAGCAGCGCCGTCAGCGTCGCGGCCGCCGCGATCTGCCCGGCATGGCCGCGCAACGCCTGGATCTCGGGCCGGAACGGTGCCGTCGACGCCATCGCCGCATCCACCGACAGCGCACCGGTCACGAGTGCGGCGCGGGCGAGGCGGAATGCACGCAGCACGCCTGATAGCGCGTAGGCGGTCGAGAATTGCGTGCCGTTGATCAGCGCGAGGCCTTCCTTGGGCCCAAGGGTCAGCGGCTCGAGGCCGGCGGCCGCGAGTGCCTCGCTGCCGGGTACAGTCTTGCCATCGACGATCGCCTGCCCTTCGCCGATCATCACCGCGGTCATATGCGCGAGCGGCGCGAGATCGCCGGAGGCGCCCACAGAGCCTTGCTGCGGCACCAGCGGACAGACGCCACGGGCCAGCATGTCCTGCAACTGCTCGATCACCGCGCGGCGCACACCGGAGGCGCCGCGGCCGAGCGAGACGATCTTCAGCGCCATCATCAGGCGGACGATCGGCTCTGGCGTCGCCGCGCCGACGCCGCAGCAATGTGAAACGATCAGGTTGCGCTGGAGCAGTGCGGTCTGATCCGGCGGAATGCGCCTCGACGCCAGCTTCCCGAAGCCGGTGTTGATGCCGTAAACGGGAACATCCGCGCGCGCGGCTCTTGCCACGATCTCCGCCGCTGCTTCGATGCGCGGCCAGAACGAGGAAGCGAGCACGACGGGCGCGCCATCGAGCACGCGCGCGAGGTCATCGAGACCGACCGTCCCCGGTTTGACGACGATCGCTGCGCCCTCGTTCGTCATTGTCCCCTCCACACCCGGCGGTGCAGCGGATTGAAGCCGATGCGGTAGACCAACTCGGCGGGCCGCTCGATGTCCCAGATCGCGAGATCGCACCATTTGCCGGCCTCTAGCGTGCCAGCTTCGCTGAGGATACCGAGCGCGCGTGCACCCTCACGGGTGACGCCTGCGAGGCATTCGGCCACATTCATCCGGAACAGCGTCGCGCCCATATTCATCGTGAGCAGAAGCGAGGTCAGTGGCGAGCTGCCGGGATTGCAGTCGGTCGCGAGCGCCATGGCAACCCCGTGCGTGCGGAACGCCTCGACCGGCGGCTTTTGAAACTCGCGAATGAAGTAGAACGCACCGGGCAGCAGCACCGCAACCGTACCGGCCTTGGCCATTGCGGCGGCGCCGGCCTCATCGGTGTGCTCCAAATGATCGGCCGACAGCGCCGAGAATTTCGCGGCAAGCGCAGCGCCGCCGAGGTTCGAGAGCTGATCGGCATGCAGCTTGACCGGCAGGCCGAGCTCCCTCGCCGTCTCGAACACCCGTGCGGTTTGCGCAGCCGAGAACGCAATGCCTTCCATGAAGGCATCGACCGCATCGGCGAGGCCCGCCTTTGCAACCGCCGGCAACATCTCCTGACAGACGAGATCGATGTAGCGGTCCTTGTCGCCATCAGCTTCCACCGGCAGCGCATGTGCGCCGAGAAAGGACGTGCGGACCGCAACCGGTCGCCGGCCTCCGAGGCTGCGTGCGGCTGCGAGCTGCCGCATCTCGGTCGCAGTGTCGAGGCCGTAACCCGACTTGATCTCGATCGTGGTTGCGCCCTCGCCGATCAACGCATCGAGCCGCGGCAGCGCACTTGCGACGAGATCGGCCTCGCTCGCCTTGCGCGTCGCGGCCACCGTCGACACGATGCCGCCACCGGCACGCGCGATCTCCTCATAGCTCGCGCCCTTCAGGCGCAATTCGAATTCGTGCGCGCGGTCACCGCCATAGACGAGGTGGGTGTGGCAATCGACAAGGCCGGGCGTGATCCAGCGCCCTTCGCAGTCGATCCGTTCGGCGGCATCGGCGTCCGCCGAAAAATCGGCTCGCGCACCGGCATAGACGATGCGGCCGCCGCGCGCGGCGATCACGCCCTGTTCGATCTCGCCGAGGTCGGGGCGGTCGGCCCGTAGCGTGGCGAGCCGGGCATTGTGCCAAATCCGGTCGAAGCGCTCTGCCATGCAACGGCCCCCCTCGTGGGATGCTTGACTTATATGTCTAGACATATAATCGTGCGGGAGTTCTGTCCAGCCGGCATGGAAACATGACACGACTGCATTTCGCCTCCGCGCTCCTGCCCTCGGGCTGGGCCAATGACGTGCAGGTGGTGATCACCGCCGGCGCGATCGCCGAGGTGACGCCGAATGTCGCGCCCGTTGACGGCGATGAACGCCACGCAATCGCGCTGCCGGGATTGGCGAGCCTGCACAGCCACGCATTCCAGCGCGGCATGGCGGGACTTGCGGAGCTGCGCGGAGACAGCACCGACACCTTCTGGACCTGGCGCGAGACGATGTATCGCTTTGCGCTGGCCATGACACCGGACGACGTCGCGGCTGTTGCGACGCTGCTCTATGTCGAAATGCTCGAGCAGGGATTCACCCGCGTTGGCGAATTTCATTACTTGCATCATGATCGCGACGGCTCGCCCTATGCGGATCCTGCCGAAATGGCTTCGCGCATTGCGCTGGCTGCTGAAGCATCAGGCATCGCCCTCACGCTGCTGCCGAGTTTCTATGCGCATGGCTCGTTTGGAGGAGCAGCGCCGCATGCCGGCCAGCGTCGCTTCATCTGCTCGGTCGATCAGTTCGCCGCATTGATGGCTGCTTCGCGCAAGGCGATCAGCGCATTGCCTGGCGCCAACATCGGCATCGCCCCGCACAGCCTGCGCGCGGTGACGCCGACCGAGCTCACGGCGATCGTTCCGCTGGCCGACGGCGGGCCGGTGCACATTCACGCGGCCGAGCAGGTGAAGGAAGTCGAGGACTGCCTCGCCTGGTCGGGACAGCGCCCGGTGCAATGGCTGCTGGAGCACGCGCCAGTCGATCAACGCTGGTGCCTCATTCACGCAACGCACACGACCGACGAAGAGGTCAGCGCATTTGCCCGCACGGGTGCAGTCGCCGGCCTCTGTCCCGTCACCGAGGCGAGCCTCGGCGATGGCATCTTCCCCGCGCGCGAATTTCTTGCTGCCGGCGGTGCGTTCGGTGTGGGCACCGATTCCAACGTGCTGGTCGGCGTCGCGGACGAGCTCCGTCAGCTCGAATACGGCCAGCGCCTCAAGCATCGCCAGCGCAACGTGCTCTCCAGTGGCGCGGGTCGTTCGACGGGACGCACGCTGTTCGATCATGCGCTCGCGGGCGGAGCACAGGCGCTGGCGCAATCGACAGTCGGCCTCACGCCCGGTGCGCGCGCCGACATCGTCACCCTCGCCACTGCGCATCCATCGCTGGCCGGACGTCAGGGCGATGCGGCTATCGACGGCTGGATCTTTGCGGCCGGCAGCGGTGCGATCGATTGCGTTTGGGCCGGCGGCGCCAAGGTCGTCGAAGGCGGCCGGCACAGGCTGCGTCAGTCAGCGCGCGAGCGCTTCAATGCATCGGTGCGGAGGCTCGTCGCATGAGCCTTGCCACTGACGCAGCCGACAAGCCGACGCTCTACAAGCGCATCCGTGCCGACATCGAGAAGCGCATCCTGACCGGCGAGTGGCCGCCGGGCCATCGCATTCCGTTCGAGCACGAACTCGTGGCCCGCTACGGCTGTTCGCGCATGACCGTGAACAAGGCGCTGTCGGAGCTGGCGCAAGCCGATCTGATCGAGCGGCGGCGGCGTGCCGGCTCGTTCGTGCGCCGACCGCAGCATCAGTCGGCGGTGCTCAAGATCGCCGACATTCGCGCCGAGATCACCGCCCTCGGCCGGGCTTACGGCTACGAGCTGATCGGCCGCAAGCTGCGCGCGGCGACCGCTGCCGACCGCGATCGCCTCGGCGTCAAGAAGGCGGGCAAGGTGATCGCGATCACCTGCCGCCATAGCGCCGACAACGTGCCCTTCGCCGCCGAGGACAGGCTGATCGACCTGTCGTCCGTGCCGGATGCCGCGACCGCGGACTTCTCGCGCGAGCCCCCCGGCTCGTGGCTGCTTCACCATGTCCCATGGACCGAAGCCGAGCACACGATCAGTGCCATCGTTGCGGACGATCGCACCGCGGAGGCGCTCGACATCGCCGTCGGCGCGCCCTGCCTCGTGATCGATCGCTACACCTGGCGCAGCGCGCGCACCATCACCGCGGTGCGCCTGCTCTATCCCGGTGACTCTCACCGCCTTGTCGCCCGATTCAAGGGAGGCTGAGAGAGCATGTCGGCACAAATCGTGCAACGCTTCGGGCAACGGTCCAGATGGGCCGACAGTGATCAACAGGACGTCAATCCATCGATCGGCAAGAGGACGACAATCATGCGTAGTTCAAGGGTATTTGCGACAATCATTGCTCTCGCAGCCGCCACTCCCGCGCTCGCCGACGACGTCAAGGTCGGCGTCGGCATCTCCGGATGGACCGGCTTCGCGCCGCTGACATTGGCGAAGGAGGCGGGCATCTTCAAGAAGAACGGCCTCGACGTCACCATCAAGAAGATCCCGCAGAAGGACCGCCACCTCGCCATCGCCTCCGGCGACATCCAGTGCGCGGCGACCACGGTCGAGACCTGGATCTCCTGGAACGCCAATGGTGTTGCGACCAAGCAGATCTTTCAGCTCGACAAGAGCTATGGCGCCGACGGCATGGCCGTGCGCAACGACGTCGCCGCGATCAAGGACCTGAAGGGCAAGACCGTCGCCGCCTCCGCACCGGGCACCTCGCCCTATTTCGCGCTGGCCTGGATGCTCAAGAAGAACGGGCTTTCGGTGAAGGACGTCACCGTCGTGAACCTCGAACCGGCCGCGGCGGCGCAGGCCTTCGTCTCCGGCCAGAACGATGCGGCGATGACCTATGAGCCATACCTGTCGACCGTTCGCGCGGCGCCCGACAAGGGCAAGATCATCGCCACCACGCTGGACTATCCGATGGTGATGGACACGTTCGGCTGCACGCCGAAGTTCCTCACCGACAATCCCAAGGCCGCCAAGGCCCTCGCCGACAGCTACTTCGAGGCGCTCGAGATGATCGCCAAGGACCAGGCCAAGGCCTACGAGATCATGGGCGCCGACGTGAAGCAGACCGGCGAGCAGTTCGGCAACTCGGCGAAATATCTGCGCTGGCAGGACAAGGCCGCGAACCAGAAATTCTTCGCCGGCGAGTTCCTGACCTTCAACAAGGAAGCCGCCGACCTCCTGCTCGAGATCGGCATCATCAAGGCCGCGCCGAAGGTCGAGGACCTCTTCGACGCGAGCTTCATCAAGTAAGCTTCTGCAGGCCGCCGGTTCCGCCACGAGGCGGAGCCGGCCCGTGATCGACTATTCGGATAGACAGTTTGATGCGTCCCCTGGACCCTGTTACATCGAGGCAGCGCGTGGCCTACGGCCTCGCGTTCTTCGTGCTGTTCGTTGCCCTCTGGTCGTGGGCGACGTTCGGCGGCCATGTGTCGAAGACCTTTCTCGCCAACCCGTTGACCATGGTCCAGGAAGGCTTCGACCTGCTGACCAAGCAGGGATTCGCGTTCGACATCGGCATGACGATCTGGCGCGTCGTCGGCGGCTTCGCGCTTGCGGCGATCATCGCGGTGCCGCTTGGCGTCTTGATGGGCGCCTACAAGCCGGTCGAGGCGTTCCTCGAACCTTTCGTGTCTTTCGCGCGCTATCTGCCTGCCTCCGCCTTCATTCCGCTCCTGATCCTGTGGGCGGGCATCGGCGAGCTGCAAAAGCTGCTCGTGATCTTCATCGGCTCGGTATTCCAGGTCATCCTGATGGTCGCGGTGACCGTCGGCGCCACGCGGCGCGATCTGGTCGAAGCCGCCTATACGCTGGGCGCCGGCGACCGCGGCATCATCCGCCGGGTGCTGCTGCCTTCCTCGGCACCCGAGATCGCCGAGATCCTGCGGCTGGTGCTTGGCTGGGCCTGGACCTACGTCATCGTCGCCGAGCTGATCGGCTCGTCCTCCGGCATCGGTCACATGATCACCGACAGCCAGGCCCTGCTCAACACCGGCCAGATCATCTTCGGCATCATCGTGATCGGACTGATCGGCCTGATCTCGGACTTCCTGTTCAAGGCGTTCAACGCCTGGCTGTTCCCCTGGAAGCTCGCATGACGACGCTCAAGATCGAACAGGTCTCGCGTACCTTCCCCGCGCGCCACGGCAACGCGCCGACCAGGGCGCTGGAGCCGACCGACCTCGTCATCGGCAACAACGACTTCGTCACCATCCTCGGTCCCTCCGGTTGCGGCAAGTCAACGCTGCTGCGCATCGTCGCCGGCCTCGACCGCCCGACCAGCGGACGCGTCACGCTCGACGGGCGCGTGGTGACGGGCCCGGGCGCCGATCGCGGCATGGTGTTCCAGTCCTACACGCTGTTCCCGTGGCTGACGGTGCGCGAGAACATTGCCTTCGGCCTGCGCGAGCGCGGCGTGGCGCAGGACGAGCGGAACAAAATCGCCGATGCCTTCATCCGCCAGGTCGGATTGTCGGGCTTCGAGAACCATTGGCCAAAGCAGCTCTCCGGCGGCATGCAGCAGCGCACCGCGATCGCGCGTGCGCTCGCCAACGATCCGAAGATCCTCTTGCTCGACGAGCCCTTCGGCGCATTGGACAACCAGACCCGCGCCCTGATGCAGGAGATGCTGCTCGGGATCTGGGAGCGCGACCAGAAGACGGTGCTGTTCGTGACCCACGACATCGAGGAAGCGATCTTCCTCGGCAGCCGCGTCATCGTCATGAGCGCGCGTCCCGGCCGCATCAAGGCCGAGATCCATGTGGACCTGCCGCATCCGCGCTCCTACAAGATCAAGACCACGCCGGAATTCGTCCAGCTCAAGGAGCGGCTGGTCGAGGAGATCCGCACCGAGGCGCTGAAAGTTGCCGAACATGCCTGACACCCAGCCCCGCGCCGACGGAATTCGCGTCCTCGCCGACCTCCATGCGCTCCGCGCCATGGGCGCCTACAAGACCGGCGTGCACAAGCCGACCTTCTCCGAGCCGCACAAGCTTTCGCTGGAGTGGCTCGTTCAGAAGCTGCCCGAGGCCAACCTCTCCGCGACGATCGACGGCATCGGCAATGTGTTCGGCACCAGCACGAAGCCCGGGCCGAAGCTGCTGGCGGGCTCCCACCTGGAAAGCCAGAACTACGCCGGCTGGCTCGATGGCCCGCTCGGCGTCGTCTACGCGCTCGAGGCCGCGCGCGTGCTCAATAACGATCCATCGCTCAACGGCGCGGTCGAAGTCGCCGCCTGGTGCGACGAGGAGGGACATTTCGGCCATTTCCTCGGCTCGCGCTCCTATGTCGGACAGGTGACCGAGGCCGACATCGACGCCGCGCGCGACCGCACCAGCGGCCGCACCATGCGCGATGCGATTGCCGAGATGGGGCTCGCCGGGCGTCCGCGCATCACCGCGGAGCCCGGACGGCACGTCGGATATCTGGAGGCGCATATCGAGCAGGGCGACACGCTCGAAAGCGGCGGCCTCGCGATCGGCGTCGTGACCTCCATCGTCGGCATCTGGCAGTACCAGATCAATTTTACCGGCGAGCAGAACCACGCCGGCACCACGCGCATGGCAGTGCGCAAGGATGCCGGCCTCGCGCTGGCAAAATTCTGCGTCGCGATCGACGACCGCTTTCCGTCTGCCTGCGGCCCGCGCACGGTCTGGACCACCGGGCGCATCACGCTCGATCCGGGCGCGCCGAGCATCATTCCGGGTGGCGCAGAGATGCTGTTCCAGATCCGCGACGATGATCCGGCCGTGATCGCGCGGCTGGAGCAATTGCTGCGGACCATGGCGGAGGAGGCCAGTGCGAACGGTCCCTGCACCGTCACCGTCGAGAAATTGCGCACTGGTGCGCCCGCCATGATGAATTCCGGCTTCCAGGACGCAATCGAGGCCGCAAGCAGGGCCCTGGCCGGCGGCCGGTCCCTCCGCATGCCCAGCGGCGCCGGGCATGACGCGCAGATGCTCGCGACCGTCATGCCCGCGGGCATGCTGTTCGTGCCGTCGATCGGCGGCATCAGCCATCACTGGACCGAGAACACGGCGGATGCCGATATCGTCACCGGCGCAGAGGTGTTCGTCGACGCCTGCCGGCGGATCCTCGGCGGCTAGAGCGAGATGCGGCTGCCGACCTGCCGCAGTCCATCGTGCGGCACAAGCGCTCGTGTCCCGGACAAGCTGCAATGCGTGGAGCATTGCGGCGCAGAGCCGGGATCCAGAGCCACGCGGCAATTGCAGCCACAGGTGAAGCCCAACACGCGGCCTTCCCTGCGCGATGGTCGGACGGCTTATGCCGTGTCTCTCCCGGGAGCCGGGTTCGTTCTGGCCTCCCTCACCCTCGCGAAACTCACCGGCGCCGCGTCATCCCGAGGTGCGAGTGGTGCGATGCGCACAGCATCGCACCGGGAGCCTCGAAGGATGAACGGCCACAGTTGGGCCGTCGCCCTTCGAGGCTCGCCGAAGAGGCGAGCACCTCAGGGTGACGGTGATGGAGTCGCGTTCATTGCTTCTACGGGGCATACGAGACAGCCGCGTTCGTTACGAATCTGCCCTGGTTCCAACGATCGAATGCACATCGATCGAAGGTCCCCCGCGGCCGCGATACCTCGTGTGCGCCACAGACATAAAGTCGCGACAATCGTCGGGCTTGTCGATCGCCCTGCCTGCTTCCCCGGGAGTTCTCATGTCTTCAGCCGACCGGCCGGCGACCCGCCTTGCGACCAGACTTGCCTTCTTCGTCGCAGGCTTCGGCATCGCGTGCTGGGCGCCGCTGGTGCCCTTCGCGAAGGCGCGGCTCGGCGTCGACGACGGTGTCCTCGGGCTGCTCCTGCTCAGCCTCGGCATCGGCTCGGTCGTCGCGATGCTGCTGACCGGCGTTCTCAGTGCGCGCTATGGCAGCAGGCCGATCATCGTCGCAAGCGGGTTCATGCTCGCGCTGGTCCTGCCGCTGCTCGCGATCGCAGGCTCGCCCACGTCTCTGGCGCTGGTGCTCTTTGCGTTCGGCGCCGCGCTCGGCTCGATCGACGTCGCCATGAACATCCACGCCGTGGAGGTGGAGCGCGCCGCGGGACGCCCGCTGATGTCCGGCTTCCACGCTTTGTTCAGCATCGGCGGCTTCGCCGGATCCGCGCTGATGACGGTGCTGCTCTCGTTGCAACTCGGTGCGCTGGCGTGCACGTTGATCTGCTCCATCCTGATGCTGCTCGCGATGTTTGCGACCTGGCCGCGCCTGCTTCGCTCAATGCAGGTGCAGGAGGGCCCGTTGTTCGTGCTGCCGCACGGATCGGTGCTGCTGCTTGCGCTGCTCGGCGCCATCACCTTCCTCGTCGAAGGCGCAATGCTCGATTGGGGCGCGCTCCTGGTCATCGGCGCGGGGCTCGTCACCGAGGCGCAAGGCGGAGCCGGCTACATCGTGTTCTCGATCGCCATGACGATAGGCCGGCTCGGCGGCGACGCGGTCGTTGCGCGCATCGGGGACCGTACGACCTTGCTCTGGGGCAGCCTCATCGCGATCGCGGGCTTTGTGGTCCTGCTGACGGCGCCTGTCGCGGCGGTCGCCCTCGGCGGATTCCTGCTGATCGGGCTCGGTGCGTCAAACCTCGTGCCGGTGCTGTTCCGGCGGGCCGCGCAGCAAACGGTGATGCCTACCGGGCTTGCGGTCGCGGCGATCACGACTGCGGGATACGCGGGGGTCCTGATCGGCCCCGCCGGCGTCGGCTTCGTCGCACGTCTTGGCGGATTGCCCATGGCGTTCTGGCTGCTGGCCGGATTGATGGGCCTCGTCACGCTGTCGGCGCGGATCGTCACGGCGGAGCAGCGCCAGATGTCGCGCGTCGATGCGTGAGCGGCCCTGCGCCGAATTATGGATGGGAGGGGCGGAAAATGGTCCCATGCACGCGGGGGCAAGGATCATCATCCTGGCATGCCAGCCTAAACCCTTCTTCACAGACTCTATTTTAGCTGGCCGAAACAAGCCCAAGCCATCTGCGCCGGTCTGTCTGCCATGCGGCTTTCGGCCAGTTTACTGGACGCGTCGTTCTGCTAGATCATAACCCAATACCTTTTGACTCCCGTGAAGGGGGCAATGGCACGTGGAAGCCCATAGTAATCACGACTCGCACATTTCTTTTGGGCCATTTCGGCTGTTTCCAAAGTCGCGGCTCCTGGAGAAGGAGGGGGCGCCGCTTCACATCGGCGGCCGCGCGCTCGATATTCTGATCTTGCTTGCCGAGCGCCCCGGTGAAGTCATCGACAAGAGGGAGCTGGTCAAGCGCATCTGGGCCGACGTGAATGTCGACGAAGGCAGTCTGCGCTTCCATGTCGCTGCACTGCGCAAGGCGCTCGGCGATACCGGCAAGTCGACCCGTTATGTCCTCAACGTGCCCGGCCGCGGCTATTGCTTTGTCGCGCCGTTCGTTCAAGCAGCTCCACCGGCCTCCGCAGTCGCAGCCGAGATCTCCCCTCCTCGCTCTCTGCCTGCTCAGCTTGCAAAGATGATTGGGCGAGAGGAGGTCATCGAGAAGATTTCGAACGGATTGACGGTGCATCGCTTCATGACGGTGGTCGGCCCGGGCGGCATCGGCAAGACCGCCGTCGCCGTCACGGTCGGGCATCGCCGCTCGGCAGATTTCGGTGGACGCGTCTTCTTCGTCGACTTCGGTCCGCTGCGGGACGCCGGCCATGTCACGACCACCGTCGCCTCGGTCCTCGGACTGACCGTGAGCTCGGAGGACCCGACGCCGGCCCTCCTGACATTCCTGAAGACCGGCCCCGCCCTGCTGATCTTCGACAGTTGCGAGCATGTGCTGGATACGCTGGCTCCGCTCGTGGAGCGTATCGTTCGCGAAGCGCCGCTGCTTCGCGTTCTCGCAACCAGCCGCGAGTCGTTCCGGAGCGAAGGCGAGCGGATCTTTCGTCTGTTCCCGCTGGATTGTCCGCCGGAGCGTGGGGGTCTCGAGGTCGCCGAGGTCCTCGCCTATCCCGCGGCTCAACTCTTCGTCGAGCGCATCGCGCAGAGCTCGGGTGCGTTCCAGCTCAGCGCTGAAGAAGCGCCGCTGGTGGCGAGCATCTGCCGGCGCCTCGACGGCATAGCGCTGGCGATCGAGCTCGCGGCGGGCCGTGTCAACGCATACGGCATCGCCGGAACGGCCTCCCTGCTCGACAGCCGCTTTTCGCTGCAATGGCGGGGGCGGCGCACGGCCGTGCCGCGGCACCAGACCCTCGCCGCTGCGCTCGACTGGAGCTACGACCTCCTGTCTCCGGCGGAAAGCGCCACCTTGCGGCGACTATCGGTGTTCGCCGGGCCGTTCGCGCCGGAGGCGGCCGCCGCGGTCGCATCCGGCGAGGGCCTCAGCACCTCGGAGACGTTGGAGGCGATCGACAGCCTGGTCACCAAATCGCTGATCTCGCCATCCGGTTCGCGGACGCTGCGCTATCGCCTGCTCGACACCACGCGCACCTACGCGCTCGGGAAGCTGAACGAGCTCGGAGAAGCGCGGACGTTTGCGCGGCGCCATGCCGAGCATTTTCGCGATTTCTTCGAGCATGCGGAGGCCGATACATCGACACAGCTGCCCGAATGGTTGAGCATCTATGCAGGGGAGCTGGACAATGTGCGCGCCGCGCTGGATTGGGCTTTCTCGCCCGACGGCGACGCAAGGCTCGGCATCGCGCTGACGGCGGCCGCGATCACCCTCTGGGTGCGGCTTTCGCTGTTCGCCGAATGCCGAGAACGCAGCAGAACGGCACTGGCGGCGCTCGGAGACGGCAAGGACAACGACCGCATCCGCATGCAGCTGCTGTCGGCACTCGGCTGGTCGCTGATGTATGGCGAGGGTCGCGCGCGCGAGGCGCGCCCGATCCTTGAGACGACTCTCGAGCTGGCGGACAGGCTCGACGACAAGGATTTCCGGCTGCGCGCGCTCTGGGGCCTGTGCATCGACCAGTTCAACAACGGACAGTTCGGCAAGGCCCGTGCGTTCGCCGATCGTTTTGCGAGCGCGGCGACGAACTCTCCCGACAAGACCGACGTCATGCTGGGCGACCGGCTGATGGCCGTCGCGCTGCACTATCTCGGCGACCAGAACGAGGCGCGGCAGCGCATCGACCGGGTCAATGCATCGCTGCACTTTCTGGCGGAGAAGCCGAAGATCTTCCCGCTCGATCTCAGGATCTCGACGCAATATTTCCGGGCCCGCATCCTTTGGCTTCAAGGCCTCGCCGACCAGGCGCAGGCGCTGGCGGCAAGAAACATCGAGGAAGGCCGAGCCAACGGCCACGCCCTGACTTTCTGCAGCGTGCTGGGCCAGGCCGCCTGCCCGATCGCCTTCTGGGCCGGCGATCTCGACGCCGCGGAACGCCACGGCAACGAGCTGCTCGAGCACACCGATCGGCACGCGATCCGGCTGTGGGGCCTGTGGGCAAGGGCCTTCAATGCGGCAGTCGTCGCCAAGCGCGGCGACGTCGCGATCGGCCTGCCGCTGCTGCGCGAAGAACTCAACCGCGCCGGCGATGCACGCTTCCTGCCGCGCTTTCTTCCACTGCTCGGCGAGCTTGCGGCGTGCTTTGGCGAAGCCGACCAGGTCGATCGCGGCCTCGACGTCATCGATGACGTCCTGACCCGTTGCAGCGACCGGCAGGAGCTCTGGTATCTGCCTGAGTTGATGCGCATCAAGGGAGAGTTGATGCTCAGGAGCGCGCGGCATTCAGCGGACGCCGAGGCACGCTTTCGCGAGGCCATGGAGATTGCCGTCCAGCAGGGCGCGCGCTTCTGGGAGCTGCGCTGCGCGATGAGCCTCGCGCGGCTCAGGATGGGGGCCGGCCGGAGTGCCGAAGCTCTGGCCGATCTGAAGAATGTCTCCGGATCATTCACGGAGGGCGCCGAGATCGCCGACATGCGCACCGCGCGCGAACTGATGGCGCAACTCCGGAACTGACGGCGCCGCCTCGCCCCCAGCAGCAGCCGAGGGAGCAGTTCACGAGTTGGTCATCATGCCCGGGCTTGTCCCGCCTGCGCGGCCGAAGCCGCATCGGCGAGGCGAAAGCCCGAGCATCCACGTTCTTTGTGCGACGTGGCAAGGCGTGGATGGCCGGGACAAGCCCGGCCATGACGTCGTGGAGAGTTCGGTTTCTCCAACGCTCACTATCATACGCCCTGAGCGGCAGCCGCACGCCGCGGCAGCTTCCAGTCGGGCCGGATGAAGTGGCAGGTGTAGCCGTCAGGATAGCGTTCGAGATAGTCCTGATGCTCCGGCTCGGCCTCCCAGAACTCGCGAGCGGGCGCGACCTCGGTCACCACCTTGCCGGGCCACAGGCCGGACGCCTCGACGTCGGCAATGGTGTCTTCGGCGATCCGCTTCTGCGCTTCACTCGTGTAGAAGATCGCGGAGCGATAGCTGGTGCCCAGATCATTGCCTTGGCGATTGAGCGTGGTGGGATCGTGGATCTGAAAAAAGAACTCCAGCATCGTGCGGAAGCTGGTCCTGGCGGGATCGAAGATGATCTCGATCGCTTCGGCGTGCCCTTCGTGATTGCGATACGTGGCGTTCTTCACATGCCCGCCGGTGTAGCCGACGCGGGTGGAGATCACGCCCGGCTGCTTGCGGATGAGATCCTGCATCCCCCAGAAGCAGCCCCCGGCCAAAACTGCGCGTTCCGTCGTCATCTGTCCGCTCCCAATTGATCGCTCTGTCCGCTCTGCATTCGCACATCATATATATGCTTTCGCTCGAAATATATGCATTCGCCCGCCGGACCGAAAGACATGCATTGCAGGCGTGTCCACCCGGCTCCTGGAACCGGGTGGACCCAAAGCAAACGCGTGCCTCTAGCCCAGCTTGGCGTCGAGCGTGATCGCGGCGTTGAGCACCTTCGACACCGGGCAGTTCTTCTCGGCCTCGCCGGCGAACTTCGCAAAGCCGGCCTCATCGAGGTTCGGCACTTTTGCACGCAGGGTCAGCGCAGACTTGCTGATCTTGAAGCCCTTGCCTTCTGGCTCGAGTGTCACCGCGGCCTCCGTCGACAGTTCGTCCGGCGTGAAACCTGCCATCTGAAGGCCAAACGCCAGCGCCATCGTAAAACAGCCTGCATGGGCCGCCGCGATCAACTCCTCGGGATTGGTCCCCTTCTCGTTCTCGAAGCGGGTCTTGAACGAATAGGGCGTCTGCGCGAGCACGCCGGATTCGCTCGAGAGATGACCGGTCCCATCGCGACCAGTGCCCTTCCAGACTGCCGTTGCCTTGCGGATCATTTCAGTTCTCCTTGTTTGATTTCAGCACCGGCGCTGCGTACCGGTGGAAAGGCGACATTGGCACGACCGCCCGTCACCGTTCCAACCGGCCGAACGCCGCAGCGGTTCCGTCAGCTAGGTGCCGATCTGCCCGACGTGGAAACCGAGCCGGTTCTCGACATCGCCCGCGCGGTGGAAGCCGCGCGCCATCAGCGCCTTGATCCGGCAGTGGCTCGCAGGCCGGCCGAGCGCCGCCAGGAACGCATCCCATTCCGGCTTGATCTCGGCATCGGGTGGCAGGCTCGCGACGTCGACGAGGCGCTTGGTCTCGGCGATTGCCTCCTTGTCGAAGGACGCGATGCGCATCGCGAGCGCCTCGACGAAACCGTCGAGCTCGGCATCCGGCAGCGACCGGTTGACATAACCGTAGCGCTCGGCGAGATCGCCGTGGATGTCGTCTGCGCCGAGCAGCACTTCCAGCGCGCGGCCGCGGCCGATCAGGCGCGGCAATCGCGCCATCGGCCCGCCACCGGGCACGAGGCCCGCGCCGACCTCCCATTGCGACAGGATCGCCCTCTCGCGGCTGGCAAAGCGCATGTCGCTGGCGAGTGCGAGCTCGCTGCCGACGCCGGTGGCGCGGCCCCGGATCGCGGCAATCGAGACCACCGGCGCACGGCTGAGGCGGACCAGCATGTCGGGCAGCGCCTGCAGGCCGGTCGGCCCGGGCGGGATGCTCAAGGACTCTTCCAGCGGTGCGAGGAAATCGTAGTGGGTAATGAAGAAGCCTTCGACGGCGCTGTCGAACACCACGACCTTCACGTCCGGATCGGTCTCGATCGCCGTGACGATGTCGCCCAGCAGCGGGAGCTGCTTCGGCCCGAAAATATTCACCGGCGGCATGTCGAAGGTGACGCGCCAGTAGGACGGCAGCCGGCGCTCCAGTCGGATGTCACCGGTCGTGAAATTGCGTTCGGGACGGTTCATCTCTTGTACTCCCTGATGCATGTGTTCGCGCTTCAGATCGATTGCCGCAGCGGACGAAACGCGGTGCGCATCTCCGCACAGAACAGCGCGGGTTGCTCCCAGGCAGCGAAATGTCCACCCTTGTCGAGACGACTGTAGTGGATCAGCCTGGGATAGGCCTTCTCGGCCCAGCTCCGCGGCGCGGCGTAGATCTCGTCCGGAAAGACGCTCACAGCGACCGGTATCTTGACGTGCTTGGGCACGAAGAACACCAGCTTGTTCTCCCAATAGAGCCGCGCCGACGACACCGCGGTGTTGGTGAGCCAATAGAGCGTGATGTTGTCGATCACATCGTCGCGTGACAGACCTTCCGTCTTGCCGTCGAAAACGCGCGCGATCATTGCGGCACTGCGTGCGTCGTGGTCGAGCATCCAGGAGGCGAGACCCGCGGGCGAATCCACGAGGCCGTAGAGCGTCTGCGGCCGGTTCGACATCTCGATCGCGTAGCCCAGACCATGCTTGTAGAAATCGTCGAGCTGGTCGTAGGCGATGCGCTCGTCAGTCGAGAGATCCGGCGGCCGCACTCCGCCGGGCTGAAGCGCCTTGGCGATGTCGTCGGGGACGGTCGCGGGCATGTTGGTGTGGATGCCGAGCAGCTCGGGCGGTGCAATCAGCGCCATCTGCTCGGTGACGGCATTGCCCCAATCGCCGCCTTGCGCGACATAGCGGCTATAGCCGAGCCGCTTCATCAGCACGATCCAGGCTCGCGCGATGCGCTGGGGATCCCAGCCGAGCTCCGTCGGCTTGCCCGAAAATCCGTGGCCGGGCAGCGAGGGGATCACCAGATCGAACGCCTCCGTGGCGCTGGCGCCGTGCGCGGTCGGATCGGCGAGCGGGCCGACGATCTTCATCTGCTCAATGATCGAGCCGGGCCAGCCATGCGTGACGATCATCGGCAGCGCATTCTCGTGCCGCGAGCGGACGTGAATGAAATGGATGTCGACGCCGTCGATGTCGGTGACGAATTGCGGCAGAGCGTTCAGCCGCGCTTCGATCTTGCGCCAGTCGTAGTCGCTCTGCCAGTAGCGCACGAGCTCCTGCACCGTCCTCAATTGCACGCCCTGCGATTGATCGGTGACGATCTCGCGATCCGGCCAGCGGCTGGCCGCGAGACGACGGCGGAGGTCGAGCAGGTCCGCCTCGGGCACGTTCACGTGGAACGGGCGGATCGTGCCGTTCGCAGCCGCCCTCGTCGGCCGCAGCGGCAGCAGGCTCGACACGCTGGCGGCAACCGCGCCCATCGCGGCCTGGCTCAGCAATTGACGGCGATCGGGGTTGAGGATGTCGGTGCGGACTTGCGTCGTCATTTGGATCTCCCTTGCTTCGACCGGTGCCCGGGATCGGGTTCGAGAGCGGAACATCGGTCCGTTCTGTGCAGAGATTGACGCGGGCAAGTCCGATTTGCTCGTTATGGCTTGTTAGGCCTCGTTAGCCCTTGAGAGTCCGCGCGATGCAACAGAACACGCGATATCGATGCGGCACGGCGCGCGACGAGGTCAGTCATCGCGCGCCGTATCGGCCAAGGTCAGGAGCGGGCTGGCCTGCAATTCACGACGGTAGCGGCTGGCCGGCCTGCTCGCGGACGATATAGTCGGCGTACCAGTCCGCCCAGTTCTCGTCGTGTCCGCCGGTCCGCGTCTCGTGCTCGCCATGCGCGGTCGCCGCTCGGCGCAACGCCGCCGCCAGATCGATGGTCGACGCGAATGTCGTCGCGCCGACCGCGATGCGCCCGGGCAGTCGTGTCGTGACCTCCTGGAACAGCCAGCCATTGCCGTCGGGGTCGCTGAACGATGCGAACGAGCTGTAGCTGCCGCGCTTCGGGTCGGCACCGCCGACCCGTACGCTGCCGAAGAGATACGGCTCATCGGGCCCGGCATGAACGTCGCCGGCACCGTGAAATGGCTCGCTGACCTCGACGCCGCGGTCGAGCAGGTCCTGCCGGGCGACCTCCAGATCGGAGACGATCAGGTACAGGCCTCGCGCCGAACCGGGCGCTGCGACCGTCACGTTCCTGCCGAAGATCACCGAGCAGGCCGAGCCCGGCGGCGTGAACTGGATCACGCGCCAGTCCTCGCCCGACGAAAAATCGGCGTCCAGTCGCCAACCGAGGCGGGCGTAGAACGCCTTGGCACGGTCGACGTCGGACACGGGGATCACGACGACCTCGAGCTTCAGGTCAACGCTGCGCGATGTCGAGGGCCTGGTTCCGGTTTCGCGATCGATTTCGATGGCGGTCATGTCGAACTCCCTGATGTGAGACGCGGTTGCAGACATGGAAGGGCTTCATGCGACAGTCGGCATCACGATCGTCACCCGCGTGCCGCCCTGCCCCGCCTCGCCATGCAACCGCGCGTGGATGCTGCGTGCGAGCCCTTCGAGGATCCGGCTGCCGGTGCCCTGGAGCGGGCCGGTCGCACCGATGCCGTTGTCGGCCACCGTGCAGAGCCAGGCGCCGTCGCGGTTCGCCAATTCGATGCGGATCATCGCATCGCTTCGGTTCGGGAAAGCGTGCTTTGCCGCGTTGGTGACTAGCTCGGTGAGCATCAGTGCGAGCCGGTGACATTGAGCGGACGGCAGCCTGCCGCTCTCGATCGCGGCTTCGCAGCGGATGCCTGCCGGCTCCAGCACCGCTTCGGAGAGGGCTCCGCACAGCTTTTCGAGGAACGGCTCCACGGCGATGGCCGATGGATCGTCGTTGTCGGACAGGAGCTGATAGAGCCGGCCGAAGGCGACGATGCGCCGCTCGAGGCGGTCCACCGCGAGCGACACATCCCTCTTACTCGCGTGCGTGAAGTCGCGGCGGACTGCTGCACCGAGCAGCGTCAGCGTGTTCTTCATGCGATGGTGGGACTCCCGCAGCACGAGCTCCCAGTCACGCGACTGATCATCGAGACTGGTGACGAGTTGAGGGCGAACGACGTGGTCGCTCGCCCGAGCGCCGATACCGGACATCATGGCCTCCCGTTGAAACAGGATCTCACTCGAAGGCCATAGTGGATGCGTCGCGCGCGTTTTGCCCGTTAGACGTTGCAAGATTCTGTTATGATCGGCGGAGCCCGCGATCTCGCGGCGGACGCCTGCCTCGAGGGTCAGGCGCGCTGACGAATTGTCGCAGTCGCGTCGTAAGCCGCTCGCGTTTAAGCAAAATTTGCAACACACGTCCCGGTGCGATCGGCGGTCGGCCACGCGATTTCGCCACTTTCGGCCAGTTTACTGGACGCCTCGATCTGCTAATCAAATTGCACACTTCAGCTCATTGACTGGAATTGTTGGCCCGTGCCGGACACTAACGAGCAGGATTCGGTCATAGCCTTTGGGCCGTTCCGCCTGTTCGTGAAATCGCGGCTGCTGGAAAAGGACGGCGCCCCGCTTCCCCTCGGCGGCCGTGCGCTCGACATCCTCATTTTTCTCGCCGAACGCGCCGGAGAGGTCATTGACAAGCGGGAGTTGATCAAGCGCATCTGGGCCGACGTGAACGTGGACGAAGGCAGCCTGCGCTTCCACATCACGACGCTGCGCAAGGCTTTGGGCGATGCGGGCGAAGGCTCGCGCTACGTCGTCAACGTCCCGGGACGGGGCTATTGTTTCACGGCTCCGCTGCTCCGGCCCGCAGCATCGGAGAGCCGGACGAGCCCGCCCGCCGCTTCGCCCTCCTCGCTGCCCTCGCCGCTCGCGAAGATGATCGGGCGGAACGATGCGGTCGAGAGAATCTCCGCCGAGCTTTCGCAGCATCGCTTCGTCACGATCGTCGGCCCCGGCGGGATCGGCAAGACCTCGGTCGCACTCGCCGTCGCGCAGGGCGAGCTCACGGCCTTCGGCGGCCAGGTGTGCTTCGTCGATTTCGGCGCGCTGACCGATACCCGGCTCGTCCCCGGAACCATTGCGGCCGCGCTGGGCCTGACCGTCAATTCCGAGGACCCGATACCGGGCCTGCTGACGGTCCTGCGCAACCTGCGGATCCTGCTGGTGTTCGACAGTTGCGAGCACATCCTCGACGAACTCGCCCCTTTGGCCGAGCGCCTCATCCGCGAGGCGCCGCAGCTGCATATCCTGGCCACCAGCCGGGAATCCTTTCGCGCCGACGGTGAACGCATCCATCGGTTGTTTCCGCTGGATTGCCCGCCGGAACGCGACGGCCTCGGCATTGCTGACATCCTTGCCTATCCCGCAAGTCAGCTCTTCGTGGAACGCATTGCCGAGAGCTTGAGCGAATTCGAACTCCGCGATGAGGATGCGCCGCTCGTCGCCGAGATCTGCCGGCGACTGGATGGCATTGCGCTCGCGATCGAGCTCGCGGCCGGACGTGTGAACGCCTATGGCATTGCCGGCACCGCCTCGCTGCTGGACAGCCGCTTCTCGCTGCTGTGGCGGGGACGGCGTACCGCAATTCCGCGGCATCAAACGTTGAGCGCGGCGCTGGCCTGGAGCTACGACCTGCTGCCGCCGGCCGAAAGCGCGACGCTGCGCGGCCTGTCGGTGTTCGTCGGGCCGTTCACGCTGGAGGCCGCGCTTGCCGTCGCGTCCTGCCAGGGCATCGGCGAGCCCGAAGCCGTCGAGGCGATTTCGAACCTGCTGTCCAAATCCCTGATCGCGACCTCGCCCGCGGAGCGGCGACTGCGCTATCGCCTGCTCGACACCACCCGCGCCTTCGTCGCGGGCAAGCTCGTCGAGAACGGGGAAGCGGACCGCGTCGCACGTGCCCACGCCGAATATTTCCGCGACTTCCTGCACGACATTGCCCTCAAATCCCCGGGCATGCAGAGCGCCGGCGGCTTCCTTCCCTATGCCGACCATTTGCCGAATGTCAGGGCCGCGCTGACCTTCAGCTTTTCGGAGAGCGGCGACCGGACGATGGGCGTGGATCTGGCGGCCTCGGCGGCGCAGTTCTTCCTCGAACTGACCTTGCTGACGGAATGCTACCGCTGGACCCGGCAGGCGCTGGCGTCGCCGGATGCGCGCGGTGCGGACAGCCGGAAGGAGATGACCTTGCAGGCCGCGCTCGGCGTCTCCGTGATGTTCACGCAGGGCAACAACGAAGGGGTCCGGTCGGCCTTCACGCGCAGTCTCCAGCTTGCCCGGGAGCTCGAGGACCTGCACTGGCAGCTCTGGCTGCTGCGCGGATTGCACATCTACCTGACCAGGGTCGGAGATTTTCACGGCGCGCTCGGAATCGGCGAACAGGGCGAGAGCGTCGCGCGAAAGCTGAACGATCCCACCGCCACGCTGAACGTCGAATGGATGCTCGGCGTGGCGCATCATCTGATCGGCAACCAGGACAAGGCGGTTCGGTTCTGCGAGAGCGCGATGGTGCACAATCCCGGCTCGCAACGGCTGAACATCGGCCATCTCGGCTATGACGATCGCATCGTCGCGCTGGTGGCGCTGGCGCGCGGACTCTGGCTCACCGGCCGGCCCGAGCGTGCGATCGAGGCCGCCAGATACACGGTTCGCGAGGCCGAGCTGCTCGAACAGCCGCTGACCCTCGGCATCTCCCTGATCTGGACGATTTACGTGTTCCTCTGGGTCGGCGATTGGGACAACGCCGAAATCCTGATCGAGCGGCTGATCGACCATTCGGCGCGGCACTTCCTCGGGCCCTATCACGCGGTCGGCATCGGCCAGAAGGGCGAGCTGCTGCTGCGCCGCGGCGACGTTGCCGCAGGCATCGAGCACCTTCGCCGCAGTCAGGCCACGTTGCACGCGGCCCGGCACCGGATCATGACGACCGTGTTCGCGACGACGCTCGCGGAGGGTCTCGCGTCCCAGAATCAGCCCGACGAAGCCCTGCGGACGATCAACGAGGCGATCGCCCAGATTCCCGATCATGGGGAGTCCTTCGACATGCCGGAGATGCTCAGGGTCAAGGGCGACATCCTCGCCCGATCGGGCAGCGCGGTGGAGGCCGAGAGCTGCTTGCGTCAATCGCTCGATCTGTCGCAGCGCCAATGCGCAGTCGGCTGGGAGCTCCGGGGCGCGATCAGCCTCGGCCGCATCTGGCGCGAGGCCGGAAAGGGCGGCGACGCACGCGACTTGCTCGCCCCGCTCGTCGCGCGCTACCAAGAGGGGCTCCAGACCCGCGATCTGGCCGCCGCAAGGGAGTTGCTGGGCACGCTGAATTGACAGCATCTTCAACGGCATACCGCCAAACTGCCTGCTCGCAACTCCTAACAACTTCTAACACGCCAAGCCGCCTGCGCCCCGCCATGGTGGCGACACTTCAAGGTGGATATGGCGGGACATGGCGCTTCTTGACGACGTAATGGATGCCAGCGGCGGCTTGACCCACTGGAACAGCTTGAACCGGTTTACGCTCCACCTTTCCGTCGGCGGATCGTTGTTCTCCAGCGCCGGACATGCCAAGGAATTCAAGGACGTGACCGCGGAAGGCTCGACCCGCGCGCAATCGCTCCGGTTCACCGGCATCACCGGGGGCGAACACTCCGGCTCCTTTCAACCCGATGCGATCACGATCGAGAGCCTGGATGGTGAAGTTCTGCGGACCTGGAACAACCCGAGCCTCGCGTTGACCGAGCCCGGCTCGCCTGCGCTTGCGGACGAAATGCATCTGGTCTTCTTCTGCGGCGTCGCGATCTGGAACTATCTGACCAGCCCCTTCCTGCTCGCCCATCCCGATGTCGCGGTGGAGGAGCTGCCGCCCTGGCGCGAGGGCGCCGAGACGTGGCGGCGGCTCAGGGCACAATTCCCCCCGCACCTCATCACGCTCGCGCCTGAACAGATCTTCTATTTCGACGAAAGCGCCCTGCAACGGCGGACGGACCACGATCTCTTCGGAAACAAGGTTGCACACTTCTCCTGGGCTCATGACAGCTTCTGCGGCATCGTCGTGCCGACACTTCGACGCATGCAGACGCTGCAGCCTGACGGAACGGTCATCGCCAGGCCCGTGCTGATGGACGTCGAGATCTTCGACGCCGTCTTCGAGTAGAGACGAGCAGCACCCGCGGGAGCGGCGACCACTTCTGCCTCTCAACGCCTAACAATACATAACGAGCCAACCGACGGCATCCGGTGCAGATTGCACGCGCGAGCAACCAACGACGCGTGTGCCACCGGAGCAATGACATGAAGGTTCCAGTTACCCTTGCCCTCTCGGCGGTCTTGGCCTGCGCGACTGCGCACGCCTCGGCGCAGGACCTCCGATCGAGCCGGCGTTCGATCAGCTATCACACCGTCAATATCCAGGGCCTCGAGATCTTCTACCGCGAGGCCGGTCCCGCCGACGCACCGACCGTGCTGCTCCTGCACGGCTTCCCTTCCTCGTCGCGGATGTGGGAACCTCTGCTGCCGCTGCTCGCCGACAGATATCACGTGATCGCACCTGACTATCCCGGCTTCGGCAACAGCAGCGCGCCGCCGCCGTCCGCTTTCACCTATACGTTCGACAACATCGCCGGCGTGATCGGAGAGCTCACGACGCAGCTCGGTCTCGGCAAATATGTTCTGTTCATGCAGGACTACGGCGGTCCTGTCGGCTTCCGCATGGCGCTGGCGCATTCCGAACGTGTCCGCGGAATCATCATCCAGAATGCGGTGTCGCACGAGCAGGGCTTGAGCCCGCTCTGGGAAGCGCGTCGCAGGTACTGGGCCGACCCGGCACACGAGCTCGAGGCGCTCAAGGCCAATTTCACCTCGCTGGCGGCGACGCGTCAGCGGCATCTCGGCTCAAGCCCGCACCCCGAACGGTACGACCCCGACACCTGGGGCGACGAATACGCGTTCCTGACGCGTCCCGGCCAGGCCGAGATCCAGGCCACGCTGTTCCTGGATTACCGGACCAACGTCGCCTCCTATCCCAAATGGCAGGACTGGTTGCGCAAGATGCGGCCGCCGACGCTGGTGGTCTGGGGCAAATACGATCCATCGTTCACCGTCGCCGGCGCCACAGCCTATCGCGACGACGTGCCGGATGCCGAGGTTCACATTCTGGAGGCAGGCCACTTCGCGCTGGATGAAGCCACCGACGAAATCGCCGCGCTCGTTCGCGACTTCTTTGCGCGCCTGGATAAGGACAAGGACTAGGCCTCGGATTTCGGACCGCGCACAATCAGGCCGGCTGATCCAGCATCAGCCGTGCCGCCCTGAGATCGGCGGTCTCGAACCCCTCGGAGAATCGGGCGTAGGTGCTGGCGAGCCGCTCGAGCGCATCTGGCACACCCTGACGGTCTCGCAGCCGCGCCAGCGACATCTCGGTTCGCAACCGCCAGGACAATGCGCCCTGGCGCTCGGCGAGCGTCGCCGACGCGACCAGACTTGCCTCGGCAGCTGCGAGGTCTGCGCCATGCGCCTCGAGCTCGCCCCGCAGACGGAGCAGCTCCGGCATATCGAAGGCGCCGCCTTCCTGCTCGATCCGCGCAATGGTCTCGTGCAGCACCTTTTGTGCGTCCGGCAGCCGTCCGAGTGCCGCCAATCCCCGGGACAGATCGGCTGCGAACGCCGATGCGTAGAGTTCGTAGCGATCCGCATGCAGGCGCGGGAGCGCAGTCCGCAACAGGTCGATGCCACCGGTGACCTCACCGCGGGCGATCATGGCCTGCGCCCGAAAGCCGCTCGCGACGGCTTCGTAAGGAACGAGCCCGTGCAGGTTCGCATGCTTCGCCAGGCGACCGGTCATGGCCTCGACGGAGGACCAGTCGCCGACCCAGCCGAACACCGAGGCGGACCAGCATAATGCGATACAATGCATGACCACGTCGCGCGGCGCTGACGCGCCGACGAGCGGGCGGATGCATTCGAGCGCACGGTCGGGAAAGCCGCGCAGCCATAGCACGCGCGCGAGCGGAATCTGCGGCGTGCGCGAATAGGCGAAATGTCCGGGCTGGATGCCGCGCAGCGCGGCGTCGTCGCGCAGGCCCTCGTCGAGATGGGCCTGCGCCTCGAGCTGGTCCCCGGCGAGGTGATAGGACACGCCGAGCAGTGCCTTGCTGCCGGCAACGCCTGCGGTATCGCCGATCAGGTGGGCAATCCGCTCGGCGTGACGCGCGGTCGCCACCAGATGCCGATAGCCGCCGGTCCGGCGGTAGAACATGTTCAACCGCGACAGCAGCCGGAAGGTATTGGCGTGGTCGCCGAGTGCCTTCGCAATCTCCAGCCCACGCCTGAGCGCCGCTTCCGCCTGCTCGCTGTTGCGCTCGGTGAACATGAGGGCATGACCGAGCGTCGACTGGAGCTCGAGCTCCCATCTGTCGCTCGGTTCGGCCTCACCAAGCGTTGCGAGTGCCCGTTCGGACCATATGCGCGCTTCGTTCAGCAAACTGAGCTCGGCGAACAGCCTCGTGCAGCTCCCCGCGAGCGGAACGCGCAGGCCGGCGCCGTCGACATTGGCGTAGCTCCATGCCAGCGCCGCGCGGGCGTCGGCGAGCAGGCCGGCCCGCTCCTGCGCGCGGGACGCCTGGTCGCGGCTAACCGGCTCCGTCATGCCGGCTTCGAGCGTGCGCTGAACATAGAGGGCGTGCCGGCGCGCGATCGGGTCGGCCTCGCCGCCACCGACCAGCTTCTGCATGGCATAGGCACGCGTTGCATCCAGCAGGCGATAGCGCCGCGACGCGCCGGCCGGTTGCGCCGACACCAGCGACTTGGCGACGAGTTGCTCCAGTGCATGGACGACGCGATCCTCCGCCGTCGCCGCGTCGGCAGCCACCGCGATCGCGCCCTGCAACGTGAAGGGACCCGCGAAGATGGCGAGGCGCTGGAACACGATGCGCTCGCTCTCGCCGACCAGGCCGAAGCTCCAATCGAGCGTGGCGCCGAGCGTCTGCTGGCGCGGCGGCGCCGTTCGCCGCCCGCGCCATTCGAGCTGCAAATGGCTGTCGAGCAGCGCCGCCATCTCGCGCAGTCCGTAGAGACCGACGCGCGCGGCAGCCAGCTCGATCGCGAGCGCGATGCCATCCAGCTTGCCGCAGATCCGGACCAGGACCTCGGCATCCTCGTCCGTGATGGCATCCCGATGGCCCGCCGCGACGGCACGGTCCACGAACAGACGCGCTGCCGGATAACCCAGCACCTCACCGGCGCTGAGCCGAGCGTTCTGCGGCGGACCAGGCAGAGGAGCGAGTTCGAAGATCCGCTCCCCCTCCACCAGCAGCGACTCGCGGCTGGTTGCCAGGATGGCGACGCCGGGCGCCTCACGGTAGATGGCTTCTGCGAGACGTGCGACCTCGTCGATGACGTGCTCGCAACTGTCGAGAATGAAAAGCAGCCGTCGCCCGCGCAGAAAATTGACGATGCTGCCTGCGGGATCGTTGTGATGCACGACGAGACCAAGCGCGGCGGCAACCGTGCTCGCGACCAGCGCGGCGTCCTGCAGCGGACCGAATTCGAGGAAATGGACGTTTCCCTCGAATCTGTCGCGCATGTCATGCGCGAGCGCGGCCGCAACGGTGGTCTTGCCGATGCCACCCGGCCCTCGCAGCGTGACGAAGCGATCGCGGAGCAGGCGCTTCGACAGCTCGGCCACGACGTCGTCCCGCCCGACCATCTGGTCCAGGCGACGCGGCAGAAACGGCGGCAAGACTGACGTTTCGGGCAACCGCGACGCGGTCACAGGCGGCTCTGCGCGTTCGCCACGCCGCACGGGCGCGACGAAGCAATAGCCCCGGCTCGGAATGTTGGTGATGTAGCGGGCGCCATCCTTGCCGTCGCCGAGCACCTTGCGCAGCTCCGCGACATGGACCCGCAGGCTGATCTCCTCGACGGAGAGGCCCGACCATGCGTAGGCGAGAATCTCGTTCTTCGGCACCACCTCGCCGGCACGGCTGACGAGCAGCCGCAAAATGTCCATCGCCCGGCTACCGAGCTTGACCGGCACGCCGTCCTTCTCCAGCAGCCGCGAACGCAGCGAAAATGGTCCGAACGAGACGGCATCGAGATCAAGAATCGGCCCGGTGTCGCCGCTGCGGCCACCATGTCCTGCCGAAAGCTCGGTCACATCGCGCTCATTTGACGACTGCTTCCTCGAAACGTTGCGCGACTATACAAGGCGCCGCAACGCGGTCCAGCGAAGGCACAGCAACCCGCACCGCGCGGCGGTCGCCAGGCGATGCCTTGTGCTCCCCTCAAGCCAGTCCGGTTCGCGCAAAATGCGTGACAAATTGGTCCTAGTCAGCCCACTGCGACGAGCTGTCACACCTGATGCACACCCACAGAATCTAACAGATCCTAATCACCCCTAACGGGCGTCCTCGCCAGCTCACGTCTATCCTCTCAGCATGGAAAGCATTGGTTTGCGCGCCTGCCGGTCGTTGCAAGCTGCGGCGAAACCAGGAGAGGACGACGATGTCGAGCAACTTGCACGCGGCGCATGCCTGGATTGAATTTCCGGCCGCCCCGCGGGATCATGAGGGTCTTCGCCCCACACAGGCGATCGCCCGGGAGAGCCGGTGGCGTCAGATCGATCGCACTCAGGAGAGCATGATCGAGGAGATCACGATCTCGCGATGGGACGACCCGCGGAGCACCTCGTCGCACGAAACGACGACGCCGGATGACCGCTATTTCGTCGGCATTGCCCTGAAGACCACGCGCGCGAAGCTGATACGGGATGGCCGGATCATCTTCGAAGGGACCATGCCGGCGGGGTCGCTGTATGTCACCGCGCCGTCGAAGCCTCTCGGCGCACAATTCCAGTCGCCGAGCGCCTTCCTGCACGTCCACATCTCCACGGACCATCTTCCGGCGCACGCCGACGGGCTGAATGACCTCGTGCTGTTGCGCGATCCGCTCGCTGCGGAGCTCGCCAAGGCGCTGATCGAACATGGTGACGCCGCGGACCTGCAGTTCACGCGCTGCATCGGCCAGACCCTGGCGATGCATCTCACCCGGATGGAGCTGCCGCGCGTCAAGGTCAATGCCTTGCCGAAATGGCGGCTGCGGCGCGTCGAGCAGCACATCGCCGATCATTTCGACCGCTGCATCAGCCTGTCCGAGCTCGCCAATGTCGCCGGCCTGTCCAGGATGCACTTTGCGGCACAATTCCGCGCCGCGACCGGTTATCGTCCCCGCGAATATCTGCTGACGCAGCGGGTCGAGCATGCCAAGACGCTGCTCGCGACCACCGAGCGGCCATTGGCGGATATCGCGCTCGCGGTGGGCTTCAGCACGCAGGCGCATTTTTCGACCGTCTTCAAGCGCATCAGCGGTCAATCTCCGGCGCGCTGGCGCCTTGCCAACGTGGACGGACAGCGCGAGGTCGAAGCGCGGCCGAGGCGGCACGCGTCTCCGGAGCGGGACTGGATCGCCAGCGCCGCTGCATAGCTGATCCGGCGGGCGACGGACGACGGGAATCCCGAGGCGCGTGCCTCAACTTGTTTGCTGCTCCCGATCTCGCCGCTGCAAGTCCGTGTCCCGGACGAGCTGCAACGTGCGAGCGTTGCGTCGCAGAGCCGTCCGCCCCAACAGAACGCTCCACGGTAGCTTGCGGTGAGATGGGCCCGGCTCTGCAGCGCATCGTCGAAGAGACGCTCCGCTGCGTCCGGGGCACGAAAGCGCAATACTGACGCCCCTACACCGGATCGAACGCCCGGATCGGCGGCAGATTGCCGGTGAACTTCTCCACCTCCACGATGGTCAGCTGGCCGGTGCAACCTTGCGCCAGTGAGGAGGTGCCGATGTCGCGAGTGAGCACGTTCGGATTGCCGTGGACGCAGAGCGGCGCCTCGTCTTCGGGATCCATCGGATCGTACCAGGCGCCGGTCGAAAGCTGGACCACGCCGGGCGCGATGCCGTCGGTGACGTGGACCGCGGCGAGGCACGCGCCGCGCTCGTTGAACAGGCGAATGATGTCGCCGTCCTTGATGCCGCGCGCGTCCGCATCCACTGGGTTCATGCGCGCGACCTCGCGGCCGCGATGCTTCGAGCTGAGCGAATGTCCGCCGAAATCGAGCTGGCTGTGCAGGCGTGTTGCCGGCTGGTTGGCGACGAGGAAGCACGGCGCGCCGGGCCTGGGCGTATCGGTCTTGTCGAGCCAGACCGGATGGCCGGGACAATCCGCATCGCCGTGGCCTGCGATCTTGGCCGAGAAGATCTCGATCCGCCCGCTCGGCGTCGGCAGGGCGTGATTGACCGGATCGTCGCGGAAGCGGCGCAGCCGGCCACCGTCATCTGGATGCTGGGGCACGACCAGGCTGCCGCGCGCCCAGAACGCGTCGAAATCAGGAGCTTCGAGGCCGCGCTTGGCCAGCGACGCGCGAGTCGGCTCGTAGAGATGTTTTAGCCACTGCCGCGATGTGCGTCCTTCGGTGAAAGGTTCGCGCGCTCCGAGACGTTCGGCGAGATCAGCGAAGATGTCGTAGTCGTCGCGCGCGAGCCCGAACGGCTCGGCGATCCGGTGCATGGCGACCATCAGGGGATCGTTGGTGGAATAGCCGATGTCCTCGCGCTCCAGCGTCATCGTCGCGGGCAGCACGATATCGGCGTGACGGGCTGTGGCGGTCCATGCGAGCTCGTGCACGACGAATGTGTCCACTTGCGCGAATGCCTTGCGCAAGCGGTTGATGTCCTGATGGTGATGGAAGGGATTGCCGCCCGCCCAGTAGACCAGACGAATGTCCGGATAGGTGCGCGTCTCGCCGTTGTAGCGATAGGTGCTGCCGGGATTGAGCAGCATGTCGGCGATGCGCGCCACCGGGATGAAATCGGCAACACCGTTGCGGCCCTGACCCAGCGTCGGCCCCGGCACGTCGTTGACGCGGCGGCCGTAATAGCCGATCGCACCCAGCGAATAGGCGTAGCCACCGCCGGGAAGGCCGATCTGGCCGAGGGCTGCCGCCAGCACCATGCCCATCCACACCGGCTGCTCGCCATGCTCGGCGCGCTGAAGCGAATGGGAGACGGTGATGAGCGCCCGCCGTCCGGCAAGACGCCGCGCCAGCCTGCGGATCGCATCCGCCCCGACGCCGCAGATTGCGGCGGCCCATTCGGCATGCTTGGCTTGCCCGTCGCTCTCGCCGGTGAGATAGCGCAGGAAGACCGGCCAGCCCTCGGTGTAGCGATCAAGGAAGGCCTGATCGTGTAAGTCCTCGCTGACCAGCGTGTGCACGATGCCGAGCATCAGCGCCGTATCGGTCCCGGGGATGCAGGTCATCCATTCGGCGCCGGCCTCGACCGGGAGATCGTCGCGCAGCGGACTGACCAGGACGAACTCGCAGCCGCGCGCCCGCGCCGCCGCCATGGCGCCGCGCTCGACATGCTTGCTGATCGAGCCGCCGGCCACCATGGAGTTCTTCAGCGCCATGCCGCCGAATGCCAGCACGATCTCGGTGTTATCAGCGATCTGCTCCCAGGTGACGTTGCGCTTGGTGATATCCTCGTAGCCGGCCAGGATCTGTGGCAGCAGCACCGAGGACGCACCCGATGAATAGGAGTTGACCGAGCGCACGTAACCGCCCATCGCGATGTTGAGGAAGCGATGCACCTGGCTCTGGGCGTGATGGAAGCGGCCGGCGCTCGACCAGCCATAGGAGCCGCCGAACACGGCGCCCGGCCCGCGCGTGTCGCGGATGCGGCTGAGCTCGTCCCCGAGCAGATCGAGCGCCCTTTCCCAGCTGACTGAGACGAACTCGTCGCGGCCGCGCCGATCGTCGGGGCCCGGACCGCGCTCCAGCCAGCCGCGGCGGACCGCCGGCTGGGCGATGCGCGCCTGATGGCGGAGCGCGCCGGGAAAATTGTCAATGATGCCGTTCGGATCGGGATCGCCCGCGTAGGCCCTGACCTCAAGGCCGGCCGCGCCCTGGCGCGCGGAGAACACGCCCCAATGCGAGGTGTGCGGCTTGAAGCCGCCCGATAGGTCGAGACCCGGGTTGGGGAAGCCAATCGTATCGTCCATCATCTGATCCTTGTTCCGGCGGCATCGACAATGGAGCGGTAATATACCGATCCGATCCGGACGTCGTCGAGATCAGGGTTGACGTGAACGCTGACCTGCCCCGCGCAAAGTCAGCCTCAGGGGTCGTCGGACGTCCCAAGCGTCATGGCAAGGACGAGCATCATCCGCGTGCGCAGCAATCGACCAGCAGATCCCAGATTCGCTGCGTCTGTTCTCTCTTGCGAGTCTCCGGCACCTCCGCGCTCGACCGATCGAAGGCGGCAATGGCGCGGGTTTGGCGAGGCACGATCCACCGCTCCGAAATCGGGTCGTACCATTTTCCAATATTTATCTCAGTCACGTCGGTCGACTCACGGATTGACAGGGTCGAGCGGTGCGCCTCGCGCGGTCCTCATCCGAGCCGCGTGAAGCGCTACCCGATTCACCAATCAGGAGCTCGCACGATCGTTCCTGACCCGCTGCATCAGCCTGGCCGGGCCGGATGCAGCGTGCGCGGATGCCGCTCGTGCAGCAACCGCGCGAGCTCCTCACGCTCCGTCGGGCGTCCCTTCATGGCGGCCTCGAACAGCGCTTCCTGGATGTCGCGAGGCATGTCGCCCCACACGTCCATCGCCGCGCGTCCGAGCAGGCTCGCAAGATGATCGACTCCATCGCTCATTTGGCTCTCCCGATCTGCACAGGGAATGGAACAGCGACGGCCGCACGGCGTTCCACTGCCATCATTGTGAACAGGAGACGTCTTTTATGGGATTCTTCACCAAGGACATCAAATCGATGGAAGACCTGCTGCTGCACGGGCTCCAGGACATCTATTACGCGGAACAGCAAATCCTGAAGGCGCTTCCGAAGATGATCGACAAGGCGACCAACAGGGACCTCGTCGCCGGGCTGAAAGCCCACCTGGAAGAGACCAACAAGCAGGTCGAACGCCTCGACAAGGTGTTCGCGAAACTCGGCAAGGAGCCGAGCGGCACTCATTGTCCGGCCATCGACGGCCTCATCAAGGAAGCCGACGAGACCGCCGGGGAGATCGAGGACAAGTCCGTGCTCGACGCCGCGATCGTCGCGAACGCACAGGCCGTGGAGCACTACGAAATGTGCCGCTACGGCACGCTGATCGCGTGGGCCGAAGAACTCGGCCACGACGACATCGTGCGCTTCCTCACCACCAATCTGAACGAAGAGAAGGGCGCCAACACGAAGCTGAACACGGTGGCCCTTCGCAAGGGCGTCAACGCCAAGGCGTCGAACGCCGCGTGATCGAGGCCGACTGTTCGAAAGGATGGCGGCGGCAGCCGCCATCCTCCTTCCGCCGCCGCTCATCTCCACCGCTAGCGGACACGTCCGATCAGATGAACGGCTTGCCGCCGGTGACGGCCAGCGTCGCCCCGGAGGTGTAGCTCGAGAGCGGGTCGGCCAGCATGACATAGGCGGTTGCGAGCTCCGCCGGCTGGCCGGCGCGCTGCATCGGGACCTGCTTGCCGAAATTCTTGACCCTTTCCTCCGACATGGTCGAGGGAATGAGCGGAGTCCAGATCGGACCCGGGGCCACGGCGTTGACCCGAATGCCTTTCTCGGCGAGCATCTGCGCTAGCCCACCCGTGAAATTCTGGATGGCTCCCTTGGTCGTGGCGTAAGCCAGCAGGCTCGGGTTCGGCATGTCGGAGTTCACCGAGGCCGTGTTGATGATCGCGGCTCCCGGCCGCATGTGGGGGACCGCGGCCTTGGCCAGATAGAACATGGCGTGAATGTTGGTCTCGAACGTGCGCTGCCATTCCTCGTCGCTGATGTCCCCGATGTCCTTGAACGTGGCCTGATGCGCCGCGTTGTTGACGAGGATGTCGATGCCGCCGAGTTCCTCCACAGCGCGACGCACGATGGCGCGGCAGTGTTCGGGATTGCTGATATCGCCGGGGATGAGGACGACCTTGCGTCCCTCCCGTTCCACCAGCGTCTTCACCTCCGCGGCATCCTCGTCCTCGTTCAGGTAGGAGATGACGATATCGGCGCCTTCACGCGCATAGGCGATCGCCACCGCGCGGCCGATGCCGCTGTCTCCGCCCGTGATGATGGCTTTCTTTCCCGCAAGCCGCCCGGCGCCTTTGTAACTCTCCTCGCCATGATCCGGCCGGGGCTGCATTGCTCGCGTCGAGCCGGGCATCGGTTGCTGCTGCGCAGGATAAGGCGGCTTTGGATAGTCGGTCATGGAGAACTCCGGACGGTTGCTGCGCTAACGGGGCGGCGCCGGAAGTGTTCCTGGCGTTGGAGCGTGTCCGGCCCGCCGACATGGTCATGCGGAAAGCCGAAGCCGGCAACCGTCAGGATTTCCGCGAGCAGCAGCCGCACGAGTGCGAAGGCGCGGAAAACCAGGCCGCTGACCTCTTTGTCGAGGCGCAAACTCCTCGCTTTTCGCGGCTCGCCCCGATTAGAGTTCAAAGCACCGCTCTGATTCTCGCGAATGGCCGATCACCATGGCGTCATCTTTGATGATCGTGTTGCGAAGAGCATTTGAAACTCACAGGTGCTTTAGGTGCGTGAAGATATCTCAAGCAATCGGACACCGGCTTGACTCCAGCAGCCCAATCGAACGAGCGCATTCTCGGACTCCTGAGCGCAGCCGGCGTATTCTGCATCTGGTCTGGCTTTCTCGTCTTCTCGAGGGCCGGCATGCAATCCGGCCTGACACCCTTCGATTTGACGGCGCTTCGGTTCATGGTCACCGGCGCCCTGGTTCTTCCGTTCGCCAAGGCCTGGTGGCCGCGTCACCTGCCGCTGCAAGCAATTCTGTCGATGTCGATTTTCGGCCCCGGCGCGGTGTACAGCATCTTGATGTACTTCGGGTTGAAGGGGGCGTCGGCAGCGTATGGGGGAGCGTTCGCCAACGGCTCGTTACCGATCTTCACCATTCTGCTGGGATTGCTTTTCGCGGGGCGCGTGCCGTCCTGGCAGCAACTCGTTGCAGTTCTCATCCTGCTCGTGGGCGCAGTGCTCGTTGCCCTTCCGGGCATGCGTGCCGGCGGCAACAGCGTGGCATCGGCCATCGGGTTCTTCCTCGCGGCGTCAGCTGTGCTTTCAATCTACTTTGTGGGCGTGAAGCACTGGCAGATCGAGGCGCGCCAGGCGCTGGTCCTGGTCAGCGTGCCGAACGCGCTGCTTTTCCTGCCGGTCTGGTTTTTCTTTCTTCCTTCCACCATGCAGGATGCACCGTGGCCGACGATACTGCTTCAGGCCGCTTTCCAGGGCTTGGGCCCCGGTTTCCTGGCGGTCATCCTGTTCTCAATTTCCGTGAGGATTCTCGGTCCTACGCCCTCGGCCGGTTTGGCTGCGGCGGTACCGGCCAGTGCAACGCTGCTGGCGATCCCGATACTTTCGGAGATTCCAACAACCATCGAGTGGATCGGCATCGCGATTGTCACTGCCGGGCTCGTTCTGCTCCTCGGAGGAGGCCAACCCGAAACCAGGAGCCTGTCCAAATAGCGGTGGCGACTCGGAGAGAGGTGGCTCCTGCTACGTCGATGCCGGAACGGCTGCATCCTTCCTGAGAATAAGCCGCGCACGTGTGCCGTCGTCGGCTGACGCAATCTCCACCTGCACGTCTCTCGGCTTCGCCAGATAGGGCGAGGACGTGACCAGGACATCGGCGCCAGCTTCCGCATAGGCCGCGGCATTTGCCGCATTGACGCCACCGGCGGCGGCGATGAGCGGACGAGCGCGCGTATAGGCCATCGATGCCATGCGCTTGACCAATGCAGCTATCTCGGCTGGCGAGAACTTCTCGGCTTGAATCACGTCGAAACCGGCGACCGCCGCGGCTAGTGCGGCATCGGCGGTCTTCACCTCGATCACGAGCTTCTTCTCCGGCGCCGCCCGGCGCAATCGCTCGACGGCTTGAAACAGCGGCAGGTCGCCGAGAAAGACGCGGTGCTCTGGAAACACCAGCACGGTTTCGGACAGGCCGAGCCGGTGCATCACGGCGCCGCCCGCCTTGATGGCCGCGACCGCAAAGCGCTTGGTGCCCGGCACGTTCTTACGGGTGCAGGCGACCGGGATATGAGGGGCGACCGCCCTCGCCGCATCGACGATGGCGCGGGTGTCGCTGGCCACGCCCGACCAGATCTCGATCAAGGTTTGCGCCACCTTCCAGCTCCGCAACAGGCCCGCGGCCGGACCGCGCGCCTGAAGGATCGGGGCGCCCTGCTCCAGCACCGCGCCGGATGCAGCGAACAGCTCCACGTCGCAGCCGGCGAGCGCGATGATCGCGGCGGCATCCTCGGCGAGCGCCAGCACCATCGGTGCGCGCGCGGCGAACTGCATCACGCCGATGGCCCCGCCGATCCCGAGCGCCTCGGTGGTGAGATCGCCATAGGGGACATCGTCCTCCAGCAGGCGTTCGAGTTCGGCGCGCGATGCAGCGGTTGCCATGTCGTGCTTCCCTTCATTGGTGTCGGCTTGTCGACGGCCTTGTCGGGAATCCGACACGGATCATCGGTCCCGCCGCTGCGAGAGGCGGGAAGCCCCTCTTTTGACGCCATTCCTGCAAGGCGCGCACCAGAGACTGCGACCGCATATCCGGCACGCCGATTGCTGGGATGCTTCCGGCCGGCACCTTGCAGCAATCGGGCTGCGCTGAAGCAATTACCGGTCGCTGGAGTTCATCATGAAGCTGCTTCGCTCGATCACCATCGTCGCAGGATTGCTGCTCGCATGCGCATCGGCGCAGGCCGCGCAGACCAACGTCGCCGTGGCCGCCAACTTCACCGATGCGGCCAAGGAGATCGCCGCCCTCTTCAAGCAGAAGACCGGGCACGAGGCGGTGCTCAGCTTCGGCGCGAGCGGGCAATTCTATACCCAGATCGCGCAAGGCGCGCCGTTCCAGGTGTTCCTGTCGGCCGACGATTCACGGCCGAAGCAGCTCGTCGAGGAGGGTCTCGCTGTCGCGGGCAACCGCTTCACCTACGCGATCGGCAAGCTCGTGCTGTGGAGCAAGTCGCCGGGCGTCGTGACGGGCGAGGAGACGCTGAAGGCCGCCTCCTTTGCAAAGCTCTCGATCTGCAATCCGGCCGCCGCGCCCTACGGTCTTGCTGCCGTGGAGACCATGAAGTCGCTGAACCTTTACGACGCCCTGAAGCCGAAGCTGGTGGAAGGCGCGACCATCACCCAGGCCTATCAGTTCGTCGAGACGGGGAATGCCGAGGTCGGCTTCGTGGCGCTGTCACAACTGACCGGCAGCGAGGCCGGTTCGCGCTGGGTGGTGCCGCAGGCGCTCTATAACCCGATCCGGCAGGATGCGGTGCTGCTGAAGGCGGGCGCCGGCAACGAGGCCGCAGGCGCGTTCATCACCTTCCTCAGGGGATCCGAGGCGCGCGCCGTCATCGAGAGATACGGCTACGTGCTGGACGGGCAGAGCTGACGCGCATGGAGATCTGGTCGGCGGAGATTCGCCAGTCGGTTCTGCTGACGGTCGAACTGGCCGCGATCTCGACCGCGATTCTGCTGGTGCTGGCTACGCCGCTCGCCTGGTGGCTGGCGCGCGCCAAAGGCTGGTGGACCGAAATCATCGCGAGCGTGGTTGCGCTGCCGCTGGTGCTGCCGCCGACTGTGCTCGGCTTCTATCTACTGGTGCTGCTCGGCCCGGACGGGCCGGGCGGGTGGATCGCAAGCCTGTGGGGCGGGCGCACGCTCGCCTTCACGTTCGAAGGCCTGGTCATCGGCTCGGTGGTGTATTCGATGCCGTTCGTGGTGCAGCCCATCCGCAATGCCTTCGCCGCGATGGGCGAGCGGCCGCTCGAGGTTGCCGCGACCCTGCGCGCGTCACCCCTGCGCACGTTCTGGACCGTCGCAGTGCCGCTGGCACGGTCGGGCTTCCTGACCGGCGCGGTGCTCGGCTTCGCACACACCGTCGGCGAGTTCGGCCTCGTGCTGATGATCGGCGGCAACATTCCCGGGCATACCAAGGTGCTGTCAGTCGCGCTTTTCGACTATGTCGAGACCTCGCGCTGGCGCGAGGCCAGCATGCTCGCGGGGCTCATGGTGATCTTCGCCTTCGCCGTGATCCTCACCATGACGCTCGTCGACAAGCGCGCCGCGAGGGCTGCGGCATGAGAACGGCCGAACCCGCTCGCATCAACGCGGCCTTCCGCGGCAGGCTCGGCAATTTCTGGCTCGACGTCGAGCTGAGCATTCCCGCGAGCGGCGTCACCGCAATCTTCGGTCCTTCGGGTTGCGGCAAGACCAGTGTCGCGCGCTGTATCGCCGGCCTGCAACGCATGGCCGACGGGTTTTGCGCCGTGGGCGAGGACATCTGGCAGGACAGCTCGTCGTTTCGGCCCGCGCACCGGCGGCCGATCGGTTACGTCTTCCAGGAAGCCAGCCTGTTCCCGCATCTTTCGGTACGACGCAATCTGCTGTTCGGCGCTCCGAAGGCGGCGCGCGCGCAGATCGCATTCAGCGAGGTCGTGGAGCTGCTCGGCCTTGCCGCATTGCTCGACCGCTCGCCCTCCCGCCTCTCCGGCGGCGAGCGGCAGCGCGTCGCGATCGGCCGTGCCCTGCTGTCACAGCCAAAACTCCTTCTGATGGACGAGCCGCTGTCCGCGCTCGACCGCGCGACCAAAGACGAGATCTTGCCGTTCCTCGAGCGGCTGCACGAGACGCTGTCGCTCCCGGTGCTTTATATCAGCCACGACATGGCGGAGATCGAGCGCTTTGCCGATCACCTGGTGCTGATGGAGCAAGGCCGCGTCGTCAGCTCCGGTCCGCTGCACGACCCCCATCCGATACCGCTGGCCGGGAGCCGCGATCGGCTTGGAGATTGCTCGCGACGACGGAAGAGCGTAGGAAGCCCGACGAGGATGACTTCCATGCCGATCGACTTTCACGACATCGACCCGAACCGCGTCGCCGCGATCCTCTATCGTCCGCAGGACGACGTCGACGGCCTGCTCGCCGACTTTGCTCAGGATCTCGCGCGATCGGGCGAGCGGATCGGCGGCGTGGTCCAGCGCAACGTCGAGGATGGCGCGGGCTGCCAGATCGGCATGCAGGCGGTCGACCTCATGACCGGCGCGGAGATCTCGATCTGCCAGCCGCTCGGCTCGGGCGCCATGGCATGCAAGCTCGACGCTGCGGGCCTTGCCGAAGCGGCGGTCGCCGTCACCCGCGCGATCGCGGCCGATGTCGATCTCGTCGTCATCAACAAATTCTCCAAGCAGGAGGCCGCCGGCGGCGGTCTGCGCGACGAGCTGGCCGGCGCCATCGCCGCCGGCATCCCGGTGCTCACGGCGGTGCCGGAAAAATGCCTGGACGCCTGGAATGACTTTACCGGCGGGATCGGCACCAGCCTGCTGTGCGAGCGAGGAGCGATCGAGGGATGGTGGCAAGACCTGTCGTCGCGGATAAAGCGGGCCCGCGCCGCGCGCCAGCCCGCCGATGCTCCTGCGTCGCTACTTGCCGATCATCACGTCGGATGACTTGATCACGGCGGAGACGGCATCGCCCACTTTCAAGGCGAGGTCGTCCACCGCTTCGTTGGTGATCGAGGAGAACACCACCAGGCCCGGCGCGAGCTCGATCTTCACATGGGCCGTCGTCGTCCTCTTGGTGACGGCGATCACCCGTCCGGGCAGAACGTTGCGGGCGCTGAGCTTCATGGATCAGCCGAACTTGAACAGCACGCCGTAACCGCCGCGCGGATAGCTCCACTCGATGTCGCCGCTCTCCTCACAGATCACACGGCATGTCCCGCATTCGATGCAGCCGTCGACGGTGATCTCGACCTGGCCCTTGTCATTGAGCTCGTAGCAGCGCGCCGGGCAGGCCTTCAGCATCGTCAGGAGTTCCGGCGACGGCGTGGTGTGCGGGCGCACCTTGATGTGGGCCCGGCCGGCGTCGACCAGATAACGGTTGTAGAACAGCTTGTCCTCGACGCGTACAGATGGCTCGATCGACATGGCTTAATCTCCATCGCCAGTTTTGCGTTTCCTTGAGGTCACCGCCAGGCGCGGGCGAGGCGGAAGGCGTCGCCGAACAACCCGCTCCACGACCGCGCCTTGATGAACGATTTGAACGTCGTCTTTTCCTTCTCGACCTTTGGCGTACCGTCGACGCGCAGGAAGTTCTGCATCGCCTTGGAGACGAGCTCCGGATAGGTCAGGAAGAAATTCTGCGACTGGGTGTGCATCAGCGCAGGCATATCCTTGTACTTCTTCAGGTCCTTGATGACGAAAGATTCGTCCAGCATCGTCTTGTAGAGCGACAGGTTCTCCGCCGTCATCGGATCCTTGCGCGACTTGACCTGGAAGATCGCTTCCGCCGCGATCCGGCCCGAGGTCATTGCGAGATTCGAGCCCTCGCGGTGGATGGCGTTGTTGAGCTGGGCGGCATCGCCGACCACGACCCAGCCCTCGCCGTAGAGCTGCGGGATCGCCTTGAAGCCGCCCTCGGGAATGAGATGCGCGGCATACTCCTTCACTTCCGAGCCCTCGATCAGCGGGGCGACCGAGGGATGCCGCTTGAAGCGGTCGAGCAGGCCGTACGGCGTCTCGCCGGTGCGCTGGAAGTCAGCGACCAGGCAGCCGATGCCGAGCGAGATGCACTCCTTGTTGGCGTAGATGAAGCCCATGCCGGTCATGCCGCGGGAGATGGTGCCGGCGGCCTCGATCACCATGCCTTCGTCGCCCCTGAGATTGAAGCGGGCCTCGATGGTCTCGCGCGGCAGGAAATGCATCTCCTTGACGGCGAGCGCGACCTTGTCGGCCTTGGGCCGTTCGCGCAGGCCGGCGCGGGTGCCGAGCAGGCCATTGACGCCTTCCGCCAGCACCACGACGTCGGCATGGATCTCGCCATCGGCGCGGTCGGTGCGCACGCCGATCACCTTGCCATAGGCGTCCTGCGCGAGCTCGGTCACCGTCGTCTCGCACAGCACGGTGGCTCCGGCCTCGCGAACCTTCTGCGAGAACCATTTGTCGAACTGCGCGCGGATGATGGTGTAGCGGTTCGGCTTCTCCTCGTTGAAGTCGTCGGAGCGGTAGTGCAGGCCGGTGTGCGAGCGGTCGTCCATCATCCAGAAGCGCTGCTCGACCAGATGTCGCTCCAGCGGCGCGTCCTCGCGGAAATCGGGAATCAGCTTCTCCAGCATGTCGGCATAGAGGATCGCGCCCTGCACGTTCTTCGAGCCGGAATACTCGCCGCGCTCGAGCTGGAGCACCTTGAGGCCGCGCTGGGCCAGCGTGAGCGCCGCCGCGTTCCCGGCCATGCCGGCGCCGACGACGATGGCATCGAATTTCTCCTCGATCATGATCTACTCCTCTCAAGGGCTCCCGCTTCGACAGCGGGCGAGGTCCACCTCTCCCCGTCGGGGAGAGGTCGGCGCGAAGCGCCGGGTGAGGGCTTTAGGTCCCTCGATGGAGCGCGCCCCCTCACCCGGATCGCTACGCGATCCGACCTCTCCCTTCGGGAGAGGTGAACGGCGGACGCGGATCGCACCGGGCTCGACATCTACTAGCTCGCGATCCGGTCGCGCGAATGCGGCGACAGCCGGGCGCGGAACGCCGCGGTCAGCGCCGGAAGCAACCTGATGGCGTCGGTGACGATGCCCATATGCGCGAAGTCGAAGATCGGCGCGTTCCTGTCGGTGTTGATGGCGACGATCAGGTCGGCGCCTTCGACGCCGACGCGGTGCTGGATCGCGCCGGAGATGCCGGCTGCGATATAGAGCTTCGGCCGGATGGTCTTGCCGGTCTGGCCGATCTGCCGGTCGGATGTGACCCAGCCTTTCTGCACCAACGGCCTCGAGCAGCCATATTCGGCCCCCAACACCGTGGCGAGCTGGCGCACCAGCTGAAAATTCTCCGGTGACCCCAGCCCCAGGCCGCCGGCGACGACGACGTCTGCATAGGCTAGATTGGATTTCGCGGAATCGCGATCAGGCAGGAACGACAGCACCTTGGTCACGATGTCGTCCTCGACGAGACCGAGCGGATGACTGACGATGCGGCCCACCGGACGCACGACGCGATCCGGCATCGGCATCACGCGCGGACGTACCGTCGCCATCTGCGGCCGGTAGTTCAGCGTGTAGATCGTGCAGAGCAGCGAGCCGCCGAAGGTCGGGCGCGTCGCGGCGAGCGAGCCGTCGGCATCGACGTCGAGCTCGGTGCAATCTGCCGTCAGCCCTGTAAGCAGCGTCGTTGCCACCGAACCTGCGAGGTCGCGGCCGAGCGTGGTGGCGCCAAGCAGCAGGATCTCGGGCTTGTAGGTATTGACGACGTCGGTCAGTGCCTTGGTGTAGGACTCGTTGCGATAGTCGGTGAGCAGATCGTCGGCGACCATGTAGACGAGATCGGCGCCGTAACAGAACGACTCCGCGGCGGCGCTCTGCGTTGCCTCGCCTTCCGGCCCAATCACGACCGCGGCGAGATCGACCTTGAGCTTGTCGGCGAGCTTGCGGCCGGCGCCCATCAGCTCCCAGGACACGGGATGAACCTGGCCGCGCTCCTGCTCGATGAAAACCCAGACGTGCTTGTAGGCCTTGAAATGCTCCGGCAACTCCTTCTTGGTCGCGGCGCGACCGGAGGCTGGAGCTGCGGTTTTCGGTGCGGTGGCCATGGTGCTTGCTTCCTCTCGCCTCAATAACCGCGCGCCAGCGTCGCGAGCTCGGTCTCGAGCGCCGGCTGGCGCTTGAAAATGGCGTCGATCAGTGCCTCGGCCGGCTGCTCGCCACTCTCGATCAGCGCCGCCTTCTCGCTGCGCGCCGCGGGCGCGAACACCCGCTTGACGATGGTGGGCGAGCCGCGCAGCCCGCATTTCGAGATGTCCTCGACACCGGCCTCCTGCGCGCTCCATTTCACGATCGGTGCGCGCGCCGCACGCAGGGCGTCGGCCATCGCACCGCGCCGGATCTGGTTGGTCGCCTCCAGCATGGTGACGAGGCACGGCAGCCTGGTGCGCAGGAGCTGCACGCCGCCCTCGGAGCGCCGTTCCGCGTCGATGGTGCGGGCCTGCAGGTCCAGCGCGCTGATCTTGGCGACATAGGTGAGCTGCAACAGGCCGAGCCGCTTGGCGATGCCGGGACCGACCTGCGCGGTATCGCCGTCGATGGTCTGCTTACCGGTGAAGACGAGATCCGGCGCGCCGAACTCGGTCGAGATCTTGCGGATCGCGGTGGCGAGCGCATAGGTAGTGGCCAACGTATCGGCGCCGGCGAAGAAACGGTCGGTCAGCAGCACGGCGCGGTCGGCGCCGAAGGTCAGCGCCTTGCGAAGGCTGTCCTCGGCCGATGGCGGTCCCATGGTCAGCACCGTGACCTCGCCGCCGAACTGGTCGCGCAGTTCGAGTGCCGCTTCCAGCGCGAAGAGGTCGTAGGGGTTGATGATGGTCGGCACGCCCTGACGCATGATGGTGTTGGTCACGGGATGCACGCGAATCTGCGCGGAGTCCGGAACCTGCTTGATGCAGACGACGATGTGCATGTGCTTCTCCAGGACTCGTCCCCAGAACTTGGTTCAGAGGACAAACAGCAAGTGTCGTACCAACTACGCGAAAGACGAAATTCAAATGCTGATACAGCGACTTAGAAGAGCAACGGTATCGGTTGCATCCGCTTCAGGCAGCAGAGCCGACAACGCTGCCCCGACACGCGTCGCAAATGCGACAGAGCACGGGCTCACTTCAGCGAGCCGATCTGCACCAATGTCGGCGCCTGCTTCGGCTGCGGCGCGACGGCATCCTTCAGGACCTTGAACACGCGCTGGTCGATCGGCGAGGATGCAACAAAGTCAGCATAGGCACGCTCGAGCACGGTCTTGCATCGTTCCGCCACGGTCTCGTCCGCCACTCCGGCAAAGTCCTCTCCGGCGAGGTACTGGCCCATGCGCCGCAGGATATGCAGCCGCGCCACGTTGACGAGTTTCGGATCGTAGTCGACGCCGAGCAGCGTGAAGAACTCTTCGGCGGCGGAGGCCTTGTTGAGTTGCGCCAGTATTCCATCAGCCATGATCGGTCTCCATCGGGCTCTGCGGCACCATGCAGGTCGTGCTTTGCGTTGCGGGTGCGCCGGCATCCCTGGCGCGCCTCTGCATGTGGCTCAGCCGCGCCTCCAGGAACTCGACGCGGTCGAGCAGCACAGCAATGGCGTCGCCGACGGGATCCGGCATCAAATGATGGTCGAGATCGATCCGCCCGACGACGCGGCGATGACCAAGTTGCGGACGCACGACGCGCGCGGGAATGCCGACCACCGTGACGTCGGGTGGCGTGCTGTCGATCACCACCGAATTGGCTCCGACGCGTGAGCCCGCGCCGACCGTGATCGGCCCGAGGATCTTGGCGCCGGCTCCGACCACGACCCGATCTTCCAGCGTCGGATGGCGCTTGCCGGGAAACCACGACGTGCCACCCAGCGTGACGCCGTGATAGAGCGTGACGTCGTCGCCGATCTCCGCGGTCTCACCGATGACGACGCAGGCGCCGTGATCGATGAAGAAGCGTCGGCCGATGCGCGCGCCAGGATGGATGTCGACATTGCTGGCGAAGCGCCCGAACCAGGATAACAGCCGCGCCGGAAAGCGCCAGCCGCCGGCCCACAGCCGGTTCGCGATCCGATACCAGATGACGGCATGGACGCCGGGATAGGTCAGGAGCGTCTCGATCTGGCTGCGCGCGGCGGGATCGCGCTGGCGCACGCAGCCGATGTCCTCGCGGATCAACTTCAGCAGGGAGGGCGTGACCGGTCCGGGAGCGGACGGTTCGGCGAGCGGAATGTCGACGGCACAGGCCATGGCACCCTCACGCGCAATTCAGGAGCGAGCGCTCGCGCACCTCGCGCCAGATCGCCGTCACAGTCTCGCGCGCAACGGCGCCCTTGTGCTCGACGGCATGCTGGCGGACGCGGGCGAGAACGGACTTTGCTTCCTCCGCGCTGACGGACAGCTGGAGCTCGGCCAGCAGCGCGGTGATCGCCGCGAGCCCCGAATGCTTGCCGATCACGATGCGATTGGAGCGGCCGAGCAGCCGCGGATCCAGCGCCTGATAGGTACGCTGATCCTTCAACAGGCCGTCGACGTGAATGCCGGACTCGTGGGTGAAGACGTGCTCGCCGACGATCGCCTTGTTCAGGGGGATGGCTCGCGCGGCCGCGGCTGCGACCACGGCTGCAACATGCTCCAGCTCGGACAGCACCACGCCGGTCTCGCGGCCGTAGAGCTGCCTGAGCGCGACCGCGACCTCCTCCAGTGGCGCGTTGCCCGCCCGCTCGCCGAGGCCGATCACGGTGACGGAGGCATGGGTCGCGCCGGCCTTGATTGCGGCAAGCGTATTGGCGGTCGCCAGGCCCAGGTCGTCGTGACCGTGGAATTCGAGCTCGAGATCGGTGGTCGACCGAAGCGCTGCCAGCAACGCAAAGGCCGCGTCAGGATCGAGCACGCTCAAGGTATCCGCTATGCGAAAGCGCCGCGCGCCCGCGGCCTTTGCGGTGGCAATCAGCTCGACCAGGAAATCGACATCGGCACGCGAGGAATCCTCGCCGCCGACCGCGACGTCGAGGCCCCTGTCGCGGGCGTAGCCGACCACCCGCCTCACCTGCTCCAGCGCCGCCGGCCGTCCGCCGCCGAGCTTGGCGGCGATCTGCACGTCGGAGGCAGGGATCGACACATTCACCATGGAGACGCCGGCCTCGATCGCTGCATCGACGTCAGACGTCCGCATCCGGCACCAGCCGATCGCGGTCGCCGGCAAGCCGGCCTCGACGATGGCCCGGATCGCGCTCACCTCGTCATGGCCCATGGCGGGCGTGCCGGCTTCGATCTCGGTGACGCCGGCCGAGGCCAATGCGCGCGCAATCGAGACTTTTTCCGCGGTGGTGAACGCGACGCCCGGCGCCTGTTCGCCGTCCCGCAGCGTGGTGTCGTTGAGGACGACGAGTGGGAGCTGACCGCCATCCAGTCGTTTCGTCGGGTTGGAAAACACCATCCGCGTACTCCAGTCATTCATTCCGATCAGGAGTTCAGCAACCTGCGTGCCATTGTCGGAATAATCGCCAAGCAATTGAGATTCCTTGACTTCTCGACACCGCCCGCTTTGTCGCAAATGCGACAGGCTCAGACAGGCCTGTCAGGTGTCGGCGGACTTGCGGCGGACGTGGATGATGATGTCGAGCCGCGAGATCTCGTGGCCCGGCAAGGGCTCGGGCATCTGCGCAAGGACGAGCGTCTCGGGCACGTCGATCAGGACATCCTCGCCGTGAAGGTAGAAATGCGGATGCACCGACGTGTTGGTGTCGAAGAACGACCGCGAGCCATCCGGCCCGATCCGGCGCAACAGCCCGGCCTGGGTGAACTGGTTCAGCGTGTTGTAGACGGTCGCCAGCGACAGCTGGATGTTGGCATCCGCCGACTCGGCAAAGAGCATTTCCGCTGTGACATGACGATGTCCCTGGCCGAACAACAAATCTGCCAATAACAGGCGCTGGCGTGTCGGCCGCAGGCCAGCGTCGCGCAACCGCTGGAACGTGGAGCATTCACCGTCCCGGAGCACGTGGCACGCAGATGGCCCTTCGTCCGCCACGTCGACAAAAGACCTTTCGGAATACGCGTCCATGATCACCTCACGCCCGTTCGGGCGGCATCGACCCGATCGCTGTCGCCCCGCAAATAGTCCCGCCGGCGCTCGGCCATGCGGCTCTCGCCGTTCTCCTCGCCAAAACAGAGGTCGAAATCGTTGCACTGCGTGCAGACCGGCGTCGTGCACATCACGAAGCCGTCGTCCTCGCAGAGCATGCGATAGAAGAAGCGCTTCCAGCGCATATTCCCGGTATTGCGGGTCGCCAGTGGCGCGAAATGACGCGTCAGGAGACGCGACAGCTCGGGGCGTTCACGCAGCCCGAGATCTTCCCAGAGATGGTTCGGCTCCATCGCGCGCCGCGCCACCATCGCCGCCAGCCAACGGCCGACCTCGCCGTCGGTCGAGCGACGAGCGAGCAGAAGATCGCGCACCATGGCCGTCTCGTCGTCGACGCTCGCGTCGCCCCCGCCTGTCCAGGCAAACGCCCGGGCCGGCACGGATGGGAAACATTGCGCCAGAAGCGCATCGAGGTCCCGTTCAGGCAGGCCGACCCGCTCCGCGATCGGACCGCCGTCCATGACAGCTGCCGCCAGGACCGAAGCGAGCACGTGTCGATCGAAATCGTCGTCGTCACCAATGTCGGCTTCGGCCGGATCGCTACCGGTCAAGACGCGATAGACTTCTCTTCCAGCATGCGTGCCATCGGCGATGGGGCCCGCTGGCGATGTCGTTGCGATCATCACTTGCGCTTCAATCATGGAGGGGCTCCGCCGGTGATGCCGAAACGTGCCGGCCTCCCCGTTCAGGAAGGCCGGCACGATGGTCAGGCCGACATTGCCGCGAGCTCGGCAGCGGTCTTGCCGACGACGGTCTCGTCGACCGGCTTCATGATGCCGTGCTCCATCAGCATGTCCTCGAGCTCGTCCATCGTGATCGGGGTCGGGATGATACCCTTGCCCGCGTTGTTGTGGATCTTGTGCGCAAGCTTGCGATAGTGCTCGGCCTGCTGAGACTCCGGCGCATATTCCAGCACCGTCATGCGGCGCAGTTCCGCGTGCTGGACGATGTTGTCGCGCGGCACGAAGTAGATCAGCTGGGTGCCGAGCTTCTTGGCCATGGCTTCCGCCAGCTCCAGCTCCTTGTCGGTCTGCCGCTCATTGCAGACCAGGCCGCCGAGACGCACGCCGCCGGAATTGGCGTATTTCAGAATGCCCTTGGAGATGTTGTTGGCGGCGTACATCGCCATCATCTCGCCGGACATCACGATGTAGATCTCCTGCGCCTTGTTCTCGCGGATCGGCATCGCGAAGCCGCCGCAGACGACGTCGCCGAGCACGTCGTAGGACACATAATCGATGTCCTCATAGGCGCCGTTCTCTTCCAGGAAGTTGATCGAGGTGATGACGCCGCGGCCGGCGCAGCCGACGCCGGGCTCCGGCCCGCCGGACTCGACGCAGCGAATGTCCCGGTAGCCGACCTTCATGACGTCCTCGATCTCGAGATCCTCGACGCTGCCCGCGTTGGCCGCGAGACTCAGAATCGTGTCCTGCGCCTTGGCGTGCAGGATCAGGCGGGTCGAGTCCGCCTTGGGGTCGCAGCCGACGATCAGGATCTTGTGACCCATCTCGGCAAGCGCCGCGAGCGTGTTCTGCGACGTCGTCGATTTTCCGATACCACCCTTGCCGTAAAACGCGATTTGTCTCAGTGAAGACATGTTGCTCTCCATCAACCGATTGCCAATGACTCCGCGCTACTCGCGCGAGATTGCTTCTCTCTCAGAAGCGTGGGCCCGCGGGGTTCGGGAAGGAGAACATCGCTCGCCAGCGGCGTCGACGTGTTCTCAGCCCTCACTCGTTGTTGCTGTATCCAAATAGCAACTGGCGTGCCATTCGCGGCGCGTTCACTAAGACGCTGATCGCGCTCGCGAAATATTTCGACCCAGGCAGCCGACAGAAGCTGTGTCGAACCCTACAGAGGTAGGGCCTCTGTCAGAAACCGGACAAGGATCGCGGCGATTGCGGTGCAAACGCACCGCGATTTCCGCGGCGTGCACGCGGAACGGAAATTGCTAATCCACGAGGTGAAACAATTCGAGGAGAATGACGGATGCAGATCGGTGTCGAGACGGCCAAGGCGGTCGACCAGCGGCGCGTGTTCGTGGTCGACGAGGACGAGATCACCCGCGCGGCGCTCCAGTTCATGCTGCATGACGAGATCGAGACGCATGAGCTCGCCACGCCGGAGGAGGCCTATGAGAAGGGCGTGGACTGGCTGAAGCCCGACGTCGTGCTGCTTGGCGTCTCCTTCCTGAAGGCTCGCGGCCCTGCTCTGATCGGCGAGTTCGGCGCGAAGTTTCCGGGCGTGCGCATTCTCGTCGTCACCGACAAATCCGACGAGACCACCGCGGTCGAAGCAATGAAGGCCGGCGCCCATGGCGCCGTGGTGAAACCGCTGACCTTGGAAGGCGTCCGCAAGAAGGTGGACACCATCCTCGGGCGTGGCGGTGCTGCGCCCCTGGTCCAGCTCAGCATGATGAAATAGGAGCGCCGGCGTGGCGACCATCCTGTTCTACCAGAAGCCCGGTTGCGGGACCAACGCTCGGCAGATTCGCGCGCTGGAGGCGGCGGGACATCAGGTGATCGCGAAGAGCCTGCTCACCGAGCCGTGGACGGCAGAGCGTCTGCTCGCCTTCTTCGGTGCGACGCCCGTCACGTCCTGGTTCAACCCGGCCGCGCCGCGGATCAAATCCGGTGAGGTGAAGCCGGCAGAGATCGACGCAGCAGATGCAATCGCCTTGATGCTGGACGATCCCCTGCTGATCCGGCGTCCGCTGATCGACGTTGACGGCGCCAGATGCGCGGGCTTCGACCGTGAGCCGGTCCCATCCCTGCTCGGCGGCGAACGAAGCGACCTCGAGGGCTGCACTCGGCCGGAGGGGATGCCGCGTTGCGCGGAGCCGTGAGGCTCAGCTCCGCGCCAGCACCATCACCAGGCGGTCGACGCGCCGGCCCTGCGCGAGGTGCTGCTCGACAATCTCGTCGATGTCCTCCGGAGTCGTCGGCCGGTACCAGACGCCGTCGGGGTACACGACCATCAGGGGACCGGCGGCGCAGAAGCCGAGACAGCCCGATGCGGTGAAGCCGACATCAGTCAGCCCCTTCGCTTCAATGGCCTTGCCGAGCCGCTCCCACAGCGGCCCGCCGCCGGACGCTCCGCAGCTTCCGCGCGGATGGCTGGGAGGCCGCTGGGTGTGGCAGGCGAAGACGTGATGGCGATAGAGCTGCGGAAGCTCGAACTCCTCGGTCATTCCGTCGCTCATGACGCCGCCACCGCGACGCCCTTGTCGTTCAGCACTGCGGCCAGCTCGCCCAGCTTGAACATCTCGCGCACGATGTCGCAGCCGCCGAGAAACTCGCCCTTGACGTAGAGCTGGGGAATGGTCGGCCAGTTCGAGAACGCCTTGATGCCTTCGCGGATATCAGGGTCGGCGAGCACGTTGATGCCGGTGAAGGGCACGCCGAGGCCGTTCAGGATCTGCACGACGGCGCCTGAGAAGCCGCATTGCGGTGCAGCTGGAACACCCTTCATGAACAGCACGACGTCGCTGCCTGCGATGATGTCCCGGATGCGTTGTTCGGTCGGTTCACCCATGCTTCTATCCTTCCATATTCATTTCGGCACTGCCGTTTCGAGCGCGAGCGCATGCAGCGCCTCGCCCATCTGTCCCTTCAAGGCGGCGTAGACCATCTGGTGCTGCTGGATCCGACTCTTGCCGGCAAACGCCTGCGAGACGACGCGCGCGCCGTAGTGATCGCCGTCGCCGGCGAGATCGGTCACGATCACATGAGCGTCCGGAAACGCCTTCCTGATCAATTGCTCGATCTCCGGTCCTGCCATCGCCATGTTGCACACTCCTGCTCCGCGTCTGGTCCATGCAAGCGGCAAACCAGTTTCGGAACATGTGTGTTCAGAGGGACTTGCGTGCCCGGCGCCGCCGCGATGTCCGACTTGCGACAACGCCGCCTGCGTGCATGTCGATGACGTGACGAACGCCGACGGCTTCGCTCCGGACATTGCGACGATGGCTCGCAGCGGCTCCAAACGATGCGCTTTCGCGGCGTTTCTCACTCGGCCCGGCTTTTGCTTTGCAAGGTTGCATCCGTATTCCGATACGCCAGAAGAGGAACTCGAATTGTCTCGCACAGACTCCAGCAGATCGGGCTCCAGCAGATTGAGCGATCGGCGCCCAATCCCAATGATGGCGAACGTGCTCGTCGACTCCGACGGCATCAATTTCGGCGAGCTCGCACCCGAGATCGACTCGCTGCTCCAGCAGGGCGTGGTGAGCTACCGGCACGACCCTGTCGAGGCCGATCGGATCTTCCGCAAGGCCCTGGATGCGGCCCCGACCGAGCTCGCAGTCTATTTTTGCCTCTACAAAACCCACACCTATCGCGGGCGTCTCGACGAGGCCCAGAGCATCGCCGAGCGCGGGTTGCGCGAGGCCGCTCACCAGGCCGGCTGGAGCCCCGATTGGCGTCGCTGGCAGCCGCAGGCCGAGCTGCCGGACGGCGCCGGCCGCTTCGCGCTCTACACGTTGAAGGCGCTCGCCTTCATCCATCTTCGCAAGGACGAACGACAGCAGGCCCACGAACTGCTGGCTGCGCTGCGCCGGCTCGACCCGACGGGAACGGTCGGCTGGTCGGTCGTTGCGGCACTCGCCGAGGGACTCCAGTGAGGTGGCGATGACGACCACACAGCTTGCCGACAACGAGACGCTGATCGCGGGCATCGTCGCCGCGCTGCGGACGGTTCACGATCCCGAAATCCCCGTGAACATCTATGACCTCGGCCTGATCTACCGGATCGAGCCGAAGCACGACGGCCTCGTCGAGATCGACATGACGCTGACCGCGCCGGGCTGTCCGGTCGCGGGCGAAATGCTCTCGTGGGTGGAGAAGGCCGTCATCGAGATCGGCGGCATCGAGAAAGTCGCGGTGCAGCTGGTGTTCGATCCACCCTGGGACTCATCGCGGATGACCGACGACGTCAAGCTAGAGCTCGGCCTGCTCTAGCTGAACAACCAGAGACCCCATCAGGAGGATACAATGATCGAACTGACCGCCAGCGACGGAGCGAGCTTCTCCGCCTATCGTGCCGATCCCGCCGAAGCGCCCAAGGGCGCCGTGGTCGTCCTTCAGGACGTCTTCGGTGTCACGCCCGAGATCCAGAAGATTGCCGATGCATTCGCCGCCAAGGGCTACGTCGCGATCGCGCCATCCCTGTTCGACCGGGTGAAGCCGGGCGTCAGCCTCGGTCACGACCAGGACGGCAAGGCCGAGGGAGCCGCGATCAGCGCGCAGATCGCCAAGGAGCAGGCGATCTCGGATATCCAGTCGACGGTCGACGCTGTGAAGGACACCGGCAAGGTGGCGCTCGTTGGCTATTGCTGGGGCGGCGACCTCGCCTATTCCGCGGCGAACAAGGTCAACGGTATCGCCTGCGTGATCGGCTATGATGGCAGCAACACGGTCGCCGACTATCGCGAAAAGCGCAGGGTGCCGACCCTCCTGCACTTCTGCGAAAGCGATCCGGAGCTGCCGCTGGAGACCATCACCCAATTCCGCGCCTGGCGCCCCGACGTCAGCGCCTTCACCTATCCGGAGGCAGCCCGGGGCTTCGGCTGCGACGAGCGCGGAAGTTTTCGCGAGGACGCGGCGGCGAAGGCGCTGGAACGGACCCTGTTCTGGATCTCGCAATATGTCGAGGGACAGAAGCCGATCCTGCTGAAGAATGCCGGCGCATACGCCCAGGCCAAGACCGAGAAGAAGAAAAAGAAGAAGGAAAACGACGATCTCGGACCGCCGATGGATTGAAGGAGTCCCGCGCGATGATGCCGACGACAATTCTCATTGACGATGCGCCGCGCTGCGTCGTGCGGCCGACCGATACCAAGGACCTCAATCGTTTCATCCGCAACGGCAAGACCTTCCTGCTGGCCGAGAAACCGGAGGGCAAGATCACACACCGCTTGGCAAATGGTATCGAGATCGGCAAGTGGCAGAGCGGCCTTGCCCTGCACAAGGCGTGGGGCGGCGCCGAGGAGGAGTTCTTTGGACTGCCGCTGTCGGACTGACGCTGCGTCCTCTCAGCCGTGCCCGCCGCCGCGCGCATCATGCGGATTGCCGGCCTGGTTGCGCATCCAGTCGGCGAGCTTGGTAAGCGCGGCATCGAGCTCTGTCCGCGCCACTTCGTCGGCGACCGTTTCCCCCAGCGCGCCGCGCATGCACAGCAGCCAGGCGTCTCGCTCGACGCTACCGATCGGGAAACCCATGTGACGCTGACGCAGCCGCGGGTGGCCCTTCTCCGGCGAATAGAGCTTCGGCCCGCCGGTCCATTCGGTGAGGTATCGCTTCAGTACCTGCTTGGTCGACGTCAGGTCGTCCGCATGCATGGCGCGGATGCCGGCGGCTTCCGGAGCTTCGTCCATCCGGCGATAGAAGCTTTCCACCAGACGGTCGACGACAACCGGCCCGCCGATCCGTTCGAACATTGAAACAGTGACCACCGTATCGCTCATGCCGATGCCTGCTGTTGTACCTACTCATCCATGCTCGGCGACAGGATAACCTCCGCCGGCGCGCCGGGGCCTTGATCGGCGACAAATTCCAGCGTGGCGACGCGCGACAGTCCGTCGCCGCTGTCCATCAGCACCACGGCGTCCCCCGGGAGATCCTTGAGGCGATCGAGCAATTGCGCGACGGTCACGCCCTGCCCTCCTAATCCGGGTGGATCATGATGTCCATGGTCTCGTCATGGTCGTCGAAGGCGCCGAACGGACGGTCGTCCTCGACCAGCCGCTCGCCGCACAGGCAGACCTCGCCATCGACCACGGCAAGCGCGATGGGCTGGAGGCTCTTGCCGTTGCAGGGACCGTCGATGCAGAGCCCGCTATCGATCTCGAACGTGGCGCCGTGGCGACCGCATTTCAGGAACGCGCGGTCCTGCGTGAAGAAGTCACCACTGCCGATGTTGAGCCAGACACCGTCATGCGGACAGGCATTGACGTACCCGACATAGTCGTTGCCATGGGTCCGGATCACGACGATCGGGAACGGCCGGCTTTCGCCGGACACGTCGAAACGCGACAGGCTGAACGCTCTCGCGCCGCCGCGTTCGATCTCGTCGCTGGCGCAGATCACGAAGACGTCGATCTCTCTCGCTCCCATCGTCACTCCTCCAGCTGGTCAGGCCGCCGGCGTGGCCGCCTGCCTCAGCGCCGCCAGCTCTTCCCGTGTCAGCCGGAACACACCCCGACCGCCTGCAAGCGTCTGATAGACGTCGCCGGCCTTGTCGCTGAGAAAGTTGAACCAGGCCTGCGGCGTGAGGCCCTCGGGCCGCTCGCTGATCTCGACCACGGTGCCGTTCGGCGCAAAGCGCGTGTGAAGAATGAGCTTCTGCGTATCCATCATCCTGCTCCCGCGCTCAGATGCCCGACGAGAAGCCGAGCAGCTCGATCTTGACGTCCTCCGTGCCGAGCACGGTGGCCTGGCAGGCGAGGCGCGACTTCGACCCAACGCCGACGATGGTGTCGAGCTTCTCGTTTTCGAGCCGCGCGATCTTCGACAGCCCCTTGCGCCCCTCCTGCACGAAGATGTGGCAGGAGCCACATTTCGCCTGGCCCTCGCATTTGTGCGGGATCGCGATTTCGGCGCCGAGCAGCGCGGCCAAAAGTGTCGTTCCCTCGGAAACCTCGATAGTCTTGCCTGCGGGCAGAACGGTCAGTGTGGTCATGGTCGTCATCCTCTTTCGTTGGTGATCGGCTCTTCAGTAGATCGCCGCGCCCGCGCCCACGTTGATCGAGGCGTCCTTCATGGTCTCGACGATGAATTCGATCTGGCTGTCCGTCAGATGGGTGTGGAACGGCAGCGCGACCGCGCGATCGGCGATCTTCTCGGTCACCAGAAGGTCGCCGCGCCGGTAGCCGAGATCGAAATAATGCCGCTGCAAATGCAGCGGATGGCTGTACGCCGCAGCCTCGACCTGCTCGACCCGGAGATCCTCGGCAATGGCATCCCGGCTAGAGCGGGTGAAGCGCGTGCCCAGATGCACGAGATAGAGGAACCAGTTCACCTCCGTCACGTCGGGGGCGATATAGGGGGGCTTGATGCCCTCGAAGGACTGCACATGCGTCGCATAGAGCTGCTCGACCAGCCGGCGGCGCTCGATGATCTCGTCGATGCGCTTGAGCTGGGCGAGGCCAAGCGCGGCCGCGAGATCGCTGATCCCGGCTTGATAGGCAGCCGCCGAGCTCACCACGACCGAGGAGCGCTCGCTCAGCCGATGCGCGCGGTGACGGCGCAAGGTCACCGCGAGGTCGATGTCGTCGGTGACGACCATGCCGCCCTCGCCGCAGGTCAGCAACGAGGGCTGCGCGAAATCGAACACCGCGACATCGCCAAAACTGCCGACCAGCCTGTTCTTGTAGCGCGAACCGATCGCCTCGGTTGAATCCTCAAGCAGCAGGACGCTGTGCCGATCCGCGATGTCGCGCAGCTCCGACCAGGGCGCGGGATGGCCGTTGGTATTGGCCGCGAGAATGGCGCGCGTTCTGGGCGTGATCCGCTCCTCCACCTTCTGCGCCGCCAGCGTTCCGGACCAATAATCGATATCGGCGAACACGGGTCGTGCGCCGGCGAGGCTGATCGCATGCGCGGTCTCGCGGAAGGAATAGGACGAGGCGATGACCTCGTCGCCCGCGCCGATGCCGTAAGCCTTCAGCGCGAGCATGAGGCCAATGGTTCCGCTCGGCACCGCGATCGCATAGGCCCGACCGACATAGCTCGCAAATGCGGCCTCGAACTCTTCCGCGAGCGGACCGCTGGACAGCCGCGGCGAGCGCAGGACGGCGTCCACCGCCGCGATCTCCGCCAGCGTAACGTCGGGGTCGGAGAGCGGAATGAAGTCGTGGCCAGCTTCGACCGCGAGCTCGTCCGTCTCCGCAACGCCGTCATAGGCGAGAGCAGACTCCGTCATGACACGACTGCCCGCTTCGCCAGCACGATGCCGGTCGCGCGTGCCGGATCGTCGGTGATCGCGGCGCAATGATCGGCGCTGTCGAGCAGATGCAGGTCGAACGCCCCGAAGCTGCGGTATGGCGTCTCCGTCACGTCGGAGGCGTCGCAACGGATACAGGCAAGATGGGGGAATCTTTGCCGCAGCTCGACATAAGCCTGCGGCGCCGCATCCGAGGATGCCAGCACCTGCTCGATTTCAGCCAGTTCGATTGCTGCCAGCGACATCTTTCCAACTCCCGCTATTGCCAGAACACGCGCTCGGGATCGGCGTTCAGGACCTCCGTCGCCGACACGAGCCGCTGATGCACGCCGTGCAGCTTCCAGGACCCGGCCTCGTGATCCTTCCGGAACAGCTTCCAGTTTGCGCCCGCCGCGTCGTAATGCAGGAGCGCGACGTCGATGACACCGCCCTCGGCATCGATGTTCCGCGAGCAGCACGGACTCTCCACGAGATAGCCGCCGGTCACGCCCTTCACCACCGGCGAGACATAGCGATAGCGCTTGCGCGATCCGAGTGCGCGCTCGATCCGCCTGCGATCGAGCTCGTTGGGATGCGGGGGCAAGTGCATGTCCGGCTGTCTGAGTACCGCGGCGTTCATCGTGACATCCCTAGAGCGGACTGATTTCTTCCTCGAGGCAGCCGACCACCAGCCGCTCGCCGAACTCGACGAGATAGATCGGCAGGTTGGCGTCGGTATGCCTGCCGACCTGGACGATTTCCCCGGTACCGCCGACGCGGACGAGGAGACCTTCGGCCGGCGCATCCGGAAACGAGCCGTCATTGTGCAGGTCCACCGCCGCCTTCACGCGCTGGCCCCATTGATACTTCGGCAATCTGGGTTCGATCATCATGACACGGTCTCCGGCAGTGGAATGTCCTCGACCGCGTCGCGCGGGGTCACGGGGTCGAGCTCCTTGCGCTTCATCCCGACGCGGTTGCCGCTTTCGAGGAATTCGACGCCATAGATGTAGAACTGCTGCAGGAAGGTGCCGATCGAGACCACGTAGCCGATCTCGCCCTTCTTGGCGAGAATGTCACCGATCTCCTTGCCGGCATAGGTGCCATCGTTGCGAATGGTGCGTTTGGCGCGCACCTTCTCGCCGAAGCTGAAGAAGGGAGGCGCCGTCAGCTCGACCACGTCGCTGTCGCGGACGATATTGCTCATAGGGAGGCTCCCGTTCCTCGTTCCAGCCGCACCGCGACTCGCGATCGCGCGACTTCGCGCACCAGGCCGTCCTGGTCCTCGACGAGCCCCATGATCTCGCCGGCCGCAGCACGGCTCGCAACCTCGTAGCGGATGCGCCAGTCCGGATCGCGGCGCATCAGTGCCAGCAGCTCCGGCGACAGGCGCTGCGCGACGTCGAGCCGAACGGCGGCGTCGCGGTCGTTGATCATGCCGAGCAGCCATTCGTCCGGAATGCGCCGGGCCACGACGCGGCGAACCTCCGCCTCCTCGTCGCCGATCATCCGGCCGAGCAGCAGCGGCGCGAGCCTGCGCGCAACGACGAGACGGACGTAATAGTCATCGTCGGAGGCCATCGGCAGCAGATCATCGCCGTCGATCAGCGTCGCGACCCGCATCCGGACCTCGCGGTGCGGGTCCTTGCGCAATTGCAGCGCGTAGCGCCTGGGCAGGCGGCGAACGGCGTTCCAGCGTACCGTCTCGTCGACGTCGCCAAGCAACGGCGGAAGCAGGAACAGATTCGCAGACTTTGCGGCGATCGCGCGAACCTCGAAATGCGGATGGCCGAGATAGGCGTCGGCGAGACCCGTATTCCAGTTGAAGAAGCGATCGATGCGCCGCGCGTAGCGATCGTTGACACAGGCATGCTTGATCCGACAGCCGCCGGCATGGTTGAGCGCCAGATGGGCGCAGGCCGTGCAATCGATCTGCTGGCCCTGCCAGTCGAGGGCCTCGTCGATGTCGTCACTCATCGTCGCGCCCCATCCGCTCGAGCACGCCCAGCAGCACCTTGGCGCCGATCTTGTCGGTGGGATCGAGCTCCAGCAGCTTCTGGACCGCGAGCCGTCCCTCGTCGGTCTCGCCGAGGCGCATCTGCAAATAGGCGTAACCCTTCAGCGAGAACAGAAAGAAGCGCGGCAGAATGTTCTCGTAGCGGCCGAACTCGGCATCGCCAGCCCGCACGGCGCGCCAATCGGCGGGAAGATTGTTCTCCTGCGCCGCCTTGAGCAGGCAGCGACGGGCGACAGCGAGCGCCTCGGCGAGACGGCCCTTGTAGAAATAGAATCGATAGAGGCCGATCAGCACAGCGGCGTGGTCGGGCGCGAGCGCTTCGGCTTCACGCAGATGACGTTCCGCGATGTCGTCCAGGTGATAGGAAAGGCCAGCTTCCCACAAATGATGTTCCGCCTCGCTCGGCAGCCCGCGCCCGAGCAAGGCGCCGGTGACGAGCGCCTCGTTGATCTCGACCTGCGGGCTGACGAACGTGTCGGGCATCCTTGTCGCCTGTTCAATGATGTCCGCAGGAGACCTGCTTCGGATCGTGGAACACGAGCCCGGTTTGCGTTGCCGTATCCGCGAAATCGATGGTGACGCCGTCGAGCAGCAGCCGGCTCTCAGCCGGCAGGAACAGCTTGACGCCGTCACGCTCGACCACCGCGTCGCCGGCCTGTGGTTCGGTGCGCACGCTGATATCGGCGGCAAGGCCGGAGCAGCCGCCGGGACTGACCGCAAGACGGAAGCCGCTGCCCGCGCCGCCGTCGACGCGGAGCATCATGCGCATGAACTTCTGCGCCGCCGGTGTGATCGTGAAGTTCATCCCATCCCCCTCAAGCAGGCGCCTGGTAGCGCGGCAGTGACGTATCGATGACGCAGGTGTTGTCGACCGGGCACACCGCCACGCATTGCGGCTCGTCGAAATGGCCGAGGCATTCGGTGCACTTCTTGGGATCGATCACGAACGTCCCGCCCTTCTCGCGGATGGCGACGTTCGGGCATTCCGGCTCGCAGGCCGAGCAGCTCGTGCACTGCGAGGCGATGATCTTGAACGGCATCGGTCTCTCCTCAAGCAGCCGAAATCAGAGCGCCCTGGCGGATGGCGGCATCACCGCGCTCCACATGCTCGATCTCGCCGCTGTTGACCTTGTCGAGATAGGCCTTGAACCAGGCGATTGCGGATTTCTCGATGAACTCGTGGGCGTATTGGTCGACCGGCTCGATGCCGGCCTTGATCAGGTCGCCCTTCGGGCAGCCGCCGATCTTGGCGACAAAGACCGCATGGCAATCGTTGATGGCCCGGATGATGGTCTCCAGGCTGTCCTCCTCGCCGTAGCCGCCCCGGCAGTAGAGATCGACGCGGCGATGACCGACGAACTTCGCGCCCGCCGTGGAGAGCTCGTAGACCTGGAACTCCTTGGCGTGGCCGAAATGCTCGTTGATCAGGCCGGAGCCCTTGGTCGCGACCGCGGCGAGCACCTTGATGTCGCTGGACTTGCCAGCGAGCTCGGCAAGCTCCTCCTGCTTGGCGGCGACCTTGGCGATGCGTTCTTCCTCGACCTTCTCCTGATAGGCCTTGCGGGTGTCGGCGTCGTACTTCACCTCCATCGCCATGATCTTCTCGGTGGTGAACTCGGCGCTGCGGTCCTCGCCGAGCAGACCGACCGCGTCGGCGCGGCACTGCCGGCAATGCCGCATCATGTTCATCTCGCCCTCGCAGGAATCCTGCAGCGCCTTCAACTCCTGCGCGCTCGGGCCGCGCTGGCCGTTCAGTCCGAATACGGTGCCGTGCTCCGGCGCGGAGATCAGCGGCATGATATTGTGCAGGAAGGCGCCGCGTGACTTCACGGCCCTGTTGACCTCGACCAAATGCTGGTCGTTGATGCCGGGGATCATCACCGAGTTGACCTTGCAGAGGATGCCGCGCTCGGTGAGCATCTCCAGGCCCTGGAGCTGCCGGTCGGTCAGGATCTTGGCGGCTTCATAGCCGGTGTAGCGCTTGTGCTTGTAGAAGATCCAGGGATAGATCTTTGCGCCGATCTCGGGATCGACCATGTTGATGGTGATGGTGACGTGGTCGACATTGTATTTCGCGATAGTGTCGACATGATCGGGCAGCATCAGGCCGTTGGTCGACAGGCAGAGCTTGATGTCCGGCGCCGTGTTGTAGATCAGCTCGAAGGTCTTGAACGTCTTTTCGGGGTTCGCCAGGGGATCGCCGGGGCCGGCAATGCCGAGCACGGTCATCTGAGGGATGGTGGAGGCCACCGCCAGCACCTTCTTGGCGGCCTGCTCGGGCGTCAGCTTCTCGCTGACCACGCCGGGGCGCGATTCGTTGGCGCAGTCGTATTTTCGATTGCAGTAGTTGCACTGGATGTTGCAGGCCGGCGCGACCGCGACGTGCATGCGCGCGTAATGATGATGCGCCTCTTCGCTGTAGCAGGGATGGTTCTTCACCTTCTCCCAGATCTCCGTCGGCAGATCGCCCTGCCCGGCCTGCGATCCGCAGCTCGCCTTGCCGCTGCCGCCGCTGGTGCCGCAGCCCTTGTGCTCGGCGATGGCCTGCATGATCTCGCCGACATCGGCACCGTTGCCATTGCTGCTCGCGTCGTGTTGCGCTGAAACGTCCATGTGCTCAGTTCTCCTTGCAGGCCGAACGGATTTTGCGGGACCCGGATTTCGAGAAACGTCCTAAGAGTGGTTCTAGAAAGGTATTAGCAACCCGCATGCCACCGTCGCGTCGACGACTTTCCTGCCTTGCTTCAAGGAGTTAGAGCTCGTGCGAAAGAATGTCGGGTTGCCAACGCATGTTGGAAAGGTGACAGACGCGACATGGTCGACGAGACGCGTCGATCAACGCGCGATCTCCGCGCGAAGACTTCTCGCGCGGAGATCACCAGATCAGCAACTCGATGAAGGGTCAGCCCGCCAGCACGATCTCTATGGCGCGCGGAAGCGGGATGGCGAGCGGGGTCAGACCCTGGCTCACCAGGAAGCGCAGTTCGTTCTTCGACAGCGCGTCCGGCTCGACGACTGCATAGTGCGTGTCCGCGGAGCGCTTCGACACCTGTCGCGCATAGGTGCGCAGGAGCTGATCGTTGAAGCGGCAGCCGAGGAACAGGAAGCTGCGGCCGGTGCGCCGCGCCTTCACCTCGTCCGGAATCGGGGTTTGGATGTCGATCTCGGTCAAGACCTCGACATAGTCGGCGTCGGAGATCAGGAAGTTCTTCGCCGGCGCGACGCTGCCGTGGGGCTTGTAGAGGATCGTGGTCCAGTCCTTGGCCCGGGCGCGGTCGGCTTCCTGGCCGGTGGCATCGTAAAACCGGTACCAGCGGTCCTCGCCGATGCCGGCGCGGGTGATGCCCTGGATCTCGCCCCAGTCGTCCCGAACGGCCAGCGCCGTGCGCATCGCGCCATCGTACCAGCTATCGACGATCAGGGGGAGCGGCAGCGTGGCGAGATGCCGATGCAACGATGTCGGCGCGACCGGCGTCGCAAAGGCCTCCGACATCAGGGCCGTCACGGTGGCGCGATGCCGCGTGCTCTCGATGTGCTGCGCGGCAGCCCAGGCGTTGCCCCTGGCCCGCCGCGGCAGCGCAACCTTGCTACCGAGAAATGCCGCGAGACCTTCCGGATTCATCGGCACCCTTGGCACGGACAGCTCGGTCACGCCAGTTCCAAGATAGGGAATGACGCTGCCACTGCGAAGCCGCCCGACAACCTCGCGAAAAATCGCCTCGGCATCGGCCGGATTGGCGAACTCGATCTGGGGGACCGGCGCGTTCATCACTCGTCTCCCTCGCCGCCACGCTTCTTGGCGTTGATCGTGATCGGCAGGTTGGTATCGGCAGCCATCTGCGGCAGATCGAGCACCCAACCGTTCGCGATCCGGATCCAGCCGCCCCACAGCGTCTCGTGCTCGGCTTCCACGATCGGCTCCTCGAGATCCTTCTTCGGCACGTAGATCGACAGGCCGGTCTCCGGCGAGCGGCGAATCATGACTTTCATAGGCTCATCTCCGCAGGACGAGAGGTGTCGCTCGCGCGCTCTTGCCACGAAGGAGACAATGCTCTCAGTTTCGAAAGGATCTCGGGCAGGGCCAGCAGGACCCGGTCGACCTCTTCGGCCGTGGTCTCGCGGGACAGGGAGAAACGGATCGCTCCGCGCAGCGACGCGGCGGGCACATGCATCGCCCGCAACACGTGTGACGGCTCCATCGAACCGGAGGCGCAGGCCGATCCCAGCGAAGCGGCAATGCCGGCGCGGTTCAGATGATGGATGATCGCTTCGCCTTCGACATGCTCGAAGGCGATGTTCGAGGTGTTCGGCAGCCGGCTCTTGAGGTCGCCCAGAACCATGCAGTCACCGAGCCGCAGGATACCCTGCTCCATCCGGTCTCGCAGAGCGGCGATCTCCGCCCGCTCCCGTTCGAGCTGCGCCGCCGCAAGCTCGGCCGCCTTGCCGAGACCAACGATGCCGGGAACGTTTTCGGTGCCGGCGCGGCGGCGACGCTCCTGCGGACCGCCCAGGATCAGCGGCTTGAAGTTCGTTCCCTTGCGCACATAGAGCGCGCCGATGCCCTTCGGACCGTGCAGCTTGTGGCCGGACAGCGAGAGCATGTCGATCTCGCTCGTCTTGAGATCGATCGGAAGCCGTCCGACCGCTTGCACCGCATCGGTATGAAACAGCGCACCGGCCGAACGCGCCATCTTGGCGAGGAATTCGACTGGGAAGACCGTGCCAGTCTCGTTGTTGGCCCACATTACGGACGCGATCGCGGTGCGTGGTCCCAGCGCGCGCCGAAAGGCCTCGATGTCCAGGCGGCCACGCGTATCCACGGGGATGAGGTGGCTCTTGATACCGCGGCTGCCCAGCTCTTCGACCAGCGACAGCACGGCAGGATGTTCCACGGCGGTGGTGACGATCTCGTCCCGTCCGTCCTGCACGGCAAGCGCCGACAGGATCGCCGCATTGTCCGACTCGGTACCGCCCGAGGTGAAGACGATCTCGTGGTCGAAGGCGGCGCCGATCAGCGCCTGCACGCTGCGCCGCGCCTCCTTCACCGCCCCGGCGACGTCACTGCCGAAGGCGTGAGTTGAAGATGCGTTGCCGAACTGGTCGGAGAAGAACGGTAGCATCGCCGCGACGACGGAAGGATCCGTGCGGGTCGTCGCGTTGTTGTCGAGGTAGATCGGCCGCACGGAACCCCTCTCCTCAATGGCGCGCTTTGGCCGCTCCGGCGACGGGAATCAGGCGGACGAACTCGCCGAGCCGTTCGATCAGCCGGGCCTGAATACCCTCGAGGGTCGCGCTCGCCAGCTTGCAGAACACGCAGGCCCCGGTGAGCCTGACCATGATCTTGTTGCCATCGATCTCGAGCAGCTCGCAATCGCCGCCGTCGCGCTTGAGATTGGGCCGGATCTCGTCGAGCACGGCGCAAACGATGCGTTCACGTTCATTGGGTTCGGCGGCCGGCAACTGCTTATGGTGTTCGGATTCGACGAGCATTTCACATTCTCTTTCTTGCAGATCGACGACGAGCGCCGTTCAGCTGAACGACTTGCCGCAGGAGCAGCTCGATTTGGCGTTGGGGTTGTCGAAGGTGAAGCCGGAGCCCTCGAGCGCCACGACGAAGTCGATCGTGGTGCCGTTGAGATGCTCGTGGCTTTGGTTGTCGACGAAAACCTTGACGCCACCACGTTCAATGACGGTGTCGTCGGGCTTGGCTTCCTCGGCGATGCCCATCATGTATTTGAACCCGGCGCACCCGCCGGTCTCGACCATGATGCGCAGGCCGCTCGCCGGCTGCGCTGCCGAGGAGATCGCGGTCTTCACCGCATTCACCGCGCTGTCCGTCAGGTTGATCATTGCTCGCCCTCGCTGTCTGGGTCTGTTGCAATCAAGGGATCGCAAGTCCCGTGCCAGAACGCACAGGCCTGAAATTGCTGCATTTTCGTTCCGCTACCTGGCTGTTGCCTTTGCGACGCTTGTCGGGTTTGCGACAGACGGCGTTGGCGGCGCGTGGCACGCGGAATGGCAAGGCGATACCGGAGCGGCGCGCTGCGGTCGCGCAGGACCGTCCGGATTGCCGCGGCATCTACACTTTCGGCGCATAAGCAGGCAGGCGGCAAACTCCTTGCATAAGGGCCATTGAAAGCCCTCGCGGCGTCCAGACGGACGCGCGGCAGACGCAACAAGGAGACATTCATGACGTCGATCGACAACACCGCCCTTGGGCGCCTGGACAAGGAGGGCCGGCTCCTGAACGCGGTACTCAAGGGCGACACCACCAAGCCAGGGCGCTTCGGCTTTCGCGGCGACATCGCGCTGAAATTCCAGGCCCAGGTCGCCGACGAGAAGCGTCCGCCGGATTATTCGATCGAGCAGGTGCTGACCGTGGCGCAGGAGGGCGAAGAGACCATCCCGGTGCTCGCCGGCTACCTGCATTCCTATGCCTATCTCGCCGACGTCGCCAAGGTGCTGGACGGCGCGTTGAGCCCGAAGGGCAGCTACTTCATGTTCTGCAACAACATCGACCTGCTCGCGAAGTACCGCACCAGGATCGGGGACATCGAATTCCGCATCCTACCGTGCGACGAATCGACGGTGTGGAAGGAGATGATGGACCTCGCCGGCGTGGACAAGAACGACATCAAGAAGCTCGATACCGCGGGCAAGCTCGACTATCTGCTCGATGTCGCCAGGGAGCTCGACGGCTCCTATACCGAGATCTCCTTCGAGGACGGCGTTGCGAAGATGGAGCCGGTGAAGAACCGCAACGAGAACCGCCCGGTCTGACCCATCGTCGTCAGACCTCTTCCTCGCAGGCCGTCTCGTCGTCCTCCACCAGCGTCACACCGGTCACGCAGATCTCGCCGTCGAGCACGGCGAGCGCGATCGGCGTCAGGCTCTCGCCCTTGCATGGCCCGTTCACGCAAGTACCGGTTCCGAGTTCGAAGGTCGCACCGTGCTTGCCGCACATCAGCCTGGTGCCGTTCCCGTCCAGGAACTGGTTGCGCTCCCAGTCCAGGTTCACCCCATTGTGCGGGCAGCGGTTGAGATAGCCGAACACCTGCTTGCCCCAGCGCACGATCACGATCGGCCACGGCCGCGGCGTTCCGTCTTCGCCGACGATCATGAGATGAAAGCCGATCGCCCGCTGGCTCGGGATGTCGTTGAAGGCGCAGATCGCATAGGCGGTATTTTGGTCCATGCTGTCCTCGTTCGCGGTCGGATCGTCCGAACAGTGCAAGAATCGCGCTAGGCCGGAGACCTGACGTGGATCGCGTCACGTCAGAAATCCGACATGCGACAGCCTTGTCGCCAGCCGGTTCAGCATGGCGAGCCGATTGCACGCCGTTTCCCCCAAATTCTGTGGCGGCGCAGCTCTTGGCGCGCTCGCGCGAGCTGGCATGGAAATTGATGCTGTTCAGCCAGGCCCCCTCGGCATGGAGAAAAAGATGAACGTCGCGTCTGAATTCGCCGCCTGCTCGGAAGACGAGATCAAGGCGTTGCTCGATGGCGGCACGCTGACCGTCTATTCGGTCGCGCGCCCGGTCACAGCCGATCGGCCGGTGGATCGCAGCGCCGTCCTCGCCACGTTCAAGTTCGCGACCCCGGCTTTCAGCGGCGACGCCGGCGTGAACTTCGCGGCCAATCCGGTGCCGGCCAGCAGTGTCGGCACACCCGGCTTTGCGCGAGCCTGCAAGGCCGACGGGACCGTCGTAGCGGACTTTTCCGCCGGCCCCGGCCCGCGCGAGATCAAGTTCGTCGAGGTCTCCTGCTCGCAAGGTGCGCCCGTGAAGATCATCGCGTTCAAATTCATCGCCGAAGGCGGCTGGCCGGAACGGCCCGATTATTACGATGCCCACCCCCGCCCTGGCTTTGCCATGCCGCTGGTGCCGTGATGGCGATCCTGGTCAAGACCACGCAGGACGGCCGCAAGCTCGAGGTCGTCGGACTCGCGATCACGCTCGGCGGCAAGCTCGAAGCGAACGAGCTGATCGAAGTGAAGGATCACCCCTATCGCCGCGCGATCCGTGCCGCCGCGCCGGAGGCGACCCACATGGCTGGCCGCGTGCCCCTGACGCGCGAGGAAGCCGAGATCGTGCTCGCCGCATTCAGGCAGGCGGAAGCCGACATGCTTGCCAATCCCGTCGCCATCCACGAGCGTTTCCGCATCGCCGCGATGATGAAGTCGCGCGAACAGGGGATCGAGTAAGGCGGATCGCGGCTTCGCTCGCGCGTCAGTTCAACGCGTGCCGGCGCCGGCGATAGCCGCCGGCTTCGCCGACCTCGAACATGGCCCCGATCCCGGGATGGCTGACCGGCTCGCCGGAATCATCGGGCTCGAGGTCGCGTTCCGCGATACAGGCGACGTAGGGGATGTCATCGTCCTCGGCGAACAGCCGGTAGACCAGACCCGTCGTCGCCTCGTCGGGCTCCGGTTCGCCATCCGTGCCGGCGAGCGATGTGTCGACATCGAAGATGACGCCCCGCATCGCGTAGAGCCGGTGGCGGATCACCTGACCGATATTGTACCTGGCGAACTGAGTCTTGCTCATCGCTGGGTCCGGCACGGCGTTCAAGCCGCCGCGGGGGCGTGGGTCTGGCAGTTGGTCGGACAGACTCGCGCGCAGGCGCCGCAGCCGATGCAGGCGCCGTCGTCGTTCATCACCATGACCTTCTTCTCGACCTCGTCATCGTCGTCATCGAGGTCGATCATCTCACCGTCCTCGTTGATGCCTTTGAGCGTCATGACCTCGCGGCCGCAGACCTTGTAGCAGCGGCCGCAGCCGATGCACTTCTTGGCATCGATCGACACCAGGTAGTCCGGCTTCCAGTCGCGGCCGTCGCGGGTTGCGTAGGACATGGTCGGGATCCGGTTATGCCTTTTCCAGCGTCTTGAGATCCTCGCGTTTCCGCTCGAGCTCGGCGAAGGCGTCGTGCGCCTTCTGGGCCACGCTCAGAATCGAGGTCCAGTTGATCGGCAGCTCCTCCGACAGGTCGTGGAGATCCATCTTGGCCTGCGTGGCCTTGGCCGACAGCTTCTTGATCTCGGCCTTCAGTGTTTCAAGGTCGCTCATGCTCCAACCTCAGTAATTCGCCACATCGGGAAACTTGCGGATCATCTCGACCCCGCCTGCGACGTACTTGTCGCCCTCGGACGCAAGCTTGGCGAGATTGTCGAAACCAAACCGGTGCACGTCGCGCAGCTGCTTGTTGACGACGATGAGCCGCCCACCGATCAGGACCAAGCGGCCGAAGCCTTCATGGTGCATCTTCAGCATCGGCGAGATCATCACGCCGGTCGCTTTCTCGATCGAGAGCGCGACGGCGTTGAAGAACAGCTCCATGCGCCAGATCGTGTCCGGGTCGGGATCGCCGACGATCGGCAGCGCACGGCGCTTCTCCTTGTCGAGGATGTAGGGCTCGAGCAGGTCGAGATCCTTCTTGCCCTCCCAGGCGCCATGGGTGTCCTGGGCCCGCCAGATCTTGACGAGCTCCTTGACGAACGGCGCCTCGGCCGCGTTGTCGGGTTGGATCAGTTCAGCCGCTTCAGTCATGGCGGTTCCCTTCAGTCCTCGAAATCAAAGCTGCGTTCCTGTCCCTTGGCGAGCACTTTGCGCAGCCACGGCGGCGGCGAGCCCTTCAGCACGTCCTCGAGCTTGACGCAGAGATCGTCGATCGCCTCGGGCTGCGTCACCTTCATCGGGTGGATGTTGTTGGCGACGACCCGCGCCGCGCCCGAGCCGCCGATCGCGGCGACGTAGAGGATCGTACAATCCTTGATCGCCTCGATCTTCGGCGCCAGCTTGTCCTCGTTGCCGTCCTCCTTGAGGTCGCCGTCGAACTGGATGGCCTCGACGAAGCGATGGCCGTCCGGATTGACGTCGTAGATGGCGATGTTCTTGGCCCAGCCGAAATGCGCATCGACGCGCTTGAGATCCTGGGTGGCAAAGGCGACTTTCATCGATCTGGTCTCTCTTGTTGCATCAGTGCAGTTGCGGCGGGACGACCTGGAGGCCGCTGTCCGTGGTCCGCCAGGTATCGGGTGTCGGCTGATGGTTGGCTTCGCGATCGGCGATGACGAGATTGGCAAGATCGAAGATCAGACCGCGCGTGCCGCGGTAGCCCACCGACAGCTGGTGCCCGGCGCCGAGCCGGTCGAACATCGGGAAGCCCGCACGGTAGAACGGGATCTTCAGGCGCGAGGCCGCCTGACGGCCGTGGGAATGGGTGATGAGGAGATCACAGTCGCGCGCCTTGGCAAGCTCTTCCAGGTCTTCGAGATCGCCGATCAGGACCTCCTGCGTCTTGATGCGCTCGAGCACCGGCGAGGCGGTCGTAGTCACCGCGGCCGCGACTTCGGCGCCCATCTCGTGCAGCATGCTGGAGAGATCGAACAGCAGGTCCGGCTCGGCGCCGATCGCGAGCTTGCGCCCGCCGATGTGGAAATGCGTATCCAGCATCGCGTCCGCCAGCTGGCCGCGCTGGCGGCGGTACTTCGCCGGCACCGGCCTTCCGCTGATCTCGCTGAGGAAGGCGATGAACTCGTCGTTTGGGGCAAGGCCGCAGAGCCGCTCGAACAGGCGGAACGGCACGCCCGCCTTCTGCTGCATGGCTTCCGCCGCGCGCCTCATCTGCGCGCCGATCGCGATGGTCCAGGCTGCCTTCCCCATGGTCGCGATCTCGTCGACCCCGATGCCGCCGATCGTGGTGGGCGTGAATTCATCGGGGATATGACCATCGAGCGAGCCGGCAAGGTCCGGCAGGAAGGACGGCTTGAGGCCGAAATCCTCGATGATGGTGCGCAGCTCGTCGAGATCGCCGGGCGTGAGATGGCAGCCCGGCAGGACATTCACGCGCGCCGCATCGCGCGCGGCCCCGGCCTCGACCGGATCGACCAGCACCTCGACCATGCGTGCGACGGTCTTTTCCCAGCCGTCCTGGAATGCGTCCTTGAAATCAGGCGTCGCGACATAGACCAGCGGGAATTTCTCGAGTTGCGGATGCTTCTGCCGGATCAGGCGGATGAAACCCTCGACGTCGTCTCCCTTGGTCTCGGTGACGCCGGTCGAATTGATGCCGATGATCTCCGGCTTGGTGCGGTTGTAGATGTTGAGGATCGCCTGCTCGACGTTCTCATAGCCGCCGAGCACGGTCGCGACCTCGCTCATCGCGGTGGTCTGCATCGGCACGGCTTCCTTGAAATGCCGCACGAACAGCGTCAGCCCGAACGAGGTGCAGCCTTGCGAGCCGTGCAGCAGCGGCATCGCGCCGCGCAGGCCCATGAAGGCAAAGGAGCCGCCGATCGGCTGGCTCATCTTGAGCGGATTGACCGAGCAGGCCTTCTTGGAGGTGGTGACGATGGCCATCGGGACGCCCTACTCCGCCGCCTGCAGCACAGGCGCAGGCTGCGCCGCGAGGATGTCCTCGATCCGTCCCTTGCAGGCGCCGCAGCCGCCCGAGGCGTTGGTGTGCTCCTTGACCGCGTCGACGGTGGAGAGGCCGTGCGCAGCGATGGCATCCTCGATGGTGCCGAGATCGACCGTCTTGCAGTGGCAGATCTTCCTGGCGCGCCGGGTCTCCTCGGCGCGGACCGGATCGGCGGCGATCTCGGCGGCCTGCGCATCCATCTGCGCCATCGCCTTCGTCTGCCAGTTTATGCCCGCTTCGTCCCATGGCGCGGGGCGGCGGAGTTGCGCCCACATCGGGTTGTAGAGCGCCTTCTCGATCTGCTCCATCAGCGTGACCATGCCGATATAGCCCATGTAGGCGTGGCTGCGCTCCTGGTTGATGTCGAGCCAGGGCATCGCCGCCTTCAACGCGACGAACTGCGACTTGCCGCCGGAGAGCATGATGTCGGCCCGCGCGTCCTTCAGCATCTTGTACATTTCGCGCGGCGTCATGTCCTCGATCATGTGGGCGTCCTGCCCCATCAGCTCCTTGATCCGCTCCTTGTCCTCCTTGGTGGACTTCTTCACGGAGGTGCCGACGATCTCGAGGCCCGCCTCCTGGAGTGCCGCAACCACGGACCACGACTTCACGCCGCCGGTGATCAGCAGCACTTTCTTGTCCTTGAAGCGCGGCTTGAAGCGCTCGATGGCGGCCCAGGCCTTGGCCTCCTCCCGCGCGATCACCGCCTCGGTGCGGTCCATCAGCTCGGCCGGGGCGCCGCGCTCGATCAGCAGCCGCGCGATCTCGCGCAGCGAATCGCTGGAATCCTGGATGCCGTAGAAGGAGCCCTCGAAGTACGGGATGCCGTAGCGCTCCTCCATTTTGCGGGCGACGTTGATCATCGCCTTGGAGCACACCATCATCGCGGCCCTGGCCCGATGCGAGTAAGCCAGCTCCCGGTATTTTCCGTCACCGGAGATGCAGGAGAGGATGCGGATGCCGAGCTCGTCCAGCAGCGGCTTGACCTGCCAGAACTCGCCGGACAGGTTGTACTCGCCGATGATGTTGATGTCGTAGGGCGTGGTGTAGTCGGGCTCCTCGGTGCCGATCACATGATCGAGCAGCGCTTCGCCGGCCAGCTTGTTGCCGAGGTTCTTCGGACCGACGAAGCCGGGCGAATTGACGGGGATGACAGGCTTGCCGAACTTCGTGGCCGCCGCCTTGCAGACCGCGTTGATGTCGTCACCGATCATGGCGGGAACGCAGGTCTGGTAGACGAAGATGGCCGGCGGATCGTACTTCTCGATGACCTCCTTGATGGCCTTGTAGAGCCGCTTCTCGCCGCCGAACACGATGTCGGTCTCGTTCATGTCGGTGGTGAAGCTGCGCCGCCAAAGGTCGGAGCCGGATGACGCGCTGCCGCGATTGTCCCAGGAATTGCCCTCGCAGGCGATCGGACCGTGGACGAGATGGGCGACGTCGGTGAACGGCTGCAGCGCGATCTTGGCGCCGTCGAAGGCGCAGCCGCCGGCGGCCCCACCCGGCTGCAGCTGCTTGGTACAGCCCTTCTTGCGCTCGGCCTCCGTCTTGTTGGCATTCTTGCCGCAACCCGGCTCGTTGAAGACGTCCTGGATGGTGGCCGACAGCGAGCTCATGCGTCTCTCCTATCCTCTGACCCGCTGCGCGAGCCTGCCGCCCCGCAGTCTCGATCGCTCTGGCTAGACTAGGGTCTGCCGCCGCCCCATCGGGCGGCGGCAGCTCTCATCGACGTCAGCGGATGATGTCGAAGCTGTAGTCGGTCTTGGCGGGAACGTTGGTGTTCTTGTCGATCTCGTCGAAGATCTTGTCGAGGATCTTGACCAGAACGTTCATACCGCCCTGATACCCCCACACCGGATAGCGGTGGTGGTGGTGGCGATCGAACACCGGGAAGCCGATGCGGATCAGCGGCGTGCCGGTGTCGCGCTCCAGATACTTGCCGTAGGTGTTGCCGATCAGGAAATCGACCGGCTCGGTGAACAGCAGCGAACGCATGTGCCAGAGGTCCTTGCCGGGATAGGCGTGGCAGTTCTTGCCGAACGGCGAGCTGGCGAACAGCGCCTGCATTTTTTCCGCCCAGGCCTTGTTGCCGTTGGTCGAGAGCACATGGGTCGGTTCGGCGCCGAGCTCGAGCAGGAAGGCCGCGAGCCCATAGCAGAGGTCCGGATCGCCGTAGATCGCGAACTTCTTGCCGTGGATATGCGCGCTCGAATCGGCCATGGCGTCGACCAGGCGACCGCGCTCCTGCTCCAGCGCCTTCGCAATCGGCTTGCCCGTGATGCGCGACAACGTCATCAGGAAGTCGTCGGTGGCGCTGACGCCCACGGGATGGTTGAAGGCCGCGACTTCGTGGCCATGTCCCTCGACGAAGGGGAGCGTCTTCTCGGTGCAGTATTGCTGCATGGAGATGGTGGCCTTGGCGTGGATCGCATTCGCGGCGTCCTCCAGCGTCGTACCGCCGTCATACATGCGGAACTCGCCGTCGGTCGGCGTATCGAACACGTCGCTGTTATCGGCGAGTATCGTGTATTCGATCCCCATCAATTCGAAGATGCGCTTGATCTCGCGGATGTTGCCGACGGTGTAGCCGTCGAAACCGCCGATGAAGTTGATCTTGCCATTCTCCTTGCGCTCCAGCTTCGGCGCGGTGCCGGCCTTGCCGTCCCAGAAGTGCTCCAGGATGCCCTTGAGGGCGTTGTCGTAGCCGGTCACGTGGCTGCCGACGAAGGCAGGCGTATGAGCGAAGGGAACGTCGTACTCGTTGGGAACGGATCCCTTTTCCTTCGCCGTCTTGATGAAGGCATTGAGGTCGTCGCCGATCACCTCCGCCATGCAGGTGGTCGAGACGGCGATCATCTTCGGCTTGTACATGTTGTAGGTGTTGGCAAGCCCGTCGATCATGTTGTTCAGGCCGCCGAACACAGCCGCATCTTCCGTCATCGACGAGGAAACGCAGGAACTCGGTTCCTTGAAGTGCCGCGACAGATGGCTGCGGTAATAGGCGACGCAGCCCTGCGAGCCGTGCACGAAGGGCAGCGTGCCTTCGAACCCGACGGCGACGAACACGGCACCCAGCGGCTGGCAGGCCTTGGCCGGGTTCACGGTCAGCGCTTCGCGGGCGAAGTTCTTCTCGCGGTATTCGGGCGTCTTGGCCCACTCCCGGATCCGCTCGACCTCCGCGGGATCGTGCGGATTCTCGAACAGGGCTTTCTTGTTGGCCAGCATCTGCTGGTATTCCGGACCTCGGAACAGCTCGAAGTGATCGAGCACGTGTTCGGCATTCTGTGTCATCGTGGCACCTTGGTTGGATTCGTGTTCGATCGCCTGTCCCGGCTCCTCCCTGAACGGAAGGAGCCGGCGCTTACCGTCATTCCGCTGCCATCAGGCTCGGCCGCGGGGCATCCTTCCAGGGTGCCTTGGTCTTCTTCCAGATCGGAGAGTTGATGGCCATGTCCATGTCGCGCGCGAAGATCGCGAACCCGTCATAGCCGTGATAGGGGCCGGAATAGTCCCAGGAGTGCATCTGCCGGAACGGCACGCCCATCTTCTGGAAGACGTACTTCTCCTTGATGCCGGAGCCGACGAGATCCGGCTGGATCTTCTCGACGAAGCGCTCGAACTCGTAGCCGGTGACGTCATCATAGATCAGCGTACCGTCCTTGACGTAATGCTGTGCCGTGCGCTGGTAGTCGTCATTGTGACCGAACTCGTAGCCGGTGCCGACCACCTCCATGCCGAGGTCCTCATAGGCGCCGATCACGTGCCGGGGACGCAGTCCGCCGACGAACAGCATCACCGTCTTGCCTTCGAGGCGCGGACGATACTTGGCGATCACCGCGTCCATCAGCGGCTGATATTTCGCGATGACGCGCTCGGCGCCCTCCTTGATCTTGTCGTCGAAGAAGCTCGCGATCTTGCGCAGTGATTCCGCGATCTTGGATGGTCCGAAGAAATTGTATTCGCACCAGGGAATGCCGAACTTCTCCTCCATGTGGCGCGAGATGTAGTTCATCGAGCGATAACAGTGCAGGACGTTCAGCTTCGCCTTGGGCGTCGCCTCCAGCTCGGCCAGGCTGCCATCGCCGGACCATTGCGCGATCACGCGCAGGCCCATCTCCTCGAGCAGGATGCGCGAAGACCAGGCGTCGCCACCGATGTTGTAGTCGCCGATGATCGCGACGTCATAGGGAGTGGACTCGAACGCCGGCTTGGCCTCCGGATTGACCTTGTCGAAGATCCAGTCGCGGACGGCGTCATTGGCGATGTGGTGGCCGAGCGACTGCGAGACGCCGCGAAAACCTTCGCAGCGCACCGGGACGATGGTCTTGCCGTCATACTCCTTGGACTTCACCTTCGAGACGGCCTCGATATCGTCGCCGATGAGGCCGATCGGACATTCCGACTGAATGGTGATGCCGTGGTTGAGCGGAAACAGCTCCTGGATCTCGTCGATGATCTTCGCGAGCTTCTTGTCGCCGCCGAACACGATGTCCTTCTCCTGGAAGTCGGAAGTGAACTGCATGGTGACGAAGGTGTCGATGCCGGTCGTTCCGATGTAATAATTGCGCCGCGCCGCCCAGGAGTACTGCCCGCAGCCGACCGGGCCGTGGCTGATGTGGATCATGTCCTTGATCGGACCCCACACGACGCCCTTGGAGCCGGCATAAGCGCAGCCGCGAATGGTCATCACGCCGGGGATGGACTTCAGGTTCGACTTGACGCCGCAATCGGACTTGCCGGCTTCGTGCACATTGAGGTGCTTGGCGCGGCGCTTGGCAGTCTTCTCCGGATAGACCTTCAAGACTTCGTCGATCAGTTGCTTGTTGCGGGCCTTGATCTCGGCGACGCTCTCTGTGGTTGCTAGGCTCATGCGAGTATCCCTCGGTTATCCCTGTGTGACGATCGGACGCCTCAACCGGCGCGCCGCGCTCGCGATCTCTTCCGCGAGGTCGCCTTGCACAAGGACTTTTGCAACGAGTGTGCCAGCGCATACCGAAGACAAAAAGTGAAGCGATTGGAGACAGATAGCTTCGACGCTCGCGTTTGTTGCAAACCCGACATCGCATCATGTCGACATTTGCGTGCGCGGAGGGCTGTTCGAAACAAAACAATGCGTGTCGTCGTCAGACGGCATCGACTATGCATTTTCCTGCAGAGAAGCATCGATCCGCGCTGCGGTATGGGGCTTGCTTGACGCGTCTCACCAATGCATCGAGGCGATCATGCAGCTTGAAACGAACTCTCGGCCAACGCCGATCGACGACATCATCGAGAACTTCTCGCTCCTCGAAGAGTGGGACGACCGCTACCGCTACGTCATCGAACTGGGCCGCATGCTGAGGCCCTTTCCGGAAGAGCAGCGAACCGACGCCAACAACGTGCAGGGCTGCGTCAGCCAGGTCTGGCTTGCGACCACGATCGAGCACCGCGACGGGCGGCCGTTCCTCACCTTTGCCGGCGATAGCGACGCTCACATCGTCCGCGGCCTGGTCGCGATCCTGATCGCGCTTCTGTCGGGACGACCTGCCTCGGAGATCTCAGGCGAGAATCCCCTCGCCTTGTTCGAGCGGCTCGGGCTCGGCGAGCATCTGACACCACAGCGCTCGAACGGATTCCGGTCGATGGTAGCGCGGACGCGTGCAGATGCGGCGGCCGCACTCGCGGAAGCCGTATGACGCCTGGACAACGTCAGGCGACGTCGAACGCGGTTCCCATCCGCATCATCTCGTGGTCCGCCATGATGACGAACACCGACCGGGCCGTGAATTCAACCGTGTAGTAGACCTCGCCAAGGAAGCACCAGCTCTCGCGCACAATGCCGGCATCGCCTGGGTGCACGAGCGGCTCGCCGACATCCTTGTGCGGATACATGCCGTCGTTCCTGATCAGCGCCGCGGCGCGGATCGGTTCACCGACCGAATACTCGCCGGTGAAACGCCGCTCCATGTTCCGCACCGTTCGGCGACGATGGGCATTACAGACGATGCGGGCAACTGGCCGCGGCTTGACGGGACGTGGCCTGGTGGCGATCCGTTCGCTCATGAGAGCAGCTCCTGGGCCCTGGTCAGGGCTGCGGCCAGCGCGTCGACCTCCTCCAACGTGTTGTAGAGCGCGAACGAAGCGCGGCAGGTGGCGGTCACGCCGAAGCGGTCGAGCAGCGGCATCGCGCAATGGGTTCCGGCGCGAACCGCCACACCGGAGCGATTGATCACGGTCGCAAGGTCGTGGGCGTGGGCGCTCTTCATCTCGAACGACACGATCGCGCCCTTGTCGGCGGCAGTTCCGATGATGCGCAGCGAATTGATCCCACGCAGACGTTCCTCGGCATAGGCCAGCAGGCTCCTCTCGTGCCTGCGGATCCGCTCCTTGCCGATCGATTCGATGTAGTCGATGGCGGCACCGAGGCCGATGGCCTGTACGATCGGCGGCGTGCCGGCCTCGAAGCGGTGCGGCGGCTCACCATAGGTGACGGCATCGCACGAGACTTCGCGGATCATCTCGCCGCCGCCGTTGAAGGGCGGCATGGCCGCGAGGTGCTCGTACTTGCCGTAGAGCGCGCCGATGCCGGTCGGCCCGTACAGCTTGTGCCCGGTGATGACGTAGAAGTCGCAGTCGATGTCGCGCACATCGACATCCATGTGGACCGCGCCTTGCGAACCGTCGACCAGGACGGGAATCCCGCGGGCATGCGCCAGTCGTACGACTTCCTTGACCGGAACGACACTGCCCAGCACGTTCGACATCTGGGTGATTGCAACCAGCTTGGTCTTCGTGTTCAAGAGCTTCTCGAACTCGTCGATCAGGAAATTGCCCTCGTCGTCGACCGGCGCCCATCTGATCACCGCACCGTGCCGTTCCCTGAGGAAGTGCCACGGCACGATGTTGGCGTGGTGCTCCATGATCGAGAGCACGATCTCGTCGCCTTCGCCGATCCTTTCGCGACCGAACGTCTGGGCCACCAGGTTGATCGCCTCCGTGGCCCCGCGGGTAAAGATGATCTCCTCGCGCCGCTCTGCATTGAGAAAGCGGGCAATCTTATCGCGCGCGCCTTCATAGGCTTCGGTGGCGGCATTGGCGAGGTAATGCAGGCCACGATGCACGTTGGCGTATTCGCTGGTGTAGGCCTGCGTCAGCCGGTCAAGCACGGCATTTGGCTTCTGGGCCGAGGCGGCATTGTCCAGATAGACCAGCTTCTTGCCATGCACCTGCGTCGACAGGATTGGAAAGTCCTGGCGGACGCGGTTGACGTCGTAACTTCCGTTGGTGACCGCCGGATGCATGGAACTAATCCCGTTCCTCGAGCCAGTTGAGCATCGCCTGCGTCAATGCCTCGCGCAGATCGTCGCGCGCGACGGCATCGATCACCTCTCCGACGAAGGCCTGGATCAGCAGCGCCTCGGCTTCCTTCTCCGGAATGCCGCGCGCCATCAGATAAAACTTCAACTGATCGTCCAGTGCGCCGGTGGTGGTGCCGTGTCCGCATTGAACGTCGTCGGCGAAAATCTCGAGCTCCGGCTTGCAATTGGCGACGGCCTCGTCGGACAGGAGCAGCGCCCTCGCCATCATCCTGGCATCGGTCTGCTGCGCGCCGGGCTGCACCGTGATCCTGCCCTGGAACACGGCCCGAGCCTCATCGTCCACGACCGCCTTGAAGACTTCCCGGCTCTGCGAACCAGCGGCGACATGGTCGACGACGAGCGTGGTGTCTGCATGTTGGCGGCCGGCCAGAAGGCTCCCCTGATGCACATCGGCGATGGCACCCTCGCCCGCCAGCTTCACAAAGAGCTGATTGCGCACCACGGCACCACCGATGGTGAAGCCGAAATCGCGATAGCTCGCGCCCGCCCCGGTCGAGGCCTCGAGCGTTGAGATATGCAGCGCAGCTGCGCCTTCGCCGGTGATCTTGACGTGGTCCAGACGGGCTCTGTCTCCGACATCCACCTGCAAGGCCACATTGACCTGGTAGTCTGACTGGTCCGGACCCTCATGGGTCTCGACGAGCGTGAGGACCGCACCGCTGCCGAGCTCCAGCCGCGACCGCGTGAACGTCGCGGCGGGCGCACCCCCCGTGGTCACGAAGACAAGATGGATTGGCCGCTCCACGACGACACCCGGGGCGACCGTGATCAAGACACCGTCGGCGGCGAGTGCGGTGTTGAGCGCAGCGATCGGATCGCTTCCAGCCATGTCGAGCGGCAAGTCCATTTCGTCCGCTCCCAGCGCCTCGAACGTCGCGCGAACGACGACGCCGGGTTCGAGCCCGGCGAGATCGGAGAGTTCGGGCGCGAAGGCGCCGTCGACGATCAGCAGCCGCCGGAGGCCGAGGCCCGCGAAAACCGCACCCGCCTCGCGAGCGACACTCCTGGCTGCCGCATCGGAGCGCGGAGCCAGCGGCTTGGCATCACGCAGCAGGCGCCGCAGATCAGTATACCTCCAGGCCTCGGTGCGGGAATGCGGCAGGCCTTGCGCCGCGAATCGGTCGAAGGCATCGCGCCGGACCGCCCCGATCTTGTCCCCGCCGGGCAGACTCTCGCGCACCGCCGCGAACAGATCGGCGAATCCGATCTCGGCGGCGGTCTTGACGGAACGGATCTCGGCATTCATGGGATCACGCCGCCTCGCTCTGATACTGCGCGTAGCCCGTCGCCTCCAATTCGAGCGCAAGATCCTTGCCGCCGGTCTTGACGATGCGGCCCGCAGCCAGCACATGCACGACGTCGGGCACGATGTAGTCGAGCAGCCGCTGATAGTGCGTGATCACGATCATGCCGCGATCGGCCGCACGCAGGCGATTGACGCCGTCGGCGACGATGCGTAGCGCATCGATGTCGAGGCCGGAATCGGTCTCGTCCAGTACGCACAATTTGGGCTCCAGCAGCGCCATCTGAAGCGTCTCGTTGCGCTTCTTCTCGCCGCCGGAGAAACCGACATTGAGCGGCCGCTTCAGCATCTCAGGGTCGATGCTGAGCTGTTTGGCGAGCTCGCGCACCCGCTTCAGCACATCGGGCGAGGACAACTCCTCTTCGCCACGCTTCTTGCGCTGGGCATTGAGCGCCGTCCGCAAGAACGTCAGCGTCGCGACACCGGGAATTTCGAGCGGGTATTGGAAGGCCAGGAACAGCCCTTTCGCCGCCCGCTCGTCCGGGTCCATGGCAAGGAGATCCTCGCCGTTGAAGAACACTTCGCCACCGGTGATCTCGTAGCCCGGCTTTCCCGACAGCACATAGGACAGCGTCGACTTGCCGGCGCCGTTCGGACCCATGATGGCGTGGATCTCGCCCTTGTTCACGGCGAGGTCGAGCCCGTTGAGAATCTGGCGGCCGTCGATCTCGGCCTTCAGCCCGCGGATATCGAGGAGCGCAGTCATCACACCTCTCCTTGCCTGGTAGGTCCAAAGACAGTCATCCGACGCTCCCTTCGAGCGAGATCGAGATCAGCTTCTGCGCTTCCACCGCGAATTCCATCGGCAGCTGCTGCAGCACGTCCTTGACGAAGCCGTTGACGACGAGGCCGACGGCCTCTTCCTGGCTGAGGCCGCGCTGGATGCAGTAGAACAGCACGTCCTCGGAGATCTTCGAGGTCGTCGCCTCGTGCTCGAACGTCGCCGACGAGTTCTTGGCCTCGATGTACGGCACGGTATGCGCGCCGCATTTGTCGCCGATCAGCAGCGAATCGCAGGCCGTGAAGTTGCGCGCGCCTGATGCCTTGCGGTGCGCGGTGACGCGGCCGCGATAGGTGTTCTGCGACTTGCCGGCGGCGATGCCCTTGGAGATGATCCGGCTCGTCGTGTTCTTGCCGAGGTGGATCATCTTGGTGCCCGAGTCGACCTGCTGGAAGCCGTTCGAGATCGCGATCGAGTAGAACTCGCCGCGGGAATTGTCGCCGCGCAGGATGCAGCTCGGATATTTCCAGGTGATCGCAGACCCGGTCTCGACCTGGGTCCAGGAGATCTTGGAGTTGTTGCCGCGGCAGTCGCCGCGCTTGGTGACGAAATTGTAGATGCCGCCCTTGCCTTCCGAATTGCCGGGATACCAGTTCTGCACCGTCGAATATTTGATCTCGGCATCGTCGAGCGCGACCAGCTCGACCACGGCGGCGTGCAGCTGGTTCTCGTCGCGCTGCGGCGCGGTGCAGCCTTCGAGATAGGAGACGTAGGCGCCCTTGTCAGCGATGATCAGCGTGCGCTCGAACTGGCCGGTGTTGCGCTCGTTGATGCGGAAATAGGTCGACAGCTCCATCGGGCAGCGCACACCCGGCGGCACGTAGACGAACGAGCCGTCGGAGAACACCGCCGAGTTCAGCGTCGCGTAGAAATTGTCCGAGGTCGGCACCACCGAGCCCAGATATTTCTGCACCAGTTCAGGATGCTCGCGGATCGCCTCCGAGATCGGCATGAAGATCACGCCGGCCTTCTTCAGCTCGGCCTTGAACGTGGTGGCCACCGAGACCGAATCGAACACCGCGTCGACCGCGATCTTGCGCCGGGCCGGGTCTTCCTCGCCGGGCTTCGGCTCGACGCCTTCGAGCATGGCGACTTCCCGCAAGGGGATGCCGAGCTTCTCGTAGGTCTTGAGAATCTCCGGATCGATCTCGTCGAGCGAGGACACCGTCTTCTTCGGTTTCGGCGCCGCGTAATAATAGAGATCCTGGAAGTCGATCTTGGGATAATCGACCCGCGCCCAGGTCGGCTCCGTCATGGTCAGCCAGCGCCGATAGGCTTCCAGCCGCCACTGGAGCATCCAGGCGGGCTCATTCTTCTTCTCGGAGATGAACTTGACGGTTTCTTCCGACAGACCCTTGGGGGCCTTGTCGGACTCGATCAGGGTCTCAAACCCATAACGATACTGGTCGACGTCGATGCCGCGAACCTGTTCGATGGTCTCCTGAACCGCCGCCATCTATCGCTCCGTCCGCGAATGAGATTTCCAGTCCGCCAGCCTCGACCGCATCATGGAGGTGCCTCAGGCCGGAATACAGGTGTCGGGCACCGGACAGACGGCCGCGCATTGCGGCGCGTCGAAACTCCCTTCGCACTCCGTGCACTTCTTGGGATCGATGACATACATGTCGCGCTTGAGGCTGATCGCCGCGTTCGGGCATTCGAACTCACATGCGCCGCAAACCGTGCATTGCGAGGCGACAATCTTGTAAGACATGTGTTCCGACTCCTTGAGCAGACGATGCCGTCGGACACCTTCTTTCAAGCGCCGTGCCAACCCTGAAAGGTCTGAAATTCAAGCGTAATCCTGCGCGAAGCCGGTTGTCGTGGCCCCGACAGCATGTCGCATCTGCGACAGTGGCCGTCAGAGCCGCTTGACCTCGATGCCGTGCTTCTTAAGCGCGTAGCCGATCTGCCGCGGCGTCAGGCCGAGCAGGCGCGCGGCCTTGGCCTGGACCCAGCCGGATTTCTCCATGGCCGCGATGACGCTCTCACGCTCCGCCACACTCCCGGTCGACGACAGGCTTGAAGCGCTCGCCGCCGGCGCCACCGGCTCAACGGCCGACGGAGGGGCGCCGGCGCCCCTCTCGCGCGCAGCGGAGGCCGGAAGGACCGAGAGCGGCACGATGGGCAACGAGCGCTGCGGCACGCCCTCGGATGCACCGTTCCACAACATGGCCGACAGGCACTGGCTGTGACAGCACGCGAAGTCGTTCCTGACGATCTCCGGGCCTGGAGCCAGCGTCGCCGTACGCTGCACGCAATTCTCCAGCTCCCGCACGTTGCCCGGAAAGCCGCAGCTCATCAGAACCTCGATCGCATGCCGATCGAAGGACAGCGCGCGGCCATTCTCGGTGTTGAAGTTCTTCAGGAATTCGTTGGCCAGCAACGGAATATCGCTGCGCCGCTCGCGCAGGGGCGGCAGCATCATCGGGACCACGCTGATGCGGTAATAGAGGTCGGCGCGAAATTCGTTGCGCGCGACGGCTTCCTCCAGGTTGCGGTTGGTCGCTGCGATGACGCGAACATCGACCTTGATGGTCTGATTGCCGCCGACGCGCTCGAACTCCTGCTCCTGGAGCACGCGCAGGAGCTTGGCCTGGAACGAGGCGGATATCTCGCCGATCTCGTCCAGGAACAGGGTGCCCTTGTCGGCCAGCTCGAACCTGCCCTTCCGTGAATTGAGCGCGCCGGTGAAGGCGCCCTTCTCATGGCCGAACAGCTCGGACTCCAGCACCGATTCCGGCAGAGCCGCGCAGTTGATCTTGATGAACGGACGCTTGGCCCGCGGCGAGAGTTCGTGAATGGCCTTCGCGATCAGCTCCTTGCCGGTGCCGGATTCACCCCGCAGCAGGACGGTCGAGTTCGATTTGGCCACGACCGCGATCTTCTCCAGCAGCCCGCGCAGCGCCGGACTGTCGCCGATGATACCTTCGACGTGAACCTTGCGGCGATCGCGCGCCGGCTTGAGCTCGGATAGTTCCTTCTGGAGGCGGTAGCTCTCATGCATCAGCCGTTCGCGATCCTGCGCGACGATCCGATGCAGCTTCACGGTCTGGCCGACGAGATTGGCGACCATCGTCAGCAGACGCACATCGGAATCGAGCCGGTACATCGATCGCTCGTCCCAGACCCTGTCGACCGTCAGGGTGCCCACGACCTTGGCATCGCTGCGGATCGGGACGCCGATGAACGATACGCGGATCGTCTCCGAGGCGCCGAGGGTCTTCACGTCCGCCGGGCTGAAGGCGGGATGGGTGGCAATGTTTTCTGCGACCAGCGGCATCGCGGTCGCGACGATCTGATCAACGGCCTTCTGCGGCAGCCGCCCGCGATAGCGTTCGTCACTGCCTTCGCTCCATCCGGCCCCGACCGTGAGATCGGGAATGCCGTCGTCCGCGAGCAGCGCGACCACTCCATGGCGCATCTGGAGGAAGGATTGCAGGAGATTGACGACGTTCGCAAGCGTCGTCTCCAGCCGCGTCGGTGCCGTCAGTATCTTTGAGATCTCGAAGATGCCGGTCAGCGCGATCTCACTGATCGGTACGATCGGTGCCGTCTGATCGGCCCGGTGTCGTTCAAGCGAGGGTGCAGCATTCAGCATGACGGAATCTCCGTTGCCTGTTAGATCCTCCCGGCCGCGTTCTCTGGAATTTGTCTTATTCTCATTCATGTCTTGTCGAGAGTCGCGCTCAACTTGTCGGCATTGCTGCAAAAAGATTCCGTCGCACTTGCACGCTTTGTCATCCGTTTCACGGAATTTACTATCGCGATGCGCGACACGCTCGAGATCGAGATCTCCGCATTGATCCAGCGCAAATCCGCGATACTTTTTCCGTGGCGGGCTGCTGCCGCCTGATTACACGTGCTGCCCTCCGTTGATCGGTACTTCCGCACCTGTGACATAGCTGGCCGCCTCCGAGCAGAGGAAGAAGATCACCTTCGCGACCTCGTCCGGCGTGCCGACGCGATGCATCGGAATGATCGGCGCAAGTTGGGCCTCGGTCTCCGGCGACAGGATATCGGTCTTGATTTCGCCGGGAGCGATCGCGTTCACGCGAATTCCGAACGGCGCATAGTCGTGCGCCATCTCGCGGGTCAGGCACGCAAGCGCAGCCTTCGACGTCGCATAGGCGGTGCCGGCAAACGGATGCACCCGGGAGCCGACGATCGAGGTGACATTGACGATCGCGCCGGCAGCCAGCTTCAGCTCGTCGACGAGGCCCTGCGCGAACAAGACCGGCGCGAGCAGATTGACGTGGAACACGCTCATCCAGGTCTCGACCGGCGTCGTCAACGAATTCAGCCGGGTGCCATCATCCGCCTTGGGCGAAATACCGGCATTGTTGATCAGTGCATGCAGCGGCCCGCCGTTGAGCCGCTCTTTGATCCCGGCGACCGCCCGCGGCAGCGCGCGATGGTCGCTCAATTCCACCTGCACATGGTTGTCCGTCCCTGAATCCCAGGGGCACCGTTCACCGTCGAACGGTTGTCGGGAGCAGGTGATGATACGCCAGCCGGCCTCCGAAAACAGCTTTCCCGTCGCATGGCCGATGCCGCGGGACGCGCCGGTCAGAACCAGCGTTTTGCGCTCGCCATGTTGTGCCCGCGACTTGTCGCCGTGAAACGGACACAGTGCGACATCGGGTGCCGACGTACTCGAAAGGGCACCATCGCGATCCAAAAGATCGAGCGTCATGTCAACTCCTCGCCGCGTCCGGACGGATGCCAGACAATGACAACGGGAGCAACTTTGCAGGATTTGGGCCACGATCCATCGGCGGATCGCTGCGATTTTCACGACTGAATGTCGGCTTCGCGACACGCTGCCAGATTTGCGACATGCACGCGTGGGCTTTCGAACCAAGCGGCGCCGTCACGGCGTAAACCTCCTTTCCGAGTGCTGGCCGGAGGTTGAGAGCTGTTTTTCAATCATTCCAAATGGCCCGGCTCTTGCTCTTCTTGTTCCAAACTTGATCACATCTCGCTGCGCTTACTCCGCAAACGTGGTTTCAAATGCCCCAGCCGAACCACCATCGACTCCTTGCCGTCATCCTCGGCACCAATGAGATCGCATCCGCGATCGGCATCCAACTCGTGCGCGCCGGATATTGCGTCGTGATGTCACACGATCCGGATCCGCCGGTGATCCGGCGCAAGATGGCCTTTCATGACGCGCTCTTCACGGACACCGTGCAGCTCGAGGACATTATCGCCGAGCGCGTCGACGACGGCGTGCAGGTCCATCAGGCGCTCCGTCGGCCGGCGCAAATCCTGGTCACATGGCTCGGCCTTCTCGATCTGCTTCCGGTCCGCCACATTGACCTTCTGATCGATGCGCGTCTGCAGAAGCGCCGGATCACGCCCGACCTCAGGCGACTCGCCCGGCTTGCCATCGGGCTAGGTCCCGGCTTCTCGTCGAACTCCAATTGCGACGTCGCGGTGGAAACCCGGCCAGGGAGGATCGGACCTGTCACCGACGCACGCTGGACCGACGCCGCCGATGGCGTTGCGAGTTCATTGGGTGATGTCGGCGCAGAACGCTTCGTCTATTCGCCGTTCGCGGGACGCTGGCACACGCCGGTCGAGATCGGCACCCGCGTCTACCGGGATCTCGTGCTCGGCCATCTCTCCGGCATTCCCGTGCTCGCACCGCGCGACGGAATCCTGCGCGGCATCGCCCGCGACGGCAGCGAAGTTCCGGCTGGGGTCAAGCTGCTGGAGATCGATCCGCGCGGTAGGCACGCCCAGTGGACCGGCACGGATCAGCGCGGACGCGCCATTGCCAATGCAACAACCGCAGCCGTCAAGCTCCAGACCGCACATCGCATCGCGCAACGGAATCCAGCATGATCGTCTGCTCCTGCAACATCATCAGCGATCACGACATCAGGGGTGCGGTCGGCTCGACCGACGACGAACTCTTTTCGGCTGCGCAAGTCTATGACTGCCTGGGTTGCACCGTCAGGTGCGGACGATGCTCCCAGTCCGTACGGCGGATCCTTGAGGAACAGCCCCGCGCTGCGTGCACGGGAACGCACTGACGGACGATCCCGCTCCTGGTCTTGCGGAAGCCCGGCTGCGTTCGCTGAGCAGCCCCCTGGGCACCATGATCAGGTATGCGCAAGAGGCGCCTGACCACTAAGGCGCGATGCGATGGAGGATGAATGTATACCCTCACCGCCCTCGTGGAGGCGGCGGGGCCGGCGGAATGTCGCGCTACCGGCTCGTCCCGTTGTCGAATTGAATCACCAAGCCGTCTGGTGAACTCCAGCAAAGGTGGAAAGCATTGACCCAGAGCCGATTGGCTAGACAGAAACAATCCGGCCATCCACGCGTCGCATGGCTTCCTATTGCCTGCTTCGGTTCTTGCTCGCGCCTCTGAGCGCCGGCGCCGCCGTTGTCGCAGGTGCAACGCCCGTCATCTGGATGCAAGTGAGCAGATCGACGTAGCTTTGGCTCCCGCCGCTTGTCGCTTCGCCCTCGCATACGTCGCGGACGGTGAGCTTCGTCGCTGCCCAGATCTCGCCGAGCTGCTGCTGCGCCGTGGTCTCGTCGCGCATGCAGTCGGAAAAGCTCTGCGGCAGTGCCAATCCCATCGCCTTGTCCGTCTCGGACGTCGCCTTGCACAGCGCTTCGACTTTCAGCTCCGGAACTTTATCCGAGACCTCTACCAGGGACGGGCTCGCCAGCAGCGCAAGCGAGAATATGGTCGCATTCATGTCTGTCTCCGCTCCCAATGCTGCCCTGACTGCGCGGGCGGGCTCGGCCAGTCGAACATACTGCTCGGATCGGCACGATCGAATAAGTCCTGTCGCAACACGACAGTCTCTTGCAGCGAAAAGTGCCGCGGCGTTGCGGTTTAGGCGGTCGCCGTGACCTGTGTCGCGAAGCCAGTGGCAGCAAGAGCAAGGACCCGCGACGTAATCTGGTACATGCAAAGGTTCTCCGGCATGTTCGGTAAACGTCCGTTCGCAAGGAAGCCACGCCGGTCAAGAGCTTGCGTTGATCCAGATCAACGCCAGCGTGTGCTCAGAGATTGCGGAGCTGCGCGCTCCATCAGTTGGGTGGGGCGATCTCGTTCAGTAGCAGGGTGCTGTTTCCATCGCCACGATCAATCGCTGCGCCCCCCGAACGCCGGGCGCCTTAAGCATTCCTCCGCTGCCGCGCGCTCGCCAGCAGCACCAGCATGAAGGACGCCGCCGTCATCAGCGTCGAGATCGCTGCAATGGTCGGGTCGATCTCGTCGCGCAGCGCGGTGAACATGCGCTTGGTCAGCGGCTGGTACTGGCCGCCGGAGATGAACAAGGCGACGATGGTCTCGTCCATCGCCGAGATGAAGGCGAAGACGCCGCCGGCGATCACGCTGGACTTGATCTGCGGCAAGGTCACTGCGAAGAAGCTGCGCAGCCGGTTCATGCCGAGGCTGCGCGCCACCATCTCCTGCGCAGGATCGAAGCTCTGCAGGCCCGCCAGAACCGAGATGACGACATAGGGCAGGCCGAGCATCACGTTCGCCAACACCAGGCCCGGCATGGTCGCCACGAGGCCGACCCTGGCGTAGACGAAGAAGATCCCGACCGCGATGATGATGATCGGCACCACCAGCGGCAGCAGCAGCGCCAGATGGATGATGCGCATGATGCGCAGCTTCGACTGGCTGATGGCATAAGCGGCGGCGACGCCGAGCGGCGTTGCAATCAGCACCGTCAGAAGCGCGAGCGTGAGCGTCACCCGCGTCGCCTGCATCCAGGCGGGATTGGCGAAATATTGCTGATACCAGCGCAGCGAGAACGAGGGTGGCGGAAAGGTCAGGAACCGCGCGCTGGAGAACGAGATGGGCGCGATGATCAGGACCGGCAGGATCAGATAGACCAGCACCAGGGCGCAGACCACATAGAGCGCAATCCGTGCGGGCGAGAGACGCGTCATTTCTGCCCCAGGATGCGATCGAGCGCGACGAAGCGGCTGACGACGACGAAGATCAAGAGCACGCCCAGAAGCAGCACCACGGCCACGGCGCTTGCAGCGCCGAACTGGTTGTAGAGCTCGACATTTCGGCTGACCAGCATCGACACCATCACCGTGCGGCCGCCGCCGAGCAGCTCCGGCGTGATGTAGAAGCCGAGGCAGAGCACGAACACCATGGTGCAGCCCGCAAGTACACCCGGCAGCGACAGCGGCAGGAAGACCCGCACGAAGGTCAGCGTCGGGCTCGCGCCGAGGCTGGCGCCGGCCTGCATCAGATCGCCGGGGATCTTCTGCATGGTGGCGTAGAGCGGCAGCACCATGAACGGCAGCAGAATGTGCACGGTTGCGACGATCGTGCCGAACGTGTTGTGGACCAGCGCGAGCGGCTCGCTGATGACGTCGAGATAGCGCAGGAGCTGGTTGATCACACCGGATCGCTGCAGCAGTGCCAGCCAGGCATAGGCGCGGACCAGCACGCTGGTCCAGAACGGCAGCACGACCAGCGACAGGATCAGGATGCTCCATCCTCTCGGCACGGAGTTGGCGAGATACGCCACGGGATAGCCGAGCAGCAGCGCGATGACGGTCACCGCGAGGCTGATCTCGAAGGTCAGCGCGAAGCTGCGCCAGTAGATGGTCTCGGTGAAGACGCGCCGGTAATGTTCCAGCGTGAAGCCGTCCTGATAGACCGATTGCCAGGCCAGCCAGCCGACCGGCAGCACGATCAGGAGCAGGATCACGAGCAGCGCCGGCGACACCAGCGCCAGCATCAGCCCGTTCTCGCGGCGCCGATGCTGCTCCGATGGATCGGACACTGATCTCTTCAACGCGGCCTCGCTGCTCTCGGTTGCTGCACATCTCCCGCAAGCGGGAAAGGCAAAGGAGAATCGGTGCCGATGCTCCTCCGGCTCATCTCTTCGTTCGGCCTACTTCTGCAGGAACGACGCCCAGCGCTTCTCGGCGGCTTCACCGGCCGGCGAGGACCACCAGGCGTAGGACATCAGCGCCTGCTTGGCCGCATTCGCGGGCTCGCTCGGCAGTTGCGCGGCGCGCTCCGGCTTGATCACGCCGGTCTCGAACGCCTTGGGATTGCCCGGGCCGTAGTCAATGTGGAGCGGCAGATTGGCCTGATGCACGGGATCGACGGCCTCGTTGAGGAATTTCACGGCCGTGTCGAGGTTCGGTGCGCCCTTGAGGATGCAGAGCGAGGTGCTCTGCAAGATGCCCTGGTTGTAGGTGAAGGCGACCTTGGCGCCTTCCTTGGCGAGCGCGCTGACGCGGCCGTTCCAAGCCATCTCGATATCGACCTCGCCGTCGTTGAGCAGCTGCGCCGACTGCGCGCCCGAGGTCCACCACACCGTGATGTGCGGCTTGATCTCCTCGAGCTTCTTGAAGGCGCGGTCGACGTCGAGCGGATAGAGCTTGTCCGGCGCGACGCCGTCGGCCATCAGCGCCGCCTCGAGCGTGGCGATCGGGTGGTTGCGCAGCGCCCGGCGGCCTGGGAATTTCTTGACGTCCCAGAAATCGGCCCAGCTGTTCGGCGCGTCCTTCGGGAAGGTCTTCTGGCTGTAGGCCAGCACGCTCGAATAGAATTCGTAGGAGATCGAATAGGGGCTACGATAGGCCTCCGGCATCGCCGCCGCGTTCGGGATCCTGGAGAAGTCGAGCTTCTCGATCAGCCCCTGCTCGCCACCGCGCAGGCAATAGCCGGTTGGCGTGTCGACCACGTCCCAGATCGGCTTGCCGCTGCCGACCTGGGTCTTGATCGCAGGCCAGGCATCGGGAATGGAATCCTGGTTGATGGTGATGCCGAGCTTCTTGGCAGAGGGATCGAGGATCGCCACCGTTTGCGCCTGCTGATAGGCGCCGCCCTGCGAGACGAAGGTGATCTGCTCGGCGGCGGCCGCCGCCGTGCCGCCGAGTGCAATTGCGCCCGCTAAGGCACAGCCCAGTCCAAAAGTCCGTGTCGTCGTCATCCTCGCCTCCTCCATCGTCAAAAAAACGTCACTGACCGATCGCGTCGAGAAACTGATACCAGCCGGCGACCATGCGGACGGCTGGCTCGCGCAGCGGATAGAACGGGATCGCTTTCATGCGCCGCGCATCGAGCAGCGCCAGCTCGGGCGTCTCGCCGCGCACGAGGGCGGCGAGATAGCGGCCCATCAGGCTCGACATCGCGACGCCGGCGCCGTTGTAGCCGACCGAGAACAGCGTGCGGTCGTCGAGCCGGCCGATATGCGGCACCGAATCCAGCGTCATGCCGACGAGTCCGGACCATGTGTAGGCGAGCGGAACGTCGGCGAGATCGGGGAAGATGCCGACCATGGCCTTGCGCAGCGCGTCGAATGCGGCTTGCGAGTCCTGCTTGCCGAAGGCGCCGCGGCCGCCGAAGATCACGCGGTTGTCGACCATGCGGAACCAGCGCATCATGCGCTTGGTCTCGGTGTAGGTGCGGCCCGTCGGCATCAACTTTCCGGCGAGGTTACGCGGCAGCTCGTCGGTCGCAACGATGGCGCTGCGGAACGGGATCAGCGTGCGCTGCAGATGCGCCGTCGCACCGGTGAGGTCGGAATAGCTGTTGGTGGCGATGATCGCCTGCCTGGCCCGCACGGCGCCTCGCGGCGTCTCGGCGACGATGCCGTCGGTGTCCCGCCGGAGCTTCATCACCGGCGATCCCTGAAAGATCGGAACGCCGCTGCGCGCCAGGCCGTCGGCGAGGCCGCGCAGATAGTTCAGCGGATGAATGCCGCCCGAGCCTGGGTTGAGCACGCCGCCGACGAAGACGTCGGAGCCTGTCTCTTCGCGCACGCCGCCCCTGTCGAGGATGCGGACCTTGGCCGAGCCCATCTCGCGCGTCATCCAGTTGGCCTCGTCGATCGCGGCCCGCAGCGTCGTCTCGTTGTGCGCGGCCTTGACCTGGCCGGTGCGTGTCAGGTTCGCGCTGGTGATGCCGAATTCGGAGACGAGCTCCTCGACGATGTCGGTCGATTCATGCGCGATCTCGTACATGCGCCGCGCCATGTCGCGGCCATGCACGGCGTCGATCTGCCGGAACGATAGCCGGAATTTCGCGGTGATCACCCCGCCGTTGCGCCCGCTCGCGCCCCAGCCGGGACGGTTGGCTTCCAGCACGACCGGTGACAGGCCGCTTTGGGCGATGTGGTGAGCAGCGGACAGGCCGGTATAGCCCGCACCGATGATCACCACGTCCGCCTGATGCTCGCCCGCGAGCACCGGAAAGTCGCGCGCCGGCTCCGCCGTGGCAGCCCACAGCGAGTTGGCCGATGGCAGCGCGCTCCACTCCCCTGTCATGCCCGCGCTCACGTCCTTACACCGCCGGCCCGATGGCCGCATCGGCCAGCGCCTTCAGGGTCGGGAAATGGAAGTCCGGCTGGGTCAACGTCTCCACGGCCGGCGTGCCGCCGAAACCGGCGATGCCCTGGCGGCGCTCGATCCAGCACACCTTGTAGCCGAGCTTCCGGGCGATTCCGATGTCGTGATACTGGCTCTGCGCGACGTGCAATATGTCGGACTGCTTGTAGCCGAAGGTGGACTGCCGCCCCTTGTTGTAGGCGAAGAACTCGGGGCTGGGCTTGGCGACACCGGTATCGTCGGCGCATACGGTGTCGTCGAAGGGATCGCCGAGTGCATGGGCGTAGGCGGACAGCGCGACGCGGTCGGCGTTGGTCATCGCGACCAGGCGGAATTTGGTGCGCAGGCGCTGCAGGGCCTCGACGGAATCGGCGAAGGGGCCCCATCGCAACACCGAGAGCTGGAACGCATCGCAGGCGGCATCATCGGCCGGCAGATCCAGCTCTTGGGCGAGATGACGATAGACGTGGAACATCGCCTCGCTCGAGCGCCCATAGTGCTTGTCGCGGCCGCGCTTGTAGGGCTCGAAGATCCGGTCGTCGCTGAGCTCGGCCGGGGTCTTGCCCGAAATCCGGCGCACCGCGGCGAGGACGCCACTCTCGAAATCGATCAAGGTGCCGACGACGTCGAAGGTGAGGACCTTGAAATGGCTGAATGCGGCTGGGCTGGACATGGTCGTTTCTTCTCTCGGTTGAGCGGGCGTGGGTTCAGTCCACCCGGGGCACGACGATGGTGTCTTCGGGGTGGAGGGTGACGGTGAGGCTGCCGCCGAGCGGCGGAATCCGGCTGTAGGCCTGGTGATAGGCCGGCTGGCGCAGGCTGAGCTCGATGCCGCCTTCCAGCGCCAGGAAGATGCGCAGGCTCTCGCCCTGATAGACGATGTCGGTGACCGTCCCGGTCAGCCGGTTGCAGGCGGGATCCTGCGCGCCGTCGTCGATCAGCAGCTTTTCGCTGTGCACCGCCAGCATCAGGGCGTCGCCATCGGGAAGGGCGCGCGCACTGCGCAGCAACACATTGCCGAGTGCGACATTGGAGGTGTCGACGCGGCGGACCGCGAGCATGGTCGCCTCGCCGATGAAGCTGGCCACGAAGGAGTCGGCGGGATGGTCGTGCAGCCGCTCGGGTGTGTCGATCTGGATCAGCCGGCCGTCCTTCATCACGGCCACGCGATCGCTCATGGTCAGCGCCTCGCGCTGGTCATGCGTGACGTAGATGATGGTGGCACCGATGCGCTTGTGCAGCGCCCGCAACTCGATCTGCATGGATTCGCGCAGCTGCTTGTCGAGCGCGGAAAGCGGCTCGTCCATCAGGATCAGGCGCGGCTCGAAGATCATCGCGCGGGCCAGGGCCACGCGCTGGCGCTGGCCACCCGAGAGCTGCGCGATGCCGCGATCCTCATAGCCGGCGAGCCCCACCATCGCGAGCGACGCACGCACCCTCTCCGGCCAGGTCGCTTTGGGCAGCCGCCGCGCGCGCAACGGAAAGGCGACGTTCTCGCCGACGCTCATATGCGGGAACAGCGCGTAGTTCTGGAACACGACCCCGATGTCGCGCTTGTGCGGTGGCATGTAGGTGACGTCGCGGCCGCCGAAATGGATCGAGCCCGACGATGGCAGGATGAAGCCGCCGAGAATGCCGAGCAGCGTGGTCTTGCCGGAACCTGAGGGACCGAGCAGCGAGACGAACTCTCCGGCGCCGACATCGAGGGACACATCGTCCAGGGCGCGAACGGCGCCATACGCCTTACTCGCGGACCTGATCTCGACGCTTTCCGCTCGCTTGTCCAACGACCGACCTCACCCATCCCTGCAATGGCGTGCCTCACTGCGCGCCATAAGCCTGCTTTATAGACAGGGTTTCTGAGCACTCACGGCTGAAGCGTGCAGTGCACCTATCCTTCTCTCGCGAGCCCTGTCTTTAGGCTGTGATGCCAATGACAACAGACTTGGCAAAACCCGGCAATTGCCAAATTGTTACGGGCCTCATAACATGAAGTTATGCCTGAGTTGCGCCGGATGCTGCCGTCCAGTAACGCCCTGTTCGTCTTCGACGCAGCGGCGCGCAATGGCAGTTTCACCGCGGCGGCCGCCGAGTTGAACGTCACGCAGCCCGCGGTGAGCAGGATGCTCGGTCAGCTCGAGGAGCATCTCGGCGTGCGCCTGTTCGACCGCACAGCGGGACGCGCGGTGCTCACCGAAGAGGGCGAGCTGCTCTATCGCCGCGTGCTCGAGGGCTTTCGCAGCATCGAGAGCGGGCTCGTCGAGATCGAGCGGCGCCGCAAGGGCACCGAGACGGTGACGCTGTCGGTCTCTTCCGCCTTCACCACACACTGGCTGATGCCGCGCATCGACAAGCTGCAGAAGCAGTTTCCGCAAGTCGATCTGCGCTTCCAGCTCATCTCTGGTGCGCTACGCGGACCGGTGGAGAACGTCGATCTCGGCATGCGCTTCCGCGATCGCGACGAGCCGTCATCCGGCGGCACCTTGGTGATGAAGGAAGTCATGCTGCCCATGTGCAGCCCCGGCTATCTCGGCGAGACCGATCCAACGGAAGGCAACACCATCATTCGTCTCGCCGAGACGCCGGGCGACTGGGCCGCGGATTACGCCTCGCTGCTCACCGGGCGGCGCGGCGCGGCCAAAGCGCTGAGCTTCACCGACTATGCCGTCGTGGTGCAGGCTGCGCTGCTCGGCCAGGGCATTGCGCTCGGCTGGCTGACTGTCACCTCGCATTGGCTGCTCACCGGCGCGCTGGTGCCGGCCTCCGACACACTTACCACCACGCGCCGCATCTGCGAATTCCTGCCGCCGCGCAACCGGCCGATGCGCCCGATCGCCGCCGAGATCCGCGACTGGATCACCGCGCAGATGAAAAGCGAGATCGCCGCGATCGATCGGCTTTATCCGAAGCTCTGCGCGATGGCTGCGTGCTATTGATGCGATCGCGCGGATCGTACTGCCGCTCGACAGGCTCTGGTTTTAGTCCTCGCGTCGCAGGCCGAACCGGACGGAGTCCGGCATTGACCTGACGCTCCGAGAGGTGCGGGTGGAGCACGGCAAATGATCGAAGCCCCACAAAGCCTTGCTTGATCGCCGGCGAGGCCATCGATCTTCCTGGCATCAGCGAGTCCAGTGAAAATCGGCGTCCGGCGCCCGCGATGATGAACTGAGGGCCGCCAGCACGGTATGAGGCTGCGCGAGGACCGCCTGCCGGTGCCTCCGGCGCCGCCGATCGCGACCATCCGGCGCCCCACACGGCAAGGCCACAGCGCCCAACTAGAACGAAGTGCCGCCTCCAAACCTGAACTCCTGAACCGTGTCGTATTTGCCCTTCGTCAGCGGCACGGCGTAGTCGAAGCGCAGCGGCCCGAACGGCGAGGCCCAGATCAGGCCGACGCCGACGGACGAACGCACCAGATTGCCGTCGTCGTATTGCAGCCCGCAGGTCGGGCAGGCTCTGGTGTTGACTTCGCCCGTGGCCGACCATGAGGTCGGCCCCTGGTAGCCCCAGAGCGATCCGGCATCGGCGTAGACCGCGCCCTTCAGGCCGACTTCCTTGGGCAGGAACCAGAACGGCATCTGCAACTCCATCGACGCGCCCCAGTATTTCGTGCCGCCGAGCGCATCGCCGCTCCCGCCCAGGCTCCAATAGGTGATGTCGCGCGGACCGATGCCGTTGGACGCGAAGCCGCGCACGAGGTTCGGTCCCATCTGGAAGTGATCCAGCATGCGCAGGTCCTGGTTGCCGAGCTTGCTGAGGATACCGCCCTGGAGATGGATCACGCTGACGATGTCGGACACGAGCGCCGTGTAGTACTTGGTGTCCAACGCCGTCTTCAGGTAGGTGACGTCACCGCCGACACCCGCAAAATCCTGCTTGAAATCGACCAGCAAGCCGTCGGTGGGGTTCTTCGTGTTGTCGAGCGTGTTGTAGTTCAGCGTGTAGCCGAGCGCCGACGTCCAGGTCGCGCCATTCGCCAGCTCCCGCCGGACCGGCAGGCTCGACTCGCCGTCGCCATAGCAGCCGTATCCGTAAACGCCCGAATCCGTGGAATTGGTCGGATCCACGCCGCCCAGAACGCTCCTGATGTAGGCCGGCGTCGGATTGAAGGCGAGCGACGTGTTCGATGCGTTGTTGTTGCAGTTGTTGTAAGCGCTGGCGAGCGTGATGCTCTGCTGGTAGAGCGAATAGCGGAGCTGGAGTGAGAGGTCCTCGCGCAAGGCAAAGCCCAGGCGTGGAGAAAAGCCCAGCGTCGTCACGCCGTAGCTCGTGTAGCTGTTCGACAATTGCTGGCGCCAGTAGGTGTCAAATCCGAGAGCCAGCCGGTAGTCGAGCAGATAAGGCTCGACGAAGGACAGCGATATTCCGCGGGAATATTGACCGTAGCTGACCGAGACCTTGCCGTAGAGACCGCGACCGAGCAGGTTACGCTCGGAGACCGACACCTCGGCCAGCGCGCCGTCGGTGGTGGAGTAGCCGCCGGAGATCGAGAAGTCGCCGGTCGATTTCTCTTCCATGTCGACGACCAGCACCACGCGATCGCTGGAGGAGCCCGGCTCGGTGACGATCTTGACGCTCTTGAAGTAATCTAGGTTCTTCAGCCGGCGTTCGGCACGGTCGACCAGCGCGCGGTTGTAGGCGTCCCCCTCCGAGATGTCGAACTCGCGGCGGATCACGTAGTCGCGCGTGCGGGTGTTGCCGCGTAGGTTGATGCGCTCGATATAGGTTCGCGGACCTTCGTCGATATTGAACACGACTGAGACGGTGTGCGCCTCGAAACTGCGGTCGCCGGCGGGACGGACCAGGGCAAAGGCGTAGCCGCGGCGCGAGGCCTCGATCTGCATGTCTTCGGTCGATTTCTCGACCGATTCGACGTTGTAGAGCGAACCGACATGGACGCGCGAATAGACCCGCAGCGAATTTGCGTCGAAATTGGGAATGCTGGAGCGGAAACTCACCGATCCGACCCGGTATTGTTGCCCTTCTTCGATCTTGAAGGTGACGAGAAAGCCCTTCTTCTCCGGATCGTATTCGGTGAGCGCGGCGACGACCTGGACGTCGGCGAAGCCGTTCTTGAGATAGAAGCGACGAATCAGGTCGCGATCGGCCTCGACGCGATCCGGATCATAGATGTCGTTGCTGCCGAGAAAGCTGAGCAGATTGCTTTCATGCGTCTTGATGATATCGCGCAGTCGCGAGGCCGAGAAGGCGCTGTTGCCGATCAACTCGACGGACTTGACCGGAGTCTTGGCGCCCTCCTCGATCGTGAAGATGAGATCGACGCGATTGCTCGGCTGATCGATGATCTCGGGCGTGACGCGCACGTCATAGCGGCCCGAGCGCCGATAGATCTCGGCGATGCGCAGCGTGTCGGATTGGACCAGCGCCCGCGAGAAGGTCCCGCGCGGCTTGGACTGGATCTCGGCCGAGAGTTGCTCGTCCTTGATCTTCTTGTTGCCCTCGAACGCAATGCGTCCGATCACGGCATTTTCCACCACCGACACCACGAGGCGGCCGCCGGACTGACTGATCTTCACGTCCTGGAACAGGCCCGTCCCGATCAAGGCCTTGAGGCCGTCATCGAGGGCGGATTGATCGAGGCGCCCGCCGGGGCCGGGTCTGAAATACGAGCGGACCGTCTCGGCCTCCACGCGGCGATTGCCTTCGACCACGATGGTCTCCACGCCCTGCGCGGCCGCCGGCTGCGGCATCAGTACGACGGGAATTGAACTCGCAATCGATACACCACCCATCGCCACCGCGATCAGCAAGCCCCGCAACACCGACATTCCACACCTCAAGAGCACCTCCTGCTCTGAAACGAAACGGCTGTGGCCGCGATGTGGCTTTGAGATTGCTGTACTGTTTCCGGACGTTGAAATTGATTGGCGGGTCGGCCGCGCGAATACGGCGGCCTGACGACGGCGCGAGCCCTCCGCGGCCAGCGGCCGACATGCGGACGGTCTGGTACGGGCCGACCAGGCAAGCGCGCAGCAACATCCCGCAACGCCTGAATTCTTTACAGCCTCTGAAGTCGGTGCGAGAGGCGACGGCATCAGGAATTCGCACGGGGCATTTGCCGATGAACGCGCTTGTCATGACCAGAACGGTGCTGGTCGTCCTCCTCACCTCGACCCTCACCGCTCATGCCGCAGCCACGCGCAAGCGCGATCGACAGCAAGCGACGCATGATGTGGTCTATGAGTATGGTCCGCACGGGCCCAATCGGTCCTACCAGTCCGGTCCGCATACGCGCATCTATGTAAGCAAGCGGTCGTGGCTGGATGGCGGGACCGAAGTGCTTCCCGGCGATCGCAAGTTCACCGACTACGCCTTGCCGCCCGGCACGTCGTTCGCACGCGAGAACAACAACCGGCCGCTCGACCGTCAGCCTCTGAGCCCAGATTCGGACCTGGGTGGATTTGCGCAGCGAATCCCGATCTCCTGGTGAGTGGGCTCCTTTCTGTCCCCGACCCGGCGCAACGCTTCTCAACTCGTACTGACCAGACACATCTTCGCGTTCTCGCGGCCGAATTCGCCCGAGTTCTGCTTCGTCGCTCACCCTCTCGAGCCAAGAGGGCACAGGGAAGACCGGGTGCTGACCTCGCACCCGCGGTCCGCTGCGCGAAAATGGAGCGCAAAGAGACCGCACAGCAGCATACAGGTGGTGCCAATCACTCGGCCTTCCCTGCGCGATGGTCGGACGGCTTATGCCGCGCTCTCCCGGGAGCCGAGTTCGTTCTGGCCTCCCTCGCCCTCGCGAAATTCACCGACCTCCGCGCCGGTTGACGCGACTGCCGCATCCGCAAGAACTTGACCGTAGCAACGACGGCCAGGACCACACGGTTTTGCCGTACGCACGGCCCGCCATTTCGCCGCAGTTTTCCCGGGCCCCGTCGACGAAGCCGGAAACTTACAGACGAGACGAAGCCTGACAGCGCCGTTCGTCCGCGCGCGGCCACGAGCTCACCGGGGACTACCCTCCCTGCCCGCACCTTTCGCGCCCGACGCTGCCGCGTCCACCGCAAGCCCGGCTCGCGACAATGACGACCTCACGATCGCCCCTCAAGGATGAGCCGGGATGGGCGACACATACGCTATTTCCGAATTTCGGTAAAGTGGAATATTTTCGCAACGAGGGCTTGACGCAGCGGCAAAACAGGGTCGACGTCCGGCCTGGCAGGCACCGTGCGGCGGGCCCGAGATGCCTCGCAACATCTGTTTACATCCAGCAACATTCCGGCTGCCGAAAGGCCACGATCGCCCGGCTAGTGGGCCCTGTTCGTCGTACCCTTCCGAAGGCCATGGGCACCGCACGTCCCGCGGCAAGGCCCATGGATCTCAGCCGATTTGATGCCGTCACACTTGTTCGTCGCAGTTATCACGCCATCCGCAGAGGAGAACCATCACCCGACGCCGTCCCCACTGCGCGCCGGCCTGTCGCGCGCCGGATCGGCCTGCGTCGCGCTGATGCTGGGTGCCACATTGGTTGGCTGCGCCGTCGGGCCGGATTATGCCGGGCCGCCCGGGCTGGACATGCCGTCGCACTGGAACGCGCGACCCACGTCCCGGCGACAAGCCGGCACGCTGGATCGCTGGTGGCAGCGGCTGCGCGACCCCCTGCTCAACCGGCTGATCGAACAGGCGGTCGATGCCAACCCCGATGTCGCCAAGGCCAAGGCGGTCGTGCGCGAGGCGCGCGCAACGGTGCAACAGACCGACGCCGGCCTGTTTCCCTCCGTCAGCGGCTCGGCCTCGGTGACCAACAACAAGACCAGCGCGAGCTCCGCCTCGGCCGTCGTCGACACGGCACCCTACACGCTGCACCAGCCGAGCTTCGATTCGAGCTGGGAACTCGACCTGTTCGGCGGCACGCAACGGAGCATCGAGGCAGCGGTGCGTGGGCAGCAATCGGCCGAGGAGGATCTGCGCGACAGCCTCGTCACGCTGATCGGCGACGTTGCCGCCTATTACGTGGAGGCGCGCGGCTACCAGGCGCGGATCGCGCTGGCGCAGCGAACATCGGTCTCGCAGCGCGACACCGAAAAGCTCACCCGCAGCAAATACGAGGCCGGCAGCGGCAACGCCGTCGATCTCGCCAAGGCGACCGCACAAGCGGCGAGCACGGAGGCGAACGTTCCGACCTATCAGGCGGCGCTCGCGGCCGACATTCACCGGCTCGGCATCCTGCTCGGACGACCGCCCGACGGCGTCGCTTCGCTGATGGCACGGTCCGCGCCCGTGCCTGCACCGCGCATGCCGCTGCCGACGGGCCTGCCGGCCGATCTCCTCATGAGTCGCCCCGACGTCGCCAGCGCCGAGCGCAAGCTCGCCCAGGCAACCGCCAAGATCGGCGCGGCCGAGGCCGACCGCTATCCTGCGGTGTCGCTGACCGGCTCGGTCGGCACCTCCGCGCTGCGCGCCGGCGATCTCGCAAAATATTCCAACGTGAGCTGGTCGGTGGGCCCCTCGGTCACGGTGCCGGTGTTCGACGCGGGCAAGCGCCTGGCGACCGTCAAGATCGCCGAGGCGCAACGCGACCAGGCGTTCGCGACGTTCCATTCGACCCTGCTCACCGCCCTTGAAGACGTCGAGAACGCGCTGGTGTCGATTTCGCAGGAGCGCGTCCGCGGGGTCAAGCTGGCCGAGGCAGCGAAGAACTATCGCGAGGCCGCCCGGCTGTCGCGGTCGCTGTTCGAGACCGGCAGCGCCAGCTTCATCGACGTGCTGGACGCCGAACGCTCGCTCTACTCGGCTGAGGATTCGCTGATCCAGAGCAAGGTGTCCGCGGCCAAGGATTACATTTCGCTCGCGAAGGCGCTTGGTGGCGGCTGGTCCGATCCGGTCGACACATCGACGCCGATCATCGTGGACACCAATACAGGACCACACTTCCGGGAGACGGTGAAGTGACTGATATCATCACCGCCAAGCGCGTGAAGATTGCCGCCGCGGTGGTTGCCGTCGTGGCAACCGGGGTGGTGGCCGCCATGCGCTTTCCGGCGACGTCGAGCAAGGCACAGTCCTATATCACCGCGCCGGTCACCGTCAGCGATCTGCGCGAGGAGGTGCTCGCCAGCGGCACGCTCAAGCCGGCACGCCTGACTGCCGTCGGCGCGCAGGTGTCGGGCCGGATCACCGCCCTCAATGTCCGCGTCGGCGACACGGTCAAGGCCGGCGACGTCATCGCCCAGATCGACCCCGTCACCAAGCAAAACGATCTGCGCAGTTCGGAAGCTTCGCTCAAGAACTACCGCGCTCAGAAACTCGAAAAGGAAGCCGCGTTGATGCTGGCGGAAGCCAACCTCGCACGGCAGCAGGCGACACTGGCGCAGCGTGCCACCTCGCGCAGCGATTTCGACAGCGCGGATTCGACGGTGCGGCAGACCCGCGCCCAGATTGCCGCGCTCGAAGCTCTGATCGTGGGAGCCGAAGCCAGCGTCGAGACGGCGCGGGTCAACCTCGACTACACCAGGATCACCGCGCCCATCGACGGCACGGTGCTCGCCACCGTGGTGCAGGAGGGACAGACGGTCAACGCGGTACAGTCCGCCCCGACCATCGTCGTGCTCGGCCAGCTCGAGACCATGACGGTGCGGGCGGAGATCTCCGAGGCCGACATCGTCAAGGTCAAGCCGGGCCAGGCGCTGTATTTCACCATCCTCGGCGACCAGGACCATCGCTACGAGGCCAGGCTGGAGCAGATCGAGCCGGCGCCCGAATCGATCAAGAGCGACGCCAGCTTCTCCTCGACCACCACGTCGAGTTCGAGCACGAGCTCGAGTTCGTCGAGCTCCACCAGCACCGCCATCTACTACATCGGCGTCTTCAACGTCCCCAACAAGGACCTTTCGCTGCGGACCTACATGACCGCCGAGGTGCACATCATCACCGGTGAGGCCAAGCGCGTGAAGGTCATCCCCGCGCTCGCGCTGATGCGGAAATCCGACGGCCGCAGCACCGTCCGCACCCTCGATGCGTCGGGTGACGTGCGCGAGCGCGAGGTCAAGACCGGCCTCAATGACCGCACCACGGTCGAGATCAGGTCCGGCCTCGACGAGGGCGACCGGGTCGTCACCGGAGAAGCCAGCGAGCAGACCGCATCGCGCAGCATGCCCGGCGGCCCGCCGGGAGGTCCCTGAGATGGCCGATCCGATCATCGCCCTCGAGAACGTCAGGCGGGAATTTGCGGCCGGTGACACGCGCGTGGTTGCGCTCGACGATCTGTCGCTGAGTATCCAGCCTGGCGAGATGGTGGCGATCATCGGCTCGTCCGGATCCGGCAAATCGACGCTGCTCAACATTCTTGGCTGCCTCGATCGCCCGACCTCCGGCACATATCGTGTCGCCGGCAAGAACGCCTCCGAACTCGACGCAGACGAGCTGGCGGCGCTGCGGCGCGAGCATTTCGGCTTCATCTTCCAGCGCTATCATTTGCTCGGCGACCTCTCCGCCGCCGAGAACGTCGAGATCCCGGCGATCTATGCCGGGATGAAGGCCCGGGAGCGCCGCACGCGCGCAGAGCAGCTGCTCGCAAGGCTTGGCGTGGACGACCGGCGCGGCCATCGCCCGAACCAGCTGTCGGGCGGCCAGCAGCAGCGCGTCTCGATCGCACGGGCGCTGATCAACGGCGCCGAAGTCATCCTGGCGGACGAGCCGACCGGCGCGCTCGACCGGCGCAGCGGCGAGGAAGTCCTGAAGATCCTGAAGGAGCTGCACGGCGAGGGACGGACGATCATCATCGTTACCCACGATGCCGACGTCGCCGCGCGGGCCGAGCGCATCATCGAGCTGCGCGACGGCGGGATCGTTTCCGATCGCCGCACCGAGACCGCAGGCGCATCGGCGCCGCCTGTTGCGGCGGCTCGGGCCGCATTGGGCAGCGGCGCCGGCTGGCCCGGCGCGCTGCGGCGCCTGCGGGAAGCCACGCGGATGGCGCTGGTGGCGATGGCCGCGCACCGGCTCCGCGCCTTTCTGACCATGCTCGGAATCATCATCGGCATCGCAGCAGTGTCCTCCGTTGTTGCGCTCGGCAACGCCTCACAGCGCAAAGTACTGTCGGACATTTCGAGTCTCGGCACCAACACGATCGAGGTGTTTCCGGGCAAGGATTTTGGCGACGCGCGCGCCGGCAAGATCAAGACGCTCGTCCTCGGTGATGCCCGCGCGCTCGGCCAGCAGAGCTTCATTGCCGGAGTCACACCGACGGTCTCGACCAGCACGACGGTGCGCTACCGCGGCAACGAATCGAACGTGCTGGTCAACGGCGTCGGCGAGAGCTATTTCCAGGTCAAGGGCGCCAAGCTGGCGATAGGCCGCCTGTTCGACTCCGACGCCGTGCGCAACATCGAGCGGCAAGCCGTCATCGACGACAACACCCGCAAGACCTTCTTCGCCGACGACCAGACCTCGGGGATCGGCCGCGTCATCTGGCTCGGCAAGGTGCCCTGTCGCATCGTCGGCGTCATCGCCCAGCAGCAGGGCGGCTTCGGCTCGAACCAGAACCTTTCGGTCTATCTTCCCTACACCACGGTGCAGGCGCAGTTCACGGGCGACCGCTCGCTTCGCAGCATCCTGCTCCGGATCAGCGACGAGATTTCGACCACGCTGGCCCAGGACGCGGTCACCACGCTGCTGACGCAGCGGCACAACGTCAAGGATTTCGTCATCCACAATACCGACGACATCCGCCGCACCATCACCAGCACGACGCAGACCCTGGCGTTCCTCGTGGCGGCGATCGCGGTGATCTCGCTGGTCGTCGGCGGCATCGGCGTGATGAACATCATGCTGGTATCCGTCTCCGAGCGAATCAACGAGATCGGCGTGCGCATGGCGGTCGGCGCCAGACGCAGCGACATCCTCCAGCAGTTCCTGGTGGAGGCGACCTTGATCTCGTCCATCGGCGGCATCGCCGGTATCCTCGTCGCGATCCTGCTCGGGACGCTGGTCAACATGGCGATGCCCGGATTCCAGGTCAGCTATTCGCTGTTCTCGATCGGCGCGGCATTCCTGACCTCGACCGGGATCGGGGTAGCCTTCGGGTTCTTCCCCGCCCGCCGCGCCGCCTTCCTAGATCCCGTGGTGGCGTTGAGCCGTGACTGACCGTAGGATTGCAGACATGACCGGAGTTCTTCGGGCGAGACAATCGTCCGCAAATCGATCAACGATCGGCAGCCCCGATGCGATCTCAAGCATGACCAACGGCACCCAGAACATCCTGATCGTCGAGGATGACCGGCAGACCCGCGACCTCATCGCGCGCTATCTGCGGGAGCATTCGTTCGAGGTCCACCTGGTCACGAACGGCAGGGAGATGGACCGGCATCTCTCGCAGAACCGGGTGGACCTGATCGTGCTCGACCTGATGCTGCCGGGCGAGGACGGTTTGAGCCTCTGCCGGCGCGTGCGCATGAAATCCATGACGCCGATCATCATCCTCACCGCGAAGGGCGAGGATCTCGACCGCATTCTCGGTCTCGAGATGGGGGCCGACGACTATCTGCCGAAGCCGTTCAACCCGCGCGAGCTTCTCGCCAGGATCAACGCTGTGCTGCGGCGCCAGGCGAGCGGCCGTGCCGCCGGCGGCGCGGCGACACGCCTGAAATTCCTGGGCTGGATCATCGATCTTCGTTTGCGGGAGTTGCGCGACCCCGAGGGCGCGCAGGTGCCGCTGACCAGCGCCGAGTTCGATCTGCTTCAGGCTTTCTGCGAACGGGCCGGACGCATCCTCACCCGCGACAATCTCCTGAGCGTGACGCGCGGCCGGCCCGGCGGCAGCTTCGGCCGCAGCATCGACGTGCTGGTCAGCCGGTTGCGCCGCAAGCTCGATCGCACCCAGGACACGTCCGTGATCAAGACTGTCCGCACCGGCGGCTACATCTTCACGCCGGTGGTGGAGGAAGCATGAGACGCGCCGCCGACATCGTCGCGCTGTTCAGCTTCAGGCGAATCAGCGGCCAGATCGCGGCCCTGGTTCTGGGATCACTGATCCTGATCCATTTGCTGATTGCCGGATATTTTCTGCTCAACCGGCCGAACGTTCTGACGGACAGCCCCTTGGAGCAGTTCGAGCTGGTTGTGAGGATCATCGTCAATACGCCGCAGGAAGAGCGAGATGTCGTTCTCGAGAACGTCAGCCGTACCTTTCCGGCGCTGAAGCTGCAGTTGAGAAAGGATGTTTCCGCCTCCACCACTCCATTGCCGGAGCGGACGCGCATGGCCACCCCTTCGAGTATTGAAGGCCCGGTCGATCTCATTCGCGGCCCCACACCGGAAGACAATCGCCTCTGGTTCTATCTGGCAAACGGCGACGTGCTCGAGGCGACGATCGGGACATTCAAGATGCCTGCCTTCGTGAGCGGCCTCTGGACGAGCACGCTCCTGTTCCTGGTGGCAAGCGTGACGCTGCTCGGCGTCTGGGCCGGCCGCGCGCTCAGTTCGCCCCTGTCGGCCTTCGCGCGCGCAGCGGAGGACTTCAGCTTGAATCGCTCGTCCGAGCCGTTGCCTGAAAACGGCCCGGAGGAAATCAGATCCGCGGCGAGAGCGCTCAACCGGATGCGCGAACGCGTCACCGCACTGATGAACGATAGAACTCGAATGCTGGCCGCCATCAGCCACGACCTGCGGACCCCGATCACGCGCCTGCGGCTACGCTCGGAATACATCGAGGATCCGGCACAGCGCACCCAGACCGTACGCGACCTCGATCAGATGCAGTCGATGCTGGAGTCGGTGCTGTCGCTGCTGCGCAGTGAAAGCGCCGCCCGACCGACACTGGTCGACGTTGCCGCGCTGCTCCAGATGGTTTGCGACCAGTTCTCCGATAGCGGCTACGCGGTGCACTATCTTGGTCCCGACAGAGCCGCATTCATCGTCCGGCCGGACGAGATCATCCGCGCGGTCACGAACCTGGTCGAAAACGCCACACGCTTCGGAACCGAAGTCCGCGTCGAGCTCCTGATCTCCGGCAACCAGATCATTATCGACGTTGTCGACGACGGCCCTGGAATACCCGACGAGAGGAAGGCGGCGATGCTGGAACCCTTCGTGCGAGGAGAAGAAGCCCGCACCATGGACGAAACGGCGGGATTTGGCCTCGGCCTCTCGATCACGCAGGCGATCGTGACTGCGCATGACGGAAGGCTCCTGCTGCTCGACAATGAACCGAGGGGCCTTCGCGTTCGCCTGCTGCTTTCCAATGCAGACCGTAGCCACGCCTGAAGCTGCCGATCCGCATCGTTCCGGAAGCAAGGGCGGACGGTGCCAGGCCCTTACTCCTGTAGACATTCATCACTTGACTTGCCCCTGCCCTCCACGGCCGACCGCCCTCATCTGTCGCGCCGCATCAGAGAGCTCTCCCGTGCTTCCGGGAGGCAGGCCGTTCGCCGTGCGGGTCTCGTCCGGTGTCACGGCCGCCAGGATATTCGCATGGTGTCGAGGCGACGGATGCCGCTGTGCCCCTTGATCCCCGGCGCTTCATCCAATCGGAGCTGAGGAATGCGGGCCGCGAGCGCCGCCAGGCTCTCCTCGAGTTCGATCCGCGCCAGCGCTTCACCGATACAACGATGGGCACCGGCCCCGAAGGCGGGCAGCAACCGTGGTTGGTCGGTTCGACGGATGTCGAACACATCGGGCCGTTCATAGGCCTCTTCGTCACGCGCGGCGGACATGGTCGACAAGATGACGAGTTGCCGGGCCGGGAGCACAGCGCCGCCAACCTCGATGTCTTCGGCCGTCACCCTGATGAACGACGCCACGCTCGGCTCGAATCGCATCGCCTCCGCAACCGCGCCCGGAATCAACGAGGGATCGCGGCATACCGCCTCCCATTGCTCACGGTGCTGGAGCAGAAGCGCCAATTGCATGACGATGGCGACGCGAGTCGTGTCGGTGCCGCCGACGATCAACTGCACGATCTGGAATATGATCTCGAGAGGTGACAACTCACCTGCTGCGTCGGCCTTCCCAAGGAAATCCGAGAGGAAATCGTCCCGAGGGGCGCGTCGCCGGTCTTCGATCGTCTTCTCCACGTAGGCGCGCAACTGTTGGCAGGCTACCTCCGATTCGGGGATTTCGTCCGGCAATATGCTGGCGCTGAGGAATCGAGTCACCGCGTAGACGAGTTCTGTAAAGGATGGGATATCGGCTCGCGGCAGGCCGAGAAGATCGCCAATGACCTGGGCGGGAAGCTGAGCTGCGAACCGACCGACAAATTCGACCTGACCATCGGCATACCAGCTCTCAATCAGCTGCTCCGAGGAGCGTCGTATGTGCGGCCGCAGATCGGCCATCATACGGGCCGCAAAGCTTCTGGAGAACGGTGAGCGCCGGCGGCGATGAACGGCACCGTTCGCGGTGAGCATTCCGTGCGCGAAGAGGTCGAACAGCGCTCCCTCCGTGACACCGAACAATTCCGGGTGGGCGGTTTCGGATGCGGCTATACGGACATCATTGCCGAGCCGCTCAATGTCGGCATGGCGGAGCACGAGGTAACCTCCCGTCTCATGCCTGACAAAGGGATAGGCGGCACGATACTTGCGGAACATTCCGTGAGGATCCGCGTCGAGGTCTGCCGCACTGAGAACCGGCAGGTCCTCAACAGCGGCGAGAGCTGTCCGATCGTCGGCGCCGACAATTTCTGCCATTGGGATTCTCTTGTCCTTGACTGCGATTTCTCCTCCCTAGGCCTGGCGCGTTACGTCTCGATTGCCGGACGGTCGAACTTCGTTGCAATCGTAACGGGCGGCCGCGCGGTCGCCGGCCCGTCAGCGCGGCGCGGCGCAGGCTCGGTCCGGCGATGGCAAGATCGCCCGCCTCAGCAATCATGGAAGCCCCGCACCGCCCACTCGATCTCCGAACGGCCGTGGATTCCAAGATCGCGCAACGTCCGGTCGTCGAGTTCCATCAGAGCAGCAACAGCCCTTCTGATCTCCCGCTCTCGGCGAAAATGCAACCGCAAGACCGTCAGCATCTCACCGGCCGAACGCAGCCAATTCCAACGTCGCGCGGGTTGCGCGGCGCGCGGCGGCACGCCGCCGCATTTGACGGCGCTGCTGTTGCGCTCGGCGCCATCGCGACCGCCGCTGCGCATCGGCTCTGCCGGTTCACCGGTCTCCCGGTTCGTCGGCCAGTCTTTTCGTGCCGCCAGTATCGTGTGAGCCGGCATGGCCGCGGCCGGATGCAACGCGGCACCGTAGAGCGCAAACCCTTCCATGAAGGAAGAGATCACCGACCATAACATGCCGACGTCCCGGTCCGGCGCGGCTTCAGCCGGCGCCGGATGCGAACCAGTGTCCGCGAGGTCCTGCCTCCCGTTACGGCCAGCACCGAGACCGGCCGTACCACGGTCATCGCGCCATACGGCCAAATCTTGACCATTGAGCTCCCCGTCAACCGGGCGGGCAAGCCGGACCATACTGCGAGAATGCGACTTCATCGTAGATCTCCCACGCATTGTTCGTGGGAGCCTATGTGCAGGCCGGCCGTTACACCGAGATCACCGTCATCGGCAAAAAGGCTACGGTTGCAATCCGCCGGCCGCGTTCAGCACGGATCTACGGTGCCGGAAGACGCGGCGACGCCAGCCTTGGTCACGCCACGTTGCGTTTCCGATGTAACCATTCGATGGCCGGCGGAAGCACTGGTGTAACGGCGATCCCGTCAACTCGCTCTGCGCAATCGCTCGGCCGCCCTGTTGCGACCGTGCACCGATCCATCAAGAGGTCAGCTCCCATGAAGATTCTTATCGCTTCGACGCCTGCGACGGGCCATCTCAACCCACTGCTGGCGATCACGCAGATCCTGGCTGCCGAAGGCCACGAGATTGCCCTTGTGACAGGCACCGCCTTTCGTGCCCGCGTCGAAGCCAACGGCATCAGGTTCTTTCCTCTTCCCGCGGGCGCGGACTTCGATCCGAACGACGTCTTCTCGTTGGTCCCCGAGCTCAAGATCATTCCCCCGGGGCTGGAGTGGCTTCGTGTTGTTTGCGAGCGCATCTTCGTCGACGCCATTCCGGCCCAGCACCAGGGGCTGCTGGAGGCGTTGCGGCAGTTCCCGGCGGACATCATTGTCGCTGACGACATGTTTTTCGGCATCCTGCCGATCCTGCTCGGACCGCGATCGCATCGGCCTCCCGTCGCGCTCTGCGGCACCTCGATCCTGCATTGGGCGCGCGAGGACGGCGCACCCAATTTTCTCGGCTTGCCGCCGGCAAGGACCGACGAGGACCGCGATCGGTATGCGGCCCTGGCGCGGGACTATGACGCGACGGTCGATCAGCCCGTATTGCTGCGCCTGAACCGCGCCTTGAAGGGCCTCGGGGTCGGTCCGGTAGCGATGCCGCTATTCCATTCCGTGGTCGCTCTCGCAGATTCTTATCTGCAATTGTCGGTGCCCAGTTTCGAATTTCCGCGCGACATGCCGTCTTCGGTGAATTTCGTCGGCACGCCTCCGATCATTGCCAACCAGGTCTCGCCGCCGCCCTGGGCCGAGGACCTCGACGACTCGCGCAAGGTCGTGCTCGTGACGCAGGGCACGGTGGCCAATCACAACCTCAATCTGCTGGTCGCCCCGACGCTGGCGGCGCTCGCCAACGAGCCCGACATCCTGGTGATCGCGACGGCAGGCGGTCGTCCAGTCGACGCCATTCCCGGCGAGGTGCCGTCGAACGCCCGCGTCGCCAGCTATTTGCCGTTCGAATGGCTGTTGCCGAAGGTCGACGTGCTCGTCACCAACGGCGGCTATGGCAGCGTCAACCAGGCCATGAGCTTCGGCATTCCCCTGGTTACCGCGGGACTGACCGAAGACAAGGCCGACGTCAACGCACGGGTCGCGTGGTCCGGCGTCGGCATCGACCTTGCGACCAATGAGCCGACGCCGGAAGCGTTGCGCGAGGCGGTGCGGACGGTGCTCGACCAGCCGCGCTATCGATTGCGCGCGTTACAGATCGCGGACGAGTTCGCAGGGATCGATACACGGAAGAAGATTCTCCGGATCATCGGCGAACTCGTTGCCGACGAAGCCAAGCTGTCACGCCTCCGCGCGACCATGCCAAGTCGGGGTCGGCGCGCCGGGCGGCGCGGATGATCAGTTTGCCGAACCGAGCCATGGAGGGCGGTGCGACCGTCCTCCGTCGTTCCATCAGTGTCCGTCGGAAGCCATCGGATGTTCGTTCATGCGCATCAAGCCTGAATCCTTCGCCTTCATGGTGCTGCTCGGGCTGCTGGCGGCAGTGCCATATTCCGGCATCGACATCAATCTTCCGGCACTGGCGGCCACCGGCTCCACATTTGGCGTGAGCGCGTCGGACGTCGGGTTGACGACGAGTGCCTTCATGCTCAGCCTCGCAACAGCGCCGCTGATCTATGGACCCGCCTCCGACCGCCTTGGCCGCAAGCCGATCCTGGCATTCGGCCTCGCGCTGTTCGTCGCCGCCAGTTTCGGCTGCGCGCTTGCTTCCTCGCTACCGGTTCTGCTGGTGTGCCGTTTCATTCAAGGCATCGGCGCGGCCGCAACCGCCACCACCTTTGCCATCATACGCGACCTCTTCGACGGCACCGCGGCACGAGGCAAGATCGCCAACGTCATGGTCGCAGTCAATGTTGCCACCGTGATCTCGCCCACCGCGGGGGCTGCCCTGCTGGCGGCTGCCGGCTGGCAATCGATCTATGCGACCCAGGCTGCGATGGGACTGGCGCTGCTGGTGGTCGTGATGTTTCGTTTCGCCGAAAGTGCGACCATCGCTCCATCCGCCCGCCTGGTGCCCGCGGCCGTAATTGACAGCTATCGCCGCGTCCTGACGCATCCAGTTTCTCTTCCCTACATCCTGGTCGGTGCGGCGGGCGGCGCGACGGTGTTTGCCTACGTCACCGGCGCCTCGCTCTTCTTCGTCGGGGCCGTCGGGCTTTCGCCCGAGCAATACGGCCTGATCTTCAGCGCCTGCTCGGCTTCCGTCATGGGCGGCGCCTTCCTCGACGGACAGCTCGGCCGGCGCGGGATATCTTCGGCATGCATGCTCGCCGCCGGGCTGACGCTGTCGTCAGTGGCCAGCGTCGCCCTGCTCGCGATGACATTGGCCGGCTGGATGCCCACGGTGCCTGTCGCCGCGCTGCTGATGGCGGTCGCGCTCGGCTTCGGACTCAGCGTGCCGAACGTGGTGAGCGCGACGATGCAGCACTTTCCCGACATCGCCGGCGCCGTCAGCGCTGCTGCCGGAAGCATCCAGCTAATCGCCGGTGCCATATCGAGCGGACTGGCGGCGGCTTGCTTCGACGGCCGGACCGCGCTCTCGACGACGGCGGTCATGGCTGCGTCAGCGCTCCTCGCGCTCGTCCTGTATTTCCTGGTCGCGCGTCCCGCCGACCGTCGTTTGCAATCTCAGACGATCGAGCGGCTGATGGGCGCCGGCTCGATGCCGAAATCGACCGCGAGCTGATCATCCGGCGGCTGCTGATCATGCCCAAAAGGCGGCGGCCCGTGACTGGCCGCTTGCGCCCGCGCGAAAAACATCAGTCTTCGCCGCGTTCAATGTCCTGGTTTCCCTTGCAGGAGCAGCCATGCGGATCAATTAATTCGCACGAAACTGTGACAGCGATCGCCGAAGCGATGGCCGCCGTGAACGCTGCACATGATCGCGCATGCCATTTTTACAGAGGTAACCATTTCGTCTCGACCAGACATCATTCAGTAGCAGCATTGCCCCATCGTCGGCGCGGCCAGCGCGGCTACACCCGCGGTCACGCAATTGTCCCATCGCCTGCTCCGGTCGCGAAAGGAACGATTGCGTCAGTGAGTTTCGCGACCTGATGAGGCTTCTGGAATGTTATACCATTTTCTGCTGGCATCGTGGGGCACATTGGGAAACCTCTCTCCTCTCCTGACTGCGGGACGGAAATTGCGCCGGAATGGTCATCATGTCCGGGTGATGGCGGATCCGGCAATGCGTGCCGAAGTCGAGAGCGCCGACTTCGAATTCGTGACATGGCGCCGCGCCCCGACGGACGAGGCCGCCGATCCGACAGATCTCTCGGACATGTCGCAATGGATACGCCGCGTCGTATTCGACCCCTGCTCGGCCTATGCGGCCGATATCCGGGACGAAATTCGCCGCGGGCCGACGGATGCGGTTCTCAGCTTGGACGTATTGTTCGGCGCCGCGCTCGGAGCGGAGGCATCGGATGTGCCCCTCGCTCTTTTATCCCCCCATGTCAGCCTGCGCACCCTGCCGGGAATGCCGCCGGCCACGAGCGGGTTGGGCCAACCGAAAACTCCGCAAGAGCGTGCCGAAGTCGACGTGGCCAATGCCGCCGTATCGCAGATGCTGAATTCGTTTCTCCCTCTTCTCAACCGGGCCCGCGTCGATCTGGGACTCGCCCCGCTCGCGGATGTCATGCACCTGTTCGATCGGGCCGACCGGCTTCTGCTCGCAACCAGTCGGGCGTTCGACTTTCAGGCTGATGCTCTGCCGTACAATTTTCGCTATGTCGGGCCGCTGCTCGACGTGCCGAACTGGTCCAAGGCCACGCAACCCAATTCGCGGCAGGCCGCCACCTGGCCAGCACCGTCCATGCGATCGAGGCGCCGCCGCGTCTTGATCGCTTGCAGCACCGGCGCTCAAGGCCAGCGCGATCTGTTTCAACGCGTCGTCAACGCGATGGGCATGCTCGAGATCGATGCCATCACGACCACTGGCCCCAATCTGAAGGTTACAGATCTGCGGGCTCCGCAGAATGTGCAATTGATCAGCGGCGCTCCCCATGACCTGATCATGAAAGACGTTTCTGCGGTGGTGTCGCAAGGCGGCCACGGAACCGTCACCCGTTCGCTCCTCAACGGCTTGCCGCAGCTCGTTCTTCCGATGGGGCGGGATCAGGCCGCGAACGCGGCGCGGGTCGAGGCCAGGGGCGCCGGGCTTCGATTGCCGCCAACGGCCTCGGAGATGGAAATCGCCGCGGCAGTGGACCGGCTGATCACCGAGCCGCAATTCACGACGACGGCTCGCTTCCTCGGCGAGGCCATCAAGGTCGATATCGATCGGTCCTGCCTCGTCGACGAGATGGAGACCATCGCCGCCGCCGGCCGCCGAATGAGACGGCCGTCCCCTGCAACGACGGCGTCTCGTCGCGCCTGACGAACCTCGATGCGGCCGCCCGCCTATTGCGTGGCGGCAGATGCTTTACGAGACCTGCATTCTGGCGATTACCCCGGCTGATTGGGTTCGTCGTCAGCCGCTCCTCTATCGATATCCCGGCAGACGCTGGCGGCGACCTGATAGGAGCGATAGGCCGCGGCGGTGTCCTGGATGAACGTGATGATCATGAGTTCGTCTGCCTGCGTTCTCCTGATCATCGCCTGGATGCCGGAACGCACCGTTTCCGGCCCGCCAACGATGGCGTAGGACAAACGGTCGGGCATGGCTGCGACGGGCGCCGCAATCGCGTCCGTCGCCGATGCCGGCGGCTTCTTGCGAAACCATTGCACCAGGATCGGCCGGACGCCAGCCATCATTTCCTCCGCTTCTGCATCCGTGTCTGCCGCGATGATAAAGGCCGACACCATCGCATGCGGAGATCGCATTGTGGCGCCCGGCCGGAAATGCGCGCGATACGCCTGCATGGCAGGAATCAGATCATCGGGCGCAATATGGGTCCCGTAGCAGAACGGCAAGCCGAGCTTGCCCGCCATTGTCGCCGAGGCCGTTGAAGACCCCAGCAACCAGACGGGTACATCGATGCCGCGCCCAGGTGCATGTGGACTATCGCCTGATTGCGGCTCGCGCAGGAGCGCCAACAATTCGTCGAGGTCAGCGTCAAATCGCATGCGCGCATCGGGCGCCTTGCGTAGCATGCGGAGCGTGTCAGCGTCCGACCCTGGTCCGCCCGTTGCGCGTCCGATTCCGAGATCGATCCGGCTGGGATGAAGCGCCGCTAATGTTCCGAATTGCTCGGCAATCAGAAGGGGCGAATGGTTGGGCAACATTGCGCCGCCGGAGCCGACGCGGATCGATCGCGTACGGCTCGCAACATGAGCAAGCACGACGGGTGGCGCCGCATTGGTCAGCCGCGGCACGTTGTGATGCTCGGTGAACCAGAAGCGTCGATAGCCCAACGCCTCCGCATGCTGCGCTCGCTCGACAGTGCGGGCCAGAGCTTGACGCGTACCGTCGCCATTGTACTTCGGAGAAAAATCGAGCATCGAGATCGGAAGCGATCTGTCCATCATGAATCCCTTTGTGTTGTCCGGCCCGATCCTTCGGCCATGGGGCTGCCAATGAAGCGGCGTCGTGACGACGCCTTCACTGGCCGCGATCTCCAGGGCCCGGGTGCTCAGCCGATATTCTGTCGTAAAGACGCGCAGCGCATAGCCTGCGCTTCTGGACAGAACGGCCAGCAAGATCGCCAATCGGCGCTCAGGCGACGGCCGCTTTCAGATGACGGGCAAGTATCTCTGCGAACACCTTCACCTTCGAGGAGATGTCGGCGCGCGAGGGATAGGTGAGTTGGAGTCTGACCGAAGCCGAAACGGGGAAGGCCTTCACGAGAGCGCCGGACGCCAACGCCGTTCTGCATAGCGACCCGGGCAGGAGGCCGATGCCCTGACCGAGCAACACCAGTTCGCGGATGAACGTGAAACTGTCGACCGTAACGTGGAACTGAGGCAGGACCCCGCCATCGAGGCACTGTTCGAAAAGGCGGCGCAGTTCCGGCTGCTGTGGACCGATCAGCCGCGTTGCCATGGCGATGCTCGCCGGAGCACCGTGGCGGCGCATATAATCGGCGCTCGCATAAAAGCCCAGTTCCATGTCGAGCGCCCCCCGCACGACGGCGTCCTGGGGATTGGCGGCACCGATCCGCAGTGCGACATCGACATTCTCGGAGACGAGGTCGAGCACCGCGTTGGTCGGAACCACATTGATCCGCACCTTCGGATATGCCGCGCAGAATTCCGAGATAGCCGGGGCAACGATCCTTGCCGGAAAGTCCGCAGGCAGCGTCATGCGGATCTCGCCTGCATGAGATGGTCCGACCTGCTTCAGATCGGCGAGTGTATCGGCCAGGGACGCCAGGGCGCCCTCCGATCGCTGATACAGATCCTGCCCTTCGGCGGTCAGAGCGAAGGCGCGTGTCGACCGTTTGAAGAGGCGAACGCCCAGCGAGCTCTCGAGATTGCGAATGCGCAGGCTCACGGAAGACCGCGGCATCCCTGTCCGGCGTGCGGCTCCGGAGAAGCTGCCCGCGCGAACAACTTCAATGAATGTCTTGAGCGCGTTGAGATCCATCAACGCGCCCTCAGCGAGCCGTGATCCTTGATGGGATCACGGGCGAAATGGCGTGCCGCCTCCGGAAGCCAGCGATGAGCGCTCCGGCGGCCATCCCCAAGTATGGATGGGCGGGATCGGGAGTGTTTGAGAGTCCGCATCTATCGCGCGATAGTACGATATCGGGCGCTGTCCCCTTCTTCACATCCTCGTTTTTACGAACGCCTGCAGGAAGATGGGTTGGTCACGGTCAGGGATGAGACATCCGGGGATCGGGGACCTTCGCACCATCGTTCGACTCGATCCCTCGCTCGATCTGTCGGTCGATATGACCCTTCAGAAGCCGGGTGCCGCAAGGCGCGCACGCTATGGCAGGGGTCCGACGATCATTTGATCGTGCCGTTGGGCGATACCGGGCAGGAGATTCATATTCTGCTCCCGTGGTTCGGGGATGTCGCGGAGATCGCGAAAGAATTCCTCGTGCTTTCGCGGTGTCGAGATCAAGATGTGGCGCGCATCACGGGAGCCGACATTCGTGAACCCATGAATCATGCCTTTCGGAACCTGCACGCGTGCCCCAGACCCCACGGCCTCGGTCTGGTCGCCGATGAGATATTTCAGCGTTCCCTCGAGAACGACGAACAGCTTATCCTCGGATGCGGAAATATGAGCCGGTGCACCGAAGCCTGGCTTGATCGTCATGTCCAGAATCGTGAACGGGCTTGTGCTGGAATTGATGATCCTCGTGCTGATCCCCGCGAAATCAGTCTGCTCGAATGTGGTTGCGATGCCAGCTTCCATTGTCGGTCTCCGAGGCTCGAGTGGGCGTCGGTTCATACTTCGTCGCTCCGGGGCATCGCGCATAGCCCAAGCCTCTGGACAGACCGGCCAAGACAATCGCCAATCGTCCGCATTGGGATGATGTCGCAATCTCAGAACCGCACGTGCCAGATCCACGGCACCACGCGCCCCTCGCGGCGGAGGGGTAGAGGCGGACCGTGCCGGCCATCAGTCGTCGGGCGTCCGACCCTCAGTCTAAAGCTGCGGTGCATTGCGGATTGCTATTCGCCAGTGAGCCGAGCGACCCGCCGTTCTCCTTGCCCGACGGCATTCCCGCGAGGCAATGGTGCGCCCCGCAGGCTGATGCCACCGGACGACCCGTTGCACCGACCTCAGCAAGCGAAGGGACACGGCCGAAAGTCCTTTGCCGCGGGCGAATTCCAATTGGCACCGCGCCGGCGGCGCCAGCTCAATTCACCTGGGCACCCGAATTCTTCACGATCGGCGTCCACTTCTGCACCTCACTCGCGACAAAGGCCTTGAAGGCCTCAGGGGTCGAGCCCTGGACGATGAAGCCCTGCGCCGCAAAGTAATCCTTGATGTCGGGAGACTGCATGGCCTTGTTCACTTCCGCGCTCAGCTTCTCGACCACCTCGGGCGGCGTGCCGGCCGGCGCAAATAGGCCTTGCCATGACAGCGCCTCGAAACCCTTCAGTCCCGATTCATCCAGCGTCGGCACGTCCGGCAGCAGGGGGTGCCTGGTTTTCGAGGTGACGGCCAGCGCGCGAATCTTTCCGGCCTGGATCTGCGGCATCAGCACCAGGACGTCGCCGAACGTGACCTGGATTTGACCGCCCATGAGGTCGGTGAGCATGGCCGCGCTTCCGCGATAGGGAACGTGCACCATCGAAACATCGGTCGCCTGCTTGTACATCTCGCCGGTGAGATGCATCGACGTGCCGTTGCCGGCCGAACCGTAACTCAGCTCGCCCGGTTTCGACTTGGCCAGGGCGAGAAACTCGGCCGGCGTGTTCGCCTTGACGTCGGGATTGACGGCCAGCACCAGCGGCGAGTTCACCATCATCGACACGGGTGCGAAGTCGTTGATCACGTTATAGGGCAACTTCGGATACAGCGCCTGCGCGATGGCGTTGCTGCCGGTCACCCCCGCCAACAGGTTGTAGCCGTCGGGTGCGGATTTGGCCACGAAGTCGGCGCCCAGGGCGCCGCCGGCGCCGGGGCGATTGTCGACCACCACCGGCTGTCCCCAGGCCCCGGCGAGTTTTTCTCCCACACGCCGCGCCAGCACGTCGGTGCTGCCGCCAGGCGCGAACGGCACCACGATGTGGATCGGCTTGTTCGGGTAGGTTGATTGCGCATTGGCCAGTGCAGGCATGAGCATCGCGAAGCTGGCCAACGCCAGCGTCGCACAGCGCGACATCGGGAAACGGATCATGGGCAACTCCTTGCGAGTGGGTTGGCGAATTCAATTGGAGCGAGGGATCCCCAACCGCCGCCACCGGCGGTTTCGATAATCAGCAGGTCGCCGGCGGACCATGCGATGCGGGCGCGCGCAGGCAAGAGCTCGATCGCTCCGTCCACACGCAAGACCCGGGCCATCGACGTTGCGCCGGCCCCGCCGCCTCGAGCACCGCGCGCACGGCCGACATGGCGCTCGCCCCGATAGGCGATCCACCCCTGGCCTTCGAGCAGCCGATAGGCGCGCCGCACGCCGTCGCCGCCACATTGCAGACCGGCGCCGCCGCTGCCGCGGCGGATCTCGTAGCATTCCACACGCAGCGGCGCTTCGGTCTCGATCACCTCCACGGGGGTATTGCGCGCATTGCCGACGTCGGTGGAGACACCGGCGCGGCCGGGCGCGTGGACGCTGGCACCGGCGCCGCTGGCAATGATCTCGGTGAACATCCAGCGTTGTCCGTCCGCCCGCGTGCCGCTGAGCGCGAGGACGGTAGCCACCCCGGCGTGCGGCGCCACGCCCATCCCGCCTGCCGACTGTGACCAGGCTCCAAGAATCGCGTTGCACGCCAGCTTCACTGTCGCCGTGCGCGCATTGACCGCCGCCGGCAGCACCGGATTGACCAGGCTGCCGGGTGGAAGCTTCAGTGTCAGTGGCGCAAGGCAGCCGGCATTGTTGGGTGCGTCCGGTGCCAGCGTGCGCATGAAGAACAGAGCCGCCGACAGCATCGCCGCCGGCGATGCATTGAGCGGCCCCCTCACCTGCGGCGCGGTCCCCTCGAAGTCGATGACCAGTGTGTCACCCTGCTTGCGCAAGCTCACCGCGATGGAAACCGGGGCGGTGTCGATGCCGTCGCCGTCGAGTTGATCGCGCCAGGTCCATTCGCCGTCGGGCGCGGCGGCAAGGGCGGCGCGGGTCATGCGTTCGGTCTGCGCAATCAGGGAATCGCAAACCTCGGCAAAACGAGGTCCGGTGTGACGCGCGATCTGCTTCAGTTCGCGTGCGCCTTGCGTCAGCGCCGTCCACTGCGCTTCCAGGTCGCCACGCAGATTGTCAGGCGTGCGGGAGTTGGCGGCGAGGATGGCGTCGATATCGGGCCGCACGCCTTCGGCGCTGCGCCAGCGCACCGGCGGCAGGCGCAGGCCCTCCTGGTACACTTCGGTTGCGTCGGGCGGAATGGAGCCGGCGGCCATGCCCCCGACATCCTGATGATGCAAATTGGCGGCGGCGAAGGCGATCACCTCGCCATCGTGGAAGACCGGGTGGACCAGAGCCAGGTCCGGCAGATGCGTGCCGCCGGACCAGGGGTCGTTGAGCAGATAGGCATCGCCCTCCGACATCGTTGCGAGCGGAAAGCGTGCGAGCACACCGGCAACGGCCGGAATCAGCGATCCCAGCAACAACGGCAGCGAGCGCGCCTGGGCGAGCAAGCGTCCGTCCGGCAGGAACAGCGCCGCGGCACAGTCGCCGCTCTCGCGTGCGATGGACGACACGGCGGCGCGCATCATGCCATGCTGCATGCGGTCGGCCGTGCCTTGCAGCGCCAGACGCAGCGGCTCCATGCGCAGGGCGATGACCGGATCAGATACGACGTCGCGCGCGCGCGGCATCATGCCTTCGCCTCCAGCACCAGCGTCTGATCCGGCGTCAGCCGCCACGACCAGCCCGCCGGCACAAAGGCGGTGGTCATCGGCGCGAACAACGAATGCGGCCCTGCGCCTTCCGGCGGCAGCGAAGCCCACGAACTATTGCTCACCGTCAGGCGGACGTCGCCCTCTTCCGGACCGCAGAGCATGCCCAGTGCCGACATCACGCTGGCGTTCGGCATCACCTGCACGCAGCGGATGCCCACAAGTTCGGCAATCTCGGCCGCATGTTGCGCGCCGCCGCCGCCGATGGCGACGAGCATCGCATCCGCCGGATCCAGGTTGCGCTGAAAGGCGTGGGTCTTGAGCGCCTCCGCCATCCCGGCGGCAGCCGCGCCCACGACGGCTTCAGCGGTTCGAAGCACCGACAAGCCGAGCGCGCCGGCCACGCCGCCAAGCGCGGCCTCCGCGGCGGCGCGGTCCAGCACGATGCCGCCGGCCAACCGGGGCGGCAAGCGGTCCAGGACGCACAGCGCATCGCTCAGCGTCGGCAAGCCACCGCCGAGACCAAAGGCGGCCGGTCCTGGCCAGGCTCCTTGCGAGCGCGGCCCCAGGCGCAGCGCGCCACCCGGCAGCACCGACACCACGCTTCCACCCCCGATGCCGATGGAGGCGATATCCGCGCAGCGCTGACGGATCGGCAAGCCGCCGCATTCCAGCGCATCGGTAAAGGTCGGCCTGCCGTCGAGCAGAATGCTGATGTCGGCGCTGGTGCCTCCGATATCCAGAACGATCGCGAGACCGGAGGCTGCGAGACCGGCGGCCACGCCCTGCAACGCCGCGCAGGGACCGGACATGGCAAGACCGATCGGCTGCTCGGCGAGATCATGCCAGGGCGCAGTGCCGCCGGCCGATCGCATCAGGCGCAGCGGGGGCAAGCCACGTATCTTCAATGCGTCGGCCAGCGCGTGCAGATAATCCGCTGCCAGCGGCTTGGCATAGGCGTCCAGCGCCGTAGTCAGCCAGCGCTCGAATTCCCGCGGTTGCGGATCGACTTCGCTGGACAGTGAAATGTGCAAGCTCGGAAGGCGCGCATGCAGCGCCGCACGCAGCGCGCGCTCATGGGTCGGATTGCGGTGCGAGAACAACAGACCGACCGCCAGCGCGCGCACGCCGGCGTCGCCCACTACATCCGCAATGGCGTCCACGGCCGACAGGTCGAGCGGCTCCACCTCGCGCCCCTCGGCATCGATGCGCCCGCCGATTTCGAAACGCAGCGGCTCCGGAAACAGCTTTGCTTCGGGCACGGCCGGCATGATCACCGGTTCATACAGTTCCTTGCGGTCCTGGCGTGCCAGGACCGGGACGTCGCGCATGCCGCGCGTCAGGACAAGGGCCACCGGCGGCTCGTTCAGCTCCAGCAGCAGATTGGTGATGACGGTGGAGCCATGCACGACGCGGCCGACGTCATCTGCCCCGATGCCCGCCTGCGCGCACAGCCGATCGAGTGCCTCGACGACCGGCTCCGCCAGCCGGCGTCCGGCGCGTGGATGTTTGAGCGATGCAACTTGCCCGTCGCTCCGCAAGGCAACCGCATCGACGAAGGTGCCACCCATGTCCACAGCGAGCGACCAGGACGCGTTCAACGGAAGCGCTCCGGCGAAAACGGCGTCAGGTCCACCTGCGTCGGTCGTCCGGCCACCAGATGCGCAATCTCGCGGCCGGTCGCCGCGCCCATGCACATGCCCATATGGCCATGGCCGAAGGCGAGCCAGGCGTTGTCGGCCGCGCGGACCGGACCGACTACCGGGAGACTGTCGGGAAGACAGGGACGATGGCCCATCCAGCGCGTAAAGGACGACGTGTCCAGGTGCGGGAATAATTGCTGTCCCTGACGGAGCAGTGCATCGGCACGCGCCATGTTGGGTGGCGCTTTCAAGCCGGCAAATTCCACCGTGCCGGCCAGCCGCAGACCCATGGCCATCGGGTTGACCATCAGATTGTGCTCCACCGCCATCACGGTGTGGCGCAGGGCCAGGTTCGAGCTCTGCACCGTGACGTGGTAACCGCGCTGCGTCTCCAGCATCACCGGGCTGTCGAGCTGTGTCGCCAATGCGCCCGACCAGGCCCCGGCTGCCACCACCACGCCGTCCGCTGCCAGCGGCTCGCCCTGCTCCAACAGCACTGCCGTGACGCGCCGGCCCTGCCGCTCGAAACCACGGACGCGGTCGCGGACGTGACGTGCGCCGTCGCCGATGCAGCGATTGTAGATCGCCTTGACGAGGGCAGATGGATCGGACGTGGAGCCGTTATCGGGCGCCAGAATGCCGAACCGAAAACGTCCCTTGAGGTCCGGCTCGAGACTTTCCAGCTCGTCCTGCTCCACGTCCTGCATCCGCACGCCCAGCGATCGCCGCAGGTTCATGCCCCAGGCCCACTGCGCCGCCGTCTCGCGAGAGGAAAAGACGTACAAACAGCCGCTACGCCGCACCAACTCCCGGGCATCGGCATGGGCGAGCAGCGGATCATAGCAGTCGAAGATGGGCGCCAGCAGCGAACGTAACGCGGTGGCGATGCGGGTCACCTCTTCGCGTGATGAATGATGCAGCATGCGCAGCAGCCATGGCGCCACGAGCGGGGCATAGGCCCAACGCACCGTCAGCGGTCCCAAGGGATCCAGCAGCCAGCGCGGGACCTTCTTCCACATGCCCGGCATGCCCACCGGCAGGCAGGCGCTGGGCGAAAGCGAGCCGGCATTGCCGAAGGAGCAGGCCTCGCCCGCATCCAGCGGGTCGACGAAGGTCACCGCGTGGCCGTCGCGCTGCAGCCACGCCGCAGTGCAGGCGCCGACGATTCCCGTTCCTATGACGACAATGTGCATGCGGGAATTCTGAAAAATAATTCCCCCATCACACAAGCCAATTCTTTTAATATCGGCATCAGGTTTCCTGATAGTCGATCCGTTCGAGCGAGGATATGTGATGCGGCCCGCCATTCTCTCCACTCTTAGCCTGCGCCAGATGCGCGCCTTTGCCGCGGTCGCTCGAGCGGGCAGCTTCACGGCGGCGGCGCGACAGATCAACCTGACGCAGTCGGCAGTCAGCATGCTGGTTCAGCAACTCGAGGAGACCCTCGGGCTGAAACTGTTCGACCGCGGCGCGGTCGTGTTGTTGACGGCGGCCGGCCAGCAATTGCTCCCCCTGGCGCGCCGCATCCTGGATGACGTGCAACAGATCGCAGAGGGCGCTTCGGACCTTCGCTCCCTTCGCACCGGCCTGTTGCGCGTGGTAGCGCCGCAGATGCTGGCATGCACGTGGGTCGCGGCAGTGCTGGGCGAGTTCGAGCAAGCCCATCCGGATGTCGGCCTGCGCGTGATCGACGCGATGGCGGACGAGGTGGTGAGCACGGTGCGCCGGGGCGAGGCCGAACTGGGCGTTGGCCCGGAGCGCGCCACCGGCGAGGATGTCACCAGCACATTCCTGATGGATGTGCCGATCCGAGTGGTCTGCTCAGCGCAGCACCCGCTGGCGCAGCAACACGCCGTCTCGTGGAAAAAGCTCCGGGACGAGCGCTGGGTCATTTATTCCAGTGAGTTCAACCGGCACTTGGAGAGCCTGCTGCATGCGCACGATAGCTCGCTCTCCATGCAGACCGCCGTCGAGGTCAAATATCTGACCACCGCTTTGGCGTTGGTGGGCGTCGGCACCGGCCTGGCGGCCGTTCCCGACTACGGACGGCTGTTCGCGCCGAATTTCGACGTGCGTTTCATCAAGCTGCGCGCTCCGGAAATCCGCCGCCGCTACTATATATATCAACGACGCGGGCTCGTGCTCTCGCCGCCGGCGGAGGCGTTCGCGAAGCTGCTGCGCCAACGCGCGGCACGCAGCGGTGGGTGAATCCGTGCACCCGAACGTGCGAGCGCACGGCTCCCGGCGTGGCCATGGAAGTCCCACGTCTGACGAGCGCATAATCAGGCCGCCGTGTCGCCGAACCACTTTTCCCCTGACGATCCGACAGGCCATGCGCGTCTGGCACCTTCCGGAAGTGCCGGCAGCAGACGCCAATGATGACGAACGGTCGCCAGCTTAGATGCTGCGATAGCGCTCGATACGTGAGAGCTCGGGCGCTATTCCGAGCCCCGGTTCTTGATCCAACTCAACTGCGCCCTCCCTCACGTCAAGAACCGGGCCGCAACAGAGATCGCGCAACGGGTTGTCGTTGACGTCAACCTCCAGCCAGCCATGCCCGCCGATGCCGGCGAGGAGATGCGCGGACGCAAGCAAGCCCAGGCCTCCGCCGAGATAGTGCGGACAGAACGTCTTGCCCGCCTTCAGAATGTCGCGGGCCAGTGAACTGCACACGCTCAGCCCGCCCCATTTCGCAATATCGGGCTGAACCACACCGAGCACGTCGTCGGCGAGAACCTCCTTGAAGCCCTCGACACTCGAAATGTTTTCGCCGGCGGCAATCGGCATCTTCGTTGCGGCGTGCAGCCTGCGCCATTCCGCGCGCGGGCGATCGGCCCGAATCGGCTCCTCCAGCCAGCGTAGATCGAACTGGGCAAGCCGCGGCAGCATCTCGATCGCCTGCCTGACTGACCAGCCCTGATTTGCATCGGCGGCAAGCATGCCGGCGCCGAGGATCCCACGCAGCGCGGCCAAATTGGCAATATCGGTTTCGGCGCCGAACCCGACCTTCAGCTTCAGCGCGCAATGGCCGCGCTCGAGCGCGGCTTCCGCCGTCTGCGCCGCGCCGGCGGGATTGATGCCGCTGGCGTAGACCTTGATCTTGCCGGACTGTCCGCCGAGCAGCCGCCATAGCGGCAACCGCCGACGCCGTGCGCAGAGATCCCACAGCGCAAGATCGATGCCCGAAATCGCCTGCGCAAACGGACCGGGCTCGCCGCATTGAATCACCAGCACTTCGATGGCCTTGGTCAGGGTCTCGAACGCCTGAGTGGGACCATCGAATTTGCGCCCGATGAGCGCGGGCGCAAGCACCTCGTTGATGAGCCGGGCGCGATGCTCCGCGCCTGGCGCTGGAAAGTTGCACCAGGCTTCACCCCATCCCTCGACGCCGTCTTCGTCGACTGCGCGAACGAAGACGGCGGGACGGTTGAGCATCTTGCCGAAAGAGGTCACCACCGGCATTGCCAGCGGATAGCGATAGCAGAAGGCTTCGATCGAACGGATGGTGAAGCTGTCAGTCATGTTGCAATTCCTGCAAGACCACGCCGGACCGCCATCATCCTAGTAGGCGCGTGCGAAGTCACCTTCCAGCTTGATGTCGGCAAAGACCGGAAAGCGCGGCTTCCAGCGCGTGCCCTTGGCCGTGGTCAGCTCGCTGAGCCGTTCGAGCACGTGGAGACCATCCTTGCTCAGGCTCGCCGAGACTGCCGCGCGGTCCGGGAAGTTCTTGAGGACGGCATCGAGCCAGATGGTCCGGCCCGCCAGGAAGCCGCTTGCGCCTGCGGCATAGGAATAGTCGAGCACGCGCTCGAACTTCTCCGGCGCGGCGCCGCCCGAGAGCAGCACCCAGGGAATGTTGCGCGCGCGGCAGATATCGCCGATCGCATCGAACTCCTTCTGCGCGGCTTTCGCCTCGGCGCTGCCGTCACGTGCCGGCAGGCTGCCCGCCGCAAGCGGGCTCTCCAGCTTGAGGAGATCGACGCCGTATTCGGGCTTGGCGAACTCGCGCACGCTGTCGATGACGAGGCCTGGCAGCTTGCCCGGCGATTCCACGTAATCGGCGGTGTGATTGGCGCTGCCGAGAAACGGATAGACGAGCAGCTCGAGCACATAGGGAATGTCGTGGCGGGCGCAGTCCTCGCCGATCTCGCGCACGAACTTCTTCTGGTGCTCGTTGACGGCGGCATCGGCGTCGGGCCGGTACCAGGCCAGCACCTTGACGGCGTCGCCGCCCATGGCACGGATCTTCTCCACGCTCCAATTGGTGATCGCGCGCGACTTGCGGCCGCCCGCGGTCTCCTCGACGCGGTGCTCTTCCAGCGTCATGATGAGGCCGCAGCGCGGCGGCAGCAGGTCGATGGCGGCCGGCACGGCAAAGTTCGGGTCGAACAGCATCGAGCTGCAATGCGGCGCGAGGTTCTCGACCAGGAGGCGCTTGGCCGCCGTGACGTCGGAAAACTCGACCTGCTCCCGCGTGATGCCCTTGGCTTTCGCGATGGCATCGAACAGTGGCGGCCGCTGATCCAGCGCGACCATGCGAAAGTGGCCGTCCGCGTCAGCAAGCCGTGCCAGGCCCCGGTTCTTTCCAATCGCTCTCATGGCTTCGTCCTCATGAATACAAGACACTCATTGATGGTGGGGATTCCATTGCGGCCGCCGGCATGGCGGCATTTCATGGCGGCCGTGGCCGCCGAAAACGCCATGGCGGCGCGCACGTCGATGCCGGCGCCGATCGCAAGCGCATAGGCGCCGTGGAAGACGTCGCCCGCGCCCGTGGTATCGACGACGTCGACGGCATAGGCGACCTGCCGATGCAGCTGGCCGTTTTCGTGCCAGCTCACGCCGCCCTCGCCGCGCGTGACGGCGATGACGCGGCACCCGAAGCGCGCCAGCGTTGCGAGGGATTTATCATCGGCCGATCCGGCAAAGGCTGTGAGCGCGGGCTCGGAGAAGATAGCGTGATCAGTCAGCGGCAGCAGCCGCTCGAACACTTCGGCGTCGGCCATGTCGCCGTCCAGCACGGTCGGAATGCCGCGCGCACGCGCCTCGCGGAACAACGTGGCCGCGCCCTCGACCCAGCGCGGATCGGCCAGAACGGCGGAGGCTTGCGCGACGATCTTGAGCGGAATCCAATCGGCTGCTTCCGGATACAGGCCGCGAAAGTTGACGATCTGGCGTTCGCCGGAGCTGTCGACGATGATTCCGGAGACCGACGAGCGACCAGCGGGAAACAGCCGGAAGTTCTCGACGTCGACGCCTTCGGCGGTGAAGGCCGACTTCATCTCATGGCCGGCAGCATCGTTCCCTGCCCGCCCCCAGAACGCGACAGACGCGCCGAGCTTCGCCACCGCGACGGCAGCATTAGCAGCCATGCCGCCGCCAAGCGTGCCGTACTCGACCGCCCTGATTTTCTCGCTTCCACCCGCGAACGGCCGATCGACGCGCCAGACCTGGTCGAGCGCGGACAGCCCGAGACAGATCACGTGCACGGGCCTCTCCTTGGACGCGACGTCCGCCAGCGCCGAGAGGTCACCGATGTTCACCGACACGCTCACCGCAGAACCTGTCCATTGATGGCATCGAACAGATGCGTCTTGCCCGGCTGCGGGCGCAGGCTGATGCGATCGCCGACCTTCGGCCGCAACGCCGGATCGACCCGCGCAATGGCGGGACCGCCGGCGAGGTCGAAATGGATCAGCGTGTCCGAACCGAGCGGCTCGACCAGCTTGACGTCGATGGCGATGCCATCGGCGGCATCGGTCGCGACGGCGAAATGTTCGGGGCGAATGCCGAGCACGGCGTTACCGGCCTTGCTGAGGCGGCTTGCGGTCTCGCCGTCCAGCGCCACCACCGTTCCACCTTGCGAAAGAACTGCCTGTTCCTGGCGCCACTCGACCGGGAAGAAATTCATCGCGGGCGAGCCGATGAAGCCGGCGACGAATTGGTTGGCGGGCCGCTCGTAGACCGTCTCGGGCGTGTCGTATTGCTGGATCGTGCCACTCTGGAGCACCACGATCCGGTCCGCCATGGTCATGGCCTCGATCTGATCGTGGGTGACGAAGACCATGGTGGTCTTCAGCTCCTGCGACAGCGCCTTGATCTCGGCGCGGACCTGCCCGCGCAGCTTGGCGTCGAGGTTGGAGAGCGGCTCGTCGAACAGGAACGCCTTGGGATTTCGCACGATGGCGCGTCCCATGGCGACGCGCTGGCGCTGTCCGCCTGAGAGCTCCTTCGGCTTGCGGTCGAGATAAGGCTCGATGTGCAAGAGCGCGGCGGCGCGCCTCACGCGCGCATCAATTTCCGCCTTGGACACTCCCCGCAGCTCCAGCGCGAACGACATGTTGTCGTAGACGCGCATATGCGGATAGAGCGCGTAGTCCTGGAACACCATCGCGATGTCGCGCTGCGCGGCCTGCACGCCGTTGACGCGCTTGTCGCCGATATAGAGGTCGCCCGACGAGATCGGCTCGAGGCCCGCGATGATGCGCAGCAAGGTCGACTTGCCGCAGCCGGACGGGCCGACGAACACGACGAACTCGTGGTCCGCGATCTCCAGATTGAGATCGGGGATCACGGTGAAATTGCCGTAACGTTTGGTGAGGTTGCGGATCGAGATCGAGGCCATGATCGCTCAGTCCAGCGCCAGCACGGGCTTGATCAGCTCGCCTTTGGCGAAGCGGGCGAAATTCTCAGGGAGTGTCGAGAGGCCGAACTCGCCGTCGACGAGGACGCGATACTCGTCCTTGTACTTGCGCAGCAGCTCGACATTCGGCTCGAAATCCGAGACCGGGAAATAGAAGGTCCGGATCATGTAGAAATCCTTGCGGCGAAACACCTTGCCTTCCTCGATGGTCCACGGCGCCGCGTTTTCGCCGACGAGCACCAAGGCGCCGCGCGGCAGGACCAGCTCGATGCCGAGATTGCGCGCCGCATGCGCGCCCGAGCATTCCATGATAAGGGCAAAGCGCTTGGAGGTGTCGCCGACCGGGTGCGCCTTCGCCCCGAAGGATTGCGCGATCCTGAGGCGCGCGGCGTTGGGGTCGGCGACATTGACGTCATCGTAGCCGAGTGCGCGGAGCGCCAGTACGACGCCGAGACCGACGGGCCCCGCCCCCATCACGAGCACCGGTCCGGCCTCGGCCGGCGACACCACGCGGCTGACGAAGCGCACGGCATGGCCCGAGGTGCCGATGGTGTCGAGCAGCAACGGCGCGAGGCTGTCCTCGATGTCGTCGGGGACCGGGAGCAGGCAGTTTTCAGGCACCGGCACGTATTCGGCATAGCCGCCCGGCCTGTTCCAGCCGATCAGGCTGGAGACCTCCAGGCACATCTGGGTGTCGCCGCGCTGACAGGCGGCGCAGCGGTCGCAGTGCAAGGGGATATAGACGGCGCAGCGCCGGCCATGCAGGCGATGACCGGGCTGCTCGACCACGCCGAAGATCTCGTGGCCCGCGGTGAACTCGGCACCCTTGTGCCAGAGCTTGAAGTCCGAGCCACACAGCGCGGTGCGCGAGACGCGCACCAGCACCTCGCCCTTGCCGACGTCGGGCATCGGCACGCGTTCGATGGTGATGCGATCGTTGCCGTGGAAGACCGCGGCCTGCATGATCGAATTCGGACGGGATAATACATTCATGAGACCTAACCTTTCACCGCGCCGAGCGTCAGTCCGGACACGAGCCAGCGCTGAACCAGGGCCGCCAGCACCAGCGGCGGCAATGCGATCAACGTCGCCGCCGCCATGAGCGCACCCCACTGCGTCGACCCCTCGCCGATGAAGTTGAAGGCCGCCGCGATCAGCGTCTTGGTGTCGCCATTGGAAAGCACCAGCGCAAACAGGAAGTAGTTCCAAGAAAACACGAAGGCGAGGATCGCCGAGACCGCGACGCCCGACGCCACCAGCGGCAGCGCGATGCGCCAGAGGATGCGCGTGACGCTGCATCCGTCCACCTGTGCCGCTTCAAAGACGCTGCGCGGGATGCCGTCGAAGGACGGCAGCAGGACCCAGATCACGATCGGCAGCGTGATCACGGCGTGGCTGAGGATCAACGCGCTATAGGAGCCGATCATGCCGACCTGCCGGAACATGACGTACCATGGCAGCAGGAACAGCGTACCCGGCGCCATGCGCGCCGCCAGCGTCAGGATCGCGGGCCAGGAAATCCGCGTCCAGGAGACGGCGAAGGCGGCGGGAATGCCGAACAGCAGTCCGAGCGCGGTCGAGCCCACGGTGACGATGAGGCTGTTGAGCGCATAGCTCAGGAACGGTGTGGTTCTCGTCAGCTCGACATAGTTCTCCAATGTCGGCGTGAAAACCAGCGTCGGCGGATAGGCGGTGACCTCGAAGGAGGGCTTGAACGAGGACAGCACCATCCAAACCGTCGGCGCCATGATGAGCACGCCGGCCAGCACGAGCTGCACCAGGTTGAGCCGTTGGATCCAGCGGTCGGTGTTGGCGGCATCGGTCATGACATCACCACGCCACTGCGCCGCGCAGGCGGTTGAAGGCGAGCACGGCGCCGAACACGATCGCCGTCAACGTCAGCATCAGGGCACTGGCATAGCCGATGTTGAAGAACTCGAAGCCGATCCGGAAGCCGTAGATGTTGAGCGTGTTCGAGGCGTTGCCCGGCCCACCCTGGGTGGTGATGTAGATGATGTCGAAGAAGCGCAGGAGATCGACGCTGCGCAGGATCGCCGCGGTGACGATGGTCGGCAGCAGCAAGGGCAATGTGATGCGCTGGAAGGTCTTGAACGCCGATGCACCATCGATCTGCGCGGCCTCGTAGACGCTCGGCGGCAGCGACTGCAGGCCGCCCAACACGATCAATGCAACGTAGGGCGTCCACTGCCAGCTGTCGATCAGGGCCACGGTCGGGATCACCCATGTCGGCGAGGCCAGCCAGTCCGACGGCGGCAGGCCGAACGATTGCAGGATGTAATTGGCGGCGCCCAGCGAGGGATCGAGGATCACCAGCCACATCATGCCCGCCACCACCGGCGGCATCATGAAGGGCGAGATGAACAGCGAGCGCACGATGCCCGGCAGGCGCTTGGCATGGAACAGCACCAGCGCCAGCCAGACGCCGAACACGAGCTGCAGCACCAGCGACAGCACGAACAGCGCGATGGTGATCCACAGCCCGTGCCAGAATTCGACGTCGGAGATCAGCTTCGAATAATTGGCGAGGCCCGCAAAGGATTGCTTGCCGGTCGAGGAGAACGTCTGGAAGCCGAGCCAGATCGTATAGACGACCGGAAACGCGATCATCGCGACCGTAAAGATCACGGCCGGCGCGGAAAGCGCCGCCATCTCCAGTTTCTGCCGGTCCTGCGTGAGTCTCGCAGCCGTGTCAGACATCCGCCCGCTTCCTTGAGAATGAGGTGCCGGCAGGCAGCGCGCCTGCCGGCATGAAACCGCTACTTCCGGGCGATCAGCGCATCGAGCGCCTTGTCGGCATCCGCGCAGGCCTGCTCGACCGGCTTCTGCTTCAGGATCAGATCCTGCACCGCCTGGCCGATGAACTCGCGCGATTCCGGGTTGGCAACGATGGGATAGCCGACCTCGGAGGAGCCCTTGGTGGCGAGCACATCGAGCGCGGCCTGCCATTCCTTGCGGACCGGCTCCTCGTCGATCCACTTGCGATATTCAGGATCCTTGGCGACCGACGGACGCGGCGGGGCAATGCCCTGCAGCGCCATCTTCTTCTGCACCTCGGGGCTGGTCGCCCACTGCACGAAGTACCAGGCTGCCTCGGGCTGCTTGCTGTGCGAGGACACCGCCATGCCCCAGCCGATCGTGGTCGGCACCTGGCCGGCCTCGCCTGCCGGGAATGGCAGCAGGCCGGTGTCCTTCAGGCGCGCGCCGCCCTCCATCACTGTGCGCAGTTCGTTCGAGGATTCGAACGCCATCGCCGCACGGCCGCTGCGGTAGAGCGCGGAGATCTGCTGAAAGCTGTAATTGACGACGCCAGGCGGACCGAAATCGCGCAGCAGCCGGCTATAGGTATCGAGCGCCTCCTTGCCCTTGGCGGAGCAGAGGTTCGACTTTCCGCTTGCGATGTAGGTGCCGCCGATATTGTGCAGCATGTTGCTGAAGGTGTAGGCGATCGCGGGCTTGAGGCCACGCGAGACGAACGGCGTCACCGCGCCGTCGCAGGTCTTGATCTTCTCGGCGGCAGCCTCGACGTCCTTGATGGTCTTCGGCGCGTCGAGGCCGCACTTCTTGAAGATGTCGGTGCGGTAGTAGAAGATCGGACCTTCGATGTTCATCGGCATGCTGGTGAGCTTGCCGTTGAAGGTCGCGGCCTTGAGCAAGGCCTGGCTCAATCCATTCGGATCATAGTCCTTGGCAACCTCGTTCCTGGCCATCGCGGTGAGATCGCCGTACCAACCGGCAGCGGCGAACTGCTCGCCCTCGCGCGAGGGCAGCGTCATGAACACGTCGACCTCGTCGCTGTTCGCGTTCATGACGGTGACCAGGCGCTGGCGCATCTGCTGTTCCTGATAGGCGTCGACTTTCAGGGTCATGCCGGTCAGCTTCTCGAAATCGGCCTTGTAGGTCAGCAGCGCCTGCGCGACCGGATTGTTGTTGGCGAGAAAGGTGACCGTCTTGCCCTTGAATTTCATCCAGTCGAAATCGGCCGCGTGTGCTGGCGCGCTGGCGGCGGCAATCGCGAAAACGGGCAACGCGACATGGGTCGCGAGCATCCTGGCCTTCATCGAACTCTCCTCCCGGCTGACCGCCTTAAGCTGGCGGACCATTTTGAGTACGTTTGATCACTGACTGAAAACGGTTACAAAATAGACCTCGCATCCGCCGTGTCAAGCGATGGACAAGCAGCACAATCTGCGGCAGATTTGCGACATTCCCGCTAACGCTCGGGTTGCGCCGCACAATGTAACGTTACATGAGACTGACCAACGCCAAATCTGCGAAACAGGGGATCCGCGCCGTGGCGGCGCGTGCCGGCGTCTCGACGGCATCGGTGTCGCGCGCGCTCAACAATCCCGATGCGGTGAGCCCGTCTCTGCGCGCGCGCATCGAAAAGGCCATTGACGCGCTCGGCTACATCCCGCATGCGCCGGCACGGATCCTGTCGTCGCGGCGTTCGCGCACACTCGGCGCGATCGTGCCGACGATCGACAACACGATGTTCGCGCGCGGCATCGCCTCGCTGCAGCAATATCTCTCCTCGGTCGGATACATGCTGTTTCTCACCACGAGCGGCTACGACCTCGACGTCGAATTGCAGCAGGCGCGCAATCTGATCAGCCGCGGCGTCGACGGCCTAGTGCTGCGGGGCGATTGTCATCACGACGGCTTGCGAAAACTGCTCGCGGACAATGCAGTCCCCTTTATCAACGTCGGCATCTATCAGCCTGATAGGCCCTACCCTTGCGTCGGCACCGACAACGAAGCCGCCGCCCATCGCGCCGCCGCACATGTGATCGAGCTCGGCCACCGCCGCATCGGCATCGTCTCGGCGCTCCAGCGCAACAACGACCGCGCCAGCGCCCGCGTCGCCGGCTTTCGCCGCGCGCTCGCCGAGAACGGCATCGAGCTTCCCTCGCAATGGCATGTCGAGGTGCCCTATACGCTGGACGACGCGCGCGAGGCGGCGCGCTATCTCCTCAATCTCAAGGACCGACCGACGGCGGTGGTGTGCGGCAACGACGTCATCGCCTACGGCGTCCTGCTCGAGGCGGAGCGCGACGGCTTCTCCGTGCCGCGCGACTTGTCCGTGGTCGGGTTCGACGACCTCGACTGGAGCCGCCATTTGCGGCCGAGCCTGACCACGATCCACGTTCCGACCGGAGAAACCTGGCAGCGCGCCGGCGAATATCTGGTGCGGAGCCTTGCCGGCGAGCAGACCATCATGCACCGCGAGATCGATTTCTCGCTGGTGGTGCGTGAATCGACGGCCCAGCCTCCGAAATCCCTGAAGTGAGACCCTGCCCATGAGTTCGAATTTCTCCCTCGCACCCGGCTTCCACGCCGTCGTGATCGGCGGGGCCGGCGACATTGGCGCTGCGATCAGCAACCAGTTTTGCGATCTCGGCGCGACCGTGACGGCCACGGGCGCCAACGATGCCGATCTCGCGCGTACCCTGCTCAAGCCGCGCGCGGGCCTTACGCTCGCGACACTCGATGTGACCGATGATGCCGCCGTCACGTCCTTCGCCCGGCAGCACAAGCGCGTCGATGCGCTGGTCAACTGCGCCGGGATCCTCGCGCGCGACAAGGAATTCGAAATCGAGACCTTCATGAAGGTGCTCGACGTCAATCTCACCGGCACGTTCCGAACCTGCATGGCGTTTCAGCCGCGGCTCGCGGAGACTAACGGCTCGATCGTCAACATCGCCTCGATGAATGCGACGCTGGCGCTGCCGCGCATTCCCGCCTATTGCGCCAGCAAAGGCGGCGTCGTGATGCTGACCAAGGCGCTGGCCTTGAAGTGGGCCGAAGACGGCATCCGCGTCAATGCGGTGGCGCCCGGCTATATCGAAACGGCGATCAATGCCGCCGGCCGTACTGATCTCGCGCATTATCAGCGCATCGCCGATCGCACCGCGTTCAAGCGCTGGGGACAGCCGGAGGAGATCGCCGGCGCAGTGGCCTTCCTCTGCATGCCGGCGTCGCGATATGCGACCGGAACCGTCGTTGCCGTGGATGGCGGGTTCCTCGCCGGATGAGCCATAAGGTCAGGACGCAATATTCTTCGTAGCCACGCACAATTGCGGACCACCTCATGCGTGGCTGCGGGCTCGTCGCCTCATGATCGATCTTTACCCCTTGATAGCGTGGGCGCTGGTCTCACAGCATACGCGCCCGTCCATCAGGGACAGCGCGCGGCGCGGGATTAGACAGCGAAGTGCCGCATTGCGGCATCGGGGCGTGAGTTGATCAGCGTTCGCGAGAAACAACCGCTTGAAAATCCGACCGCTAAACCGGTCTCTCTGGCTAACGCACTGATTTGGTGGGCCACCCGCGATCTGCTTCGAGAACGCTTCGCATGCTTGATACGCTCCGGCCATCCCGCCGTCAGGCGTTCCGCAGACGGCCGGATGCACTTGAAGGACTACCTTGCATTCTCGCACATCCTCGTCGCCGTCGTTGGGGGCAGAACGGGACCGATCGATACCGCGCTCGCGACACCAGGCCATACCCGGCACGTCGCGAAGACGAAGAACGGCTCAGTAAACGAAGACCGCGCCGACCGCGAGCAAACCGGCCACAAGGGCAAGACGAATGCTGAAGTCGAAGGCGGCGATCCATCGCATGAGGGGCCTCCAAAGTTGCGGCATCAAATCATATGACGAACGGGAGACTGCTGGTCGGTCGCCCGGTCAGACTCAAAAGAGCATTCGCTACGGCGGGAGCGATCGGCGGGACACCCGGCTCGCCTATGCCTGTGGGAGTTTTCTTCGATGGCGCAATATGCGTTTCTACAGCGGGTGCTTCGTCCATACGGAGAACCCTGTAAGCGTCGAAGTTCGTCTCTTGCGGGATGCCGTGATCAAGCGTGATTCGTCCATAAAGAGCCGCACCAAGTCCGAAGCACACTCCACCCTCGATCTGTGCGGCGATCTGATTCGGCGCGATTGCCATGCCGCAATCGACCGCACACACCACCCGACGTACCCTGAGATTTCCTCCCAGCACCGAGACTTCAGCAACCTGGGCCACGACCGTGCCAAAGCATTCGTGGATGGCGAGCCCCCGCGCCCATCCAGCGTCCAATGGACTGCCCCACCCTGCCTTCTTGCAGACAAGATCCAGGACGGCCAGCTTGCGGACATCACCTACTTTCGTAAAGATAGCGCGGCGATATTCGGCCGGATCCCGCTTCGCGCGTCGCGCCAGTAGATCGACCGTGTGTTCCATGACCATCGCCGACTGCGAATTGCCGACGGATCGCCATAGGCCAGGGGGCACAGCGAGCTTCGGGGTGAAAATCTTGGCGTCCACCACGCTGGCCACAGACAGATAGGGTGAATTCTTCACGCCGTGGGTCGGGAGCTCGTTGGCGCCGAAAGGAACGATTGCTTGCGACACGATGTTGTGGCGCCAGGCGATCGGCAGCCCACCTTCGTCGCATTTGATGAAAACCTTGTGATGAGCCATCGGCCGGTAGTATCCGCTGCTCATATCGTCTTCGCGCGTCCAGACGAGCTTGACAGGCCGACCGCCGCCGACGTGACGGGCGATATTGACGCATTCGACAATGTAGTCGGACGTCAACGTCCCGCGACGTCCAAACGATCCACCCGCCGGCAACGTCTCGATCTCGACCATGCCCGGAAGCGTGATCGCAGCCAAGGCGCAGTTGATCTGGTCCACCGTCTGGATCTGCGCGGCGAAAGTAAGCTTTACTCGGCGTCCGTCAACCGAAGCAACGCAGTTCATCGGCTCCATGGGGGCATTTGCGAGGTAGGGAAAATCGAACGACGCTTCGAACAGCTCCCCGTCGAAGGCATCGTCGACCTTGCCCTTTGTCTGGAACGCCGCCCCGGTTACATCGGTCTTTCCTTTCGCGATTTCACGATAGAGCGCTCGCAGTTCGTCGGAAGATCGTGTCTCGGCCTTTGCATCGTCCCAATTGATCTTGAGTGCGTCACGCCCGAGACGGGCGGACCATGTATCCTTGGCAACTACGGCAACGCCGCTCGCGATCTCGAAAACGTCCACAACGCCAGGAACCTTTCGCGCCGCACTCATGTCGAGGCTGCCGAGCTTGCCGCCGAAATGAGAGGGATGGGCGACCATCGCCACGAGCATGCCCGGGAGCCGGACATCCTGCGTATACAGCTCGGTGCCATTGCTCTTGGATTGACTATCCTTGCGTCGCACGATCTCCGTGCCGATCAGCTTGTAGTCCTTCGGATCCTTCAGCTTGGGATGCTCGGGTGGCGCGATCTTCGCCGCGTCGGCAAGCAAATCGACGAACGTCTCGCTGCGCCGAGAAGCCAAGTGATACACAATGCCGTTCCGCACGTCGATCGAGTCGGCTGGCAGACTCCATTTCCGAGCAGCAGCCTGGACGAACATCGCCCGCGCTGCAGCGCCGGCCTGGCGAAGCTGGTCCCAAGAGCCCGCGATCGCATGCGAGGCGCCGGTGCCCTGAATCCCCATCGTCACGTCCCGATATACGGCAGCATTGGCGGGAGCGCTCTCAAATCTCACCATCTCCCAATCGGCATCCAACTCCTCAGCGACGATTGCGGCCAAGCCGGCATGGGTACCTTGGCCCATCTCCTGGTATCGGTTGATGACCGTAACCCAGCCAGCTTCGTCGATCTTTATGAACGGCCCGAACACGCCTGGATTCACATCTACAGCGCCAACACTCAGCGCACCGGCGGCGACGGCCCCAAAGTTGGTCGCCGCATAGCCAACTACCAAAGCTCCGCCCAGCAAGGTGCCACCCAGGACCAGGCGACGGCGGGTGAGGACTGGCGACGGTTGCGCTCCCTCTCCGGACTTCCGCTCCGACATCACGCCACTCCCGCGGCGTCTTTGATTGCCGCTTTGATGCGCCGATAGGTCCCACAACGGCATATGTTGCCGCTCATGGCAGCATCGATGTCGGCATCCGTAGGCTTCGGCTTTTCATCGAGAAGCGCCGCCGCTTGCATGATCTGCCCGGACTGACAGTAGCCGCATTGCGGAACGTCGTGCTTGACCCAGGCGACGAGCAATCGATGTCCAGCGTTCACGCCTTCGATCGTCGTGATCTTCATGCCTTGCGCCTCGGCCGCAAGCACGGAGCACGAACGCGCGGCTTTGCCGTTCAAGTGTACGGTGCACGCCCCGCATTGAGCGATTCCGCAGCCGAACTTCGTGCCGCTCAAATTCAGATGGTCTCTAAGAACCCAGAGGAGCGGCATGTTCGGATCGCCATCGAAATCCCGATCATCGCCATTGACGTTAAGCTTCATCGACGAGCCCTCAATTGCACTTCATGCGAAAATATATCGCACTTAGTGTAAATTTCAAGACATCCAGGGAATGATTTCGCATTGAATTTGACGAGAACTCTCGGCTTCCAGACACCGCCGCTTCACCGAGAATCGGCGGACCTCGCAGAGTCCGCGTTGAATGCCGTCAAGAGAACGTTTACGGCTCCAAGCCGCGTCTGCGCCTGGATGGAGACCGGAATGTAGAGATCGATCGTGCTGGTCCGGCCGAATGTTATCGTGATCTGATCGACGTTGGAGTTCGGAGACGAACTTCTCGCCCTGTCTCCTTCGCCAATCCGCCCAGCCACGGGTTTGAAGACTGCTCGACAGATGGTCGTGCTTCCGCCAAGACCGTTTTGTGCGGTCGTCCCTGTCCCTTGGTGCTCGAGCTTGACGTCATATCGTCTCAGACCGTCAAAGATCGATAGCGCCCGATCGCATACTCCCCCCTGTGCTCTTCCTTCGAACTTGGCGGCTCCCATTAGGAGAGCGCTCAAGGGGTCGACGATTGCCACGAGATGCTTCGGTTCAATCGGAGCTTGAGTCGAATCCAGGGCCAGTGGCGGATCGACCACCATAGTCTTGACGACGCCGTCGGTCATGCCGAGCTTCACTTTCTGCCGGCGTGAACCGCTTCGATGATCGAGATCGAACTCGGTCGGGACGAAGTGCCCTGCGTTGTGAGTACCGTAAGAGGACGCGATACCTGCAGAATTGCTCAAGAGCCGCATCGCTCCGGAGACCTGATAATCGACTTGCGCAGCGTAGGTACTGCCGCGGAGCGCCACATGCAAAGTCACGTGAGCCAACGGCACCCCAGCGAACGATACGGCATAGGAAGCACGCACGTCGCCTTCGGCGGCGCTCGCGCTTGGGGCGCCGAACGCGGCCAACCACATCCCGAGGACGAATACCGAGCGCACGTTCCTGGAGATCAGATGACGGCTCTTACGTTTCACCGGAAGCGCGGTGCTCGGCACCTCGCCCAAAACGGCATGAGCTCGGGTGATCACCCCCGAGCGAGAGCCAGGCCCGCTGCCGTTGTTCGAAGATGTGAGGGCAATCGAAAGGCGTGCACGCACGATAGTGTTGGGATTGACTTCCGAATATCTGCTTTTCTGGTCGATGCTCAAGCTCATCTACTCCCACTTAGGACGACCGCGCACTGCGTTTTGGAGCGAGATCCGTCACCGCCTTGTCTCGCATTGCTTGCAGGCCGACCTCCATAAACTTCCGAAAGTCGTTCTGGACGTAGGGCCGGATGAGATAGCCGTCCGGCCAGATCTTGGGCCGGAACGAATAGGTCCAGCGCACGCGCGTCGCTTGGCGGTTACCGATGAACTCCAGCTCGCTCACCGCATACCTGATGTAACGCCCAGTACGGTTGGTAAGATTCCATATCTGGTATTGCAGAAGCTGCGGTTTGCGATCCGTAATCTCTTCCAGCGCAGTGTTGTTGTCCGAGAATACGACTCGCCGACGGTCGCCTGGCTGGCTCCAGGCTCCGCTCAGCGACTCGGTGCTCACGACGCCCGGCACACTGTCCGTTCCCGTAAGAAACGAGCCGAATGCGGCGGCGCCGCGGTCAGCGAACCAGGTCGTTACGGAAGCCAAAGGTGCCTGGATCTCGGTCTCGACGCTGATCTTCTCGAAGTCCGCACTGCGCTCCAACTCGGGCCGAGCGACATCACGTGCGTGGTCGAGGCTCGACGTAGAAGGTACCGGATCGGCGCCGACGAAGGGTGTGCCGCATCCGCTCAGGACTAGCGAGACGACGGCGCAAATCGAGAAGGCGCTCGGTCTGACCATCGCATAGAGCCCTTTCATCATGTGCGGGCGAGCCCGCCGGGAGACTGCCAAGAGCATTCTGCCCGTCAGAGGCCCAATAGGGCCGTCGCCGGCTTGCGTTCCGCTACGGACGACGCTGTTATCGTCAACGGGGAGAGCGCCGGCGTTACAGACCGCTCTTCCGTCGCGCTTGATCGTCGAACAGTTCATGAAAAGCGAACGCCGGTGAGTTTTTCGGAAACCTCCCAGAGCCGCGCGGACGCGGCCGCGTCCTTTGCTTGCCGGGGTACTCGCGCGGCGGCCGGCACGCCGCGGGTCTCGCCCAGTCTATCCGGCCCGTAATAGCCACCAGGTTCGGCAAGCGGAGACGTCGCCGCGAACAGCGTCGGTAGCGCCCCTTGAGCTGGCGGTTGAAACAGGAACCAGAGCAAGGACCGAGTGACGCGCTGCAAACTGCGAGGTCCGGCGCCGTTTGGAATCAGCTCGGTGCGGGCGATGCCGGGATGCGCGGCGATGCTCCTGATTCCCCATCCAGAGACATCGCTTCTCGTCTGAAGCTCGAACGCGAACATGAGGCACGCGAGCTTTGATTGACTGTAAACCCGCATGGGCCTGTATTCGCGCTCCGCCTGAAGATCGTCGAAGTCGATCACGCCGCTCCGGGCGGCTAGGCTCGAAACGTTGACGACGCGTGGCTCCTTGCCGTTGCGCAACAGCGGAAGGAGCTGCGCCGTGAGCCCAAAGTGGCCAAGATAGTTGGTCGCCAGCTGCAGCTCGAAGCCATCGCTCGTCACCTTTCGCAGCGGCGGGGCCATTACGGCGGCGTTGTTGATGAGCATATCGAGGCTCGACCGTTGGGCTCGCATCCGGGCGCCGAAGTCCTTCACCGACCTCAGACTTGCGAGGTCGAGCTCTTCAAAGCGCACTTTGGCGTCGGGAAACGCCGTGCGGATCCGTGCAATGGCGCTCGCTCCCTTCTCCAAGCTACGGCCCGCGATGATGATTTCACAGCGGGCCCGGGCCAACGCCAACGCGTCCTCAAAGCCAATCCCACCAGTTCCCGTGACGACGGCTGATCGCCCCAATTGAGAAGGAATATCCTTGATCGTCCATTCCGGCATGGCTTCCCTGCAAGTCCACTAGGCTAGGCACAGGGGCCCAATATTACACTAAGTGTAGTTTTTACAAGGTTGGCCACGAAGAAAATTTGCGAACCTTCATGCAACCGCATTTTTCCGACGACGGTGGCCGGCGCACTGACCAGCTCCGCCTCGATAAAATTACATCAAGTGCATTTTTTATTGCACTTCGTGCGATATTGCAAGGCAGTCGCGGGCACCGGCTGCGCGACCACTGGCCGCGGGCGCGGCGATCAACTGACGGCCGCGACCGCATCGCAAGACAGCCTAAGTCACGGCAGGCAAATCGCTTTTTTCTTGCACCTTGTTTGCGCAGCGTGTAGTATGTTGCACTGAGTGCGATTTTTGGATGGGGCTTTCCTTGCCGGCAAAAGTAGTAGCAGACGTCAAAGTTGCGGAGGAGGGTCTTCGCGAGCGCAAACGGCGTGAGACGCTGGCTCGGATCGCGGAAGCAGGCCTCAAGCTGTTCATGACGAATGGCTACGAAGAGACGACCCTCGAGGCGATCGCCGAGGCGGCAGGCATTTCGCGGCGGACGTTCTTTTATTACTTCAAGTCAAAAGAGGAAATCCTGCTTGCGTGGCAAAGCCACTTCACGCAGCTCATTAGAGCTGCGGTGATCGCCGAGCCTTCGGATCAATCTCCAATCGACACGGTCAAGAACGCTTTGCTGAAACTGACCGGCAACTACAATTCGGAGCAGAGCCTTGCCCTCGATCGGGTCATCCGCTCGAGCCCTGCGCTGATTTCCGCGAGTCACGCGAAGTATATCGCTCAGGAACAGGCGATATTCGAAGCCCTTTGCGTGAAATGGCCGCAGGCCAAGCGGCGGAAATCTCTTCGATACGTCGCCATGGTCGCCGTCGGAGCGCTTCGACTGGCGATCGAATCCTGGAGCAACGACAACGGCAAGCGACCGCCGGCAGCCTATCTCCGCGAATCCTTCGCTAATTTGCAAGGCATCCTTTGAAACCGAAGAGCGGCCCGTAAGAGGCTGCGCCCGCGGCGCGCTCTGATGGAGTACCAATCGACGTATTGAGTACCAGTCTATGTGCGACGAACCTGCCCGCCTCAACTTTCCGGCGCGCGACAAGGTGCCCTAGCTGCTGTATGCGTTCTGTGCTTTTCGGTTGATGTACTGGCTATATAGCCGCTGCTTTGTCATGGCGTCCCGCTTGGGGGGAGCTCCGAACATACGAGAATACTCCCGGCTGAACTGAGATGCGCTTTCGTAGCCGACCTGATACGCAGCCTCTGTCACGCTTGCATTCTCTGTCACCATTAGCCGCCGCGCCTCTATAAGGCGCAATTGCTTCTGGAATTGAAGCGGCGTCATAGACGTCAGAGCCTTAAAATGCTGATGGAATGACGAAAGGCTCATTCGTGCCGCTTCGGCCAGCTGCTCGACACGCAGCATCCGGGCAAGGTCGGTACGTATGAGATGGATCGCCCTTGAGATGCGTGCCGTGTTCGTTTCGGGCAATACCAGCCTACATAGCTTTCCGCCATGCGGGCTACTCAGAAGCCAATAGCAAATCTCTCGCATGACGGAGGGGTAAAGGATCGGTATCGCCTGCGGCGCTTCATTCATCCGGATAATACGCAGGACGCAGTCGGCCAGAGGTCCATCAACTTTGCTCACGAACACGCACCGACCCGAATCGGGCGGAAGTGTTGGGGGCGTCTCGAGATTCTCCAGCACGTCACGCATTATCGCCAAATCAAATTCTATCGTGACGCCCATATACGGAGAGTCCGGACCTGCTTCGACGATGCGTCCAGTAGCCGGCAGCTCCATGCCGATGGTAAGGCACTCCATCGCGCCATACTGGACCATCTCCTCACCGATGAGGATTTGTTTCGCGCCTTGTATCACGACGCAGATTGACGGCCGGTAGATCTGTTGCAGCGGCAGCCTCCGCTGGAACGATCGCATGATGTTGACAGAGCTGATCTGTGTCGGGAACAAACCCTGGCCGCCACCCTGAGCCTCGATATAAGAAGTGACAGCTTTCAGCAGCGACGACGACACGCGAGCCTCCGATCGGTCGTGCGGCCAGTGCGACACTTGGCCTCCGACAGCAAACGTATGGTCCCTTGTTGGACCAGCCAAATATATCTACGTAGCGGGCATTGGCAATCGGCCGCCTCTTTATGCCGAACAACATCCAGCAAAACAGAAACATCCCTCTGGCATGACGAACGGCGTCACGCTTTCAACCTAAGGGCCAGGCCTCTTGTCAATTGTCTCTGAAGATGACGGCCGCGAGTACATCCAGGGATGGCGCGTTGCCGCAACGCTGATTGCATTGTTTCTTGTCAGCCTGATTTCTCAGATCGATCGGATACTGCCGTTCGTCATGGCAGAAGCGATAAAGGCTGATCTAGCGCTCAGCGACACCGGGGTCGGTTTATTGACCGGGGCTGCTTTCGCTGTTTGCTACACGCTCCTTTCCTTGCCGCTCGCCAGGGCGTCTGATAGGGGATCACCCCGGTTGGTGATCGCTTTGTGCACCCTGCTTTGGAGTACGATGACGGCGCTTGGCGGCTTCGCCGCCAGCTTCCTGTTCCTGGCATTCACACGCTTCGGAGTTGCGTTCGGTGAGGCCGGCGCCACCCCGGCGGGACACGCAATCATCGCCCGGAAGATCAACCCCGAACACCGCGGCCTCGCGATTGCCCTCTTCGCCCTGGGCCTACCTCTCGGCACCATGGTCGGATTCGCCGGCGGCGGTGCCGTCAGCGATGCACTGGGTTGGCGCGCGGCGCTGATTGGTGCAGGCGTCGCGGGAGCAGCAATCGGCCTTCTGGCGCTCGCAATCATCAGCCCGACTCCGCCAATCAGGAGCAGAGCTACAAGAAGCGAACCCTTCTTCCGAGCGAGCTACCGGCTTCTTTCGTCCGCAAACTTTCGCTGGTTGTTCATTGGTGCAATCATCGGCAGCTTCGCGGCAGCCCCGTTCTACGCTTTTGCAGCCCCCTTTCTCATTCGCACTCACGGATATAGCGCCAGCGAGGCCGGGCTGGCATTCGGGCTTCTCCAAGGTCTGATGGGCATTCTCGGTACGCTCATAGGCGGGCGCTGGTTCGATCGCGCCGTGCGCTCCGGTAGCGGAAAGCTACTTGGGCCTCCCGCGATCCTCTTTCTTATCGCCAGCACGACGACAGCTGCAGCTCTGTTTGCATCAATCGGTTGGCTCTCAATATTGCTGCTGGTGCCGAGCATGTTGTCCTTCGCATTTCTGCTGCCTTGGGGGTTCGGAGCTGCACATCTGGTGGCGGGAAAAGGCAAAGAGGCGATGGCCAGCAGCCTCGTTATGATCGGCTCAGGCCTTTTTGGCCCGGCAATTGGGCCGCTGATCGTCGGCTTGATCAGCGACGCCGCGACAAAGGCCCAGATGCCTAACGGGCTCGCGATTGGAATGCTGACTGTCCCGGTCGCCAGCGCCGTCACTGGCATCATCCTGTTGATTGCAAATGGGCAGATCGCTGCTTCACTTCAGCGATCGTGACCAGAACATATGCGGTAGCAATCTACTTGTCGCCGGCGCCACTCGGCAGGTTGGCCGGCGGTTATTGATCGAAACGCAGGAACGCGCTCCGTTGCCCCCAACGACGTGTGCGACTTGGCGATATCGAATTGAGGTCGGGATTGCGCTCTTAGTGAGCGCGTATCTGCCTCGGCGACGACTCTGATCGAACCCGACAGATGCGCGCCGACTTGCATTCTCCTTTGCTCTGGCTCGTACCTCGACCGCCTCAAGACATCCGTGATCGATAAGGTGCGATCGTACACTACGACCGGCATTCTTTGGCGCTGCTCGAAGGTGCCTTTCGGCGCGGCAATTTCTCACGCTCTTCGCACGCCAACGCGGGCGGAAATCCGCCTTTGTCCTTTGCAGGAATAGGCAAGAAAAATGCAAGTTCAGGCATTTTCCGTGTTCGCATTACCACTCAATACTCAATCGTCGTGATCGCTCGGAAGTCGGCTTCTGGCAGCCTGCAGCCATCACGTGAGGGGAATTGCGGCACGCTCGAGTGCGAATGCTCGCAAACGATCGACGCAATCACCATGAAACGACCTGCCATCAGCAAAAATACCGTGAAAGAAAGAGCCATGAGGAGAACAAATCGGATGCAGCTTCCTTCATCGGGCTGGCGTCGCTCTACCCTTCGTCTCGCTTTGACTGCTGCTGCACTCTTCGGGTTTGTGCCCGTCGCGGCCGCGCTCGATGTGACCGTGACAAGGCTGAAGACTACCGAGGGGGACATCGTTGTCTGCCTTTGGCGTTCGACGGACGAAGGCTTCCCCAGATGCGCTGAAGGGCGGCCCTTCAGGAAGGCTACTGCGCCAGCGTCCAGTGCACGAGTGTCCTTCCCCAATCTGCCCGCAGGACAATACGCAGTCTCGATGTTTCACGACCCGAAACGAATGGGCAAACCTGAAACGAATCTGTTGGGAATCCCGACATCGGGAATAGGCATAGCGAATAATCCAAGGATGAGTCTGACAAACAGACCCACCTTCGAAAAGGGAAAGGTCGAGATCCCCGACGTGAAGTCGATCGAAATCGAAGCACAATATCCGTGAAGCCTAAATCGGCGGCCTGATGAGCGGCAGCTTGAAGCGCTTCGGGTTGCAAGCACGATACCGGGCCGGCTTCATTCGCCGGCCCCCCAATACGGACGAACACGACTTCGTCCAACTGCCTCCTCCACATCATAACCATCGTTGCGCAAATTTGCGCACGGGACGTCTTGCCTTGCGAGCGAAGCGAGGTCTCCACAGGACGAAGATGCCGCTGGCAGGCGCGCGTCCTCATGGCCCGGGCCACGAAATCGCCCAAATAATATTACACCAAGTGCGAAATAAGTTACGCTTGATGCGAGACTTCTGAAATGACCGCCCTCGAGGCATCCCGACCGTCGTCCGCGGGGACGAATAAGGAGTCATCAAATGACATGTGACACGCCGGATGGGACGGATATCACCGTTCCGCAACGAGAGCGGGAGCGAGATGCTGAGCGACCATTTGCCGGCGGCGCGTCCGCAAGCCTGAGCGGTGGCCCCGATCACCTTGGAGCCCGTCCGCGCGTGTGGCCGATCGAGGCGCCCACAAGACGTGGAGCGATTGCTCAACACCGAACGCGCGGACGTCGCGATCGATCCCGTGGCTCCTACCTGCCGGCCAAGGCGTTGAGGCCCATCCAGCCCTCCGATCCCGCGAAACACGAAGAAACCCACGCTGCTCCAATTTCCTCTGGTTTCGCCGCACGCGTTGTGAGGGCACTCCGATCTCCAATTCTCACGAATGTCGGGATCGCTGCTCTCCTGTATGTGATCTCATTCCATCCCTATTTCGATCTAACCGGCATCGTTTCAGGCAGCCTCGTTTGCCCCGGCGCGAAGGCGATATTGGCGGCGACGGTGGATTTCCTGCAGGAAGAGGTGACGCCCACGATACAAGCGTTCCTCTCGGGTCGACTGATGAGGTGGATCGGTCTTACTTTGCTGTTCGCCTTGTTTCCCGCATTCAGCGTGCTTCGGACCGGAACGATGGCGAGGATTCGCGCGCTGGCCACGTCTGCGGTATCCCAGATTCGGCGCCTCAGGCTATCGCGCCGGCACATCCAATCACTGCACTTTGCGGAGCCATCCGAGATACGCTCTCCCTTAGTTTGGAACCGCCCGTCCGACCACGAAGTTAACAACCAAAGAGGCCTAGATGACGCCCGAGGAATTCCGACGACGCGGTCACGAGATCATCGACTGGCTGGCGGACTATCATGCAAAGATGTCCGACTATCCGGTCCAGCCTGCGACACAGCCGGGTGACGTCAAAGCGATGCTTCCCGCCTCCCCACCGGTAGAAGCTGAGGAATTCGACGAGATCATCGCTGATCTTGATTCAGTGGTTCTTCCCAACATCTCGCATTGGCAACACCCGCGGTTCTTCGGCTACTTTCCCTCCAATTCACTTGGCTCCGGCATCCTTGGTGACCTGGTGAGCAGCGGACTTGGGGTTCTGGGCCTGTCCTGGCAGTCATCGCCGGCGGTAACGGAGATCGAGGAGGTCACGGTCGACTGGTTCAGGCAGATGGTTGGCCTGTCTTCCGCCTGGTTCGGCGTGATCAACGACACTGCGTCGACAAGCACCTTGGTTGCTCTGCTATGCGCCCGCGAGAAGACGACGAGCTTCTCGCTCGTTCGCCGAGGTCTGCAAGCGGAATCCAAGCCGTTGACGATCTACACATCGGCAAGCGCTCATTCGTCCGTCGAAAAGGCGGCGCTGCTGGCGGGGTTCGGCCGTGAGAATGTTCGCATGATCGATATCGACGACAGTTTCGCGATGCGGCCAGAGGCGCTCGAAGATGCAATCGTTGCGGATCTTCGCTCTGGGTTCACGCCATGCGCGATCGTCGCGGCAGTGGGCGGGACCGCTACCGTGTCCATTGATCCGGTATCGGAGATCGCTGCCATAGCGCGGAGGCATGGTTTGTGGCTCCACATCGACGCCGCCATGGCCGGGAATGCGATGATCCTGCCCGAGCTACGGTGGATGTGGGAAGGGGTCGAGGATGCAGACAGTGTCGTGATCAATGCGCACAAATGGCTCGGCGTCCCTTTTGATTGCTCGCTCTATTTCGTTCGGGACGAGCCTCACCTTCTCAGGGTGATGTCTGCCGATCCGAGCTTCCTCCAATCTCAAGCCGACGAGAAGGTGCGCAATCTGCGTAACACAGGTATTCCGCTCGGACGGAGATTCAGGGCGTTGAAACTGTGGTTCGCCATACGGGAACAGGGCGTTTCCGGGTTGCAGGCCAGGTTGCGGCGAGACATGAGCCTGGCGCAAGATCTTCGGTCGAAAGTCGAAGCAACACCAGGTTGGGAAGTCGTCGCACCCGTCGTTCTGCAAACCGTATGCATTGTGAATCGCCCGAAGTCGGTGCCTTCCCATCGTCTCGATGACTTCACGCGCGCATGGGCGCACGCGGTGAACGCCTCAGGCCAAGCCTATGTCACGCCCGCTGCCGCGGCCGGGCATTGGATGGTCCGCGTCTCGATCGGCACAATATCCACCGACGCGAGCGACATAGAGGCGGTCTGGCACACGATCCAGGAAGCGGCTGCCGCGATCGTTCCAAAATTTTCGTGAATGGCCAACGTAAGCGGCTTCTCTTGCGATCTGCGGAATTTATAAGTGGTCGGGAGCTCCAGGCAGAGTCTGGATTTTCGAAGAAATGGTCTCCCCCGATGTTCGGGGCAAGATCAACGACTTGGCTCTCGATGCCGGGCTGGTGAATTCTTTCACATGCTGGGGAATGGCTGGTGATCTGCTGTCACTGGAAGAGCCGAGCCATCCTGCCGTCCGCTTTGAACGCGTCACCAGCGCGCAGAATCTTGATGCTTGTGCCAGCCTGAACGCGCGCGCATACGGCTTGTCGGAGACGGATGCAATGGCGACATATCGACTTCATACCCGACGCTCGCCGGCACCTGGCACGCGCGTCAACATCGCACATGTCGAGGATCCGCGCTTCGCCGACTTCATGTCGCAGGCGAACGCTCGCCGACTGGTGGCGCGGCAGCCGGAGACGATGGAGGCACCGCGCCCTTGTCGGTCCAACTTGGAGGAGCTCCAACTCCCTGGCCGATGAATCCAGCAAGTCCCGGAGCTCTTCCGTACACTTCGCACGCCGCTTGCTTCGGCGCACCGCCCAGGGACGTGTGCAGGCTCTCGAGCGACGGCAGCGCTGGAAGGGTTCCGAAAGGCGTACTCCCCGTGACCAATAATCGGCTGAAGTCGGCGGCAAATGCCGTGGAAAGGTCGTATGCATCGCCATCAGGCGATACGCGGGGAGAACTTGTGAAAGAATTCGCCCCCCGGCCCCACACCATAGCCGCCTTCTGCTTCCCTCTTCCGTCCCTCGCCTCACCTTCGACCGACAGGCTGCCAAGTCCCACCGGAATGCGCGGAACTGGTACTGGCACACCAGGCAGGAGCACGGTTTTCGCGACCCGCGCGACACCGGATGCGCCAGCCGCCGCAGGGTCCGTCGCCGCCGCATGCGTGATGACGGCTTGAACGGTCAGGTCGGCCTGATCCGCCGGACCGACAATCTGGAATCTATCGCTCAATCCGAAGCACAGAGCACGGTCGATGGCGTTGCCGATGATCCTGCGCTGCTCCGGCGAGAAGGAGACCTCCGCGGCCGCTTTGGACGAAAATCGAGTTTCTACCAGCCGCACGGTCTTGGCGCCGAGAACGTCCTCCTTGTCGACGCGAACGATTGACTTCGTCAGAACACCGTCGGATGGCGTCAGACCATCATAACTGGTCAGCGAACCCGCCCTGTTCAGTGGCGCACTCGCGCACCCGGTGGTCAGCAGACACAAGACCGCTATGAGCTGGAAACGCTGCATCGGACTTCAGCGACGCGATGCAGATGCCGACCAGTCGATTTCTGCCGCCGCCCGACGTCCCCCGTCCCGAAGAGGAGGATAACTCTTCTGTTGCTCACCGGTCATAGCACGGCCTTTCTCGGCCGCTGTCGCGGGCACGTTATCCTGCAAGTCAGCCCGTGCGGAGGCGCCTGAGATCAGCATTGCGTTCCGAATGGTCGGCTGCGCGAGAATATCCTGCCAGTCGAAGCTCCATTGCGCCAAACTTCTGGAATCCCCGGCGAACGCATAGTCCAGGAATGCGAGCGTCAATTCTCCGGTGGCTTCCTTGACCTTCGGATTCAATCCTGGCCCCCCGGTCAGAGCGCGATCCGTAAATATACTATGGGATCCGCCTCGAAACATGACCAGCAGCTTACGTCGATTGGCGATCGCGTCGAATATTGCGACTCGATCGCGTGCACTCGAATAGAAGCCGGGAATTTTGATGACGTCTTGCGTAGCCGTCACGTGAAGCGTCGGCACGGCGATGTTGGCGAGCACGCTCGACAAGTCGCTCTCACCATAGAAAGGCGGGGCTGAAATCACGATCGCCGCCTTGAAGCGTCGGTCGCGGAAATTGAGCCAACGACCATCCCGAATGACCCGGGCACCGACCGTCAACAACGCGGTGTTCGCGCCGTACGAATGTCCAGCTACGGCGACGCGTCGCATATCGATAAATCGGGCGTAGGGACCGGTTGCAAATAACAACATTTGGTCGAGCGCAAAACGGAGATCTCCGACACGCGCCGCAGCTTCATCGTCCCGGGTCGCCGCTTGCAGCCGCCCCACGAGTTCGAAGGGATTTCCACGCCAAAGAGAAGCATCGCTTCCGATATGCTGGACATGCAAACTCGCAATGCCGTGTGCGGCCCACCGGGCAGCGAGGTAGGTGTAACCGTTTCGTGAACCGCCCATCCCGTGCGAGAAGACGATCAGTGGCACCCTTCCCGGCGATACCTCGGTCGGCCAATACAAGCGAGCAGGAATTTCGCGATTTCGAGACGTATCCCTCCAATCGAAGTCGATCGCACGAAACGCCGTATGCTCCTGTTGCACCTGAGCATTCTGCGCATTTGCGCCCTGAGGCAGCACCATCGCGAGAGTACATGCCAATGCCATAGCAGCGAGCCAGCTCTTCATGACCATTACTCCTGCTACTTCCCTGCGCCATGCATTTTCAGCATTGGACCGATGCCAACTCGGTAGCGGTCGGAGCTCTCCCTGTCAATAAAAACTACACCGGGTGCATTATTTTGACGCAGGGTCAATGGGGCAAACATTCCCCGGCTCGAGGCACAACCGACCAGCGCTGCTGCAATGAGCTCGGAAATGCCATCCGGACGGTCATCCCAGCCCCCCAATCCTGAAGAGCGAAAAGCCGACATAAGCCACGGTGCCGTATACAACGACGAGGATGACCATCATCATGGCGACCTTCGCGATCGAGCCGCAAAGGCCGCGTCTGTCGATGCGACCGTCCTTGGCCACATCACTGCTCTTGTGTCGCCGCCGTACCGTCATCGGTCCATTCGGGAGGAAGACCCAGCTTGGGCCGCCACCGGCGCCGGTACGGAATAGACTTGTATGACGCAAAATGGTTGAAGCCGGCGGCGGAGCGCATTCAGACCCCCTTATTGTGAACCCGGTACCCTTGATAGACGGGCTACATGGCTCGGAATCTGGCCGCGAATGACCTAATGTTGCTGCTCGACCACCATTTGTGTCTAAAGATGTCCAAGCGAATTGGGGACAGCCTTCGTTACAAATAATACCCTTCAGCTTGCTCAACCGGCCTATACCGGCGCTCATGCACATTCCGCAAATCCTTGTCGTCGATGACGATCTAGAGATTCGAAAGCTTCTTGCTCGCTACATCAAGGAGCAAGGCTTTCGCGTGCAGCTCGCGTCCCGGTGCGCCGAGGTACGCGAGCGGATCGCCACGAACCAGATCGATCTGATCGTCCTGGACGTGATGCTCCCCGATGGATCCGGACTCGATCTTTGTCGCGATCTCCGGTCCGCGCGTTCCCGAGTCCCGATCATCCTGCTCACTGCTCTCAAGGAAGATGTGGACCGGATCATCGGCCTGGAGATCGGCGCCGATGACTATCTCGGCAAACCGTTCATCCGCGCGAACTGATAGCCCGCATCCGCACGGTCTTCCGTCGCGGTGAAGATGACCGCTCGGCCCATGGGGGCAAGGGGCGCTTCCTCTTCGAAGGCTTCATCGCAGATCCGTCCGCCCGGTCGGTCGTCGGTCCACAAAGCGGTTCGATCGAGTTGACTGGCGCCGAGTTTGACCTGCTGTTGACCTTTCTCGAACGGCCCGGTCGCGTCCTGTCTCGCGACCAGCTGCTCGATCTGACACGCGGGCGCGACGGAGACGTGCTAGAGAAATCCATCGACGTGCTGATCAGTCGATTGCGGCGCAAGCTCGCGGAGAATGGCGCGAACCACATCTTCAAAACGGTGCGCAACGGCGGCTATCAGCTTGCTGCCAAAGTCACCTATTTGGACCAGCACTCTTGAGCCTGATTTTGCGGTCGGATGGCTGTCACGCTATGCGGCAGTGACCATGCGCCACAACGTCTCGACCAGCACGGCATAGCCCTTGTCGAGAGCTTCAGGTGCCGTGAACTCGCGCGGATTGTGACTGAGCCCGCCCCGGCTCGGCACGAATATGAGCGAAGCTGGGATACGTTTCTGGATCGCCAACGCGTCATGCCCCGTGATGGTCTTGAATGTCAGGGCCTCGCAGCCGACATCGCTCGCAACGGCCAGGATCAACTCGACACCATCCGGATCGAGCAAGGGGGCCGAGCGCCTGTCGTCGGCGGCGATCGAGACGCCAACGCCGATCTCGCGGGCCTCGCGTTCGATCCGCTTCAGAAAACGGTCACTGATGGCGACAACCGCGGCTTCGTCTTCGTGTCGGATTTCGAACCAGACCCTCACTCGGCCTGCAACGACATTCGGCGAATTCGGGTAAGCGTTGATGCGGGCCGCGGAGGCGTGTGCGCCGGCGTCTTCGCGCGCGACTTCGACGTAGAGGGCTTCGATCGCGCGGGCCGCCGCGCGCAGGGCATCCCGGCGCATTGGCATCGGCGTCGGTCCCGTATGCGAGTAATCGCCTTCAAATACGACCGATATCTTGCGAGTCATCCAGGCGCCGGAAACCGCGGCAATATCCCCTGAAACCTGCTCGAGTCGATCACCCTGCTCGACGTGAAGTTCCACGTAGCGTACGGGGCGATACTCGAGTGGCGTGACACCACAATAGCCGATCGCGGCCAGCGCAGCGCCGAGCGTGACGCCGTCGCCGTCCGCACAGGCGTAGGCGTCCTGCAAGCTCAAGCTGCCGGCGAAGACGGAGCTGCCGGTCAGACTGGGCTGAAAGCGGGCTCCCTCCTCATTGGTCCAGTTAGCGACGGCCAGGTTGCGTCGTGCGGCGCCAGGGTTCGCAAGACAGCGCTCCCTAACCGCTTCCACCGCAAGGAGTCCCGCCAGCACACCATAGGCACCATCGTATCGGCCGCCCGTCGGCTGGGAATCAAGATGCGATCCGGTGATCACAACGTCGTCGAACCCAGGGTCAAGAATTGCGACGCCGAACATGTTGCCGATCGCGTCGATCCTCGGGACGAGGCTGCGGTTGCCGATCTCGCGCAGAAAGAGGTCTCGGGCCCGCTTGTCGAGTGCCGTCGCCGCAAGCCTGCAAACGCCGCCGTCGTCGGTCGCGCCAATCGCCGCGAAACCCGCAATGAGATCGTGCAAGGCGGTCATGGTCCGAGATCACCGCGAATGGCTGCAAGCGTCAATTGTTCGAACTCCGCTTCGGTCAAACGCCGGGGATTGGAGCCCGCAGTCGGATCCTTCACCGCATCGGCGGCAATTGTCCGGGCGTCACTCTCCTTCACCCCGAGCTCGGCCAGGGTATGCGGTACGCCAAGCTTCATTCGCAAGGCCAGGATCCAGCCCAACACCGCATCGAAATCATGGCTCGGCAAATTCAACGCGCGAGCTATGTGCGGGATCTTGTCGGCGATCGCATCCCTGTTGCAAACAAGGGCATAGGGAAAGACTACACCATTGGTCAGCCCATGATGGGTGTCGTAGCGCGCGCCGACCGGATGAGAGACGGAATGGATCGCGCCCAGTCCCTTCTGGAACGCGGTAGCTCCCATCGACGCCGCCGCGAACATGTAGGATCTGGCTTCGAGATCACGCCCATTCTCGACCGCGCGCGGCAGGTAGGTGTCGACAATCTTCATCCCCTCCAGGGCAATACCGTCGGCGAGTGGATGGAATGCCTTGACGCAATAAGCCTCGAAGCAGTGGGACAGCGCATCCATGCCGGTCGCCATCGTCAGAAATGGCGAGAGTCCAACCGCAAGCTGGGGATCCTCGATCGCGATCTTCGGCATCATCATGGGATGAAAGATGATCTTTTTCTCATGGGTGTCTTCGCGCGTGATCACGACGGCACGGCCCACTTCGGAACCCGTGCCGGCCGTGGTCGGCACGGCGATGATCGGCACGATGCCATCCGTGTTGGCGCGGGTCCACCAGTCGCCGATGTCCTCGAAGTCCCATACCGGCCGCGACTGCGCCACCATGAACGCCACGCATTTTCCAACGTCCAGCGCTGAACCTCCCCCGACCGCGATCACGCCGTCATGACCGCCCGCCCAAAATGCCTGCACTCCCGCGCGCAAATTCGATTCGGTCGGATTGGGCTTCACGTCGGAAAATATGCCGAGCGGGATGCCCGCCTCGCGAATGCGGCTGACGATGCCCGCGATGAGGTCGGTCTTCACGAGGCCATGGTCGGTCACCAGCAAAGGCCTGGCAAGACCATATGTCCGGCACGCCGCGGGAAGCTCGGCGATGCGGCCCGGACCTGAGATGACGCGCGTCGGAAAATTCCAGGCCCCGGTGATATGAACGTCCATATGCGGCTCTCAGTGCTCGATGCAAAGATGGAATGATTTTGGCCGGGTCAGAACTCCAACGGGATCAGATGATCTCGAAGTAGCGCGCAAGCTCCCAATCGGTGATGGTCTTGCGGAATTCGCGTTCCTCCCACTGCCGTGTCATGGCGTAGTGATCGACAAAGACGTCTCCAAACAGATTGCGGGCCGCCTGCGAAGCCATCAATCGCTCGGCGGCTTCCGATAGCGTGCGGGGAAACGCATGCTCGGGCGGGTGCGTTCGCTCATAGGCATTACCGGCGATTGGCTCGCTCGGTTCGATTCTGTGCTCGATCCCCCATAGCCCCGATCCCAGCGCCGCAGCGATCGCAAGGTATGGATTGATATCGGCGGCGGCAACCCGATATTCCACGCGCTGACTCGCCGGTTTTCCGGGAATGACCCGCAGCGCACAGGTGCGATTCTCGATTCCCCAGGTCGCATCCGTCGGCGCCCAGAAGCCAGGTACCAGACGCGAATAGCTGTTCACGGTGGAAGCAACCATCGCAAGCAGCTCCGGCAGCAATGCCTGCTGTCCGCCGACAAACCAGCGCATGGTGTCGGACATGTTGCCGGGACGCCCACTCTGGTGAAATGACGGATTGCCGTCCTTGTCGCGCAGCGAAAGATGCAGGTGCCCGGATTGTCCGGGATACGCGTTCGACCATTTGGCCATGAAGGTGAGCATCTTGCCCCGACGCTCGGCCCAGACTTTTGAAAAAGTCTTGAACAGCACCGCACGATCCGCAGCCTCAAGCGCATCGGTGTACAGGATCGCCGCTTCCAGGACCCCGGGGCCGGTCTCGGTGTGCAGCCCCTCGATCGGCATGTCCATTTCGTCACACAGCTTGAGCAGCGAGCGATGGAATTCCGACTCCACGGAGGCGCGCAGCATGGAATAGCCGAACCAGCCCGGCGTGAGATTCTTCAGCTCGCGAAAGCCCTTTTCCCGCACGCTGTGGGGCGTTTCATCGAACACGAAAAATTCAAACTCGGCAGCCACTGACGGGGCAAATCCCATGCCTTCGGCACGATCGATGACCCGGCGAAGCAGCCGGCGCGGGCAGAGCTTCTCCGCCTCGCCCACGAACTCGCCGAGAAAGAACAGCATGTTCTCTTCCATCGGGATATCGCGGCAGGTCGCGGGATCGATGCGGGCCGTAGCATCCGGAAAAGCCGTGTGCCAACCGGTAAACTTGCCGTCGTCGTACATCTGGTCGTTGGAATCCCAGCCGAAGATGATGTCGCAGAAGCTGAGGCCACCCTCCAATGCGCCAAAGAACTTGTCTCGCGCGAGATATTTTCCACGAATGACGCCATCGAGATCGACGACCCCAAGCTTGACGTGGGACAGGCCCCGTTCCTCGACCAGGGCCCTGGCATCGGCGGCGGTTTTTACGTTTCTTGCGCCCATGAACTTCGAACACCCTCTCAAGCCGGCGCGATCGCGCGCAACTCTTCGTCGCAAGCGGTGATGAACATATCCGCGTGATCCGTGCCGAAGCACAGCGGCGGACGAATCTTGAGCGTGCTGCCGAACGGTCCGGCGGCGCCGATCAGGAAGCCGCGCTGGCGCAGGCGGTTGATCAGCATGATTGCGAGCTCCGGCGCCGGCTCCTTGCCGTCGCGATCACGTACGAGCTCGATGCCGATGAACAGACCGGCGCCTCGAACGTCCCCGATCTGGACGTGGCGATTTCCGATCTCGCGCAATCCGTCCATCAGATGACGTCCAACCTCGCTCGCATTCTCCAAGAGGCCCTCATCTTCGATCACGTCGAGCACCGCAAGTCCTGCCGCTGCGGCCACTGGATTGCCGCCGAACGTGTTGAAGTACTTCACTTCGGCCGCAAAGCGATCAAGCAGCGATGCACGCAGAGCGACGCCTCCCATGGGAAAGCCGTTACCCATGGGCTTTCCCATCGTCACGATGTCGGGGACAACACCATGGCGCGCGAAGCCCCACATGGCTGCCCCCGTGCGTCCGAAGCCGGGCTGCACCTCGTCGGCGATGAACAGCCCCCGGCGTTCATGGACGAGGCTTATGGTGGGCGCCAGGAAGCCGGCCGGATCGGCATAGATGCCGTCGCTCGAAAAGATCGTGTCCACCAGCAGCCCAGCAAACCCGATACCGCTTCGCTCAAGATCGGCAATTGCCGCAGCAACACTGGCAGCGAAACGCCGACCGGGATCACCGACCGGATTGCGGAACATCTCGGGCGCTGGCACCACCCGCACATGGAGCGGCAATGGTTGGCCGGGACATGAGGACGGCGACACGTCGGTTACGGCTGCGGTGTTGCCGTGATAGGCCGTCTCCGTAACGATGAAGCCGGCCCGACCAGTGACGACCTTTGCGATCCGGAGCGCGAGATCGTTCGCCTCGCTGCCAGTGCACGTCAGTACCACACGATCGATTTCGGATGGAAATGTCCCCAGCAAGCGCTCCGCATAGGCATCGACCACGTCGTTGAGATAGCGCGTGTGGGTATTGAGCAAACCCACCTGGCGGCGAATTGCCTCGACGACGCGAGGGTGCGAATGCCCGACCGACGGGACGTTGTTATAGAGATCGAGATATCGGCGGCCGTCGACGTCGAACATGTAGACGCCTTCAGCGCGCTCCATTCGAATCGGCTCCTCGTAGAACAGGACCGAAGCCTTGCCGAAGGACCGCAGGCGTCGTTGCACCGCCTCTCCGAGTTCGGCGCCCATCGCCGACGCATGGCCCTGGTCGAAGGCGTTCAACGCCAGAATTTCTCTTTCCCGCTGCACCATACGCCTCCTCTGACCGCGCCTTGCGCAAGTCAAAGCGACGGCCGCGCCGATCGCGCCGCAATCACTCCCCAATCAGCTTGGAGTTTTGTGCAAATTCCCACAATGGCAAGCTGCCAGGAGGCAAAAGACACCGGAGCCTCAGACACACAGCCCCGGGCTTCCAGTGTTACCTTAGTAATATCAATGGACTACACATGGACACGCGACAACTTGCGGAGATACTGGGCACTCTGCTGCCCAACATTTGAGGGACCTGCCACATAATTAGTGTATCTTTCCAAATCGACGTGAGAAAGACTTCCACGTCCCGACGGCCGAGGCAGATGAGGACACCTCAATGACGAGCGAGCCGCTACTGACCAGCGACGCCTCCGCGGCCGAGAAACGGCCACGAAAGAGCGATGGCGATCGCCTCTCGAAGCTGGCGCGCCACAAGCACATCGTCGCGCAACTCACCGCCGCCCCTACTCTGCGCGCCTCCGAGATTGCGGCCGCGCTTGGTGTATCCGGTGAAACCATACGCCGAGATCTCGTGGAGCTTCAGGAACAGAAGCTCATCAACCGGACCTATGGCGGAGCTTCGCGCCCGTTTGCGCTCGAGCCGGCTCTCACCGATCGCAAGACGCTCATGATTGCTGAACGCGAAGCGATCGCCGCCGCGATCACGGACCTCGTTCTACCGAACGAAGTCCTGATGCTGGCGGCCGGCGCCACGACGTTTCATATCGCCAGACGGTTGGCTTCGCGTGCGCGCGACATCACGGTCATCACGCACGACTATGCGATTGCAGGCGCGCTCGCGGTCAACTCATCGATCCGTGTGCTGTGCTGCCCGGGCCGCTATCACCCGACCGAAGGCTACGTGTTCGGTACGCAGACGATCGCCAACATCAACAGCTACGAGGCCAACCGCGCTATCGTGAGCGCGACAGGCATCAGCGCCCGAGGCGCGAACGATGCGGACGACGAGGCCGGTGCGATCTATGGCGCGATGGTCAAGCGCGCTGCGGAAGCCATCCTCGTCGCCGATCACAGCAAGTTCGACCAGCGCGCTCTGACCGTATTTGCGCATTGGACCGATATCGACCGTCTGGTTACCGACCGGCAACCGGAAGGAGCTCTGGCAACGGCACTCCGTGAAGCCGGAACGGAGGTGATCATTGCCCAACCCTGAGAAAGACCAGACCATGGCAAGCCTCACATCTCTTGCTCCTCGCGAGGAGTATACCGGCCTTGATGGTGGTGACGGAGACAAGGGTCCTGCACCGCATCAGCGAACCAGGATCGGACGCCTGGATCTCGAACTCGTCGAGCCGCATAGAGCCTTCACTTGCAGCTGGACACGCACCGCCAGCATTCACGATGCCTCCTACGCGCTTGTCTTTCCACTGACGGGATGTGTGGCATTCAGCCAGGACGGCCGCGTCGGCATTGCCCGAGCCGGCGAATATGTCCTGCTCAGCGAACTCGCCTTCTACGAATTGTCGTCCGACAAGGCCGCACGCTTTCTGGTGCTTCGGATCCCGGCTGCGGAGCTGCGCGGACGTCTCGTCTCGATCGAGGATCACATCAGCCGACGCTTCAAGCCGAACGAACAGATGACCCGCCTTCTAGCCGGGATGATCGGAAGCGTGGCCGAGCTGTTCATCGAGTTTCCGGCGCCGAATCCACAAGCGCTTGCGACCGAAGTCATCAGCTTCGTGGCGCTCACGATCGGCGCGGAGGACCGGGGCGCCGCTACAGACGTCCGCAATGCGCGCTATCATCTGCGCCGCAGGATCGTTGATTTCATTGAAAGCCATCTCGGCGACCAATCCCTGTCACCGAAGAAAATTGCGGCCAGCAGCCGAATCTCGCTGAGCTATCTCTACAGTCTGTTCACGGACAACGAGACCACAGTCAGCCAGTTCGTGCAGACCAAGCGGCTGCAGCGAGCCTACGAAATCCTGGTTGCCGATCCCAAGGGTCACCGTACCGTCTCAGAGGTCGCCTACGAAGTGGGCTTCAAGAACGTCTCGCATTTCTCGCGCTGCTTCAGCCGTCACTTCAAGGTGGCCCCGCGTGACGTTCGCCAGGCGCAGGAAGCCGCGCCGCGGCCGGGCTCAGCTACACGCGCTGTCGAACCGAACGGATCGTCTTCGCCGCGAATGGCCTCCTCGCGCAAGGCTTTCGGATCTCCGTATTGGGACGTCCACAAGCAAGAGCTTCGCGAGACGGTTTAGAGCCGAATTCCGAAGGCCAGCCGTTGCGCCGCTCATGCGCGACGTGCTTTCTGCTGGAGCAGGCATTGGACGACATTCAAGACAAGATTTCTGCGGACGAACTCGCTTCGTTCTTCCATGAACTCGCCGACGTAGCCGGTCGGATCGCGTTGACCCATTTTCGGTCCAGCGCCAATTTCGAGCGCAAGCAGGATTTGACGCCGGTAACGATCGCCGATCGCGCGATCGAAGTGGAACTACGGCGCCTGATCAGCGCCCGCTTCCCCGATCACGGCATTCTCGGGGAGGAGATGGGATCGACCTTGGGCGATCGCTACACCTGGTATCTCGATCCGATCGACGGAACGAAGAGCTTCATCTCCGGAATGCCGCTGTTCGGCACGCTTGTCGCGCTCGCCGACGAGCGCAAGGGCGCGGTAGTCGCCGGCATGATCGACATGCCAGCGCTGGCCGAACGGTGGTACGGCACGCCGCGTGGGGTCACGTTCAACGGCAAGCCCGCAAAAGTGAGTCGCACGGCAAGATTGGAAGACGCACAAATTTATACATCCTCACCGGACTTCTTTACCTCGCAGGATTGGGCTCGCTACGACTTGCTGAGCAAGAAGGCCATGTTCCGACGATTTGGCGGCGATTGCTATCAGTACGGCCTGCTGGCATCCGGCCATTGCGATCTCGTCGTAGAGACGTCACTCAAGTCGTTCGACTTCATGGCATTGATTCCCGTGGTCGAGGGCGCGGGCGGAATCATACGCGACTGGGATGGGCAGCCACTCACGCCGGACTCCGACGGACGCGTGATCGCCGCCGCGAACGACAGCCTGCTCAAGCAGGCCCTGACGGTCCTGAAGCAATAGCAAGATGATGCGGCCGGGGCAGGCTCACACCAATCGTAACCAGCTGTCCCAGCGCGGGTCATACATCACGTCCCGAGCGCGCATGTATTTCCAGACGCCGTATTTCTGGTAGTCGAAATCCCAGGTGTTGAGCTTGCGGTTGACGACCGCCCATGAGGCCCATTTCATGTCGGCGAGCGCACGGTTGAGAATGACGCGCGCAATCATCTGCGGACGAGCCTCGCCGAGATATTGCTCGATCAGGGCTTCCGTCAGCTTCTCGTCGAAGAACATTTCGGCAAACAGCACGCCGAGCTCGTAGCTGCGCTCATTGTTGGAGGCAAATTCGTAGTCGATCAGCTTCATCGGCCTGGGCGCGCCGGTTTCAGCCGAAATGAGGAAATTCCCAGGCATGGGGTCGTTGAAGCATGGCACGAGGTCGAGGCCCGACGCCAGGAAGGCCGACTTGGCCTGATTGTAGCGATGCATCATCCAGGGCATGTCCTGCGGGAAATGCGCCCCCAGTTCCTTGCCTTGCTCGATATGTTCCTCAATCATGTCGAAGATTGTCTTGGTCTGGCCGAGCTTCGGGCCGCCATGCAAGCGGCGATAGAGAGCGAGAACGTCGGACTGGATGGCGGGATCGCCGAAATCGGCGTTCGTGCAGGCGCGATAGCCCTCCAGAAACTCGCTGATCTCCAGCCCATCCGCCGCGTCGAAGAAGATCACCTCCGGCCCGACACCCATAGCATGGGCATTGCGCGCGGCTTCGTTGGCGGTGACGCGATTGATGAACATTTCCGAGCCTTCGCCCGGCACCTTGACGAAATAGCGGCGCCCGTCGCCGGAAATCTCGACCAGCCAGTTCTGGTTCGACAGGCCTCCGACCAGCGGCGCATAGGCGCCCTGCTTGCCGTTCCATTGCGGGACGCGGGCGATAGCCGCTTCGACGTTGCGCTCGTGAAGCGTGGTCCCCTCGCCAAGTTTTCTGCGAACGGTCATGTGATCCTCCGAAGCATCTCGCCAAAGCGGGGCTCCCGAACCGCCATGCGGCAACGCACGAAGCGCCAGCTGGCGAATTTGTAGAACTCCAGCGTATTGCGCGCCGATTTGGCGGCGAGCAGCGCACCGATCAATCCCCAGCGCAGATCATCAGCCACGCCATAGATCCGCGCACGATTGAATGCCCCCTCCTCGAATGTGCCGGTACTGCGGGTGAAAATGTCGCGCGCCTCAGGCTCCTGTGCACAGGCCTCGACGAGGAAGCTGCCGATATCCTCCAACGGGTCGGTCGTTGTCGCGCGATCCCAGTCGATCAGGCGGACCTCGCCCGCGTCACTGATCAGGATATTCGAAACATTGCCGTCGCCGTGGATCGGCACCGCCTTGATATCCAGCGTCCGGCAGGCTTCGGCCGCAAACAGCAACTCCTTGACCAGCCATTCAGCATCCGACGGCAACTGGGCTTTCGCGGCCGCAGCCGCAGCGTAGAAATGCTCGATCTCGTCAAAGACGCTCTTGCGGCGTGGCAGCGGTGGTCCGGATTGAAACAGCCGCATCGCCGCAATGACGGCATCGACAATATCGGGCTCGAGCATCCGTTCCAATGTACCGACCCGCCAGCCCTGGTTGAGATCCTCCATCACCAGCAGTCCCGCCTTCGGGTCGGCCATCAGAACTTTGGGCCCGATGCCGAGATCGGATGCACGCTGCGCCGCCTCGAAGGCACATGCCACGTCGATATAGAGCTCGGCATCACGATCCATGCTCTTGATGAAGATGCTTTCGCTACCGCCCTTCCTGGTGGCGCGCCAGGGAAAGCCGTCGACACCTCGCCAGCTTGGCGAAGCCAGGATCGGGATGGCAGGTTCGATCACGACATCTCCAGCCCCCCATCCGGGGAGCTCGGCAATGGAATTCCGGATGGTGGCCAGTTCCGTTCCAGATTGACTCATGGCGACTTCTGATCTCTTGCGATTGCCGTTCAGCCGACCTTCGTGTCTGCCAAATTTGATCAAGACAGATTTTGATCAGGACAAATTTTGATCAGGACAGATGCAAAAGGGATGCCTCGGGCTCCACCAAATCATGCCGTTGACGCAACGGCCCTACCCCAACGCAGGTCATTTTCGCTATCCGGACAGTGACCCGGGACGCTACCCATTGAGGCCGACATGTCCGCTGCAGAACTGATCGGGATGAGCCTTGCCGAGCTGACAGACGCTTACGCCTCGCGGACGCTATCGCCGGTGGAGGTGCTACGAGCCACCCTCAGCCATTCCGAGAACGTCAATACAGCGATCAACGCCCTGTTCTGCTTCCGTCCGGAGCAGGCCATGGCCAGCGCGCTACGCTCGGAAGCGCGATGGAAGGCCGGGGCTGCACTGGGTCCGCTCGATGGCGTTCCGATGACCGTCAAGGATAGCGTCGCCATGGTCGGCTGGCCCTACTTTCACGGTATCGGGGCCAACCGCGCCCTGCCGCCCTCAAACTACGATTCACCACCGGCGATCGCGTTGCGCGAAGCCGGCGCGGTGATCTTTGCAAAGACCACGATGCCGGATTGTGGCCTGATGGCGTCAGGCATCAGCTCGCTGCACGGCATCACCCGCAACCCCTGGGGGCTTGCCTGGAACACCGGCGGCTCGTCGGCCGGCGCCGGCGCCTCCATCGCGGCCGGCGCCGGATATGTCTCCGTCGGCACGGATATCGCGGGCTCCGTCCGCCTTCCGGCCGCGCATTGCGGCCTCGCCGGACTGAAGCCCACCCACGGGCGCGTCCCGCACCTGCCCGCCGATACCATGCGCATGGCCGGTCCCATGGGCCGCAGCGTCGACGATATCGCCCGCCTGCTGACCGTGCTGACGCGGCAGGACGAGCGCGACACCTGGAGCCTTCCCGCCGATGGCGTGCGCTATCACGAGCGTCTCAAGCGCGACGTGCAGGGATTGAGGATCGGCGTCCTTACCGACATGGGCTTTGGCATGAAGCCAGAGGCGGTCGTGCGCGAGACCGTCGAGGCGGCCGGAAAGCTGCTCGCCGGCGCAGGCGCCAACGTCGAACCGTTCACCTCGCCGCTCGATCATGACGCCTACGAAGCCATCGACCTGTTCCTCCAGGTCCGCGGCTATCTCGAATACACGTCACTGCCCTCACATACTGACACTCCCCGCGACATCAATCCCTTCGTTCGCGCGTGGTCCCTAGGTGGAGCAAAACACTCGGGCACCGACCTTTACCGGGCCCTGGGGCAGATCGCCAAAATGAAGGCGGCGCTGCTGGGGGCCTTCGAAGGCTGGGACTATGTCATCTCACCGACGCTGCCGGTGGTGAACTTTCCGGCCGAGGAACCCGGCGTCTCTCGCGAAATGCCGCTCGAGCACACGCTGTTCACGGCCATGTTCAACCAGACCTGCCAGCCCGCCGCCACGGTCTGCATGGCGTTCGATTCCCGACATCTGCCGATCGGGGTCCAGGTCATCGGCCATCGCTTCGATGATCTTGGCGTGCTGCAGGTGACCAAGGCGCTGGAGGATATGCGTCCCGTCGCGATGGATTGGCCTTTCAAGCCGCGGTCCTGACGGTCAGGCCGCCGCCTGCGCCTCATCGCCATCGAGAAGGTGACAGGCGGCAAGGCGTCCGGGCGAATGCTCGACGAGCCTCGGCGTCTCCACCCGGCAGCGGCCGAATGCCTTCGGGCAGCGCGACGCAAAGCTGCAACCCGCCGGGATGTCGATCGGGCTGGGCGGCTCGCCCTCCAGCAGGAAATCGGAGGGATCAAACGGCTTCTCTTCCAGAGTTGGGGCTGCCGACAGCAACGCCTTGGTATAGGGATGCTGCGGATCGAAGAACAGATCGCGGTTGTCGGCAATCTCGACCATCTCGCCGAGATACATCACGGCGATCCGGGTGCAGACCTTCCGCACCATCGCCAAATCGTGCGAGACGAAGACATAGGTGAGGTCGTTCTTGTCCTGCAATTTCGAGAACAGCTCGATCAGCCTGCCCTGCTCGCGCTGGTCCAGCGCCGATAGGGTCTCGTCGAGGATCAGGAGCTTGGGATCGAGAATCAGGGCTCGCGCGATCGAGATGCGTTGGCGCTCGCCGGTCGAGAGCGCATTGGGCAACTGATCATACAGCTCGGCGGCGAGACCGACTTCCGCCATCGCTGCGATCACCCGCTTTCGCAAATCGGCGCGCTTGAAACTGCCACGGATCAGGAGACTTTCCTCGATCATGCGGCCGACCGTTGTGCGCGGCGGCAAGGCATTGTAGGGATCTTGCAGGAGAAGCTGGAACTCGTTGCGCTTGCGGATCAGGTCCCGCGATGACAGAGCGCCGAGGGAGGTCCCGTTCAAGACGATGCTGCCGCTGTCTGGCGTCTCCAGCCAGGCCAGCAGGCGGGTCAGGGTCGACTTGCCGCAGCCGGATTCCCCGACAATCCCGAAATTCTCGCGCGGCATGATATCGAGTGTCACGCCACGCACGGCCTGCACGTTGCTGTAGGTGTTGAAAGTGCCGCGCTTGCGGGCACGATAGGTACGATGGACATTCTCCACCTTCATCAACGGGGCTTCGCCTTGAGCCTGACGGCGAGCAAGCGGGCCCTCCGCCGTCTCCCACATCCGCGGCACGCTCGCGATGGCCTTGCGCGTGTAGTCGGATTGCGGCGAAGCCAGCAGTTCGGCGAACGCTTGTTGCTCAACGAACCGGCCCTGGTACAGCACGGCCGTCCGATCGCCGAACTGCCCGAGCGTCGGCAAGGAGGAGGACAAATAGATCGTCGCCATCTTGTGCCGCGTGCAGAGGTCATGGAGCAAAGCCACGATCTGCGCGGCAATGGTGACGTCCAGCGGCTGGGTCACGTTGTCGGCGATGAGCACGGCGGGTTCGGCGCAAATGGCGTCCACGATCATCGCGCGCTGCATCATGCCACCGGAGAATTTCGACGGGTAGTCCCAGTAGCGTTCCTTCGGCGACGGGATGCGGACCTCGCCGAGCAGCTGCATGACCCGGTCACGGCACTCGCGCCCGTTCCATTCAGGCCTTACGCTGTGCAGCTTCTCCGCGATCTGGGCGCCGACCGGCACGGTCGGATCGAGTGAACTCTGCGGCTTGGAGCCGATATAGGCGATGTCGCGCCCGATCCGGACTTCGCGCGCTCCGGCGCCGAGGATGTCGTGTCCGGCGAAGGCGACCCGTCCGGCGCGATATTCCAGGCTCTCCGGCAACCAGTTCGCCAGCGCGCGGCTCAGCACCGTCTTCCCGGCGCCGCTCTCTCCGTAGACGCCGAAAATCTCCGACGTGCTGAGGCGGAAACTGATGCGATCGAGAATCGGAGCCGCCCCCGGTGTCGTGGCACCAACCGTCAGATCTTCGATTTCGAGAATGAGCGAGAGATCCATCTCAGAGACCTCCATAGATGCGGTTGCGCGCCTTTTCCAGCGCCGAGCCCATGAGATTGATCGAGGTGAGCGCGACGGCGAGGAAGATGCCCGGGATGGTCCCGATCCACCAGGCATTGAGAAGATATTTGCGGGAATCGGCGATGATACTGCCAAAGCTTGGGGTCGGCGGCTGAATGCCGAGCCCAAGGAAGCCCAGGATCGCTTCGAAGATCATCATGCGTGCAACGTCGAGCACCGCGACGAACGCGATCGGCGGCAGGATGTTGGGCGCCGCGAACAACAGCAGAATCCGCCAATCCCCGGCCCCAAGCACGCGCAGGCCGCGCACATATTCCTTGCCGCGCTCGGCGACGGCGGCACTGCGGGCCACTCGCGCATAAAGCGGCCAGCCGGACAGCGCCAGCACGATGATGATCGTCGGGACGGTCGGCCGCGACACGCCGAGAATCGTGATAGCCAAGATGATCATCGGAATCGAGAGCTGGGCGTCGGTGATCCGCATGATGATGGTGTCCCACCACTTGCCCTTGAAGCCTGCGAACAGGCCGAGGCCGCAGCCGATGATGAAGATCAGGAGCACGGTGACGATGCCGACGAGCAGTGAATAGCGCAGCCCGATCAGGCTGCGCATCAGCATGTCACGGCCGAGCTGATCCGTGCCCAGCAGGTGATCCCAGGTCCATTTGTCGCCGAGATAGACCGGCGCCAGGAATTTGTCCTTCACCACCATCTTGGTGGCGCTGACCGAGGACACCTCGGGATAGATCGCGGACGCAAGCAATAGCGCGACGAAGACAAAGAAACCGATCTTGAAGCTCGACATGCCCCAGGCTGCAGCCAGGATACGCCGATTGACCGACCTGACGCGGGCCGATCGGGGCTCGGGCTCCGCAGCAATGACCGTGGTGGCCGTCATGGTCAGATCTCCACACGAGGATCGATGAGATAAGCGACCAGGTCCACGATGATATTGATGAAGACAAACACCGCGCTGGTCGTAATGGCGATGCCCTGGATGACTGGGAAATCACGCCCGACGACGGAAACGACGGTCAAATTGCCGAGGCCCGGATAATCGAAGATGTATTCGATCACCAGCACGCCGCCGATCAGGGTCGAAAGCTGGATCCCGAGCAGGTTGACCAGCGGCACCGCGGCATTGCGCAGAGCATGGGAATAGACGATGCGGCGGCGCGACAGGCCGCGAACCCGGGCTTCATCGATGAACGGCGCCTGCATCACCTCACCGAGCGACGTCGTCAGCGTCCGGATGATGAAGGGCGCGATCTCCACCGCCAGCACCACGGCCGGCAGAATGACATAAGAGAACCCCTGGTAGCCGAGCGCCGGAAGCAGCTTCAGCTTGACCGACAGAAACAGGATCAGAACGATCGCGAGCCAGAAATTCGGGATCGACACGAACAGCGATTGCATGCCGAACGCCAGGGCGTTCTGCCATCGATGCTGATGCAGGCCACCGGCTATTCCGACCGGAAACGAGATCAACAGCGCGAACAACAGGGCCATGCCGCCCAATTGGAGCGTGAACGGCAAGCGTTCGAGAATGAGGTCGGTCACGGGCGCCATGTCCGACTTGGTCGGATCGACATACTGCCCGCCGGCAGCAATCATGCCGCTGCGCGGCCGCAGATAGGATTGTCCGAGGTCGCCCTGGAGCAGACCGCGCATATAGCGGCCGTATTGAACGATGATGGGATCGCGCAGCCCCATCTTGGTCGCCACCTTCTCGACCACATCGGGCGGCGCCATGCCGCCGACGATCAGACGGACGGGATCGCCTGGAACCACGCGCAACAATGTAAAGATGATCAACGAGGTGATGAAGACGATCAGGAGGCCCTGCGCGATTCGCTTGACCAGGAATTCCAGGATCAACATCGGGAAGAGCTACCCTTGCATTCGTCGAGAGTTCCGGCAGGCGGGGTTGTCTGACCTGCACCCGACCTGAGAAAACCGGCAGGTCGGACGAGTCCGACCTGCCGGAGCAATCATCATGCCAGCTTGGCTTTCGTCATGTCCTGCATGCCGTTCGGGTAGATGTAGAGGCCGTCGAGCTTCTTGCTGTAGGCGTGGATGAAGACAGACGTGAACAACGCAAGTGCCGGCGCCTTCTTGGCGATGGTCGGCAGCGTCTCGGTCTGGAGGATCTTCTTGCGCTCTTCGATGGAGGTGGCGTTGCGCTCCTTGTCGAGCACCGCGTCAATGTCCTTGTCGACGATGCCGGTAATGCGCTTCGACGACGAGTGGAAGTGGGTGCGCAGCACCAAATCCGGCTCGGGCGAGCCCGTGCACCAGCCGCAGTCGATCATGTTGCCTTCGCCGCCGCCCGGCTTGTCATAGAGCAGGTTGCCCCAGGCCGCGACTTCGAGGGTCTGGAGATTGACCTTGAAACCCTGCTCCTGAAGCATGCCGGTGATCAGTTCGGCATATTCCTTGGTCTTCGGGTAGAAGCCGACCGAGGTGTAATAGGTGAGTTCGGGAAGGCCCTGGCCCTTCGGGAAGCCGGCTTCCGCCAACAGCTTCTGGGCCTTGGCTGGATCGAATTCGGGATAATCGGCGACCTCCGCGTAGCCGAACTTCACCGGTGAGATATGCGCCTTGGAGTAGGTTCCGGAGACGCCAAGCACCTCCAGCACCTGCTTGCGGTCGATCGAGTGGCATGCCGCCAGCCGGATGCGCGGATCGTCGAACGGCTTCTTGGAGCAGCGGAAGAACAGATACTTGTTCTCGACCGACACCGCCTTGTGGATGTTGAAGCGCGCATCCTTGGAAATCGTCTCGACCTGCTCCTGCTCCAGCCGCTCGATGATGTCCGCAGAGCCATTCAGCAACGACAGCGTTCGGGTCGTGGTGTCGCCGACGAAATGATATTCGACGCCGGGAATCTTCGGCGCACCGAGGAAGAAATCGGCGTTGGCGGCGAGAACGGTCGTGTCGCCCTTCTGCTCGACGTATCTGTACGGTCCGGTGCCGTTCATGCGAGCCGACAACTGAGCCTTGTTGGCGACGTCCTTGGCAGACATGATCGGAAGGAACGAAGAGAGATAATAGTAGAGCGCCGCCGGATAGCCGTGCGCCTTGGTATTGATGCGGCAGGTGAAATCGTCGACGACGTCAACGGTGACGAGACCGGGATACCACTGCGCCGGCCGGTCGGGCTGGCAGCCATACTCGTATGTCGCCTTGACGTCGGCCGCCGTAAACGGCGTGCCGTCATGAAACTTGACGCCCTTTCGCAGCTTGACCTCCATCGTGGAAGCATCGATCGGCGTCATGGACTCGGCCAGTTCGAAGATCAATTCGTCCGGTTTGTCCGGCCGCATCGGCGCTCGCGTCAGATAGCCGAAGACGAATCCTTCGACGATCAACTGACCCAGATTGGTGTGCGTGGTCGGATCCCAGTTGCCGGTCAGCGCTTCCGCGCCGAGAAATCGCAGCGCCTTGCCTTCGGCCGCGAAGGCGGAATTGACCAGAAAGTCCGGGTTGACCCGTCCGAAGCCGAACGCTGCAACACCGGCGAGCCCCCCTAACATCACGTCTCTACGGTTGATCATGTCCTATCCCTCGATGATTTTGGCAACGCTGAAACTGCTGCCGAGGGCGCGGGGCACTCAGCCGTTTCGATCGTATCGCGCAACTCGTCGCAACCTGCAAAGCGTAGACCAAAGGCCACGCCCGCCCGATTCCTGCTGCTCCACGATTCCGTTGCTGACGCTCCCCAATGCGGCGATTGCGCGCGGCGGATTCCGATGATCCAGAATGCACCGCCCAACTCAGAAGCAATCGCGCCTCTCCGCTGAGCAGGACAAGAATAATGGACGCTCGGAACAGCGGCGCGGAGACGGCGAACCTATAATCCCGTGTTTCGAATGAGCGGAAATCGCAGCTTGGGAGATGCAGCCTTGGAAATACAGGAGTCCCCGGCCTGCCACACCCTTCGCGGCATCATCTCGGACTTCGACGGCGTGGCCGATCGCGAAGATACCGCGATCCCGAGTTCGGTCAGAGCGTTTCGCGCCCGGCATGAGCAGGGCATGCCTTATGCATTCGTCACCACCAACTCGACGCAATCCGCCGCACAGTTTTTCGAGATGCCCGGTTCACTCTCATGGTGACTCCGAGCTTGATCGCGCGCATGCAGACCGATCTCGGCGCGGCCTTGCCGCTCTGGAATCTCTCATCACAATCGAAAATCTCCTTCCTGAGCCATTCCGAGAACACAACGTTTCTGGCACGAGACACGGCATCTGGACGGAGCCTGGTGCTGCGCGTGCAGCGGATCGGCTATCACACGTCCGCCGAGATCAGGTCCGAACTCGCCTGGATCGACTCGCTGATAGCGGAAGATGCCGTCGTCACGCCTCGCCCGGTCGCCGACGGTGAGGGCCGACCGCTATCTCAGATCGTCCTGAACGGCTCACCGCGACAGATTGCGGCATTCGAGTTTCTCAGCGGCAAGGAGCCCGATCCATCAGAGGATCTCGTCGCCTGGTTCGGCCAACTCGGTGCGATCAGCGCCAGACTTCACGCGCATAGCCGCCGGTGGAAGAGACCGCCGGACTTCCAGCGGAAGGTCTGGGATTTTGACGCAATGTTGGGCACTCGACCGTTGTGGGGTGATTGGCGCGCCGGCCTTGGCCTTCGCGACGATGGCCTGAAATTGCTGGAGAGGGTCGCCGACACCCTGAAGCAGCGTCTTGATAGCTACGGAAACACAGACGAACGGTTCGGCCTCGTCCACGCCGATCTGCGGCTGGCCAACCTTCTCGTCGACGGCCCGCGTCTCGGCGTGATCGACTTCGACGATTGCGGCTTCTCCTGGTTCTTCTACGACTTTGCTGCCGCCGTCAGCTTCATGGAGCATGAGCCCGTGGTGGCTGAGCTCCAGGCGTCTTGGCTCGCCGGGTATCGCGAGATTGCGCCGGTTTCGCGCGAGGACGAACTCATGCTGCCCGTTTTCGTCATGCTCCGGCGCATGCTGCTGACGGCATGGATCGCGTCGCATTCCGACACCGAGACCGCACGACAATTGGGATCGGCCTACACCGATGGAACCGTCGCGATGGGAGAGCGATTCCTGCAAGCGCTTTGATGGCCCGTCACGAGACCGGAATCGCTTGCCGACTTCGCACCGGTCTTTCCTTCACTCCAGTCCTGGTGTTCCGCGACTCCAGGGGCGCTTCGACCAGCGTTGCTTGGCCACGAAATGTTCCTGGAATGTCAACGTCATCATAATTTCCGATATCGACGAACGGTACTTCTAATTTTACAAGCGTCTCCTTCAACGCAAAACTCAGTTTGTGATTGGCGCCGAGTGAGAAGGCGTTGAGATGACTTCCGGTGACTTGGAGTTGGGCGCGCGCGACGTCAGCGTCCAATTCGAAGGCTTGAAAGCGCTGTCCAAGGTCACGCTTACGGTTCCCCGGAGACGCATCACCGGACTGATGCTGAAGGCAGCCCTCCACACTCTGCTATCGCAGTCTCTGCCGTGGATCGCGTTGGCGGCGGCAGATCATGCCGTGAATTCACGAAGAGGAGCGATTTGTCCTTGGCGGACCCGAATGAGAGCCGCTATATTTGGTGGCCGTCTCACGACAAGGCAGGTAGATCGCCCGAGTTCAACGAGCAGACCCAATCATCGGAGCAAGATCGTGTACCGCCCACCTGAAATGCAGGCACGGTTTCCACGGGACGATGCAGGCCTGCGGATGATGCAGCTGCCAGATCTGCGGATCAACTACACGCCGATCGATCCCGACTTTCTCGACCGCCCGGTTATCTCCGTCTGCATTGAGACCCGGCAGAACGATGACGAATTACCGATGCACGCGCATCAAAAGGGGCAGTTGGTCGTAGCCTCTCGCGGCTCGGTCATGTGCCGGGCGCCGGACGGTCTCTGGATTGTTCCACCACAGGGGGCGGTCTGGATCCCGGGAGGCGTCCAGCACAGCAACTGCGTCTCGTCCTTCGGCAAGATCTACTGCGTCTTCATCGACCCCCGCGCAATGAAGCTGCCGGCCGAATGCTGCACGTTCACGATCTCGCCCCTTGTACGTGAGCTGATCGACAGGCTTGCCTCGTTCCCTCCGCTATATCCTGTGGGCGGACCGACGAGCCGGCTCGCCCAGGTCTTGCTCGACGAACTGGTGCAGATGGACTCCGAGCAGATGTATCTGCCGATTTCACGCGATACCCGCCTGCAGCAACTCGCCGCGGCTCTCCTGCGCGATCCCGGTGACCGCAGCACGCTCGACGAATGGGCGGAGCGATACGCGATGAGCGAAAGGACCCTGGCGCGTCTCATTCAGAAGCAGACGGGATTGACGTTTGGCCGCTGGCGCCAGCGTCTGCATATTCTGGTCGCACTCCAAAGGCTTTCGGCTGGAATATCGGTTCAGACCGTTTCACAAGATCTCGGCTATGAGACGCCAAGCGCCTTCATCACGATGTTCAAGAAGGCCCTGGGCAAGAGCCCCCGCCGGTATCTGGCCGATCGAAAGATCAGTGGTATCTCGACGACGAACTGACGACAGCGCAAGTCGCTCTCACAGCCCCAGATAGGCGCGCCGGACATCCTGGTTGGTGAGCAGAGCGGCACCCGTACCTTCGAGTACAACGTGTCCGTTCTCCAGCACGTAGCCACGATCGCCGATCGACAGCGAGTCCGCGACGTTCTGCTCGACCAGCATGATAGTGGTCTTCTTGGCGTGCAGCATTTTGACTATATCGAACATTGCCCGAGTCAGCGATGGCGAAAGCCCGATAGACGGTTCGTCGAGCATGATGAGTTCGGGTTCGGCCATGATAGCGCGTCCGATCGCCAGCATCTGCTGCTCGCCGCCCGACAGTGTGCCCGCGGCCTGCAGCCGCCTTTCCAGGAGCCGCGGGAAGAGCCCATAAACCTGCTGCATGTTGCCCGATCTGCGGGCTCTTGCCCGCTTGAGCGAGCCACCGATCAGCAGATTCTCCTCGACCGATAAATTACGAAACAGCTCGCGACCTTCGGGTACCTGCGCGATACCGAGTTCGCAGATCTCCCATGGTGGAAAACCCGCAATATTCATGCCGCGCCAACGTATCTCGCCATCCAGGGGCCGGACGACGCCGGCGATCGACCGAATAAGAGAAGTCTTGCCGGCGCCGTTTGCGCCGATGACGCTCAACAGCTCCTCCGGATAGATGCTGAGCGATACGCCGTTGAGGGCCGTGGATCCACCATAACCCACCGTAAGAGACTGTACCGTGAGAAGCGGCTCGTCAGGCACGGAATCCCTCCCCGAGATATCCGGCGACGACTTCCGGATGGCTGACGATGTATCGAGGTGTGCCTTCGGCGATCTTCGCGCCATGATGGAGAACGATAACATGCTCGGCGGCTTCCATCACGATGCGCATGACATGCTCGACGAGCAGGATCGACAATCCCCTCTCGGCCAGACGCCTGAGCACCGCGACCACGGCCGCAGCCTCAGGAGGCCGCAGCCCGGCCATCACTTCGTCGAGCAGAAGCAGGCGTGGCCGGGTCGATAGCGCCTTGGCAGTCTCGAGCATCTTGCGGTCGGGGAGCGTCAGTCTGCTGATGGCGGCCTCGGCCTTCGGTCCGAGCCCCACCATGTCAAGCGCTTCGCGCGCTGCGTCCCTCGCCTCACTCACCTTTCGGGTCCAGCTGAACGCACCGATCATGACATTCTCGACAACGGTCATGTCGCGCATGGGCCGGACGACCTGGAAGGTGCGGCCGATACCGAGCCGGCATATGTCCTCTGCCGGAAGGCCGGAGATGATCTCGCCGCCGAACCTGATCGTCCCTTGCGTCGGCGGGAGGGCGCCGGCAATGAGATTGAAGCATGTCGTCTTGCCGGCGCCATTCGGTCCGACCAGCGCGGTGATGCCTTCGCCTTTCAGGCGGAAGCTCACATTGTCGACGGCAAGCAATCCGCCAAACCGGCGCGAGACGGCGTCGAGTTCGAGAAGATCAGTCACTTCTTGACATGCCCCTCTGAAGATTGCCGAACCAGGAAAACCCGGTGATGGATTTGACCGAATTGACAATCGCTGGCCAGATCCCATCCGGCAGCAGCCAGACTGCGGCAATCAGGGCGAGGCCGTAGCCGACGTTGTTGAGACCCGGAATCCCGAACCTGTTGCCGATCGCGCTCGCGAGATGATCCAGCGGCAGCGTGATGAGAGTCCCGATCAGCGGCCCGAACGCCGTTCCGAGCCCGCCGACGATGGGACCGACCAGGATGTCGACCGAGATGCCCATGCCCATGATCGAATCCGGAAACACCGAGCCTTGAACCAGCGCGAGCAGTCCCCCGCCGATGGCGGCCCAGGCGCCGGAGAACGAGACGACGAGGATCTTGTGCAGGAACGTCCGCACACCGAGCGCGCGTGAGGCGTCCTCGTCGTCGCGCATCGCGCGCCACACATAGCCGAGGAAGGATCGGCGAATGAGCGCCGTGGCGCTGACGCCGAGCAAAACTGCGGCAAGCGAAACGTAATAGTAGAAGCGCGCATCACCACGCAGCATCCAGAACGAGTTCGGCCCGGATTGCGCCGGGAAGAACAAGCCTTGCATGGCTCCGACGAATTCCCAGCCGCTGAACACGACGCGGGCAAACTCGGCCGCGGCGATCGTCAGCAGCGCGAAATAGATGCCACGGACCTCAAAGCGAAAGCTCAACCAGGCCAGCGTCGCGCCTACAATGGCTGCCAGCGCCATGCCGACAACCAATCCGAACCACGGGCTCAGACCGTAGCGGATGTTGAGGACCGCGACCGAGTAGGCGCCGATGCCGACGAACAGCGCGTGACCAATCGAGAGTTGACCGCCGAGCCCCAACATGATGCTCCACGACTGACCGATGAAGGTGAACAGAAACACGATCGTCAGCAGCGAGATCAGATAGGGGTTCAACACGCCGCCGAGCATCGCCAGGACGGCGAAGGCGGCCAGACAGCCGAGAACTGCGCCACGATCCGGTAAGGCATCACGTTTCTTTTGCACCGAAGAATCCTCTTGGACGCACGATCAGGACAATCATCAGCAGGCCATAGGACAACGCGGACTTCAGCGAGGGGGCAAACAACAGCGCCGCAACTGCTTCCGTGAGACCGATGGTCAGCCCGCCAACGAGAGCGCCCACGAAGCTTCCGAGACCGCCGACGATAACCGTGACGAACGCCAGCAGCGTGAAATCGACGGCGAGGAACGGCTGGGCATCGAACAAGGGCGATATCAGCGCACCAGCAACGCCCGCGCAGGCCGCGCCGATGCCAAACGTCATGGCGTAGATCTTCGGGATCGGCAGCCCGACCATCAGGCCGCCCAGCCGGTTGTCGGCGGCGGCACGGATGAACCGACCGAACGTCGAGTATTTGAGGAACGCCGCGAGCGCCAGGATCATCACTGCCGCAACCGTCGCCGCCTGCAGCCTGGCAAGGTCCAGCCGGATCGGCCCAAGGGCGATGGTCTCGAAGGAGAGATGCGAGACCGAGGGGCGCGGGTCGGGCCCGAACGTGATCAGCTGCGCTCCGCTGAGGACCAGCGAAATGCCGATGAACAAAATGAACTGGATATGGTGCGGCCGCGTGACGAACCGCTTCACCACCGACGTCTCGAGCCCGTAGCCGAACACGAACAGCAGAGCGCCGGCGCTGACGGCCGCGACGATCGTCGGAATCCCCCACCAGGCTCCGGCGCAATAACCGACATAGAGGCCGAACACGACCATCGCGCCGTGCGCAAAATTGACGATGCGGATGACGCCGAAGATGATCGTCAGCCCCAGCGCGATGATGCCGTAAACGAGACCCATGAGGATCCCGCTTGCAAGCACATTGCCCCACAGTGTCAGCATCTAGCGCTTCTCGAACGGCACGAGAGGATACTGCGCCTTGTACTCGGCTATGCCGTCGGGCCCGACAACGTGCGGCTTCGACTCCTTTGCCTGCAGCACGGTCACGGCTGCCCCGGTGTTCTGCCCAGTGGCATCGAACCTGATCGGACCGCTGTACATGAGGATGGGCTTCAGGTCCGTCGCCTTCAGTGCGGCGTGAATTTCGGACGAGACCGCCGATTTGGCGCGCACGACCGCGTCGGCCACGATCTGGACCGCCTCGAACGCGCATCCCGAATTGGCATCCATCCATTCGTTGGCATAGGTGGACTGGAACCGATCCACGATCGTCCGCGCATCCTGGCCCTTCGGATTGTACCAGAGGTTCGAGGACATCGCACCATCAGCATACTTTCCGAGCGCGTCGTAGAATGCCTTGTCCGGCACGCCATTGCCGTTCGGCGAGAAGATCAGCTTCGGATTCCACGCCTGTTTGATGCACTCACGGATGATCATGATAGCGTCGTTGACGCGGGTGACTGAGACCAGGGCATCGGCGCCGGATGCCTTCGCTTTCGCCACCTCGACCGAGAGGTCGCGCGCCTTCTCGTCGTAGGGAATATATTCGAGAAGCTTGACTGGCAGGTCGAGTTCCTTCCAGGCCGCATCGAGGCTGGTCGCCGTCGACGTTCCCATCGTGTTGCTCAGATGCAGGACGACGGCCCCCCTTGGAGGATCGTTGACGCTCGTGACCAGCGCTTTCATTTCGGCGAGCGACTGGCGGACGATCGTGGCGGCGGGCGGATAGAAGCGGAACACCTGCGTGAAGCCCTGCGAGGTGACCTGGTTGGCGCTCGCGATGTGCACGACCATGGGCACCTTTGCCGCTTCCGCGGCCTGCAGGGCCGAGATGGTCGCGCCGGAGTCCCACGCACCGATCAGGACGTTGCATCCTTGCTGGATCAACGAGTCGGCCGCGATCCTGCCGTTCTCCGGCTTGCTCTGCGTATCCGCGTGAACGACGGTCATATCGACGCCATAGCGCTCCCTGGCAAATTTGGCGCCGAGATCGATGCCACGCACGCAAGACTGGCCGGGGAACGCAAGTATGCCGCTACTCGGCATGATCGCACCAACCTTGACGGGCGGCGGCACTGCCGCGCGAACCCAGGGCGCCATCGTCGCAGCCGCGAGCCCGACAGCACCTTTCATCGCCGCACGTCGGTTGATCAGTGGTCCCTTGAGGCTGGTCATCGAGGTCTCCGTCTATGAGAGAAGCAAAGCGTGCATAATTCAGGTCGCCTTTTCCGTGTCGGCGGGATCGAGACTGGCGGGCACAGCAAATTGCCCGTGCCTGTAGACAAGGGGCTCGATATCGTCGCGATGCTGTTCGGCCAGCACCGCCCCGACAAAGACCGTGTGGGTGCCGGTCGGATGCACCCCGATGACGCGGCAGTCGAAGCTGCAAAGCGCACTGATCAGAATGGGCGCGCCGGTTCTGAGCGAGCGCCATTCCTCGTCAACGAAGCGGATGTCGCCCTTGCTGCCGTCAAGTCCGGCGAACTTCTGGGCGAGCGGCACATGACACGAGGACAACAGATTCCAGCCGAACGAGCGCGTCCTGACAATCGTGTCGTGCGCCCCTGCCGATTTGTTGATGCAGACGAGGACCGTCGAAGGCTCGATGGACAACGAACAGGCGGCGGTGACGGTCAGACCGTGGCGCGACGGATAGGATCCGGACGTCACGATCGACACCGCGCCAGCCACGCTTCTCATCGCCCGCTTGAACGATGCGCCGTCGACGAGATTATTCGGGTCGAAATGGGCTTCGGCAGTCATGGCGTCTCTTCCGGCTTTGACACACGGTTCCAGGCGAGCGGCAACAGTGACCTCTCTCATGCTTTGGCCCGCTCGAAGAACTGGATCAGGTTGTCCTGGGGATCGCGGATCTGGGCCGCACGGCCGTGGCTGCCCATGTCGCGGATGCCCGAGATGTTCGTCCCGCCCGCGTCGACGGCTTTTGCCAGAGCGCCTTCAAGCTCCTCGACTTCGAAGACGACAACGGCATTCGAGGACGGCTCCACGGCCGATTCGTCCAGACCCGCGATGCAGAATGCGGCGCCATCCGTTGCGAACTGTATCCATCGCTCGCCATCGGCGAAACGAACCGGCATGCCGATCTCGCGATAGAATTGCGCCAGGGCCTCGGGGTTCGACGCCGTCAGGTACGCGTGCTTGATTTTCATGGACTGATCCCGTGCGACTTCGACGCCGACGACAATTGATCCTTGATGAGTTGCTCTTCGGAATCGTCATAGAGGGTGTCGATCAGCGACTTGTACCGCTCCATCAGCGGCTTGCGGCGCTTCTTGCGCGTCGGCGTCATGACGCCGGTGTCGGGCGAGAGTTCTTCCGGCAGGATGCGGAACGACTTGATCTGCTCGACGCGCGCGAGCCGCATGTTGGCCTTTGCGACTTCGCCCTCGATCAGGCGGATCACAATCTCGGATTTGGCGAGGTCCTTGTATTCCCTTACCTGATCATCGCGCGCCCGCGCCCAATCCAGCCCGGCTGTGGCATCGACTTCGATCAGGGCCGTGAGATACTTCTTGCCCTCGCCGATCACAGCAGCTTCAGAGATATAAGGGCTCTGGCGCAGTTCGTTCTCGATCTGAGTCGGGCTGACCGATTTGCCGCCCGAGGTGTTGATGATCTCCTTCTTGCGATCGACGAGCTTGAAGGCCCCATCGGGCTGAACCTGGACCACGTCCCCCGTATAGAGCCATCCATCCCTCAGCGCGGATTGCGTTTCCACGGGCTTGTTCCAGTAGCCGCTGAAGAGGCCCGGGCCGCGCACGATCATTTCGCCGTCTTCGAGAACCCGGGTTTCCCATGCCGGGTCCTGAACCGGAATGCCGACAGTGCCGGCCTTCGACCAATCCGCCATCTGGCCGAGATTTCCGCCTACCATTTCGGTCTGGCCGTAGCACTCCTTGAGGTTCAGTCCCCAGAGCTGCCACAGGGTCATGACTTCCGACGGCATCGGCGCCGAGGCGGTGTAAGGATAGGTGAGCTGATCGAAGCCCACCTCGGCGAGCAGAGGACGAAACACCTTCTCGCAGCACACCTCGAACAGACCATCGAGAAAGGGATTCGCCTCGCGGCCCGCCTGGCGATGCGCGAGCACCGTCTTCGCAATCCGCATCGCGTGCTTGTAGTCTTGGCGGAGCCGAGCCGAGCCGGACTGGACCTTGCTGAGGATCTGCGCCGCATTGCGCTGATAGAACCGCGGCGGCGCCATGTAGAAGGTCGGCTTCACTTCGCGAATCGTCGCGGCGAATTCGGCCGTGGTCTCGCCGAAATAGGGTACGACGCGCGTGATGAGCGGCTTTGTCGTGGCTTGCGCGCGGGCGACGGTGTGGGACATCGGCAGATGCACGACAACCCGTTGCGGCTCCGTTGCGAGCGGTGGACAGAACGTGATGTTCGTATGCGCCCCCGCAAGCAGAGCCGTATGGCTCAGAATGGCTCCCTTGGGATAACCCGTCGTTCCCGAGGTGTAGCCGATCGTTGCGACGTCGGAGGCTTTCGCAGTAGCGGCTTCTTCGGCCAGCGCCGCGCCGGCATCGACCGTGACCCCGCGGATAAAGTCCGCCAGCGTTGTGACGTTATTTGCCGGCGAAGCCCCGCTCCAGCCGGCATCCATAATGATGATCTTCTCGAGTGCGGTCGCCTGGCTGCCGGAGAGAAAGGCGCGAAGCTGCAGCTCGCCGCCGACAAAGGCAATTCGCGCCCCCGAATCCCGCAGGTAGTAGTCGACTTCCTCCGGCGAAGAGGTGAAGTATATGCCGACCGTCACGGCGCCGGAGCAGATCGTGGCCATGTCGGCCAAGAGCCACTCCTGCGACACGTCCCCCATGATCGCGACGCGGTCTCCGCGATTGAGCCCAACCGCCTTCATTGCAGCGGAGATGCGGCAGACGAGCGAAGCGTAGTCCCGCCAGGTGGTACGAAGCCATTTTCCGTTTCGCTTCTGACAGAAGGCGACCTCCCCGGCTCGCTCGGCGCCTCTGGCCCTCAGCAGGCTCGGGATCGTCACGTCGGCATATTGAGCGCCAGACGTCCGCGTTGGCTCTGTCATCGTCACATCTCCGCGAATCGCTTGCGCTTCTCGGCGAAGGCAGCGACGGCCTCGCGGCGCTCAGGGCTCGCAAAGGTCAGCGTTTCCAGCGCAATCGACGTGTCGAGCAGCAAGTGCGTATACTCCTTGACGATCTTGTTGACCGAGTATTTGGTCCAGGCAATCGCTTCGCGCGGACCGCTCGCCAGCATTTCGGCATATTCGATCGCGTGGTCGCGGACGTCGCGTTCGGTCACCACCTCGTTGATCATCCCCATCGCCGCCGCCTTTTCGGCGGAGATGAAATCGCCCGTCATCAGATAGTGCTTGGCGCGCGCCGGCCCGATCAGGAGCGGCCAGATGACGGCGCCGCCGTCACCGGCGACGACGCCCGCCGTGACGTGGGTATCGGCGAAGCGCGCGCTGGAATGGGCGAAGATCACGTCGCACATCAGGGCGAGCGTCGCTCCCAGCCCGACGGCAGCGCCGTTGACGGCGGCGATGACGGGCGCCTCGACCTCCAGGATGTTACGGATCAGGTGACGTCCGGCCCGCGTCGGCGACGGGATCGCGACTTTGTCGAGCGACTTCTGGTCGCCGCCCGAGCAGAAACCGCGGCCCGCGCCGGTCAGCACGATGGCGCGGACGTCCTTGTCGGAATCGAGTTCGACGAAGACGCGCTCGAGCTCGTGGTGCATCTCCCAGTTCACGGCATTGATGAGCTCGGGGCGATTCATCGTCACGACGGCGACGCCGCTGGGACGCTTGTCGACGAGCAGATAGGTGTAGTTGTAGGACGTCATGGCGGTCTCCTCAGGCCGACTTGGCCGCCGGCGAATCGTTTTGCGGACGCATCGCCCTGATCCTGTCGAGTATCTCGTCGGTCGGGCGAACGACGTTGTTGCGGTCGTTGAAGTGCGGAATGACGTAGCGGCCGACCATTTCGATGCCTTCCATGATCTTCTCGTGAGTCACGGAGTCGAGATGCAACAACACCTCCTGGATGCCCATCGCCTGGAATTTCTCGATCTGGCGGATGACGGTATCGGGGCTGCCGCACACCGTGGTGCCCGAATGATTGAGCAGATAGTCCCAATCGCGGCCTGCACGCTCCATCGCGGGTACGCTCTCGCTCATATAGGAGTAGTCGTCGGCGAGCTTGGCGAGACGCGGATAGGCGTCGGTCGAGATGCGCGCGTAGTGCATCAGCGCTTCGGCGTAGTCGTCCTTGGCGGCCTGATCGGTCTTCCCGATGCCGAAGAACAGCGGCACGCCGACGCGCGGGCGATCGAGAGGACCGGTCTCGTCGCGCTTCCAGGCCTTTTGATAGGCATCGATCAGCTTCTGCTGATTCTCGAAACCCTGGTAAATCGTGGCGCTCATGAGCGCGAGGCCTTCCGCGCCCGCCCAAGCGTGGCTGCGCTCGCTCGTCGCCGCAATGCCGATAACGGGATATGGCTTTTGCACTGGCTTCGGCACCAGCATGCGCGGCGGCACCTGATAGTACTGACCGTCGAACGTGAAGATGTCCTCGCGCATCGCCTTACGCAGCAGGGCCATGCCTTCTTCCATCTGCGGCAAGGTTTCCTTGGGGTCGACGTTGAAAGCGCGCATGGCGATCGTCGTGTTCGCGCGGCCGCAATACATTTCCATCCGCCCGTGAGACAGAATATCGCTGACGGCGAGCCGCTCAGCCGAACGCAGGGCATGGTTGATGCGCTGAGGCATCAGGGTCACCGCAGTGCGGAGTCGAATCCGCTGGGTGACAGCCGCAAGATAGCCGAAGACGACTTCGGGAGCCGAACTCGATATGCCACCGAGTGCAACATGCTGCTCCGACAGCGCGACGAAGTCGAAGCCCATCTTCTCGGCAAGCCTGGCCTCGTCGACAAGTTCGTGCAGTCTGCGAGCATAGCTGTGTCCGACCTGCGTTTCCTGCTCCGACCACAATCCAAACTTGAGTGACATGCATCGTTTCCCTTCGCCTCGCCTCTGATGCAAAGAGACTGTCATAGATCGAACGATATTTTCTCCCGAAGGTGACGCCGAGAGATATGAATTTCCCTATTTCCTGCTGCACGCCGTGATGCGCGGTCATTGCGGATTCGGAACGGAAAAACCCCGCAACGTCGTTGCGGGGTCTTGATGCGATACCGGCAAGGACGACGCGGAAGTCTCAGTCCATGGTACGAAAGAAATTCGCCAGAAGGCCGCCGACATCATGCAGACATTGTTCTCCGATCGCGACCGTCGATCCATGCGGATCGCCGACGATACCGTTTCTGGACACGGACACGATGCCGTTCTTCCACATCAGATCCAGTTGATCGGGTGTCAACGCGCCGAGATGGCCGCGCACGAAGCGATCGATGCGGACACTCTCAGGCCGAAGCTTGAGCATCAGAGACGTCTCGGCGATATCCGCGTGACCACCGACGTTCTCCGGATCGCCTCCGGCAGCCTGGACGGCATGCCTCCAGCATCCGATCCAGGCTTGGGAGTCCGTATAGGCGGCGACGCGGGCCTGGCCACCGGTTGCCCGGATCAAGCGCGGCAGCATGTCCGCCAGAACAGGAAAATTGCCGATATGGCCCGAGAACAGCAGAATGCGCCTGAAGCCATGCAGGGCGAGGCTGGTGCAATAATCCTGGCAGACCGCCTCGAACGTCTCGTTACGCAGGGAGATTGTCCCCGACAGCGCTAGGTGATGCGACGAGCAGCCAACCTTGATGGTCGGCGCAATGAGCGTCTTGCCAAGGTCTCGAGCGATCAACACTGCCAGATGCTCGGCATGATCGGCATCCATGCACAGGGGCAGATGGGGTCCATGCTGCTCGATCGCGCCGCACGGCACGAGCACGGTGTCGAAGCCGTCCTTCAACGCGGCCGCGACCTCCTCGAACGTCATGAGCTCGAGCTTCAGAGCGTCCGCGGATGCATCGTCCATCATCTTGCTTTCATTTCCTGGCGAGAAACCGCGCACGGGCATCCGCGGAGTCGTCGTTGTCGAGATATTGGCCGAGGTCGTCGACCGTCATCTGTTCAAGCTGATCATCGCTTAGCTGGCCCGTCAAATTCAACGATCGCTTGATGGCCGCAAAGAGTTTTGGGTCCTTGCTTCGGAAGTCCCGGCAGACATCGATCGCGCGATCCAGTACGGCGTCGGTGTTAACCACTTCGTCGAAGGCACCGATCTGCATCGCTTTGCCCGCATCCACGAGGACTCCTGAATAGAGCAAGGCCTGCGCCGCCCGCTTTCCCAGCCGCAGCGCGGCCTGGCGCATGCCTTTGGCCACCGGCAGAAGACCGTGATTGATCTCGGGAAAGCCGATCTGGGCCTTGTGGTCGGCAATCACGTGATCGGAATGCAGGAGAAATTCGAGAGCGCCGCCGACCGCGTAGCCGCGCACTGCACAGACCACGGGACCCGGATAGCGCTCGAACGCGCACAACACTGCATGGAAAAAGCGAATGCGCGGCGCGGCGACTTGCAGCCCGGTGACTTCGCGAATATCGCCGCCAGCACTGAAGAAGCGATCTCCCTCGCCGGTAAGAACGATGCCGGGCGGTTCCGGCTCGGATCCCAGGCGCCTGATCTCTTCGAGCAAGCGCGCAATCAGCGCATAATTGAGGGCGTTTGCGGGAGGCCGGTTCATCGTGAGGACGACGAGGTCCGGTTCACGCCTGATCTTGAGAATGTCTGCATCCGTCATGCCCGATAAGCTAACGGGATCCGCGTTGAATGAGCTACCGTATTGTGAGAGGCTTGACCCGCTCGACGGCAGAAACGACTGCGTGGAGCGCTCCGTGCCGACCTTTCTGCTGCACCGCGTTCCCGGTCCTTCGACCCAGCCTGGCGAGAATGTAGCACGCCGATTGAGCAATTTGATCCATTCCTGATCAGCCGATTGGATCGATATTGGTCAGATCGAAGGGCGACTCATGACATAAATTTCAAGGTTGTCAGTTTTTCGATATAAGATGACAATTTAGCGAAATACAGACCCCCAGAGCCGCCTTAGCCTTCCTGGAATACCCGAAGCTGCGGCTCTTACCCAGAAAAACTCGCCCGGCGGGTATTTGGGGAAAGCTAAGGAGGTCTCGATGAGCTTTGACACGCTGGACAAAATCGATCTGCGGATCCTGCAAGAACTTCAGAATGACGCCAGTCTCACCAATGTCGAGCTGGCCTCGCGCGTCAACCTCTCCCCGTCCCCTTGTCTTGCCCGAGTCAAGAATTTGGAGCGGCTCGGCGTGATCAATCGGCGCGTCGCCGTGGTCGATCCGCAGATCGTCGGCCTGCGCGTCATGGCGTTCATCCAGGTGACGTTGGAAAAACACGTGCAGAGTGTCCGCGACGGCTTTGCTACTGAAATCGGCCGCATCGCCGAAATCATGGACTGCTATCTCATGGTCGGAGATCAGGATTATCTGTTGCGTGCCATTGTGTCCGACGTCTCCGACCTCGAGAATCTGATTGCACGCATATCCCGGATCGCCGGTGTCGCGAGCATCCGCTCTGGTCTCGCGGTGCGCAACGTCTCCAGCCGGCGAGCACTGCCGCTCGATGTATCCAGGCCGATCCAGGTAAAGTCGGCGTCGGCCGACTCGGAACGACATCGCCCATCCCTACATCGCCATCTACAAGCCCTCGCCTGACAAGCGACCACAGGATCTGCGTACGATTTACGGCCCGGACTGTGGCAAGCGATCGCCACGCATAGTGTGGGCTTATGGCGGAGGCGGAACGACAGACCCTTAATATCCAAATCGACACTGGAGCAAATCAACAGCCTGCGGCGACGGACAGAACAGGTTGCCCGTTTTGCTCGCTCTCATAGCCTAATCCACGATGAGGACGTGATCGGCCTGTACCATCGGATTTCCGCGTTGTATCGAATGGGTGATATTGCAGCGCCATATGGCTGAGCAGGTTGATCGCACTGCCAGTCGTTCCCAGCGCGCGGTACCAAGTGCCGCTGAACGCGTTACTGGCACAGTGTCCGAGTGCGACCTAGGGGTAGGCTTTCGCTCGCCGGACTCTCGCTTTCGATGACGATTAGGAGATCTACAAACGGCTGGCCTGTGCGGCGACGGAGCGCTTCGCCTCCATCATCGTAGGCGCGCTGAAATCGGCGAATCGTGAGACCGCATTCATTGAAAGCCACTCCAAATCTTGAGACTCTGTGTCCGTTCGGAAGGATGGCCCTCCGAAGGACGTGGCTCGATCTCCGATTTTATGCGTGCCACACTGCGGCCACGGCGCCTTGGAGGCAGCCGCAGATGGAGCTACGCGAATGCGAGATGAAGAACTGACGCTTCCGGCGACCACACCGCGCGCTTCAGAAAGCTTGCTCACGCTGGCTGCCGCAAGATTGTTCTTGATCTCCCTGTGCACATGCAGGCTCCTAAGTTATTGAAAAATTTGAGCTCTCGCTCCGATCCATCATGGGCAAGCTTGGGCTAGCACAAGCAATCGATATCCAATTGGAGCTAAGTAGCGAAAGATCTGTCCATCACCCTGGGAGAGACGCTCGACAAGGATGCGCTGCGTGGTCCTCTCGCCGCCCTAGGAATGAGCAGGCCCGGACGGCGCCACATCCAAGCGGACCGCGATCCCGTCCAGATCCGGGGTCGGCGCTGGATAATGCATCATGACGAGCGGATCGTGACCTGGAACGATGTGGTCCGCCTCGGGCGCTGCGGCCCGCAGCCTGTCGAACCCGACCAGCATGTCGCCGACATGAAACGCTGTCGTAAAGGGACGCTCGCCCCTCAGGTTTTCGTAGAAATGACTGACGTCGGAAGCGAGCACGACCGGCCCGCGGCGCGTGTTGACCCGGACGAACTGAAGTCCCGCGGAATGTCCGCCCGCCGCATGGACCGTCAGACCGGGAGCGATCTCAGCATCGCCATCGTAGAACAGGACGCGACGCGCATAGTTCAGCCGCACGATGCCGCAGACGTCCTCGACCTCGAAGGAATGCGACAACCTCGGATATTGCATGTAGCGGCCGGTGGCGTAGGCTAGCTCGCGCTCCTGCAGATGAAACCGCGCGTTCGGAAACCGGTCGAAATTACCCGCATGGTCGTAGTGCAGATGCGTGAGGATGACGTCCTTGACGTCGGCCACGTCAATATCGAACGCGGCAAGCGTCTCCACCGGGCAGCGCAGGAATATCCGCCTGCGCTGCCTGGCGATTTCGGCGTTGAACCCGGTGTCGATGACGAAGGTGCGCCCGCTTCCCCGCGCCAGCCACATGAAATAATCCATCGGCATCGGCCCGTCATGCGGGTCGCCGCCGATGAAGTGCTCGCTGCGCTGCGCCTCCCGCGTAGCGTAGCGGATGGCGAACAGCTCGTAGACCGGATCAGCCATGTATCTGCGATCTGCTCAGGAGCCGGCCGCGTCGACCTCGTTGAACGCCTCGCGCGCGTTACGGAAGGCGTCAATGCCGGCGGGCACGCCGCAATAGACGGCGACCTGGAGCAAAATCTCCTTGATCTCCTCCTTTGTGAGCCCGTTCTTCAAGGCGCCCTTGACGTGCAACTTCAGTTCGTGCGGCCGGTTCAGCGCGCCGAGCATCGCCAGATTGACGATCGAGCGCGTGCGCCGGTCGACGCCGGGCCGAGTCCACAACGCGCCCCAGCAGAACTCGGTCGACCATTCCGCCATGGTGCGCGTGAAGTCGTCGGCACCGGCGATGGACTTATTGACGTAATCCTCGCCGAGCACTTCCTTGCGAACCTTGAGCCCCTTGTCGAACAGTTCGGTCTTGCTCATGATCGTCCCTTTCAGGTCTTGAGAGTTGAGTTGGAAGTCGATGAACGCAATAGCGGCCGCAGCGATTGCAGCAAAGCAGCGACGTCATCGACCGCGTCGAGCCGCCAGACCGCGTCGATGACACGGTCGGCATCCCAGTCGCTTCGGCCGGTCCGCACGCCCTCGCGCAGCTTGGCCTCGAGATCGCGATCCGTGAGCGGCGCGGCAAGACTGCCGCGCGGCGAAATGACTGTCTCGGTGAGGACATCCCCGGACGCCAGGCGCAACGTCACACGCGCGGCGCCATCGCGCATTTCGCTGTCGAGCTCCGCACTCACCTTCTGCCGCAGTTGCACGATGTCGGGCCGGATTACGGTTTCCTGCACAAACTCGGCGACCCCGGCGGCACCGAGCAAAAGACCGCATGCCACGCAATGATGGATGCTGACGCGCGCATCGCGCTCGTTGTTGACCGGGCGGTTGCCACGGGCGAGCAGCAGCGCCGAGCCTTGCACCGTCACCTGCTCGATCTGCTCGATGCGTCCAGCGATCCGTTTGCGCAGCAGGAGGCAGGCATCGATCACCGCGTGAAACACGATGCCGGCGGGATACGGTTTGTAGGTGTTCTTTGCGATCTCGAACGTCCTGCCGAGACCGTCGAGCAGCCGCGCGATGTCGGGCTCATCGCCCATGGTGCGGGCCCAGCCGAGCGGTCCCTCGATGGCACGGGGCGCCGCCTCGTAGCCCTGCTGCGCCAGCAGCGCGGCGAACAACCCGTTTCGCGCCGAATTGCCGACGCTGACATTCTTGGCTCCAGTCGGCAGGTTCTCGACATTGCCGGCCGACTGGCTCGCCGCAACTCCGATTGCGTTTGCAACGCCCTCCGCGGGCAGGCCCAGGAGCTTCGCGCAAGCCGCAGCCGCGCCAAAAATCCCGCAGGTCGACGTGATGTGCCAGCCACGCGCGTAATGGCGCGGCGAGACTGAATTGCCGATGCGGCATTCTACGTCCACGCCGAGAATGAATGCCGTCAGCACCTCGTGCCCCGACAACCTTCGCATCTCCGCGAGCGCGAATATGGCGGCTGCGACCGGCGCGGCCGGATGAATGATCGTCTCGGGATGGGTGTCGTCGAAGTCGAGCAGATTCGCCGAGATGGCGTTGAGGAACGCCGCGCAGAGCGCATCCATCGGCTCGGAATGACCGATCACCGTCGATGTCGCGGCACCACTGAACGGTGCCAGCGTGCGAATCGCTGCGATGACGACGGGATCGCGTGCGGAGCCGAGTGCCGTCGCGAAGAAATTGAGGATCGATCGTCGCGCCTCGAAGCTCTGCGCTTCCACCTCCACCCATGATGAGGCAGCGACGAAATCAGCGAGCGTCCTGCTCACGCTAGGAATGGAATGTTGCGGCACGCGGGGCGTCTTCCTCGTTTTGTTCGGACCTTATGCCGATCCGCGGCAAACTGTCGACCCCAAATGTTATGCTTGACAGCTTGTCTGACAATCATAACAATCCCGCCCGTTGGCGCGGGAGCCCGCAGCCACGACGACGGCGGCCGCGACGGCCGGCCGGCGAACGCGTTTGACCAACGAGATCAAGAAGGCGCGCCCGGCCCGGGATCGCGCGACAGGGAGTGGACGATGGCGGGAGAAATCCTCGGCGTAATCGGCACGGGCCGCATGGGCGGTCCGATGGCTGGACGATTGATGGACGCGGGCTATTCGCTCGTCGTCTATGACACGCAGGCCGAGGCCACCCAGCCGCTGGTCACGCGCGGCGCAAGCCTCGCCAGTTCCCCCGCCGACGTCGCGTCTCGCTCCGACATCGTGCTCGCCAGCCTGCCGACACCCGACATCGTCAAGGCGGTCGCGCTCGGCCAGGACGGCATCAGCAGCGGCAACCGTGCCAGGATCGTCATCGATCTCTCGACCTCGGGCCCCGGCGCGGCGAAGTTCGTCGCGGAAGGCCTGAAGGCCAAGGGCATGACGCTGGTCGATGCGCCCGTGAGCGGCGGCATCAAGGGCGCCGTCAACGGCACGCTGGCGGTGATGGTGTCCTGCCCGCAGGCGACCTACGAGACCGTGCAGCCGATCCTGAAGAATTTCGGCAAGCTGTTCTACACCGGCGACAAGCCCGGCGTGGCGCAGACCGCCAAGCTCGCCAACAATCTGATGGCGGCGGCAGCGCTGGTGATCACCTCGGAAGCCGTCGCGATGGGCGTCAAGGGCGGCGTCAACGCCAAGGTGCTGATCGACATCATCAATGCCTCGAGCGGCCGCAACAGCGCCTCGGAAGACAAATTCCCCCGCGCCGTGCTGCCCGGCACGTTCGACTTCGGCTTCGCCACCGGCCTCTCCTACAAGGACGTCCGTCTCTGCGTTGACGAGGCCGAGGCGATGGGCGTGCCGATGGTCTGCGGCGCGGTGGTGCGGCAGATGCTCGCGATCACCAACGCCAAATACGGTGCCTCGTCCGACTTCACCTCGATCGCCAAGGTGCTCGAAGAGTGGGCCGGGGTCGAGATGCGCGGCTGATCGCGCAAGCCTTCGGGAGAGCAACCCACGATGACGATCTGCCCGACCGCATCCGGCAAGATCCCGCTCGCGCGCCAGATGGCGCGGAGCGTGCTTCCGCTGGATATTGGCGATTTCGGGCCTGAGGTCGTCGCCAAGGCAAAGCTCTGCCTGCTCGATTTCCTGTCCTGCGCCTTCGAGGCGGGCCATCATCCCTGGAGCCGCCAGGCGGTTGCGATCGCGCAGGCCGGCGGCAGCGCGACCATCATCGGGACCTCGCAGACCTCCTCGCCGGCCGATGCGGCTTTCGCCAACGCAGTGATGGGGCACGGCCTCGTGCGGGAAGACATGCATGCGGCCAGCATCGCGCACCACGGCGTGGTGATCTGGCCGACCCTGCTCGCGCTGTCACAACAGACGCCGTTGCGCGGGGACAGGCTGCTCGCGGCCGCCATCATCGGCTACGAGACCGGTGCACGGATCGGCCGCGCGCTCCTGACGTCCGACCTCGCGCGGCTCTATCGCCCGACCGGCCTCGTGGCGCCTCCGGGCGCGGCACTCGCGGGAAGCTTTGCGCTTGGCCTTTCTGAGGACCAGGCCACCAGCGCGATCGCGATCGCAGCGAATACCTCCAGCGGACTCAACGAGTGGCCCCACGCCGGCGGCTCCGACATGTATTTCCATCCGGGTTTCGCCGCCAGCAATGCGATCAAGGCGATTGAGCTCGCCGCGGCCGGCGCGTTCGGCTCGGAGACGATCCTCGAAGGCGAAGCCGGCCTGTTCGCAGCCTATCGCCGCCAGGCAGCGCCTGAGAGTATCGCGCTGTTCCCGGACCGCGAATGCGAGATCATGGCCGTCTACAACAAGCCGGTCCCGGCCTGCAATTTCGCGCAGACAGCGGCACAGGCGGCACTTCGCGCTTCACACGAGCTCGCCAGCACGGACGAGATCGACCGCATCGTGATTCGCGCGCCCGATGCCGCCCTGCGCTATCCCGGCTGCGATTCCATGGGGCCCTATCGCAATGCGCTCCAGGCCAAGATGAGCATTCCGTTCAGTGTCGCAGCGACGCTGGCGCGCGGCGAGATCGAGGAAGAGAACTATTCCGAGCTCGGCGATGCCGACATCGTTCGCCTGATTGCAGTCACCGAACTCGAGGCCGATGCCGCCTTCACCGCCGCCTTCCCGGGCCAGCAGGGCGCGGAGGTAACCGTACATCTGCGCGGCGGCCGGACCATCCGGCACGCTTTGCCCGACGTCATCGCGGCAACGCCTGCAGATATTCGCGCACGCTTTCGCAGCTCGGCAACGCATGTCCTCGGCGAGGACCGCGGCTGCCTGCTCAAGCAACTGATCGACGATTGCGAGCGACTCGACAATGCTGGCGACATCGCCGCGCAGTGCCGGCTGGACGTATCGGAACGGGTTTTACGATCGGCATCATAAGAAGTGCCGAACAGTTCGGGGGAAACATGGTCAATTTGAAGACCAGTCTAGCATCGTCGGTCGCGAGCGCGGCCACCGCACGGAGGCGAGGCTGATGGAAGGGTTCTTTCAAGCGCTCGCCGCCGGCCTTCTGATCGGCGCCGTCTACGGCCTGATGTGCGTCGGGCTCGGCCTGATCTTCGGCGTCATGCGCGTCATCAACTTCGCCCATGGCGATTTCATGATGCTCGGTATGTACACCGCCTTCTATCTCTTCACCGCCGCCGGCGTGCAGACGCTGTTCGGCAACACGGTCGGGCCATTCGTCGCCATCCTGCTGGCCGGGCCTGTGCTCGCGGTGTTCGGCTATTTCGTGCATCGCACGCTGATCTCGCACGTGTCGGGCACACGCACCGCGTCGCTCGAAGGCGAAGGACATTACGCCCAGCTCATCCTGACGCTCGGTATCGCTCTGATCCTGCAGAACGGCGGCCTCATCGTGTTCGGCTCGGTGCTGGCCTCGATCCGGACGCCGCTGTCCAGCTCTGCCTGGGAGCTCGGCCCCTTCTTCGACATGAGCATCTTCCTCAACAAGGCCCGCAGCATCGATATGATCGTGTCGCTGGCGATCATGATCCTGCTCTCGCTGCTGATCATGCGGACCCGGATCGGTAAGTCGCTCCGCGCCGCCGCGGACAATCCGACCGCAGCGACCTATATGGGCATCGACGTCGACCGCGCGCACCGCACCGCTTTCGCGCTCGGTTGCGGCATCACCGCCATTGCCGGCGGCCTGCTCGCTACCAACTACCCGTTCCATCCCTTCGTCGGCCTCGAATACGTCATCGTCATGTATGCCGGCGTCGTGCTCGGCGGCATGGGCAGCATCATCGGCGCCTTCTGGGGCGGCATGACGATCGGCCTCGTGCAGCAGATGTCGACGCTGATCCTGCCGACGCAGTTGCAGAACGCCGCGATCTTCGCCGTTTTCCTGCTCATCGTCTTCTTCCGTCCGCAAGGCTTCTTCGGGCGCATGGTCGAGAGAACATGACCATGCTCCGGATGCGATCCTTTCTGCCTCCCCTGCTCTTCACGGTCGCTTATGCGGTCGTGTCGCTCGGCGTCACCAACTCCTACTACCAGCTGATCCTGACGCTGGTGCCGGTGTGGGCGGTGTTCGGCCTGTCGTGGAATCTGCTCAGCGGCTACACCGGGCTGATCTCGTTCGGCCATGCCGCCTTCTTCGGCATCGGCGCCTATGCGACTGCGCTCGGGCAGATCTATTTCGACATCTCGCCCTGGCTCCTGATTCCGATCGCGGCCGTGCTCGGCGGCATCGCCGGCCTCCTGATCGGCTTTCCGACTTTCCGCCTGCAGGGCCACTATTTCGCGCTGGCGATGCTCGCCTACCCGCTCGCCATTCTATACGTGTTCGAATGGCTCGGCTACCAGGAGGTGACGCTGCCGATCAAGCGCGATGCGCCGATCGCCTATATGCAGTTCTCCGATCCCCATCTCTACACGCTGCTCGGGCTGGCGCTCATGCTCGCCACCATCGTGCTGACGCAGGTGATCGAGCGATCCCGCTTCGGCATGGCACTGCTCGCGATCAAGCAGAACGAAGCCGCGGCTGAAGCGGCCGGCATCAACACGCTGGCCTGGAAGCTGCGCGCGATCACGCTCAGCGGGGCGATTGCCGCGGTTATCGGTGGCTTCTACGCACAGGTGCTGCTGGTGGTGACCCCGGCATCGGTGTTCGGCATGCTGGTATCGGCACAGGCGCTGACGGTCGCGATGTTCGGCGGCGTCGGCACGGTCTGGGGGCCGGTGATCGGTTCGGTGATACTGATCCCGCTAGCCGAGGTCCTGCACGCTGAGGCCGGCGCACGCATCCCCGGCATTCAGGGCGTCATCTTCGGCATCGCCATCGTCTGCGTCATCCTGCTGGCGCCGGAAGGCCTGTTCTGGAAGCTGCGCGATCTCCTGCGCAAGCGGAATGCCGCCAAGGCATCGGCGAGCGACACTGTGGAAAAGGCCGCCGCCAATGTCACCCCCCTGCGGCCCGCCTCGCAGCGTGCCGCAGCCGGCGAGGTCGTGCTGGAGGTCCGCAACCTCTCGCGCTCCTTCGGCGGCCTCAAGGCCGTGCAGGATGTCAACTTCAAGCTGCACAAGAACGAGATCCTCGGCATCATCGGGCCCAACGGCGCCGGCAAGACCACGCTGTTCAACCTCCTCAACGGCTTCCTCAAGCCCAGTCAGGGCGAGGTGCTGATCGGCGGCCGCAACATGTCGGGCCAGCGGCCGCACGTGATCTGCGAGGCCGGCATCGGCCGCACCTTCCAGGTGATGCGGCCGTTCCTGCGAATGTCGATCCTCGACAACGTCGTGGTCGGCGCTTACATACGCGCCCGCACCGACGACCAGGCGCGCCAGTTCGCGGCCGACGCCGTGGCCCGCGTCGGGCTCTCCGCGGTCGCCGACCGCGTCGCCGGCGAGCTCTCGACCAAGGAGCTGCGGCTGATGGAACTGGCCCGCGCGATCGCCGGCCAGCCGCGCATCCTGCTGCTCGACGAAACGCTCGCCGGCCTCGGCCATGGTGAGGCCGACGAGGTCGTCGCCGTGATCCAGCAGCTCGCGCGCGACGGCATCACCATCGCCATCATCGAGCACACCATGCAGGCAATGGTGCGCCTCGTCGATCGCTTCCTCGTGCTCGACCACGGCGCCGTCATCACCGAAGGTCTGCCGGAGGTGGTGACGCGCGACAGCCGCGTCGTCGAGGCCTATCTCGGCAAGAAATGGGCGGGCCATGCTGCGAATTGAAGGATTGAGCGCGGGCTATTCCGCAAAACCCGTCTTGAACGACGTCTCGATCGAAGTCGGCGCCGGCCAGTTCGTCGCGATCGTAGGCCCCAACGGGGCCGGCAAGACCACGCTGTTCAAGACGATCTCCGGCATCGTCAAGCCGAGCGGCGGCGCGATCACGTTCGACGGCGTCGATCTGCTCGCGGTGCCACCGCCGCAGCGCGCCCATCTCGGCATCGCCCACGTCCCCGAGGGACGTCAGGTCTTCCCGTCCCTCACGGTGATGGAAAACCTGGAAATGGGTGCGATGACCGAAGGCGGCCGCCGCGACTGGCAGACCAACATCGAGCGCATCTTCGAATGGCTGCCGGTGCTGAAGGAGCGCCGCGATCAGTTCGCCGGCACGATGTCCGGCGGCCAGCAGCAGATGCTCGCGATCGGCCGCGGCCTCGCCTCCTCGCCGAAGCTCTTGATGCTCGACGAACCCTCGATGGGGCTCGCGCCTTCGACGGCTGACTTCATCTTCGAACGCCTGATCGATATCCGGCGTCAGTCCGGGCTGACCATGCTGCTGGTCGAGCAGCGCGTCGCGGAAGCGCTGGAATCCGCCGACCACGGCTACGTCCTCGAAGCCGGCCGTGTCGTACTCGAAGGCAACAACGACACGCTACGTGCTGACGATCGGGTGCGCAAAGCCTATCTCGGCATGTGAACACCATAAAAACAAAGAGCAGGGAGAAACGAAATGAACAAGATTTCAAAAGGACTGACGCGTCGCGCTGTGCTCTCCGGCGCCGCCGCCGTCGGCCTCGCGGGCGTGGCGCGTGCACAGGCCCCGGCGGAGGTGAAGGTCGGACTGATCGTGCCGCTGTCGGGCATCTACACCCGCCCCGGCCAGGTGATGAAGATGGGCGCCGAGATGGGCATCGAGCACATCAACGCGCAAGGTGGCATCAAGGCGCTCGGCGGCGCCAAGCTGAAGCTGGTGGTGATCGACTGCGGCGACACCACCGAGAAGGCCAAGAACGCGGCCCAGCGCATGGTGGCGCAGGAGCCCGATCTGGTCGCCGCCACCGGCTCCTATCTGTCGTCCTTCACGCTCGCAGTCACCGAGGTGACCGAGCGCGCCGAGCTGCCGGTGCTCACGCTGTCCTATTCGGACCTTTTGACCGACCGCGGCTTCAAATACATCTTCCAGACTGCCGCGACCGCGAGCCGCCAATCCGAACTCGGCCTGCCGACGCTGATGAAGCTCGCCGAGAATGCTTCGGGCAAGAAGCCGAAGACCGTGGCGATGTTGATGGACAACACTGCAACGTCGGTCGCAACCGCCAAGGCGCTGAAGGAGAGGCTGTTCGCGCAAGAGGGCCTTCAACTCGTCGTCGAGGAGGTCTGGACGCCGCCGCTGTCGGATGCGACGCCGCTGATCCAGAAGGTTCGCTCGGCCAAGCCCGATTTGCTGCTGTTCATGCCGAATGCGGTGTCGGACGCCAAGCTCGGCCTCGAGAAGATCAGCGAGTTCGGCCTCGGCCAGGGCAAGATCCCGACCGTATCCTTCAGCATCACCATCGCCGAGCCCGACATGCTGCAGAGCGTGAGCTCGGAGACGGTGCAGGGCATCATGACCATCGTCGCCAATTGGGGCTCGAAGGGCCACGAGGCGCTGATCGCCGAGCTCAAGGCCAAATACAAGGAGCCCTGGATGACGCAGAACGTCATCTCGACCTATGGCGACATGTGGCTGATGAAGGAAGCGCTGGAGAAGGCCGGCAAGGCCGACCGCAATGCGGTCACACAGGCCTTCCGCACCATGGATGCCGGCCCGTCGAAATACTATCCGGGCGGCCAGCTGAAATTCGACGAGAAGGGCCGCCGCGTCGGCGCCGGTGTCGTCATCGTGCAATGGCAATCGGGCGTGCCTGTCACCGTCTATCCGCCCGAGCTCGCGCAGGCGCAGCCGTTCTGGCCGAAGAAGTCCTAAGCGTCGCGCAAATCCTGGGGAGGAGACTGTCATGACTGCCAAGAGCAAGATCACGATATCGCGGCGAACCCTGCTTGCCGGCGCTTCCGGCACGCTGATCGCATCCCGCGCCTGGGCGAAGCAGCCGGCGGAGATCAAGGTCGGCCTGCTGGTGCCGATCTCCGGGCTCTATGCCCGCCCGGGAACAGTGATGCGCGAAGGCGCCGAGATGGCGATCGACCACATCAACGCGCAAGGCGGCATCAAGGCGCTCGGCGGCGCCAAGCTGAAGCTCGTCGTGCTGGATTCCGGCGACACCACCGAGAAGGCCAAGAACGCGGCCCAGCGCATGGTGGCGCAGGAGACCGATCTGGTTGCGGCCAGCGGCGCCTACCTGTCCTCGTTCACCCTCGCGGTGACCGAGGTCACCGAGCGTGCCAACCTGCCCATGCTCACCCTCTCCTACTCCGACCTGATCACCGAGCGCGGATTCAAATACGTATTCCAGACCGCGGCCACCGCGGGGTCGCAGGCCAAACAGGCATTGCCCCAGCTCATCAAGCTGGCGGAGACGGCCTCCGGCAAGCGGCCGAAAACGGTCGCGATCCTCACCGACAACACGGGTGCCTCGATCGCTTCCGCCAAGGCGATGCGCGATGGCCTGTTGGCGGAGAACCAGTTGCAGTTGATCGTCGACGAGACGTTCACGCCGCCGCTGGCAGACGCGACCTCGCTGGTGCAGAAGATCCGATCGGCCAAGCCCGACCTGCTGTTCTTCCTGCCGACCGTGATCTCGGACGCAAAACTGCTGCTCGAGAAGATGAACGAGTTCGGCCTCGGCCAAGGCAAGATCCCGACGATCTCGTTCGGCATTGCGATCGCCGAGCCGGACATGCTGCAGACCGTCAGCCCCGAACTGCTCCAGGGCGTGTTGACCTGCGTCGCCAGTTGGGGCGCCAAGGGACATGAGGCGCTGATCGCCGAGTTGAAGACCCGCTACAAGGAGCCGTGGATGACGCAGAACGCGATCTCCACCTATGGCGACATGTGGGTGATCAAGGACGCGCTGGAGAAAGCCGGCAAGGCCGACCGCGTCGCCGTCGGCGAAGCGCTGCGCACCATGGATGGCGGGCCATCCAAATATTACCCGCTCGGCGAGATCAAGTTCGACGGGAAAGGCCGCCGCGTCGGCGCCGGCATGACCATCGTGCAGTGGCAAACCGGCATTCCAGTAACGGTATTCCCACCCGAACTCGCGCTGGCAAAGCCGTTCTGGCCCAAGAGATGACGTAAGAGCTGACGACGCCCGAACAAAAAACGGAGAACAACATGGACAAGGCGACCTACGACCGCGGCCTCGAGATCCGCAAGAGCGTGCTCGGCAACGAATTCGTCGACAAGGCGATCGCATCCGCCGACGAGTTCAACCGCCCGATGCAGGACCTCACCACGGAATATTGCTGGGGTTACGTCTGGGGCCGCGAAGGCCTCGCCCGCAAGACGCGCAGCTTCCTCAATCTGGCGATGCTATGCGCGCTCAACCGTCCGCACGAGCTGAAGACGCATGTCCGCGGCGCGCTCGCCAACGGCGCGACCAAGGAGGAAATTCGCGAGGTGTTCATGCAGGTCGCGATCTATTGCGGCGTGCCGGCCGGCGTCGATGCGTTCCGCAATGCGAAGGAAGTCTTCGCAGAGCTCGACAAGAAGTAGCGGAGCAGGACTGCAATGAAGGGCAAATGGGCACTCGTGACCGGCGCGACCTCGGGCCTCGGCTATGCCGTGGCGGAAGGACTGGCCGGCGCAGGTGCCAACATAGTCCTTCACGATCTCGCCGCGCCGAAGCAGGCCGCGGATGACCTTCGCGCCCGTTTCCGCGTGGAGGTCATCGCGGCCGGCGTCGATCTGTCCCGGCGCAAGGCGATCGAAGCCGGGATGGCGGATCTCCTCAAGCGCTGCGGCGGCATCGACATCCTCGTTAACAACGCCGTGGTCAGGCATTTCGCTGCGATCGAGCAGTTCCCGCCGGAGCGCTGGGACGAGGCGCTGGCCGTCAATCTGTCGGCGCCGTTCCACCTGATCCGGCTGGCGCTGCCGGCAATGAGGCAGCGTGGCTGGGGCCGGATCATCAACATGGGCTCGATCTATTCGAGCCGCGCGGTCGAGGACCGCATCGACTACGTCACCACCAAGACGGCGATCGCAGGCATGACCCGCGCCGTCGCCATCGAGACGGCGCGCAGCGGCATCACCTGCAACATGCTCTGCCCCGGCACGCTGCCAACGCCAGCGATCGTGAACAAGATCGCGGGGATGGCGGAGACCAGCGGCCGTCCCGTCGCCGAGGTGACGCGCGACTATCTCGGCGAGCGCCAGCCGACGCACCGCTTCATCGATATGGGCGCGGTTGCGGCCATGGTCGTCTTTCTCTGCGGCCCCGCCGCAAACGACATCACCGGCGCCAGCCTGCCAATCGACGGCGGCTGGTCGGTCGCATGAGCACCGGAATGGGAGTTTCGCGATGACTGAACAATCGAGCCAAACCGTCGTGCTGACCGGTGCCGCCGGCGGCATGGGTCGCGCCATCACCAAGGCGCTGATCGACAGCGGCCGCCGCGTCGTGCTGGTCGACCGCGACGCCAGGGCGCTTCGGGAACTGGCGGCGACGGCGGGCGACAAGGTGTTTCCGATCGAGCTCGACATCAGCGATGCAAAGGCCGTCGATCGCCTGCCCGATGCCATTCCCAATCATTTCAGGCCGGTCGGCGTCCTCATCAACAATGCCGGCCACGACATCGGCGGCCGGACTCGCTTCGACATCGGTTCTGCCGACGACTGGTCCAACATCATCCAGACCAATCTGATCGGCCTGATGCGCGTCACGCGCGCGATCCTCCCCGGCATGGTCCAACGCGATGCCGGGCACATCGTCAATATCAGCTCCATCAACGCGGTACGGATCGTGCCCGACATGGCGGCCTACAGCGCCAGCAAGGCGGGCGTGCACATGTTCACCGAGACCCTGCGCGGCGAGCTGGCGGAGACCGCGATCCGGGTCACCGAGCTCCAGCCCGGCCTGACCCGCACCAACATCATCCTGACCCGCTACCGCGGCGATACGCAGAAGGAAAAGGACTATTTCGACCAGTTCAGGATGGCGCTCGATCCGGCCGATATCGCCCGGTCGATCGTCTTCGCGCTTGACCAGCCCGCCCACGTTCAAATTGCCGAAATGATGATTCTGCCTGTAAACCGGTACTGAGTTTTCCCGAACAGGACCCGGACATGGAAAGACGCCGCGACTTGCAATCGACACTCCGCATCGAGGACGTCCCGACCGTCCGGGCGATGGTGGCGCAGAAGCTGCGTGAGGCGATCATGTCGGGAACGCTGAAGCCGGGCCAACGGCTGGTCGAGCGCGAGCTCTGCGAGATGATGGGCGTCAGCCGCCCCTCGATCCGCGAAGCGCTGCGTGCGCTCGAGGCCGACGGGCTCGTCAATATGGTGCCACACCGCGGCCCCGTGGTGTCCACCATCAGCCTCGAAGAAGCCCGGCAGCTCTACGCCGCGCGCGCCGTCCTCGAAGGCTTCGCCGGCCGCGAATGCGCCAGGCTTCACGACCCCGAGGTGGCCCGCCGGATCGGCGACGCCCTGACGCGGCTCAAGGCGGCCGCGGCCAAGCAAGACCTCATCGGATGCCTCGAAGCCAAGACCGAATTCTACGCGGCGCTGATCGGCGGCTGCCGCAATGCGTTCATCCAGCGCATGCTCAAGCCGCTGCACGACCGCATCCAGCTGTTGCGGATCACATCGATGTCGCAGCCGAAGCGCATCAACAAGAGCCTGCGCGAAGTCACCGCGATCTGGCGTGCGATCCAGGCCGGCGATGCGGACCTCGCCGAGCGCTGCTGCGTGGACCACATCAATGCGGCTGCGGTGGCCGCGCTCGACATGATCGAAAAATCGTCGGCGGCCAAGGAGGCGGCGCCTTCCGACGACTAGAACAATGCCGCCAGGGAGTGTTCGATGCCGTATCTCGTACGATCGCTAATCCTGCTTTTCCTGCTCTCTCCCAGCGGCACGGCCATCGCGGATGAATATCCCTCACGCCCGGTCACGATCATCGTGCCGTTCTCGGCTGGCGGTCCCGGAGACGTGATCGCGAGGATTCTCGGCAGCGCAATGAGCGCGGCGCTGAAACAGTCCATTGTGATCGAGAATGCCGTTGGTGCCGGCGGCACGCTCGGCACCAACCGCGTCGCCAAAGCCGCTCCTGATGGCTACACGCTGCTGCTGATGCATGTCGGCCAGGCGACAGCGCCCGCGCTGTACGCAAAGCTGCCGTTCGACCCCGTCGGCGACTTCGCCCCGATCGGGCTCGTCACCGACGTCCCGATGATCCTGGTGGCCCGGCCGAGCTTTCCGGCCAAGGACTTGAGCGAGATGATCGCACGCATCCGCGGCGAAGGCGGCAAGATGACCTTCGGCAATGTCGGACTGGGCTCGGCCTCACAACTTTGCGGCCTGATGTTCATGAGCGCCACCGATACGAAGCTCACGCCGATCTACTACAAGGGTGGCGGGCCGGCGCTGAATGATGTGATCGCCGGGCATATCGACGTTTATTGCGATCCCGCGACCGGACCGACGCCATACATCCAGTCGAAGACGATCAGGGGTTACGCCATCACCAGCAAGACGCGTGTCGCGACCTTGCCCGACGTGCCGACCTCGGCCGAGGCTGGCGTTCCAGAATTTAACGTCACGACCTGGTACGGCCTGTACGCGCCGCGCGGCACGCCAAAGCCAGTCCTCGACCGACTTGTTGGTGCGTTGCAGAGCGCGCTGAGGGACCCCGTACTGGTCAACCGCTTTGCCGAGCTCAGCAGGGCTCCGGTCGAGCCCGAGCGCGCGACGCCGGATGCCCTCGAAGGCTTCTTGAAAGCCGAGATCGGCAAATGGGGAATGATCATCAAAGCGGCCGGTATCGACCCGCAGTAGACCGCCAGCGGCGGAGAGCGCCCTGTCAGGCCGTGCTTCGACGCAGGCAGGAGGACCGCATTTCGCGCCTTCTGTGCTCCGTGAAGCGTATCCCATCATATACAATCGCAGTTTGGCGAGAAAATCGTATGATTGGTAGCGGGGGAGCGACTCGAACCCCGACGCCGGACTTTTGTTTTTCTCACTGCAGCTCACTTTACATCTTGGGATTTGACCGACGCTGAGCCCTGCTCGTGAGACTTTGCCGAGCCTGCGCACCGCCTCCGCTCTCCCCTCGTCAGCGCTTTGAGCTGCTGCCGGTTTGATGGACACCGGGATTAGGTGTTTCATGAAGCCGGAGGTGGGCGATGAAGAGACGGAAGTTCAGCCGCGAGTTCAAGATCGAGGCGGTCAAGCTGGTCAGGGAGCGCAGGGTGTCGGTGGCACAAGCCGGCCGCGACCTGGGCGTTCATGAGAACGTGCTGCGCAAGTGGGTCAAGGAGTTCGGCTCCGACCCGGCGCAGGCCTTCCCCGGTCATGGGCAGATGAAGCCCGAGCAGCAAGAGATCGAGCGGCTGCGCCGTGAGGTCGCCAAGCTGAAGGCCGAGCGGGACATCCTAAGGAAGGCCGCAGCCTTCTTCGCGAAGGAAGCGACATGAAGTTCGTCTTCATCGCGAAGCACCGGACGATCTGGCCGGTGGCATGGCTATGCGATGCGTTGGGGGTGTCGCGGTCAGGCTTCCATGCCTGGCTGAACCGCTCTCCCAGCGCCAGATCCCGCAGCGACGAGGAGCTCGGCGGCAAGGTCAAGGCCAGCTTCATGGCAAGCGATCGCACCTATGGCGCGCGCCGAGTGTGGCGTGATGTGCTCGCCGAGGGGGCTGACTGTGGCCTGCACCAGATCGAACGGCTGATGCGCCTCCAGGGCTTACGGGCACGGCCACGCCGGCGACGCTTGCCGAAGGATAACGGCGATCGGCAGCTCGAGACCGTGCCGGCAAACCTGCTGGATCGGCAGTTCGCCGCCGAGCGACCGAACCAGAAGTGGATCGCCGACTTCACCTATCTCTGGACGGCCGAGGGCTGGCTTTACGTCGCGGCGGTGATCGACCTGTTCTCGCGCCGAGTGGTGGGCTGGTCGATGAGTGCCGCCATGACGGCACAACTCGTGACGGACGCATTGCTGATGGCTGTCTGGCGCCGCGGCAAGCCGGATGCGCTGCTGCACCATTCCGATCAGGGCAGCCAGTATACGAGCGATCAGTTCCAGCGCCTGATGGCCGACCACGGCATCGTCTGCAGCATGAGCCGTTCCGGCAACGTCTGGGACAATGCGGCGATGGAAAGCTTCTTCTCCTCGCTCAAGACCGAACGGACGGAAGCCAAAACCTACAAGACCAGAGACGAGGCACGCGCCGATGTCTTCGACTACATCGAAAGATTTTACAACACGACCCGCAGGCGCTCGACCATCGGTTACCTCAGCCCGGTTGAGTTCGAGCGCAAGGTGGGATTAGCTTAACCCGGTGTCCATCAAACCGGCAGCAGCTCACATCCATTTTTATGTACGGCTGCTTATTTTCCCTTTGTGATTGGATGAGTTCGCTGGAGAGGCTTAGGGCGCCGGTCTATTTCTTCTTTCGTGGTGCAAGCCTCGCTGCTCTGTACTTGGCTCCCTACATGGTTCCTGCCGTGGCTCCAATTGGTTCTTCCTTGTATATCTGGCTGCTCATTATCGTAGGCGCGATAATCATTTTTGCCGGCCAGTTGCTAACGCGCATCATGTTCTCGGTGACCGAAGAGCGAAGCTTCTACGGTTAGGGTGACCGCTATTGCAACGACACTGCCGATGCGAGCGATATGTCTAGACGCGATAGCCGACGATCAGGAACCAGGGCTCACACAAGCGCTGCTGATATCCGAGAGCTGCGGCGGTCCATTGCGTCGCGCCCGAGGTCGAAGCGGCGACGATGCCGAGCACAACGACGATCTGACCGACATAGACTCTTGCTGGAAACATCCGGCTCGCCCCACTCAGTCACCCCACGTGAGCGGCGCGATGAAAACGGCGAATGCGACTGGCCTTCAATCGAAATAGAAAGTCGCGCCCCCGTTTGGTGATTTTCGGGATCGTCAACTGGACCGACGTAGCGGCGATCCTGACCGCCCCCGCTGGCTTTGGTGTGTCGAAGTACCAGGACTTCTTGTCCTTGACCTCGACCGCCACGAACCTTCAATTCGAGGAGAATTCGGAGGTGAAGCTCTCATCGAGGCTACGCTGGACCAATTCCGAATACAGCGTTTGATAGGTGATATCGAGGCGGCCGGTCGTCATGCCGGGAACCCCATTTATACTATTTTCGCGCAAATAGTATAACTTCATATTTTCAGCTCTTCGGAAGAGGGATCGGTACGGTTTAGCACCGCATATTCTCGTGGCTGATTGCGATAAAGGCGGCGTCATCTTCGATGACACCGCCTTTATGAACAGCGCTGAAGCAGCGCCTGAGATCGGCCTCAGTACTTGAATTCAGGCATCTTCTTCAGCTGATCCTTGTTGACGTTCAGCACCACATGATCCGGATACCAGTTGTCGTTTCGGTTAGCCGGCGTTAACGCGCTTCCTGTCGTGGTTGTCGAGCTGGCGTTGCCGGCTTTACCGGCCCCATCGTTGGATGCCGTCTTCATCGGCTCAGTTGCAAATTTGAGCTGATCGAATGCCACGGCAACATTGTGCTCACCCATTCCAAGGAATCCTCCCACGCCGATCACCACGTTGGCAACCCGGCCGCTGGAGTCAAGGATCAGATCGTTGATGTCGCCGATCTTCTCGTCGCTGTTGTTGTAGACGCTTACGCCGACAAGCTTCGAGGCACGCCATTCGCCTTGCTTGTGCACCGAGGCCGTCGAAGCAGTCGCCGGCTGCATATTCGGCGCTGCGGTCGTCGCGTTGCTTTGGGGTGACTGCGCCATTGCGGGTGCGGCCATGAGCACCGCGGATGCGAGAATGCAGAGAGATTTGTTCACGACGATTTCTCCTTGTGTTGTTGGATCATCGTCAACTCGTCGCGCGGCGGGAAGTTTCGTCTGCCTGACCTCGCGGTACGCTTGCGCGCACGGTCTATCCTACCAGCTTGAGACGGCTTCGCATCTTCCGATGGAGCATCGCGCGTGTGACGGAAGGATCACAAATGATGAACTCGACCATCGCGATAATGTCTTCTCTCGTGCGATTGCAGCAAGGATTCCCCCAGGCGGCGAGAAGCCGGCTTGAACTGGTTTGGGTGGACGATGCGGCACGGATTGACGTCAGGATTTTCCCGACAGGTCACGCTCATCTCCTGACTGCCCGATTGGGCGGCACAGGCTATCGTTTCCGGAGCGGATGGAGAACAAAGCGATCCCGCGACCGGCATATGCGTCTCCGGCTCCTGCAATGCGCGCCCTATTGATCAGATCAGCTTGCTGGAGGCAGGTATGCGAAATGTACTTTTCCGAGGACGCGCTGGTCGTCAGCTTTTTGCACGCTACGTTGACGCTCGGATCATCTCGTGTGGCCCGGATTGGCAGGAGATCGTCTCATCATGGGTACAGTCCTGGCGCTACTCTTGCTCGGCATCTTGCTCACGGCGCTCGGCGGCGCAGCGCTGGAGATCGCGGCCCGCAGCTCTTCCCGGGCTGTCAATCGTGACCTTCCGACGTAAGCCCGACGCTTTACTCAGGACGCGTAGCTGACTTACGCACTCCCCATCCTACGTTTCGGTAAAGATTGCTCGCGTGCAGGATGATGGCCGCCTGACCGACCCTCGACGTCCACACCTAGCGGCAAACACGCATGTGCTTGATAATACGCCGACCATGATAGCCGCGCTTGATGACGGTCCGCACCGTGCAGACCCTCCGATGGTAGCGGCGACGATGGTAGTAGCCGGCCTGCATCATCTCGGATGCTGCAGCTGCGCCGACCGAAAGCGCCGTCATCGCATTCGCGGGAACCGGGAATTGAGTTCCCGCAAACAGAGCAGCGGCGGCGAGACCATAGGCGATTTTCCTCATGATTTTTTCTTGTCGTGTGTCCCGGTTCGCACTTCTATGCCCGACCAATGAAGGCGGAGTGAACGACGAGACCGACAATTGTCGTCGCGATCATTCGCCGCACATGAATGAGCAGATGCTGCTTCCACGTCGTCAACCCAAGTGCGGTTCAGCATTTGCTACGAGCCAATGGTAGCCCGGAAGCTCTAGTTGATCGGCCATGTCTCTCCCGATTGAGAGCTTCGCCAACCCCGGCACGGAGAAGCTTCTGACCGCGAGGTTGCGGAAGTGCATCCCTAAGCGAGTCTTCGGCGCCAAGGCCCCGGCAAAACGCTCGGCGCCCTGCTGCTTTCGATCTATATAGTTCTTCAGCCGGGCCTCGTATTGAGCAAATGCCGTCGAATATCGATCACCGGCGGCAGCGAGTTCGCCGGCCAGCACATAGGCAGAAATCATCGCCAGCGCCGACCCCTGGCCTGCCAGCAGCGAGACGCAAAAGGCGGCATCACCGATGAGAGCCACTCGTCCTCGCGACCAGTCCGGCATCTTGATCTGGCTGACGGCGTCGAAGTAGAGCTCGCCGGTGCGTTCGAGCTCCTCGAGCATCCGATCGCACTCCCAGCCATCGCTCCCGTAGATTCCGCGAAGGAGCTCCTTCTGCGCCTCCGGCGTTTCTGGCAACACTGCGCGATCCGCGGCGAAGATCAGGAGAAACAACGTCCGATCGTCACGCAACGTGAAACGGCCGACCATGCGACCCGGCCGGCCGTAGATCAAATAGACGTCCTCGTCGCGCGGTCGATAGCCGTGAACCTCGAAGGCCGCCACCACATACCCCAGATATCGCTCGAACTTCCTCTGCGGTCCAAAGACCAGCCTGCGCACGGCCGAATGCAGCCCGTCTGCACCGACCAGGAGATCACACCTGCGCCTGCCGCCACGCTCCAGCTGGACCTCGACGCAATCGGCTCTCTCTTCGACGAGAACGATCTCGTCTCCGAAAATGGTTTCGACGCCCCCGCTGATCCGCTCGAACAGAAGGCGCGAGAGTCGGCTTCGCTGAAGGGTGACGTATCGTCCGTTCGTCAATTCAGCGAAGACGCCGGTACCGAAGCCGGCCAATCGACGGCCGGCTTCGTCTACGATCCTCAGTTCCTGCACGTGGTAGCCGTCGCGATCGATCTCCGGGAGCAATCCCATCTGCTCGGCGATGCTATATCCCAGCCCCCAGAAGTCGATGACGTAGCCTCCGCTACGCAGAGCGGGCGCGCGCTCGACGAGCGTCGGCTCGAAGCCAGCCGCTCTCAGCCAATAGGCAAGCGTGGGCCCGGCGATTCCAGCGCCAGAGATCAGAACGCTCTTCATGTCCTCTCCTTCCAAGACCCTCGCCGCTGGCCGTCAATCCGAGGTGCTTGCAGTGCTCCGGCACCTGCCCCAATTGCAAGCTGCCAATTTTGCCTGGATGGCAAGAACAAGTAGGGCCGCGACGGCGTAATATATCCGAGACCTCGCGGCGTACCTATGGACGGCCTCCTCTTGTGCGTGGGCCGCTCCGTCTCCGTGGCAGGTTCAGTTCCGGGCAGCCTCTTCTGGCGACGGCGGCAATCGCCACTTTCGCATCCAGACCGTTCCAACAAAGGAGACCAGTTGGAAGACAAATCGACAGCTCACATCCGGCACATCGAGCGTACCGTCCGAGTCAGCGCGATCGGTCTATTTCTCGCAGCTTCCGTCTGGTTGCTTCGTGACATTTTGTTGCTCACCTTCAGCGCCGTGGTCATCGCTTGCGTCTGGACGCGTTCCGAATCGTTCTGCAAGCCCTTGACCAGCTGGGCAGCCTCATCGACCGGACTCCGGACGTTCGGGCCGCGCAGCAGAACCGGCGTTTCCGCTCGTCGTGTCGTTGCGGACGGCCTCGTTGCCGTCCATGGTCGCTGCGGCGACCTGCGCGCGCGTGGTAGGAAGGTTCTGCGCCCTCTGCAAATGCTTTTGCAGTACGGCCAGGGAGGCCTGAGCCCAAGACCGCAGATCTGCACGCCCAGCGCTGCCGTCTGCAAACTCCTGAAAGATCCGGATTGCCTTCCTGTGTCCGTCGATCTGGGTTTGGCGGTATTGTCGCTCGAATTCGTCGCCCTGGAGCTGCTGAAGCTGCGCGCCCCTTTGCCGATGCTGCTGATCCAGCTCCGCGGGGGCCCTCAGATTCGAAATCTCCGCGGCAATGCGCTTCAGGTTATAACCCAGGTTCGTGTGATCGGTGGCGATCATGGCTGCGAACTCTTCATACGTGGGCGAGCTTGCTCGCTTCTAAACCGCTCGAGCCACCTCGATCTCCATCATATTGATCATTGCGGCCTTGTTGACGAACTCTTGCGCATCCCGGGAAAGAGAGCTGTCCTGCGCTTACACCGGTGCGCCGGCAGGGCCCTGGACCAAGCTCCCCGCATCATTCTGTGCTACAGAAAGAAACGTGGCGGCCATCAGCGCCGAGAAAGCAAGAGCAACCGTTCTCATTGCAAGAACCCTCCGTCGAATGGTCGTGCACGGCTTCATGCACCCTAAGCACACAAACTTCCGAAGGCCGGGTTTGTTCGAATAAGCTGGTGCGCTGACGCGCAATGCGATGACGTATCTCGCGACCATCGGATGGAGTACGATCAGATCGCGCGAAGGCGAATGCAGTGTCATTCCCCTCGCCGTCCGCGATGTGTGGCATCGACGTTGGGGAATGATCTTTGCAGCAGCGTCCGTCGCAGCGAAACTGCTGCTCGGGCGCCCTGCTGAAATCCAGACCGACCGTTAGACCCCGGGCAGCTGCTGGACCGGGGAAAATGACGCGGTCGGACGGTTATCGTCGCGCCCGGGGCACGTCATCAGGTTGGATCGGTCGGGATGTGGAGGCAAAGCGGTTGGCGATTGCGAGCGCTCGTGGTTCATCGTCTTCCAGGATGATCTTTTGCGCGAGCACGACGTCGCCGATTGGCAAGGCCGCCGCGGGAAAGAAGCAGCCCCCCTCGACTGGAGCGCCTGCGTCGTTCAGCTCCCGAATGTTCGATACGGTGCTGTAGTAGATTCGGTAGCTTCGGCCGGTGGCGCTCCCAACCACATCGAGATATCCCTCCTTGTCGAAGGTTTCGAGTTGCCCGGGCGGAAGCCAGCTTCTCAACAGCTGGCGGCCGCGGGCCTCAGGAGGTCTCTCCCGCTCCGATATCCGATATAGCTCCCGCAGCGCGGCGAGCCTGGGCTCGTTCCGGCCGGCCCGTGTAGAGTGAAGAAGTTTCAAGCTACCCTCCTGCGAGCCGCGGGAAGAAGAGGGTTTCTGGCTCTGTCGGATCGAACGAGCGAACAAGTCGTAGGTCACCCGAAGCGACGCGCGCCGCAGCAGTGAAGCCGCTCGACGTCAGTTGGTTAAAGCGACGCTCGGCTTCGGATACCTCGTTGGCACTATCCGGAGCGAAATGATGCCGGGTATCGCCCGTCGCGTCCATCACAATCTGAATTGCCACTTGCTATGCTCCTTTGATCTTGAATGATCGCCAATCCTGTCTCTTCGACAGCGTTCCGAAATTGCCGTCTCGAGTAGTCATTTCTGATTTCCTCGTCCGGACCCTCCCGCGCCGCGACACCCCGACCTACACCGCCGGAGGAAGGGCGGTGTAAGCCTTGTGCTCGGCGGAGCCCCGTCCACCATTCGCAGGGTCGGTCAGACAAGCATCGGATTGTTGCACGGTTCTTCGGTACATCGCCCCATGAACTACGAGTTCAGCTTACTCGACCAATCATCTACTTCCTTCTTTGCCTGATCTTTGGCGTAGCCGTATCGTTCCTGCAGGCGGCCCTCGAGTTGATCTTGCTTGCCGCCGATCACATCCAGGTCGTCATCTGTCAGCTTCCCCCATTGCACCTTGACCTTGCCCTTCATCTCCTGCCAATTTCCTTGAACACGATCCCAGTTCATTGTGATCTCTCCTTCCGCTTCGCTGACGCCCCATTTCTCAGCAATGCCATGCACCGCCGCACGTTCCAATCGACACTGGCTTGATCGAGATAGCCCGACCTGCGATCACGGCAAAAGCCGTAGAGCGTCCGCGGCGGCCTTCCGAGCACGACAATGACTAAGACCGACGCGACGTACGAGACGCGCATGGCTACGGCACCATTGGTTCGCCGTCGTAAGTCAATTCGCCCTCGAAACCAGCAGATCTGAACGCTCGAGCTCGCGCTCAAAACTCATTGGCGTCCAACAAGATGGGTACGCTTTTGTACTATGTCTTTCTCGTGCGCGTGCGTCCATCGCCTTGCTTCGCGCGTATATCGAAAGGGTATCTATCGCAAATGATGGGTGCCTTGGCGAAGGGCGGCAAAGGCTTGAGCTTGATCCGTCGGAGCAGCCCACTCCGCTCAACCAACCAATCGCGTATGTCGAGTGCAGAAGGTGCTTACGTGAACCGCGGTGACGTCCAGGCCGGAACTAACCCCGAAGACATCGCCCCCCAAGACTTCCATCGGCAGATTCTCGAACGAGCGACGAGGCCCAAATGAAACAACTCGGAAGGTCCTGCGACGTCGCCATGCTTCTGATCGGCACCGGTCTGTTCATCTCTCCCTGGATTCTCGGCTTTGGGGCAGCGGTTCCGGATTTACCTACTCAGACGGCGGTTGTGATAGGTGCGGGCCTCGCCGTGTCCTCACTTGCCACCCTGATCGCCTTCGAGACGTGGGAGTTGTACATCGTTGCGGCGTTCGCCGCAGGATCGATCACATCACCTTGGATGCTTGGTATCGCCGACCGCACCGCAATCGTGACACTTGTCCTCGCCGGTGTTTCGGCGCTTGCAATATCCATCACGCGCATTCTGCTCGTACGACGGCTTGAAAGCGCATCGGCCGGCCAGAAGGCATCGCAGATGACTTCAGATCACTTTCCTTCTATGCCGGGGTTGAAGGCGAGCGCGCGGCGCATGCCGCCCGAGAGGGAGCCCGACCGGTATCCTAGAAGCGCGAGCACAGATAGGAAACGGGGTCAATTCGCAACAGCTGAGCGTAAAAGAATGTCGCAGCCGCGGCAGCATTCCGGCGGTGAAAGGCCCTAGGAGAAGGAGTCGAAGGTGGCCAAATGCGACACTGAGCACGTCATGTCGAGGCGCCTGGGCCAGCTCAAAAGCTTGGCGAAGGATGCTACAACCCCGCTTGCAGCCCGCTTGGTCCACGAGATCGTGATCGAATTGGAGAATAGATTGCGAACGAGCCAGCCAAAATCTCAAGAAAGAGAGCCGCTGCCGCGACCGTTCCGACCGCCGTCTTAATGTGCCTGCCACTCCATGTGCCTGCCACTTCGCATTCGAGCGCCAGTGGAGCATACAAGCCCCAACCCGGCATCACCCAGCCGAGTAACCGCCACCTTACCGTCATTTCTCCGACATCTCTTGCCACGTCCTTCTGGGGGTGCGCGCACGCCCCGAGTGCAGCCTTCGGAGAGACGCGCATCGCCGCGGACCGTCGCGCGGATGCTTGGCTGCTCACGAGTCCTGAAACTCCTTCATGTCGAGGCGCAGGCCTGCTTTGTTTGCTTGATCTGCCGTGGCGTAAGGCAGGCCGTAATAGCTCAGCTTCGGGCTCCATCGCCCGGTTTGGCCGGGGTAAGGGAAGGCATAGGTCCCTCCGCCCGCAGCCGCTGCGCGGGATATCACGATGGCCGCGAGCTTTCCGCCGCGGTCGAAGACGAGATCGGAGACATAGCCGTAGCCTTGTCCTGCCTGCAGCCGCGCATAGTCTCCGATGACTTTGGAGATCGAGAACTCGTGAGGCTCGGACTGTGCGGTGCCAGGGTCGGTGAAGAGGCCGTATTCTCGCGACCTCAAATCGGAAAAGTCTGCCACGATAGCGCCGTGGTGAAGCGGACGCAGTACGCGCTCAAATGGAACTCGGGAGATAAACTCCGGCTCATTCTTGGTTCGAAAGCCTTCGACCAGCAAGGAAACGATCTGGCCGTCGTCTGCCATGATCACGTTTCGGACGGCTCCCAGATACTGTCCTTTCAGGGAGAACACTGCACTTCCGAGCAATCGCGACGCTCGATATCCGTCGTACACCGTGGTGGCAAACTGCGATCGCGCCGGCTGCTCATTCGCAGTTGCTGTTGCCGTCTCTGCCCGTGCGGGGACCGACAGAAGAGAGGTCGAGATTGTACCCATGAGAATTAGAATAGGAATCCTGCTCTTGATCCGCATTCCAGTGCTCCTACCGTCCAGCGTTACCGTACCCTAATCGCACAAGGCGATCGACGTTCTTGGTGCTCTCAGAGAATGGTTCGCTACCGTGCAAAGGAATGGTCCAGCGATTGACTTCGTACCCGGTCATACCTGCTGCCCCAACATCTGCTCGGCGTGCCGAACTGACGATTCTCGACGCCGAGGGCAGTCGGCTTCCAAATTTGCATACGCATTTCTGGTCAGGTCGATCCCGGTCGTTTGGCCCCCCGTCAGGTTTCTCCTGACGAGGGTTCACCTTCAGCCCGACTGGGACCGGACGGCGCACGCCCTACATCATTCGAAGATCACCTTCGGAGGAGACAAGAATGTTGAGGATCGAACACGAGCACGGCCTTCCGACAATCAGTCCGGCACCGTCCCTCGGTCGGACACGAGAGGGAAATGAAGCGCAGCATGCGCACCACCCGAACAACGACCTGATCCGTCACCTTCCTCATTCATCACAAAGGGGGCTCTTGGTATGCTGCGATGAGGTCAGATTGGAACCGAGACAACTGCTTCAGGAGCGCAACCTCCCGCTGCGGCATGCCTATTTTCTGGAGCACGGCGCGGCCTCTCTGACCGCCAGAGCCGGTAACTGTCTCCCAGTCGAAATTCAGACCCTCGGGATAAACGACTTCATTGGCATCCCCCTGATACTCGGCATGCGCGTTTCCCCTCACCGTTGCATGGTACAGGTTCCCGGCACCGCCCTGTGCATCGAAGCTGATACACTGATCGATCTCGTAAGGAGGGATAGAGAAATCGAGAAGCTGCTATTGCGGTACGTGCAGGCCACACTGATTCAAAGCTCGCAGCTAGCTGCATGCAACTCGCGCCACAGCCTGCAGCAGCGGTTGGCGCGGTGGCTGTTGGTTGCACAGGACAAATTCTCATCCCGCGAAATCCCGCTCACGCACCGATGCATGGCGCAAGCCCTTGGAGTTCGACGCGCTGGCATCACGACGACAATGAGCAAAATGGAGGCACAGGGGATCATCAAGCAAGGTCGCGCTCAGGTCCGCATCTTGGACGAGGCGCGCCTCGAGGAGTTATCCTGTAACTGCAATCGTGTGATTACATTTGCACATCAATACTCTCTCAATGGAACCGATGCTTAGGAGGCGAGCAATTCCGGCTTGCCCGAGGAGGAGGTAGGCTCCGAGCGTGGCAATGTGTTCACCTCGTCCAGATGCGCACCAAGTTCAGTCCGGAGCAGCGAAACGCGCCCTATCCTACCCTGACTCTGATCGAGGTCGAGGAGCCTTGCCTAGAGAAGCCGCCCCTTCCCTGATGGTGCGCCGTCCGGTCTGCTGCAAGCGAATGGCTTGCAGCAGGCAGCAGGCGCCCTCGATCAGCTCCGCACATCCGCACAGGCACTCGCTTCGTGCGGTTACAAAATCACTTCTCCGGCTAAGAAGGCGAGGACCACGAACAGCAAGAAGATCACGATGGCCGCAAAGAACAACCACTTCGCAATTGTGGACGCGCCTGAAGCGATTCCGCTGAACCCGAGGAATCCGGCTACAACCGAAATGACAAAGAAGATCAACGCCCACTTCAGCACATAAAGCTCCTACTTGTCAGGCCCTCACCTGCCTGGACGACAATCGTCACGTCCAATGGGTGTTCCGAGCCAGACGCGTCCCCCATGGCGCGCGGAAGGTGCGACAGCGTACCCCATATCGCCGTGGAGCTGAGGCGAGCGCGCGGCGAGGCCTCTTGTATCCTACAAGGAAGGACCTCGGAGTGTTCGGTCATCCGGGGCAGCCGACAGTTGGCGGTGCTGCGGACCTAACGTGGCTTCGCCAAGCCGCGCATCATCGCGTTCCGGAGAGCCGATCCACGACGTCGGCAATCGAGATTGGCTTCTCGACAAGGCGTGGAATATATCGCATGGGGATCACCTCGCGGCTGTATCCTGTATAGATCAGGAACGGGATGTTTTTGCTCAGGAGGATGTCGGCGATGCCGAACGACGATTGCCCTTGCAGGTCGATGTCAAGCAGCGCGGCATCGAAGGCTGCGCGGCTCGCTGCATGTAACGCGTGGCTTAGCTCGGCAAAGGGGCCCACGGGTTCATGACCTCGCCGTCGGATCTCGGTGATCAGATCGTCGGCGATGAGGTATTCATCTTCGATTACGGCTATTCGCATCTGAGCCTCATGGATCTGCGGCAAGTCAGAACCCTCGCTTATTGAAATCGACGATCGTCGATCATCAAGCCACATTCGCATCGAACAGCGGAAACATCGTGCGCTTCTGTACAAGAACCAACCAGAGTCCGTCTGATGAACGGCTAGAGATTCGTCACGATGAATCAACCGACGCGGCGCCCTGGTACACACCTGTACCAATTGTCTCTGCAACGGCGCCGCCCGCTTGCGCATTTCTTTTGTGCATCAACGGTAAGGAGCAGAGCTGATGAACTTTACTTTCTTTAACAGATTGTGTGCCGCGGCCGCCGTATCATCCCTCGCAGTGCCGATTGGAATTCCTCCCGCGCACGCAGCCCCGATATCGCCTGCAAGCGTGATAGCCAAGAACCACGCCAATGTGGTGGAAGTTCAGTGGAGGCATCACCGTCATCGCAATCATTGGCGGGACGGATACCGGCACCGCTACGGCCGCGGTTGGGGGCCGGCTGTAGGTGGTTTCGTGGCAGGTGCGGCGATCGGAGGCGCTATTGCCAACAGCCGGGCGCAGGCAGCCGAGAACAACGCGTACTGCTCCCAACGATACAAGTCTTACGACCCGAGCACCGGGACCTACATGGGATACGACGGCGTGAGACATCCATGCCCATGACTTGGAGGGCGTCCTCACGACACTAACTTTCGGGCCGGCCCCTTCCGGAGATGGGGCGAAGGAGAGCCCGCAGCAGCCGACGTCGCGCCTGAATTCAGGTACCCCCAAGCAGCGGGTAATGATCGGGATAGGGGGAGCCTCGCGACCCCTCCCCTCCCACACCACCGTACGTACGGGTCCGTATACGGCGGTTCGGCGGATTATGCGGGTCGTTGTGCCGCGACAGAAGCCAAGCCGAGCGAACCGAACATAGCGATTGGCAGAGCGATGTTGAGCGCGGGGCTGTTCGCGAGCTGCCAGGGGCCCCGTGGGCTGCTGGCGGCCTTTGCCGCCAGGACCCGGCCGACGCCGCGGCGTCGCAGCTCGGCAAAACGAGCGGGTCCGCACTTCCATTGCTTCCAGGCGATGGCGCGCAACCGCCGCCTGATCCATTCATCAAGTGCACGCAGCACCGATGGAGTTTGGCAGAAGCCGAAGTAGCCGCGCCATCCCTTGAGATAGACGGACAGCTCCTTGACGGTCTGCGCGAGACTTCGGCCGCACGTGCGCCGCGTCAGCTCCCGGACTCTCGCCTTGAAGCGGGCGATCGCCTGCGGCGCGATGCGCCGCCGTGGCGACAGCTCCCATGTAAAGCTGAAGCCCAGGAACTTGCGGACGCTCGGTTTGGCGACCGCGCTCTTGGCCTTGTTGATCTTGAGCTTAAGACGCCTTTCGAGGAACTTCTCGATCCCGGCCAGCACCCGCTCGCCCGCCTTCTGACTGCGCACATAGATGTTGCAGTCGTCGGCGTAGCGCACGAAGCGATGGCCGCGCTTCTCCAGCTCCTTGTCCAGCACGTCCAGCATCAGATTCGACAACAGCGGCGAGAGCGGGCCGCCCTGCGGCGTGCCCTCCTCCGTCGGACTGACCAGCCCTCCCTCCATCACACCCGCAGTCAAGAAGCCACGGATGAGCTTCAGGAGACGCTTGTCAGTTACCCGCTTGGCAACCAGCCCCATCAGGATGTCGTGGTTGACCCGGTCGAAGAACTTCTCCAGATCGATGTCCACAACCACGGCATGCCCGGACGCGATGTAGGTCTGCGCCCGTTCCACCGCCTGATGCGCCGAACGGCTCGGCCGGAAGCCGAAGCTCGCCTCGGAGAACGTTCCGTCCCAACCTGCCTGCAACACCTGCATCACCGCCTGCTGGATGAAGCGGTCGAGCACCGTTGGGATACCGAGCGGCCGCAAGCCGCCCGATGCCTTCGGTATCTCCACCCGCCTCACCGGCTGTGGTTTGTAGGTGCCGTCAAGCAACTGGGCGCGGATCGCGAGCCAGTGCTCCTTCAGATGGGCCGGCAGTTCGTCGACGGTCATCCCGTCGATGCCTGCCGCACCCTTGTTGCGCGTCACTTGCGCCAACGCTGTCTTCAGGTTCTCACGCTCGATCACTGCTTCCATCGACGGCCCTGCGACCGCCGGGCCTTCGAGGCTGGTTCCCGCCGTGCCGGCTTCAGTCCCTTGGGAGGCGGCGCTTCGGGCTTCACCCGTCGCGTCGCGGCCCAAGTCCAGTGTTTGTCGTAACTTCTGCTGCATGGCCTGCACGAGATTGCCGCTCTACTGACCTCTTCCACCGTTCGGGCCTTCGGCGGCGCGCTGCCGCCTACTATGCCCTCTGCTGACTTCTGCGTTGCGGTCAGATCGCCTTACGGCGACCCCAGTCCCGTTGCCGGGACACAACGTAGACCTCCCGAGGTAAGACCGACCGCCTTCACCGCACCCCCGCCGGATCTACCACCCCGGCTCTTGATGACCGTGGACTTTGCGATCAGTAGCTCGCTCGTCCGGCCGGGTAGGCCTCATTATCCGATGTTTGTCCATCGGGCCGCGGCTTTGCTCCACGCTGTCTTCAGACCCCACCTCACGATGACGCCCTTGCGCTTCGCTAATCCTTCGCCGTCATCAGGCTGGATAGAGGACTTCCACCTCCAAGCTGTCGTTCATACTCGGCGCACTACGCAGAAGGAGCGGTTCGGCGAACCGCTCCTTCTCTGCAACTTTCCATACAGACCGGAATTGAGGTTAGTCTGCGATTTTTGCGGCTGTCTAAGTCATGCTCGCTCGTGCCAAAAGACTGTTGGCTGATCTGGGAGAAACATTCTGGCTGGTGCCCATGTTGATGGTGCTTTCTAGCCTCATCGCCGCCTTCACTCTCGTTCAGATTGACCAGAGCGATACCGTTTCGATTTCCATTCTGCAGGATTGGATTTACGATGGCGGCGCGACCGGGGCCCGGACCCTGCTCGGCGCCGTTGCCAGCGCGACGGTCGGCGTGGCGGGGACCGTGTTCTCGATCACTATTGCCGCATTGTCTCTGGCTGCCGGTCAGATGGGGCCGCGGCTGCTGCGCAATTTCACCAGCGACCGCGGCAACCAAATCACGCTGGGAATGTTGCTCGGCACGTTCTGCTACGCCCTCGTCGTGCTGAGAAGTATCCGGACGGAGCCTGAGGGCGGTTTCGTCCCTCATCTCTCCATGAGCGTTGCGATCGTGCTCGCATTGGCTTGTGTTGCCATGCTGGTGTATTTCGTCGGTCATGTCGCCGGCCGGATCAACGTGGAAACGGTCATCGAACTCGTCAGTGAGGACCTTCGCTCCGCTATCCATAAGCTTACGGCCAAGGATCCGCAGCCACAATCTCCCCCGGAGGAGTATTGGATCGGCTGCCTGCCCCTGCGGGACTCACGGCGCGGCTACCTGCAGCATCTCGACGAAGATGGCTTAGCCACTTGGGCGGCCAAGCACAAAGTGACCATTCGCCTGTTGATCGGCCCCGGCGACTATGTTTTCCCGGGAGCGACCGTTGCTGTGGTTACTCCTCCCGTCGATGACGCCGAGACCGCCATTCGGAATGCGACCGCGCTGGGCGGAAGCAGCAGCATCTCTTCCGATCTGCGCTACGCGGTTCGCCAGCTCGTGGAGGTCGCAGTCAGGGCGCTCTCCCCCGGCATCAATGACCCACACACGGCGCTCGCAGTGCTGGACCGGCTCGGAGCGGCCCTCTGCGATCTCGTTCCCCTGCACCTTCCGACGGGAGTGTCGATCAAGGGAAATCGGCCGGTCCTGGTCGTACCGCAAGTGCAATATGATCAATTGCTCGACACCATGTTCCATATGATCCGGCAAAGCGCGGCCGCTCACCCGGCAATATCGATCCGGCTGATCGATGTCTTGACGCAAGTCGCGAGCTGTGAGCGCGCTCCCGCGCGGCTCGCGGCCCTTTCCCATCATGCTGACCTCGTCCTCGCGGACGCGCGTCGAACGATTGCCTCGGCGAGCGACAGGGAGGATGTCGAGCGCCGGTATCAAGCGTTTACCCTCATGGTCCGCACAGGTCCGATGGGGCAATTCACTGCACAAGTTTCCTCTTTGCAGAGCGGCGACGATGGTCCAGAGACTATCGCTCAGCCAACCGGCTTCCGATCTCGGCGTTGAGCTCGGCGCCCGCGAGGATGGAATAGGCTGCGACCCAGAGCCACGTCATCAACACGGCAACTGCGCCGAGCGAACCGTAGGTCGTCTGATAAGCAGCGAACGTGTTAACATATGTTGAGAATGCGTATGACCCCGCGATTAACCCGGTCGTTGCGAGAAGCCCGCCGGCCGAAGCAAGGTCCCATCTCGGCTGGGGTCGATTGGGTGCGTACCGATAGAGCAATGCAATTATGGCCGCGATCATGCATACGAGGAGCGGCCACCGGATCCATATGGCCGCAGTTTGCCAGCCCGGTGGAACTGGCAGGTAACTGATCAGAAGAGGCAGCACCGCGATCAGGATCACGGCTGCCCCTGCTAGAACGATCAACGCCATGGTCAACGACAGAGCGACGGCGTTGAAGAGAACAAATCCCCGCTCCTCGGAGACCCCGTAAGTCACGTTCAAGGCAGTCATCAGTGTGCCGGTCGCATAGCGGGCGCTCCAGATCGAAATCCCGACGCTGACCATCAGCCCTACGCCGAAGGGCGGACGCGTGCCCTGCTCGAGTGCCTTCAACCGTCCCGAAATGAGCGCGGTCGCCTCATCCGGCAGGATGACCTGGAGCGCATCGAGCTGTCGCACGATGTCGTCGGTGTCGGCGACGAGGCCGTAGAGGGACACGAGCGCCGCAATCGCAGGGAAGATCGAGAGAAAGGAATAGAAGGCAACGGCGGCAGACAGGACTGAAACGTTGTGCTCTGCGAGCCTCGCCCAGACCGCGACCGCGACGGAGATAAATCTGCGCACAGGTCTGGAGCGATCGGTGTTCACCGGTTCAACATTGCTGGTTGCGCTTCTGGGCACGTCGATCGCGAATCGTGGCGCTTGCAGGAAAGGACGGAGAACCTCCCGTCGCTGCGTAGGTTCCAAGCGCCAAAACAATGGGCCAAGGGCCTTAGTCACGGTCCGGGAACGTACCTAGTCGTGAAGGAACGAATGCGTTGGGCCTGCCTTGGATCCTGAAGCAGGCAGCTTCATCGTGAGTAGTTCGGCAATGGCTCAAACGTATCGCGCAGCAGATTGGGCGGCATCAGTTCTCGGAGGTGTCATGATTCTCATCGGCCTCGTGCTCGGGGCCGGCGGTGCTTGGCTGCTCTGGTTGGGAGGCTCGTTCTATTACTTGCCCAGCGGAATCGTGCTGATCGTCTCGGGTGCTCTGTTGGCCCGCCGGCGTGTCGAGGGCGCATGGCTCTACTTACTTCTGTTCCTGCTCACCCTCGCGTGGGCGTTCTGGGAAGTTGGCGCCAATGGTTGGGCGCTGGTCCCGCGGACCGTCGGTCCAGGCTTGTTGCTAGTCGCCGTTATGGCGCTCACCCCGAAGCTCCGCCCGATACGTCATCGATACGAGCCCATCGCCACTATCCTCGTCGGGTTCCTGTTGTTGGCTGCCACGACTACGCTGATGACGGGGGCATTCCACCCCGCAAACGCGACAGTGCACGCGCTGCCATCGCCGATGGCAGCGATGGCCGACCCTTCGCCTTTGAAGACGGGCGCAGATTGGCCCGCCTACGGCGGCAGCTACAGTGCGCGCCGCTATTCACCACTCGACGAGATCAATACGACGAATGTCGCCAAGCTCACCAAGGTCTGGACCTTTCATACGGGCGACTTGCCGACCGAGAACGCAGAAGGGACCTACGGCGCCGAGAATACCCCGCTCAAAGTGGGAGACAACCTCTACGTCTGCACACCCAAGAACATCGTTTTCGCAGTGGACGCCAAGTCCGGCAAGCAGATCTGGCGATTTGACCCGCGTGTCCCGGACACGTTCATTCCCTACACTGCAGCTTGCCGAGGTCTCGCATATTACGAGGTTCCCGATGCCGGTCAGGACACAGCGTGCGCCCGCCGCATCATCGAGGGCACGCTCGACGCGCGCCTGATCGCAATTGACGCCAAGACCGGCAAGCGCTGCGAGGCATTCGGATATGACGGTCAAGTCGATACCGCGACCGGAATTGGCCAGCACGATCCCGGCATGTTTTCGATCACGTCGCCGCCGACGATCGTTCGCGGTGTCATCGTCGTCGGGCATCAAGTGCTGGATGGCCAGAAGCGGGATGCTCCCTCGGGTGTGATCCAGGGATACGATGCACAGACCGGCGCGTTGCGCTGGGCCTGGGATATGGTCAAGCCAGATGCCGGCGCGCCGCCACCGTTAGGAGAGACCTATACGCGGGGCACACCCAACATGTGGACGACCGCCTCCGGCGACGAGAAACTGGGCCTCGTTTATCTGCCCCTTGGGGTTTCGGCCGTCGACTACTGGAGCAGCAGCCGCTCCGAGCGCGAAAAGGAGTTCGCGACGTCCCTCGTCGCGCTCGACGTCACGACCGGTAAGCCTGCCTGGCATTTCCAGACCGTGCACAACGACGTCTGGGACTACGATCTCGGCTCTCAGGCCACGCTGGTCGACTTCCCCACCGAAAGCGGCGCGGCGGTCCCAGCGCTCGTGCTGCCGAGCAAACGCGGCGACATTTTCGTGCTCGACCGCCGCACCGGCAAGCCGCTCGTCGGCGTCGAAGAGAGGCCGGTGCCGCAAGGCGGCGTCGAGCCTGCGCAACGTGCCAAGACCCAGCCATTCTCGCTTTACCACACCCTGCGGAAGGCCGACCTCACCGAGCAGGATATGTGGGGCATGTCGCCGATCGATCAGATGATCTGCCGTATCCAGTTTCGCCGGGCGAGCTACAAGGGCATCTTCACGCCGCCCACCGCCAGCCCGCACTGGATTGAATATCCGGGTTACAATGGCGGCTCCGACTGGGGCGGCGTCGCCGTCGATCCCGTTCGTCAGGTCATCGTTGCGAACTACAACGACATGCCGAATTACAACCGGCTGGTGCCGCGCGACGAAGCCAACCGACGCGGCTGGGCTCCGCGCAACCAGGCGCGCGGTGAGATCGGCGGGCAAGAAGGCGCAGGCGATCCGCAATTCGGGTCTCCCTATGCCATCAACGTCAATGCCGGTTGGCGGTTGCCCGGCAGCGGGTTGTTGTGCAAGCAGCCGCCCTATGGCGGCATTCGCGCCATCGATTTGAAGACCGGCAAGACGCTGTGGGATCGCCCACTTGGTGAAGCGCGGACGAACGGCCCGTTCGGCATCCCGTCGATGCTGCCGATCACGATCGGGACGCCAAACAACGGCGGCGCCGTCGTGACTGCCGGCGGCCTCGTCTTCATCGCAGCGACGACCGACAATCTGATCCGCGCGATCGATATCAAGACGGGAAAGACTGTCTGGGACGACGTGCTTCCCGCCGGCGGGCAGGCCACGCCGATCACCTATGAAGCAGGTGGTCGCCAATACCTCGTCATCATGGCCGGCGGTCATCATTTCATGGAGACGCCCATAGGAGATGCTGTAGTGGCGTACGCCTTGCCGGCGGAGGTGAGGTCCAGCCAGAACTCGACACCGCAAGGCAGTCAAAGCCTCAAGTCCTCGCCGTCTGCCGCCTCCGTCAATGCGAACACGCCAGCGACCGAGTGAAGTTGGTCAACCGGTGCTCGGAGGGTCTTCGCCGGCCTGACCCAAGTGCATCTTGTTGATTGATCGGGCACCTTAACTCAAACGAAGCTCGACGGGCCCGCGCTGGTCTCAGGCGCCGTGGAGCGGCGGCCACCTATCATCCTGATCAGCCAAGACACTCTCTAGTCGCGATCATATCGATGCGCCCCATCGGACGACGATGGATGCTCAGGAACGCCTACTCGACATGCCGGTTAGCGGTTTGATCGATCCAACACATCGGAGGAGAGCATGCCTGCAAAATCCAGTTCACAACAAAGGGCAGCCGGCGCAGCTCTGTCCGCCAAACGCAAGGAGACGAAGGTCTCGCATCTGAAGGGCGCGTCGAAATCAATGTACCAGTCCATGAGCGAGCGAGAGCTCAAAAACATGGCCTCGACAAAACGCGCAGGGAAACCTGAACATCGGTCGAAAGACTGATGCGCCGAACAACCAGATCCCGCCAGGTTCCGTAAGCACAGCCATGCCTGCAGCCACCATGCGTTCGCCCCTTTTTGCCGCAGCGCTCTGCTCTGCAATCACGCTCGGACCGGCCGCGGCGGCAGATAGCCAATGCGGCAATGAAGCCCAAGTCCGCCAAGGCGAGAGCTTGAGTGCCCTCGCCGAGCGCTGCAACGTCACAGAAGCCAGAATTCTCGATCTCAATCCAAAAGTGCAAGGATCGAAGGACTTGCAGGCGGGAATGCTCTTGAAATTAGCCGCGCCTTCGGCAGACGACGCCGCCACCGAAGCGCGGGAAGCGGCGGGATCGCTGTTCGGTCGCTTGAAATCCTACGCCCAAGATGCTGGCCAGTCGATTGAAGGAGCAGCCGAGACCATTACCCAATCGGTCGACAATTTCGTTAAACAGAATCCGGATTTGCATTTGCGCGTGCGAAAGCTGGGCCATAGCCTGAGCATTCCCGGCATGGAACGCGTCGAAGCACAAGTTGCGTTGTCCCGTAGGAAGGGAGTTCCAGAAACGCCGGTGACGCTGTCGGCCATCGGACTTCCGACCACTCAGCGGGTTGACATCGCAGGTGGTGAACCCGGCGGCGACTATAAGATCCTGGATTCTGCGCTGACCAGTGCGGAAGGCACTTTGCAGGTGACCCTGGTGTTGCCGAGATGGGCCGATCCACAACGTGACTTCATCTTCGTCATAGCGGGGCCGACGACCGACATTGCGTTGCGTTCTGCAGTGTTCGATGTCCTCGAACCATCAGTCGGAAAGTGAGTACGTGAGGCTGCCGTCCTTCGGGAGCAACAGCTTGTAAAACGCGCCCCGTTCACAAGGGGACAAGCGAATGCTGCATCGTCAGTTCTGGGCAGAGAAACCATCATGATGTTTGAAAGCTGGACGGACTTGGTGCGCATCCTTAGTGTCGGAGCGACAAGCTATCTGGCGCTCGTTGCTCTGCTCCGCATCTCCGGCAAACGAACGCTGACCAAACTTAACGCATTTGACCTTGTCGTCACGGTGGCGCTCGGCTCGACCTTAGCGACCGTGCTCCTCAACAAGTCCGTAACATTGTCGGAAGGCGTGCTTGCAATGGCTCTACTGATCAGCCTGCAATTCGTTATCACGTGGCTGTCGGTTCGTTCTGAAAACCTACAACGTCTGGTCAAAGCTGAGCCGACCTTGATCATTAGAGACGGTTCACTTTTGGACGATGCTCTGCGAAGGGAACGCGTGACACGTGAAGAAGTGCTTGCCGCGCTCCGAGCCCATGGGGTCACCGACGTCAGCAGCGTTGCAGCTGCCGTTCTTGAAACAGATGGATCGATAAGCGTTCTATCTGAAGGAAATGCCGGCAAGATGGGCAACAACACACTTCAGGGCGCGGCCATTCACCATTAGCAACCCGGAGCCTCGCCGCATCATCGGTCTGCAGCCTTACCTCGTCCATCTCATTTGAGTGTGCTGTAGTATATTGCGACACCCTCGATGTCTTCATCAGTCAAGCCGTGCGCCGCAGCCGACATGACGTTCGCCAAGCGGCCGCCTCGCTTGCCCGCCCGAAAGAGCCGCAGCTGATTGGTCAGATATATGGTATGCTGTCCCGCAAGAGCAGGATACTGGAGAATGTTATCGCTTGCACGCCCATCCCTTCCGTGACAGGCCTGACAGGCAGGAATTCCGCGCATTGGTGCGCCCTGTTCGGCGAGCATGGCCCCAAGCTGGCGCGACTTTACGGTTTTTTCGCTAGTGTCGCTTTTTACCACCTCGTCGAGCTTGATTGACGAATAGTAGCGCGCGAGTTCGGCTCTCTGTTGCCGGTCCAGGTTAGCGGCGGGTGGCGCCATCATCCCGCTGGGTCGGGTACCCGCTGCGAACTCTTCCAACGCCATCTCGAGATACGCAGTTTTTTGCCCCGCGAGCCTCGGAACGCCACCGAGCGGGCTTCCCTCGCCGCGCGCTCCATGACAACCGCCACAGGCAAACGGACCCACGATCAATCCTTCGTTCGCCATTGTCCGGGCGCCCTGGCTTTCGCCGTCGCGCAGACGTGTGGCGGCCTTGTACTCTCCAGCTGGAATCTGTGGCATGCGTCTAAGGAATCCGACAAGCGCCCAAACCTCGTCGTCGCGGCTCGGCGCTGGCCACGCCGGCATGCCGGTGTACTTGATCCCATGCTTTACGATCCAGAACAGCTGCGCATCGGACCAGTCATCGGAGACACCCGTGAGATCCGGTGGCTGCGGAAGCATGCCCAAAGCCACCGGATTGCGCGACCGGCCGGGCGCCCCGTGGCAAGGCGCACACCCGGACTGAAAGTATAACATGCCCTGTTCGACGTGAGCGGGACCGAGCGGCGGCACTACTATTCCCATCGCGTACGTCCGGACCGAATTCTGCATGCCGAACTGGAGAAATTTGCTGACGACCGCAAGATGACCGCTGGACGCAGCGATACTATAGATGCCCGACCAAGCGAACAGGAATGCTGCCGTTGCCGCAGCAAAGATGGAGATCAGCGTACCCCACAGTAGCTTCCGCATCGTGGCTTTCCAACTCGCACCTGATCAGCGACCCTTCCGCGGAAGCGGCGGAACCGCGGTCTTACCAACCTGCACTCCGTAGCCTGGTTCCTGAGGCCGCTCCCCGAGCCTTGATCGGCAACTCGGACTTCCGAACGGCGCGAGCGCATCAATCACAGCAGGGATTCGCTGCAGCTTAAACGGCTCTGCAGCGGAGCCAGATTGCGCTTTCTCCATGCCGTTTCGTTCGTTGCTTGAGGGTTCGCTTTCTCAAAGCTTGTTCCTTTGATCGACGTGGCGGCCCTTCACATCCAGCTAGCGAAAAGAATACCTTCGCAAAGCGTGTCAGTGCTCCGCCGGGTCACGGGGGCAGTCACCCTTCAAGGAACGACCACTGCAGAACAATAAACCGACGCGAATTCGAAACAATGTACCCTAACGTACAGCAAATCATCGCTTGCTAAACTAATCCGCGCCAGGACCAAGTCGCTGCCGTTTCGCTAGGAACAATCATCGATCTGAAGAGCTTGAGGGACATTCGAGCGCGGAAGCGGGAGTGACCCCTGGGCACGCGTGAGGTCCAGTCTGCTCCGATGAACGTTGGCATGCGAGATACCGCCGCAGCGCCCCTCGAGCTTCTCGTCAATCGTGAACGGTTACTCGTCAGGGACACGGATAAATCCGATCATGGCACCGATCGCCCAAGATCTTTCTGATCGACAGAACCGTCAAGTGTCGGCCTTCTGCGCATCGCGCTACGGCAAAGCACTGCCTGCACTTGCGTCGGTGCCGCCGCCCCTGTCGCAGCACGGCGCAGCAATTGCGGTTGTCGAAAATGCAGAGTTCGGCGTCCGGTGCTGCATCTATTGCCACGGCACCGGCTGGTCGCGAGCTCAGCAACATCCTTCGTTATCCGGGGGTACGATACGTCAACCGCCTCGAAACAGATTCGAAGTTTGGAACCCAAGAGCTCGAAGGAACAGCCGCAAGGCCGGCGATGGCGCGTTCAAGCGAACGTACATCGCGGAAGCGATTCCGAACTGGCCTGCTGTGCTTGTCGCCTGGGTGCGCGATGCGCCGCCGCTGATACGGCAGACGGCCATGCCGCAATTCCCGATCTCTTATCAAGAGGCGGTGCATATCGCCGCCTATCTGTAGTACACCCCAAAAAAATGAAAGCAGCCTCTCCCTCGGTAATTCTGGTGATCGGCACTGGCGTCTCGGGCTGCACTTGGATGCTGCCGGAAGAAAGCCATGGCAGCCGGCCGTCGCTGATGTGGTTGCAGTCAGCGCTGATCACGGCTGGTCCGAATGCGGAAGCCATCCGCACCCTGACCTGGATCATGTTTGCAGGTGGCGCGGCATTATTTCTGTTGGTCCTCGCCTTCACGGCGCATGCAGTGTTTGGCGGGACGAGGCGCGGCTGGATGAGCGGGCATCGCTTCGTCATCATTTTCGGCGTCGCCATGCCGGTTGCTGTTCTCACAGTTCTCCTGGTCTATGGGCTGATGCTTACGGGTCGTTCGGCTGCTCGCGGGAATCCCGCGGCCCGCATCGAAGTCGTCGGCGAGCGCTGGTGGTGGCGAGTGAACTATCTGGGTCCCCGGGGCGAGCGGCAGCTCGTGTCCGCAAACGAAATTCGGGTTCCGGTGGGCGCGCCTGTCGAATTCATTCTGAAATCAAACGACGTCATCCATTCGTTCTGGGTGCCGAGCCTGGCCGGAAAACTCGACATGATACCGGGACGTGTCAACAGGTATCAGTTTTCGGCCTCGCGGACCGGCGTCTATCGCGGCCAATGCGCAGAGTATTGCGGCGCCCAGCATGCCCTGATGGCGTTCTACGTGGTCGCGGTGGAGCGCGACAATTTCCAGACTTGGCTTGCGGACCAGAAGAGGCCCGCGAGCGATCCCGTGACCGAGCTGGGCGTCAAAGGAAGGGAGCTGTTCCTTGCCTCGGGTTGCGGCGCCTGTCACACCGTACGTGGGACGGCGGCGTCGGGCCAGATCGGTCCCGATCTCACCCACCTCGGCAGCCGGAAATCGATCGGTGCTGGAAGCTTCCCCAACAACGCTGGCACGGTGGCAGGTTGGATCGCGTCCGCACAGCATTTAAAGCCCGGCGCTTTGATGCCGTCATTCTCCAACCTGGGCGGAGAGGAACTTCGCGCGATTGCGGAGTATCTTGAGGGTCTCAAGTGACGACGAATGCCGAACACTCCGCTATCGCGAATCCGCCGGAGAAAACATCCGTCCGGACTGACGGCTTTCCGAATGCAGTGCCGCGCCCAGAGGGCGAACTCGAGGAGCTAGAGCGAATCTGGGCGCCGCCGCGCGGCTTCCATCTGATCTCGGCTGTCAACAACAGTTATGTCGGCGTCTGGTACGTCGGCGCAGCGATGTTGTTCTTCGTTCTGGCGGGCATTCTAGCGCTGATGATGCGCACGCAGCTGGCCGTCCCGGAAAGCGGGCTTATCGGCCACGCACTCTACAATCAGCTGTTCACTATGCATGGCACGCTGATGATGTTCCTTTTCGCGGTGCCGGCCGTCGAGGCCATGGGCGTGTACCTGCTTCCGAATTTGCAGGCGGCACGCGACCTCCCGTTTCCACGATTGTCGGCCTATGCATTCTGGGCATATTTCGTTGGTGGCCTTGCCTTCTTTTGCAGTCTCTTCTTCGGACTTGCTCCAGATGGCGGCTGGTTCATGTATCCGCCACTGACGAGCTACACGTTTTCTCCCGGGATCAATGCCGATTTCTGGCTTCTCGGCATAGGATTCATCGAAATCTCGGCCATCGCTGGTGCGATCGAGATCATCGTCGGCGTTCTGAAGACGCGCGCACCGGGACAATCGCTCGACAAGCTTCCTGTGTACTCCTGGGCAATGCTGATCTTCGCGCTGATGATCGTTCTTGCCTTCCCTGCGATTATCATCGCCACGGTGCTTCTCGAGCTCGAGCGAGCATTCCACTGGCCTTTCTTTGTCGCTGAGAAGGGCGGCGATCCGCTGCTGTGGCAGCACCTCTTCTGGTTCTTCGGCCATCCCGAAGTCTACATCATCTTCCTGCCTGCCGCGGGCATGGTATCGATGATCGTGCCTGCAATGGCGCAGGCGCCCCTCGTAGCGTACCGGCTTGTGGTGTTGGCCATCATCGGCACAGGCTTCCTGTCGTTTGGGCTGTGGGTGCACCACATGTTCACCACCGGCCTTCCGGCTCTTTCAATCAGCTTCTTCTCTGCGGCGAGTATGGCCGTGTCGATACCAAGCGGCATCCAGGTCTTCGCATGGATCTCAACCTTTGCGTTGGGTACGCTGCAGTGGAAGACTCCATCCTACTTCAGTCTTGGCTTTCTCTTCATTTTTACGATGGGCGGCCTGACCGGCGTGATGGTGGCAATGGCCCCATTCGATTGGCAGGCACACGACACCTATTTCGTGGTTGCTCACCTCCACTACGTCCTGATCGGCGGGATGGTCTTTCCGCTGTTTGCCGCGTTCTACTATTGGGCGCCGACGATATCGAGCAAGCCGCTTTCCGAACGACTGGGCAAAGCCGCGTTTTGGCTGATGTTCATTGGTGTGAATGTCACTTTCTTCACCATGCACCTCACCGGCCTGATGGGCATGCCGCGTCGCACCTACACCTATATCGCCGCGATGGGCTGGGGCCCGCTGAACATGATCTCCACGGTGGGCGCATTCATGATCGCCGCCGGAGTTCTGACCTTTCTGATCGACCTTGCAAGGAACTTCCGTCCATTCGGAGCAAGTGCCGGGAATCCATGGAATGCTGGAACGCTCGAATGGCTGCCTACCGGCAACTACCAAACACGTTCGATCCCCATCGTCACCAGCCGCGAGCCGCTTTGGGACCAGCCCAACCTTGCCGCAGACGTGCAGGATGGGCGGTATTACCTGCCGGGCGCGCCGACGCGGTCGCGCGAGACCATAGTGACCAGCCCCATCGAGGCGCGGCCACAATACGTGCTGAGGATGCCGGGTCCGAGTTGGCCGCCCGTGTTGGCGGCGCTGTTTACCGCGGCCTTCTTTTTCGGCTTGACGCTCAAAATCTACGTTCCGGCTTTCGCTTGCGGCGCACTGGCTGTTGCGTGCGTGATCTGGTGGGTGTGGGACACGGACCCGGGTCCGGATGTGCCGGCCGTCGATATTGGCGGCGGCCTCGTACTTCCGGCTTACGTTACGGGTCCGATGAGCCATAGCTGGTGGGCGATGATCGTGCTGATCATGGTCGCTGCTACCGCATTCGCTTGCCTGCTGTTCTCATACTTCTTTCTATGGACGGTAAACCCGCAGCTTTGGCCACGCGAATCGAGCGGCCTGCCGCATCTCGTCTGGCCGGCCGCTTCGGCTGTTCTGTATCTGCTGAGCGGCGCAGCAATCTTTGCCACGGGTCGGCTGCTCGCGCGTGTGCCGCGCGGAAGCTCCGCTCTCGTCATCTTGGCTCTCCTTACCGCCATATTGCTGATCCCGTTGCCCGTCGCCATTGAGGTGCTCGGCCAGCGCTCCATTGGTTTGTGGCCGTCAGTGACGAGCTACGGCGCTGTCGTGTACACGGTTGCAGCCTGGCAGGGATTCTTTGCGGCTGTGCTTGTGCTCATGGGCCTCTATACAGCTGCCCGTTCACTCACGGGCCGCCTGTCCGCCGAGCGTCGCGTCACCTTCGACAATACCCAGCTCCTTTGGTGCTACGCCGTTGCACAAGGGCTCATATCGCTCGCGATCGTTCACCTGTTTCCGCGTCTCCTCGGGTAAGCTCGCATGGAGAACACCGGGTTCATTCGCAAGACCGTTTTCGTGCTTGGTGGGCTGCTTATCTGGGCTGCACATTTCGGGTTCGTCTACGTCTTCAACGCGCTTGCCTGCGCCCGCGGCTTTCATCGGCTGCACCTGTTCGGGATCGGCGCAGTTCCGCTGACGGTCGGCCTGGCCACTGCGATTGCCCTAGCTGGCGTAATCGGCGTGCTGGTCATTGCACTTCGAATCACGGGCCCCAACGATGCGCGTGGGCCATCCGCCGACTTCCTGCGAAACCTGACGGCCGCGGTGGCGCTGTTGTCGCTCCTTGCAATTGGGTGGGGCGGATTGCCGGCCCTTGTGGTGCCACCGTGTGGCTAGGGAAGCGGCCGCAGCCAGGAGGATCCGACAATGAATCTCGGCGATTTCAGCAGTCTCGGTCTTGCGGCGAACCTTGCAATTTTCATGGCAGCTGCAGGCATCGTCTGGTTCTCCGGCTACAAGCTGGCACAATATCTTGACGCGATCGCCGACAAGACGGGATTGAGCGAGGCATTCGTCGGCATGCTTCTCATGGGCACGATTACGTCCCTGCCGGAGATCGCCGCCGTTTCAACGTCGGCATATATCGGAAACGCCGCCCTTGCTACCAATAACCTGCTGGGCAGCGTTTCCATCAATGTCGTATTGATCGCCGTGGCCGACGCCGTGCTCGGCCGCGACGCCATCACGTCGACGATCGGTCGGCCGACGACGATCATGCAGGGCGTGCTTGTTATCATCGCCCTGGCGCTCACCATTGCTGCGGTTTTGGCGGGCGATGTGAGTCTTGGCCTGTTCGGCGCCTGGTCGCTCGCGCTTCTTGCGTACGCCATCTTTGCATTCTGGATATCGGCACGTTATGGCAGGCGCGCCCCTTGGCGCGTCCAGCAACGCCAGAACCATGAGCCGGAGCAGCGCGAGGAAGGCGGGAGCGATCAGAGCGAGGACGGCGCCCACCGTTCGCTAACTACCCTGGCGCTGCTGACGGCTCTGTGTGCAGCCACTATCCTGGTGGCCGGCTTTGGTCTCGCGCAGAGCGGTGATGCTGTCGCCAAGCTCACTGGTCTGGGATCCGGCATCGTTGGGCTTGTGCTGATTGGATTTGCCACATCGCTCCCGGAACTGAGTTCCATCGTTTCGGCGGTACGGCTGCGGCGCTACGAGATGGCTTTGGGGGACGTATTCGGCACCAACATTCTCACGCTCGGACTCATCTTTCTCGCCGACCTCGTCTATGCGGGCAAGCCGGTCCTGAACCAGGCCGGCCGATTCGAAGCGATCGCGGCAACGCTCGGGATCATCCTGACGGGGATCTTTCTGATTGGTCTGCTCGAGCGCGCGAACAAAACGTTCCTGCGGATGGGCTATGACGCTCTTGCCGCCCTCCTGACGTTTGCGGTTGGCGTCATGCTTCTCTACTTTGTCCAAAGTTGAGAGCGGCCTCGGGCCTCACTTCCAGTCGGCGCTACCCGTCGTCGCAGACGACTGCCTCATTGACTGCTCGGAGAATCCGCGGCTGATGACCAAGAGCGCGCTGAGCAGATAGATCAAACCCATGGGTACCCACATGATGAGGCCGGCCAGCTGTTGATCTTCGATCGGCGAAAGTCCAAACACGATTGCTCCTCCGCTCATGATAGGGTAGAGCGGCCGCGGAGCGAAGGTCAGCAACGCTCCGAGCAAACCGGTGTGAACCATCGTGAGGAGCAGAGCGAGCGCGGCCGCACCAGTCGACCTCGCTCGAACCATGCAGGTCCAGAACCAGAGACTGACCAGCATGAGAGATCCAAGATAAAGAAGGTGCCAGCCCGCGCTTGTCAACGCAAGCTCGTACGTCGCGGGAGCGTGCCAGAACCAGATCAGGAAGCCGTAGGCACCAGCGGCCAGCAGCGGTCGATTCCACTGAACCTCTGGCCTGCCGTTGCTCGAGGTCGCGCACGTGGTTCTGCTTAGTCCGGCTCCGAGCGTTCGAATCGGAGCCGCAACGACAATGAGCTGCGGAGCCAAGATGACCAGCACGAGGTGCTGTATCATGTGGGCCGAAGCGAGCGCAGCGGATAGCCGGCAGAGCGGGCTCACGACCGCAGCCGCGAGCAGGAACATCGCCGCTACCGCGGCCGTTGTCTCATAGGACAACGCTCCTGAATCATGCGGCTCTGCGGCGCGCCGGAAGGCTCCTGCAGCATAGAAGGCCCCGAACAGAATCAACGGAACCGTCACGGCGGGCGCGATGCTCCACGCCGACCAGATCGTTGCTGAATCGACCGAGTTTCCGGACGCAAGGCAAAGGGACCACACTGAGTCCAGGTCATTTGCGGGATCGTTCATTCGCAGCCCCTTCGGAGCGGGTACGTGCCTGGCCCAAAAGTGGCGCTTGTCAGGTGCCCGGCACCAACGTCGTTTGGATCTAATGGAACGAGCGCGACAATCCGCAGTTCCTCCGCGACGAACGATCGAGGAGGTAACATGAAAGCGCGGTTGTCCAACCCGGCATTCACCCTTCAGGTAACACTCGGTAGCGCCACCTCCGCCGGGTCGGTTCCATGCACATGAGCTACGCCCCCGCCTCCGACTGGATTTTTCTCCGCCGCGTACTCATCACGCTAGCAGTGACCACGATCGCCTATATCGCGTGGAAGCTTGCTGACCTATTCATCCTCCTCTTCGCTGCCGTTCTCCTGTCGGTTCTGCTAGGAGGACTTGCCGCCGCGGTTGCAAGATACAGCCGGCTGCCAACTGGCTGGGCGCTCGCCGCGAGCTGCGTGTCATTGGCAGCCCTTGCCAGCATCTTGCTCAGCTTATTCGGAGCACAAATCATCGGACAGATATCAGGGGTCTTCGACCAACTTCCCGGCGCAATCAATGTTGCAGGCGCGACGCTGGGCATTGCAGATGCATTCAAACAGGTTCAGGAAACTCTTTCCAACGAAGGCAGCGGACAGTTGCTGTCCCGAGCCGCCCGCGTCGGTTATACTGCGCTTGGCGTTTTGAGTGATCTTTTGCTGGTCACGGTCGTAGCAGTGTATCTTGCGGCTGACCCGAACGTCTATCGTCGCGGCGTGATCAAGCTGTTCCCTTCCGAGCAGCATGACCGCATCGCAGAAGCGCTGGACATTTCCGCCTCAGCACTTCGCCTTTGGTTTCTCGGGCAACTCGCCTCCATGACGCTGGTCGGCCTGCTATGCGGGCTTGCCTTTTGGGCGATCGGATTGCCTTCTCCCGTCGGTCTTGGAGCAATTGCAGGTGCGACGAACTTCATTCCGTTGATCGGCCCGATCATCGGAGCGCTGCCGGCAGTCCTATTCGCGCTAACACAGGACCTTAGCATAGCATTGTGGACAGTGGGCGCTGTTCTCGTCATTCAACAGCTCGAAGGCAACATTATCACTCCGATGATTCAGAAGCGTGCAGTGGAGTTGCCGCCCGCGCTCATTTTGCTGGGACTCTCGGCATTCGGAGCGCTAGGAGGCATGCTAGGCGTCATCCTCGCAACGCCTCTTACCGTCGTTGTCATGGTCCTCGTGCAAAAGTTGTGGATCCGCGAAGCCCTCGGCGAGAAGACCACGATCCCTGGAGAGAGACGCTCCAACTAATTGCCGTTTCCAGCCCTGCGACAGGACCGCGGCCCTCCGACTTCTTCTCTTCAGCAGGCTCGTAACCGTCGTCTCGTTCTTCCGCCGAAAGTCGCAGGTGAGCGCCGTTTGGAGCGATACCGTACAATTCGTCCCCCGCAGCCACTTCTCGGCATCGAGCGCGGCCGATTTACAATTGGGCATGCGGTTCGCAAGCTCCGTTGGCGACAATTGTAGGTGCGCTTGCAGACCTAGCTCGGTGCTCGGAGGAACGATGCGCCCGCCCGCAAATTCGGATGGTTGAAGTAACCGTCGTGGACACCATGATGACGCATATGCATCCCCCCGCGACCGCGGCAATCGGCGGTCAACCGATTCACTCGATGCTCGCGCAGTTCCCGACCGTCTGTTTCACGCTGACACTGTTCACCGACATCGTATACTGGCGAACATCCTATCTCATGTGGCAGGAGTTCTCATCCTGGCTCCTCCTGGCCGGGCTAGTCTCCGGCGCGCTTGCCTTGGTTGCGGGCGTCATCGCCTTTTTGTTCAGTTCGGCTGTGCGTGCCGCGAAACCCGCATGGCCCCATGCCATTGGTGGCGTGATTGTCCTCGCGTTGGCCTTCCTCAACAGCCTTGCTCACGCCAGAGACGGATGGATCGCCGTTGTGCCATGGGGTCTCATTCTCTCCGTTGCGACGATCATCGCCATGGTCATCAGCAACTGGCTTGGCCGTGCACTCGTATTTCACTACGGCGTGGGAGTGAGACGACATGACTAGATGTATCCGGTTGCGGGGCGCCGCATTTGTCAGCAGTTCCCTGCTCGTCGCAGCCCTTGCGGGCTGCAGCGACGGCGGCACGGATTTCGACATTTCGCAGCAGATCGGTCCTGAGCCTCTCCTGCCGAAGCCGAGCCACTCCATTTTGACCAATTTGAAGGTGGCTGAAGTGGTCGGCTGGAGTGAAGGCGAGACGCCGGCCGTGGCCGGCGGGCTCAAGATCACGGCCTATGCCAGCGACCTGGTTCATCCCCGTACGATACATACCTTGCCGAACGGAGACGTTCTCGTCATTCAGTCACGCGCTCCATCCGGCAAGCCGGTCGCGCGCCCCAAAGACCTCATCCGCGGCTGGATCATGTCGTACGCGCAAGGAGGTGGCGGCGAACAGAAGAAGAGCAACCTCATCACTCTCTTGCGTGATACGAACCGCGACGGCGAGGTCGACGAGCGCCGTGACCTGCTCACGGACCTAAATTCACCCTTCGGCGTGGCGTGGTACGACGATACGCTCTATGTGGCCGCCGCCGATGCGATTCTGGCCTATCCCTACCGGCTCGGCGACGTCAATATCACTCCGCAGCCGAAGGTGCTCACGCCGCTGCCCGGCGGACCGATCAACCATCATTGGACCAAGGATCTCGCGCTCAGTCCGGACGGCCGCTTTCTTTACGTGTCGGTTGGCTCCAACTCCAATGTAGCGGAAAGAGGGCTGGAGGCCGAGAAGGGACGCGCCGCCATCTGGCAGGTGGACCGGCAGACCGGCGCCTCCCTCGTCTATGCGTCTGGCCTGCGCAACCCCAACGGCCTGACATTCCATCCGCAAACGCGCGAACTCTGAGCGAGACGAACTCGGTCCCAATCTCGTCCCCGACTACATGACCTCGGTCAAACAGGGGGCATTCTACGGCTGGCCATGGAGCTACTATGGCCATCACGTCGACGAGCGCGTCCACCCACCGCGTCCTGATATGGTCGAAAAGGCGATCGCTCCTGATTACGCGCTGGGGAGCCACGTTGCCGCGCTGGGAATGACATTCACGCTGAATTCAGCCCTTCCAGGAGAATATCGGAGTGGTGCTTTCGTCGGCCAGCACGGCAGCTGGAACCGCAACTCCTTTTCCGGTTACAAGGTGGTCTATATTCCCTTCGAGAACGGCGCGCCCGCCGGCAAGGCGCGCGACGTGGTGACCGGCTTCCTCGACGGCGATCGGGCGCGCGGTCGGCCCGTTGGCCTCAGGATCGACGGCACCGGCGCGCTGCTCGTTGCGGACGACGCCGGAAACAAGGTCTGGCGCGTTGCCGCTGCCGATGGCAGCTCCACACCGGAGCCGGTCGGGACGGATCAGATCACGGTCGGCCTTGCGGGCGGTCGCGGGCAGAGCGCGACTGGGCAGCAGGAGGCCACCTCCCCTGCCGGCTCTTCCAGCGAAGCGACTTCCCCAGAGCCACCGCAGATGAACATCGCTCCCGCCGCTCTGCCGCCTGCAGGTTCGGGAAAGCCAGAAGTGCTGGGCAAATGATGGATCATAGCTCAGTCCAGCCGAATCCAACGGACTGGTTTGGCTGCCGTCACCGATGCCGATGCCACTCAAACTCGGGGCGTCAGGTCCTTGGTGATCATGCAACGCCCCCAATCGGGCTCCCTTCGAGGCTAGATTGGCGCCGGGTCCCCGTCAAAGACCGGCGAAGCGCTCTCGCCGTACCTTGGGAGCGGGCTGCGACATATTTTCCAGTGGAAGGTCGTAGTAGCCGTAGTGAGGTCTCCAGCCAGCTTGATAATCGTAGAACGGATAGGCGTAGATCCCTCCACCTAGCCGGAATGATCGCGACTCTAGAATTGCGCGGAGCGTTCCGCCCCGATCGATCACGACGTCGGTGACATAACCGCGCTTGATGAAGCAAGGATTGGTCTCATTGCCGATGCGTGTCCAGTCTCCGATGATCTGTGAGACACGGAATTCGTGACGATCGTTCTGAACCTTGCCATCATCGAACAGGTCCATGCGCTCCACCTCGGTCTCGCTACGATTAATCGCAACGCCATTCCGGCTAGGGGTCAGATCGACCTGGTCCCACGAAACTCGGAATGCTCCCACGCCGACTTCCAGGAAACCTCCGCCCTCGACGATAATTGCGGCAACGCTTGCGTCCGGACCAAACAGGATATCTTCTACTTCGCCGATCTGGTGGCCCTCCCGGCCATACACTTTCTGTCCCAAAAGCGATCTTGCGAGCCATCCAGAGTAAAGCTGCGCAGGCACGAGCGGCGGCGCTGGCTTTGCGACACGAGGATCCAGATAGCCCTCTTCCGGCAGTTCACACAGCTGATCGCTCTGCCGTCGCAGCTTCTGCGAAGCGTCGCCAGTATAGGTCGGCGGCCCTGGAACGATTGGCTTCACGAGTTCGCCCCGGTCGCCCGGAACCTCCCCTGTCAGCCGTTGCTGTGCCTCCGCGCCCGTTGAGCAAGCCAGCAAAACTCCTCCGAGCAGTAGCACGCATTGACGGTTCATGTGGACCTCCTGATCGCTCGCGGTGGCGGTCGTGCAATTGAACGCGTCGAACAACGGCCCGTTCCTGGCCGGCGCGGATCGCCGTGCATCAACGACGTCGGTAGTTCACACTCTGCGCAACGAGCGAAATGAGCAGCCTGGCCGCCGTCGGCGCCCAGAGCTGTCGCAGAGCGGGGGCGCGCTGCTCTGGCCTTCCGCGCTGAAGCGCTGCTCGGCCGCGTACGTCATTCTAAGAGTAGCTCGGCCCTGCATTTGAACTCGGAACTGCCGGCCCATCTTTGACGGCTTACCCCCAGAACGTCGGTCCGATAACGTACCGCCGGGCAATTCAAATGCGAACGGATGATCACGCGAAAGCTTTACGCCAGTAGTCGCCTTGGCGATGGCTAGTGGTTTAGTCGGCACAGGATGAAGAGCATGGACGCGTTCAGCTATCCCGAGACCATCGGTTGCTGCGAGCCCCGCTTTAGTTGCTACGGCCAACCTCACGTCACGGATGAGCGGGTTGCGCAATCCGATGCCAGTATCGGCAGCGGTCGCTTCGAAGGTTGCAGGGGGGCAACATGAGAAACTTTCGATGGCTCATCATCACAGTCGCTCTAAGTCCATTCATTGCGCTCGTTCCAATGCAGGATGCCCTGGCCGAGATCACAATTGAGGAGAGCCACTACAGCGCGGGTGTCCTTACGATCCGAGGCGAAACGTCCCAACCTAACCAGCGCGTCACGCTTGATGGACGTTATTCCGAATGGACCAATGGCTACGGTCGTTTCACCTTCCGAGTGAGGTATTTGCCAGGCGACTGCTTGGCCCAAATTCGGGCAGGCGCCGACGAGCGGCCAACCTACATCACGAACTGCAATGCGCCTCTTCCGAAGCTCGGCGACGTATCGAAAGAGAACGGCTCGGCTTCAGCCGCTTCCGAGCGCACCCCCCTACTTCGTGTCGTCAAGCAGCCTTGTGAGCGTGACTGCATAGTCGTCTGCCAGAACGGCGAGTACGCCATCAACGCATATTGCCCGCGAGGTTCCACCGACATTCTGGACGAGCGAAGCGTGGCCTGTCGGCAAGATAGGCCGAGCCAGATCGTCGCCTATTGCATGTCGCCCGGGGGCTCCTAAACGAGGCCAAGCGCCTATCGACATTTGTCCTGAAAAAGGATGGGCCTTCAGCCTAACGCACCTAGGCGGGATGATGCGCGACCAGCCGCTGAGGAGTCGACGCATTCGCCGGCAGGCCAGCAGCTCGGTGTGGTGGGCTTGAAAGGGGGTCCCGCGGCTCGGAGCTTACAACTCAGCACAAAGAAACGGCCCCTTTGACAGGAGCCGTTCCTCCTTCCTGAGAACCATCTGGAGACCCGATCGAATCCCCAGCTAGGCAGTTTCGTTTACGAACGCCTATTCAGCCTTACTTCTGGTTGCCAGATTGTGCTCCGCTTTGCCCGGTGCCTTGCTGGCTCGACTTGCTTCCCTGCTGGTTTGCGGCTCCGGTCGTCTGGCCGCCGCTCTCCTGCTGCGCGAATTGAACTCCGAGTGCGGTTGCAGTCTTCTGGTCGAGGGCACCGGTTTGCTTCATGTTCTGCGACTTCTGGAAATTGCGCAGCGCCGATCTAGTCTCGTCGTCCCAGGTACCATCGACCTCTCCCGCGTCAAATCCCTTCTGATTCAGGCTTCGCTGAACCGCGCGGATATGTTCTGGTTTCAGGTTCTGCACGTCGTAGCGCAGGGACGCCTGATCGAACTGAACGCCCAAGGCTGAAACGGTCCTCTCATCGAGGTGCCCGGTCTCCTTCATATCCTGCGCCTTCTGGAAATTTCGGACTGCCTGACGTGTTTCCTCACCCCACGTCCCGTCTGCATTTCCAGCGTGAAAGCCCTTCTTGTTCAGCGCCTGCTGTATCTGACGGATCTGGCTTTCATCCAGGCTCTGGACATCGTACGACATGCTGGGCCCGTTCCTCTGCTGCCGGCTGGTCGTCTGCTGTCCGCTCTGCTTCGCGGCTTGCTGGTTGTTCTGCTCCGTCTGCTGCGTACCTTGGCTCTTCTGAGTGCTCTGATTCTGCTTTGCCTGCTGCGCGACAGCCGGAGCTGCCAGCGCCGTCGTTGCGAGCAGTGCTACAATCGTTCGCCACATCATTTTCTCTCCATTTGTTCAACGATACCGGCCCAACGCCAGGCTTCCACAACGGTTCATGATTGCATGTGTGCACGATAACTGTTGTTCGTCTGCTTCCGTACCGTTCCACGACGGTAGGCTGAGTTAGCCGTCTCGAACCGACCAGATGTGCGGCAAATGGTCGAACGTTTCTTATGCTGTGTAAGCGGACTCTGCCCTGAGCTCGGATGACGCATTGCCAATCGACATCGGCAGTAATGCGCATTGTCTGCTTTCGTACCTGCTGTCGACCGGCTCATCAGGAACGTCGGCTTCCGGGTGAAGTTGCCCGGGACATCGCCGTCTCCTTCCGAGAACGGCCTTCAACCTGGCAGTGGCGCCAGAGCCACGAGACGTGTGCAAATCGTCGGCTCGGCCGATGTCCAAAGCAAGTGGAGTACGAGATGCGCCCGAACTTACAGATGCTGCTTGGCACAACCGCCCTTGTGGTCACACTGGCCGCAACCGGTGCGATGCAGGCCCAACCCCGCAGCGAGAACCTGACCCAGTCTGACCAGCGGCAGCAATCCGACCAGCGACAGCAGCAGCGCGCGGAAGCCCCTCGGACCTCCCAGAACCAGAAGATGAGCGATCGCGACTTCATTGAACAGGTCGCAATCGTGAACATGTTCGAGATACGTGCCGGCAAGATGGCTCTCGACCGATCTCAGCATCAGGACTTACGAGAGTTTTCGCAGCGTATCGTCAATGATCACCGAAGGATTCAAGATCGGATTGCTCAATTAGCCGGGCAAACGGACATACCCACGCAGCTCGACAAGAAACATTCCGGCCTTATTGATAGGCTCGACAGCTCGTCGGACGATCGGTTCGATAGGCGCTTCATCCGCATGCAGGTCCGCGGACACGAGCAGGCGATCGACCTTTTCGAGAATTTCATCGAAGTGCGACAGGATCAGGCGAATGGGGGGAGCAACAACACGCGATCTCAGGCCGGACAGACGGCACAGGATCAGTCGACCCAAGCAGCAACACAGCAAGATGAGCGCGGTGGGTCGCCCCTTCTGCATTTTGCACAGGAGAACTTGCCCACGTTGAAAACACACTTGAGATCGGCACGGTCAATCAGAAAGACCATGCAATCCGGGCCTGATGTTGCCGCCAATCAGCCATCCCAGTCCCAGCGGAGTCCCGCTGATGGGCGCTCCGAGCAATCCCGCACCCGGGACGGCGATACCGCCCGCAGGTTCGTTGTGGAGCAACCAAGGCCGCGAGTGACGGTGACGGACCCACGATCGCAAGTGAACGTCGAGCAGCCCCGACCGCGGGTCACGGTGCGCCAGCAGGCCCCGACCGTGACCATCGATCAGCCGCCTCCTGAAGTCGTCATTCACATGCCCCCGCCGAATGTGGACGTGCAGGACCGCGAACCGAAAGTGTCGGTGAACGTACCGCCACCGCAGGTCAATGTCGAACAACAAGCGGGTTCCGCGCGCGTGCAGGTGCAAGGTCGATCTGACGAAGCGGCCGACGAAGCGGCCCAGGTGCAATATCAGCGCGCGCGCCCTCAAGTGAAGTTCGAACGGGCCGGTGAACCTCGCGTCGTCTATCGCCCCACCGAGCAAGAGCCAAAGGTCCGCTATGAATCCGAACGTCAGTCGGCGGCCAGCACTCGGCAGCAGCAGGTGGCGAGCTCGCGGAGCGGCAGCACTGCCCAGTCTTCGGATGCGCAAACCGATGCGCAGCAGTCCGCGACGGCTCGGCGGGAGCGTCAGGGTGAGCAGAATTGGCGTGATCGCGCCCGCCAACTGACGCGCGCGGAAGAGACAAGCAGCACGACTTCCGGTCGGGGCAAGAGCGACAAAAGCGCCGACAGCAACCTCACCCAAGGCGCCGGAATTGATAGCAGCGCTACGTTGATGCTCGTTAGCCGGATCAACGACATGCCGGTGTACAATGCGCGCGGACAGAAGCTTGGCGAGGTCGAGGAGGTCGTCGTTGATGAAAACACGAATGCACGGTTCGTAATCCTCGCGAGCGGCGGCTTTCTCGGATTGTTCCAGGACGAAGTCGCACTGCCCGTCGAACGGTTTCACGCAAAAGGGGACCACCTCGTCGTCAGCGGCCTGACCGACCAGGACATCGATAACATGCAGGACTGGGAAGACCGCCTTCCCAACAGCTCCGTGCTGGACGATGCTCAGTCGGTCCGCATCCGGAAATAGCGCGATCCCGAAATTTGCGCGGCAACATCGTCTGTGCGCCGCTACTTGGGACGCGCCTAGTCGTCGGGCGCGTCCCCTAGCCGCATCGCACTGCGGGTGGTCGCCCTGTCACAGCAGGTCGGCTCCCACGGGCATCATATTTGTGCCCAGGGTGACTTTCTTTTGCATGTTTGCGAGAGAACAAACTCTCCTTCATTTCCTAGCGCCCTACCGACCGCCGCAGCCAATCGCGACCATTCAACCCCGATGCAGCCACTCCCGGGAGATCAGCGTCCGCTCATCCGGCATGGACATCGCCGTGTTGGACGCCATGGAACATGCTGACCCACCTTCCCGTTGATTTCATTTCGGGAGGACCAAATGGGGCGGCAACCCTGCCCAAGTCACCTCGGCACGGCTCGTGAGCTTCGCGCCCCATTCCGGCTACGCGCCTTCGGCATTCTGCTCGCGATCTGGGCCGGACTGACGATGTGCAACTCGACTGCCGCCACCGCGCAGTTGCCAGCCGGACCTGGAGGCGATCCGCCCGATCAAGAGCCACGCAAAGAGATTCGCGTAGAGCCGAAGGTCGGCGACGCTGCGATTGCCGCACGCATTGAGCGCATTCTGGCATCCACGACATGGTTCCAACGCGCCCATGTTGCTGTTCGTGAAGGCGTCGTGTTCCTTAACGGCAACACCGATACGCTTGAACATCGGCGCTGGGCCGGCCGACTTGCGGAAAGCACGGAAGGCACAGTCGCGGTGGTCAATCGCATCGAGGTCGAAACCGACACTGAGTTGACCTTTGGCTTTGCACGCGCGGAGTTTGCGCGGATGGGACGGCAGGCTCTGCAGACATGGCCTTGGGTGGTGCTTGCGATCACGATCATTCTCCTGTCCTGGCTGCTGTTCCACATTGTACGCCGCGCTGCCCTGCGGCTTCTCGCGACTCGCATTGCTTCGCCCCTTCTCCTGCGCGTGGTCGCGCGCCTCATCTCGATCCCGGTGTTCCTACTCGGCATCTACTTCGTCCTCCGCGTGTCCGGCCTGACGCGGCTTGCGCTGACCTTGCTTGGCGGCACTGGGGTGGTCGGCATCGTGGCCGGCTTAGCCTTTCGTGATATCGCCGAGAATTTTCTTGCGAGTGTTCTGCTTAGCGTCAGGAATCCGTTTCGAACGGGCGACCTGATCGAGGTAAACGGGAAGAAAGGGATAGTCCGGAATCTGAACATGCGGACCACTGCTCTTTTGACGCTGGATGGCAATTACGTTCAGATTCCTAACGCAATCGTTTTCAAGAGCACGATCACCAACTACAACAGCGCGGCTAGTCGGCGCGCGGAATATACGGTAGGCGTTGGCTATAGCTCGCAGACAGTCAAGGCACAGGCCTTGATTGCTGATGTTCTGCGGCAGCATCCCGCGGTACTGAAGAGCCCGGAGCCGCTCGTGTTGGTCCAGGAGCTGGGCGCCGCTACCATCAATCTCCGGGTTTATTACTGGTTCGCCAGCGCGACCTACTCGCCCGAAAAGATCAGTTCGTCTCTGATGCGTCTGACGAAGGATGCGCTGATCGACGCTGGGATCGAGCTTCCGGACCCGGCTCGCGAGGTGGTGTTCCCGAACGGCGTCCCAATCATCCAGGCCGATGCAGCGAAGACGAACATCGACCGTTGGACGACGCCGCCGCCCCCCCACGACAGAGCTATGGCACGCACCGCTGAGGGCGATCTGCGCAATGAATTCTCGGAACTGACGGAGGAGACCGGACTAAATCCGCCTGGACAGGAGAGAAACTTGCTAACGTCTTGACGCTGCCGCGGGCGGACTGCGGGGCAGAGCTCAAAAGCACGCAGGCACAGGATGTGACCCGGTCATTCCGGGCTTTAGGTTCGACAAATCGGGCGAAGCACACTCGACTGAAGGAACGTTCGACAGCTCGTCAAGGCCGTGTCCTTCCGTCATCCGGCCACCATGGCTACGTCACGAAGCACCACAGCCGATGGCTGCCTAAGAGCGCCGAAAACACGCGACGGCAGTGCGCTCTTAAGTCACAAGGCGCGGCAAAAGCCACTCGAAACGGATAGTCGATATCCGGGTTGACGTGCATCAGGTGAACTAGAAGCGAACATGCGCGCGGACGTCTCGTGCTGCCATTCGACACACGCATTGCGTGGACAACGGCTGCGCGCCCCATTTTATCGATTAACGAGAGCACAAGCTGGAGCACTCACATGGAGAAAGCGGAACTGCATCCTGAAGATTTTCCTCTCATGCTCGATGGCGATGCCTTGGTCACCCAAGATGGAACGAAGGTCGCCAATGCGCGGTCGGTCCGGTTGGCAGAAGACATAGCGCAACGCCTCAACGAGAACGCGGCTCGCAAACGAGAGGATCGCTGGGCCCTCTAGAACTGCTTCGCTTTGGCTACTTGAGACAGACAGTTAAAGCATTTGCAGCGGCGAGAATCCCGACTGCCTCCGCTGACGAATTGCAGCGATTTAACGTGCAGCTGAAAGGTCAAGCGCGTGCGAAGGAGCAAGAGCTCCTCTCGTTGTGCTGTGGCCAAAGCTCGGGTCGGAGTTCTAGCTCCGCTCAGCCTGATAATCAGAAGTCTCGGTGGCACCGGATTCTCAGGAAGACGCCTCGAGACCGATCAGTTCCTTAGAACCAACTGGCCATTTGCGTCGATTACCTCACCGGGGGCCGAACTTGACGCGGCTTAGTGCGATCTTTCCTTCCGATCGAACGAAGCACTGGCAGCACCCGCCGGCATACACAGCAATTTCGCGTGAGATCGAGGCGTTAAGTGCTGGGCGCGGCACCGTACCGTCATATACGGAAGGGTTGCTGAGAGAGGCCATTATACTACGTCGGTTTCCCCAAACCGGCAAAGCGGCCCCGGCCTCAAAAGCCCCCAATGCCCCAGCCGGGGCCGCAACGTTGGCCGGTACAACACTGAGACCTGCTTGACCTCGCTTGAGAATGTTACTGCGGAGCCGCTCGGCTTGGACAGCTTTACCTTTATCTACAATGGCCTTCGAAGGTCCGTCTGGACTCTTAAGCGGGCGGAGCCATGAATTTGGACCCTGCAGCAGCAGCGGAGCCCATCGACTGGCGTCTCGCTCAACGTCAATCCTTCATTCGTTCACGGGACGTTTCGTTGCTGGGCAGATTCTCGTGCGGATTGAGGGCTTGCGAATTTCGCGCTGGGCTCGGTATCGATTATCAGCTGCGCTGGACTTTCGTTTTTGCCGCCATCTTCCAGTCGAGATACTCGCAGAGTTCGGAAATTGGCGCGGCACCCGCGATGCCGATGGCGATGCCGGGCGCGTTGCTCCGGCCGGAGGACCGCGTTGGTTGCTCCTGGTCTGCAGCGAAACCGGTCCTTCTTCGAAGCCGCTCCAAACCAAACTCGGCCGTCAAAACTATGGGCGAGCGGTGTTACGTTCGAGCAGAGACTTCCGCAGGCTACGTTCGGCAGACGAGATTGTGGCGCGTGTATTTCGACAGGTGTATTGATGCGCGGCAGATCGCGCGACTGAGCCCACGCTTGCTCTCATCGGATTTTTCTTGATCTCCCGGTGCACACGTTGTGCACACGTCGCCTTCTAACCGATTGAAACATCTGAACTCTCGTTCCAGTCGATCATGGGCCAATTTGAGCAAGCTTGAAGCAAGCAGCGACAACCTGCGCAAACTCGGAGTAGCAGCCGAAAATAAACGCGACTTCGGCAGACCACCTCACGCGTCGATGACGACGTCGGAAAGCGGTACCGCCTGGCATGTCAGGCAATATTCCTCATCCAGCTCCGGACAATCGATGAGATGACGAACCTCGCCGGTCCTTACTACCACGGCGCAACTCTCGCATTGTCCGACGCGGCAACCACTCGGCAGCGTGAGACCGGCGCCTTCGGCCACCGCAAGAATGCTAGTAAGCGGTGCCTGCGGCGACCATGTCAGCGTGCGGCCAGAGCGAGCGAAATGAAGCTGGCGCGGCATCAGGCCATCGAGCACAGGTGGCGCAGGCGAACGGAAGCGTTCCCTGAATATCTCGAAGGCAGGCACGCCGCGCGCCTGAAGTCCCGCGTTGACTTCTTCCATCATCGCATCGGATGCGCACATGTAAAAGCGCGCCCGCTTGCGCAATAGTTCGGGATCGATGTCCGACACTGTGAATCGGCCCAGCCGGTCGAAGCGGTCGCCGCTTTGCGGCCGGCTCAAATGGGTGACCAGCGTCAGGTTCGGCAGCCTCTGCTGCAGCGCCTCAAGCCGATTCTGGAACGGCCGGCTCCGGTCATCCCGGCAACCATAGTGCAGCGCGATGCGCGGCTCGCCGGCATTCCCCTCCAGCGTTTCGAGATAGGACAGGAACGGCGTGATGCCGATGCCGCCAGCGATCAGAACGACCGGAAATTCGTTGCGCAGCGGCAAGACGAAGCCACCTTTCGGCGACTGCAACTCGACGACGTCGCCGGGCGCGAGCGCGTGCCTGATCGCCGTCGAGACCCGTCCACGCTCGATATGCCTGACCCCGATGTCATAGCCATCGGGCGAGGCGACCGCGGCTCCGGTGAGCGAATAGGAGCGGATCGCATCGCCCATCCGGAGGCTGATATGCTGGCCCGGCCGGAAGGACGGAAGCGGAGCGTTGTCCACTGGCCGCAATGTCAGCGCCACCACATCGGAGCATTCCTCGCGGCGCTCCGCGACGACGAACGATCGCCAACCCCGCCAGGCACTGCTCTCGCCACGCTCGACATCGCAGGCAAAGGAGCGCAGCGCCAGCGATCCACTGAGCGGATCACGCCCGTCTTCCGAGATGATGGCGTTGAAGCTCGCGCCCACGGTGCGCGTCTCGTCCGGTAGATAGCCCGGCAAGCCGAGATCCGGCGCCGGCTGCCACCAGCCGTAATCGCTCGCCACCACATCCTGCGCGAGCGCGTCGTTGCAGACGGCACGCATCCGGATCGTGCCCAAGCGGCTGTGCACGAGCATCCAGTCACCCTCCAGAATATTCCTGCGGCGGGCGAGTTCGGGATGGATCTCGGCGGTCGGCTCGGCGCGCTTGCGGCGCAGCGCATTGATGCCGCGATGCTGGCTATGACAGAAATACCCGCTATTGGCGGAAAACAGTGTCAGCGGAAACGCCTCGTCGCGCGGCTCGGCCGGTTCGACGAAGCGCGGCACCGCGGGATAGCCATGGCGATGCAGCAGTTCCGAATAGAGCTCGGCCTTGCCGGTCGGCGTGGCGAAGCCTGTCGTCTCGTATTTGCGGTGGAGATGCTTGAGCGGCACGCGAATGCCCTCCGGCTTCGCCCGTAGCGCCGCGAGGTCGAGTCCGAGCGGGGCGAGCAGATGTTCAAAGCCCTTTTCGACATCGCCGTCGAAGAACAGTTCGCCCATGCCGAGCCGTTTGGCGAGCTGGAACACGATCCACATGTCGGAACGAGCCTCGCCCTGCCGCGGAATCATCTGCGGGCGCAGCTGCACCAGTTCCTGCGCTTCGGGCGAGATCTCGAAGCCTAGGCGGAGCGCTTCGTGCTCCCAGGGACTCGACACCGGCAGCACGATGTCGGCCATTTCGGCGGTGGGATTCAGGAACAGATCGCAGTGGACCTGGAAATCAAGTGCCTTCAGCGCTTCCCGTCCGCGCTGCGGCGCAGGATGCGAGACCAGGAGGTTGGAGCCGAATGCGAACAGCGCGCGCACTCGGTAGGGCTTTCCGGTCAGCGCCGCGTCGTAGAAATCGCTGGAGGTGATCCAGCCGTCCGTTGGCGGGCCGAGCGGACGCTCCATGAGCCCGAGCGTATGCGCCCTCGTCTCCGGCGGGATCATCGCGATGGAATGCAGCGACGGCACCGGAAGGCTCGGCATCCTGACATTGCCCCCCGGCGCATCGAAACAGCCGGTCAGCGCATAAAGCGTGGCGATGGCGCGTTCGGTCTGCGAGGCGTTGGTGTGCTGTCCGAGTCCAGTCCAGCCGTGGTAGCTGACTGATGCCGCGGCCGCGATCGCAGCCGCGAGTTGCTCGACCTGCGCCGCCGGGATACCGGTGATGCGCTCGACCGTCGCGGGATCGTAAGGCGCGGCCGCCGCAACATAGTGATCGAAAGCGGTGCGGCAGGCGATAGGTCCGTCGGGGCCGCTGACCTCGAAGCTTCCTTCAAGCGCAGCCGCAGCGGGTCCATTCTCGGCGCGCTCTGCGCTACCTGCGCCCTCGTCCCAGACCAGGAAGCCGTCACCCAGCAGCCCGATATCGCCGGCACGCAGAAACCGGCCGTCGCTGTTGCGGACCAGAAAGGCAGCATTGGTCCAATGCCGAACGAAAGCGACGTCGTAAGCGCGGTTGACAATGAGCCAGCGCGCCAGCCCGAGCGCCAGCGCAGCATCGGTGCCGGGACGTATCCGCAGCCACAGATCGGCATCACGCGCCGAGCCGGTCCGGCGCGGATCTATCACCGCAAGCCTGGCGCCCCGCGCCCGCGCAGCGCTGATCGCCTCCGCCTGGGCCAGCCAGACATTGGCCGGGTTGTGGCCCCAGAGCAGGATCAGTTCGGAGTTGCGATAGTCCGCTGTCGGCAGGCCGCAGCCAAAGGTGAAGGCGTGGGCGTGGTCCTTGTGCCAGTTGCAGATCTCGGTGGAGAAGCAGTTGTTGGGACTGCCGAAGCCGCGGATGAAGCGCTGGATCCAGTCCAGGCTGTCTGATGTCGAGGACGAGGAGCCCGACGTCACGGCGAACGCGACTGATTCCGGACCGGTCTCCTCCCGGTAGCGCCCAAGCCGTTCAGCGATCTCGCTCAATGCCTCGTCCCAGGATATCGGCATGAAGCCCGGATCGGCTGCCCCCTTCGGCGCGGTGCGTCGCAACGGCGTCTTCAGGCGCCGGGCCGAGTGTGCGATCTCCGGAGCGGCCCTGCCCTTTGGGCACAACGCCTTGCCGGTCGGATGCGCCGGATTCGGCCGCACGGCGACAAGCTTGTCATTCTCGACCAGGTTGAGCGTGCCGCAGCGGGAGCGGCACAACGTGCAGAAGCCGGGCATTTCCTGCTTGGACATGGTCAGGCCTTCGTTGTCGCGCGCCCTCGCTCGGAAGGCCGAACGAGGGAACCCGATGTGGCGTCGTTCACCAGCAGGCTCGCGGCCGCGAGGTCCTCGATCGCCGCGCCGACGGACTTGAACAGGGTAATCTCGTTGTGGTGAAGGCGACCCGGCCTCGTGCCCCTTGTCAGTTCATGCAGATCGCCACAGATCCTGTCGGCGCTCCAGCGTCCGGCCGCGATGGGTTGCAGCAGGTCTCCCGCCTCGGCGAGCGCTCCGGCAAAGGTATCGACAAAGACGCGGCTGCGCGAGATGGCCTCATCGTCGCTTTCGCGCATCTGCGGCCTGAACGCGCCGACAAGATCGAGATGGGTTCCCGGCCGCAGCGATGCCCCCTTGACCAAGGGCTCGGTCGAGGTCGTCGCGCAGCTCACGATGTCAGCCTGCGGCAAAGCCTCGGCAAGGTCCGCCGCGGGAGTTGCGTTGACGCCCTGCCGGACAAGCGTCTCGGCCAGGGCCAGCGCGCGCTGAGGATTGCGCCCCCAGATCAGCACCTGTTCGATCGGACGAATGGCGCAGTGCGCGGCAACGAGGTGAGGCGCGAGATGGCCGGTTCCGACGACAAGCAGCGTGCGGCTGTCAGTGCGGGACAGATAGTCGGATGCAAGAGCTGAAGCGGCAGCCGTGCGGCGGTTGGTCAGGGCCTCGCCGTCGATCATCGCGCGCGGCTGGCCGGTCTGACCATCGAGCAGGAAATAGAGCGACGATACCGCTCCGAGACCACGCTCCGCATTCTGCGGAAACACCGTGACGAGCTTGACGCCGAGGGCTTCGCCGCGGATCCAGGCCGGCATGGTCAGGAGACTGGCGGGCGCGCCGTCGACACCGACCTCGTAGGCCTGCCGCAACGGCATCGGTTCGCCACCGCGTCTGAAAGCTGCGCGCAATGCCTCGATCAACCCGGGAAAGGCGAGCGCGGCATGGACGTCTGCAGCGGAGTAACTGCGCAGCATCGGTATCATCCCGTCCAAATCATGAAAGTGCGCTGATGCCGGTGCAAATCCAGATGACTTCAGCATCCTCCTTGCTCAACGACACGATGGCGTGGCCCATGTTACTGTCGAAATAGGTGCTGTCACCGACTTCGAGCGTGACGGGAGCATAGAACTCCGTAAACACCCGGATGGTACCGGACAGGACGCACAAAAACTCCTCGCCCTCGTGACGCACCCAGCCGGGAAAATCGTCCAGACTGCGCGCCCTGATCCGCGCCTTGAACGGCAGGATGTGCTTTTGCGAGAGGTCGGTCGCCAGCACCTCGTAGTCGTAGGTGTCAGTCGGATGCGGCTTGCCCTCCCCCTTTCGGGTGACGCTGCGGCGGCCAAACGGCGCGTTCTGGCGACGCTGGTCGAACAACTCGACGATGTCGAGATCGACGCCGCGCGTGATCTTCTGGAGCACGTCATAGGTCGGCGACATCTGGCCGTTCTCGATCTTCGACAGGGTCGAGCGCGCAACGCCCGTTCGCTCGCTTACCTCCTTCAACGTCCACCCCTTGTCGATCCGTACGCGCTTCAGCCTGTGACCGAGGTCATCGTCTCCCTCGGCCGGCGCGACGTCGGCCGAAAAACGCGCAGGCACACTCTCGGTGGCCGCGGTCTCCCTCAGCGACGGTCGCGTCGCAGACTTCTTCATCGCGTTTCTCTTCCGTCTATTCTCGATTTGCTTCCATGACCGGCGGGCGGTCCCGGCGGCACGTGGTGACCGCCGGGACCCTGCCTCACTTCTTTACGAGAGGGCATTCACTCTGGGCAAGAGACTGGAAGGCCTGCTCGCCGGGAACGGTCGCCACGACATTATAATAATCCCATGGCTGCTTCGATTCGGAAGGTTTCTTGACCTGGACCAGCAGCATGTTGTGGACCATGCGGCCGTCCTCGCGCACCTTGCCGCCCTTGGCGAAAAAGTCGTCGACGGGCAGCTCGCGCATCTTGGCAGCCACGGCCTTGGCCTCATCGGTGCCGGCGGCCTGGATCGCCTTGAGATAGTGCCGGATCGAGGAATAGACGCCGGCCTGCGGCGCGGTCGGCATCGCCTTGCGCGCCTCGAAGAAGCGCTTGGCGAAGGCGCGCGTTTCGTCGTTCTGGTCCCAATAGAAGCCTTCGATGAACGAGATGCCCTGCGCGGTCGACAGGCCGAGAGCGTGAACGTCCGTAATGAACATAACCGGCGCGGAGATTGCCTGGCCGCCCGCGATAATGCCGAACTCATTGGCCTGCTTGATTGCCGTCGTCATGTCCTTGCCGGCGGTGGCGAGCACGATGACTTTTGCTTTCGATGCCTGCGCCGGCAGGAGAAACGCCGAGAGATCGCTCGCGCCAAAGGGATGGCGGACGGTGCCCAGAACCTTGCCGCCGTTCGCAGTGATCGCTTCGCTCGCGATCTTCTCGAGCGAATGCCCAAAGGCAAAGTCGGCGGTAATGATGAAGAATGTATCGTTGCCCTTGTCGATCAGGGCCTTCATCGGTCCGACCGCGTTGGAGTAGTTGTCGTAGACCCAATGAAAGCCGGTCGGCGAGCACTGCTTTCCGGTCAGATCCGTCGTGCCCGGCGACGAGAAGAGCGCGACACGATTGGTGTCGCGCGTCAGCTGCTGCACCGCGAGCGCAATGGCGCTGTTGGTGACGTCCGAGATCGCATCGACCTTCTCGTTCTCGATCCAGCGCCGGGCGATGCCGACGCCGATGTCGGCCTTCTGCTGATGATCGGCGCCGATGATCTCGATGGGCTTGCCGAGAACCTTGCCGCCAAAATCGGCCGCCGCCATCTGCGCGGCCAGGAGCGAGCCCGGTCCGTTCAGGTCGGAATACTGGCCGGACATGTCGGTCAGCACGCCGATCTTTACCACGTCGTCGCTGACCTGGGCCGCGGCCTGACCGCCGACGGCGAACGAACCCAGACAGAGCGCGGCCGCGATCCCGCGCAAGGATTTGGAAGGCGTCTGTTGCATCATCTATTCCCTATTGTCAGATCCACTCTCTCGAGCGGGTTGGCCCGGTCCTGTCGTGCTCCGCCCCGACGGCGAAGCCACTATTCGAAATCTCTCAGCCCATTCCTGCGGCGCGACGGTCACCTCATGGAGCACGGCGGGCGTAGCCGCCGGGGTTCGGCGCAGGCTATGCCAGAACTCGATCAGCTCGCCGACGATACCGCGCCGGAAGGCGAGTACGCAGAGGACGAAGATCAGGCCGTGAATGACGGTGACCCATTGCCCGAAGGCAGCCAGATAGTTCTGCATGGCGACGACGATGAAAGCGCCGACGAGCGGACCGTAGAGCGTGCCGACGCCCCCGAGAAACGTCATCAGCAGCACCTCTCCCGACATCGACCAGTGCACGTCGGTGAGACTGGCGAGCTGGCTGACAATCGCCTTGGTCGAACCCGCAACGCCCGCAAGCGCCGCCGAGAGCACGAAGGCAACGAGCTTGTAGTGGCTGGTCTCAAAGCCGAGCGACTGGGCGCGGGCGTCGTGATCGCTGATCGCCCTCAGCACGCGCCCGAACGGCGAGCCCACCAGGCGCATGATCAGGAAGAAGCCGCCGAGGAATATCGCCAGCACGAAGGCGTAGAGATTGGCCGGCCGCGACAGATCGATCAGGCCGAACAGCATGCCACGCGGAATTGCCTGCAACCCATCTTCGCCGCCGGTGAAAGGCGCCTGCAGCGCCACGAAATAGATCATCTGCGCGAAGGCGAGCGTCACCATGGCAAAGTAGATGCCGCTGCGACGAATGGCGAGCCAGCCGATGACGAGGCCGAGCATCGCCGCAACTGCGGTCCCGGCCAGGATCGCAAATTCGGGAGGCAGCCCCCAGATCTTGGCGACATGACCGCAGACATAGCCGGCGGAACCAAGGAACATCGAGTGGCCGAAGGAGACGAGCCGCCCATACCCGGCGACCAGGTTGAAGGCGCAGGCGAACAGCGCGAAGATCATCGCTTTCATCATGAAGCCGGGATAGACGACGAGCGGCGCCGCCGCGAGACAGCAGGCGAGCGCCAGGAAGATCAGCGTCTGCTTGCGCGTTGACGACGCAGTCGCCGACAGGCTGGACTGCGGTTGACCCTGCCCCGCCTCGAGCTTCGCGCCGAACAATCCGGCCGGACGGATCAGCAGCACCACCGCCATCACGACAAAGACAACCGTCGTCGAGGCTTCGGGATAGAAGGCCTTCGTCAGACCCTCGATGATGCCGACGAGGAAGCCGGTCACGATCGCGCCCATGATCGAGCCCATGCCGCCGATTACCACCACCGCGAAGACGACGATCAGCAGGTCCGCGCCCATCAGCGGACTGACCTGGTAAACCGGCGCGGCCAGAACGCCCGCCAGCGCGGCAAGCGCGACGCCGGCGCCGTAGGTCAGCGTGATCATGCGCGGGACGCGGATACCGAACGCCTGAACCAGAATCGGGTTCTCGGTTGCGGCGCGCAGATAGGCGCCAAGCTTGGTCCGCTCGATGACGTACCAGGTGCCGAAGCAGATCACCACCGATGCCGCGATCACCCAGGCCCGGTAGTTCGGCAGGAACATGAAGCCGAGATTGCGACCTCCCGTCAGCTCCTGTGGAATCACATAGGGTTGGCCGGAAGATCCAAACCAGTTGCTGAACGCGCCCTGCACCATCAACGCGAGACCGAATGTGAGGAGCATGCCATAGAGATGATCGAGCCTGTAAAGGCGTCGCAGCAGCACCACCTCGATCACAATGCTGATCGCGCCGACGGCGAGCGGAGCCAGGATCAGCGCCCACCAATAGCCGACGCCGAGATAATTGAGCAGGAACCACGCGCCCACCGCGCCCATCATGTACTGCGCGCCGTGGGCGAAGTTCACGATGTTCATCATGCCGAAGATCACCGCGAGGCCTAGGCTCAGCATGGCGTAGAAGGCCCCGTTGATCAGCCCGAGCAGGAGCTGGCCATAGAGGACAGCGGAAGGGACGCCGAGGATCGTGGTCATGATGTCCGTTCGGTTAGAGTCCTAGATAGCTTTTGAGCGCGCCAAGCCTGCCTTCGAACTCCGCGCCCGGAATTTCCTCGACGACGCGGCCGAGCTCCACGACGTAGTGCCGATCGGCGAGACCGGCGGCGAAGCCGACGTTCTGCTCGACCAGCAAGATGGTAAAGCCTAGCGTCTTCAGTTCCGTGATGGTGCGGCCGATCTGGCGGATGATGACGGGAGCCAAACCTTCGGTCGGCTCGTCGAGCAGCAGGATGCGCGCGCCGGTATGCAGGATGCGCCCGAGCGCCAGCATCTGCTGCTCGCCGCCGGACAGCTTGGTTCCCTGGCTATCGAGGCGCTCCTTCAGATTTGGAAACAGCACGAGGATTTGTGCGACCGTCATGCCGCCGGCGGCGACCTTCGGTGGCAGCAGCAGGTTTTCGCGCACGCTCAGGCTCGCGAAGATGCCGCGCTCCTCGGGACAGAAAGCGATTCCCTTGCGCGCGATGTCGTAGGGCGCGGCAGCGATCAGCTCGTGGCCGTCAAGCGCGATCGAGCCCGCGCGCTTGTCCAGCAGACCCATGATCGCCTTCAGCGTCGTGGTCTTGCCGGCGCCGTTGCGGCCAAGCAGCGTCACCACCTCGCCCGCCCGGACACTGAAATCCACTCCGTGCAAGACCTTGGACTCGCCGTACCAGGCCTGCAGCTTGCCGACCGTTAGGGTCTCAGCCATGCGCCTGCCCCGTATAGGCCGCCATCACGTCGGCGCGCGAGGAGACTTCCGCATAGCTTCCCTCCGCCAGCACCTCGCCGCGCACCATCACGGTGATGGTGTCGGCGAGCTCGGCGACCACATTCATGTTGTGCTCGACCAGCAATACCGTGCGGTCCTTCCCCGCCTCGTGGATCAATTGCGTCACCCGGCCGATATCTTCGTGACCGAGTCCCGCCATCGGCTCGTCGAGCAGCAACACCTTGGGCTCGAGCGCAAGCGTCGTCGCCAGTTCGAGCACGCGCTTGCGGCCGTAGGAAAGGCTGCCCGCCATCGTCCAGGCATATTCCGACAGGCCGAAGCGCGCGAGCAGCGCATCAGCACGGTCCAGCACGCTGCGATGACGCGAAATTCGGCCGAGCAGATTCCAGGCGAGACCATGCTCGCGCAGCAGCGCGAGCTCGATATTCTCGCGCACCGTCAATCCGGCGAAGACCGCGGAGATCTGGAAGGAGCGCACCACGCTGCGCTTGGCCATCGCCGGCATGCCAAGGCGGGTGACGTCATCGCCTTCGTGCAGGATCACGCCGGCTGTAGGCGGGAGGAATTTCGTCAGAAGGTTGAACAGGGTGGTCTTGCCGGCTCCGTTCGGGCCGATCACGGCGTGCATGCTGTTGCGGGCAAGGCGGAAGTTGACGTCTTTGACGGCGAAGAAGCCGCCGAACTCGCGGCTCAGGCCGCGGGCCTCCAAAGCATAAGCGACGCCGTCCATCATGCCTTTGCCTTGCTGACGCCTGGATGTCGGATCGGAGAAACGAAGGTGACCAGACCGCGGCCCCATCCTCGATCATAGGTTTCCTATCGTCAACTTTATTCCGATAAGATATTTTTGGCAGAATGCTGAATTTTTAGGCCCGTCGGGAAATCTACCGCCGCCCCTCGATCAGATGGACGAGTTGTGCCCCGACCTCGTACAGGGCCATCCTGGCGCTCCGGAACGGCGGCTTGATCGGCGCCGAGGCCGGGAGCGGCAGATCTTTCTCGTGGAGTCGTCCGAGCGCGTAGAGGGCGAGCAACCGTCCGAACGTCGTACCGGGCGCAATGCCGCGCCCGTTGTAGCCACTGAAGCCGAACACGTTTTCGGCGAGCTTGTGGAAGCGCGGCAGGTGATCGTCGGTCATGCCGATCAGGCCGTACCATTCCGCTTCGAACCTGACGTCACCGATCTGCGGGAATAGCTTCTTCAGCGCCCGTCGTGCCCAGGATCGATGAACCGCAACACCCGTCCCTCGGAGCGCGCCGCAACTTCCGAACACGAGGCGGCCCGCGCGATCGAAGCGAAACGAACTCAGCACCTCATTAGTGTCCCAGGCACCTTGCCGTTCGGGAAGAATAGATTCGCGAACGTTGTCGGACAACGGCTGGGTGGCGAAGTTGAAATAGGGCAGATGGATCTGCTCCGTTCTCACTTCGGACCAGGGCCCTGTCGCATAGGCATCGGTCGCCACGATGACGCGATCGGCAATGACGCGGCCGCCCGCCGTGTGCAGCTTCCACTTTCCGTCAATCTGCTCGGCCGAGGTGACCGCGCTGCGAGTGAATATCTTGGCGCCGGCACTCAAGGCGCTGCGGGCAAGGCCCCGCGCATAGGCCAGCGGCTGGATCGTTCCTGCGCGCCGATCCAGTAGCGATCCGGCATAGGCTGACGACCCGATCTTCGTCTCGGTCTCGTTCGCGTCCAGTAACTCAACCGGCGCCCCGCGGCGGCTCCACTGCGCAACGCGCTGCTCCAACTCCTTCAACCCCTTGAGACCGACGGCGCAATGAAGCGTGCCAGCACGCTCTACCTCGCACGCGATGCCGTGACGTTCGATCAGATCGAACACCAGTTTCGGGGCGTCGCCCAACAGTTCGAGCAGACGCTCGCCGTAGTCGCCGCCGAGCACGTCGCTGAGGACGTCCGGCATCACCCACATGCCGGCATTAACCAGCCCGACGTTGCGGCCGGCCCCGCCAAAGCCGATCTCCACCGCCTCGAGCAGCGCGACATTGGCACCCGCCTCAGCGAGATGGAGCGCGGCCGACAGGCCAGTATATCCGCCGCCGACGATGGCCGTGTCGACCTTGATCAAGCCGTTCAGCCCGGCGGTGTCAGGCGCCGGTGGTGCGGTCAATTCCCAGAGACCGTGGGATCTGGCGTTGCCTAGCATCGGCTCCGACGTCCTCTCTTGCGTCCGCCCGCGGGTCGGGTTGTCCGAGGCGCGTTGACTGGCTCATTCCAAATCGGCAAGTGGGATGCCGACCGTTGCGGGGTGCCGAGCACCTAGACTGCGGGTCCGGCGGTAATCTAGCGTTGCCAGCGGCGACGGGCCAAGCCATGTTTGGTAAAGACCTCATTCGCCCGGAGAATGACGTGCAGGGCCCTCGCCGCTTCTTACCCTCGCTGCCTCTGCTGGCCGCCTTTGAAGCGGCGGCGCGGACGGGGAGCATCACAGCCGCGGCCAGGGAGCTGTCGCTAACGCAGAGCGCCGTGAGCCGCCAAGTCAAGGCACTGGAGGAGCAGCTCGAAGTCGAGCTGTTTCATCGCGAGCGGCAGACCATCCGCCTGACCGTGGGCGGAGACGCCTATGCCCGCGAGATCCGCGACGCGCTGCGCAAGATCAGCACGGCCTCGCTCAACCTGCGAGCCAATCCGTTCGGCGGCACATTGACTCTCGCAATCCTCCCGACCTTTGGCACACGATGGCTGGCGCCACGGCTGCCCAAATTCCTTGCGGGCAATCCCGGCATCACCATCAATCTGGTGACGCGGCTGTCGAGTTTCGATTTCAGGCTGGAGCCCGTCGACGCCGCGATCCATTTCGGCCGCCCGGAATGGCAAGGGGGCGAACTGGCATTGCTGCGGTCGGAGACCGTGGTACCCGCCTGCAGTTCCGAGTTACGACGCCAATACAGTTTCAAGGAAGCAGGCGATCTCCGGAAGGCTCCCCTCCTGCATTTGATGACGCGCCCGGACGCGTGGGAGCAATGGCTGACGCTGCACGGCGTAGACGCCCATGCCGTCCATGGTATGCTGCTGGATCAGTTCGCCACCGCAGCGCAGGCGGCGATTTCCGGACTAGGCATTGCCTTGCTTCCCGAATTTCTCATCGAGGAAGAGCTGAGCACCGGCAAGCTGGTGCGCGCCCTCGATCTGCCAATGAAAAGCACCGAGGCCTACTATCTGGTGTGGCCGACCGACCGGGCGTCCCATCCACCACTTGTTGCCTTCCGGGAATGGCTTCTCCTGGAAACGGCAGCGGATCGTTGAAGGTCCCCCTGACAAGGGGCGGGTCTGCGGACCGGCCCTCAATTCCGAGCGATATCAGCTTGGCTCCCCTCGGTCATTCAACGCAGGAATGACTTCTTGAACTTCTATCGTTTGAAAATGCCGGGTCATTATCCTCTCTACGAGATGGGACATCGCCTTCACGGGCCCCGCCCCCGAGAGAAAGCGATCGTGACGTCTCTCAAGCCAACCGCTGACAGCAGCCTCTTTTGAAATCAACGCGAGCCCTTTGAAAGGAACGCCTCATGTCAGTCAAACCGTCCGACCAGGCAGGAAAGCTTTCGCTCAAGGCCGAGGTCGACGCGCTTCTGGTTGAACTCGGCGTCGAACCCGCCAGCTACACCGGCGGTACGCTGGTCGCGACGACGCCGATCACAGGCGAAACCGTGGCGCATGTCAGGCAGGTCGATGCCGATGACGCGGCCTCGGCCATCGAAAAGGCTCACGCAGCTTTTCGCGCATGGCGCTTGGTCCCTGCTCCCAGACGCGGTGAACTGGTACGACTGCTCGGCGAGGAGCTGCGCGCCAACAAGCGCACGCTCGGCCGGCTGGTTTCGATCGAGGCCGGCAAAATCAAGTCCGAAGGTCTCGGCGAAGTCCAAGAGATGATCGACATTTGCGACTACGCCGCGGGGCTTTCCCGCCAGCTCTACGGCTTGACGATCGCCACCGAACGTTCCGAGCATCGAATGGCGGAAAGCTGGCATCCGCTCGGCGTCACGGGCATCATCTCGGCTTTCAACTTTCCGGTCGCGGTCTGGTCGTGGAACGCCGCGTTGGCGCTGATCGGCGGCAACAGCATCGTCTGGAAACCATCGGAGAAGACGCCCCTCACCGCCTTGGCGACGGACGCGCTGTTCGGACGCGCCCTGACGCGCTTCAAGGCCGACGGAGGCTTGGCACCCGACGGATTGTCCGCCGTGCTGATCGGAGGACGCGAGATCGGTGAGGCCGTCGTCGACAACCCCAGGGTCCCCCTGGTCTCGGCGACCGGTGCGACGGCGATGGGACGCGCCGTCGCGCCGAAACTCGCCCGGCGCTTCGCCCGCGCTATTCTCGAGCTCGGCGGCAACAACGCAGCGATCGTGACCCCGACTGCCGACCTCGAGCTGACGCTGCGCGGCGTCGCCTTTGCGGCAATGGGCACGGCCGGTCAACGCTGCACCACGCTGCGACGCCTCTTCGTTCACGAGAACGTCTATGACAGCTTCGTGCCGCGGCTGAAGAAGGTCTATGCCTCCGTCTCCGTCGGCAATCCTCTCGCCGACAATCTGGTCGGCCCTCTGATCGACGGCTTCGCTTATGAATCGATGCAGCGCGCCCTTGGCGAAGCCAGGGCCGCAGGCGCAGCCGTTTTCGGCGGCGAGCGCGTCGCCGTCTCGGGCGCCGACGGGGCGTTCTACGTCCGCCCAGCGCTGGTCGAGATCAGCGGACAGACCGGAACGGTCGAGCGCGAGACTTTTGCGCCGATTCTCTATGTAATGAAATACAGCAACTTCGATGCCGTGATCGAATTGCACAATGCCGTCCCGCAGGGACTGTCGTCTTCGATTTTCACCAACGATCTGCGCGAGGCCGAAGCCTTCCTGTCGGCGCGCGGCTCCGATTGCGGGATCGCCAATGTGAACATCGGCCCTTCGGGCGCCGAGATCGGTGGTGCATTCGGCGGCGAGAAGGAAACCGGCGGCGGGCGCGAATCCGGGTCGGATGCCTGGAAGGCCTACATGCGGCGCGCCACCAACACGATCAACTATGGCCGCACGCTGCCGCTCGCCCAGGGCGTCAAGTTCGACGTCGAATGAACGGAAATCGCCGTGAACGTGTCGCTGCAGACGTCGTCGCATTTCCGGCCGTCCTCCCGCCTGTCGGCGATCGGGGTCTCGGAGATCCTGAGGCTCACCGGCCTCGCCACGGATCTGAAGCGCCAGGGCAAGGATGTCATCATCCTCGGCACCGGAGAGCCCGACTTCGACACGCCCGCTCACGTCAAGGACGCGGCGGCGCGCCATGCACGCAGGCGCGACGAAATATACCGCGCTCGACGGTACGCCCGCGCTCAAATCCGCCATCCGCGCCAAATTCCACCGCGACAACGGCCTCGACTTCGCTCAGGACGAGATCACGGTCTCAAGCGGTGCGAAGCAGGTTCTCTACAATGCAATGATGGCGACCCTCGACCCGGGCGACACCCGGGCGACGAAGTCATCATCCCGACGCCGTTCTGGGTGAGCTACGCCGACATCGTCCTCATTGCAGGCGGCAAGCCGGTTCTGGTGCCATGTTCGGAAGCCAACGGCTTCCGGCTCTCCGCGGGCGATCTCGAAGCGGCGATCACGCCATGCACGCGCTGGGTGATGTTGAATTCGCCGTCGAATCCCACCGGCGCCGCTTACTCCGCGGCGGACCATCAGCCGTTGCTCGACGTCCTGTTGAGGCAACCGCGCGTCTGGCTGATCGCCGACGACATCTATGAGCATATCGTCTCCGACGATTTTCGCTTTGTCACCCCGGCTGCGATCGAGCCGGCGCTTCGTGACCGCATTCTGACGGTCAACGGTCTTTCTAAGGCGTATGCGATGACCGGCTGGCGCATCGGCTACGTCGGCGGACCACGCGCGCTGATTCGCGCCATGGCCGCGGTGCAGAGCCAGTCGACGTCCTGTCCATCGTCTATCAGACAGGCCGCAGCCGTCGAAGCCCTCAACGGTCCGCAGGACATCGTGCGCAACCATTGCCGGTCGTTTCAGGCACGCCGCGATCTCGTCGTTTCCGCATTGAATGAGATCAAGGGTATCACCTGCCGCGTGCCCGAAGGGACGTTCTACACGTTCGCGAGTTGTGCAGGCCTCATCGGCAAGAAGGCGCCCGACGGCAGCATCGTCGAGAGCGATATGGCCCTTGCAGAATATTTGCTGCGGACGGTCAGCGTCGCAGTCGTTCCCGGGTCGGCATTTGGTCTCGCGCCGTATTTCCGCATCTCCTACGCAACTTCGGCTGCAGAACTCGAAGAGACCCGTCGGCGCATCGCGACGGCGTCCGCACAACTACTCTAGAGCAAAATCTGACCGACTTGGATCGGGAGGGATTCCCATGGGAGTCAAAATCTGATTCACCCTGTGTGCTGGACGAGGAGGCCGGCACACATGGCCAAACCTTTGTCGGAGGATTTGCGGATC